>JAABUY010000073.1_pt1 | contig 223301 bp, 225 predicted proteins | sample 5560271 | NCBI WGS metagenome assembly JAABUY01 (sample SAMN10711886, study PRJNA513374) | rock metagenome | isolation source: Antarctica rocks | place: Antarctica: Victoria Land, University Valley | reverse complement strand
CTCCTCCCTCTCCCCCCCCCCCCCCCCGCCCCCTACCCCCCCCCCCACCCCCCCCCCCCCCCCCCACAACAAAAAAACTCCCCATCTCTCCCTCTCACCCAATCCCCACATGCACGCGACGAAACATTCAACAACAGCCACAAGATGCTCTGGCCTGGACGTTTACGATCTGAGTTTCTTTCTTTGGGGGTGGGCAAAGGTAGAGAGAGAGGTGGAGGTTGCGAGATGGGTTTTTCTAGGATGATGGTGGGATGATGGATGGATGGGTGGGTGGGTGGAAGGGCTGTTGTTGTTGTTGTTGTTGGTCATTTGATGGTGATGGTTTTGTGGAAAGGGTGTTGGGGGGGGGAATAAGGCACTTGGAGGCGCAAGTGGGTGTTCAATGTCGGAAAGAGGACTGCGAGGAAGTGCATTTAAGATTATGATCATGATTAATCGAACTCATGTGTATTTGCCGCCAAGTGCACATACAGATTATTGGTGTCCGCACTAGACGGTGGTTAGAGACAGCTGCAATTATCATTATCATTAATGAGTTCTATATGTATATGCTGTAAACTAACACGCTACTAGGTAGGACTGTATTTACTTAATTGCCGGATCCTCTTCCCATATATGAAGAACAATATCGGTACAGGGATGAATGCAACAGTCAGGAATCCGAGCAGACTGGTCGCCCACGCAACACCCAAAGTATGATACATGGCTGTCGCGAAGAGAGGGAACCCCGCACCGGCGAAAGATCGTATGAGTGTGTTTCCCGCGATGGCACTATTGGCATACATCAGGTACACGTCGATGATGTAGCTGATACCTTGTAAGAAGATCATTAGCACGCCCGCTCCGATGGGTATACCGGCAATGACCTGCGGTACCCAAGTGATGTGCGGCGAGCTGGTCCATGCGAACCAAAAGAGACCGATGGGGAGGAGGAAGGCTCCTATGATCATAGGGATGAGTCTTTCTTCGGGGACGGGCTTGCCGCCATTCTCTTCCATTTTTCGCTGGTACCGAGAATGCGACGTGTACGTTATGATTCCAACGCCGATGATAACTCCGATGGTGATGCCGAGGAAGGGAAGGGCAGCAACGCCTCCGTTCCACCCTCGTGTTTCTTGGAACGCGATGGGGTAGGCTTCGAAGAATAGGTAGAGGACGCCGTAGATGAAGGCCATGTATATCGTGATCAGTATCAGGATTGGCTCCAAGGCCAACATCTTGAAAGGTCGCAACAAGTATTTATTGACAATCTCCTTCATATCGACCTCTTGTTCGTCCGCTAGCGCATGTATGGCCCAATTCCGCGTCTCGTACTTCCTCTTCGCGGCCCTCCGTTGCAACAAGACGGGCGCGTATGACTCGGGACATATTACGACAGCGAGAGAGCCAAAGAAGGAGGCCATGATCAGGGTAATCCAAGCCGTCCACCTCCAGCCCAGGTAGCTTTGCGTGAGGAAGCCGCCGACGATGGGTCCTGCGACAGGGCCGATGAATGTGGCGCCAGCAAACAAGCCCAGTGCGAACCCTCGATCGACCGGGCCCCAAAAGTCCGCCAACGCACCGCCGACGATGGCCAGGGGTGCAGAGCCGAACATTCCTCCGAAGAATCGGCAGATCATAATTGTGTAGACATTCTGCGCGACCGCAACCGGGATTTGGAAGATGGCAAAGACGGCGAAGCCGAAGAAGAGGGGTTTCTTTCTGCCGTAAAGCTCGGAGAGTGGACCCCAGATGATGGGTCCTAGTGCGAACCCCTGGCGTCATGGTAAGCACAGGCCCAAGACAGCAGGAGAATGGATGATGCTTACGAGGACGAAGAGGCTGGTGCCCAATGTCATGACCTCGTTGGACACTCCATATAGCTTAGCCGTGACCATGGTCGCTGTGCTGAACACGCTACTTGCGAAGGTCAAGCAGAAGGTCAGGGAAGCGTAGAAGACGGTGACTCTGTATTTCTTTGACCTGGGCCAGTTCTGTGGATTTCCTGGGTCGTTTGGTCCATCCCACACAACCAGATTATTGTCTTCCTCTTTCGTCTGGGGCTTGACCACAGCTTCTTGGTCGACAGCGGTGTTCTCTTGTGAGCCTGATTCGCCCTTCTCGAGGTCTTTCTCGACATCTTGCACCGAGTAGTTGCTGGTCCGGTGTGAAGGCGTTTCGTGGACTGGCTGTGGAACTGTAGGAGGAAGAGTATCGGCGCTAAAGTCGGCCATGACGGGAACGGCGCGCTGTTGTTGTTGGTTCTCTAGCTAGAACTAATTCTAGTGGGTAAAGGCGAGGAGCTGAAGTGAGAGATCGAGAGGTAGAAAAGCATGATGATAAAAGGGAAATCAGATTGTAAATATCGAACAATATATTAGAAACAATCCTCCATCCTCGCCCTCGGCACTTTCTATTATCCCACGCATTCATAATCCGTTAATCACCATCCCTTGCGTCATACAGTGGAGCCTCGGTCTTCGGCTTTACCAATATCTCCACCTGCGGGCACTACTGTGGTAGTCAAGTCCGCTCTAACCGAGGACCTATCTTGAGTCAGAGCGCTGTGATTGAGCAGCCTACCTGAATCTGTTCCTGTACTACATACTATGTAAGGTAGTAACTAGTAAGTCCTAGCTTGGAGAGTCGATGCTAGGAGAGATAACCCAATTACGGCGCTCCAGCTACCAGGCGAAGGATCTAGCGTCCAGCAATATGCCTTGACTGACTGACTCATAAGCGGAATCTCCCGCCGCTAGAACACTAGGTAAACAAGCGACTTTCGCATTGCGCATCAGATTTGGTGCGAACGCTTCACAGTACTAGCTTTTCCACACCCATGTGTGCTTCGATCTCAAGTCTATTAGTCAACCGAATCCCATTCATACACAGTATCTTCTCCATTACTCAGACTATGATTCGCTCCAAGATGACCTCAGCGTAGGCTAGCCATTCCTAAGATTGCAAGGTCCGATCAGTAATAACAATAAATGCCCGGCAGTCCTACATCCGTCTTTCTAATCCCGACCAATGCTACAACATTATGCTCTCTTGATGCCGCTGATCACTATCATATCCCGACAGAGTCCGAAATACTCGGATAGTCGGAGAGAAGCAGCCTCAAGCTCACTCCCAAGTCCAAGTAGTGGAAATAAAGTGTGGGGATGCGGATGGCGAAAAGTGTACAGAGGGTTCTTGTCACTGGTAACGGATCGAGGCCAGGGGTTTTGTCGTATTGGTGATGGAGTGTGATAGCGGAGATTAGAAGCCAAGGAACGGATGAAGGGGATGAAGCTTTGATCAAGTACGAAGATCTTTGTGTCGTCGCTCGATAACTACCATGATTTTTAGTATATTTACAATCCAAATGCTGACATGCGTGTCATGACAAGTCCGACCATCCTCTCCATCGCTTCCCCGTATGTACCATCTGTAGCCAAGGCCATCCCACTCCCATTCATCTTCACAACATGGCTCCCTTCCCCTTCACCTCTCGAACCCGAAAGTTCCACCTCGGATGATGCACCCTCACCTTCTCCCCCTGCAAAACACACTCCGCCTTCGTCAACCCCACCAATCGCCCCCGATCCCGATGGCTCCACCCGCTATCAACAGGCCAGCTCTCAACCTCCATCCCCAGCTTCAAACCAACGGGATCTCTCTCTTCCACCCCTGCCTCCGGCTCTGCATAGTCCGCCTTCAGGATCTGCGCAACAGCGTCGGACCCGCTGAGAGTGGTGGGCTTTGGGGCGGATGACTTGGCGGCGGAGATGGCGGCGTTGAAGCGGGCGATCCAGGCGTGAGCTAGTGGATGGGTTTTTGGGGAGACGAGAGCGGGGGGTAGTGCGGTTCTCATGGAGAGGAGCCAGTGGAAGGGCCAGATGGCTGGATTCAACAGGCGTCAGTGATCTAGAACTCGTATGAGGGAAGGAGGAGAGCAATGGCTACCAACCTTCTATATCAGCCAAGCTGGGTTTCTCCGTCTTGAGGATCCACTCTCGCCCATCTGCCAGCAGCCCCGTCTCAAGCATATCGAATCCATCCCTCAAGTGCGCCAACGCCCCAGGTCTCAGAGCCCTCACGTCTTCCAGGCTCCAGCTTCGGCCCGTGTATTCCTTCCGATCCTTCTGGAACTTGGGATCCTTGAGTAGCGGCAGTTCTGGCGGGATGGCCTGCGCTGCGCGCACGAAGATACCCCCATCGATGGTCCAGGAGGAGAGGAGACGCTCGATGGCTATTTGATCAGGGGTGCTGGCGGAGAGGCGAGGGTGATTGGGGAAGAGGGTCTCGAGTTTAGTGATGATGAGGCGGGTGTCACAGTAGACGTCACGGCCGATGGAGAGGAGGGGAATGCGCCGGTAGGAGACGCCTAGAGCGGAGATGTCGGGTCGTGGGAGTGTAGGGGGTTGGATCTTGGGATGTCAGGTTTTTTGTTGGGGGACATTTGGGAGTATATATGTACACATTGCGCATAGTCGATGCCTCGGAGAGTAAGGTACCAGATGATCTGTCAAATGTGTCGTCAGTGGGGGCCGATGTTTTGGTATTCTTAGACGACGTACTCTTCGGGCATATGGGGAGAATGGGTAGTGGAAGAGGACAATGCCATTGTGAGCGGCCATGGCAGGAACAGAGGAATAGATGGAGACTGGCCGAGTCTCTCTTTGGAGGACGAGACGGTGATTGTGTAGGCTAAGACTGCATTCTATTATGTACAAATATAATTGACCTTCTCCGCATCCATTCTGCCGAGGCGCTGGATATTGGGGGAGATTAGATAAGATAAGATAAGACAGACTCATAACATTTAAGGATTAGTCACCTTGAAAAAGCCAGGTGATTTGAAAACCGGTATCGAAGATACCAATATGTTGTTCTCCTGCTCCAGCCACATGCTATTTATTCACATTTACTCCTGGCTACGAAGACCGCCTCAGCCATCCAAAACACCTTCGGAGAGCTGTACGAGAGACTCCGAGCTCTTATGTATAAAGTTAACATGGCAGTCCCTCTTCACAGAAGTTTCCAGGAACAGTCCGTCTAGATATTTATGGGTGCTGAAGCGGCAGTAAAAAGCGTCGACTGCGGCGAATGAACTCTCACAGCTGGCAGATCTAGGAGACGTGCGGGAAACAAAGGATAAAAGCCAGTCGAATTTTCTCTTGAAAGCCGTTATGTGGCTTTCTCCAAACTACAACCAGACCATGTCATAAAGAAGGTATTCATCAACCGCTGGCTCGGACTCTTTCACCTATAGATAGACTCATAATCGTCTGGTGCACGAGCTTACCTCGCACTTGTAAGAGGCGGGACGATGGCGAAGTCGGCGAAGATAAAGTGGCGTTGGTACGTGCGTGTGAATGCGTACCATTCGTGTTGAAAATAGGTCTAGTGGCAAAGGAGTATGTTAACTGTTGTCGACAGACGAAGGGACAGGATACGGATATACCCAAATGACCTTAATCTTCTCATCTCCCTCATAACCTGATTAACCATATTTGGTGGAAACGAATAAATCCCTGTCATTTTTTCCCTCAGGACCCGTCATTTGATCAACAAGGTTGGCTGGAAGATAGCTGGAATGAGTTCCAACTGTACCTACAATATTCACCACCGCATCTCCAGCCCTTCCAGGTCCCAGTAACTTGACAAGACATGTCATTGCAGGCCGAAGAACTGTATCACACAGTCAATACAGAAAAGATTACGTTTCAAAGATATCGTACCCGCCACATTTCGTTCATATCTAATCGATTGTACAACATAAGCAAAACCTTAAAACCCATCTCGACTCGAGACTTAACATGCCATAACATCCCCACACACAACACCATCAATCTTCAATCCGACTCACAAGCTAAACATGCAAGCACCTTCATCACCTCCGCAATCGCCATTTAACAGAGAATTATGCCTCATCAAACATCACATATACAACGTGAACCTCCAATCGATATATCGATGTTGAAGATAGATACCAATCACCATGCAATAGCTGCCTATCACAACGTAATTCAAGCCTCAGCCCTCATACTTCAGCACCCTTGATCTGAAGGACTATCATGTCCCCAAGACTCCCGGCCTCGACGCCCTCAATATATGGCTTCCTTGGCTTCAACATGGATGTATGACACGAGACTATTTCTTCATGGCTTTCTCAAGGCAATCAAGAGATGAGTAACATCTGCAGTTACATTTACCGTCCTTAAATGCTAGCTAACCTTGTGTAGAGGAGTTAATACTACCGCTTGCTACCTTGCTGGGACGAGCATGGGGTATGAGCTGCAACAGCCGCCGTTCACAGACAAGTAAGGTGGGCTGATGGGTATAGAAGTGGATTTGTTCTCTTGAGGCCATCAATGTTCTCCTCAGGGTACCGAACACACCACCGTCTTCGACCTTGGACAGCATGGAATTGACTTTGGCAATCGACTCGATATAAAGGACTCAGTCAAGAGTCGGCAAGAAGCGTACAGCGACTCGATCCCAATGGAGTGATTCACGAGGATATTCTTGAATATGAGTAATGGAATTGACATCTATGGAAATTAATCGACTCGCTCTTTGGGGGTATCTCGGCTATGCAAGACTTGGTAAAAATACAATAAGAAAACATCGCATGCAGCGAGGGACGGATTCCCCTCATCGCATACATACAGGCACCCTTTTCACACACATCATGATATCCACATCGATTTCCTCACACGTAGGATCCCTGCTCCGAAAAGAACAAGCCCCGTACCATTCCCACACCACTGTCCACCTCCGGCTACCCCAAAAGGGGCAGCAAGCGATGAAAGCAGCCGTCATCAACCCGCACTGTACCCCTTCACATTGAACACCCCGGCTTCCGGAGAAGCAAGCGGATCAAAGTGGCAGAGACTGCAAGGAAGAATCGGACCTTTCTCGAACCCACAAGATTCCGTTTCCTAAGACCCTCCGTTCACTCCGAAGAGCTAGAAGCGAGCCAAGAAAGAAGAATCATGCAGGGAGGGAGAGAGGGATGGAAGAGGGCACAAAAGGGGAAGATACCCATCAACATAAACACTCTCTCCTCGAACAATATTGACTCTTTCTCGGAAAATCAGTACACAACGCTAAACGCCCGCTAAGAATGAAAACCATTGGTTGCCAATTAGGCAATGATGCTTGGAACCGAAGCGTCCTGCTTCTGCATCTCGCTTGCTTTGAATGCCTCATAAGCTTCGTCAAATTCACTGATACCCATGTCTTCATCTTCACCCGTGACGTTCTCATCAATCAAGGCTCGCACCCGCGCACTAATGTTTTCCTTCTCATACGACAGCTGATCAGACTCAATCACAGTATTTGAAACGTTTCCGCTATCATCATTTGCTTCTTCCGGGTATTCTTCCTGCTTCCATGCTTCGAAATTAGCTTCAAATTCTCTATCCCCAAGGCCAATCAAGAGGTCGTCTCCATCTTCGTCCCATGTAACCTCAATGTGTGCTTCGACGTTCGGCGTTATCGTCTTACGATATAAATCATATGAGAACCCCATCCCATCCCATGGAGTAGGACGATGACGAACAGTTGTATTTCCCTGAGCAGTCGTAGCCTGATGTCCATCCAGGACTGATTTGGGGTGATTTGATGGAGTGAAAGCTTGCAACATGGCAGGATTCCTTGGGTCGTACTGCGACTCGTCAACTTGAGCGTTATCTTTCTCGAGAGGCTCGGTCTCGGCTTCAGATCCCACGGTTGAAGATGAGAGACGGCTGGACTCCCTCAGTCTGCTACCATATCTTGGCTGATGCTTCAAGGCTTTTTCACGAGCCCTCTCGACAGGGTCAACAAAGTCCAATGATGGGGCTGATGGTAAAGTATTGTGGCTAGGGTTGGGTGTTGGGGGTGGAGGCATTGACTTTGAAGGTGATGTGGTAGCGACTTGAGGTGATTGACCCTGATGGGATGGTAGTGCTGCAGCATTCGGAGTTTCTTCCTCGACTGTCTCTTCGTCAGAATCGCTGTCTGTCGGCGACGGGACAGTGAAGGTATTCTTGGAAGGACCTGATGGGGTCGTCATACTCGCTTCTGCATCGACGGTCGCTCGGCTACCAAAAACATTCCCAGGACCACGAGACCTCAACATGCCAGTTCCAGCGAATGACTCGCCAGTATACTGTGAAGCTACAGAATTACCCCATATGTCCATGTTAGACGAGCTGAGACGAGTTTTCCGGAATGGGTTGCTCGATGAGGCAAGTCCAACCAATGTTCCGCCCTTGTGTTGTGAAGCTCCGGCCTCCTCGTTCGTGTCCACGCTAGACGAGCTGAGACGAGTTTTCTTGAACGGTCGTGGCCTCGTTGGTGTGTCCTGCTCTTCCTCCGATGACTCCTCGTCCGAAGAGTACTCAAATATGGCGTCAACCAAGCCAAAACCAACTGCTGGCAAAGGATAGAATTCAGGAGAAGGCAGACGCTTGCGCTTCTTCCCTGGGATCTGAACCCCTTTCGCTCGCCCTCGCTCCTCCTCCCACTCTTTCTTTTCCTGAGTAATTCGAGCCTCCTCCTGGGCCAAACGCTCCTTGTCAGCCCGGAGTTTTTCCTTCTCCTCTTTGAGCTTGCGACGCTCTGCCGCCTGTTTCTTAGTCAATAGCATTCGCTGTGGCTTTTCTCTATGGACCCGCTCTGCGAGAGCGCTGGAGGTCGCAAGGCCTTCGCCGCCGTGCCGAGTCTTTGTTGCATCGCTTCGCTGTCGTGGTTCCGTTTGTGCGCCAAGTCGAGATCCCAAGGGCTGTTGGCTAGCTGCGAGATCTCTTGGACCCTGCTCGTTCAAGGTCGGGCTGTCAGCTGCTAGATCTCTTGGACCCTGCTCGTTCAAGGTCGGGCTATCAGCTGCTAGATCTCTTATACCCTGCTCGTTCAAGGTCGGGCTGTCTGCAGGCGCTTGAGTATTAGGCAAAACATGAAGTGGGGCTACGGTGGCGGGTGGTGTGCGACGGGACGAGAACGGAATGAAACGGGAGACAGAGGGGAAAAGGCTCGAAAGGCCCCATCGGCGCGCAGTGGGCGTCTCGGGAATCTGGTCCTGATGAATTTGTTCCTGGGGAACCTGGTCCTGTTGAACATGATCCTGCGAACTGGTCGGTAGCCCTTGCACTATCCGTCTATCAGGGTCCGGAACCTCGTCGTAAGTATAGGGATTAGGATCTTCTGAGATCTCTCGGGGATCGATCCAATGTTCCTCGAAATCTTCGATTACGGGTATTTTGGCTCGAGGTCTGGGCTCCTTCAATGCGGCGCGCCTCCTCTCATCGGCCATTTTCGCGAAAGCACGGCGCATCGTCTTCCCAACAGTCTTCGCCGTTTCATCCGTGATGACAGTCTCCGGTGCCTTTTCATCCTCGTTACGTTTGCGTTTCTGCAATTGAGATCTGAGCGTATCTATGGGTAGTTCACACGTAAGCTCAGGCTCTATGACAGTGCTCGGTGCAACTGGAGATTTATTCATCAAATCTTTCAACTCAGGGACGTATTGAGATGCCATGGTCAAGAACTGGGTAATCTTGGACGACGGGATTGCAAACGCGATGTTGGAGTCTTGTTGAAGAACATCCCCTTCGCCTGTGGTGGCGGGTAATGAATCTACGAGGATGTGGATCAAAGAATAATTCTGTGCACGCTCTGCAGGCAAGCCGTGGACCTTGGGCATGACTGGATGGGGTAGAGAAGCCATAGGACCTCGGACCACAGGCTGTGCACCTAAGGACTGGGAATCACAAGCGGGAGGAGAGTGGGTTGTCTCCAGACTTGCACGAGATGCGTGATGTCCAATGGGGGTTCCATCATCGGTGGCGGTGGGTGGGCAACGAGGAGTTTCCGGATTTGCACGCGATGCGTGACTGCCCAATGGGGACCTGTCTTTTATGACAGAAGTTGGGGGAGATGACCGGGATGAGATGCACTGGCGAAACAGCTCGGATGTCTCAGAAGGAGAGCGCTTTCCCTGCATAGACTGTGCATTTGTGGGGGTGGCGACAGTAGCCTGTGTAGTACTTGAACCTGGAGATGAAGCTTGGCTGCCAATGGCTATCCCATGATTTGTGACAGGAACGGTGGGAGATGATTGAGACGACATGATCTGACGGAACAGTGGAGATGTCCCAGGAGGAAAAGGCTTCCCCTGTATGGGCTTTGCACTTGTGGGAGTGGAAGCAGCGGCAGTCACGGCTTTTGTAGTACCCGACGCCAAGATATTTGCTTGATTCCCGTTGGGGGTCCCAAGGTGTGTGATCAATTGGGTGGGAGATGTTGGGGAGAGAATTTTCTGGCGAAATAGCTCAGATATCTCGGAAGGAAATCGCTTCAACTGCATGGATCGTGCACTTGTGGGAGTGAAGGTGGCTGCATACACGGGCTGTGTAGCACCTGAACCAGCGCGAGATGTTTGGGCCTCACCATCTGCGTCCTTTACCAACTGCGTCATGGGGGGACCAGCAGACACGGGATGTGTAGCTTCCAAAACTTTAGGAGGAGTCTGGGTCTCACCAGCTGCGTCCTGTACCATATGCGTCATGGGGGCGCCAGCAAACACGGGATGTGTAGCTTCTGAACCTGTAGGAAAAGTGTGGGTCTCACCATCTGTGTGTCCCATCAGATGCACTGCGTGTCCATCAACTTGGGCTGAAGCGACCGAGTCTGCGGCGAACGTCGATTCCGTAGAGATCTGCGAAGGCTGTGGAACATCGTCTCGTACGTTTATTTGGGCACCAGCAACAGGTCGAGCACGACCTTTGCCCCGAACCCCTCGCTGTGTAGCTTTGCTGCCACGTTTCGATGTAGAGGCTCGTGCGGTTGTGGATTTCTGATCTGATGCGGCGGGTGGTATCGTGGGTGGATCGTGTGATGAAGCGTCGGCGCTGGACTTGGTGGTTCGTGCGCGCTTGGCTCGTGGTTCGTCTATCAGGGATCGTGGTGGTGACGGCTGAGCGCCAGCCTCGGCCTCCTGCAACCTCTGTTGTCGAGTTTTGATGACCATGACGGCCGGTCAGTCCAGAGGAGGACCTCGCCTAGGGCGGAATGCTATGAGGTGGGATATGATGTCCAACAGTAGTGCGTGACTGTGTCAGCACGATGACATCGTGCAGATGCTAAAGCTAAGATGAATGGCTGTTGTCAACATGCGGTGAAAGTTGTGTTGGTGTTGATAATAAGTGGTGTTGTGCGTTGTTGATGATGTGCCGATCAAAAACTCCACAGGGCTGACACTAGCGCGCCTTCCTTTTAGAGCCTCATGTATGGAAAATTAAATACGCTGCTTGCGGCGCGACAGGGTCCAATCTAGTTGGACCAAGGATCCATCACAATGTTGTATGTAGGTTGGAACTGAGATTGTGTTTCTGTTGTTGTGGAGATGATCAAGTCTATGTGCATTTGCTCAAATGATGAAACCCGTCACGTAGCACAGAACCCATGTTGACTTCGTCGCACAGATTTTCCTTTGTCTTACCCGGTACCATAGTACCCTCCAACCTCGTTCACCCGAAAGCGAGATAGAGGAAGACGAAATCTTTCGTATTTTTCGTAAAACTTTGAATGGAGCCCAGATGCAGCATCTACTGCTTCGAACAAGCTCTAGTGGTGTTTCGGTGAAATATCCCCACATATACGCTGTTGGTGACACTGTCATGATCTAAAATTACATGAACGACACCTGTACGGCGGGAAGACGTAGAGCGGTCGACCATCACTCCACAGCTATTTGACCCTTCCAACATGCTGGCGTCAAACCCAAGGTCGTGATCATGTTCTGCCATCGCCCGGATCCCCTCTCCTTCTTTTCCATGTAATTGAGAAGCTTCTGCCGCCGATGCAGCAGTAACCTCAGATTGCGCTTGTTGATCTTGTCGTTGTGATTCTCGCCTTCGTAACGATCCGCCAGCACGCGGATCTTAGCCGTCAGGATACCAATTTGAACCTCTGAAGATCCAGTATCAGGTCCAACTCTTGGTGTTGGTTCTGCGACTTCCGCGAAGAGGTTGGGCTTGACGATCGCAGGTGCTTTAGGCTTCAAAGTCTGATCGGTATTGTGTCGTCCGAACGTATCAATTATTCGTTCGATATTCTTCTTTGTCCGATGTTTGCTGCTCCCACTGACAAGACTAACGATACGCTGTACCGCTTCTGCTGCGTTTTGATTCCGCGCTTCCCAGTCCTGACGATCGACGTTGTGTGAAAGGGGATCGGCCCCTTTCGTATCTTCGGGTTCAATCAGCAAGCGGGAAGACTCAATAGCTTTCGCCAATTCTTCATGCTTGATGCCGTGATCGAGATGATTTTCATTCGAGGCCTCAGCTGGCGATATAGGTGATTGGTCTGAATTCGCTCTCAGAGTTTCGAGATTCACCTCGTTTGCATCCAGCTGTATCTGCTGAGGCACGACGGTATCGAAGGATTTGACGAACGGCGTTTCCACGCCTCTTATTGGATCTCCCAGCTCTTTCGCTCTTTGCTCCTTGAGCACAGCTTGCCGACTGAGATTGGCGTCTTTACGCTGCTTAGCTTGGCGAAGCGTGTATGTATCACGGGGGTCTCGTCTTTTGGTCCTCTTGATTGTCGTAGCAAGGCTTGCGGAAGTAGATAAGGGATGGCTGCAGGAGGCAAGAGCAGGTGCGAGGAAGCTCGGCCGTCCACCTGTCCACAGCAATTCTGCAGATACGCAATTAGCATACTTCTACATAGATACAGTTATAGTGAAGGGTACCGCTTGTCGCATGTGTAGTACACCGATTGAACACCAGGAAAGCCATTGTGGGTGACTGAGTGCATAGCATTGTCCGGCTCAAGAGACCAAGATCAATGATCGATACACAATTAGTATACGCTATTTTAGCGTCATACCCGTGGTTACGCTAGCTTGGCGCACAAACTTTTGGCGAAGCTCTGAGATCAAGATCATCATCCAAACACAAGCCCTCCAGCCTCCTTCTCATATTCTGAGATATCAAGGCTGCCAACATGGCGCCCAATAGCCTCCCCTCAACTTTCAATGCCACCTCCCAGGACATGGAGATGCTGCTTGCAGCGCAATGCCATCTGGGCTCCAAGAATTTGCAAGTCCATATGGAGCCTTACCTGTGGAAGACTCGCCCAGACGGTATCAACGTGATCAACATCGGCAAGACATGGTGAGTGATGAGACTTGGTTCTCTCATCTGATAATGCAGGTCGCTGAACCAACACGCAGGCAAAAGATCGTCCTAGCAGCCCGCATCATAGCAGCAGTCGACAACCCAGCCGACATCGCCGTAATCTCAGCTCGACCCTACGGCCAACGCGCCGTGCTCAAGTTCGCCGCACACACCGGTGCCGTCGCCATCGCCGGCCGTTTCACTCCCGGTAACTTCACAAACTACATCACCCGCTCCTTCAAAGAGCCACGCCTCATCATCGTCACCGACCCCCGCACAGACGCTCAAGCCATCAAAGAAGCATCCTACGTCAACATCCCCGTCGTCGCCCTCTGTGACACTGACTCCCCTACCGAATTCGTCGACGTTGCGATCCCTACAAATAACAAAGGCCGTCACGCTATTGGTCTGATCTGGTGGATGCTGGCTCGTGAAGTGCTACGTCTACGCGGCACGCTCGCCGATCGTGAGACCGAGTGGGATGTCATGGTGGATCTGTACTTCTACCGCGACCCGGAGGCTGAAGAGAACAAGGACTCAGCCGGTATCGAGGAAGAGAAGGTCCCTGGTGTCGATCAGGTCGGTACACAAGCTATCGACCAGGGCTTTGCCGGAAATTCGGAGTGGGAGGTTCCAGGTGGTACTCCCGGTGGCACGGCCGCTTTCAGCGCTGCGTCCAACACTGCGGGTGCTCAGCCAAATTCTACGTGGGAAGCCGACGGTGCAGATTGGGCTGCCAGCAGTGCGCCTATCCAGACCGGCAACGATGGCTGGACTGCCGAGACGAAGAAGGAAGGTGAGACTCAGTGGTAGATGGGAAATACGGAGATTACGCGAGCGATGTGATGGGGACAGAATTGACGGCACTCATGAGGGAAAGATACCTGGTAGTCTGCTGCTGCTGGGGGAAAGCCCTGTGCTATCAAAAAGGGTTGCCATAATAGACAACCATCTCTAATCATACGAAAGCTTTGCTCAAACTGTTCCATCTGTCATCATCACAAGTGCATTGACAACCTAACCTCCTTCCCCAAGTTTCCTTTACCCTTTGTATCCATTGTTCCTCGATTGAGGTGTCCACAAAGAATTTCTATGTCGCCCTTCCTTTTATAATCAACAACAGCTTTGTCTCTTTGTTCGCCCAATCCAACAACTTACTTATACAATATCCTCTTCTCTAGCATCCACAACCTTCTCTCCACCCTCCCCATCCCTCCACCCTCCAACCACGATCGCACTCTCCACCACAACCATGCCACAGCCCCTCAACCTCACCTTCGGCATCGAGCTAGAGTGCATCGTCCGCTACCCACGCGCCACATACCTACCAGCGCTAGAAGACCTCGGCCATTTCGTCTCCTCAGCCTCAGACAGCAGATACGACCACATCATCGCCAAGCTCGTCCGCAAGCACATCGCCCTCTCCCTCCAATCCAGTGGCTTTGCAGCCCGGCACGCGCCTCAAGAGCAAGCACCTGAAGCGTGGATGATTGACGCCGACTTCTCCATCTGCTCATCCCCTCTCTTCCAACAAGAAGATGCAGGTTATGGCTGCTGCGATATCGTGGTCAAATCGCCCTTGAGTCCTATCTCACAAGAGGCTTTTACCGAGATAGAAGATGTGCTAGACAAGCTCTCCAGTATCTCAGATCTAGAACTCATCGTCGACACCTCAAACGGTCTCCACGTCCACGTCGGTAACGAAAATGCAGGTTTCCCTCTGCAAACACTCAAGAGCATCTGCATACTAACAGCAGTCTTCGAAGCGCAACTCAGCAGCCTGCATCCTCCCGAGCGAGTGGTCAACAACCTATACGTAAAGCAGCAGAGCGCTGTCTTCGCTGGCAAAAATTCTTGGGAGATCGCCAAGGTGATTCAACTGTCCCAGGACGCGCAGGAGCTGGTGGGGTTGTGGAGGAAGCAGAATGGTGAGTTGAAGGAGAATCTTACAAGTAATGTGCTCCAAGTGGTCTCTGAGTCAGGGTTCGGCACGATTGGGTTTCGACAGCACAAAGCTACCATGGCAATAGGTGAGATTTGCAAGTGGGTGGAGCTGACAACGGCTTTAGTTCGATATGCGCACGAAATCCCTTTCGAGGGGTTGGTGTGCGTTATTGAGGATATCGCTTTCGACCCTAAGAGAGATGTTACTGATTTGTTGCATCGTCTTAGTCTGACCGATCTAGCAGATTACTTTGGTAGATGTGAGCGGTATGAGCATCCGAGACTTGAGGGGGCTTGGGTTGATGAGTCGTTCGTTGGGTCCGGTACGCCTAGGTTATAAGACTGAGAGGAGTGTCGTAGGTAAGGAATCCCTAGTGTAGGATGTGTATCAGATCAATTGAAGGAACAGTTCCCAATGATTGAGCTCATTCGGTGGTCAGTGCATTTGAAGAGTCGTAATGCATGTCGTAATAATGGCATCGTTTGACTTCAGAACAGCCATTTGCAAAGTCTCTCCATATAGAGCTTGATATGTCATCCGAGCCATTGATTTATATTTCCATGCACAGCCCCATGATAGACAAACAGAAGATCTTCCTCTTGCTTTCAAAAGACTCTATGGGGTGCCACAATTGACCCAAAAGTAACGCCACGAAATATCATGCGCAAGCACTCAAGCTTAGGGTATACTGTAGGAGACATCCACCTTGGAAGCCAACTATCCTCTCTAAGGCATTTGAGAGTGAATGGTCCGCTTTCGCTGAGAAGACATTGGAGCAAAGCCAGCGGCTGCTTGAGATCTGGTAGTGGCTCCAGAGAGGTCGCGCTCGGCACAGAGAGGAGGCATCACTGGGTAGCCAATTCCTGCATCTTCAGCCTGCTCGACTTGCTCTTTCATTACGAAAAGACGTTGAAGATTGGAAAAGTGAGCAGGAAGAGTCTGATTGGCTAAAAGAAGGATTACATAATCGAGTCTTGGCATAGGACCTTTCTCCTGTCAACTCGCTCTATACACAACATACTCTTCCAGTACACTTACCATGTGCAACCTTGTCCCTGCATGCTCTTGTGTGAGACACATTCAGGTCCTCTTTCGTCCGCCTCAAGATATGTCAACATGGAAGGGTAGAGCTGCGACTGTGTCGAGGAACAAAGTCTCCACCCCTGGCTTCGTCCAACTCTTCGAGCGCCTATCATGTCGCATGTGTGGGATACCTGGGCCGTCGTACCGAAACCTCTATGCCCTCGGCACCGACGGGAGATCTGAAGAATCGGAATTTGAGCGCCTGAGACATGCCATGTGTCGCTAGCACATATTTTACCTACAAGCGACGGACGTTTCGTTGACCGTTTCAAGTAACTGCCGATATGCTATGGCCAACATGCAACATGACGGGATCAATGTGATCAAAAAGCCATCTTGTTCTCTCATCTTCATCTCCCTGTCAATTCGTTGATCTTGTGTGTATGTACAAGCGATAGGGTCAGCTTTTACTCTGCTTATAATTCACAACTTTTACCATGCTACGCAAGATCATCTTACCAACACTTCTTGCTGCCGCTATCTCCAGCGTGAGCAGCCGAGTGACTCCAGTTGACCACGATACTCCACAGATTCTCGAAACACGCGACAACAAGTACAAGTTGCATTGCAGTAATGCACCTGGCGTAGTCGCCGGAGGGTGAGTCAATCCTTCAGTAGACATTTCATCACCAGTGATACCGGGATCGAGAGCTGACATAAACTCTACTAGTAACATCACCCAAGCCGATCTCGTCCTAAGCACAAATCTCCCCGAGTCCGGCTCGGACCAAAAATGGATGAAATACCTGTGGTGCAGCGTCGATACCCAGACCTACACCTTCTTCAATTTTGGTGACGTTAGCGCTGCTCCAAAACAATACTACAACGTGTACGAAGGACTGAATCAAGCCGCCGTCAACGCCTACACACACGTCCAAGGTTGGGGCGATGGTGGATTGGTGCTCGGGAGCTACTTCCTCAAGCCTCCAGACACCAACGTATACGTCAAAGTACAAGATTCGGCCGGGAAAATGACATGGGGGATAATGGGGGCCGCGTTGAGCGGGCTCGCCAACATGGTCCAGAATTTCGACAAGATGAACGCGCCGCTGGTTTTCCAGATCAACGACGGGGCATATGGCGAGGTGGGGGTCGGTCTCGTTGGCTTGCTTCGGGGTGATGGGAACGGTGACGCGAACTGTTGCTACGAGTTCACTGCGAAAGAGGGGTGCAAGCAGTGCATCGATCTGTACAACCACAAGGTGCAAGGTCTGAATTGAGGGTGCGATTCCTGTTCCATAGCTATGTAATAACAGTCTTTGAGCTCATTCTGATCGGATATGATACCGTCCGGAAAAATCTGATAGGAATCCTCCAAACCGTCTCTATCGCGTGGCCTTCGATGTCTTTTCACCACATCTGCATAGAGCATTATAGGTCCTCACCCCTGGCTTTCATCTATCAAAGCCTACACCAATCCTGAATAATTTCGCACTAACATTATCATCCAAAAAACCTTCTCACGTTGTAAGATGAGATCTGAACATCTATCCCCATACCAACCGCACCTGCCCCATCAGCAGCTCACCAGCACACCAACAAACATGCCAGTCTCAATCCGTCACTCATATCACTGCTATCATCTGCCATCTTGCATTCTACAACCAGCTCTGGCCTCGAACCTAAAGCAATACGTCCGAACCTTCCATAATCCTTTTATCTATTAAAGAGAGGGATATAACATCCACCATCAATGTAAGTAGTGTTATTGTGATTGATACCTGTTATGGGATGGATGTGTTGTGCCGAAGATGGATGTATTACAATTCTACTGGTTCTGAATATCTATCAAGATCGTAAACGGATGGATAGAAGTAGTACGAGAAATAAGATAGAGAATACTCGTAGAGGTCTTCTAAAAATCATACAGAGTCAGGTTCCTTACCCTTTCAGTGAAACTACAACACAGTAGAATATCATAATCTCTCATTGTCCATCGTAGCGACACGCTCACGAGTACACCGATATACCCATACCGCAACGATCCTAGGGAACGCAGATATCAGGGGTACAAAGACGATGTTCTTCGATGAAAGGTGAATCATTGTATGTGGCTCATTGTCAACAACCGTCACAACTCCACTCGACTCTAATGATAATGAGAGCATACCTATTCAGGAGCTTCCTGATCTACATCTACTTTCTCTTCCGATACAAACAAAACTCCCATCCCCTTAGTTCAAAGACACACGACCACCACTCTCCACTCCACCCCAATCTACCTCGTCAACTGCTGCGGCGCCATGAACCACCTCATCTCCTCCTTAACCACCGCCGTCCCATCCCCAGTTAACCCGGGCGTCTCATCCACATTAACCCCCCCAGCATTCCAATTTCCACCGCTCGCACACTGATCAACAATAGCCTTCAGCACCGCCGAACAAGCCGCCGCATCCGGCACGGGTGTGTGCGCGGGTAGATACCATCCCAACGCGCAATCTTCGCGTCCGAACGGCTCGGTCCATATCCATTGGTCGCGCGGGGTGGGGTGTGTGGTCAGAGTGAGTTTTTTGCAGGTGGGGCGGATGGCGGCGGTGCAGGATTTGGGTTTGAGGGCGGGTTGGGGCGGGTTGAGGATCTTGTCGCAGTGGGGGTCGAGGTTGGGGGTGGTAAGGACGGAGGCGGTCAGTGGAGTGGTGGGCGGGAGGTTAAGGGCAAGGGAGGACGTGAGGAGGGCGTGGGGAAGCAGAGGGAGGAGATAAGTGGTGAGGCGCATTGTTGGAGGTAAGGGGGCTTGGGCTGAGATGGTGATTTTGAGATTGGTAAGAGGTGGGATTTTGATACCTGGGGTAGTTGATGAAATAGATGGGCGGCAAGACGGGTATCAAGGTGCGTGGCGGTTGCTCGCATATGGTGTACAGACATCATCGCAAGGCGAAGCTTTTTGCCGACCAGAGAACGTGTGTCTGTTCTAAACAGTCAGTCGTTGAAGAATCAGCCAAGGCTGAGAGGTTTATCCAGGCGTGCAAGAGCTCAGTAGCATCGCTACGTTCGCATCCAATTGTTCGGAAATCCGTGGCGGCATTTGCAACCTTAATCGAGTACGAGCGACAGGGTGAAGCAACCATGCTCGTACAGCGACCCGCACAAAAGGCGAAGCACGATGGCATCGGGTTTTTGAGCGTCTGCACAAACCATCGGAAGGCGAATACTGCGAGATGTTTGAGCGAGCTAGGTGGAGCTCAAGTCGGAGTGAGATTGTCCTTGCAAGGAGAGTGGAAAGCCTTGGTCTGAGTGTCATAGTTGGTGTGGAGTGGAAGATCCAATTGCCTCATGATGCAAACATGGGCTTTCGGTGACACTCATGCTCTCCATAAAGGCAGCCGATCCACATTAGTGAATCAGTGGGATCTCGTCATCAACAGAATGCCGGCATCAGAGTATGCTCGCTTCATTGCCCTCTCCTTTCCTGGAGTCGCACACAGACTTTGGGGAAACTGGATAGCCTGAAGGTTTGGTACATGCTCCCCTTTTAACTCGGGCAGACCCGCCAGCATAGCTGCCGTTTCACTCTTCTTCACTTCGTAATTGAATTCCACACGTAGGATGGAGGCGGGAAGCATGTCTATCAACCTGTGAACACGAGCGGCTGGCAGAAGAACTTCATAGGATAGTGCAATTTTATTTGCTGCCGATTCCATGAACATAGGGCCGCCTACTCTAAGGTATTCCAGTACCTGAAGAGCCTTGAGTGTGCCGATGAAGTAAAAACCGCCATGAGCGGACGTAGAGCTGGAGAAATCCACGGTGATTTCTAGATTCTGCAGGCTGTGGCTAGCAAATCGAACTAGGCTCTGCACAAAACGAGGCAGTGGGCACTCGCGGCCTGCCCATTCAATCGTAAGATGGCGATGAAACCGAAATTTGCCTAGACTTTCAATATCTTTGAGATAAGTGTCAAAGCTTTGAGGATCGATGAATGATTGGTCAAAATCGAGCTCTTCGATATGAGATCGAAGTCGGGCGTAAGACCAGTCATTACCAGAGGCATTGATATTTTGTCCGCGAAGCGAGCGTAGTGACGGTAGGTGGAAGAATGGCCAAAAAAATGCAAGATCCCAATCGTTGCCAAACGCGGGTCTACCGCTGCGGATAAGACTCATGTGGGTGAGCTTACTGAGACTTGGAATTCCAGATCTCCCAGTGCTCTGACCAGCGGCTACAATGTTCCTTACAACGGTATTGAAATTTTCACTCCCATCCGATGTGCAGCCATAGTCAGTGATGTATATGGATGCCAGGTTGGGCAGTAGTGTGAGAATGAAACCCAATGTCGCGCCTATATCGCCTTCTTTCAAAATGCAATGCTTTAAGGCGTCCTGTTCTTCGAGGTATGGACATGCCGTCAAGAGTGGCTCGAGATCCCGTAGCATTGGCACTAAAGCTATGTCAACTTCTGACGTGCCATCACGACTCCTATCCACATTGAAACGTCGCCTGTCGTATTCTCTACCATCATCCCATCCTGCACTATGATGTGAGTGATCACCAATGTATATGGACGTAGGATAAGACATGAGATCGCTGGTAAGGAGATCGCGAAGCATAAGTGTCGGATGAATCCAGGTCGCGCTATGGCGCGTTCTACGCAGGATTCGAGTCAGAATTATCTGACAAGTATGATGTAAAGGGTCGAAGAAAACATTACTCCAGAAAAGAGACAAGCTCAGCGTGAGGGACATTTCCCCGAGAAGGGATTCATAGCCAATTACATGTGACAATAACGTGCTGGGATATAGGCTTCATTATCGTAATCTAGAGCCAGTGATAAACATGCTAAGCCAGGGAACGCGGAAAATGGGCATGCTTGAGCGACGTATCTCGCATTCTGATAAGAGTGTCAAAAAATTGGTCTTACATTGTGGGATCGCCGTAGACGATCTTACTATACTTCTTTTTCCTGATGTGGTGTTTGAGCATGATATCTGTAGCAAGATTGCGAATAGCGCTGCAGCTTGAGGTGAAGCTATCGATGTCTTCATTAGCCACGTTGCCGAGGATATTAAGAAGGAGTTCGTTCGGAAGGTTTGAAATGGATGACATATTATTCTATGACAGAGTTGGGCGATCGTGGTAGGATCCAGATGAATCTATATGAAGGTTGAATTTGTTGAATTATAAGGCAATTTAGGTGGATCCAACAGTATACTTTTGGTGTCTGCCTAGTTGTTCATGAGAATTCAGGCACACGGATATCCAGCCAGCGCTAAGCTCTTCTGGGTTAATAAGTGATAGAATAGTAAGCAAACGCCAGACCGTAAGGAGCTTAGCGAACTATCAGGGAGGTAGGCGAAGTTGAACTTGTTAGCCGGTGTACCTCAACGTTGTATGTCCAATAAGGAGGTGAAGATACGTCTGCCTGTTCGCTTGAAGGGTTGTCCCTGTAGTGGGTGCGGCAAGGAGCATCATTCGATGGTAATGGCAAATATCAAGGCGACTGCGAGGGAATCTCTCTACTCCTACACAAACACACTATACTCTGAGTGCCTTGCACATTGACATACGCCCCAATCACCAAAGATGGGGTAGACGTTGTCAAATACGTCGTGCCTGTGCGGCTTCTGGGTTGCTCTCGACTCAAATGGCCAAAGACTTCATACATCACACACGCCTGGGCGTTCTCGTACAGTGGTGACTGTCACCATTAACACTCAGTGAATGGCTTATTGAAAACTTCATAATCATACGAGTATCCAATCCGCAATAGGTACTTTTACCAAGAACCTGCTTCCTTCTTCTTTACCTTCTAGCCCACCTTGCGTTTCGACCAACTACCTGAATGGGGGTCCTCTCATCCCCAGCTGACGATTTGAGCCTGCTCTTCGAGTACAGAGATCAAGCCACCTTCTCCGTCAGATTAAACATCACAGGCTTCGTCGCCTTAAAGCTCTCCCTCTTCTCCAACCACTTCCAGTACTTTACCAGATCCGGATAATCTTCTTTCCACCTTATGAGCCCGAACTGCGTTTCAACCATATCCATCATACCCAGCATCGCACCAGCAGCAATATCAGCGATCGTCAGTTCGCCGCCAACGAGGAAGTCACTGCCGTTGCGCGCCTTCACAAGCTCGTCCAGAGCCTTGAAGGCGCCGTTGACCTTTCGTAATTGTCGCGCCATCCATTCCTCGCTTTTCCGCTCCGCCCGGCCGGTTTCGAAGAATGCCAGACCCTAATTGACACGAGGAGAATGTGTCAAGAAACGTTTGAAGCGATAAAATGATGAGATTGCTAATTATCATATCCAGAAATCACTTTGAACAACAATCACGAAAACAATCACCACATACCATGGCATCACAAGCCCCATCCGCAATCACTTGAATCTGCCTCGCCTTCAACAGCTCATCTATACCCCCTTTTGGGAGCAAGCTTGGCCCCTTATCTGCGTACTTCTGCGTGATGTACTCCTGTATGAACCAAGATTTGTAAATTGGCGGTCGACCATCGTCGAAAAGAAGAATGGGAAGCTTCTCGAGTGGATTGTATTTGGGGGTTTCAGTGGCGCTTTCCCAAGGTATCTCGCTCTGCAGCTGGAAGGGAATGTCTTTTTCGAGGAGGGCGATGCGATTTTTCCGCGCGTATGGGGATGGGGTGGCGCTGATGAGGGTGAGCATATTTCCTACCTCAAACTTTGGATCTTGGGATGATGTTACGTTGATACTGACATTTATACGTTAGCATGCAAGATATCGCGATACCCGAATTTGGACTAGTGAATTTGCTTATCGGTATTGATTGTTAGAAATCAGGCCGGGTCAACCTCGGTAGTTACTAACTAGGACTAGTCAGGGGGCCTTAGTAGACTAGTAGAGATTTCTCGTAATAGTTATTTTATTTCATATAGCTATATCTATCTATTAGTTATTATAATACTATTATATTATACCTAAATTATATATAAATAACTTATTAATATTATACTATTTAATAGGTTATAAGCCTAGGTTCTATATAACCTAGGAATTATATAAATTATATAATAAGCTTTTTACTAAGACTTAATATTACTTTAGAAGAAATATTCCTAGAATTATTTATAATAGGTACTATTATATCTAACTATTATAAAATTTAGAAGCTAAAAGGTACTAAGAACTATAAATTATAGGAAATTATTATACGCGTATTACTTATAGTTAATAGTGTATTTAAGGTTATAAGACTAGAATATAAACTACTAACTAACCCTAACTTACCTACTACTAGAGGAGTAAAACTACCTATTAAGGAGGTAGATAAAGGAAAATAAGAAAAGTATATTAATTTAAAGGAGCGAGTACTTACTACTATTTACCTTACTATATTACTATTAGCTTATAATATAATTAAGACTTAGATAATAGTAAAAGAAATATAAGCTAAATTAAAGTTATTATATAAGATAGACTCCTACGCTACTAAGAAAGTAATATACTTTACCTTATATAAGCTTTACTTAGATTAATTTAAAGACCTTTATACCTACCTTACTAAATTTAAGGAGTATATAAATAAGCTTCTATAAATGAATAGTCCGCTAGAAATAGATTTCTAGATAGTAGTCTTTAAGAGGGGCCTACTAGAAGAGATAAAGGAAGTAGTTTATACCCTTACTAAGATTACTTAATCTAGGGGTAAGTTATAAGATTTTAAGTATATTACTATATTATTAGTTAATAGGTTTATACCTTTAAAGACTAAAGAATCTAAGGTATATACTAGTAATTTTAGTAAATAGCTAAAATAAGGCTAATATTAAAATAAGCCTAGTAATAAGAGCTAGAGTAATAATAATAATAAATATATATTTTATAACTACTAGTATAATATAAGAGACTACTAGTATATTAATTTAAAGCTAGGACTAGAAGGATTTATTCCTAAAATAAAGAAAGATCTAGAAGTATAGAATAAATAATAGTATTAAAATAGAGGTCCTAGTTATTAATAAAGTAGATAGAACCTAGATAAATAAAAATAGGATAAATCCTATACTACTCGCTTTAGGTATAGCTTATAATAAAATAATAAGTCCTATAAGATTATTATTAACTTAGGAGACTAAGAGTATATCTTCTAGGACTAATCTAAGTTTACTAACTATTTACTAGTCTAGAACTATATTATATTAGGACTAACTAAGGGTAGACTAGTAATAGTTAAAGGGATTAGAATAGTATAAATCCTAGTAATTATTAATAATAAGGTTAGCGAATTCTTACTAATTAATATTTACTATATACTAAATATTAAATATAACCTCCTATCTATTATATAACTAGACCTATAAGGTTATATATATACTAGTAGTAGAGGGAAGAATATATTCTATAATAAATAAGGCGAGGAGGTATTATAAGCTTTCTTATATAATTGTATATACTAGCTAGATACTATATAAATTAACTAGATAAGGGTATTCTACCTTAAATTAATAGTCCTAGCTAAGAATAATATATCTTAGACCTAATAGTATAAGAGATATAGATATATTAGTATAAAGGCTATAAAGGCTATAGTATATACTACTAATATTAATTATAAGGCCGCTAATAATTTATAAAAGTATAAGAAATAGGAACTATATAAGAGTTATATATTAGGGAAAATTACTTAAATACCCTTATATATACTAATAGCTAGAGTTACTATCCCTAGCTAATACTAGTATATTAACCTAGTATTAGTAAGCTATATAACTACCCTTAGGGGGTATACTAATATAATAGTATCTATATATAAAGTAATAGGGTTTACTTAAATAGATTATATAACTAGTCGGGCGGAGTTACTATAAAAACTCGAGTTCTAGATAAAATATTAGAATAACTAGGGGTATAAAACGGCCTTTATTTAAAGTGATAATAAACTAGTCTAGGGCCGTAAATATTAATAACTCTTCTAGGAATATAGGATAGTTATTACCCTATTAGCTCCTTATAACCCTTATTAAAATAGGATCGCTAAATAGAAGAACTAGATACTATTTAGTAAAGTTAGAATAGTTCTTATTAACGCCGGACTACTATAAGAGTTCTAGGGTAAGGCTATCTACTATATTAATTATATTAAGAACCTTATACCTAGTAAGGATAGGAAGTCCCCCTTTAAGAAATAGTATAGTTATAAACCCTAATTAATATACTTAAAGCTATTTAGATATTAATACTACTCTTTTAATATATTACTAAATAAGAAGAAACTAGATAATAAAGCTATTAAATACCGCTTCCTTAGCTATAATAGTAAGAGTATCTACCGCGTATAAGATATTAAGAGATAATATATTACTTAATTAGTATATATAGTATTTAATAAGAGGGCTACTATATTATTAATAGATAATAATAAGCTCCTAATAGAGGGAGACTCTAGTAATAATAATAATATAATAGACCTCCTAAGCTAGCTCTAGACCAATTAATTAGATAGTAGTAATTAGGCCTTAGAGGGAGTAACTACCCCTAATTAATAGGGTATTAAGGGAGTATTAGGTAATACTAAAAATACTAATAATACTAGTAATACTAGTAATAGATTAATAATAACTTTTCTATCTAGCTAATTAATATTAGGCCTAACTAATAATATAAGTAGGCTGAATAGTCTAAATAGATATAATTAGGATAATCTACTTAAATTAAATTAAAATAAGTTAAATAATTAGATTATTAAAAATAGCTAAGTAGAGTTGAAATTACTAACTAATTAATATTAGAATAGTTAGGATAGTTTAATACACTAAATTACTACTATAATACTATTAGCTATTATTAATAAATAATTAACTTAAAATAATAAATCTTAGAGAATTATTCCTAATATATCACGTCGTTCTATTTATAATAAACCCTAGATTAACTATAACTAGATAAATAAGAGGGGTATAAAATCTTCTAATAACCTTAATAAGTTCAAAGCTATACTTACCCGCATTATTACTAGTACTAAGGAGCGTCCCTACCTAATATTAATAGACGTAGCTCTTAATAGACCTAATAAAGATAAATAGCTTACTACTACTAAAGAAGAATTAACTAATTATAATAAGTAGATAATATAGTAAGAATTATATTAACTACCTTATAAAGTATATATCTTACTAGGTAGGTAGGTCTTATCTTATAAATATAAGCTAATAGGTAAAATTAGCTAATATAAAGTACGGTAGGTAGTTAAAGGCTTCTACTAAATTAAGGGGATTAATTTTAATAAGATATTCTTATTAACCCTAAAGGTATTATTATAATAACTCCTCCTAGCCCTAATAGCTAAATATAGGCTAGTTATTAAGTATTTAGATATTATTATAACCTTCTTAGAATTACTTATTTAGGAAGAAATCTAGGTAGAGTAACCTTACTACTTTACTAATAGTAAATAAGGATATACTTATAAACTAAATAAAGCTTTATATAGCCTTAAATAAGCTTCTTATAAATAGTATAAAACCCTTTATAAGGTACTTAAGTCTCTAGGTTTTAAGCGCCTTAAGTATAATTATTATATATTTATTAATACTATTATAAAAGTTATTATTATAGTATATATTAATAACTTACTATTTATAATATATAATTAGGACCTAATTACCTAAATAAAGAAGGAACTTAATAAGAGGTTTAACTTTAAATATATAAGAGACCTAAAAGACTATTTAAAAATAAATATTATTAGAAATCTAGATAACTATTCTATTTAGATTAACTAAATAAAATATATTAATTAATTATTAAAATAACTAGGCATAGAAAAATATTTACTAGCTAAGTTACTTATAAAATAGGCTAATATTACTATTACTCCTAATAGCTATATAACCTTCTTATCTAAAAGGGAGGCTTATTAGTCCCTTATAAGAGTACTTAATTAGCTAAGTATTATAACTAGGCTAGATATTACATATACTATTAGTAACCTAAGTTATTTACTTAATAACCCTACTCTATAATATATAAATATAGTAAAAAGGGTATTATATTATCTATTAGGAATAATTAATAATAGCCTTATCTATTAATTAGGTAATAATAATAGCCTAGAGGGTTTTACTAAGGTGTTATATTATAATAATTATAAGATATCTTATTCTACTAGGGCGTATATCTATAAACTATTTAATAGCCCTATTATCTAGTAATCTAAATTATAAAAGCTAGTAGTAATATCTATATATAAGTCTAAATATATTACTATAATAGAGGTATATAAAGAAGCTCTATATCTAGGCCTTATACTTAAAGAGCTAGGGTATAATAAAGGAGTAGTACTAGTACCCCTAAGTATTAATAACTAGGTAGCTATAAAATTAACTACTAATCTAATTAATTATACTATTATAAAATATATTTAAATAAGATATTATTTAATATATTAACTTATTTTTAAAATTAAAGAAATCTATCTTTAATAGGTTAATACTAAAGACTAATATACTAATCTACTAATAAAACCTATTAGCCCTATTAACTTCGGCCTAGCTAGATAATAATTAGGACTAGCTCTAAGTAAAGTATAAGGGTATTTAAATATAATAGTTAGTAATAGGTAGACTACCTTATTACTACTAATCTAAGAGGGAGTATTAGAAATTAGGCTAGGTTAACCTTAGTAGTTACTAACTAGGACTAGTTAGGGGGCCTTAGTAGACTAGTAGAGATTTCTCGTGATAATTATTCCATTCTATATAGCTATATCTATCCATTAGTTATTATAATACTATTGCACTATACCTAAATCACGTGCAGATGACTCATTGACATCATACTATTCAACATTGATAAGCTCTCTCAACTGACACTGTGCTGCAGTCTACAGGTAGCGTCCGCGGGGCGCAACTCCGGCTGGTCTTGTAGAAGCTGCCTACCTTTTGTCCATACCCATCGATACTCGTGTGGAAAACCGACTCTGTCTCTTCTCGATATCAGCGAGGGATACGTGTCTGCAACATACTAGATGAAGACGGAATTTTCGACATTGTACATACGAGCGAGATACTCGCACATACATATGAACTCAGCAAAGCTATCGATGAGATGGTAAGGCTTGCAAGGAAGACTTACGGAGTGTCAGCCTTGACGAAGGCGAATGAGGCTTGAGATTTGCACCATGATTAACCCGGGATGAAGGTACACACTCAATCTTGGGCAACTGGGCGGTGACGTTCGACGTGATGCGAGAATAATTCAAGTTGAGTGTAGGTGCTTAGTGTTATCCCCAATGTACCAAAGCAGGAAGAATAATGTAAAGCGGAACGCTAGCAACTTGCTGTATCAATGGTCTAACGCGAGAGAAAGTGATCGAGCTTCGGCCTAAACTGGAGGAGATCGCTAAAGGGTTAGTTTCAGTGGACAGAAGTTTAGGAAATCGTTGCTTTCTAATGTTGGGCGAGCTGTAAGTGGGAAGATCGTTTGGTTTGTAAGTTTGGTGTCTCGAGGGAGTCATCAGAAGTAAAAGGATCGGAGACAAGCTTCATATACACAAGGGCTGGCGAAAATCTTGATTTCCCCGACTTGGGGATCCAAGTCGCCAGGATTCGCGATATCATTGTCTATTCCTTTGAAGCGATGTACTGGAGGTCAGATAAGAACATGATCACTTCCAGTACTATTGTACACAGATATCGCAGTCTCTCCACCTCGTATCGCGTCATGCGGCCGAAACCCCGAAAGCTCAACACAGACACATCCCCTCATTCCCTTCCTCTTTCAAACTTCACTCATCCGCCCTCTTTCTCTCTTGCTTCCTCTTCACGACCGTCCTCCATCGTAACCCACCATCCAATTCCCAACCCTCCAAGTCCCTCACACCATCTGATATCCAATCTCTCGTTCTAAGCACCAACGATGGGTGCCTACATCTCAAAAGGCGGCCGCTGCAACAATTGCGCCATGAAAGTCCGCTCCCTCATCACCCAAGATCACGATCTCGGTATCTAAGCGCCCATAATCATCTCCAACAAAATACTATCACTGACCATATATGACAGATAACACCGTTCTTTTTCCTTTCAAAGTCGTTTTCTACGCATTGGCCATCGCGTTGATCACCGTCATGATCGGTCGTCAGATCGCCATGTATCGTGATGCGAAGAAGAAGCATGCTATGATGGTGAAAGAGATCCAGGACTTTTCTGATGAGGTGGTGGATTTGGAGAAATGTTGGTGATGTCCAAGGTTTTGTGTCGATGATTAGCTGATGAGTGTGTAGCTGACCTGGTCTGAGCTTCTGGTGAACATTGAAGGGGAGGAGTCAATACTGTTCTGTGATGAGCTTGCGTGTCGAAAGATGAGTTTTGGCTTGTGGCATTGTGGTTATTAGAGTGAGCATGGCGGCTATCAACTTGAAATAGTAGCCTGCGCATATTACTAGAAACTACCACTCGAAAACAAGAAATGCTGCTGAAAAACTGTTAAGCTCCAACAGCTCGGGTTTTGAAGGTGATAATAATGTACTTCGAAATTGGATACTGATCATTCAATGGCCTTTTGGCAACACGTACTCGCCGAAAGCTCTCCGCCAGTGACATGTAATTCATGATGGCGCTTTCAGCTATCGTATCAATGGTCGACTGATATGTATTGGGTTACATTGTGCGAGACAATCATGAACCTGGCGGAACCACGGATGTCGTTATTGACGGAAAAGCAGAGGATTGCTCCAAGAACAAGCTTGAATGAAGTGCACAATCATCATCGAAGGAAAGTCTTCCACGAGGGAGACTTACATCTTGGTGGCCGGATTTGCTTACCTCTATATCAAGATTTCTACCTATATCGTCTGTATTGGTACATTACGTTGCAGCTGCTGTAAGAAGAGACAGATAGGCACAAAGGTAGCTCAGAGAACGATATCAATGTATACGGAGTTTGGGGTCTTGTTCCAAATATTATGGTTTCTCCGCAGTATTTGGACATCTCTTCTCTTGGTCACAAAAAGAGGTCAGGTATGAGGCTGGTATTTAGCTATGCGTAGCAATATAGGTAGGCCCAATACTCACAATATGACCCGAGAATAGATGGTAATCTTAGTCTCAAAGTATCGTGAACGCTCGAGCATGACGTCGCACTTATCGCTGGAAATCTGCCGTTTCTTCAATTACACTTCATAGCCTGTCTTAGATATTAAGGTATCGCTCGGAACCTGCGTCATCATCATTGTCTACAATTCCATGGATATGGAAAGGGTCAGGAACATCCTAGATCAGTGCGAAACGGAGTTCCGATGAACACCCGGATCACAGATTCCTTCAGAGCTGACACTGATATTGTGGGCAGACCACTAGGCTTTTGGTATTGTTGATAGAGACATGCCCTTCTAGGATAGAGAATTGACCAACAGCTCCAAGCGGAACGTTTCCGCCATCAGTTCTCGGCTCGCATAGCTCCGTAATATATTTCCACTACACACCGGGGTTTAATTAGACGAAGACCAGATACGATGTAGCTGCATGGCTATTAGCTGGGAGCAATGCACCGGCAGCAAGAATGACTCGGTGATGAATCCCATACAGTCGCAATGACAACAGCAGCCGGCTACTTCGACCGCAAGCCCTCTTCCAGCATCCGCCCTGGTCTCTCCCACCTTCAACCTGACCCCTCATCCCCACACACCCCGCAACAACGAACCTTCTCCTCGACCTTCTCCTCGCCATCTGTAAGCTACCGTGTTGAAGAAGCCGCTCTCGTCTTCGAGTTTGGCGCCAGACACTTCAGTGCAGGCTTCACGGGCGAGAGCTACCCACGATGTAAGCTGGGCTTTGGTCCAGAGGAGTCAAGGAGGGTAGGGGATTACAGGAAGTATGTTCTTGGCAATGAGGAGAGAGCTGGAAAGAAGGGAGAGATGGCTGAAGAAAATTGGGGAGAAGAGCACGAGCTTTGGCGCATGGATCTGAGAGGGTTTGATCTGGGGATCGTGGAGGATAAAATTGAACGCGCAGTGAGGGACGCGTATACAAGGTTCTTGCTGGTGGATCCCAAGTCGAGACGCCTGGTAGTGGTAGTACCTTCTGTGATCCCGCATCCGTTGCTGAACACATTGCTGGGGACGTTATTTGGCAATTTCTCAATGTCGAGTATCACGCTTCTGTCAACGCCAATCCTATGCACAGTGGCGGCTGGGTGCCGGTCTGGGCTTGTAATAGATATCGGATGGAGGGAGGCAACAGTGACTGGGATCTATGAGTATCGCGAGGTCTTACATAGGAGGACGACAAGGGCAATGAGAACAGTCAATCTAGAGATGGCAAAATTGCTTCAACGTCATGATAAGCCGCAAGGACTACAGGCGCTGCACGGACACGAGGTTGATAGTGAAGAAGCAGCGACTCTAGCCGTCAATCTTGAGCAAGCGGAAGAGGTGACAACAAGAATGGCCTGGTGCCAATCCATGTCCGCCAGGATCGATGCAGCATCAGCCCATGAGTCGGGCCCTGAGCAACCATCCCATATCGCTATCGCCGAAGACTCACCCTCAGATCCACCAATATCGCTTCCCTCGCCCTCCTCACCGCGGCAAAGCATCCAAATCCCCTTCTCCCAGCTCGCCCAACCTATCGAATCCGCTCTACTAACCAGCTCCCGCAATTTAGACGACCAGGAGCAGCCCCTACAGCACCTCCTTTACAAGACCCTCCTCTCACTACCTCCAGACGTTCGCGCTATCTGTATGTCACGCATCATGTTCACAGGTGGAGGCGCAAATATTCCAGGTCTTAAAGCGCGAATACTCGCGGAGCTATCTAAGATTGTACGGGAGCGAGGCTGGGATCCAGTCCATGGCAAAGCTGCCGACGTCAGGAGAGAACAGCTGAAAGAGATCAGCAGCAATCGCCCATACCTTGCTAGTAATACTTTGAAGACGATTCCAGAAGACGACTTAGCAAGTATACCAGCCCATCTGGCGTCGCATGACCCAGACGAGATCGGAGACAAACTCCGACACGATCAGCAAAAGGAGTCGAAGCCCATGGTCTCCGGCGTCATCCGGGGTGTAGAGACACTAGGTGCCTGGGCTGGCGCGAGCCTGTTGGCGAATCTTCGTATCAAAGGTGTTGTGGATATCGATCGTGATTCGTTTCTGCAACATGGTTTGGCAGGCGCGAGGAAGGAAGCAGAGATGAACGTGGTGCCTCAGAAGAACCTGCCAAGAGCTGGTATGGGCGAGAGGGGCGGGGGGTGGACGCTTGGTGCGTGGGCTTGATGTTAGCGATAATCGCGAGGTCGCATTTGGGGAGATGCGATGATGATGAGTCGAGTTTGCTTCATTGAATATAGGTGGGTCACTGAAAGACCTTGAAGAACCCCCACAGGCCCAGCCCGCTAAGAACGGGGATCGTAACATTATCATCCCATCCAAAAATATCGACCACCTCGCTCGCACTCGCGATGATCCCGCTCCACAAACTCACAACCCCCAACGCAGCCCACCCCCCTACCGTTCCTCCCCCCGGCGCCAACCCCATCGGTCGTCTAATGAAAGGAGGCAAGCTCAACGTCCCCCTAAATAGAAAATCCTCATCGTACCCGAACCGCGGCACCGCCCACCCGTAAAACATCCCCGCCGTCAGCACGCCCACAACCGCCGCTGCCGCACTCCCCGCTACGCTCTTTCCCTTCCGTATCCTCGGCGTATACCGTCCATACAACCTCCCAAACGTGCTGGCAGCCGTGTCGCACCAGCTAAGCAACAGCACAGCCATACATCCGACATCCTTCGGCATCCACCTCAACACCGTCCACGCGCCCAGCAAATACCAAATCACGCCATTATACCCCTCGACCTCGCTCTCGCGCATCAGCGCCCCCAGACACCGGATGTAGAATCTATTGAAGGGTGGAAAGGTGTGGCGCGCGTAGTCGACGCTGGCGATGGGAATCAGGGCGCCGAGCAGCCAGGGGTGGATGGAGGCGGGGCTGGTGCCGCGCGTGTAGAGGTTCAGGGTGAAGAAGCCGATGCTGAGGTGGAGGGCTTTGCGGGGGATTTCGTGGCGGTGGATGAAGGAGCGCCAGTGTCTGTGGATGGGGATGAGGCCGAGGGGGGAGGGGGAGCGGGAGAGGGTGCGCCAGTAGGAGGTGGGGGAGGCGGCGGAGGTGGGGGAGAGGTGGCCGTTTGGTTGGGGAGGGTCGGGATCGGAATCTGGGGGTTTCTGGTGGGTTGGTTGGGATGGTTTGGAGGTGGAGGTGGAGGCTTTTTGGAGCTTGGCGTGGGTTTTGGGACTGCGGCTGCGGGCTCTGGCTCGTTTTTCGAGGCTGGAATCCGAGGAGGGCTCGTCGTCTTCTTCCGATATAGGTGGTGGGGAGGCGGCGCGTTTGTTGGCGGATCGGGTGATGGGTGCGAAGTAGCTGTCGCTCCCGGTTTCCACGGCGGTGGGTGTGGAGGGAATGACGTGCGGTGTGCCGGGTGTTTGATATTGTTGCGACATGGCGAGGATCGCTGTGAAGGATTGGAAGGGCGGCAATGCGCAGATGGCGGTCAAGCCAAGGTGTGATATTCTAGGAAGCTTCGTATATACTGTAGGAGAGTGAGGAGAGAGAATTGTTGGGTTGAAGCTTGCTATCGTGACGGTGGTTTGGGTTTATCGCCTATGCGTACCCGGGGTTTTGTAGGATTCCGCCATAGCGGGGCGCAGGCAGTCTTGGCTTCTATATCGCTTGCAGATGTACATTATAGGTTGGTAAAGGCAGTCTTCGCGAGGCCACCGCCGGATCGATGTTCGTGTCTGTTTAGATTGATGATGAAAAGACTCAACCAAGGCACGAGGTCTGCCAAACGCCAAGAGATCCGATTAGATAACGGCTGCCAAGCTTCTACGGATCGCAGCCGAGCCTTATCCCGAGACTTTGACACTTCTTTCCACCACCTGCTCTGATATTCAGGTACTATTACCGTTCGGCCGCAGTAGACAATGGCTCCAGAAGGATTGAAGCAGCCGGTCAAGGGTATAGCTGCATCCTCTCGAGCATGGGATGCTTTGACGCCGCCACTCGCAGAATGGATCCTGCAGGCAATCGAGAGCCAGGGATTCAAGAGAATGACGCCTGTACAAGCATCTACAGTCCCACTCTTTGCTGGAAATAAGGATGTCGGTATGCAGCATTGAGTGCCGTTTTCCAAAACACAAGTATCCTTCAAGATACAGGATCCACTTTATACTCCCTACCCACCTCTCGTACACTGCTGACTTCGAATTGTCACATAGTGGTCGAGGCAGTTACAGGATCTGGGAAAACACTAGCCTACGTCCTGCCAGTCGTGGAGAAGATTCTGCGCTTAGAGAGGCGGACTAGAAAGCACCATGTTGCATCCATCATTGTCTCTCCCACGAGGGAGCTTGCTACGCAGATACATGGGGTCGTTCAAAGTCTCCTAGCTTTTCATGGCCCCTCAGCTGCAGCGATGAAGCTCCCAGACGAAGACCCCGATGTGCCGGACATCGAAACACCTACACAGTTGTACCCTTCGACAACGCCAGTGGTACTGCCACAGATCCTGGTGGGTGGGGATACCTCTGTGGCTCAAGATCTTAGCTATTTCCTTAAACTCTCACCAAACTTATTGATAGCCACGCCCGGCCGGCTTTTAGAACTCTTAGCTTCGCCCCACGTTCACTGTCCGCAGTCGTCGTTTGAAGTCCTTGTGCTGGATGAAGCAGATCGTCTTTTAGATCTGGGATTCAAGGATGAGCTACAGAAGATACTGGGTAGGTTACCGAAACAAAGAAGAACAGGGCTGTTCAGCGCTTCGGTATCGGAGGCCGTGGACCAGATCGTGCGGGTGGGTTTGCGAAACCCGGTGAAGATTCAGGTGAAGGTCAAAGGCGCAAATGGCGAAGCAGACAGGAGAACCCCATCTAGGTAAGAACACAATGAGCGTCTATGAGCCCTTGCACTAATAAGTGAAAGTCTCCAAATGAGTTATTTGCTCGCTGCTCCGTCCCACAAGCTTCCAGCAGTGTCCAAAATCCTTTCGTCGCTCATACCAATACCAAACAAGACCATCATATACCTCTCGACATGCGCTGCTGTTGAATATTTCCAGCATGTTCTTCCGTCTGTTCTCCCCATACACAGTCAGCAGGCTTTCAGACTTGTTCCGCTCCATGGCAAATTTCCTGCTAAGGCAAGGCTGAAGAACTTCGCCGCCTTTTCCGATTCTGCCGCACCAACCATTCTCCTAACCACAGACGTTGCAGCAAGAGGACTCGATATCCCGAATGTCGATCTTGTGTTGCAGATCGACCCGCCGAGCGATCCCAAGGTCTTCATACACCGGTGTGGGAGGTCGGGAAGGGCGGGAAAAAAAGGCATGAGCATCATCTTTCTGCAACCCGGTCATGAGGAGGATTACGTATCTTTTCTCGAGATTCGCAAGACGCCCATCACGCCTTTAAGTAAGCCTATGATCACGGTCACAGATGACGATGCTCAAGCCGCCACGAGTGCGATGAGGAAGGTGGCATTGAGTGATCGGGGTATCCATGACAAAGCTCAGAAAGGCTTCGTCAGCTGGCTCAAAGCGTACAGCAAGCATCAAGCAAGCAGTATCTTCCGGGTCGGTGACCTTGACTGGGCGGATCTTGGGCGGGGGTGGGGCTTGCTCAAGCTCCCAAAAATGCCAGAGACCAAACGATGGGAAGGGGACAAATCTCTTGGCGTTGATCTTGATTGGGACAGCTATGCTTACAAAGACAAGAAGAGGGAAGAGGCGAGGAAGCTAGTAATGGGGGAGAAGAAGCACATGTCAACTCAGCCGGACGCTAAACCGCGACCTGCGAAGAAAGAGCTCAAGAGGGCTTGGAGTGACAAGCTCGACGCACGCGATGAACGGGAATTGCGCCGGAACAAGAAGCACAAGAAGCGTGATCGACAGCGGTGGGAGCTGATGACACTCGCAGAGCGCGAAAAGCACCTGGAACTGGAGCGCATGATTGAAGAGGTCAGGGCAACGAATGTACAGGATGAGAAGTTAGGAGAATTCCAGGGATTTGATGACTAGCTCTACTGCGTTCTGTGATACCCAATGCGAGACACAAAGCCAACAGTGCCCAAGCTCTGTTGGTCTGACTGCGAGTCAACAGCATCCATCATAACAGCCACCCCCTATCGTGATCGCCTCGCACTCCTGCACCGCCCGACGCCACACACCCATCATCAAGACCTCGGCCTCGCCCCATTCTCATCCCACCCCAACCTCTCCGGCCCAAACATGACCTCCCACTCCATCTGCGTCGGCAACCGTCCACTCCCCCTCTCCCACGTCTTCCCTCCAACCCCCCACGCACCCCCCACCCCCTCCCCCTCCTCCGGTACAGTGTCCAGCGTCTTCTTCCCCCTCACCTTCTCAATCTGCTCATACTCCCCCCGCTGCCAGACAACGCTCCGTTCCAACTCCTTTCGCCATTTCTTCATCGATCGGATCCGGTCGCGGAGGGTATAGATGCTGCTGTTCGAAGACACGCGCTCTTCGGTCGTCAGTGCGGCTTCGGGTGGAGGGCGAGCTTCGGGCGTGCCGGGCGTGTTGAAACGGACGATTGGGGAGCGTGGGCCGGGTTGGGGGCAGATGGCACGGTAGGGAGGTGTTGTTGGGTTTGCTGACGCTGATGCGACCTATTCACTGTGAGCGATCTATATCGTGAACTACAACAGTACCACAGGGGAGAATGGGATGAGATCCCCTCACAGCCTCAGCCCTCTCCCTCTCTTTCCCCCTCTCGATCTTCAGCGTCATCTCATCTACCAATCTCGCCAGAACGATACCGTCCATCTCGATCCATTCGTTGACGCTCTCGGTACGGTCGGCTAGCTTTTTGAGCTGCGAGGCGTGGTGGTTTAGGAGGCCTTCGAGGAGGCCGGGGTCTGTGGGGAGGGGGTCGGTGTTTGGGAGGGGTGGACGGACACGGGGGGTGGGTTTGAGGTTTGAGGGGGGGTTAGAGGGGGTGGTTGTGGTTGTGGTTGTGGTTGGTGGAGAGGGGGCGAGGGAGAAGGGGGATGGGGTGGTGTTTGGGGGTGGAGGTTTCTGTGGTGAGGGTTGTCAGCGTGTGCTTCTTGTTTTATGGTTGAGTAGGTAGGATGGATGTTTGTGTTGAAGTTGGATCATGGAGGATGTTTCGAAGTGCAGCAGGTTCATAAGACCTCTTTTGTGGTGTTTTCATGAGGGCTTGGTCTTTCCTTTTGACATAGCTCGTAGTACTTTGTGCGTGGGAATGCAGCCAGAGGCAGTACAATACCGACCAAGTTCAAAATACAGACCTTCTCTCCAACACTACTTTCACTACTACCTCGCTGCGCAAGGTTCTTCCGACGGAGGAATTCCATCCTTGCTCATTCGCTGTGCTGTGTTGTATCTATCGGCTTAACCATAAAAAAGTATCCGCATTTGCTGACCGACAAAAGCAATAGGTAGGTAGATATAAGGAAGAAGGTGCGATGATACAACCAACCAATATATACGCATGACATTTGCATAATAGCAAGCAAGAGGCAAGATCGATCTTCGTTTCGGAACCGAGGCAAGAATACATATCGTGATTGTTCTTATTGTCGTGGTCGTACCCTGAGGGAGGGTGAATGAAGTGGATATGGTAGCTCGATCGCTGAGGCGAGATGTCGTGGTCTAGACCTGGATTGTGGATGGGAATGAGAGGTTGAGGATGGTTTGCCTTGTTTACCTTCTCCGGTAGATAGGAAAGCACGGTGTTTGAGGTTGGGGTACATCGCGGCTTCCATAAATAGGATCCTAGCACATAATTGAGAAGACGAGTATAGTTTCCAGCGAGCCATGATTCACAAAGCTATTGATGGTTATTAACAAACTGCAACCATAACGGTTCAAGATCGATCCCGTACGCCGTACGCGTCGATCTCTTGACTTATTGTACGACCTATAGGGCAACAAAGCCAGAGACCTCTTCTCTGATGTACAGCACCGACAGCGCCGAGGTTTTGATTCTAGCAGATCATCAACGACCGCAGAGGTTTCCATGGTTCCAATATGCGCATGATTTAGAGGTTGTTTCTAGAGATGGCTGAGAGTATCGCATCCGGCATTACCGTACAGATTGATACCGATCAGATGCATCAGAATACACATCAATTGATCCACTACGTTTAGTATCGATCATCTTCGTGAGTTTTAGAAGACTAGTGTTTACCTAACCTACTTAGGTCTAGTATATATTAGCGGCGGACTAGAAATGTCTGATACAACATACGAATTTCACAAAGAGTGTTTGTATCACTGCGAGCCGTCCGAGCAGCCATTACCTTCAATATCGTGTCCATGTCTGCATGCCATGATCTCCTCATTGCTAACCAGCATTAGCATATCAATGCTAGCAGTTCTACAGAGAGAAGAAAGCACAAAAATTGAGAGATCAAGATGAGGACCGAAAGTACAGACACAGGACCAAAGGTAATCAGTTAAATTGAAGATCCATCGCATGTATTTTATCTCTGCTCCACACCAAATCCACCATTACATTCCTTTCGAATTCTCCAAGCCATATGTATCGTCCAGGTCTCTCTCGCAAAGAAGAAAACTCGATCCGCCAAATTGTCATCTATCGCTTACGCCTCTATGGATACCCCCGCAGACTCCTGATGGCCACCCAGAGTCTTCGTCATCTTCTTGCTGACAGAGACATTTGCGGCACCTCCTACTCCTTCACACGGGATCCCAATGTTCCCATATCTTCTTCTCAAGCTGACCTCGTTCGTACCTCTCAGCTTCTGCTTGCTGTACTAAGCTGTTCCCCATCTTCTCAATCTTCGCTTTTAAATCCGCTCTCTCCTTAGATCCCATTTGGCGTTCCTGCTGCAACTTTGCCCTGGCCCTGTTTATCTCGTCTTCGAGTGGCTTCCGGGAGGGGTATTTGACTTTGAGCCTCCTTCACTGAAAATTACTGCCGTTAGCATTACCATTCGAGACAGAGCAACGACGTCAAAAGGATTACATAATTAAATGACGGTAATAAAGAAATTGCGAAGGATATAGCTTACGAGTATCGTCGCAGCAGTCGGAAGTGTATGAGTAGATGGTTACGCTGTTCTCAAAATCGATCGTTTTGGTTGTCTTGGAGGAATGATCACGTCTATTGCGGCACTGATACACATGGTGGTCCGGTAGAGAATCCATTGATCTATGATGCTAACGATGGCTGACCTTGGAGGCGTATGTGGTGTGTAGAGTAGATGAGGCGGTATGATCTGAATGGGTGTATCGTTGTGACGATCGTTTATGATAGCTGATGGCTTAATATGCAGATCTCTCGAAAGACTTGGTTGAAAAGTGTATGGTGTCTAAGAGAACAAGAAAATCCGAGGATGAGGAGGGGGTTTATATAGATACAACTCTGCTCTTGGTCTCGGATTCCAATTCCGAAAGTAGTCGCGCATACGTACTCATTATCGTGGCTGTGGTATGGGACTCGGCAGCGCGGTGTATATAAAAAGTTGTTTCGTTCCTGGGTCACCAGTCAATAGCTAGTCCATCCTCCTTTGAGGACTTGCTGGTGCCCAACATGTCTGGAACGTACGTAACACCTTCAAGATGCTCTTTGACTGAAGACTTACAGGTCAGAATCAAATGCAGGGAAGCGATGATTCCTATCCAGCTGGAGGCTAAACGTTCCAGATGCGTTCAAGAGGGAACCGAGTGTACCGATATATATCGTACATATCTACTTCAAGACGCTTAGGAATACAATATTAATAGGCTGGGAATTGAAAACCCGAGAACGATAGAAACGAGTGGACATGATGAAGCCTTAAGGATCCAAACGGCAACGTACGGATCTATGCCAGGACGCTTACGAATACATAAATCCAGGCTGGGAAAGAAATCCTCCGCTTGACGTAAACGAGTATAGGAAGTTAATCACAGGCAACAGGAACAAAGTGCACGTATCTACTTCAAGACGCTTATGGATACATGAATTACCGGCTGGGAACAAAGATCTTGAATTAGTATGAATGAGTGGACAAGATCAAACCTCAAGGACCCAGACTTCAACGTACGTATCTCCATCTCGAACCCTTACCAATTAACGACTTACAGGTCGGGAACGGAGATGAATGTTCCGCATCAACATGAATGAGTGGTCAAGATAAAACCTTAAGGAACCGAACCAAGACGTACGTATCTCCAACTAGAACGCTTACAACTTAACGACTTACAGGTCGGAACCCAATGTCCCACATCGATATAAAACGAGTGGACAAGACAGATCCACCGGAAATCAAAATATTCCAATGGCCATTAACAGTCCCGGGAAACAAAACCTCGAAACCAAGAATGGGAATATATATACCCAATCCAGCTAGAAGCTGGAGGACACATAATCCGGCAGTGTGGGTTTTCCGACACAGATCTCAAGAACAAAGAAATGCAGACAAAGAAATCGGAAAAGAAACCAGAGCTAGTGTCGGATTAACTTCAGTCCAAGAATGCGTTGCCACATTTTCGTATCCATCAACCCATCAACCAAAGATTCCCACGCCAGACGGAACTCAACAAGTACGATATCGGATATTCAATAAAGGAAAAGGCGGTATTTGTCAGAATCCCAAAGTCCCGTTAGTGAATGCCAGTGCTCTGGGCTGGGATTTGTGTATCCGCTGGGGTTTGATGAATTTTGGATCGATGAATTTAAGGGCGGATTGGAGGACGGTCATTCGGATTTAAAGCGCGTTAGTTTATTGTTTGTTGAGGAGTCGTATTCTGCAACAGCATGAGCTGGCGCTTCCACAAGAGACAGGGTGTATGCTGGAATGAATTGTTGATCCCAATAATAGGATTTCAAGGACGTTATCTGGTGATAGGTCCTCTGGCCCATAGGTGGATTGAATAATGTAAGGAACGGATGATGAGAAAGATTGTGTAGAGAGAATTCGTGTATGATCTTTTCAGTCTGGAGTCATTTGCTCGCGCAGGTACTTCCACTTCCACCGCCCATTACTGATATCACCCTCTATCTCCTAAAGCTGGTATAACTACCATCCAAGTCCATCGCATCCAAGACAGAAACCACCACGCCCATGATCAGTCCACCACTCGCCATTTTCTGATGACGTCGAAAAACCCATATGAACAATCCTTCAACCCCTCATTAAGATCGCCACCGTTCATGCTGTCAAATCCATGCTTGACAGAACTCATCTCCCCACCGCCTTCGATAGAGAAGCTTCAGCGATTCCCGGTCGCTAGTCTCTTTCACCATCTGAGCAGAATACGACACTTGCATCTCCAATAGGCGTTTTCTAACCATAGCATCCGCTGCAGTGTCCTCCGAGACTCTTTGACGGAATCTGTATTCATTATTGTCCAACGTCTCTCGCCACGGAGCCATGATCGCTTCATGATGATCGATAATTCTTCGCTGCTGACGCCTGTATGCCACGCCTGTATTGCATGCCGTCAGAATGTTGCTACACGACGATGGAGATGGAGGATATCATTGTTTCCAGGTAAGGTGATTGGATAGCGCAATCAGAGGGATTGAAACGAAGGTATTGACTTACGAGCGTGCTTGCTGCATTCGAAATCATAGACCCATACCCGTTTGCCATTTCGCGTCTCCTCATATTCTACTTCTGCGTCAATGGGCTGTCGCTTGTTGGACTCTCCGCAAGCGCGAAAGTAGAAGGACGGCATTGGAATCGTAATGCTGATAGCGTGTAGTGTAAGTGTGAGTGTGGAGGAAGGAGGTGTATCGGTGTATGGTTGTAGTGGAACTAATATTGCCGAAAGTCTGGTAACGTTCTGGCAGAACGCGCTCTTGTGGTAGTATCACGAAAAAAGCGTTGCTGAGACTGGGGTTTATATATCTTCCAGCTGCTCCCAAGCGACTGGGTCTGTGCTATTATCGCCATTGGTACGCACGTAAATTCGAGGCTATGCTTCGTACGTCAGCTGGAACCGATCTGTGTAACCTCGCTGCGGGTTTCGGTAACCACTCATCACCACTCCCTAGGTATCTATCCCGAATGCTGGCTGTAAACAGTGCACTTATCGTACGGACTTGTCTGCAGACATTCAAACTGATAAGGATCCATAGGCTGGTGATTGATCATCGTTCACGGATATGTTCCAGAACTTCGAATAGCAGCTCGTACACCCCAGCTTGATATCGCCCCAGACAGGGTAGTTTAGGACCATACAATATAGAGCCAATAGCAAATGCAGCTTCCGAACACATTCGCAAACCACAACCCAGATGAGAGGGATACACACCTTCTTTCTGCACATTGTGCGGACGTAAGAGCAACCTGTTTTCGTCCATAGCAGGATGATTGGCCAGTATCCTAGCGTTCTATCTTCAGGCATCGACGTGAGAGTCCGAGGGTATCGAAAGATCCTTGTGCAATTGAAAGGGCAGGAGAGACCGATTGAACTTCCAGCACCGATCTGTATTTGAATACCAGGCACTATCTCCATGGAAGGGCATCTGCCACCAAGGGACACACCTATCTCTCGTCAGCCCTTTCTGGGCTCACGTCACCTCCTCGCACATTATTAGCGTATTTCTCGAAACCCAAGAACCTTCCGTTGGCGTCTAGTATTGCCTCATTGATGGACCTTTCTCGAGGGATTATACCCGTGGCGCCCTCTCTCGATAAACTCCACTTCGGCCTCCGGAACTCTCACTCGAACTCGATCACTCTGCCCAACATTCACGTCCACATCCCAAACATTGTTCCACCACCACCCAACTTCACATAACACGACACCCACCGCCACTCACCCCACCCCCTTCCGTCGCCGTCTTCGCCGCCACCCTCGCCACATCCTCAAAAACCTCATCCATAAGCTCTCCCGTCAACGCGCTACACTCCGCATACCGCTCACACCTCATCTCCTGCGCAACCCTCAGCCCCTCTTGCGGGAACACCACCCCCTCCTCCCCTTCCCTCCTCAAATCCCTCTTCAACCCCAACAGCATAACCGGAACCTCATCACCCATCTCCCCATAAACTTCCACCATCCGCTTATACCACACCCCCTGCACGTTCTCCAAAGTCCTCCTATCACCAATACTATAGCAGAGTATTACGAAATTGGGATGCAGAAGCGTGTAGTTTTGAGGTGAGGCGGTATCGGAGAATTCGAAGCGGTAGGCGCGGTTGTACATGCGTATGTTCCCAGACGAATGGCTGGTCTAGATCGCGGAGAAGGGGGAGGAAGGTGGTCTGTTGGCGGGTGGAGTTTGCACCATGGCTTATATTGCTGGGAAGGGGGGTTAGTGCTTGGCGGGGAATGAGAGGGGAGGGTACGTACGAAAGGAAGGTTGATTTGCCGCATGAGGGGTCACCTAGGAGGAGGATGCTGATTGAGGGCGGTGAGGCCATTGGAGGACGTTTCGCAAGGGGGCATTGTGAGGGGAAAGTACAACAGCCATTTATCTATACGACTCGTCGTCTTTGATATTTCTAGGAGTTCGGCAAACCTTCCTTGAGTCAATCCGCGCTAGTGCAAGAGGTTCTCACCCGAGAACTCGTTAGGTATTTTACCTTGGAGAGCTCAATCGTAAAACCAATCCTCATGATTATCAGAGAAAAGATCAAGTTGTCCTGTCTATACGTATCTCAAACATCACCGTATAAGCAAACTTAGACATATTGGCTTTGACCCTGGGTTTGTTGGATTGAAGAAGTCTTATAAATCTAGATAGTACAGCATATACACACTACCAATCGAACAAACGTTCATAGAGACTCCCTTTTGATTCTAGGGCCCAAACTGCGCAGCTGCATACGCTGCTAGATCACTCTTGGCCGCAGCAACCCCAGACCCGGTCATTGTAGCCAAGATGGCACTGTCACTCGCGATGACCTGCACCAGGTTCGCAGACGCCGCAGAAATGATCGATGCTGCAGGTATATTGTTGGGAACAATCTCCCCCGTTCCGTCCGTCTGGTTTCTCGGCTGATATGGCGTGATGAGGTAGGACCCATAACCGGCATTTACCTGCTGACCTGTGCCTTTGGGGGTATTGTTGGGAATGACGGGCAGATTGACAGCAATGGTGTTGTACTTGTTACTACCCGAGCCGGTACAAACGCTGAGCATGGAGCCGTAGATGAGCACTTCGCAATTGGCTTGCTCGGGCCATTTCGCTGCGCCAGTAGGAGTCCCGTCTGCCTTGTTCTGTAATGGAAGATACGAGCCGAGACTGCATCCGTCGTTGGAGGCCCAGACCCACTCGCCCGCATGCTGGAATTCGTTGGAGCACATGACCTGAATGAGCTCTTCGCAGCTGTTCGTATTGAGGACTGCACCTGAGCCGTCGTTGAGGCAGGAAGCGTTGTACGGCATGGCCGGGCCGGTGGACACATCGACATAGGAGTCGCAGGAATCCGGTACCCTCGGATCCGGGATTTTGGGACCGCACGCGTCGGGCCCTGTGATCTGTGGTGCGGCAGCACCGAGTACGCTGCTTCCGGCGGAGGCGCTGTATAGAGCAGCATCGGAAGCAGCGGAAGCGGATGCAGCAGCATTTGAAGTAAACTGTGCTGCTGCTGATGCGGCGGCGGCAGATGCTTGGGAAGCAGCGACGTTACCGGCCGCGATTGCTGCTGCGTTTGTTGGTTGGGGTTGAGGAAAGGCGACGGCACTGCAGGCAGCGAAGCAAAATGGCAGGAGTGCTATGAAAGAAGGCATGTTTGCTTGAAGAATGGATTCAGCAAGGTCTTGGTGAACGTGAAATAAGGAGCGAATGAATGACTTGGAGAGGGAAAAGGATGCAGGATGTAGACCTGCAGATATAGACAAGGCGCATATTTTCCCGTCCGTGGCAGTGTCGTTTCAACCTATTGCGCATCTTCGCATTGGATGTTCTTGCACCAAACGGTTCGGATGGAATGCGCGTGCGGATAGAGTGTCCGAGAGTTCTTCATGCCACGCAGCACGCTTTTGAGGGGATAGCCGCGCATAATGCGGCGCGCCAATATGTGTCGAAACAGCTTGGCCGAGCTATCAATAGATACACGGGAAAGCCAGAGACTATGGGATGATATATATTGAATGTCATTGAATGTTCATGAAGCATCAGCGTGTTTTGATTAGCACGATCGCTTATGATAGTCACTTTAGTTTACCAAGTGACATCAGGCTCCCTGAAGTTCACGAATAGACAACAACCTGGTCATGCAAAACGTAGAAACAGGAAGTAAGGGTCAATACTCACCATGCAAACAAAGTACCGGGAGGGTTCTGCAATGTGTTGACTCTCAAAGGTGGTGATGACCCTGCAAGACTTGCACCAAGAGGACTGGCCCAAGAAGGAAGTGAACGAAGGGCCATGCGTATCGCAATGAATATTCAAAGTGGATAGCTTCGAAGGGGTGAGTTCCGGCGAAGTGCACTTCGACAGGTCTCAGGCTGGTCATGAGAGGTGCTGTACTTCGAAATCAACCTTTGTGGCGGCTCGGTCGCCTACTTCCCAATACACCTGATCCCTAAGCGCACTTCTCTTTCATTAACTCCGACTGAACCTAAGTATGTATGAATATTGATCCCAAGGATGCGCGTGTTATTAAGGGTGAGGTACAAGGACATGAACGGTGCTTGGCCGTAAGCTCCCGTCAACATTGGACCCCGATATCTTACAGTGGAGATGTAACCTGATACACATCACAGCTACCCCTGAGCAGTCTGGTTGTTCTTCCTTCCTTGTCTCGTCAATGATGTATTAGGCGTTCTGGCTTGGGTACGTCTTTCTGATGACACGTTGCGATTTCAGAGAATCTCTCGGGTATTATAGTCCGCCGATACCTCTCGGCTCGATACTTATGACCGTCAACAGGACGGAAGTCTTGCATTCCCAGCCTGATCCCGATTCCGACTCGTGAGACAATTTCAATATATGCATGATTGGTTTCGCACCTGAACAGGACGCTGAAGTCTTAGATAGATATAAGAAATTAAACAAGTGTAAGAAATAGTCAGCTTCGCGAAAGGAACTTTACCATATCTTTTGCTACGCCGCATTGATCAACAGCCGGACATTTCATATGCCACCATGTCATTCCACCTCTGAGCCGATGGAGAAGTCTTAACCACCAGATGAGGACCAATATCGGAGGCATGGAGGCAATATGATAACGTCTGGCGGGAGATCTAGCCTTTATAGACCTAGCCTCTCACGCCTTTGTAGAAAGTACTTAATCCATCACTTTGTCTCCTGTAGCTTCGACTTGACATGACCACATGTAATGATTGTTCGTTTTGGTAGAAGGCTCGTTGATCATGTTTTGCCACAAACGAAGACGAATATCATCTCCTCTATCAAAGGTCTTAGATCTGTCTACACCATGGAGCAGCAACCAGACTACTCGGAATGGAGCACCCATGAGCTGATCAGTCGTGTTGCTTCCCTCGAGCAACAGCTGCAGGCCCAGAAACTAAGGTGCGATGCCGATCCAGAGTATTACAGCAGACTCTAATTGAGTAGGCAGAACGAGATCCGCCCAACAACCAGCCCCAATCCGCAAGCCTAAAAACATTCGAGTCAATCGCAAATTCGATACCTCAAAATACTCCACACGCCTTATAGCCCTGAAGTTTGCCTACCTTGGTCAGCGCTACAATGGTCTGGAATTCCATCCCAACAACAAGACACCGCTGCCAACGGTCGAGGAAGAGCTCTGGAAGGCGTTGAGTAAAGCAAGGCTAGTCTTTCCGACGCCGAACCCTCTTCTCGAAGCTGGAGAGCCCAATTGGGACGGGTGTGAATACTCGAAGTGTGGTAGGACGGACAAGGGGGTCAGTGCATTTGGACAAGTTGTGGGGATCCGCGTGAGAAGCAATAGGTCTCATACTCAAGAGCAGACTGTACCCTCAAAAGAGGTGGTCTTAGATGCCGGGGATAATGGAGAGGCTCAGGAGTCGCAGCATGCGGAGGTTGTTTCCCCGTGTCTCAATCCAGCGAGCGATGCAGCCAAAAGTGGGCAGACTACACGCACATCCCCAACGATGGACTCAAATCTGGAATCCTCGTCTTTCCATCACGTCAAGGATGAAATACCCTATTGCCAAATCCTCAATCGTCTCCTTCCCCCCGACATCCGTATTCTAGCATGGTGTCCCGACCCACCTCCCAACTTTTCAGCCCGCTTCTCGTGCAAAGAGCGCCAGTACCGCTACTTCTTCACTCAGCCCGCTTTCGCACCCACAGCAGGGACTACTGTCCTACCCATCAAACAAAAGGCAAACACCGTTATTCCCAAACAAAGAAGCAGAACAGAGGGATGGCTCGACATCGAAGCCATGCGCGTCGCCGCCCACAAATTCGTCGGCCTGCACGACTTCCGCAACTTCTGCAAAATCGACGCAAGCAAACAGATCGAGAACTTCGAGCGGCGAATCTTCCACGCCGACATCCAGCTCCTCAACCCTAGCCAAAGTCAATCCTACACCACAAATACAACCAGCTCTCCACCTTCCGAAAACCCTAGCCCGCAAGCCAACACCCCACCCACAACACAATTATCCACCCCAACAATCTACGCCTTCACTCTCCACGGCTCCGCCTTCCTCTGGCACCAAGTCCGCCACATGACCGCCATCCTCTTCCTCATCGGCCAAGGTCTCGAACCCCCCTCCCTCATCGACACCCTCCTCGACGTGCAAAAAACGCCTTGCAAGCCGCAATACGAAATGGCAGACGACGCGCCCTTGGTCTTATGGGATTGCATCTTTCCGGCCGAAGGCAGTGGGAAGAGAGAGGATGCGCTACAATGGGTATATGCTGAGGGTGTGGGTGGGAAGGGAGGGTTGGTGGATGATGTGTGGCGTGTGTGGAGGGGGAGGAAGATGGACGAGGTGTTGGCGGGGAGTTTGTTGGATGTTGTGACTTCTCAGGGTCGTAAGAGAGTAAAGGAGAGCGGTGATGAAGAAGCGCCACATGGTAGGGTAGGGGAAAGTAGAAGCCAGAAAGTGTTTCAAGGTGGAGACGGACCGAGGCTTGCTGGGCTATATATTCCCGTCATGGAGAAACCTAGGATGGAGAGCGTGGAGGCCATCAATGCCCGGTTTGCCAAGAGAAAGGGTTTCGAGACGAGTGTGGAGATGAGGGAGCAGGGGTTTAGGAGGGTGGGTGTGGAGGCTGCAGATACCGCAGCATCTAAGTAAATAGGATACTATATAATAAATCGGCTATCCAAAACCTCATCCATCCATCCATCCACGCTAATCCCCAGTCAAATCCAAAACCTCAACCCCACCAAAAACCCCCTTCCTCGCAGCCCACGCCTCCACTTCCCACGGCTCCAAAAGCTTCCATGCCCCTTCCAAGCTTTCCCTAAGCGCTACGAATCGCCTAACTTTCGCTTGTTTGCATGGCGAAGCTCGTCTTCTATCTGAAGGAGATATGGGTTCCCCAGCCATTATCTTCGCAGGCTTGGAATCTGGTGGCGAGAGCAAAGTCGACGGCGAGGGTAAGGAGGAGGTATCTGACACGGAAGAATCTCCTGTGGTTGTGTTCGGGGAGTCAGCGAAATCAATCTTCCGATTTACTTTCTTCGCTGTCAATTGCTCTATATCTCCAGTGGCTAAATCGTCGATATCTCTTTCCTTTCGATTAGAAATAGGCGTCTTCAGTTGTCCGGCTAGATACAATTCGTTGGCCATTTCCAGCGGGCTGCGCTTCTTCCTTGGTGACGGCTTTGCCGAGTTTCGCGTGCTGGGGGTGGCGAGGCCGGTATTCTTTCGCGGGGTGGTTTGACTGCTGTTTTTCATGGTGGGTTGGCTGGGCTGCTCGTCGTTTTCGGCGTCGGAGATGGGTGTGGTGGGTCTTGAACGTCTTTTCTTTTGTGGGGTGGGCGATGCGGGTGGTGAGGCGAGGGTTGGGGGTTTTTCGTTTTGTGCGCCTGGCGGCTGGCGAGGTTCGTCGTAGGACTCGGGATCGCCTGGTGCGTAGATTCCGAGTGCGGAGTATCTTGTGGGCGATTTGAATCTTAGAGTATCAGTCGGTCGTTTGGACAGTGTCCAGGGGTTTTTAGGGCTGTCATTTGGTGACGATGACGGTATTTGGCTTGGACCAGGTTTTTCCCTTGTCTTCGGTCTGTTGGTTCTAACTTTTGTGATTGCTGTATCCTCTTCCTTCTGCATCAAAGGATCAGCGCCCTCGGATGACGTTTCTTTCTGCGGACTGCGCGGTATTCCTACGGTAGCTGGCGCAAAGAAGACAGGAGGCAATGAAGTATTCAGTAATTGCTTGACCGGGTCCTTGCTGGCAGGAGGCTTATGCACACCAGGCTTCGAGGTCTTGACGAATTGATCCATTGCTCCAACGGCCGTACCAGCTTTCGCTTTGGACAGAACTTTCTTCTCACGCGCCTTTCTCGACGCGAACTTCTTTGGATTCCTCGAGTCTTCCTCCCAGGTCTCGACCAGCAATGGCACTCCCAACTTCACATAGGTTTCCAGCACCCAGATCTTCTCGACCTCAGTAGGATCGTAGGTTGACGGCCCACACCTTTTAGTTGGACTTCTTGACCGATCTCTTGCATCTTCCCCATCAGAAGCTGACCGCTCGTTATCAAATCCATCCTGACCGTAAGTTTCAACATCCTCGTTTTCCTCTGCACTCAAATCAATACCAACGATGTCATTCGGGATATACGCAGTTCTCAATTCGGGGGTTCCATCTGTGTTCCAGTGAGAACGCCGGCCACAGATAGCTTTTATGACTCGAGACTCGGATAACTCCTTGGCTTCGAGGCTTTGCTCATCTCCAATGCTCAACATGCTTCTCTGAACAAGCTGGTGAGCTAGTAAAGCTGGAGCAAGACCTCGGATGAACTTTTTCGCGCCGATGAGAAAGGGCCAATTGAAGGCTTCAGCTACAAATAAACGTAATTCGGAGATTTTAACTCCCTCATCCCAAGTGACTTCTTCCTTCAACCTCTTGACCTTTTCTATGGATGAGACTGCTGGACGCACATAATATCCCAAGACTGTCATATCAGGGAAGTTCTCTGGTATCGTCATAGCTTTGTGTTTTTGCCGGAACACCTTGCTCTCGTTCGTCTGCAATTCCATCTGCAGCCTTTTCCTCCATTTACTGAAGCCGTCCACATCCCCTCCTGCAAGACTGCACAGATCTCGCCCAAAGCCAGCTTTGGCAGCCTCGCAAGCTATTTTCGGACCACAACCCGGAATACCAGCCGGTATATAGTCTCCACCACTCATCAATGCGACCAGTATCATCCCTTCACTATCGAATCCTGCCGTAACTTTCGTAACTTCTGCATTGTAGACATTGACATGCGTTGGGCTCTTGTTGCCTCTGGCTCCCTCAGCTGTCCAGTTTCGCAGACTCACGCCGCAGCCGAACATGAGTGTATCCACATCTTCACTCAGAACAGCGTCGACGAGCCCTTCCTTCTGCAAGAGCGCACACTCTGCTTCCGCCTCTCCCGGCGCAGTATGGTATGGAAAGCCGAAGCGCTTCAATAGCTCTTTGGTCAGAAAATCTGGAAGACTTGCTGCGCCCGATGGTATCTTCTTCCCTCTCTTGAACAGTGGCTTATGTGGGCCATCAAAGACGAACAACGGCTGTATAGCAAGGGCGAGAAGACGTAGGAGGCGATAGTAGAGCGTTCGGAGAGCCGGATTTCGCCCGCCTTGCCCAGACTGAATCTGGAAGCTCCAGATCGATATGTCGATTGCTATACGAAAACGTCTACCGGTGTTCTCGAGGTGCTCACATGCGAGCTTGGAAAGAGCGACCCTTTCGCCTGGACCGATCTGTTTGTATATACTCCGAGCGTCTCAGCGTAAGCCTGTGTGAGCATGAGGCGAATTTACCCTGGGATACCCATTACTGCAGCTACTCATATATGTACTGTATGCCATCGAAGAGGGAATGTAAAGGAAAGCATGCTCCTATGCTAAGTACTATTAGTTGCGGGCAACTCCTTGTTGCTATTCTATGTTTACAAAGCGGAAGACTTCCGCTCAGATGTTAGTTCTAAGCGTTAATACTTCGCCAATTCTCAGATACTGTTGACCGTTGAAGACCAGTGTATACTAGTAAGGCTATTGCATTCTCTTGTATCCGCACCTTCCAGTGTGCCATTTGGCTGAGCTACTCAACTAAGTAGGACTCCGGTATGGAGAGCTACACCTCTATTCTAGCCATCGCTTGAGAATAAATGCGAGAAACGGCTCCACCAATTCTACAACCTGTCATAATCCCAAAATAATAAGGCTAAATTAGAGTATAGTATGTACGAGGGTCATGAGATTTATACTGATAAGAGTCAAACATGTGCGCAAAGATTATGCAGGAAAACTTTTCGTCCTCACACAAAGGTCTACCATGTTGCTAAGTGGGCCTGCAGCATAGGCTTGTCCATTCTGCGGCCGAATAAGGTAGGATGGCTCGAGATGGAACTAGCTTCAAGTGTAGAAACATCTTTTTTTCGTTCCCGATTTGATCTTATGTACTTGGCTGTCACCATGTTCATTACAATGCCAATATAATGAAAGACTCCTGTATCTTCACGTCGGACCAGATACACTTTTCATGATTTCAGAAGAAACAAGAGACATTATTATTGACTTCTATAGCTTGACATGTTGCTCCTAAAGAATATGATTTCATCTGCGTTTATCTCCGTCCCTAGGTACGGCACCGTAAATTTTCTCCAATTCGACATGATAACCTTTATGATCGTTCAGCTCTTGCCAGCCTTGGGTCTGGACTTCCTCACATGAGGCTTCGTCACAATAATGGATATCAACAGACCTCATATCTGGCTACTCCTACGATCGGCCTGCCCGTGGATCGTTCGGTTCGTTGTAGAGCCATTGCACTGACGTCTGTCCGATCGCCTAGAATTCGAATGTTTCGCCTTGGGTCCCAGTATCGTCACGAATATCACTTCTTGCCTAATGTTCAATAGCGCAACCTAACAGATCGAGTTGCAATCAGACCAAATCATGCATACTCAATCACGAATTACCACTTGGAGAAGCTTGCGTTCGTGGACTATCCACGACTCTTGACCTGTAATCTCCACAAGAATATACATTCGCATACCTAGCCCGTTTACCAACCAACTCGACAAGGGAAGTCTTCGGCTATCTCTACACTCAAATTTGAAGACGTCAAGCAATTGTAGGTACTTTCCAGCTATCCTAGCCACTTATTCTAGACTACTTATCATGGAATCTGCGAGATGAGCATGATAATATGAGTCTCGTAAGCTCGACATTGATTTTGTGATCGATAGGGACCAGATTCGATGCTTTTTGTCACATAGGTGATATTTGAAGTGAGTACACCGACTACTGGTCGAACAATCACATTGCTAATACCAGAAGCTGTGACCTAACGGTGTGGGGAGTAGCCGCTCCTACTAGATGCCATTGGAGATTGGCCATGGCTGTAGAGGAGACCCACGTAAGGAATTCCAGTTTGCGAAGATCATACTGAACTCAAAAAAAGAACAGGGTCCGGTCAGTATCTCGAATCGTTCATATTACGCAGGTCATATCTTGAACCCTTCTGCTGTCCTAGAATAGAAGCATCAAATCACAATGTTACGGATTTATCTCATCCGCACGTTACCTCAAACGCAACATATTGGGAACCCAGTCCCGAAATAAATCTTGTCCGGGCACTATATTTGTGCTCATGCTGTATTCATCAAAGTCTGCCTCCTATTCTCACCATGCAAGCCTTCCTTACAGAGTAAGGAAAGCCTTCAGTCCTGGCCAAGTTCATCTTTCCACCCTCTATTGCGTTCACCCAGATACTCAACCCTCTCTAAGTAGCTCACCCTCCGTCAACTCACTCAATCAATCTTGATCCACCCTCCCAAAGCGCAAGCCACACCATCAATATCCCCATACCGCAACGAAATGAACTCGGCCCTCACCCCTTCTCCACACCCCTTTCCAGTCAAGACAATCCCCAACGCAGAACGCGCAAGCCACTCCATCAGAAGTAGTCCGTCAAGGCTCCCACCCCTCATATCTTACAAAGTTGACTTACCACTTTACAGACACTGATCTAATACCCCTGTACTTAATCTTCATCACAGTCCTCCTGGCCGCAATCCTTGTCCATTTCTATCACCAGAAAGATAAGCGGAAGGAGTTCCCACCTACCACTGACGAGACTAGATGGATCAAGGTTGATATCGTTAGTGATGAAGGTATACAGACGACTACCTTTATGTATGGTAGTGTTAGCGAGGAAACTGGGCTTTCGGCAGGGAATATGAGCGGCTCAGATATCGTGTAATACATGGCTCAGGGTGTGCGAAGGTGTGACGGAATCCGAATGTGATCTCGTTGATGGACATGGAGGGAGATTTGCCAAGGCGTATATATCGAATCGAGAATAGACGTTTTGGCCTATGTTTTCAATGATATCTGCTATTGCAAGCCATAGATTAGTAATATTGCGTATTACAAAACAATTCTAGGGCTTCCCTTAGCTTCCCGTTTCAGAGATGTACCTCCCCTTACAGTAGTACGAGCTCGAGTATGTACTTGGAAAGTAGACAAGGCCGCCAGGGGTTTACTTAGCGCGAAAGCTGCGACGTCTCCGGATTGTCCGACTTGTTGTGCAACGTAACTTTGACATTTTCGCGGACCGAGGTTGTGGGCGCAAAGTTTGTTCAAGCATGCTCCCACTGATATATCAAGGAGTAAGTCGTTCCGGATAATCTATACAGTATCACGCACTTCGAAGGAACACGATATACAAAGACCGATTGTCCAGCTGCTTCTGCGTTGGAAGGGTGACGAGGCGTGCTAAATCGGCAAACGAATTTGGCTCCTCGTTACTCCAAATTATCATCATCGGTTCATTGATCTGGTTAGACATGATATAGCCTGTATTGTCCAAGTGTGTTATAAGTATACTAAAAATATATCATTTGTGCTGATGGCTTTGAATTGCTCTTCGTCAAAGGGTCGAACCCCGCCGTAATGTTTCCTCTCTCCGGTTGGGTTGAGTGCTAGCGAAGGGAAGAGGAATGGTCTTGGCTCGAGGCAGGATCAGCAGAATCCACAATAGAGTCTAAACAAGGCGTATCGTAGGATTGTCTATACATTGCTGTAGCCTTATCAGGTCGAGGTAGTGTTATGCTGAGTGTAACTATATTGAGTAATTCTGAGAGTACGATAGGTCCTTTGCAGGGCAGCGGTCATCATCCCATGGTACACTTAACAAGCCCGATCAGTGTCTGTGTTTTAAATTGACACAAAGGTAATTAAAGTTTAACTTACAATTCACTAGTCGGTTGATTGATACTTGCGAGTTGACGAACTTCCGTCATAATATCCTCTTCCTGACCATGCCCATAAAGTCGCGGAGCAGTGGTCCTCCATCTTCAATCATCAACGCTTTGAAATTCTCATCTCTCATCAACATATCCATCTCATAGCCAACATAATGCGTCGTCAGTGTCCGCAAGTCCTCCACGCCAGGCACAGATTCTCCGGAATTCGCATAGATGTAGCGCAATAGCTCGACGATGTCACCAGTGCGTTCGCTATAGAGGGTGAATTTCGCAAGCGTGATCTGGAGTTCTTCGAGGGCCAATAACTTCAGCGAATCAATTTGATACTTGTCGGCGAAGACGTGCAGTTGCGCATGAGATAGGAAGATGTTAGTGTAATCTTCGGAGGGGGCTTGATTTGGGCGAGGAGGCGGTATTACGATTGACTCTTGGCGGGCGGTGATCTTGCGGTTTTTGAACGAATCCTTGAGAACATCTTTTGAGGAATTTTTAGTGGTCGGCTCGTTGTTGTACGAAAGTTTGCCCTTCATCTTGCTGGCCCTCTTAGAATTATGACTGCCACCGAATGAATAGCCATGGAGGTAAGAATCTTCTTCGACCGGCATTACCTCTTCAGCGGGCTTGTCTTCATAGGCTGCTGGTAGCCAATCAATCGCGGCGTCCCCGTCTGTACTGGGTTCCTCACAGGACAATCTAGTAGTGACTGTGTCGAAATCAGGAGCCGAGTAAAAGCCGCTGTATGCCCATTGGATAAAGAGTGCAAAAGTTTTTGCATCAACGTCTTCAAAGACTGCATATCCTTGCTGAGCCTCCGCCATATGACCATTCATGAGACGGTCAAGCGGCTTGGAGTGATGCGACACGAGATCGGCATGGATATATAACGGATGGCTGTTGACGATGAATTTGAATGGCATCGAGGCGTATATACTACATTCCGTCAATCAGCTTTGAATCAATTCCTACCAATCGTAATGTATGGTAGTACCTCTTATCTTGACCTTCCATGACTTGACAAGTCGTTGGGATTTCAAAGCTGTATTTTCGCGTAGTATGTATATATGTCACATGGATGAGGATAGTTCCCTGTCGAAGAAGTACATATGGTAGAAGATAGTTGCGGGGTAATTGTTGAAGTTTGCTACGTTCTCGGCTGCCTGCAGCTCAAGGCCATCACCTCAACTACGACTCGATTCTACGTGTCTGGGGTACAGTAGTTCCTTCACTCAGATTCGACCCCTGAAGTGTGAAGTATCATGCCTGTTCCATTCTGCAAACTCAAGATAGAGGGATGCTTTCACCCAGAAATAGCGAGACGGTAGAAGGGTTCACCCCCTTCTGGTCCAAACTTACTTCTGGTCCACGCCCTGTAGTTCCACAACGACCAACTTTTTCAACTTATTTTCGCAATAAATATTATAGAGTACCTTAGGCCTAATAATTCTTATAGTGTTATAATTAATATAATAAGGCTAGTTAAAGACTTATAGAAACGAATATTATTAGGCTTAAGGGTACCCTAGAGCTAGACCTAGGAGCATGGAGTTTCGAAAGCTCCGGCCCGCTAGCCGCTTAGGGTTAGACCAGAAGTAAGTTTAGACCAGAAGGGTGAACCCTTCTACCAAGGAAGGGCGCAAGTCACCCGGATCACCCCAAAGTCACCAAGTCGCGCGACCCTCGCGCGAGCGTAGAGCGGCGATCACCCTAGGCTCGGCGGGGGGTGAGGCTGGGCAGATATCCGTCACCTTGGCAAAGAAAAACATGAGAGAGAGTCCTAAGTCTAGGGAAGGTCACATGATCTTCTCAGTATCTGTTGCTGGCAACGGAAGCATTCCACAACATCAAAACTGCTTTATCATTCATGGTATTCGGTATTCAGAAGTCCGAGCGTTGTCTTTGTAAGCATCCGTTGATTCCCTTCCAGTCACTTATATAGTATTGATCAGCACTACGTCATTATGATTTTCCAAGAGCTTGACTCTTCTTCTGTCAGTTGCCGCATGTTCCCGATTTCTACACATCATGGTCAAAATACGAGATGACATCGCTTCCGGACGTGCGGAAATGTCACAAGAGCAACAGGCTACTATCATTCAACCTGGCAAATTGGTAGAGATCCGGGAGAGCGCCAATGCCAATGATGCCGGTACCCATTCGGGAAGCTTGGGCAATCCCCCCAGGAGAGCCCAGTGGAGATTCTCCCGCCGTCCAACCTGGAGAATTGGAAACACCCCCCATGGACCCGAATGCCAGAGATGACACGGAGTCCGGTGCCTCAGCCTCCCCAGAGACAAAAGAAAAAGGCCCCCTCAAACCGCCCTTCTCCCTTCCCCACGAAATTGCTTTCGTCGCCATAATCTGTACGTCACAACTCCTCGCCCAAGGCGGCTTCACGCAAGTCATAGGCCCCCTCCACATCATCGGTTCCAGCTTTGGCGTCACAAACCCTGGCCCCCTCTCTTGGTTCGCAGCCTCCTACTCCCTAACCTTCGGCACCTTCATCCTGCTTGCCGGCCGCCTCGGCGACATCTACGGGCATAAACGTCTTTTCACCCTCGGATTCCTCTGGCTCGATGTGTGGTCTTTGATCGCTGGCATTAGCGTGTATGCGAAGAACGAGATCTTCTTCGATGTTTGTCGCGCGGGACAGGGGGTCGGGAGCGCGATGTTAGTGCCGAATGCGTTGGCAATTTTGGGGCGTACGTATCCACCTGGACGCAGCCAGTGCAGTGAGCGTTCGCGAATAGAAGTAGAAGATGGACCTAACAACAGACGATTAAGATCCTCACCGAGAGGTGCTCTACGCAAGGCCCTTGGTGATCCACTTGGCGTCCAGTAACTCTGGCAAAGACGGTATCCAGTCTCAATCGGTGCTGCATCAGGGACTGGAGGTCAAAATTGAATGAAAGTTCCTCAAGGACGTCTTGAAGGATGTGTCGAATGTTGCAAAGCCAAGCTTGAGCCCACGAAGCACGTTGAAGCTGAGAAACCAAAGATTCGAGCCTCTAAGCCGGAGTATAAGCTGGTCGACGAAGTGTATGTCCCTTGCTCAGTGGTCACGATTTTCCTAATCTCCCCCGTTCAGATGGGACGAGGGTACATCCAAGTACATGATCGTGGATTCGGCTGCGCTGCCAGAAGCGGTGACGGCCCTAGACGAGTATGTCTTTGTTGTTCGCGCTCGAACCGGTAGGTCGATGAAACGCTGGCAATATCTTGGCGCTGAGATCGAAAATGCAGACAAACAGACCTTCGAACAGGTATTCTACATTGATATCAAATCAGAGGGACTAAGGGACGTCTTGAGAATCGTATTGCGAGATGTGTGCGGGCTCTCTCTCAGAGAGGACAAGGTCACTGTATGGATATTCTTCATCTGACTAGAACAAAGTCTCACGATGGAAGCAGCTTGAACAAACCCTTTTATCTCACTATATCCCCGATCTAAGAGGACGGTTTTTTTACTAGTTATAAGATTATTATAACTACTATTAATCCTATATATAATCTCCCTTATAAAATCTTTTAAGGTCTCTAAGTTATACGGATTAATACTAGGGTAGTCTTAGACGTATCTATTTAAAGTAGGATAGTATTAGGTAAATAGGCTTCTTATAAAAATAGTAAGGGATTAGTATAATAAACCTATCTATTCTAGAGGTATAATACTCGCGCGTAGTTTTTTTTAGTCTTAGATTTAAGGTATTTCTTAATAATAAAACTATTAATAATAGCTTTATTACTATTAAAACCTTTCTTACAAGCTTACTAGAAGAAATCCTCTAGAAACTTCTTCTTTAGTATAACTAATAATAGCTAGAGTAGCTAGAATAAGGAGAATAGTATAAATATAAGGGAGAGTAGAGGAAAAGAAGAGATAGATAAGGAGAGAGCGCCTAGGTACTATAAAGGTCTTATAAGAAGTAAAGAAGGCCCGTTAAAAGCGTATTATAAGATAAGAGGTAAAATAATACGGACTAGGTAGATAAATAAGAAGAAGAAATAGAAAGAATAAGGGTAATAGGCTAAGCTTTATAGGAAAATATAAGGGAAAGGATATAGCCTCGTCTCTATATCTAGTTTTATACCTAGGCTAGCTCTAGTCCCTATCTATTCTACTAGGGTTTGCCGTCTAAAGTTAATAAATTCGAGCTCGTAGGATCTACTAAGAGTTACTAGAACAGGATGTCTAGACGGTAGGAGCGAGTAGTACCTACGTAGTAGGTACGTAACGGTAAGTAGAGGTACGCGGTAGGTGACGTGAAGGTGGGTAGTAGGTAAGCAAAGCGGCGGCAGCTGACTAACCCGACTAGGCGGGCGAACGCATCTTACTAGGCCACCCTTTCAACCCCCTAGCGCCCTTAAAAGTAAAGTACTTAGGTACTTTTAGGTAGACTAACCGTCGAGTCGGGATTCGGTACTAAGATTTGGTACCGACCGAATACTCGGGTTAGGGTCTTAGTACCAACCGAAATACTCGGTACCTACTTCCGGTACCGACTCGCTAAGGCCTCGATACCTTAGTGAATTAGGTTAACCCGACTTAAATCGCTAAGGTATTACTAAGACGCTAAGCCCCTAATAAAATAGTAAGGAACCCTAAAAATTTTCTAGAGTTACCCTTATACTAAAAATAGATTTTTTTTAAATTAGAATTTTAATATCCCTTCTAATTCCCTAGGGATATATATTACCTTTTTGTATTACCTTAAAGAATTACCTAGCCTAGGCTAGGTAATAATAATAATAATACTTAGTAGTATAATAGTAAATACTACTATAAATAGAAAACCTTAGTAATATTATAGTTATTATTTCTATAGGAATAGCTAATTAGCTATTATCTTTTTATATTATCTTATTTACTATTAAGAATTACCTAGTTAGTAATAATAATACTTAGTAGTCTATTAGTAAGTCCTATATATAGTACGAAATATTATAATAAATTAAAAATATTCCTGATATTATAATCGTTATTTTCCTAGGGATATATATTACCTTCTTGTATTACCTTATTTACTTTTAAGAATTCCCTAGGTAGTAATAATAATAATACTTAGTAATATAGTAATATATCCTATATATAATAGTAAATATTACTATAAAAAGAAAATATTATAAATATTATAGTCGTTATTTTCCTAGGGATATGCATTACCTTTTTATATTACCTTATTTACTTTTAAGAATTCCCTAGGTAATAATAATAATAATAATTAGAAAAAAAAATAGAAAATATAGTAAGAAATACTACTTAAAATAGAAAATATTACTAGAGAAAAAAGTCTTAGCGATTCGAGTTAATACTTCGGTACTAATACTTAGTACCTACCTAGGTACTAACTCGAGGTACTTAGTACCTACCTTAGTACTAACTTAAGGTACTCGGTACTAGATTTTAGTATTAAATCGCCAAGACTTAAGTCGGGTACCCGACTCAAGTTCAAAGTACTAACTCGACGCGGTTAGTCTACTTTTAAGGCGCTAGGGGGGTAGGATAAATAATATAGGGAGGATACTAGTAGATACTTCCTACTAATAGATTTTTTAAAATAAAGTATCTAAGGGTATATATATATACTATCTAGATAAAGATATTTATAGTTAAGGATTTATATATATACTTTATTATTAGAAAATATTAGAATATATAAAGCTATTTAATATAAAAGGATCTTATAGAAATAAGATTAGATAAAATAATTATTTATATATAATAAGGATTATATTTATAGATCTTACTATTATAAGATCTTATAATTAGATAAGGATGTTAAATAGAAAGATTAGTATATAATAATATTTAAAAGTAGAATTAATTTAAAAGTATTAATATATTTAGATCTCTTAATTATAAAATAATATAGGGATAATAAGAGGAGGCTTACTTAAGGTAAATATCCTAATAGCTTTAAAGACTACTAGTATAAACTTTAAGGTATAGTTAGTATATATATAGATATTATACTATATAAATAATATTTATATATTAAGTAGTATACTAAGCTAACTAATCTATAATACTACTAACCCTAATAATCCTATTAACCCTAACTAATCTAGCTTCTTTATAATCTAGCTTCTCTATAATCCTATAATCTCGCTTCTTCTTAATCCTACTAACCCTATCTATCCTCCTCCTTAGTAACCCTACTAATTAGGTTACGCCGTAGTCTAAGCGTTATATATACCTAGAAACCCTCTCCTAATATTATAATACTAGTAGGGATATTATTAATATTATATAATTAGTATCTCTTTAACCTTTCTAGTATATAACCTTAGTAAGGATAGAGTAGTAAGTTTATAAAGAGGATAAGAGGATTATAAGGAGGTAGAAGTATATTAATAGTACTTTATTAAAAAGGTATTTATAATAAGAGAGGGTAACTAAGTATAGAGGCTAGTCGCTAGTAGTATTAGTATAAATTTAGTAGAAAAGCTATATTCCCTAGAGAATATTTATAGACTAATATATTAGATAGCTAATAACTATAAACTAGTCCTTTAACTAGCTCTAATATCCTTCTAAGCTCTTACTTTTAACTTAATATAAGGTAGGTAATTAAGTCTTACCCGCTTATACTATTTTATAGTACTATTAGAGGTATTTATAGAGGTAATTAAATACTTATAAATAATATTAGAAGTAGTAGTATAGCTAAGGAGGATTATATACCTAGTAGAAGGGGTAGGAGAGGCTAGATATTATAGAAATACTATCTTATTTAATATTATTATTAGTAAGCCGTATAAGTAGTAAGTTAGTATAAGGACTTATAATAATTAGGTACTTTACTTTAAATTAGATATTCTAACTTTTTTTATATTAAGTTAGTAAGTACCTTTTTAATACTTACTTATTACGCGTACCTCTTTAAGATTTAGAATATATTTCTTAATAAGCCTTATTAATATTCCCTTTACCTTTACTTTATTTAATTAGTATACTTAGTACTTTATATATTAACTTAGTAAACTTACTTAAGTACTATCTTACTTAGCTAGTCTATATTCCTACTATTATCCCTAAGCCTACTTCCTAGCTTTATATTTAAGTTATCTTCTAATTATACTTTCTAATAATACTACCTAATCTATCTTTCTCTAGTATCCTTATTAATCTAACTTTCTCTTATATCCTTATTATATCTAACCTTTAATACTACTACTAATACCTTTAATTAATTCGCTCTAATGAATTTAACTTAGCTATATCTTAAAATAGTTCTTAGTTATAATATAATATAAATATTAATATTATACTACTATTATTCCTATATCCGGCGCTATCTCTTATAGCTAGATATACTATCCTAATATAAAATTTTTACTATTAGTAAAAGTTAGAAAGTTAAATATAGAGTATAAAGAGTATAGGAATTAGAGTAAAAGTATTATAGAGAAGAATAATAGAGATAGAAATATTAGAGGGAAAAGAGAAAGCCTAGCTAATATAAAGAGTCTAAGGAAGATAGGGAGAATAATAGGGAGGCCTAGCGCTAGCGCTAGGGATAATTAAGGGCTATAATAGGAAAAAGTTAGTAGTAGTAAGGTTATTAGTAGTATATATATTATAATAGGTAGGTATATACCCTACTAATATAATACTAAGTACCTTATAATAGAATAGTAGAATCTACGAATTAATAGGTTAGGTTAAGGTAGGCTAAGATAACCTAGGTTAAAAGTAAAGAATTCTAAAAGTAATTATAAGTAATAAAAAGATATTAAAGGATCCTAAAGTATTAGTAGCTTTAGAGGATAAGCTACTAAACTATAACTAGATCTTAGTAATAGTATATACTAGATACTAGAGGTCTTATAATCTACTAGTAGCTTAGGCTAGTAGACCTACCTACTTAGGCGCAGGCGTATATATTAGGCTACTAGCTACTATTATTACTCTACTTATTAGCTTTAATACTTATAACTAACCTATAAAAGTATTTAATATAGCTATCTAAACTTTCTTATTAAATACTAGAAAGATAATTTTAAAAGAAAAAAAAACTTCTAGAATTAAGGTTTTATATACTAAGTTATAAATTTTATATATTAAGACTTAACTTTAAGATATTTTCCTTATAATCTAATTATATTTTAGATTATAATCTTTCTATTAATCTATTCTTTAATCCTTATAAATTCCCCGCTTCTTTATAACTTTCCCTAGAAGCCTATATATATAACCCGTTAATATCCTTATAAGAAATTAATATCCTAGTTATATTATAGTAAAGCTTCTTTATAGCTATTACTATTACTATTATATTATATTACTACTATTAGTACTATTTATATTATTTTTAATACTATCTCTACTAGAGATACTATAGTTATAGATAAAGCCCGTAGAATTAGTAAGTTAAATAAGTTATCCTTCTCCCCTTAAGCTTATATAATTATTACTATTATAAATAGTCTTTATTAATTATCTTAAAGGAACTTATATAAAAAGATCTATTTAATTCTTATATATTACTATACTAGACTTATTAGAAAGTAGCTTCTAAGAAGTATAATATAGTTATTCTTATAAATTAAGACTTTATAACTAAAAACACTATAAATATTAAGTTAAAAAGGAGTTATAATATAATTAATTAGACTTATAAATTAAAAAAGCTAAATTATTAATACTAATTAAGGGGCTTTACCTTAAGAGACTATATTATAATCTTATAACTTATTATAATAATTTTTAATCACTTATAAAAGGGATTTAGAGTATCTTTAGTTATATATATTAAAAGATTAAGAGAGTAAGTATAAGATTCTTTAATATAATTATATATAAGAGGATATAGATACTTCGTATTACTAATAAATTGTAATTCTTATTTAAGATCCTAGTTATCTTATAAAGTAGGTAAATTTATAGTTAATAAGACTAAGTCCTGGAATAGATTAAGGTATTAGTCTTTAAGGGTTAAGATTATAAAAGATAGTACTAGATCTAATATATTAAAAGCGCCTTATAAAGTAAGTCTAATAGTAATCTAAATACTAGATTTTAATAGAAGTTAGCGCTCGACCTTTTAATAATTAATATAAAGTATAGCTACCTTAAAGAATTTATATATTTATTTACTAGGTAGAGCGTTAATATTTTATAATAGCTTATACTCTATAATTAAGTCTATAAAATAAACTATAATATAGATATTTAGTAATACTAATATTTTATCCTCTATTAACTCTAATTAATTAGTAGAGACCTCTTTATTAATATTAATCTAACTTATAATATTACTAATTATACTCTCCGTATTACTTATACCTATAATATTAACTTCTTATAGATTCCGGCTTACTTAGCTTTAGGTTTACTAGGCTTTCTTAGGTACCTTCTTTTATTTAAATTATAAAGTATTTATAAGTATTTAAAACGCTTATTAACCTTAGATAATATAATCCCAGAGTATAAGCTAATCTTACACGGTTATAAAAGCTATTATAACTAGGCTATTACTTTTTATAATCTTATTAAAGTAATAAATAATTAATTTAGTTATATTAAGTCCTTTAAGCTTATCTAGGTATTAATAAAGTAGTACTATTTAATATTTAAACTAGACGCTAAAGTTAATTAATAGCTAGTACTATAAAAGGACTAGAATAACTATTAAAGCTTAAGCTACTTTAGATATTATCTATAATTTTAAGTAAGTCTCTAGTAATTATATTCTAACCTAACCTAGAGGAAATTAAAACGCTTATAACTTCTCTAAGAAGGTTAATAGGGCTTTTAGAGTAAAAATATTATTATAAAGGACTAGTATAATTCTTTAAATAATACCTATAAATTTATTATATATTAGATCTCCTAGCCTACTTATAATAAGGTCTAAAGCTAGTATTATAAATTCTAGGGCTAAGGGTTCTAGTAATAGGCTATATACTATATAGAATTATTTCTATATAATTAAACCTAGTATCTTAGCCTTTTCTTATAAGCTTACTATCTTATAATAATTTTATATATAGATCTTAAGATTTAAGTTTATATTATCCTAGTTCTAACTATTATAATTATATATTTAGTAGTAGTATTTAGCTCTTATACTTATAAATCTAGTAGCTTTATTAAGCCCCTTTATATCTCTAGTATATATAAGGATAAGTACTTAAATAATAGTCTTTTATCCTTTAATATTAAGATTATAACTATATTTTAAGGTAATAATACTATCTTAAATAGCTTTAATAATATTATTTAACTTAGAGCTGTATAAGCCTAAGGTAATTAGAAATATATTACTAGACTTTTATTATTACTTTAATAAAAATCTAGTAGGTATTAAATATATCTTATAAAGGCTTTAATATATATTTTAATATAAGCTAAAGTTATTAATAAAGTATAAAAATAGGAATAATATTATACCCGCTATTAGAGTTTATATAAGGAACTCTCTATTAAAGTACTTAATTTCTAGCTCTATATAAAGGGGCTTTAACTTTCCTACTAGTTATATCTTCTATAATTTACTATTAAAAACTAAATAGATATACTTATATAAAAGGTCTAAGTCCTAATAGGTATAATCCTTATATTTATAAAGAATTATAATAGACTCCTAATAAATAATATCTACCTCCCTTAGCTTAATAATTTAGTCTTTACTAAGAATATATACTAGACTTTCCTAATCTTATATAACTATTTATACTTATAATAGTACCTTATCCTTTATTAGGGATTATAATTACTAATCTTAATTAAAGAATATAACGCGGCTTAATAAATCTAATCTATTTATAACTTAAAACTTAATAATATTTAAAGGGAATATTAATAAGCCTATTTTAAGGTATCTAGTAAAGTCTAATTTATAGGTTTATATACTTATACCCTAATAGTTAACTTCTTATAATTCTTTAAGGCTCTCTATAATATTAGCTATCCTAAAATAAGTCTACTTAAAAATATCCCTTATACTTAAAAGTAATATAATAAGGACTTAAATATCTAAAAAGTAGATTAATACTATCTTTCTAACTATATTAATTAGCTACTTCTTTATAAGAATTAATACTTTAGCTTTACTTAGATTAAGTAGTAGTAATCTATCTTAACCCTAGCTTAATAATATTAATAATCTTATAAGTAGACCCTCTACCTCTTATAAATTTAAAAGGTATAAGACTTATTATAAAGTTAAATAATCCCTTTACATAGTCCCCTTACTCTTATACTATATTATAAGCCTAAGAATAAAATTAGAGACTTCTTTATTAGAATACTAAGTAGGTATATTATATACCTCGCTATTATAATAATATAGCTTAGAAGTAGTATACAGCTTAAGAGAATTAATTAATATATTACTCTTTAATTTAATAGATAATTCTAAGAATATAACCTTCTTTAGAGAGTAAGAGGGTAATATATTATATAAAGTAGTAAGGGTAATAGTTAAAGCGCTTAAATTAGGGATATTTTATAATATAATTATAAGGGTTTTAGGCGAATTATCTCTATAAATTATTTTATATTAATTAGAGACTTATCTATATCTAATTCCTCTTTAATTATCCTTCTTATATCTTCCTTTATTTCTCCTATACTACTAAGGTTTTATAAATTACCTATTACTATTAATCTAATATTAATAGGACTCTTAACTATTTATATATCTAGCTAGTAAGTATTATATAAACTAAGAATATTATATAAAGGTACTTAAAGAGGAGGTATAGTTAGCTAAGGGTAAGGGATTAGTAGTAGTATATCTTATATAATTAAGCTAGCTAGGAATTATAAAAAAATATCTCTAAAGGTACTATTTCTAATAGAAGCTTAATATTACTTATAAGTAATAATTAGCTTATATATAATCTTATATACTAAATATTCTACTAGATATACTATTATCTACTATTATCTTAGAGAGTATACTTTAGTCTACTAGCTTTATATTAAAGAGGTAGGGAGAGTTAGTCTATATACCTAGGACTACTAGCTATTATAACTACTCTTTATTACTTTTAAGCTATTTATAGAATAAAATAGTCTTTTATATTTAAATTAAAATCTTATAATATTAATATAATATAAATAATAGATATATAAGATTATATTAATACCTTAGATATTTAGACTTCTTAAAGCTTATAACTATTAAGGAAAGTATTTATAAGGCTAGCTAAAAGTTAGTCTAGGGTTATCTCCTTCCTTAAAGGTAACTTCCCCTTATTCCCTAGTATAGTTTTAATATCTTATAAGTTACCTTACTATTATTAGAGCTAAGACTTATATCTTATATCCTTTATATTTTACCTTAAAAATTCTCTTATAATAAGTATTCTCTATTAATAATCCCATTCCTTTCTTAACTCTACTATCTTTTAAACCTCTACTTTAGCCTTACTGCCTAACTTCTTAAATCCTTTAGACTTAGAAGTATAAGATATATATATATTATAAATAATACAACTATTAATATACCTTTCTTACTTAAATTATAATTATTACTCTACTATCCTCCCTACCCTTACTACTTATACCTATTATAGTTATATAATAAAGTATAATCTTATAATAGATTATAATAGTATATTATAACTTTAAAGGAATAATTTTTATAATATATAAGAAGTTATAGAATATATTAGAGATAGATTAAAATATACTAACTAGATATAAAGGGGAGGAGGGTATAAAGAAATATAATTAAGGTAGGAGAGCTCTAGGGAATAGCTAGGGATTACTTAGGAATACTAGGAAATAATAGGATATCGGCGGGGAACTATTAGGGTTAGTAGGGAGCTATTAGGGTTAGTAGGGAGCTATTAGGGTTAATAGGAAGGTATTAAGGTTAAGTAATAATAAGGTTAATATTATATTATATAGGAATATCTAGGGGTATCTAAGGGTATTTTAATGTATTATAAAATTAATATAAAATTTAAATAAGATTATAAAATAAAGTAAATAAATAGTAGCTTTAAAGGATAGATTACCTAATCTAAGCTAGAGTAAAGCTAGATCCTAGAATTATAAATAGATATTCTACTATATAATAATAGGAGTAGTAGGAGCTTTAACTAGTATACTAGTAGCCTATTATAATCTATTATAAGGTCCTACTATTATCTATCTAAGCTATCCTCTTATATTTCGTCGCGTATATATCTTTAAGTTATAATTTAATATTACTATCTACTTTATATAAACTTTCACGTTAATAAGATTCTAGAATTAAAAATTGGTTTTTATATTATACCTTATAATTTAAGTATTTTAACTTATCTATTTTTAGATAGTAATATTAGTAGTTTTACTAAGCTTTTTTACTACTTTAAATCCTATAATCCCTATATCCTACCTTCTCTTAATCCCTACTATCTATCCCTAAATATCTAGATCTATTAATTTATCTATTAAAGTAATCTATTTATTTATCTTATAATATTTATAAGTTATCCTTACTATCCTTATTAATTACTTATAAGTAAAGTACTTATTAATATAGTTATCTTTCTACTAGGTTAACTATATCTTCCGCCCTTTATATTATAATTATAGAAGACCTATTATAATCTAATATTATATTATAATAAATATTTAACCTAGTTATATTTACTTTAATAAAACCTACGCTAAAAGATAGCCTCTATCTATAAATATTTAGGTACCCCTACCTCTTACTAGAAATAATAGATAAAATTATCTTTAAGGTATTAAGTAGAGTAGTAGAGAAAATAGATATATACTATTAAAGAGTATATAAGAAGGTAATAGGTAATATTTTAAGTTAGAAGTATAAGGTAGTAGAAGTAGCTATTATATATTTAATATTTATATCTATTTATTAAGGCTTTAAAACTAAGAGTTTATAGGTATAAGTTATAAGGATTTATAAGAGTAATATTATACTATTTAAAATATATAATAATAAAGCTATATATACCTAGTTTAATATAAATTACTCTACCTAAGATATAAAGGAAGTTTTTAAATTCTTCTCTACTAAGTATAAGATATATTATAAAGTATTAAATCCTATAAATTAATAGGTTAGAGGTATATTTAATCCCCTTTAATAGAGGATTAAATTAATACCTTTAGATTTTTATATAAATTTATATACTATAATAAAGCTATATATTAATAATAATTAATAGGAGGATTTTAACTAGAAGGTTCTACTTAAGTTCTTTAATAATTTTAGGTGCTTTAAGGATAAGGATAGATTTTTAATTAATAATATAAAGCTTACCTACTTTATTAAGTTATAGGTAGGTAGAGCCTATAAGCTAAAGCGCGTAGTACTAGATTATAAAATCTTTAGAAAGTAACCTTACTTATTACTATCTAGCTCTAACTAATATAGTACTTATATAGTCTTATACTACCCTCTTTACTAGTCTTACTCTTTATTTATATAAATAGGGGGAGCTTTCTTTATCTAGCTTTATATTACTATAATTTAGTAAGGCGCTTTAAGAGATACCCCTAGGTTTACTTATCTACTAGTATTTAGTATAAGAGATTTATAGTAAAGCTACTTTCTTTATTAATTATATTAATAACTATATTATAGTTATATCTAAATAAGATAATATTAATAAGTTAAATATATTATTTATCTACTCTAAATTATTAAAGTATACTTAAGTATTATTATAATATATAATAATAAGAAGTAGACTCTTATTAGAGGCTTATATAAAGCTGTAATATTATTTATAAAGATTCCTAGTATTAAACTAGTAAGCTCTAGTTAATAGTATATCTTATAATTAATACTATAATAATAAGCTCTTTGTATACTCTAGGAATTAATTCTTATAAAAGATCTTAGAAGAGTATAATATTATAAGACTAGTAGGCTATATATTATCTCCTTATTTTTAAATAGCCTAATTATATAATCTTCCTATTTATAAAGCTCTTAGTATAAGTATTATTATAGGATCTTTTTAAGTTATAAATATTATTACCTTAAGATATTTTAATATAATAAGGTAACTTATATTATTATTATATATAACTATTCTATCTTTATAATAATTTATATTATATAGCTAGTAAACTAATAATAGTAGGGGTAATACTATTAGCTTATAAGATTTTTAGCGTAAAAATATTTTTAATTACTAAGGTTATAAGAGTACTTTTTAATTAATAAATTATATATTTAATAATACTTTTCTATAAATATTATTAGTTTATTAGAAGTAGACTAGTAGGATTTCCTATATAATAAGGTCCTTAGAGTCTTTTCTATAGGGAAACTATCCTAGTATCATTTGTCCTACCCCCCCGGCGCCCTAAAAGTAGGTTTTACAGGTCTTGGCACTCGGTCATTAGCGCGTCGCGCTTAACCTCGGTCCTGGACCTCTGGTGTTGACTTCGACTCCTCGTCAGGGCCCATCATGACGATAGAGCCTCCCTAGAAGAGAACAGTGACACCGAAATCTACACGGTAACGCATCCTGCCTTGTGGTCAGCAACACGAAAGTGTGGCCAGACTTGCGTTTCCATCCCAAGCTAGTGCCTCCCATATATAGCATTCATGGTATCTCATCCACCGCCAACACCAGACCGTCCGCTCACCCACCGCACCGCCTCCGCCTCCATCGCCTCCCTCACCTCCCGAACTACCACCACGCGCCGCCATCGCACCTCCCGCTCTCACACCGGCGCATCCTCATACAGACCCCAGAATGAATTCCCCAACTTTGCACAGACAGGCGACGTCGAGATCGTCATCAGCGCCGATGGGCAGGAGAAAAGATACACGCTACACCGTCTGATCCTGGCGCAGAACTCCGGATTTTTCGAGGCCGGCACCAGCGAGGACTGGTCGAGAGCTCAGGCGCGGGGCCAGAGTTCTGGGACAGGGGTCAGGAATGGCTTGGGCAGGATCGGCGAGGATGAAGATCAGGGTAGGTCCGCTTTCTCAGGCACACAAGGCCAGCGCTTCATATGGCGCTACGAGCTGGACTGGGGGAAAGACGAGGAGGTGCCCATGCTGGTGCAGAAGCAGACCCAGAATACCCTTTTCGGTGGCGACCACAACGAACCGCCGCCTGTACCGAACAAGCCACCACCACCCGCCTATGGCTTCCTACGCTCAATGTCAAATTTCTCCGCCATGCAATCCGCCTCGCACATTGCGAAAGCCAATCCCGCGCATGGCGTAGACAGCGACATCATACGCGACTACGACAATATGTTCCGCATCTTCTACAACTATGCGCCTTCGCTCGACGCGGTCAACATTGCCGAATCTTACATCCAGTGCAAATCTCTGCTCACGCTTGCGGACATGTACGACGCGCTTGAAGTAGTAGGGCCGCGCATAGATCACCACCTACTGCAATTCCAAGGCCGACTGTGGAAGCAGATCGCCAAATACCCGCCGAGCTATCTTAAACTCGGATATCTCGCGCGGTCGAAAGTGATCTTCGCAGAAGCGCTAGTGCACGTGGTCGGTCAATGGCCATCAGGATCCAGTCAGCTGAAGCATACAGTACCCGACGCCGTGCTCGAAGTCATAGAAGACAAAGTCGACGAGTTGGCCGAGCGCAAGATGAAAACCGAGGCTCGCCTTTTCCGACTAGCCTTGACGACCGCAAGGGGTGAGCGCGTTACCCCTACAAACGCATATATGGACTGGCTCGCTCTGTCGCTATTCCGACAATGGCTCGCCGAAAACACCACGCCGCCGCCCCCACCGATACCCAAGACCCCCGAAGCCGGAAGACCACCACGTAGCCAGCCACCGCCCGTAAGTTCAGGCAATCTGTTCCGCCTACTCGGCACGGGCGGCTCGTCCTACCTAAATCGCGACGAGCTGAAGCGGTTTGTGAAGCTGCGACCTGATGAGCATAGCAGGGATACGCTGAAGAAGATGGAGAGGAAGATGGATGAGATCAAAGCTTTGGCGAGGGAGGTGGTGAGGCCGTTGATGAAGAATTGTTTGGAGCTGGATATGGGGCGGGATGCCGGGGGGTTGGGCTATTTGACGTGTACGAGGATTGAAGAGGGGGATTTTCCGTGGGATTGAGTTTTTGGTGGAATGGATGGATGATTATGAATTATGTTGGGGGTCAAGGTGCTTTTGGATGTCTAGCGTTGGTGTTTGCTGGATACCCTGGGTTTTGCATTATTCGTCGTTTTGGATTTTCATAACGCGGCGTCTTCCAGCCTCAGAATTGAATTCAATTTACTCACAACATGAGATGACTGCGACGACCCCTGGGAATGTTCTGTACTCTTCCTTTAACACCGACCTTGGCCTGCGTCGTCTAATTTGGAAGCGTTGCCTGTTCCGGCAATGGATGCTTTGTCAACGCGCCGCCTCTTCCGTTTCGGGCCAAATCCTTCTGCACCACGGGCTTTAGCAGGCAAGGGCCTCGATTAGGGTGCAGACAAACCATGTATGTGTTGGGGTTGAGCCATTGATAAAAGCTACAAACACCATGATGGATTGATTGCTTTCACAAAAAGACGCCGTGCAGGAACCAGGCCTTCTTACCTAGATGCCATGGCACTTGACTGGCTGTGAGTGCCACCCTCCAAATGAAGTTCATACTCAATCTCCACTACAATCTTGACCAGCCCCCAAGAATAGACGCCCTTTGAAATCGATAGGCAAGCTCGCTGTGGCAATGATGGTAAACTGATATCACTCACCCCTTTTGCGGTCCTCAGCTCGATCCAGAGCGCTGTACTGCAATATCTGGCATTCAGTCATGCAGATCGGGTGGATTATGAGCCAATGATATCGCCATAGAGGCTGTTATTTGCAGCACTTCCCAATATCTCCAGACTCTCAGCAGGTTGTGTGTTCTCGGCGAACTTCGGCCGTAAACATTCACCGTGCGAACCTCAACGCACGATGAGTCCGCTCCCGGAGTAACCCATGTCTGTGTTTGCCAGGGCCTAGCCGAGATGAGTAAGGTACTAGAGCTGCCTGGATATGGGATGGCTCCTCTCCCGTCCGAGGATCACCATAGGTCGTTTGAACGTGACGCATTCCAATCATAGCAATGGCCTTCCCGTCTGCTTTGTCTGTTCATCACAACCCACCTTCTTTACTTTCTTAGACCTCCAACGCACGGTAATACTCTTACGACTTGAATCCAACCAGCAATGGCAGTAGATGCGTTCTCCCGAAGCATTTCATTACCTCCGCTGCGTTAGGTCTCCCAGCCGACCTTGTCCGTCGAAACGCCTGTCCGCTCTGCACATAATGATAGATTGCCAACGTAAGCTTTCCCAGATCCTTCGCAACCTACCACAAGAACGACACTCACAATGCTTCGCAGTTCTATAATATTACAAGTCCTCCAGCAGGCGTTGGTAAACCTCTCAACATCTCTCAAACTGTATACCAAAGCTTCAAATACCAAGGCTTCAAATACCAAGGCTTAGTAGTACAAACACAGCCCGCCATATCCACCCTATTTAGACCATACTCTGATAATATCTCAATTAGGCTCAATACAACTTCAGGCACACGTTCGCACTGCTCAGAGACTAAGGGACTCTTGCAAGGATGCTCGAAACCGAACCAGGACCAGGACGTGTATTGGCTGCCATTACGAGATTAACGTATGATCGTCTGCGGGCTATGTAACCCGTAAGCAACAGATATTGTAAGATGAGAAAAATGCAAAGGAAGCAGCTAGTTTGTATCTCAAGGAACATAGGGGCACATTATATCTCTCAGATTGAGCCAGAACACGAAAGACTCGATGGTTTCAACAACGCTGGGACTAGGGGTGAGTCGCTCAGGTCCTCCAGATTTGATATGACTGCTGGCTAATCGAGACCGCCCAGTCGCCAAGGTCCTGTAGGAGCTCGTTGTGTTGAAAGATCTTGTCAGTTCCAAAGCACACACGTCGGTACATTAAGGTAGTATATCTCTACTCTTTATTTCGCAGACGGTGCAGCGTTAAGTTGCTGCAGGCATGTTGGCGTGCTTGGCACCTTTCTCGGCAAAATATTCTCCCGACCTCCGGATATAGCTCTAATCTTTGCCCTTATGATACGGTCATCCGCTCATTCCAATCACACCTGAGGTACCTTAATCAGCGCTGCCTAATACCTCTCCCGATCAGTACCCTCTACAATATATACAAAGCCGACAGAATGCCCCAATAACAGACCCTACCTTCCCCCAATCACACCGACTACACCACCGCCATCCTCCCCCAACATTAAAAAGATGCACGACCCCTTCCCCCTCGCTCCACCCTCCCTCCTCGTCAAAGCGACACAACCTCTCGCGGACAGCTTAAACCTCACCACCCTCCCCCTCCACATCCACGAACTCCTCCTCGCAACCCTCTTCTACCACCTAACATGCCGCTACATCTCCCCCCTCCTCTCTAGCTACCTCTTCCCACGTATTTACCCCCAGCTCAACAAACGCACGAAGCTCAACTGGGACGTCCACGTCGTCTCGCTCGTGCAATCTCTTTTCATAAATACGGCGGCGTTGTGGGTGATGTTCAATGATGAGGAGCGGGGCGGTATGGGCTGGGAGGAGCGGGTGTGGGGGTATACGGGCGCGGATGGCATGATTCAGGCATTCGCGGCAGGGTATTTTCTGTGGGACTTCTGGATCTGCGGAATGAACATGGGTGTTTTTGGGTGGGGATTGTTGGCGCATGCGGTTGCGGCGCTGGTGGTGTATTCATTGGGGTTTGTAAGTATTCTTCTCTCGTTTCTGGCCCGCCGATTCCTAGGAAGGAGAGGCCTTTGGCTGATGAAAGCGCCACAGCGACCATTTGTCAACTTTTACGGCCCAACGTTCATCCTCTACGAGCTTTCTTCGCCCTTCTTAAATTTTCACTGGTTTTTCGACAAATTACACATGACCGGTACGCGATCGCAGTGGTATAACGGGGTTGTACTTCTCGCCAGCTTTTTCGGTTGCCGGCTACTGTGGGGCACGTATCAGAGCATCCGCGTGTCGCTGGACGTATGGGCGGCTCTGCACTACGATCCACTCACAAGATCGAAACCCGTATTTGAAGCGTCAAGTGAAAGGCTGGAGATGACGAAATACGCAAGCGCGCGTGAGGTGCCGGTTTGGCTGGCCGTGGTGTACCTGGGCAGCAATCTTGTGCTGAACACGTTGAACTTCTACTGGTTTGGGAAGATGATTGAGACGATCAAGAAGAGGTTTACGGAGGTGAAAGGGAAGAAGGGCGAGAAAGTCGTTGAAGATGAGGGGGTCCTAGTGGAGGGCCTTATGGATAGTAGCACGCTTATTACTAAGGTTGTGGAAAACGGTGGAATGGTTTTGTCGGGTGAGAATGGGAAGATGGAGATGGGGGTGGCGAATGGGAGGAATATTATTGAAGTCGAAACGACCGAGGTGAGAAGGAGGAGGGATTGATGGATGTTTGCTGTATATGTACATTGGGTCAAGCGTTCGGGGCGGGTTTCGATTAGGTGTCTACACTTTCCAGTGCAGCGATCGATCCTAAGCGTAGTTCATATGTGGCTTGATGGCATGATTGATACATTGGCCACTAGCAATTTTGTACATCTGGAAGCAAGATGGCCAAGCTATTATGTACAGAACCTGTGTCTTAAAGCTGGGTCCCTCTTGGTAGCTTTATTTTTTCGATGGTCTGTATCCCATGCATCCAGGGCCACAGCACCTCCGGGATGCGTACAAACAGCTGTTGCTTCTGATGCTCCGTCGATATCCCTTCTTGGGGGTTGTCGTGGCAGTTATACTCCAACAGTGCAGCCAGAACCCGTGGAATAGCCATCGCTGTACCATTCACCGTGGAAGGAAAATCCATCCTGACCTGGTTCTTTTGCGCCAGGATCTTCACTCTTGTATTCATACGTCTTGTCTGGTAATCCGTGCAGATCGACGTAGATGTGACCTCGCCCCATCCCTCATTCAGGCTGCTGCGAGATGGGAAATACACTTCAATGTCCTGCTTGCGGACGGCACTAGCTCCGAGATCTGTCGAAGGCATTTCGAGGATGCGGCAGTGCAGGCCCAATTCTTTCAGGATTTCCATCTGAACTTTGAGCATCAGGTTGAACACTTCGATCTCTTCGCCTGGTAGGGTCCAGGAGAACATCTCGACCTTTGTAAATTCATGTACGCGGTATAGCCCCTTTGTATCCGCACCTCGCGCTCCTGCTTCTGCCCTGTAGCAGCGACTTGACCCGACCACCTTCAATGGCAGATCTCCGGCATCGAACGTTTTGTTGGCTCTCATACCAGCAAATGGTATCTCTGCTGTCCCAGCCAGGCTGTGAATGGGCTTACCCCGTCCCGAATCTCTTTCACTTTGCTGGATGTCGTAGACCTGCTGCTCGCCGCTTTGATCACGAGGGCGAAATCCACACGCAGAGGCTATATGAGAGTATACCACGGAAGGAGGCGAGACTACTGTGAAGCCATGTTTCATGGCAATCGAGAGGGCGTATTGGACCAGTGCTTGCTCGAGCAATGCTGCCTCGTTCTTGAGGAAATACCATCCCCACCCACTTGTTGTTGCCGCACCAGCGAAATCGAGCAAGTCCAATTCTATACCTATGCTAGCATGATCTGTGAAGGTTGCGCGATGATAGGGATCGTTGAGCTGTATACGATCGGGTCTGCGGTATTCGTTGATGTAGCCCACCACTTTTTGCTCCTGCCTTGGTGTGTCAACGCTGGTAAGATTAGGTAGCTCGGCTGCAAGAGTCTCGATCTCCGAGGTCAGCTGTGCTTCGTATGTCTCCGTAGTCAACAGCTCATCTTTTAGCTTCCGAGCTTCCTCAATGAGATCCTGCCTTGGCGTACCCGGAGTCACTTGGCCGGAAGTTTTCGGTCCAAGCTTATCTGCACGATGCGACAGTTGAGCAAGGATAACATTGCTCTTCTCTCTCAAGCTGAGGGTGTCTGACTGAGACTGTTTCCATTGGTCGAAGAGCTTGACGATCTTGAAGGGATGCTTGCTCTGAGCTTCATAATTGCGTTCGAGGCAATTGCGGGAGTGAGCTTCAGGGTTTTGCCGTATGTATTTGATGTCTATTGAAGGCTTTGGAGCTATGGATGGCAGGTGCTCCTGGGCTCTTGATCTGCACTGAGAGAAGTAACGGGCGGCTTGGAGAGCTCGTAGTATATATCTTGGGTTGGTAGTCAGGCCATGGCTACTCATAGTGTGGAAGTCCGGCGGCTTTGCTCCTGTTGGAAGGAGTCTGCAACAATAAGAGGTTGCTTATGTAGTCGCGAAGATTGCCGTAGTGGTAGAGCTAATGCTGCTAAGTTCTACGGTGACCGACGAGTATACAAGCGCTGTTGATATACTTTACTCATTTGCTTCGGCCAAAATTTCATATCGTCCCACGCACCCAGAACACGAATTGTTTTCATAACCTCGCTTAAATCGAATGCTACATGGGTGGCAACATCCTACCCTATTCGTTATTTTCAGAGTCGTCGCTCATACCAAGCACAAAGTCCTTTTCCCAAGCCCAAACTGGAGTGGCCAGACAGAACGGGTGGCGTTAACAATTGACTTGCATATATTGTACAACATAGCCAACCCACATAATGTCGGCCTTCTTTCTTGAAGATACTGTAGCCTTCAAGGCCGATCCTAGTATAATCGGATCGATCAAAAGCACTTGGAGCGATATCGACCACGACTTGTGCGAGACCACTAAAAATTGTTTTGTTCACAAAAGCCTACCTTCCAATGTCAAAGTTTCCTGGTTTGAGGATATGCGCTTACTCCCAGGATATGTCGTTGTCGGGTTCTTGCATGATTACGATGACTACTGTCTAGTGTCCGGAGCCTCGCTGAGTCTCGTTGACCGCTCCCTTGCTGTTGGTGACGTGGTCAGAAAGTGTCCATCAGATACCCAGAGCGGTACGATCATAAGCACGTCGCTTATGTGTAATCTACGGCCACTCTGTACCGAGGCAGATTGCAACGCTAGAGAATGTATCCCTGCTCAAGGCTACACCCCTTCACATCGCCCAGGTGCTCCGCGGCACAACCCAGACAGCAATCGACTTTTACATGGCTTTCCCAGAACAACACGTAGCCAGTCGGTATCAGACTCTCATAGGCAACAAGTCTCTTCAGATCCGTCTCTTCAGGTATCGGCTCAGGAACTGACCCATTGGAACATCTATCGCGAAGAAGATTTCGTAATCTACCGAGACTGGGTTGGACAGATTCGATCAATCTACGATGAGGTCACCGTCCGTTTAACAAATGGTAGTGTAGTTGTAGTCGAAGATGCTAGCGACCTACATGAACCTCATTGGATCCCTGGCACAGCATCTTACGAACTTGTTCAACGATTCGACCGTGCTGGTTACTACAAAGTTGGCAAATATCTCCAGGGAAATGTGAAACATTGGAGACCCAGATCAAGTCCTGCGGAACCTTGCTATCCTGGGCAGCATGTGCGAACTAAGAAAGGGAATCTACGCTGTGGAAGGTGGACGTTTGGGGCGTACGATCCCTCGGTACCGCCCGAAGGACTGGTCGTTGATGTACGCTGTGTTGAACTTGAAGTTCGTTGGCTGTACTCAAATCAGGTGCGTTGTCAGAGATTTTTCTTCTTTTGTAAAGAGCCTGAAAGCACAGCATACTCACGGCGTTCTCCCTACTATAATTACGGTGAATGTGTCAAGAAATAGGATATCACTGCTGTAGAAAGTGTCAATGTTTGGTCTAATAATTTCATAGAATTTATCTCTCCGGAATCAGGCCACTCCTCCGCCGAGTTCGCTCAATCTCGATGACCTAGGATCCGGGGAGATCAAGGTGTACAATCGTAGCAGACTACCCGTCAATAGAACAACTGGCCAACTACCCAATGCTTCATATGGTCCAGACACTGGGTTTGGTCATCGGGTGCGCTTCAGAGACCCAGTGGGCGCAGCAGTCAAGTACAGCGAAAGGCCCATAGATCAATATATTGATGGCGGAACATCAGCCGCAAATACTGACAGGCTACGGGCATCAGGCCAGTACTTTAAACGTATACCACGTGCAGCCACCCAAGGGTATGACATGAATGTACTCCTTGTAGCCTCGACATCAACAAAAGTCATGGTCCGGTGGCAGGACTATGCCATAACAGAAGAAGACTCCATCCAGCTGCATCCATATCTGAATCCTGATGAAGATGATGTCTGGCCTGGCGACAAAGTCTCAATGAAGGCCGTAGAAGAGAACTTGAAGGGCGATAGTGCCGGATCGGTGCGTGCTCACAAAGTAGGTGTTGTTCAGTCGGCTGATGCAGCGGGGCGAATTGCCCAAGTCCGCTGGTTCCAAGACGCGAAGATCGACATGGATGAAGGGAGATCATGGCAGATACATGGCTCATCATATGGAGAACTAGGGGATGAGACAACTGAGTTACCCCTATATGATATTGCTGCTCACAAAGCTATAATGACGAACCGAGGAGATATGGTTATCTTACTTACAAAATCAGATACAAGTCAACCGCTCCCCAGCAATGGACTGCGAAACGTACTACACTCCTTTCTTGGGTTTCGTCCGGATCTGCCAGTCGCCCAAGCGTCCGATCCGAATGAGGTTGAGCAGTCTTTCTTAGGATATAATTCGGGTGCTTCATCTCAAGAACTCTCCGCACATGGCGTTGAGTGGTTTGGGGAGATCACCGAAATTTGCCTTGATGGTAAGGTCGTGGTTCGACTCGGAGCAGCTTACGAAGCTCGTGATGTCAAGGTCCCGCCAGAATACATTCTTGTAATTGCTTCCGATGATACGGATAGCACTTCTGATGATACTGGCCATGAGCATGATGAATACAGTGACTCATCCTGGAGCGATGAGATGGATGTAAGTACATTCCAAGATACAGCATCCTTCATGAATCAGCAGTTCAGAGGCCGGGGGGACCCGGTCGTTGATCCCGCGCTATTCTGTTCGAAGGCGCTATGGAAGGCACACACATTTCGTTAGCTCACATTTATGGCAATGATCTCTGACGAAGCGCATCCTCGATTTTGGCCCTTCTCTAGTACTTATCGTGCTTCATAGACTGTCTTCGGCTCGACAAGAAATACTGACTCAATTACTTCCACAGGTCAGCGGCGAGGACACAGACCACGATCCTGATCTTACGTCTGCCGTGGGTATCTCTTACGAGTATGAAGGGGGCGAGAAGATCACCACCACCGATGATGAAGAAATGTGGTCCACAGACGACGGGGACGTCGTCATCCCCTCCCCTGCACCAGAGTTTGCTCGTGAAGAGGCTAGGACTTGTCAAATGACAGATCTTCCTAACCGAGATGTCACCGAAACGCGGCATTCCGGCATGATTGACGGAGCCATCTCGTATTCATCATACACTTCGGTCCCTTTACAATTCGCTATCCTTGATTGCTCAACACCAATAGATCACCATTACATCGACCAAACAACGCCCTTGACTGCTAGTCTGATGCGACGGATCTCGAAAGAGAACGATATCATGCGTAAATCCCTACCAGACGGCATTTTCGTTAGAACGTGGGATTCACGACTCGATCTACTCCGGGTGTTAATCGTAGGACCCTACGGTACGCCTTACGAATTCGCCCCTTTCGTCATTGACCTTCATTATGGTGCTTCATTTCCACATTCGTCGCCGGATGCTTTCTTCCACTCTTGGACAAATAATCTTGGGCGGATCAATCCCAATCTATATGAGAATGGCAAGATCTGTTTGAGTTTGCTGGGAACATGGGAAGGAGATAATGGATCTGAGCTATGGTCGTCGAAGAACTCGACTGTTCTACAGCTGTTAGTCAGTCTTATGGGGCTTGTGTTGGTGAAGGAACCATATTACAGTAAGTGAAATTTGATCTCCAGGACCCTCCATTATCTTGATATGGTCGGACAACCAGCGATGACTAGGGTACATTTGACTCAAATGCTCTTTGTAGCAAATGTCCCTATCCGGCGAGAATCTAGAATCCCAGCTACCTTTGGAATTGTTATCTGATACCCCTCCTTCTCGAATTCACATTAATCTTTGACGTGTCATCAAGGCGAAGACTAATCGTATTATTACAGACGAAGCTGGTTTCGAGGCCCTAATCGGTAACGCAGAGTCTCAAGTACCGTCCGCACTCTATACCGAGAAAGCGTACGTGGTATCAAAAGCATTCGTGAAGACAGCATTGTCCGACCCACCGCATAGTCTAGGAGATATTATCGACTGGCTCTATTTGAGATCGTCGCCGCCAGGTCCGATGTTACTACGCCGCGTGGTGGAGGATTCAAGGCGCTTGCTACCCGAAAATTCCGAGGTTGCTACTACCTCTGGGGAAACGAGTCTGGCGGCAAGGCCGGGTAACTCCTCCAAGTTGAGTGCTGGGGCGTTGATTCTACTCAGGAGAAATCTTGCGTCGCTAGAGGTCTATTTGAAGCATAGCGAAGAACAGATTTCATGATATCTTTTAAACAGCAAGGATGTAACGCTAAGATCCTGATCAGGAGTATTCTTGATAAAAGGTCACGGTAGATAAAATTAGCACGACCGACGATTGCCCCCGTTCGCAAAAATTGATTCGGGAATACCAGGTCATTCAAATGATTAGTCAAGATACATTCGAGTAGATCGCAGAGCAGTCACAGCTACTGTCCATGTGATATCCCAGGCTTACGTGTAAGCTAGTCTTCCCTTCATATCTGATATCGGACCTTTCCGTCGTACTTGTTATAGATCAATATTCGAGTAAGCAAAGGTGCGATGAATATTAGGTATATGATATGTCCTGGTTCAGTGCAACCATTTGCTCGCCTACCGAATGCGACAGCAGTGCTTCGAGAAATTTCATATGGTAGGACCTCGGTTCCTTCTCCTAGAGGCAAACACTTTCTCAGGCCCATCTTGAGGGCATGTAGCACCTCCTCTACTATTCGATACAATGAAACAGTTCTCCTATCTCCCCGTCAAGCTTGTTTAAGTAGCTTGCATCAATACAACCCAACCATCCCATCTCTCACCCCACAGCACTCCGGCGCCACAAATGTCGCATTGCAAGGACATCTATACCCCCATCCCTTCTCATCCACATACCGCTTTCCATCCCTTCCTCCTAAGCCTCCAATCGATACGCTCAGCGCCAGGCCCAAGCATACGAAGGGACTCGCGACCGGATCTAAACCCAATCTGTATGCATCATCAGGCGAAGGGAGAGCACAGAAGCAGTCTACATCCGGGTCCTGAGATCCACAATCCCGAGGACCATTGCAGGTATTACCGCAGATCGTCATGTTTTTCGAGCCAGGGGCGTGTTCGACTTCCGTCAAGAGAGGAGGAGATTGCGGAATCGGTCCCAAGACATCTGTCGGCCAAGCTACGGAGCAAAATTACTTGCCGTCTGCACCGCAGGATCCGGCTGGAGTACCTAAACGATTTTGAGGCGGAAGAATCTGGCCTTCGGTAGCTTTCGTTCCGGTCTTCTGGTAAGTGTATGAGCCGTCCATGTTGTGGCTAATCTCATGATGCTTGACGAACGCCCATAGTTTCGTCGTCGAGGGCGTGGATGTTGTGTTTTCACGGGTTGGAGAGGACGAGCAGACGCAGTGCTGCCAGCAGTAAAAGCGTATGGATGCCGAGAAGAAGAAGTTGTGCCACGTCCAGTCTAGTCTGGGTGTGAATTCATCGGAGAACCAGACTGTGTGTGCGAATTCGCCCGTGGCGAGGGCGGTGCGGTGACAGTAGCCGCCGGCGTTCGCGGCACTAGATGAGGGTCTTGGATTAGATGTATGAGGTGTGCAAAATGTACGTGAAGTGGGACGTACAAGTTGCCTCCGAAGAACTGCACGGCGCACAGGTCTTGCAGTCTTCCAAATTGCGAGGCTTCGAATGGATGGGGCAGCGGGAATGAGGGCAGAGAGCCCCTGCATTCGATTCTGTTCTGTTGATCTACAGATATGGGCGTCACGTCGTAGTTGTAGTGAGATGTGCTGATCTGCGCCTTTAGCAGAGCGGATACGGAGATGACCAATTGTCCCACGAGAGAGCCCATATGCTGTATCGACGGTACATCGAAATCATCCACAACGTCTATCTTGATCTCATACGTCGATCTCGACTGGCGATAACCACCACGCAACGCTACATCCGTCGTGACAGGTTGCACGGTCAGATCTGCACCAGCGGCAGAATTGCAGTAGCATCTGAGGAGACAGCCGAGCAGTACCCGAGGAACGGCAAGCGCAGCATTGACCTGGGCGCCGGGGCTGGGATCGTACGCTAATCTTCGTGGTTGGCCCCGTTGGCTCATGATGGGAGCGCACCATACGCCCACGTGCTGGCCTGGCAGCCCGCCATTATACTGTGGCTTCGCACAGAGCTCTTGCATCGTGACCAGGTTGGGATTGAAGCCTGCAATGATAGGAAGGTCGATGCCATATCTGTCTCCCAAGCAGGTGATGTTGCCTTGGGGATCGGCTTCGGCGGGATCGAAGTTCTCTGTTTGGTGCGGGTGGTTGGGATCGTAGACTGCAGATACAAGTAGGAAACACAAGCTGATCAGGAAGAGCGGTGCTTGCATTTCTGATTAGGGGAGTGAGAAGTAAAATTTTTACCACGTTGAAGACGATTCGTTACCGAGAGCTTTCAATATTTTGTATATTTCGTGGAGCATTTGGCCAACCATTTTTACAGTTTGAGCGGAAATATCGAAGTATGCGCTTTGACTCAAGTGAAGGTTTCCCATCAGGATGAACTTCGGACTAGTGAATCCAGCTCCTGCCGCCCATCCATGAATCTATAGCCGCACCGCCGTCATTGCTGCTGCTGAGAACCCCGTTGCGATGCCGTTTTCATGACCATTAAAAGGTTGCAGACTTAGTACAGACTATCAATGATTAGTAAAGTCTTTGGATAAGCTACCAATGGGATTCAAAAGAGTAGCACGAGTAGGATGCAGAATCTTACTGATACTTTGTATATAGACTGAGGCTTTTGAGGGAAGTAACAACGGCATCATCTTAAATTGCAGAGTTTGATATGATGACGATCCACTGGTATACCTGTGACGTCCTGCTTGGATGATCGTGTTCGGTGAGAAAGGATGAGGAAAAGCAGTACTGAGTCCTTTGGCGAGAACTGATGAGATAATGGCGACCGGGGTGAGAGGGATGTACCTCCATAGTTTTGACAGCAGGACATGTGTCGCGACATTTTAATCAGCTAATGTCTACTCTGATCCTTGAGATATAAGGTGACAGGGCCGTTGAACGCCGGTTCATGTGCAATAAGGGTTTGGATAGCTGCGCATCTGCAAGAATGAGCTTACTGGCAGTGTGAATCCTAGGACTATGTCGTCCTTCCTATCCACATTCGTCGTACATAACCCAGGAAAGACAGTGGGTATCAGGCTCCACACTTGAATCAGTCTTCAAAGACTCGTGGCTGTTCATCAGATACCCAGCATGAAAATCGAATGTTTTCCCGAGCAAAAGCAGCTTTCACCTGCGCTCCCCTCTCACAGCCATTGATGATGTCCCAGAAACTGTAATCATAGTCAAAAGCTTTGGACTCTCCACTGACAACTTTCGTTAGAAATAGGAGATAATCTGCTTTTTGATGGGCCAGCTCTTCTAGCGTGTCGAGCAACCAATATACATCATCGCTCACGATTGTGTTGGCGTCGTCAGCATACATCCGAAACTCGTCATCCCCAATTTCCAGATGTAATTGTTCCAAGGACGGCGGTAAAACCTCGGGAAGTTGTGGGGGACGTCGGTTGCTTGAGAGGTATAATTGGCGCCAAGAACGAGCCATTAGAAGAAAGTCGTGTCTTATGCACAATCGCTTGAGGTTTGAGAAGGCGCGTAAGTTGATTGGCCTTGAAGTTCTCGGCGCGCCTTTGTAGGACATGATTCAGTACTCGAACTCCTCATCAATCAATAAGAAGCACCCACCGTCATTGTGACCCACAAAGCAACGAATGCTCAACTCTTCAAGAGCATTACGACATTGTTGAAGTGGCTTTATGAAATCTTCACTGCTCAATCTTCCCGGCATTTGATACTCCGCTCCCCATCCGCAATATGGATCACACTCGAAATGGAATAATCGCAACTCTCGCGGCCAACTCAGAATTTCGTTGAATATGTATCCAGGGGGCCCCAATGTCGACACACGCAGTATGGTGATAGGTGACGTCTTGGCTCGTAAAGAAGGCGCGTTCCGGTCCCACAATGTTACATCTGTTACTGATCGGCTCCAATAGAGCCAGCCATTGATCGAGATCTCCTGAAGGGACGAAATACAGCATTGTTTGTAAAGTTGATCGATATCTGGAACAACGTCTTCATCACGGCCGCCATAATGACCTTTGTGTCTAGTCCTTAAAGTTGTGACTGCAGCGTGCGCGGGAACTTGAAAGAACAAACTTGGAGGAGTGAGAACGAGAGTTTTGAGCTGCAGGCACTTGGTAGCGTCAAGAAAGCGTAAAACTCTTTTCTCGTCCTCCATACCATCGTCAGCATCCCAACACAGCTCTACGTTTCTGATTCGTGAGGCGAGCTGTGGATGACGTTGTAGAAATATCGTGAAAGCCCCTAGATCAAAGATCCGTGATGCATCTATGGGTGCCTTTTGAGTATCATACAATTCTCCATATTCTCCCCTCTCGAACACTCTTTCCGTCCTATCTTTGTTGCCAGTGCCCCAAAAGTAGATTGACTCGTATATCTTAGTGATGGCGATCTTATGGAGTCGTCGATTTGTGACCATTAGAGAGAGAAGTACGGCTGAGGGTAGGTCAGAGATGATTGCGAGTAGGAGCTCGGTCGAAAGATCTGATAAATTTGTCATACTGTATGATCGCAATGTTCGGCATTCAATGGAAAGAGAAGGCTCAGCGACGATGATCAAGCGCTATACAAGAGCTATGTAGGTGGACCTTGCTCGTGATACACGAGGTTTTTTGTGAAGCTTTTACTCCCAAGCTGTCCGAAGTTGTATATCCAGAGCGGTGAGTACCTCTACAACAAGGCGGGAGATGCCGCTAGTCCCTGACCGTGACAACCTGCTATGACGGATAGCATGATGGAGCGCTGGTTGCTGCCAATGTGACAGGTGGCTTTTCGAAGCCTGATGCAGCTTGTTGGGATTCCATGAAACCAGCCTGCATCTCCTGGTTTTCGCCCTTGCTCAATAATTGTTTTACATATGTTGGATTCTACCAAGCCGCTGGCACGCGTGAGGCGGTAAGATCAACAGAACGATCTGCTACGTGGGGAATTTGTTGTATTATAGTCCCTGTCGCGCTAGCAGCCCTAGTGAGTCCTTAGTGGCCGGCAAGCACGTCTGGGATACTGAGGCTGAATGTTGCGCCTTGTTAACAGCACTGGAAGTCCTTTCCAAACCCACGCCACTGCGGCACGAACGGCCTCGTGGTCGATCGGTTTGAGACAGTGAAACACTACCGCTGAGTGTCATGGGGTATCCAATTGATCGATCCTCCGCAAGCGCGCGCCGAGGTCAGTTAGCCAATCTGAACCCTCCCAGTCTATCGCATGGCGAAGCGCTGGGATGATGACGCCAATTCACGACCTCGGAGGATGGAGGCTATGCGTCTCAACCAGCTGGATCCCTGTGAAACTATTCTGGAGACGAGGCCCGTCTGTGGGATGCCCTACGCCGAACATCTAGTGTCCTAAATAGCGACACAGACTGTCAAGGCCGATCCATGTGACTGTTGTCGAGGGCAGATGAATGGCAAAGCGAGCGCCTACGTTTAGTCCAACTAAATCCCCCACTTACTCGGATTGCGACCGGCTTTCGCACCTTCACCATGCGAGGAACCTAGATATATGGGGGCGTTGTGATACTGAATACCCTGGCCAAAACTGATTCTTTTGCCCTCTTGTATCATGTTGGATAAGATGTATGACAACAATCAAAGGGAGCGAAAGCGATCATTGTCACTACTGTGGAAAATGACAGATGTCGCTAGGTGAGATGGGATCCTTCCCGTGATGTTTCTCCTCGCGTGCTGCTTGTATGCTTTACTTCTCCTTGCTTTTCCGGCTGTCGTGGGATTGAAAAACGAGGCACAGAATGGCTATGGGAATCGCATCTCCAACATCTATATGGCGTTGGTGACCTCTACCATTCCTCTGTGGGGGCTGTTCATCATGTCGAAACTCGGAAGGATCAACTGGGCATGATGTGTGTATCACATGTCCAGTAGTCAAGTCGTAAGGACTTCCTATAAATCCAGGACGTTTCGTCTTACTTTGCAAGATTCAGAATTCTCACATATCAAGTACCATGGTTTTTCCCTACACCTTGGCAGTCTCAGCCGCGACTTGGCCCATAACGCTCGCAGCCCCACCGCAAGCAGATGCACCAAAGTCCCCTGGTAAGTCGACAAGGAGCCCCAAATAGTAGCCGACGCGTACCTCAGGTTTGCGGTCTATGTTTTAGCAGTAATTACCTCTACTATATACTGGAACAAAACTCGGCTTTTATGTAGCGTCGTTTCATATATTGGCGTTGCTAACCTCGGCAACGTGCAGCAGTCGCATCCAGATCCGGCTGGCCCGAATCTTGGGACTACTACCTTGTGGAACAGCAAAATGGGGGAACAGAGAAGGTCTGTACCGAATCCGAACGGTACGATTTCGCGATGATTGACGAGTTTTTATAGTAGATTGGCCCTGATCCGACACACATCACCTATGATGTGGTCCTGACAACAAAAAACGGCACATCAGACACGACTACAGCCCCTGTCGACGTCTCTGTTCGACCGGCAAGTGTGACAGCGACTGACGGCTCGCGTCAAGAGAATATCCTCCTGGCTCCTCACATCGTTGCAGATCTTACAGATGCAGCTCAGAAAGCGTGTGGTGGCAAGCGTAGGAAACGACAGACACTCACAGCATGTGTACTATCAGATACAGCTTTACAAGACGCCGCTGAGAACCTTGTCAGGATTGGCTTGGGTCCGGAGAAAGCAGAAGCCGTTGGTGCTGCTGCCTTGGCCTTGATTGTCTCCACAGCTCTTGGTCTCTGGGCTAGTACAGGATCTATACCTAAAGCTGTTAGTATTGACCTTGGGAAACCGACCCAGACGCCTGCCAGCCACATTATTATATTTTCAACAACATCTCGCAGTACCCCCACGTTTTCTAGCTCATCAGTCACTCCAACAAGCTCCACAACAACGGTGTTACCCCAAAGCAAATCTCGGTCAGCAAACTCAATTGCTAGTACATCGACTATATCGCATGAATCTTGATGGAAATTTACTGATACTGATCTTGGGTCCATTGAATTTGACTTGGATACTCTAGCAAACACTAACGTGAATGACCCTCCTGACTCCAAATTATGCGTCCGGCGTGCCACCAAACTTCTCGAAAATCGAGCTCGCCAGTCAACTACCAATAAGGTTGGCTCCTGCGCACTGAGTAAACCTATTCGTACAATTCTAAGGTATTGGGAAATGAATGAGGTAATGTCAAATATGCCACAGCAACAATAGTAGTTCATACCATCACAGGAAGATAGGAATTATCAATCGTGTCCCGTTGCCAGTATCGTCCATGGAGGAAAGCGGGACGGCAACAATCCAAGTTCCGGCAAAGATAATTTTCCCGAACCATACAACACAATGTCCGACGGTATCAATGTTGATCATGTCTGTAAGTGGTGAACAGCCCCGTTCTTTTTGTGGGGATGTATGCGCAGCTCCCACTTTTGCTGAATTATATATAGATGAGCTTTCACATCTAAAGGAATTCTTTACAGGCATCTTCCCACCAGGAGACAGTAGATGCGACAACTTCACCATGACGTCCCTGCAGCCCGACAAGCGGTGGGAAAGCCCAGATGATTTCGATAGTGGCAGTCCGAAATAGTTGAAAGGTGGATTGAGCTCATCACGTACGGTTACTCCGACTCGATTCCAGGACTCACGTCTGCAAAGTCTGTTCAACGAGTTGCCCAACAAATTTAACAACGCTTTTCTCGGCATGGGTCAAACTGTCAATGGCGTCAAAGGTTGTTTATTTAATAAAGACTGTCAGCATATTCAACGCGTTCGCGACGGCATCAGCGATGTTGATGTCAATACAAATTTGAACTATTGGAATGATATGTAAGTTGCGTAGCCATCCCCCCTATCTTATATCAAGGCTGCTGGCATACTTCAGAGAGAGCTATGCCTTATCACCATCAAAGAACACCAGAAATCTGGTCTCAAGCCAGAAGGTAAGGACTAATAGGGACGAGATCCTAAGCATCGCCAAGAACATGGACGAGCAGATCGTGTGCTAAAGACCGGCGGTTGTTATTGAAGTACGCGCTCGAATATTGGCTGATCTTTTTGACAGTGGCATGGTGTTTCAGTTGATGAGGTTGCAAGGAGTACAACAGCGATTCCAGAAAGTTCACCAAAAGATCTGGGAGGCCTTTGTTTCATTCGAGGACATTCAAGCTTGCGACTCGTCCCTCGGCCTTAAGGACCAGTGGGGAAAACTTTAAAATGATTGGATGAACCTGTCCTCACAGTAAATCAGCGACTCGCCGCCGAACATGTGAGCAAGCTCTCTGTGGCTGTGGCCAAGCCTGAAGTCACTGGAAAACCCGGTCAAAAGAACGCGTTCGGCAGAGCAGTTGATGCCCTGGGGTCATCGCATGGCTCCGAGGCAATCGTACGGGGCTCATTGATATTCCAGGTGCGTCTATCTAATCGGCGCTCCGGTTTGGCTATCATTCTTGAGGCCGAGACTGGCATTGAACGCTGACATGAAATGTCGTACAGCTTGATTCGCTACTCTCGATATCGGCAAGAACTACGCTCGGTATCAGACGTCGGGACGGCGGAGCTGTATGTGGGACCACGACAACAAAGGTTCCTCCTGTCACCAGCCTCACTACCATAGCACCATCCACCCCTACTGCCGCCATCTGTCCAGACCCGAATCCCAATCTTGCGAAGAACAGATGCGATCAAAAATGTATGGGCGCCGGCTGTGGTAATTGTGATGTCGACGTGAGAGACAAATACGATAAGTTCTCATGCTACTGTAACGCTGGGCCCTGTGGTGGAAAACAATGTGGCGATCCAGTCAAGATCGACCGCGTGACTGGAAAGGGAACCAAATGTCCAGTGAGTGTTAATGTCTTTCTCTTCACCTCGGCTTGCTGTCATCGGAAGTGGCTCCAATGTGGGTGGAAATCCCGAGAGCAGGGACGAATGTGAGACCTTCGGGTCTGAAGATACGTGTACGGAAGGTCAAACCTTTACTTCAGTACATTCCCTTTGAAGCTTCGTGTCCTCGTGGACTGTACCCCTGCCACTTCCATCACATTGACAGCAACCTCTAAATTCACTCCCTATCACATCGACGCAGACACTGACTCAACCAATATACACAGAATTAAAACAACCCGCACTATGGTTCCCCGACGACCGAGCATGCGACATCGCCTGTCCGAACGGCAACTACGGCGCCGGCGACTCATGTTTCGCACATACTACCAAGTATCACACCATGAGGACTACGCCAACGGTCGGTACCAAGCACGGCACTCCGATAACAAATGTGGCTACGGCTGTTAGTACGGTATCGGACAAGAATGGGAAGGTCCATTGGGAAGGAGGCTCGATACCGCTGTGTAAGTGCGATGATAATCCTTGTAGGGGTTTTGGGTGCTGGGATAGGATACATGGGCTGTAGGTTTTTTTTGTTGAGTGGGATGTATGTGTAATGTGTTGGAGTCCCTTGGGGATGATTGGCATTCTGGTAAAGTCTAACGACCGTGTATACTACTTACTAATGACCCGAGAAATAATAGAGTACCTTGGTACTGATGATACGATCGTTGGGGAAAGGAACCAAGGCCTCTACCATAAATCTTCTTCCCAAGATCAACATCTTGCGAGACCCACAGAAAACCAACCAAAACCCCCAGAATCCGCTAGAATCCCAACCCCATATCAAAGCACTCCATCCCCATTCAAAACCTGATCCGTCCCATGACAGCCCTCAACAAAACCCCAAAATCCAAATCATCTCAGTACACAACGCATCAACTCACATCTCCAATAGACAGGTTTTATAGTCCCAATTTTAAGCGATTATTTAATATTATTTAATAGTTAATAGCTATATTAGGCTATAATATTTATTAATTATATAAATTATTAAGTTAGTAGTTTAATTATTAAATTACTAATTTAATATAAATAATAGCCTAATTAAGCTATTATTTTAATATCCCTTATAGTTAATTTATTACTTACTTATATTTATATCTATTCTATCCCTCTTATAACCTTCCTCTACTATTATTAATAGTTATTATATATCTCCTAGGCGTACTTTAAATTCTTTTAAGGATATCCTAGGTATTAATACCTTTACTATTACTATTACTAATATACTATATCCTCCTTTTATATCCTTATAACTAAAGATCTTAATATAACGCGATAAATATATAATTATTATATTTCTATATAATTAATAGGAAGATATTATTACTAGCCTTTATATAAATATACCTCTTATATCTTAGGAACCTCTTAATAATAATAATATCCTTCCTTTATATTCCTCTTAACCTACCCTATAAAAGTCCCCTTATAAAGAGAAAGGTTATAAGAAAGCTAGGCTATATAATATAAAGCTATTATAATATTTAAGGAGGTATAAGAGAAGGGGGATTAAGAGCTTAGATATCTTATAATTAAATAGTTATAATAAGAAGTATAAGAGAAATAAGTAAAAGGGATAAAGTATATATAAAGGAATACTTCTTAATATTAAAGAGATAATAATATTTATTAATTATATACTTATTAAAGTAGGTATATATAAACTTTCTAGTATAAATTTATAATAGAAGGATATATAATAGGACTTTAAGATATATACCTACTATTCCTACTCTTAAAATAGTTATTAATAAAAGGTAGTAGTACTACTTAAATAGTATAAGTATAAGAAGGAATATAATAAGAGATCTAGGTATATAATAATTAATAATAACCTTATATAAATATTAAATTAATAGTAACTAATAATTAATAAAGTTTAAGCTAGAAAATATAAAAAGAAATAAGATAAAAAAGATAAAAAAGAGAATTTATAAGATTATAATATTAAATAAGATATACTCTCTACTTACTAAGGTAAAAAGGTTATAAGGGAAATAGAGAATACTAGTTCTAATAAAATTCCTTCTTATAAAGAAAATAATAAATAGAATTCCTCTTTAAAAGGCTTATATATCTTACTCTTATTTATAATAATATTATTATTACCCTCGAATATAAATATTATATTAAAAGGTTTCCCTTACTAGTAATAAAGTCTAAGTCCTTAATATTAAAGTAATACTAGCTATTAAAGTAATATTAATATTAGGAGTAATTTTAAAGATAAAGTTAACTTTACTAATAGTACTATCTATTAGTTATAATAACTATAATAGTAGAATAAGAAAAAGAATAGGGAGATAAGGCTATAAAAGAATAAGTAAAGATTTAAATAAAAATAAAGGTCTTATCTAACTTAGGATATAACTACTATTTTAATTAATTTTATAAAGTAAAGTTTAAAATTCTTTAAATCCTATAATATAATAACTCTAGTAATAATTCCTATAAATATTAATAGGCCTATATTAATAAGTAATACTTAAGCCCCTCTACTTACTAATATTAATATATTTATAATAACTAATACTTAAGACCTAGCCTTAATTAAAAAGCTAGAACTTATTTATAAATAATAACTTAATATTAATATAGAACTTAAATATTTAATTAAAGAAATATAATAGACTTATAATATATTAAATATACTTTATAAGGAGTTATAAGCCTTTATAACTTTATTATAAAAGTAAATAGAAACCTAGGAGGATCTTATTTAAATACTTTATATAAATTAAGTCTTATATTAATAGTACTTAAGTAAAGAGATAGAATAAATATAAAAAATACTAGTAAAATATTACTAGTAAAATTAGTCTTACTATCCCTATAAATAATAATATATTAAGCCGTCCCTAGATATCTAATAGAGAGATTATAAGTATAGTATAATTATATATTAATAGGCTTAATAGTATTAAAGATATAGATTAAGTAAGTAATAATAGAGACTTTAAAAGTAATAATAATAATAGTAAGTAAAGGAGAAATACTATAGAGGATTTTTATATAAAAGTTAATAAGAAGCTTAATAAAGATAGGGTTAATAATATATAATAGGAATACTATAAGACTAGTAGATATAATACTTAGGTATATTTTATAGCTCTAATATATAAAATAATATAAAATAATAGAATAAATAATAGTATAGACCCCTAATATTTAAGTAACTTAAAATTAAAATATTTTAGAATAAGAAATAGAAAAACTAAATAGAATATAGAAGTAAAAACTTTAGGTAAGAATAAAGAAATAAGGCCTTATAAGATACTTACTATTTTATAGTAATTATATAGATAGGTTATATTATTTAATAAGGATAGGTTTCTTATATTTCTTATATATATTATAGATTTAGGCTACTTTATAACTTATCTTTATAGGCTTCTTTATAATCTTAAATTTAATAATAAGCTTTTTATTAGTAATATAGTCTATAAACTAATAGTATTATAATATTAGATTTAGGTAATTATATATAGATTATAGGCTTATAATCCCTTTAGTTATACTATAAGGCTTTATATAAAGAAATATACCTAAGTAATTATTAGGCGGAGTTAATTACTAATAAATATTAATAGATTATTAAAGGCCTTATTTTAAATTAACTAGATACTATATTTTAGCTTTATAAATAGGTAAAATAGTTTATTAATAATACTACTATCTAATAGATATTACTAATAGGTATTAGCCCTAATTTTATTTTATACTTAAAGGTATTTATTACTTAAAGTATTTATATTATCTTAAAACTATACTTAATAGTAATCTATATACTAGCTATTCTTTTATTAAACTTTCTCTTCTATATATTTAGGTAGCTTATATATAGTAATATAATAAATTCTATATACTTATAAGCTTTATTATTAAATAGATCTAAAACTTACTACCCCTAGAATACTTAATATAATTAATCTTATATATTAAAAGTTTATAATATTATTAAATTATTTACCTTTCCTTTAAATAGGTTATATAATATATTAATTAGATTATCTAGGTATATTACCCCTAATTATATTATATTATATACTAATTTATATATAAAGTAGAAGAATCTTTAGTCTTCCTTTAATTAATAAAAGTACTAAAATATTCTATTAATAAACCCTTAAATTATAAACCTCTTATATATTTTACCTATATATTTAATTACCCTTATATACCTATAGATCTTATTATATTTAAGAATAGAATACTAGTATAAGATAGGATTATAATAATTATATAAGTACTTACTAAGAATATTATTAATTATAATAGAAATAAAGGAGGGAGATTAATTAAATATTATTATATTTATATTTATATTTATATTTTATACTCTACTATCTAGCTACTTAGAGTTAATAAGGGCGGTCTATATCTAGCTCGCTAGAGGAAACTATAATCTATAAAAGAAAACCTTATCTTTTACCCTATTTATTATTATACTTCTAGAACTCTAGATATTATATACTACTCTATCCTATACTTTTTATACTATCTTATCTCTTCTTTCTTTAAGATTACCTACCCCTCTACCTTCTAATTAGAGCCTATCTACCCTTATATAGCCCCCCTAAGTTATTCCCTTACTAGCGTAAATTAGCTAAGTATACTTTATTAGATAACCTACTTAATTACTACCTTTAGCCCCTTTAAAGTTAATATTATTTAATAGAAATTATTTAACCCTACCTTTTAAAGTATCTACCTCCTCCTTTTTATATAATTAGGGTAGAATATAAGTATATACTTAGTATCTTAATACTTCTATTTATATTTATAACTAGTACTATTAACCCTTAGTACCCTTTTTTTATATAAGAAGGCGCGTAGTCCTATCTTCTCTATATATAATTAAATACCTATAAAGCTCTTAGCCTTAAAAAGCCTTATATAAAGATTAACTTTTATCTCTTAAATCTTACCCCTTTATACTACTATCTTAGTATAGCTAGGGATACCCTCTTAATATCCTTACTACCTCTCTTTCTACTTCTCCTTTACCTACCTCTTAATTTCTTTAGGGGTAAGTTAGGCTACTATTTTAATATCCCCTCCCCCTACTACTACTTAAAGGGCTCCCCTTACTTAGGACTACTTCTCTTCTACTAGAGTCTTTATAATCCTTTTCTCCCTTCCCCTTTTCCCTTTTAACTTATAGCGGATCCTCGCGTTCCCTTCTTTAATTAATAAGTAGATCCCTTATACTACTAATATATATAATATTAATTAGTTAAGGCCTATCCTTATTAATAGGACCCCTAATTCTACCTCTAATACCTATATACTAGTTACCTTAAAGGCCCTAAGTACTATCCTTAAGTACCTATTTTATATAGTTTTTAGTATTATAATATTAGCCTTCCTTACTTCTAGTATCCCCTTTAAGTTATATTATATCTCCGCCGCGTAGGTTATTATTAGCTAGACTATAATATTATAAACCTATCTTATCCTATTAAGTATAATACCTTATATTAAGCTAGTAATAATTAATAGAGTTAGCTTTTATATCTCTATCCTTAATCTTACCCTATTAATATATAGGCCCTATCTTAGTTTACTATTAATATAGAGTTTAAAGACTCTTATTAATATCTTTAAGTATATTATTACTACTTTAAGGTCTATTATTACTTTTATATTAAACCTCTTTAAGCTCTTTAATAGGTAGATTATCTTATACTTATAAGGGGTAAAGGTTACCCTATATATATTTACCTAATAAAGGTATACCTTATATACTTTTATTAGGATTTTATAATTCTCCTTAATACTTTTATTATATATTATTAGGTAGATATTATTAATAAAGCCTCTAATTTATATTTAGAGTTTTATCTTTATATACTCTTCTATAAGTAGGGAGTTAAAAAATAGAAATAAAATAGGTAATATTAAGAATCCCCAAGAGATCTTAGTTTCTACTATCTCTATCTTACTTATCTCCTAGCCTAGCGTAATTACTATAGCCCTTTCTATTAGGAAGCTTTATACCTATTATATAATAAGGATTAAGACCCCTTTCTTCTTTAAGTTATATAATAACCTTTTATAAGAGATATTATTAAAGGCCCCTATAATATCTAATAATAATATACTTATTATATTAAATTTACTATAGTTTTATATTATATATACTACTTCTACTATTATCTTAAGGGATATTATTATTAATCTTCCCTTCCTTACCTCTATTTATTATTAAGGTAGTAGTTCATATTCCTTTATAAAGTCGCCTAGCTTCTTTATTATAACTACTTCTAATACCTTCCCTAAGGTACTAAAAAGGGTAATTAGATAGTATAATTTTAATTTAAAGTAATCCTCTTTCTTTAACTTCTTTAAGATAATTATATTAGCCTTTTTAAATTCTATTAAGTAGTATCTAACCCTTAGGTAAGCCTAGAATAGGTATATAAAACTAGGTAATAGCTCCCTCTCTATTATTCTTAAAAATTTATTTAAGATCCTATTTATCTCTAATATTTTATTTTACTTTAACCTATTAATTACTTTATAGACTTCCTCTTTAATAATCTTTATATTTATTATTAGGGGTATTTTATATTAAAACCCTTAAATATTATTTAGATCTACCCTTAAAAGTAGGGGAAAGAAGTTCCTTTAAAGGACCTCTACCTTCTCTTAAAATAACTCCACCTTAAGGCCTCCCCTATCCTTCTTAAGGGTAGGGAACTTTAGGAGTTTTTAAGGTAGTATATTTCACTTTTAACCTTATTTAACTAGTTTCTAGAGTCTATTAAGTAATTAGGACGCTTTATATACTCCCTCTTTAAAATAAAGCGCTTTTACCTTCTTTAATACCCTTCCTTTAATCTTCTAGGCCTCTTATTATACCTCTAAACTCCTCTAGCTTCTCTTATAATTATACTCCGCCCTAAGCTTTAGCGCTATCTTTATAACCTTTATATAATTTAAGTTTTAAAAGGACTTTACCTCTAGGGAGGGCTTTACTTATAATACTACCTTTTTTATAATTTCTACTAGGCCTTAAAATATATTAGTTAGGTAGCTATCTATCTACCCCTTAATTATTAGCTCCCCGTCTAATAGTAAGTATTAAAGGGCGCCCGCTTACCTCTTTATCTCTATTAAGTCTACTATCTTCTATACCCTCCGCGAGTATAAGATTACCTTCTCTACCTTAAAGCTAACTTTAATATATATTAGGCTATAGTTAGACTTATAATAGAGGTTTAGCTTAATATAATATTTTAATAGTATTTACTTAATAGCCTCTATTATAAATACTAAATTAATAGTACTTTCTACTTTCCTTACCCTTTAAGTTATTATATTCTCTAGTAGGGTAAGCTCTATTCCCCTTTCTTTTATAATATTTATAAGCGTATCCGCTACTTTATAATATATATATCTACCCCTATTATTTTAATTTAAGTAATAGAGGTTAAAGTCTCTAATTAGTATATATTCCCTAAGCTAACTTAGCTACTCCTTTACCCCTAATAGTATAAAGGGGCTATCTATTAAGGTCCTAGACTCTAGGCTAGGGTTATATATATTATATATCTAGAGACGTATTAATACTCCCCCTTCTTTTCCTATAACTTATATTCCTAGGGAGTATAGGTCCTTTAATATAAATTTAACTTCCTATTTATTAATATTCTAGCGCTTATTTATAAAGAAATATGTCTTTATATCCCTCCCTATCTTATATACTAGGTAGAACGCTCCTTTATTTAGGTTATATATTAAACCCGTCCTCTTTATATATAATAGTTCCTAGATAGCTAGGATATTTATTTATTATACCTCCTTATCTTTTAATAGCGCTATTATTATTATAGTCTACTCCCTTTATATATTATATTATAATAGTCTTATTATCTTTTATACCCTTATAAGAATTTCTATTAAATATCCCTTATAACCTCTATTCCCTTAGCGCTTAGGGCCTCTTATATTAGTATTTCCTTTAATATCTATTAGCTTATCTCTATTACTTAGAGAGTAATTAGCCTTCCTAGCCTATTTTATAGTATTACTATTAATAGTAGTATAATTCCCCTTTCCCTTATATCCCCCTAGGGACCCGTTTATATTATAACCTTACTAAGGTCTTTAAACCCTAATATAGGCTTCCTTTTCTTCCTCGCTACTACTATTATCTACTTCCCTTAAGGCTACTTCTAAGTATTCTATTACCCGTTTCCTCTTATAAAGCTCTTATATAGCTTCTTCTTATTTTCTACTATCTTTTAGTAGAGTTTATTTAGTTCCCTTACCTTAATTATATACCCTTACTCCTAGGCCGTATAACTATTCTTCCCGTAGTTATTATACCTCTTAACCTCCCCTTCTTTTACCTTATACTCCCTTAAGTTATACCTACTAGCGTAGATCTTATATTATATTAGGCTCCTATAATATCCTATTATATACTTATATTATTAGTAGTTAAAGTATTATATTATAACCCTATTCCTCTCCTACCTCTTATACTTTAAGAGGTTATACCCCTTTATTAAGCCCTTCTTAATTACTTTATCTACTATCTCTAGCGTAGGGAGCTTTAGTAATAGTAAAGCCCTCTCCTTTACTACCTCTCCCTCTCTCCTCTCCCGCGTAACTACTTATAGCTAGGCTACCCTTATAATCTTTAGCCCTAGGAGGTTCTTCTTATTCTATTAAATAATTATCTCTTTAGTCTCTTTTTATTTTAATATATCTACCGCCTTCTTTAGTACCTTATATATTATAACTAGGAAGGTCTATCTTAATACCCTTATTAACTTATATACCTTCCTTACCTAGTTATTATTCTCCTCTAGCTCCTCCCTCGCCTCTATCTCTATTATAAATAGTATTAGGTCGCCTCTAATTAGGTACCTTACTACTATAATCTTTTATATCCTTAGGAATATAATTATCTTAAATCTCTTAAATAACTACTCCCTAGTAAGCGCCCTTACTACCTCCCTCTTAATTTTATTATTAATCTAGACTATTAAGGTCCTAGCCTTCCTATTATTTATTACTCTAGATCCCTTCTTTATAATATTACCTATTAGCGCCGTAGTAAACGTCCCCCTAAGGCTTATATTACCTATTCTTATACCCGTTAGGCTCTAACTAGCTATCTACGCCTAGCTCCTTCTACCTCCTTATATCTTCCCCCCCTAGGACTATTCTTCTACTACCCTCCTAAACTTATATACCTCCTTAAGCTATTAATCTACCTTTATAATAAACTCCTTTATATATTTAAGCCCTACCCTTATTATCCTTCTTATTTTATATATTATTCCGCCCTTTAACGCGTCTTATATAACTATAATAGCTTTTAGGGCCTTTATTAATATCCCCCTAACGCGTATTCCCTTATCTTTTAATTCTTTCCCCCCTACTAGGCTCCCTAGCCCCCGTAAGGGTATCTCCCCTCTACTCCCTAGTCTACTACCTCTACTACTACTACTACTACTTATAACTCCTCCCCTAATACTATATCCCGATATTAGGACTCGTCTTACTATACGTCTAAGTAAATTTATTAAGGCTTATTTTAAATAAAGTTATATAACCTCTTAATAATTAATTTATTAAATATTATTAATAATTTATATAAAGGATATAAGTATAAGAATTTTATTAGAATAAGATATAAAGTAAGCTTTAAGCTAGGCTAATAATTATATTACTAGTTAATACTTTTAAGGTTAAAATAAGTAAGTAATTAATATATCTTATTCTTAATAAATCTAAATATCTATCTTATTTACTTAGGTAGGAAATTATTAAGACTCTACTCCTTACTCTAATACTTAATTAGTAGGATATAGGTATAGCGTAGGACTTAGCTAATATAATATAAACTAAGGATAAGGAGGGCTAGAGTAGTTATATATATAAGTTCTTTATTAGAATTAATATTTATAATATATTATTATTAAAAGGGTTTTTATAAGTAAATCCTAGATAGGTAGGGCTAAGTAGCGACGGTCTTTATATAAGTAAATTTAGATTAGGGTTAGTATATAGCTAGACCCGTATAAATTATTAGAAATAGGTATCTAGCCCTATCTATACTAGCGTCTTAGTATAGATTATATAGAATAGAGTTTTTAACTCCTTATTCTTACCTCCCTAGAGTACTATTTATATAGCTATAATTATATTACTAATATATTATTTAATAGGTTATAAGACCTAGTAGCCTAACTAGCTACTTATATCTACTCTCCCGTAGTAGCGGTTATTTACTAGTCTTATAAGCGTAATTTTTAGTACTAAACCTATAATATAGTATTATAAGGGAGTAAATAATAGATACTTCCTTACTTATAATAAAAGCTTATACCTATCTATTAGATTACCTAGATTTAGGCTAGTAGGCGCTAGGAAGTTAAAGGCTATCTAAGGGAGTAAACTTATTAGATCCTTCCTTAAGCTTACTATATAAGTAGAATAACTTATTATCTAATAAGTATTTAAATTAGATATTATAAAGATATTTAAAGAAATATTAGATAATTTAAATTAGATATTATAAAGCTATTTAAATAGTTATTCTTAATTCTAATAATTAGATAGCTATTTAATTTTAATTCTTATATTCTTTTTAATAATAGCTACTTAGGGGAGTAGCTCCTCTCTAATTTTCCCTCCTTTTACCCTTATACTAATTACCTACCTACCCTCTAAATATAGATAGTAATAGGGGGAGTAATTTTTTCTTATAAGTTTCTCCTACTACTTTACTTATTCTTAGTATTCGCCTTCCTACCTCTATTATATAGCTCTACTAATAATTCCTATTATAATATAAGAGGGGGAGAGTAGAATAAGTAGGAGTAATAACTAGGAGGAGGAGTAATACTAGGCTAGGAGAGCGACGACCTAGAGTAGTAGTAATACTCTAAGGAAGTAGAGCGGAGCGGAGCGACTTAGTAGGTATATTATACTACTAAGAGGAGGAGTAATATTAGGCTAAGGGAGTAATAGTAATATCCTAGTAGGTATATTATACTATTAGTAGGAGGAGTAATACTATATTAGAGGAGTAATAGGATATTATACTAGGGAAGCTATATTATAATATAGAGTACTATATTAAAATACGCGCCTAGTATACTAGTAATAGCCTAGTTCCTTTAGAAATAGATTTAGACTTATTAATAAGGTTTATACCTAGTTATTCTAATAAATCCTAATTATAAAGAGACCTAATAGTTCTTATTTAGTATTTACTCTAATAATAGTTACTTAATAACTATATATCTAATCTACTTTAGTATATACTCTAGTATATCCTTAGTATAATACTAGATATTAAGGATTATTATAATATATATTATTATTATTAGTATAGGATTTATCTAGCTATAAGGAATTCTTATAGTTCTTTATTTAGAATTTACTTAGGAGGCTAATACTTAATAATTATATATTAGAATTACTTTAATAATACCTTCGCTTTAAGCTTAATACCTTATCTACTTCTAAGGGATATTATTTTCTTATTTAGATTTTTATTACTATTAATCTAGTATAGGATAGTACTATATAAGGGGGAGTGTTAGAAATAGGCATCTAGCCCTATCTATACTAGCGTCTTGGCATAGATCATGTGGAATAGAGTTTTCAACTCCTTGTTCTTACCTCCCTAGAGTACTATTCATATAGCTATAATCACGTTGCCAACACGTTGTTCAACACAAATCATTAAATAAACATTGAATAATCTCACTGCAAAACCTGTCTAATATACCTTCAAAAACAGCTCGCTCTGAAGTTTCCTCCCGCAACAACCTCGTTCATACCCAATCCAACCCAATCCAAGCCTTGAAAATAGAAACAAGGAGTCAAGCAAGTCCGTAATGTAAGATCCGATTTCATTTCCTCGATCTTCCTTCGTCCAGGGTTCGTTCATCAAATACCAACGATCTTCAGATACCAACAGTCTCCGAAGATCCACGTCCTATATACGCTTAACCCCACTCAAATACCTCCGTAAATCCTACTAATACCATCATCCACCCCATCCCACCCCATCCCATCCCATTCAAACCCTCCAAGACGCCCTCTTCCATAACCCCCGTGGCTACATCTGCCAATAAATATATCTGAAACGGCCAGCACAAAAATCATGCTTCCATCTTACGTATTCCCACGCTTGAGTTTCAATTTCCTGGTTTCTCGAAATGGAAGAGTGTTGCGAGCTGATGGCGACTTTCTTGAGGAGGGAATGGTATATGAAATGTTCCTTCAAAGGTTGCAATGTACACGATAGAAGATAGAAGTCTATTTCTTATATGCAACCAGTGTCGTCATCGATATGTTCATAAATCATAAAACATGTATCAGATCAATCGCGTTGTCAACCTCAGATTTGGAAAAAGGGGTCCCCACACACGCAACAAACGGCAGATATATTCGTTAAAATCTTTCAGAAACAGAACCTATAGCCTAAAGTTCCACCCTCTTATCCTCACTTAAAACCCGGTCTCAACCCCTCACAGCGCAAACCTTCAGACAACTCATGACACCCCTAAGAACTCAAAACTCCCAGTATACGAGTCCAAAACCTTTTTACAGAAGCTTCGCTCGATAACCCATATCTCTCCTTTATCCTGTGGCAGATCGCTCTGAATATTCTAGCTAATGTGGATCTGCATTTGGTGTATATTTTTCTAGATTCTGCTTTGAGTAGTTGTCAGATCCAAAGCGAGGGATGGGGAGGAGTTGAGGGTTTAGGGATGGTGAAGTTGTGGGGAAATTTAGGTAAGGTGTGTTTGCCTGAGAAGTTGCATTGAACGCGGCTTTATGTAGAGCCTGTAGCGATAAATTGTTCTCTATATTGAAAGTGGACGAGGAGTGTATACCAACCCGCAAAGCCGTAAAGCGCCCAATCTTGACTCCCCCAGCCTTACAACATACCCGCAGACATTGGCGGATTACTTTTAGCTACCGAGTTCGCCAGGGTTCTCGCAAACAGTCATGAGGTCCTACTGTAGATGTTTAGGTGTTCTCAAAAACTAAGGAGTATGTTGTAGGGTTATTTGAAGATAGAAATTCTCATTGGTCGTAATTCATGAAGACATGAAGAGAAAGTCTTACTTGCAAGGAAATGTTTCAACATCCGCACCGATTTCCTAGATCGTACGTCGAAAATACCATGCAGATCACATCGCAGGCATCGAGCCTGACCCCTATATTCTTGTCGTTCTCCCAGTTCACACAAGCCTCCTTCAAAGCTCTGGAGAGATAGTCGATCCGCAAAGACCAAATGAGAGCTGGGTGCGTCGCCTCAATCAAGTTGATATTACTGCTGCTGCCTCTCGTTCCCGATCTCGGTCCTTCCCGAACTGCTCCAACAATTTGAAGACATGATAGAATCCTCTTTTCTTAGCTATCGCGCAAGGCGTGTAGCCATCATCGAATCGGTTTCCATACATAGCCCCCTTAAAGTCCAGAGAAGCGCCCGCCTTGGCCAAAACCTCTACCAACCTATGTTTACCCCACGCGGCAGCACTGAACAACAGTGTTCTTCCATCAATCAAGGCATCGGGCGCCATACCAGCTGCAAGTAATATCTGAATGGTTGATACTTGGTCACGCTCGAATGCCTGCTTTACTGGAAAAGTGCATTCCAGCTCGCGGGCTTCCAACTCCACTCCGCGTTCGAGAAGATTATTCAAAGAGTCGTTGTCACCGAGAGCTACAGCTTTATACAGCCGAGCAACGTCAAGCCATTTTCCTGGTGGACTTTCCATGTTACAAAGTTGTGATAGCTTGCAAAGGAGGTCTTCATTTCCGGCAGTGGCGGTGGTCTTGAACAGATCGTCTGTGACTTCTACATGAGAGAAATGTTCGAGTAGAAAAGTGAGGCCCCAACAGTCAATGTCTTGAAAATCGGTGTTTGCTATTGCTTTTTGCAACACGTCATGTGTAACCGACAATGTGATGTCCCGCTCCCAGAGCAAATGGAGTAGCATCGTTGATGTGTCTGGATTGCCTACAATGGCCAGCATCAACGTTTCGTCGATCTCGACGATTTCGACCTGGTCCAGTAAGAATTGAAAAATAGGGTGGCCGTTGCGGGAATTCTTGGCTGCTCTTTGCATCAATTCTGGGGTGTCTGTGGCCATACCACCGCGAATCCAAAGAGTTCTGAAACAAGCCACGTCAGAATATCTTGCCGCTGATTTGAGTATCTCAGGGGTAACTGGAAGATGCAAAGCATTTTCCACCACAACGTGTCGAATGTCGAGCCTAGTCCCACCGTAGTCCCAAATCCACCGAGGAGGGTCAATGCTCATGGCAGCCAAGAATACAGTGCCTGTGATCCGCGCAGGATCAAATAAATAATTCGCGCCTGATGGCAGCTGTCCACAGCCTGAGCCATTGCGAACGAGTTTCAACATGACATCTTCGGTTACTTCGATAGGACCAAAGCTTTCCTCTAGCGCCCGGATCACGTATTCTCCGGAGACGCTGTTGCCGATAGCTTTGTCATAAACAACGTCTGGAATTCTCGTAATGTCGGCGCTTTTCAACTGTAACAGTAACCGCATCAATCTCTCACCAGAGAGTAAATTTTGTGCGGCGGCTTCAAGTAGCTCGTTCATGATGCTCTTGACCTCCTCAACGCGTTCTAGTAATGGCACAATAACATCCAAATCGTGAGTGGCCATAGCGCATATGAGCACTTCTGCGGTGATTGTTAATGTCTTATCCTGCTCTAAGAACATTTCCATCATTTTGGAGCCCCCAGAGAAATTACAAGCAGCAGCCAAGAGTACGTCTTCTGAGACCTTGGTGTCCTGCGCTCGATCATGCAATACCCTCATGATGGCTCCACGCGTACTTGAGCCCGCCACTGCGACCATCAGGCTTGTCAACTCCTCAGCAATAACTCCGTCATCCACATAATTTAGCATGATTTCCAGACTTTTGTAGTCCTCCTTTCTGCCCTTTGCCTGTGATTTCAGGATGTCACCATTAACGACACAACCATGTTCAAGCAGCAAACGCAACACGTCCGGTGCCACCTCGCCCGCGACAGCGACTAGTAGTTCCTGTGAGATCGCCCCTCCATAATCGACCATCAATTGCAGCGCCTTGAGGTTGTCGCTCGATGCTACACCGATCATGAACTCTGTTGTTATACAAGCAGCCCCGCCTCGTTCGAGCATGACCTCCAAGCTACCGTCTGAAAAGATACCGGCTTGCCGGAACAAATATGGGGAAAGGCGACAGGGCCCAATTCTGTTAAGTAGTGACACAAGCTTAACCGGTTGATCTTTATATATAGCTATGCGGAACAGAGATTCGGTCAAGACCTGGTCTAAGGCTCGAGCTAATAGCAGCCTGAAAGCTTCATGATTCGCACTAATTACCGAGGTCTTGAGCATCTCTTCGGTGATAACTAAGCCAGGGTACCTTTGCAAAAGCAATGCCATGCTTTTACCATTCCGGCTTTTGCCGGCAGCAGTCACTGTGCGCGCAGTGAGCCTGAAATTGGTCGCTTTGTCAAGCAGCCACGCGAATCGCTCGTTTTCCAAATTTTGTACGGCGAAGAACAAGATTGGTTCTGTAACTTTCCAGTCCCCTTCGTCCTCCACGAGGAGATCAACGATTTTGTGCTGATTAGCCATGACCGCCAAAAGCAGTCCTTTGCCTTTCTCTTCGTTTCCTAGTGCTCGGTCTAGAACGCAAAGAGCAACATGTTCTCCAAAGCCATAAGCGATCGCAACAAAGAATGATCTGGCTGGGGGTCTGGAGTAGTTGCTGAGAAGAATTTGAAGCTGCCATGAAACTTCCGAATCGTCTTCTCCCCACACGCGGCTACAATACCATCCTACCCATACATAAAATGCCGATCCATGACCTAGATCTTCGTTGAAAAACGACTGGAGGAGTCGCGCTAAGCTATTGTGATTTGTTCGAACACTCTGAGGTATCAGCTTGCAGTGATTCATCCATTCCACGTTAGCGTATGCGAGGAAATTCTTGGACGCTGATTCTGAACTTGGTGCCAACCTTACTCGAAGACGAGTGACACGTTCAATACTTTGATCTAGGATCAGATCTGTGCCATTCGAAGAGCCGATTATTTGCAGGAGGCAGCTTTCGGCTGCAAGAAGATTACAAGGAATTTGGTCAAATGCCGGCCGTTTTTCGAGAAATTCCCTCACAGAGAGATGAGCGAATCGAAACACATCCAGCTCTTCGTCATATAAGACAAAGTTGTGACAAAGATCCAGAATGTGATCTATTGTTATTCCTTCAAAGGCGATATCAAGGTTGACCGCCACGGCCATCAAAAACTCGGAAGTATGCAACATCCTCTGGGAGCATAGCAGCCATTTCAAAGTACTGTCAATGATTGTTCGACCGGCATCACCTTCGTGTGAGCTGAGTTCGTTGTACACCTCAAGGTATAGTTGCTCCAATTTAGGTGGGAGTTTTCCCAGTCTCCCTCGAATGTCTTCATCAAGCTTCAATGTACAAAGGACTTCGAGTTGCAAGCTCGCCCAGCGAAACCTGTATGTATTCTTAATACACAGTGGGAAAAGGGACGAATTTCTTTGAAAGACTAACATGCCATCAGCACCTTCAATGACTTGATCAATGATCAATGCTTGCATATCCACCTTTGCCATGCTGTTGCGTAAAAGTCGTCCCCTTTGGACGAGTCGCTGGGTTTCCTTCTCGACATATACCTTGATATCTGCTGCATTCTTATTTGAGGAAATGTCCATATTTGGGTACCCGCGGAGTGTGTAGACAATATCTTGATCATCACGGCTGGAGACAAAAATCTTGACTAAGCCCGCAGACTCTCTCAATATATCTTCGAAGGCATCGAGGAGAGATTGTCGCGTATTGGGATCGCACTCGTCAAGGGCGTCTACAACGATTGTTGTCATGCCATAATCCCCAATCATCGCAATAATAAGCTGCAGGCTCTCTTCTAGAGGCAGGCCATGAGACTCAAAGCCTTGCCCCTGCTTCTTATATTTGTCGACGAGTGAGGAGGGTAGAGGGTTGTCAATTTGCGCACAGGAAAGCTGTCTCAGAATACTAGCAATGACCGTGTCCGGATTTGTTCGTTCGATTTCCGCCGCACTTCGAGAGCAATAAAAATAGACAGGCCGAGGGCTTTGGCCAGCTTCAAACCTCTTAGTTGCGTCGTCGATGACTAACGAGCTACTCGGAATTAGCAGCCGACGCCAGAAAGTGTATCTGGCTTGGAAGGACAAGGTTTTCGACGTTGAGTCATAGTCCTTAGATCAATACATAAACACCTGAGATCTGGTGTACTCACATAAGAGTGCTCTTGCCCGAACCTGGCTTGCCGTGCAAGAACAAGAGAGATGACACGCTAGCTTTCTGCCACTCGGCATAGAGTGGGTCCTGCAATAGCCACTGACCCGAGCCTTCAAAAGCCTGTTTCCTAATCTGCTTGTGGTGAGATTCATAGGGTCGGTCCAACAGCCAGCGGAGAATGCTCTCGCGCTTGGAGTCTACTACCGTTAGGATTGTCTTCATACAGCATCGCATGATACTGACCACTTAAGTGATCTTCAATATTCTCTAGCTGGTTACTCATACGGCAAATGGGGCCATCAACCAACTCGAGGAGCTTCCGAAGCTCCGTATGCCGGTCGCCTTGGTCTAGTACGATGAGTGTCGGTAGCCAAAATAGTCTCACTCGTCTCACGTACCAATCGACAAAGCTTCAAGGTTGTCGCTGATGTCTTTTCTTTCTGGACAATGCTGCGTAAGCGTAATCCAGCCTCTCGAATTGACGGACTGACTTTCGACGTCCACTAGACTTGCATAACGATCTATAATCGACTCTTCGGAAGTGATCCTATGCATGATTTCCTCGAATTCTTCTTGAGGTATCACCAAAGCTTTCAAGGCGCGTCCTATTTGGCAATCTTAGGCATGCAATTATACCAGAGTAAAAGTAGGACGCACTAGTCGCGCTTTGTCCGAAATACTCCTTCGCTTTCGCCAAGTATTGGAACACAAGTCCATAGAGCCGAATCAGCGCCTTCTCAAGAGAATTCATGGGCTTCGTGGCCGTCTGTACGCGATGCAGATACAGATCTTCGAAGATAGCATATCTTGAGATGCTGCGGGCTATGATTTCTGCGCCCTCCACAACAAAAGCGAACTTTTTGATGTCGCTGGTAGCGAGCTAAACATTAATTAGTATATTGATATTGGATGATAGGCTGGTGTATTAACGATCAACAAGAAGCGTACGCCAGCCCATGGGAGCGCAGCGTGAGCAGGGTCGTACTGAACGGCGATATCGCCAACCTGCTTGAAGCGGTCAATCCAAACCACGATCTTGCTGAACAAGTCGCGGAGAACCACTGTCTCGTCCTTGCCTCCACGGCCTGGCCGGCGAAACCGCCATCTATTTTCGAGAGATTCATCTTTAGCGGCATTGCTTTGAGTTTGTAGGTCTGTCAGAACATCCAGCTTATCCTGACCCTCGAAGGCAATACGTTGCCTATCTTCAACGTTCAACGTCGCCAAGGCAGAAGCCCAGAGATCGCTGCCTTCTGTCAACATGATTTCGCACTGACATGTGTGGTGAGAATTCTGTTATTCAATTCGTCTTCCTTCTCAGTATCAGGTATAGGCATGAGGGAGGCTTATCGTTCGTGCAAGGAGGGCTCGGGGACGATATAGATGAACATTCATGCCCATGCTGGAGACCTGGCTACGGTGAGCAGGAGATTACAGAGTTTTACTCAAAATATAGAGAACTTTGTTCTTACACCGGAAGAAGAAGAACGAAGACTCTGTAGTGGATGTAAGCGTGCGGCTGACTTGGTGCTAGCCTCTTAGCGTTAAGACGTATTTTACGCATAACGTCCTACTAAGTAATTATACTTTCCTAACATATTGGTTGTAACAGTGATGTGCATCAAACACTCCGGTCGCAGTACCACAACGCCATTAATTAGGCTCCTTAATCCCCAGTATCAATCTCCAAATCTAGCTGGACACCATTACTAACGCCGTAATCCTCTAGCGTAAGTTGATCCTTGAACGGCCTCTCACCCTGCCTTTTCAGCATGATCTCGTGCGGTTGCCGGCCAATACGAGCGGCGACTTGAGCTTTAAATAATTCTAGAACCAATGCACATTAGAGCTACTTACCAACTTACGAAGTCTGGGAGATGGAAGGACACTTACTGATGGGATCACTCGCCAAACAAGGTATTTGTGCCGCTGTTCCCAACCGGTCGTTCACCTTGACGATGATCATTTCTTGTCCCACTGGTGCCACGATTGGCTTTTTCTCTCTTTTCTCTTTCTCACTGGTCGATTTCTCTCCAGTCCCAATATCATCCTTGACATCGCCTCTCTTAGCATCCTTCCCTATCGGTGATCTCTGTCGTCCAAACTTCGCCTCCACGTCATCTCTGCCCCTCTCATCCCTCGAGCCACCATCTCTCCCAGGCGGTTCCCGCCGCGGTCGCTCTTGCTCTCTATACCCCCTCTCTAACCTTCTATCATCTCTCCTCTCATCGGCCTCATGCCGCGGCTTCTCTTTCCACCTGAAACCTCCACCACCTGATTTCTTGAGTCTATCATCATGGTGTCGTCTCGGGGAGCGGCTGCGGTGGTGATGGCGGGGTTGTGGGGATGGTGAGCGGCTGGATTTTCGGCGGCGAGAAGGACTTCGTGGACGTTCATCTCGGTACGAGCGCGAAGCTCTTTTAGTGTAGGGCGAAGGAGAGCGGGATCTGTGTGGAGAGGCCATGAAGGCTGGTGTGTCAAAAACAAGTGCGATTCTTCGCCCGCGATCGATCTACATAAGATCGGCTCAATGCCGACGCTAAGCCTGTTCCTGCTTTCAGCCCTATTCTATCAGATTGCTCGGTACTCAACGTCAAACATCTCTCGCAAATCGACCCTCACCAACAACCATGTAACGACACACCCAGCTCCCAATGCTGGCAGCCCGCCCCCATCTCGCCATCCACCGCCCCTCCCCAACAACAGTCGCCTTCACCGTCTCCACCGCATCCCCCCGCCAAACCCTGACATCCCGAACACTCCACTACATCCTCCTCTTTCTCCGGGTGCTCCTAGGCCTCTCAACCCTGCTAGTGCTACACATCAGCACCTTCGACGTTCCGATCAGAGTGATAAAGCCTCTAAGCGACTATATAGCAGACGTGCCGTTCTCGCACATCGCAGCACTCTCGTTTGTGAGCCTTTTTGTGGTGTTTCGACGGTTTTATACCGGTAGGTCATCTACTGCTGATGTCGCTTCTGATCTGTGTTCTGTCGCTGTCGCTGCCAGTCGAAAGATTTCGGAAACGTTCGCTGACAGGTATCTCGTGCAACAGAAGAATCCCTCCTAGTCCTCTCAACCCTCGGCATCCAAACCACCACCCTCTCATCCAGCTACCTCTTACCCTCCAACACGCGCTTCATACCAACTTCCCAGGTACGGGATATCTTCATACATGAGGCCTTCAAGGGGTTCGAGGTGAGATATTACTTGGCGGTAATTGTCGAGGGGGAAGGAAGTGTCATCGTCGTTTTCCCTGTGAGCGCCTCCATCTTTCTATAAATTTATAAGCTTGGGGGCGTCTCGATGGATGAGATTACTGTCAGCTAATCATGGACAGAATCTACTACCCAAACGAGCTATCGTGGAGGAGGTCTGGAGAGGGGCGAGGGAATGCTTGTATGAGTCGAAAGGATGATCCGGTAGGGAATCCCCAAGAACGTGATACCAAGGTAAACGAGCATGGATACCATCAATCGATTGACTAAATGATCATTTGGCGATATGGGCAACCAGCTTAGCTACATTTGAAGACGATCCTATGGGTATCATATCCCTAACACCTCGCTCGTATGACCCAAATTCTCTGGGTTTGTCCATCACTTTACCTCCGCTCGAGGAGGCCATGAATTTAGATCGAGTATCCGAATATTTCCCGAACTCGCCTCATCTGCCTTCGTATAACCCTCATACTTCAGTCTCTTCGGCTGTCTCTTCTCCAGCCACAGATCCCGTGCCCACATGATCCTCCCTATGTCCAGCCACTTCTTCCAACAAATCGTCATTAGCGAGCTTCCCGACGTCCTCGTCTTCAATCGCAGCCTTGAGCATCGCCAAATCATCTTCGGTCTCTTGATCGCTCAAGGGTGGTACACGCTGTTGATAGTCTTCTTCCCGTCGCTTCTCTCTAGCTCCCACAGTCCCAATCAGCCTAGCCCCAGCTGCGCGACCTGCCAGGCAACCGAATGCATCGCCGGCAGCTACATGCTTAGTAGGAGCCATGTTACGTGAGGAGCGCGTTGCATGTTGGGAGGCATTGGTAGCTGTCCGATCCATTTCCGGAGCGGCCAGAAAGACATCTTCCGCTACGCCATCCATCCCGAGATCCGGCTCTGCATCCACGTCGTCTTCAGAATCGGAAACCTCAGCGTTGGTACCCACAAGGGATGTAAGGCTCGTGTGTGGAGTCTTGTTGAGTTTACGTCGCTTGATATCCTCGATGACGCCTAAGCTTGCTAGTTGAACGTTGTTGTCAAGGTCTCGCTGTGAAAAGAGGCGGTCTAAGGTGTAGAGTGATGATGTAACCTGATGATATTCCAACTTCGCATTTGCTTCCCTGAATATACTGACAGACTCCACGTCGCGACCTGCAGGTGCAGGAGATCCATTGTCATTGTCAGCAGGAGCCTTACGCTTCCTTTTGGTAGTGCCGTTATTTGTATCCAAGTCGTCCACTTCAAGTCTGTGTCGAGTGTGTCTGGTCTTTCGATTACTTTGGGGGCCACCGGGGCTCGCGGTATTGTTGAGGTTGTAATGATTTGGGTGAATCAGGGCAGAATGTGTATCGGCGAGGTCAAGTTTCTCCTTCTCCTTCTGCATTGACGCTCTCTTCTGGTGCAAGCTGTGGATGAGGCGGCGACGCAAGGTCTCAAGTAGTTGCTGATGCTCCATGTGAGCGACGGCGACGTTGAAATCGTAGTCTTTTTGGACCTCATCGATACTAAAATTGTAGCGATACTAGAGAGAGAATTTGGGATCAGCTGCAATTGCAATCACAAGGAACACCCTCCATATGTTCTGAAAGGCAGAAGGACCAACAATAACGTACAGCGACAGTAGTTAGATCAGCATCCCTCTGCTCAATGGCGTCATTGATGGTCTGCGCAAATGTGGAAGCATTGACCCCAAGTCTACCCGCCACTACGTTGCCATTCAGCTGCGCATTGCCGATGACCCCTCCGGAAGTGCTAGCAGCCGCACTGATTGTAGTATCTTCAGTACAATCCTCCTCATCCTCTTCCAGCACCTTCTCAGTGTACAGGTCGGCACGACGAACGTAGTCGATGTCGAGCTGAAGAGCCTGTAATTGCTTGCGGTAGATCATGTCGCGGTCTCTCGAGAAATCATTACTAATCTGAGCAAGACGATCCTCCATATTATATCTCTTCTTCTCCCGTTTGGAGATATATTGTTGGAAGGGAGGAGAAGGCGAGCGGCGGTTGAAGTGAGATGGACCAGCTATTGACAGACTTGCTGTGCGAGGTGAAGGGGAGTATGCCATGGAGTGGAAGATGCGACAGGATGGAAGTGGACTAATCTGAGGCTATTCCAAAGATCTGATTAGACAGGGTGCGAAGGGAGGAAGGGGATCTGCCCAAAGTTCGCGAACGGTAAAGGTGGGCGCTTTGCAGAGCGACAATGACGAGTGAATGCTCAATAGCGCGCCAAGGAACCTCGGCAAGCCATCTTGTAGGGCCGGCCCTAGAATCCTCTGATCTTCCGCGGATACTTAGCCCCTTGTACACTAGCGTCTTAGCTATAAAATACTACAGTCAAACCGGGCTATAACGATATGGATTTTCCATAGGGGGATATCGTTACGCCTAGTATTGCGGAGTACTCCCGCGCACTTAGTAATCAGTAACGCTAACCTGAAATAGCTTAGTAGCTAGCCTACCGGCAAGTGAAATAGTGGCTCTCAGGCCTCCGAAGGCTAGTCTACCGCAGAATACCAGCGTACCCCGCAAAATGCTATAACGATATGCACCAACGATATCTGAGAAGCTAACGATATTCATTATATCGCGAATATCATTAATCTGCACCAAAAATAATCAAATGCACGGGAAGATATCGTTACGAAGCGGATATCGTTACAACCAATATCGTTATAGACCGGTTTGACTGTAGAGTAACCGAGTTTTCGATAAGCCTCACGTAGGTGCACTCTGGCAGGCGGCACAAGACCGATGACGGTGAACTCGGTGCTAAACACAGATGCCCAACTACTTCTTCTCGATAAAAGGTCGGTACCGTTGTCAAAAGCAAGATAGTGGACCAAGAGGCTCTTATAACGAGCTTCAAACATCGAGAGATCTTCTTTTCAAGACCAGAATTCCCCTTGGTGTGGGCTACAATGAACATTGACCCAGTCAATATATTGAAAATCCCTTGGGTAAGTAGAGCATTCATTTAAAGGATTTCGTTGCAAGGAGATCTTCACTTCTTGCTTTCCCAATAGCTTTCGCAACCTCTTGATGAATCTAGGCCTTAGTAAGAATCTCATGCAGTGTATAAATCTACGCCGGATTTCAGCGTTCCCGCTCTCGGAATGCGTAAGAGATGGTTTGAAGGCGTACATTGTACTGGAGTAAACCATGGCGCAGTGCTTTCTTATCAGATACTTCAGGTAAGTGCTTCCGGCTCCATTACCGACGAGCGAGACTCCGAGATAGGTTGTTAGCCAGGTTGTTTCTTCCATTCTGCAAGAAGGTCCTCATCGCCAGTATCCCACCCTGTGTGTTTTGGGAGAAATTCGGAGTCTTACACGTCATCCACTAGATCTCGTGAAGAGGACTGGATTTAGATGAAGTGAGCAAGTGTTCCGCGATGATTGATTCCTCGAAAAAGTCGCCAAGTTTGTTACATGTCGGGACCCCTACAGGACTAACCCAGCTCCAACGAAGATGGAAGTACTGAATCTTGTTCGAATTCTCATCTTTTGGGAGACCATGCTCGAATTGGACTTCTGGCCGCATGCCCTCCTTCTCGACGTAGAGCCTACCAGGGGCAGATTCTTGCTTTTCCTCGATTACTTCTTGTGAAGTTGTCATCACAACAGTATTAAGCCGCTAGCGATATGTATAGGCTTCATAATGGAGCTCTCGCGAGCTAGAGACAAAGACTTGAAGTTTGTCGTCGCCAGACAATTGGAGAGGGCTGAAAATGTGGAATTCGAAGACATGGAGAAGAGGCAGCAACTACAGAAGGTGACCATCTCGACCTAACGCGCAATCCACAAAAAGAGGCTCAGATGTAAGAATTTTGGATAAGTCCGTGAAGCAAAGCGCCTTGGCTACTCCGTTCTGTGCATCAAGTGGCCGCATCGAGGGAGCAGGCAGCATCATACTAGAACATAGGAAGCAGAGATCTAAGATAACCAAAGAGAACTTAGGCAAGAGCTCGACGAGCTCCATAGACTAGCATTCATCAGTGCATGGAAAGAGAACCTCGTTTAGTTGAATTACGATGTCATCGATTCCGAAAATATATGCCATTTGCACGTATTCCAGATTCATTGGGATACTTTCACCAAGGACTAAGCATAAGTCGCAGGAGGCGTTCTTCACTAAGCTAGACGAGCCGGCGGCCCACTCCATAGAAAGGATGGGTCCATTAGAGAAGTCGAGGAAAAGTAGTCCATTTGGTGCCTTATCTCCCTGAATGATGGAATTGGGCTTTTTGGTTCACAGTATTTCCGGTGATCAACGTATCTCTTGAGACATTTCTTCACAAGCTCATGATAATGCGATCGGAGTCTGAATTGGATTTCTCATTCCACTCTTACGGAACGCACAAAACTATCTTATCGACTTAGGAGCCGACTAGTAAGCAAGCCAGCAATCCGAGACCGTCAAACTGCTGATGTCTTGAAGTCCAGACAAGATCCCTCCTCGCTTAGTCTTAAGTGCCAACACTCGTGTGCTGGCCATTATGACTGACACTTGGGAGCTCGCTAGAGTAAAGGTGATTTAGTTCTTGCACTATCGAACTCGATTGAGCACGCAGATTTACGCCATACATAGTAGCCTCCACCAGAAGATGTCTAGGCATCCTACTAGCTGCGGGGAAGTATCACTGAAAAAATGGCTTCGTTAACCTCGCTGTCAATCAAGAACTGTTTGGCTTACACTGCAATATCATTCGCGCGGCTACAAGATCTGGCAAAAGTGGATTTCACGCTGGTTGGGCAGATATTCTCCGGTCCAACAAGGAGCACCTCCCCGCATCTCCGATGGTCTTCAAATGATTTATCTATCATCCACCTTGTACGACTGACTTCAAAGATTCTGGCCGATGTGTTCTGGCCGCCGCCGCTTAAAGCCACTGTGGAAAAAAGATTGACGACATGCACCTGCCGGTGTTGCTGCTGTGGCCATATACTTTGCTAATTGTAAATAGCCCCTTGCTCGCCTCATTTCAGCCAGCGCCGATTTGGGGGCTACATTCATTGATGCCGTCGAGCCTTGTTACCTTCCTGTTTTGTATGAGCTCAGTGTGCCATGCATCTTCACCAGACAGCAATCAAGCAGAATTATTCCGGACTAGTCATTGTGGTGGACGGTGTGACCTTGTTTTGATCTGCCTCCGCTTCTTAACATCCGTACTGTTCTAAAGTCGCGTGCATTTGGTCGCTGTGGGACACTATTGTCCACTCTTTGACAGCTCTAAATCTGCTAGACCGCCATTCGTCAGTCCAGTGATTTTACGAGCATGTATATCATGTATTCTAGTTCCACCAGATTCTCCGTTTGGAGTTACAGCATTCGCAACCAGGATATCGACCACAAAAATGAAGTTCGCACGGTCTTGTACCGGCGCCGGCCTCGTCATTCTATTGGGACTCCAATATGTCGTCGCTCACCCACAACCTGAAGTCTTGCCCCAGGTACTAAACAGAAGAATTGCAAGTACTACCAAAGGTCCGACAACTACACCAAAGACGTCCGCCACCACTATGATAATATCGACGACAAGCCTCAAACCATCAATATCAACAACAATCTCGACGATTTCGATTCCGAGTAGCACGAAGTCAGGAATGCCCTCAATCCATCCCAAGTAAGCAACACCGTTTACTATGGGGACTTCTTCAGAGATATAAGCTCATCTGAACCTGGAAGTGCGTTGTCATGTCCAGCACCGGCCTATCCAATTGGAGCCAGTGCCGATCCATTCGCCACTGTCCAGGGACGCATGTTCCAGATTCAGTCAAAGACGCAGTTCTTCGCTGGTAATTATGCCTTCCATCAGTCGATACAACAAGCTGACAATGGATCCAAGGCGTGAATGCATGGTGGCTAGGCCATCTGCAGAGCAATCTGGATATCGATACTGTATTTTCCGACCTAGCACTAGTAAGCAATCACGGGTTTCAGGCCGTTTAATCGTCGGGGCGCGACTAGAATTTTGCAGTCTCAACTGAAAGTTGCCCGTGTGTGGGGCTTCGGCAATACCAATGACGCCTCCAATCCTGGAAGCAGCGTATACTTCCAAGTCCTCAATTCGAGCGGTCAATACCTCAATTGTGATGCTAACACAGGTATGCAACTGGTCCGCTAAAATTCACAGTCCATCCTTAATGTTTCTCCTAGGTATTGGACGTCTCGACTACGTGGTATCAGCTGCAGAAGCCAAGGGTGTCAAGCTCGTATTGCCGCTTTTGAACAACTACAATGACCTTGGCGGCATCAATGTGTACAACGCTGCTTTCGGTTCCACTCACACATCGTTCTACACCGATGTCAAGTCTCAAGTAGCGTGTGAGTCGACTACCTCTCCTCCGCTGTATCTTTGACATGGCGATTCTTTCAATCATACAACGACAATCCACGGAGACAAGTCATACGAGCTTGCCTCTTCCACAAAGGGACGTCGGCTGACATTCTAGCTTGATCCCAGACAAGGCCTGGATCGCATTCATCGTAACCCGTTACAAAGCCTCCACGGCGATATTCTCCTGGGAGCTCATGAACGAACCGCGTTGTTCCGGCTGCTCTACCACCGTAATCACGAATTGGGCCACCTCAATCTCCGCCTACAGTAAGTTCACAAAACCTTCATCGCAGAACTACCCACATTCAAGACCGATGCCCACGTGACAACCTCCCTATTACTCTCAATCTCTCCCCAAAATAAGCCAATCCACTCACCGACCCTCTCTCCCACAGTAAAATCCCTCGACCCCCACCACCTCGTCGCCCTCGGCGACGAAGGCTGGCTCACCGCCCCTCTCGGCGACGGCTCCTACGCCTACTCCGGCTACGAAGGCGTCGACTTCGGCAAGAACCTCGCCATCGCCACGCTCGACTACGGCACCTTCCACACCTACCCGGACCAATGGGGCTACAACAACACCTGGGTCAACGACTGGATCACGCAGCACAACGCTGTCGGCAAAGCGGCCGGCAAACCCGTCGTCTTCGAGGAATACGGCTCCACCGACCCTACCAACAAAACCGTTGTGGTGTCGCCGTGGCAGCAGACGACGCTGCAGAACACGAGGTAAGCCCGTCTCCCACAGTCTACACAGCCTACTCAGCCTCCTCAGCCTGCACGGACCAGAACCCCCTAACCCCATCCACCTCGCTCCGGCCCCAGGACCCAGACCCCACCACCTCAACCTTCCACCACCTTCCCAAATCTATCCAGCCACTCCTAAACCCCTCCAAACTCCCCTCTCAAACCTACCACCCCCCTCCTATCACCCTTCCTCGCCTTTCCTCCCCCATCTCCACCTCTCCCTCCCTCCCCTATCTCCACCCCTCCCCCCTCCCCCTCCCTTCCCCCATTCCCCCATCCCCCCCCCACCCCTCAAAACCCCCCACTAACCCCCTCCCACCACCAGCATAGCCTCCACCTCCATCTGGCAATTCGCCATCGCCCTCTCCAGCAACATAAACCCCTACGACGCCTACGCCCTCTACTACTCCACCGCGCCCCGGAGCGACTACCACGTGCTGGCGATCGAGCACGCGGCCGCGATGTTGGCGAAGGGGATGGTTGCGGATCGGTAAGGTGGAGGGGGGTGGGAATGGAAGGGTGAATAAGACGCGGCGCTCGACGACACCTCGAGGCGTGATGTGATAATTGGGATACTAGGTACGTTCTGGCGAACAAGGCTATCAGGGCGCTCCGCTTTCCTATAAAAGAAAGGAAAGGTTATAATGATAAATACCACCTAATCTACCACTACTACTAATAATTAAATATTTAAATCTCCAATCTCTATAAACCGCTCAATATAGACTTATTATAATCTTATTACAATCTCGAGTTTTATTAATGGAAAATTGTATAGTAGTACTACCTTAGTATCTTATATACTATAACTACTTTACTTACTTGATTAGGGAGTAAAAGAGGGAAAGGGAAAGTTAACCCTATCAAGGAAACTCTCAAAGCAATAATTCGCTTTTCAATCCCTCTATATAAACGCCGCCCCCCTCATCAACCAGCTAGATAGATAGCTATCTCGCCAGCTGAGCTGAGATCTGAACGAACGAACCGTGGGTATACCTCTCCACCTATATTTTGCAGTTCCCCCCATCCTTCCTTCCTTGAAAGCGCTATAGGAAAAGAAAAACACCATCATGTATCATCAATCAATCCACACACACTCTCTCTCGCTTTTCTCGCGAACGGTCATTTCATTCATCCTCCCCAATAATAACCTTCCCAAACGAATTCACCATCCTTACTTCCCCCTCCTCCCTCCCCCAAACGCCCTTCCCATCCCCAAACACCTCCCCCTCAAACCCCCCACACACATCTCCCCACCCCATCCAAACCTTGTTGTCGGTCCACACCCCGCCCCTTCCGCCACGGGAATCCCACCACGTCTGGCCCCCCTTCGCAGCAGCCGCCGCCGCGGCGGGGGTCTGCGTCGAGCGCACGTACCGACGGAGCATGGCGCGGGCGTAGGGGTGGAACCAAAGTTTGGGCCACCAGGTCTCGAGGAGGGAGGTGTCGCCGTTAACATGCAGGAGGGCGGGAACGGAGGCGGCGTAGATGTTTGTGGCGAGGGGCATGGTGCGCCATGACGGTTCGAGATCTGTTGGGTCGTCGTCGATTGATTGGCCGGGTAGATGGTCGAGGGTTTCGGAGTAGGGGAGCAGGAGGGATTTCTCGTGCTCGACGTCTGCGTCGCGGGTGTGGTTGTAGCCGGGCGATACGTAGGAGAGGGGCGGTTTTGCCGTCTGTAGGTCCGGAGGGAGGAAGAAGGGTAGGTCGTGGAGGGAAGGGTGAGCAGCTTGGATGGTGGAGAGGTCTGTGGAGGAGTTGTAGGTTATGAATTCGATGTCAGCGGTTGAATGGGTCATGGTCTGGAAGAGATTGGATTCGTAGTCGAGACCGATACTATATTCGTAGCGTTGACCGCCGACGGTGGTCATGTTGTTTATTGTTATGTTGGCGCTCAGAGGCGAGTCGGGATACCCGAGCTTGTTGGAGAACCAGTCGTAGAAACGGTCTTGGGTTGCTTGAGAAGCACGCCGTATGGTCTCACGCTGGAATTCTTGCTCGCCAAATATCTCGGCGAATACAAATTGATCATCGAATGAATCGCGAGCTTTCTCTTCGAACTTTTCAATGGCATAATTGTATATTGATCGTACGGCGGCGGCAGGGCCGATCACATTACCAGCGTTAAGATATCGCGGACGATTCAAGAAGGCTCCGCCACCTTTGTCTGTGTCCGGGCCGTATACATCTTTAGGTAGGGTCGAGTAGGGTACCGCAGCGCACGCTAGATCCTCTGCTTGATTCGGCCAGCAGATCTTGTCGGCTCCGAAAATGACCTTCTGGGTGTATTTCTGCACTCTATCTGACGTTCCGTCTCCTGGTTTACCCTCAGTCACCATGCCATACCTTCTGCGCAGATGTTCATTGGCTTCGACAACCATGGCGTGATATCTTCTGATCATAACCTCGGGCGGTAATTGAAACCATACGTCGTAGCCATCGATGACCAATACGAGGTCATCGTCCTTGACCTTCGATTTGTCACTTAAGAAACTGAGGACGTCTCGTATCTTCCCAGCGGCGGTCCCCTTATCCCACTCTGCCTCATTAATTTTCTTGCCATAGTTGACCAATGTAGGTGATGGATAGCTAAGCATGAGAGAGGAAAGCAGCGTCTTGCACAGTTCTGGGTTAGACTCGCTCGCTGGGACGAGGAGGTGAAAGGCTGGATTGGTCTTGGATAGTCCCATCTGTGTCCGGTTTCGAGGTGGAGGAGGTATCATGGGAGCTTCTGCAGAGTCACCCGCTAATTCTGGTGCTGCAATTGGGATTTGAGGGGTCGAAGAAAGGGTGCTGGAGAACCTGGAGGCGGAGGGTATCTGTTGTTGTCAGCATTATCATGGCATTAGTTGAGAGGGATAGTTCTGACTATGCCAATGCCAGAGCTCCTCCATCCCCAAACAAGCAGGAGGGTGCACAGAACCGACAGTATGATGGCGTTCCTGCTCCTTCGCGACTTGGTCCGCCGCATAAACATGGGCTGAGGTCCCCGCCCTGGCTCAGTCATGCCGTCAAAGCCATAGTACGAGGCCATCGAGCGGGGTGAGAGCTCGATAGCTCAAGAACAGAGGCGTGCTCGCTGTTTTGGTGTTAGACAACCCCACATCATGCACAAAAGTCTGAGCTCGGAAGCAGACCAAAGCCGTGTAATTCACGCGCCGAAGAGGTTCCCGTATACTTGATTCTTCTGCTGCAGTTCCCAGACGATTATGAGGAATTCAGAGGAAAGATCCAGAATACACGCGACTACCACGTTGAATTGCCAATGCCTGCAGTACCTTGATTTCCGAATCTCGATATAATCACGTCCCGCCGGAGATATCACCGGTTCACCGAACGCGCGACGTCAGCCATCAATGATCATACCATTTTCTCTCTCCCCTCCTCTCTCATCCCATCAATCCAACTTATCTAATGAATAGAAGTCTCTAATACAAACAGATAAGGGAACGGGCAAAGCCCTTCTTCTACTATTCTTACTCTACTTACACACTATCACAACTTACACCATCCTCGGTACGTATTATAAATCTCGGATCCCTGCGCTTGCGGGGCTAATGGTAAAGCTAGCTCAGCTTCTAGCGGATCGTGGCGGACAGTGTGACAACGATTTTATTCATATTCGAATATATTCGAATATTTATTCGAATATAAATAAGCTAGTCAGATATTCGAATATAAATACGCGATTTTAGGATATTCGAATAATATTCGAATATCTTACTATATTAGGTATAGTTACCTAGTACTTATTATTTATAGCTATTTATCGCTAGGTAATAATAGTAAATACTAGGTAGTAGTAGTAATTACTAGGTAGTAGGCTAATAGTAGTAACTACTAGGTAGTAGTAGTAAAATAAGTAGAAAATCTTAGAAGAATTATTACTTTATCTTTAAACTAACCGTATTAAGTTAGTACTTAAAACTTAAGTTAGGTACTTAACTCGAGTCTTAGCGATTTAATACTAAAATCTAGTACTAAGTATTTAAGTTAATCTTATAAGGTAGTACTAAGATATTAATTCTATATATATTACTTTACTAAGACTATAATATTAGGAATATTTTCTAATTATAATAATATTTTATATTATATATAAGACTTACTAATATATTACTAAGTATAATTACTACTACTAACTAGGTAATTCTTATTAGTATATAAGGTAGTATAAGAAGATAATAGCTAATTAGCTACTCCTATAGAAATAATAACTATAATATTACTAATATTTTCTATTTATAGTAGTACTTACTAATATATATATAATTAGCTATTATATTATTAAGTATTATTATTATTATTACCTAGGTAATACTAGAAAGTAAATAAGGTAATATAAAAAGGTAATATATATCCCTAGAGAATAAAGAAGGCTATTAAAGTTATAGTTAAAAATTTATTTATTTTTAAAATAGTACTTATTTTAGAAAAGAAGTAGGCCTTCTTATTAATTTATTAGGAGCTTAGTATCTTAGTAATACCTTAGTAATTTAAGTTAGTCTAATCTAGATTACTAAGGTATTAAGATCTTAGCGAGTTAGTACTAGAACTAAGCTAGTACTTAGTATTTAAGTTAGTACTAAGATCCTAACTTAAGTATTTAATTAGTACTAAAACTTAGTACTAAATCCTAACTTAATAGTTAGTCTAATTATACTTTTCTTAAATACTTAATATTATTATAAGATTAATAAAAGTAAAGATATAGTAAAAACTAAGTAGTAATTAGATATTATATAAGGGTATTATTTATATTACTAAGCGATTTTTTTAATAATTTCTATAAATATAATATAAATATAAAGAAATTACCTATTTAAGTAAGATATTTAAATAGATATTCAAATATATTCGATTAGATATTTAAATATAAATACACTACTATAATATTTATATTCGAATATAAATATTATCCTAAGATATTTAAATATTAATAAATTTATTATACTAGTAGTAGATAATCGATTTAAGGGTATCCTATATATTAATTAACTAATATAGTCGAGTTAGGTTATAATAATATTAGTTATAATAATATCTAGTAAGTAATAATATTTATCCGTGCATTTAATTATTTTTAGTATAGAATAATAATATTCGCGATATAATCGGGGCCCCCTAAGTCGCTAGCTCCTATAGGTTTCTAGGAATCTTTAGTATATATCGTTATAGTATTTCGCTGTATACACCGATATTCTGCAGCAAACTCTACCTCCTAGGGCCTTAGAGCTAGTACTATTTCGCTTGCTAGTAGGCTGATAGCTAAGCCATTTCGGGTTAGCGGTACTGACTACTAAGTGCGCGGAAGCACTCCGCAATACTAGGCATTACGATATCCCCTTCGTAACGATATCCCCTTATGGAAATTACATATCGTTATAGACCGGTTTGACTGTTATACAGAGGATGACACCAAAAGTCTTGAGCAGGCGCTAACGGGAGAGGCACTAACCTCCCAGGCGTCAGCGCTACTATAGCCCCGGAAAGCGCACTCGAGCTCCCAAGAGCTAGTCCCTAACCCTTAGTGCCTGGTCCCTGTAGATTCAGCGCTTGCTCAAGACTTTTAGTGCCAACCTCCGTACAATCTATGCCATTATGGACTAGGAGATGCTGTCATAAAGATGCATTCACTTAGTCATCAACAATGGTTGGAAGTCCAGAATCAACAGCAAAGCACATGCTGCTTTTTCGTCCTGGATGCTACCCACTGTACAGAAGCGACCGTGAAGCATATGATAATACACACCGCTTTTATGAAATTGTCCCCAACGCCGTCGCTCTTCCATCTCGCGATGGTACATGCTAATGCCGCTCATGACATGCCGTGATCTGAGAAAGATGCTGGGAATTATTAAGACAAGAACAGAATTCCATCAACGACTGTTTCGATCACAGCCAGAACAGGAAACCCAACATGACGGCTATAAGCCCAACACCCATCCCGACCACCTGGTTCCCGCCCATCATCAATGCAGGCTTCACAGCTACCGCAGCCCCTTTCTTGGCTGTCGAGCTGGGCTTTGCACCACTTGCCGTCGTGAGGCCGCCCGTGGATGTAGCTGCTGGGTCAAGGGTCTCACCAAGGCTGGGGAGGGAGGCCGTAGGATTTACGATCCAGCCCATTGGAGTGGTCGCGGGGCATGCAATCGGCTTGAGGCTGCTTGCCGAGGCCGAGTACGCAGACAGTACCGTACCTGTCGGGTGCAGAGTAGCCCAATGGCTCTTCAAATTACTGAAATCAGGTGAGATTGGTGTTGGGGTGCCGGATCTTGTAAAGCCGTCAAGAGCTGCTGTGTTGCTGGTCGGATCAACAGACGGGCCATAAGATATCAAACCGTAATTGTTAGCTTCTTCAATCCATTCGTAGACAATGGCGCCAGACCAAGTGTCCTCCATGTCTGGGCCAAGGATAGAGGCTTGATCGTCAAAAGATCTAGGTTCCGGGACGTGGCAGCCTGTTTCAGAGATGAAGATGGGGATCTGTAGTCCGCTTGCATTGGCGACAAGCTCGTTGTAGCCGGATCCCTTGAAAGACGACCCTCCGCACCATTCATAAACATTGAGAGAGAAGAAGTCTGCAGCTTCTGCAGGGTTATTGCCGCAAGCCAAGTAGTTCTGAAGCATAGGCCGAAGCTCTGGGATGTCAGCTGTGCAGTCATTGTCAGCATGAAAACCTGAGTCATATAATCGACATTTTTTTCGAGAACAGCCAAGATGGACGTGTGAATGAGGGGAGAGTCGCTGGACGTATATGACTATACGTCGGAACATACCAGCAGAGTAGCCGACAGGAATTGCACGGTACTTCTTAGATTCGCGGTATGACTTGACGTCTCGTATGGCAGCTTTGATAAACGGCGCGGTGTCGGATCCATTTACTATCATGGATACAGAGTCAGTATACGGACTGCAAAAGAGAAAGGGTGCAGCTGACGAAACGTCATGGCCTCATTCGCAACGAAGACCCCTGCCAAGTTGTCGTAGCCCTTGAATGCGTCCAGTACCGCCTCGAATGCGGAGAGCTGGGTCTGATTCCACGCTGGAAGAGCCTGTGAACACAAAAGGTCAGATAAGCTGGCTGTGTGTATTTTGTGATGATAGTGTCCCACCTGATCGAATTGCGTATCGAAGGTATCGAGATCGAGAAACAGGTAGATTCCCACATTCGCAAATGCAGTCATGCAAGCATCATGATTGCCCATAGGATCGACGTGATAGACTCGTATGGTATTGGCTCCCAGATCCGCCATCAGCCTCGCGTCGAGGCTACATTGGGTGCCGTTGGTGAGAGGGTCCAGGTCCGTGAGTTGGTATGCAACGCCTGGGCACACACCAATCAGTATTGGACAGCCTTTCACCCGAGAAGGAAACCTTACCTTTGATGTAGTATTGAGTGCCATTGGAGAAGAAGAACTTGGAGCCCACTGCAGAGACGGTGGGCATGGAGACAGCAGATACAAGACTGGTAGCTGCTAGGCAAGCGAGCGTGAGTGCTTTGGTAAACATGCTGTCCAAAGTACGCCTTGCTAGTCGAGGAACAAGTTACAAAGATGAGCCGACTTGGGAGGAGGTGCAAGTCCAATTGATGGTTGTCGGTCAACGAACAAGCGAGTGTATGACCTGCTGAGGCTTTGATCGCAGGTGATAGCCGTCGAAGAATCGAAAAGAAATTGCTTGCACCAATAGAAAACGCACAAACGAATGAGACGTCGTCAAATACGGAACAAAGATGGTGTTACACGAAGAGAAAAGATGGTGGAGGATGGGAAGAGGAAGAGGAAGAGGAGCAGTCAACAATCCCAAACACAAGGGTCGATCTCGAACGGCCTTTCCCGTTTCAGAGCTTTATCTGTGAGCTAACGCTTATCAGCGGGTGGTATCCATACTGTGCTAACCATGTATGGGAAGGTGCTCCTACGATTGCGCGCTCCTCTAAGACAAGAAGTCCCGATATACAAGTGTTTGTATTTGTATTGCACAGCCTATGATAAACCACATAGTGTAGAGTAAATGGAAAAATCAAAAACACAAGCCCCACCAATCCCCATCGCTCAAACCCCTTATCACCAAACTTATCCAAAAACCAACGCCCGAACCTCAATACTCTCCCTCGCCCTCCCCCCCACCGGCGTCCTCGGATCGACAAAAGCCGAATGCGGCACCCTCCCCCCCTTCTCACTATCAAAACACTCCAACAGCAACCTCTCCTCGTTCCTCATCCCAGACCAATAATGCCACCGCTCCCCCTTATGCATCACCGCCGCCGTCTCCCCCGTCCGATCCGGATACCGATGCTCGATCCCCACCAACGCCTCGTCTTGCACGGTGGTCGAGTCCGCAAACGCCAGCGGCCACGACTGCACGGGCCCGTTGAGCGGGCGCCAGACGTTGATGATGCGCACGCGGGATTGGAGGAGGGAGTCGGCTTCGGCCGGGGGAAGGTGGCGGTGCACGCGGGCGATGGCACTGGCGTGGGTTTGATCGATGTGGACGCGGGCGACGGGGTTGCGGGCGCCGGTTGTGCGGCGGATGGTGTGGTCGAAGAGGAGGATGCGTTTGGCGTTGGGGACGTGCTGGAGGAGGAGGGCTTCGACTTCGGGGTAGTAGTTTTGCTTGATGGAGTCGTCGGAAGCGAAGTCTTTTTCCGGTGAGGGGGTGGTGGTTAGGGCGGCGAAGGCGTTGGTGTCGAGGTTGAAGGAGGATTCTTGGCCCCGGATGTCGTGGATTGTGACGGGGATGTCTGCGTCTCCGAAGTTGCGCTGGGGCTGGCCTTCCGGTGGCGATTCGACGTAATTGAAGGGTTTCGAGCCGTCGATTGGTGCTTTGTAGAAGTTGAGGTTGGTTACGACGGGACCCCGAGGTATATGAGAAGAGTCATGTATGGCATGCAGCTTTTGGGGAGCGACGGTGGTCTGAGTCTGTGTTGCCATCGTAGGACTGGTTATGGTGTGGAGATTCGTTGCAGATGATTGAGACACAAACGGTAGTGTTGTAAATGCGTGAGATATGAGCGATGGATTGATGGATTGATGGAAGTTGGTATATTGATGGCTGATGGTTATATCGCAGATGTGTATCAACCTGAAAAGAAGATGATGGAAAGGAAAGCTATCAATAGATGAAGGTAAACTTATATATCTAGGATCTGAATGGCAGATATGAGATCATTCATCAACTGTATAAGTAATCCAATTGAGCTTTTGTCAGCCCCTCAAGCACGTCATTTTTTGCAATGCGCCGGGAGAACGGCACGTTGCAAATCACACCAAATCTGGGAAAAACAATCATCGGATGGGGGCACCTCGGCATGAACGGAATGAGAACACCAATGATAGAAAGTTGTGCATTGTTCACGAATTCCATGGAAATAGAAGGAAATACCATTGAGAGACGTGACCAGCTTGCGACCAGTACAGAACACCTGTAGACAGGTCCAGCTTATCAAGGCCTTTGTCAATATGGCTCGGGCTATGACCACCTATCCTGTCACGTCTTCAAGTCAGCAAGCTTGGACGATTGTCCTCGATCGTGATATCTATGCCCAACCCTTGTCGCACACGTATGTATCTTAACTTTTGAATGACATGTGGCCACCCATATTGAACCTCAATCGAAGTAAGTCATTAGTGCTTTCTCCAGCACTTGGTCAAGCATGACTGCAGATCAATCGACGCAAATACCCAATCCGAAGATACTTTTGGGGGGTTACTCTTAAGCAACCCTGACGAGAATGAAGAAAAAACGGAGTTTCCATGGTTCAGTCGTACTGGAAGAGCATGCTGATGCTCTCGCCATGGTGGACTCGACGGATAGCCTGTTACGAATCAGCTTCAGCGTCGGCAGACTGTTCGTTGACTGACCTCCGCAAAGGTGTGCCCAACGTCCAGCACAACAAGTTTGGAGCATCGTTTCTCGTTCGCTGCTTGTGGGACGCTATTCGTAACGATAACTTTGTCTAATGCGCTTGCGTTGATCTTGTCGATAGCATCGCCACTGAACACACCATGAGTGATAAGGGCGTATATCATCTTGGCACCTTCCTTTCTTAACAGCTTGGCTGCTCTCTGGGAATTGTAAGATCAGCCAGTATCCAAGATTTGTAAAGTCTGGAAATTATGTAGGGAGCATGGCCAAGCGAACTAGAATACGAAAACTGATTCCATGGTGCATTCAACAGGGCTGCTCACGGTAATGGTAGTGGCAGTGTCTGCTAGATCATCGATAATGATGGCTGTACGGTTAGCAACGTCACCAACGAGCATCATAGTTGGAGTCTGTCGGTCCGTAATTCGGGTCGGCCTCCGTTCCTATGCGCTGAAATCAGCTAGCATTAACTCCTTTACCCCCTATTCACCCGTACCTTGTGGATCAGCCCCAAGGGCATCCCCAACCCGTCTGCGATAGCAGAAGCTCTCTTCGCACCTCCAGCATCCGGGCTGACAATGATAGCCTGTTGGTAGTCCGGTATCGATGATTCTATGTACCGCTTCAAGATTGGCCTGGCATAGAGATTGTCCACGGGAATGTCCAAGAAGCCTTGATACTGAGGGTCATGCAAATCCATCGTAATGACGTGATCTGCTCCCGCGCACGTGATGAGGTCCGCAACAAGTGTTCCTGACTGCGCAACCCATTGCTTGTATCCAGGATGCGGCTGAAATGCGGCATCTTTCGAGGAGCTTGAGGTGTGCCGCTCCTCTTCATGTGAAGTCCCATTGGTCATTGAATTAACCGACACATTGCGCTGGCGTAGTGGGATATCGGAGCTCGTCGAGTTCATGGTGTTACTCCGTTTGGGTGGACTGCGCCCATTGTAAGCACCGAAGCGAGCGTTTTGGGTGCTGTTCTTTATGTTGCTGGAGTCGTCCGTCTGAGTCTTGTATAGAGCTTTATTCACGTTCTCGATGCCATTGGTAAGGCCCGCTGTGGGAGGCTGGTCCGGATGGGGCGTTTGCGATGTGCTTTCGCAAGCCTTGAAAGGTGGCGCACCAGTCTTGTGGCAGGGAGTGTCACTTTGTCGAGAATATGGGAAAAGCGGCAGAACAGCAGTGACCTATCAAGCATTAAATCTCTCCACGGTACATAGATTCTGGGGTATGAACCTTTCTTGCTGAGGCCAATTTTGCGGCAGAGATGCAGATAAGCAACTCCATAAAATCATCATTGACCTGACCCCCACTCGATTGAATAACTGTAACCTCGTCAGCAAGCGAGGGGAGCGTAGATTCTCTATATCAATCACTGTAGACGTCTTTCCCCCGTACGCTCTCCTGTATTTCCACCTGGGTCTCCCCGGCCGAGAATTTCTTGAGCAAGATCGCTCCAAGCGGCTGGCCCAATTGCTCGCATACTTTTTCGTTGACCTCCGGATTGGAGCTGCCTCCTATAATGACGAGATTGCGGACCATATTAGTGAGATTTGAGGAAGTGTAAGGCCGAAGAAAGGAGCGGGTATAAGGAGGGGTTAAGAGTTGCGGTGAGCGGGTTGAACGATGACTGAGCTCGTCAATAGAGGGTAGGCAGTATGTGCTGTGTTAGAGATGCATGTTGTCAAGGAAAGGCCTGCCTTTGAAGGCGAGAAGGAGAAGCGTAGTCTGTTGGGCGGCCATGGTTCCGATTCAGGCGACTCACAGCAGTGAAGGGAAGGTCAAAAGCACGTCACAAAAACTTTTCCAATCCGCCCGCGCCTTGGCGGTCAATTTGTAAGGCGCGGAACTTCAACTTCCTGAGCGACTGACTGATCCTCTCCTCCATACCTAGTTCATAGAAAGAATTTAGAGGTGATAGCACTGTCAGCGTTCTCATGTCGGCGACTTTAGATATATCTCACAACGTTGCACCTTCAATGCTGGAGAGTCTTTCCCAGGGACGATCGATGACGTGACTCTGCTGCATTAGCACCGGCCTTCTGTTGGAAGTCACCTCATGCACCCCAAAGCTCTGGATAGCTCTAGAACTCCGTAAGGTAAGGTACCTTACCTTAAGGAGGCCTTACCTTAAGGAGGGATATTGGAGCTAACAAGAAGAGCCTCAAACCGGTGCCAATAACGGGTTTGGTGAATCCCTTTGCAGTCTGCATGCCATGAACGTATTCACGTTCACAAGACCGCACAACAATAACCACCCATCAAAGCAGAGCATGCTAAACAAGAGGTATCTAAGTTACCTACTACAAATCATGATCAGCATGTACTTTCTTTTCACAAGGAGCAACGTGTTCGGAACCCTATATCACAACACCATCACAGCAAAGCAAAGCAGCAGAGACCTGTCATCGAAGACTTGATCATCTCAGTCTCATCAAACATTAAATCGGTAGTTGTAATGTGTGATCATTTCAAGGAACGGATTCGCTTGCACTGCCGAGCAGGATACAATATATGCATGGACAATATATTGCATCAACTTATTAAGCATAACCCACGCGTTGTCTTTCTTGCGATATCCGTTCCGTCTTACGTCTAGCTACTATCTTCGGTCCTGGACCCTACATATCGGAAAACGTTTTTCCTTCACGATCCTTCATGAAACTCAAAAAGGACGATTGGTGCACGACGATTGATGCGTGATCGATAAAGGGAATTACCACAGATTCGATCAACCAGATCGTTTGCTATAAGTGCGCCAGCTACAGGATATGAGAACAGGCCCCTTCCATGGCGAAATTACTTCTCGTCGACCGCAATCTGTTTCGAGTCTTGACAGTAGCTGGAGTCTAACCTGAGTCTCGGCTACCCAAACACCATCTATGCGATAATGTCCGTCGAGGCGCATCTTGGCTATGGTCGGGCAACAGACCGTGCGCAAAGCGCCATGATATGCGCTGCCGGGTCCTTGATACCATTGGGCGGCCACGACCTCTGTGTGAGTATCTAACGGGAGTACCACCCGCTGTTGAGGTCCCAAAGTAGAGTCCAGAGGTAGGTGCGTGAAAGGGTGTCCACATCTACCCTTCGTTATTCCCGTGCCGGTCTATATGCACGTGCCGTCCTCCATCATGGACAAGCGCACTTGATGCTGTTGTAGGTATCGCGCTTCACCTCCAGAATATACCTTTCTTGGGGGTATCTGTCCGTGCTCCGTGTCAGAACGTTTTTTGTCAGATTCTCCTAGTCCGTGCCTTGCATTCTGGGAGGGCTATGCTCTAATCCAGGTACGTGCTCCAGCTGGAAGCACGGCCATCCCATCTCCAATTCTACTGGAAATGAAAGGCTCTTTCACATATAGATAGGCCTACAAACATCTCCCCTTCACTCCCAAGATTACCCAACTCAACACTCTGCATCCCCTTACCTTTCTCCCCCATCAAAGAAAGAGCATGCACCACCCTCCCCCACCCCACCGTTCAAACCATGTATCGCCACACCAACCACCGCCCCCCTCGCCTCCTCCAACTCCTTGTCCTCCTCCAGTCACTCCTTCTATACCCGCTCATCATAGCCCTCCCCACCACCACCACCACCACCAGAGCCCCACCGCACCTCTCCCTCCCAACACTCCACGCCTCAAACCAATGCGGCATGATCAGCTGTCCCAACGGCGGACCTAGCGGCCACGCATTCGTACGTACGCCCCTTCCCCTTCCTACACCCTACCCTTCCCTTCCACCCTCCGCTCCCCACCTCTCTTCTCTGCACCACCGCTCTCTGACACCAAGATTTAGTGCCGCTCCCTCGGCTGCGATTACTGCACGGTATTAGTCACGCGCTGGGGTTCTAACAAATACGAATGTGACGGTGCGCGAGGAATGGGGGGGATGAATATTTCCTCGTTGGTTGATGGGAGTGGGAGTGGCGGCGTGAGCAGGAAGAAGATTGAGGGGGTTTAGGTGGAGGGAGAGGATCGAAAGGGAGGGAAGGGAAGGGAAGGGGAGGGAAGGGGAGGGGAGGGGAGGGAAGGGGAGGGAAGGGGAGGGGAGGGAAGAGGGAAGAGGGAGGGGAAGGAAGGGTCAAATTTTCATGATTTTATATTTTTCTAGGACGCGGCGTGGGGGGAAAGGAAGGCAAGGGTCAATCTTCTCATTTCATTTTATATCTCTTAGGAGGCGGACGGGATTCTGAGGTCTTCTAGCGGGAGGTGTTTGTAGTACAGGAAGAATTGAACGGTTACTTAGAAAGGAAGACAGGGAAAGAATGCACCCATCCCACCTCCAATTCTCATATCCTATCCAACCTACACTTTCCAGCAGTAACACTCAAGAGCCCAATCTTCGAACTCCTCTACGTACAGACCTCCCACCTTCATCCCCTTCATCCCATCCCCCATCCCATCCCATCCCCTACCTATCCCATCCCCCCACCTCCACACACTCGTTCCAAGCACACTCTTTCCCCCATAATCCCACTCCTCCTCCCAAACCGCATCCTCAAAAATCTCCAGGACCATGAAAATCCCCCCCTACCCTTAAGCTGTCTAGGTACAATCAATACCACACCACACCACACTCTAAAACATAATCCGACTCCTCGGATCGATCTCCCAAGCTAGAGCGAGCGAATTCGGCAGCGTGGATATGCGATTGATTGATTATGGTGGTGGTGCGTGGGAGCGAGGGAGCTTGGGCATCATGGGAGCATGACAGTGTCTGGGAGTTCGGTAGGGAGGGTAGTTTGGGATGGGAGGGTGGCGGCGGCGTGCGGGATTGAGGTGAGGGAAGGTAAGGTAAGGTAAACCTAGGGGGGACGGATTTCTACTTCAGGGGATGGAATCGTAAGGAGAGGATTGGGGTTATCCCATGTTCTAGCAAACGTTGGCATCCGTCTCGGCCGTACCGACGTTGAAATCCCCCAGAAACGGACGCCTTGCCAGCCTCGGACATGGGATAAACCGTGACGCCACACCCCCATAATATGAAAAGAAGCAAGGAGAGCAAAGATTTTTTCGTCGTAGTGGGTAAGGTACGTACTTGACGCTTGAGACTAAGGTAAGTATCCCTCTCTTAAGAACCGAACCCAATCACTTGCTGTATCCCACCAAGATGAATCCAACTCGTATATCGTATTTTCCGACCACTTATCCCGTTGGAATATGCGTAGATCCCTATCCCCAACACCCTGCTATGTCAACGCAATGAAAAGGGAAGCAATCCATCCATCATCGTGTATTCAGATCCCAACATGCCAACTATCCAAAGTTTGTATACTGCTCCCACAATTCCTTCCTACACTCACGCCGTGCGCTTAATCACATACACACCCACCTCGATCCCCTCCTTCTCGACATCGCAATCCGCATAATTCCTCCCCTTCTGCACCCCATCCAACACCTCCTGCACCAGCGTCGCCGCCGTGACCGTCTTCCCGGGCACTCTCGTCGGCATCATCTGCCCTCGCTGCAGATATCGCTCAACCACCGTCCGTATCCTGGGCATCTCCTGATGCGTCCACCAATCGCTCCAGTTCTTGCGGTCCAAACCCACCGACTGCTTGCTATGCCCGAGCAATGTATATTTTGGCGCTAAGCGATGTACGGTGCTAGTGGCACGTCCAAGCTTCCGCAACAGAATGTTGATCTTACGCGTCATGCTCTCGTACGAAAGCATTTGGTCCACAGCACCGATACTGCCGACGCCGGCGCCAAAATCCATGCTGAGGCTGTGGATGCTACACATCGTGCGAAGGAGAGGGTGGAGGAGTGGGCCGAGGTACTCGTTTGCGAAGGTGTTGGCTCCGGCTACGGTAGGATAGATGAAGATTAGAGTGCCTCCATTTGGGGAGAGCTCGATAAGGCGGTCTACCAGGACCGAGGGGCCATCGGTGGAGAAAAGATGCAAGTACTCCTCTGCTGATGAGGGGGGGATAAATCGCTCGAGGAGGGAGACGTTCATGCTCGCGGGTGGCACGACAGGATGAGGTGAGGACGGGACCGAGGTTTTGAGCGCGTCTTGATGGCCCATTGCCACCACGGCGTTGGAAAAGATGTTTGACTGCAGACTGAAATAGTCGATGCCAGCGGTGCCGATGTTGTGGATACTGGGAGTAGTGACTGGACTGTTAGGGATTTGCCCCATGCTGAACTTTACGGGAATTGCGTGGGTGATATTGATTGAACGGTAAGGGGAATCGATCTTGTTTTGGATACCGAATAACAGCCTATGAAATGCCGTAGTCACCTCCGCCTCGCTCGTGTTGTTAGGTAGTGGACAAGGTTGGGAGTGACATAGTACAGAGACAACGCTGGCGCTGTTGGGGTCAATGTTTGCAACTAGTGATATTAGCACATGCGTCGTGTTCTCCAAACAGAGCTTCAGCTTACCAGCGACCTCAACGGCATCCACGATCCATCCCCCACGGACAGGACCGACATCTTCATCCTCGCTGCTCGAACTCATGGGTCCAGTGCCTTCTTCCTCGACGGTATCCAAAGCCTCCGTTGCGACGATGGCTGGATGTGCGGTACTTGACGCCGCGTTCGCCGGGGAATCGCGGCCTAGGTTGGTAGCTAGGTCATTGCACTCGGGCGAGGGTGTCTTTGGTATGTTGGTAGGTGGATAGGATGAGCTCCTGGGGATGAGGCCCGGTGGCATCGCGTGTTGAAACTCAACGATAGCCTCGTCAGGTGGGGTAAGCAAAGCATGTGGGAAACGTGAGGAGATCCCCAATGTTCTGAAGGACGGCAGTTGAAAATTAGGACGTGATTTTACGTGTATTGACGGTGTCAATCTCGACCCCGATTCAATGACATCTTCGACGAGCCCAATTTGCGGCGGGCCTAGGTGGCCATAGTCCCCACACTCTTTGACTGCAGTCGCCCGGCAGCCTGGGACTGCGGAGTCGGAATACCCCCGAGTCGTCATATATCCCATGGAGGGTTGTGATTCAGGTAGAGATGTCGTTGTTTTGGCAGGCAGCGACGGCCGTGGCAGAGCCGGTTCCATCTTGGTCACCGCGGCTGAGGCATTGCTTGTTGGATTGTCAGGTATTTCCTGCAATGCCAGTCCGGTTCTCATACAAGCGAAGTATGTGGATGTTGCAAATGCTTCGGACCCGTTGCTGATATACGATGTGTTGGACACAATGGAGGATTCTCCACAGGCGAAGTGCGCAAATCTCAATGTTACTTGTTAGGTCCACGAATTTCCCCAGTAGTGGCCCACCAAATCTCCAATCCGAGATATTGACGATATATTGCTCGGACGTCGTCAATGAGAGTGGTGCAATATGTGTGGTGCGATGCGTATGGTGAAGGAGAAGAATGAGAGTAGATAGAAGAGTTGGGAAGGAGTCGGGGGAGGAGGGTTCTAGACGCGGGCCTGAAATTGACATTTTTAGCTTTCCACTATTCAACGGGAAAGGCTTGGCATTGCTGCGCCTGTCAAACTTCTACCGGATCTAACGGTCTTCCGCGAAGTACCATTGGAACGACCTGGGGTTATACCTTGTCGCTGCTTGGACTCCATCGAGGTCGTGTTACAAGTGTCACAGTACTACGATTACTCATCACCCACTCATGTAGATCAGTCTCCACCGGTGCTTAGTCGCGAAGAAAGCAGTCCACTATCATAAAGTCAATGTCGTGTGGACGTCTGAAGCAAAAGTTTCGGGTAGCGTGCCGCCAACGGGTGCCCGCAATGATTTCTCCAGTCGGCAGTCAAGCCACAGCGGAGGTTTTGCTAGCGGCCAGCGGAGCTAGCTCCAGCCTCATTCGCCCCTCTGATCGTTTCGCGGCGTCCTGCATTGGAATTGAGAAGCTGTCAGAATGGCCCGCTAAGCTCGTTAGAGGCCTGAATGTCGCAAACATGCGATTCATAAGGGGGGATGCGAAACTCTGATGTGTATCAGAGAAAGCCTATATGCAGATTCGCGGAGGAGTTCACGCCTCGATGCTCATTGGCTCGGCATGGTGCATTTGCCTGCAGCATCATATGTACCCCTCATATCTTCCCCATATTTGGACAGGTAGTACATGAAACATGCGAAGAAAGGGTCAGTATCGTTGGAAGGGTCTAGGATTAAGGGAGAGAGGAGCTTCCCTTGGTCCTGAAGAGGAAGCAGCAAAGAGTGGCATGGTTGACCTTGTATCACAGTCACTGCTTCTTACGTGCAACGTTGGAACCTATTCGAACGAAGTGGGGAATGTCTGGCCAGACGAGCCAATGGACTACCTCCGTGGAAGATGTGCCGGTCATCGTGTATGGAATGTGGCTAGGTAGCTCGCCTTCAGCCTAAGTGGATGGACGATGATGCAGGAGCTTCGATCTGTCCATCATTCCTTCCCCTGCGCCTTTATAAGAATATGCATCCTGCTGATGATAGCTATCGACTTACGAGTGGATTGTCGCTCATAGTTGCCTATATCTAGTAACTTGAGCAATTTTCAATGCCAGTGTGAGATTGTCATGTATGCATCATCACTGACGTTGGGAGATCGCCAATTATACCATTTTCCAGTCACATCTCTTCCATTGCTTACTAAATATATGATCAACGGAATATCGTGAATGAAATTAGCCAGTTGAACACTGATGTTTGGTTACCAGATCTTCCAAACAGCGATACAGATGAAAAGGGGGTGGAACACAAACTCGCACAATTCCCGAATAGAACACATTTGCCCTCTAGTACCGGCTATGGTCGAGGACCCTAGGACTACTGCTGCTTTCTATGGCCATCGGAGTCTCTTGCTGTCCAGCAGACGTCGATGTGGAATGAGTCTTGAGTGTATCACTTCGTCTACCGCTGCGATAGCAGTAGCTCATGTGGTAAGTTTTCCAGACTTATCCTTGTGCATTTGAAGAGTTCTGTGGGTCAAATCGACAACACACTGCCATAGTCTAGAAGCCTACTCACAACGACAGTTGTCGCGATTCTCGACCAGGGGCCGAATTAATATAGGATTATATTCTTCATCGTTCGACGAATTGTCTGATTGCCTCTCAAAGAATCATTTGCAGATTTGGAGACTAGTGGAGACTCGTCGCTCCAACAGAGTACATGGCGATCAGGTCGTGTTTCTTGAGATGTTCGATTGCATACAATCCTGATTGCTTTCCTCGTTGTGTCATCGGTAACCGAGGATATCGTCAAGGCGGCAGTATGTGTCATAGGCTATCACGCAGAACCAACATAACATAGTCACGACCTTCATCCATGAACGTCGTACGATATGCGTCGCCATCATTGAAATCACTGGTGGCTGGTGAAGCTAGGCGTGCTGATCGAAGGACATGCTCATGTTATCTTTGACTGATGGCAACCAGCGTTTCCACAACGAAGCAGCCGTGAAATTATTCTCAATGCAAATTTTACGGAATACGAATTTCCATTCTGAGCCACTTCTTGCAAGCTGTCTCTACTTCATGATTGCGGACAGTGATTTCTTCATATGCGTATCAGAAGCAGCGTGTAGTCTGCGACAAAGGCCACTCATCTATCCAGAAGCTACGCCTAGTGCAGGGAGGATGGCTCATCGGACGAATCATATCAACGGCTTCGTTTTGCAATCGAGCAATCTTATTGGCAAGTGACTCGCTATCAATGATAGGAACAGTTCGAAGATGCAGGGGATAAATGCAGCTGAAGGGGTCAGGGTATCCACAAGACCTTAGCTTGCGTCAAGGGAGAATTTTCGGAGTTATTGGGGAGGAATGTTGACTGAGTACTCTGTACCTGAGATCGGTGCAGGAAATGTACTTCCTATGCTGCTGCCATTGTTGGCATCATGATCGAGGGTCGGAGTCAAAAGTCTTTATCGCCTAATCCCGGGAGAAAGTCGGCCCCTCGGACGGTCTTTAGCAACTTGAATCGTGAGCCGCTAGCGCCCGCGTCCATCCGAGTCAAGATCGGAAGAGGGAACGCTAGTGTCGATTCTAGATCTGAATTGACTTCCACTTACACACGAATGCCCGCGAATGACGCGCGATTGACTCACATTTCACTATTCACTTACAAATCCACAGATGTTGACTATCCCTTTCCGAGTGAGCTATATTGGGGGAATGCGGATACTCTACAACAATATGCAGCAACCCTTGATCACGACACTATTGGCATATATGCCGCCAGTTCTTCGTCCTCTTCGCTGGCCATAATATTTTCTTCTTTCTTGCTTATCAATACAATACCCCACCTTTCACCGTACTTTCAATCGACGTAGAGTAATCATCATGTTCGGTCAGCACCCGGGCGAAGACTTCTTTCGTCGTCGCGCCAACTCGAGCGGTATGAATGTTGCATCGAAGGGCTGTCAATATTCGACCGCTAACGCTACCTATTGATGCAGCTCCCGACCCAGATCTCCACAATACCCGATCGCCAGAAGAAGGGGAATATGCCAATGGAAAAGCGATAACAGACGCTGAGCCCCCAATTGATCCCACTTCCACCGCTATATCGTCGACGGCAAACATGGAAGGCACATGGGGCGAACGAGATACTGGTGGACCTGTTAGCCAACGAGTGGCAATGGAAGACTATGAAGCCATGCGTCGAGAGCTCTCCAACCTCAGTCGCCCAAAATCCATAAAAAACGAGTCACCTGGACTAAAGCGGACCAACACCAGCAGAAGCAGGAGATCACACCGAGCCAAATTTCGGCGCAGACGGTCTTCTAGTGGATCTCTCAGTATCAGCACCAATGATATTGATGTAGAGAAGGATGATGCGAAGGGTATGGCTGAGGAAGACCCCGAATTTGAATTAGGTCCATTCATCCAAGAGGGTCACTTTGAGAAGAGGACGACCACCGGCGCGTCCGCCAAGAAAGTTGGAGTGGTATACAAGAACCTCACAGTAAAAGGCGCTGGAAGTGCGGTCGATTCGACCAAGACACTACCCGACGCAATACTGGGCACGTTCGGGCCAGACTTGTATCATCTACTTTGCCGCTTCATCCCTGCCTTGAAATTAAATAAGCATCGGCAACTGAGGACGCTCTGCAGAGATTTCTCCGGCGTTGTCCGCCATGGGGAGATGATGCTCGTCCTGGGTCGTCCTGGCTCAGGTTGCACGACCTTCCTCAAAGCAATCGCCAATCAGCGCGGAGCTTTCGCGCAGGTCACAGGTGATGTCTCATACGGAGGCATTTCGGCTGAAGAGCAGAACGCAAATTACAAAGGCGAGGTCAACTACAATCCTGAAGATGACCAACATTTTCCAACATTGAACGTTTGGCAGACCTTGAAATTCTCGCTCCTCAATAAGACCAGAAAGCGCCAAAAGGGCGAGATCAATATAATTGTCAACGCTTTGATGAAGATGTTTGGTATCAGTCATACGGCAAAAACCCTCGTTGGCAACGAGTACGTACCTGGTGTGTCTGGCGGCGAACGGAAACGTGTCAGTATTGCAGAGATGCTAGCGACCAAATCAACCGTTGTCTGCTGGGACAATTCCACCAGAGGCCTAGACGCTTCGACCGCCCTTGATTATGCCAATTCTTTACGTATAATGACAGATGTCAGTGATCGCACGACACTCGTCACCCTTTATCAAGCTGGGGAGCAGATATACGAGCTGATGGACAAGGTCTTGGTCATCGATGAGGGCCGGATGGTCTTTCAAGGTCCTGCAAATGAAGCGAAACATTACTTTGTTGATCTGGGACTATATTGTCCGGAGAAGGAGACCACCGCAGATTTTCTAACATCAGTGACGGACTCCGCCCAGCGAGTCTACCGCGAGGGATATGAGGCTCAAGCGCCAAAGACGGCCGAAGATTTTGAAAGGGCTTTTAGGAATAGTGCTAATTACAAGAAAGTACTTGCTGATATCGACGACTACGAAGCTCACCTGGATCGATCTGATTATATCGAAGCTAGGGAATTCAAACAGAGTGTCAAAGAACAACAGTCTAAGCGTGTACCAACAAAATCCAGTTTCACCATCTCATTCTGGCGGCAAGTCATGGCTTGTACGCAGCGGGAGTTTTGGCTTGTCTGGGGCGACAAAATGACCCTCTACACCAAGTTCTTTATTATAGTATCAAATGGCCTCATCGTCGGTTCTTTGTTCTACGGCCAGCCCACGAACACTGAAGGGGTATTCTCCCGTGGCGGTACAGCCTTCTTTTCGATCCTCTTCCTTGGCTGGCTCCAGCTCTCTGAGCTAATGAAGGCTGTTTCGGGTAGAGTCGTCATAGAAAGACATAAGGAATATGCGTTTTATCGACCTAGTGCCGTTATCATGGCGCGCGTCCTAGCAGACTTTCCACTAATATTCGCTCAAGTCATCCCCTTTACGGTAATAATGTATTTCCTAACGGGCTTGGACATGAACGTTTCCAAATTCTGGATCTACCTCCTTTTCGTCTACACCACTACCATCTGTATAACCTCTCTCTATCGGATGTTTGCTGCACTGTCGCCTACCATTGACGATGCAGTGAGGTTTTCTGGTGTCGCCCTTATGGTACTCATCGTCTTTACTGGTTATGTGATACCTAAGCCTATACTGCTGGGCTCGAAGATCTGGTTCGGTTGGCTTTATTACGTTAACCCCGTATCCTACGCTTTCGAAGGTGTCTTGTCCAATGAATTCTCTGGTCGTGTACTGCAGTGTGCTCCCGAAGAGCTGGTACCACGGGGCCCGGGAATCCAGCCTCAATATCAGGGTTGTGCCATTAATGGAGCCAAAGTAGGCAGCACTAGTGTCACAGGTGAAGAATACCTTGGGGCTTCTTACGAATACACACGCTCAAACCTTTGGCGCAATTTGGGAGTTATCATTGCCTTCTCAGTACTTTACGTCCTTGTCACTGTAGTAGGTTCCGAAGTCTTCTCGTTCGTTGGAGGTGGTGGCGGTGCTTTGATCTTCAAGAAAGGGTCTAAGAAGCTTGCACCAACAGGCTCCAAGGTCGCAGATACAGAGAAAGGGGGTGACGTTGGTGACAGCAGCGCGTCAAGTGGTCAGCTTCAGACAGAAAGTCAGGAGGACGAACCTGTACTCAAGATTACTGAAAATGACAGTATCTTCACGTGGCAGGATGTTGACTTCAGCGTGCCTTACGATGGCGGTCAACGCAAGTTGCTGAACAGTGTGCACGGATACGCCAAGCCAGGTGTCATGGTCGCATTGATGGGCGCTTCAGGGGCTGGGAAGACTACCTTGCTCAATACGTTGAGCCAACGTCAGAGGATCGGCGCTGTCAGCGGTAGTTTTCTTGTCGACGGCCGTCCGCTTGGTACAGAGTTCCAGAGGATCACTGGATTTGTGGAGCAGCAAGACATTCACGATAGGACCGCAACGATCCGAGAGGCGATCGAATTCTCGGCTGTGCTGCGTCAAGAGAGGCACATACCCCGAGCAGAGAAGATTGCATATGTTGACGAGATCATCGATCTCCTCGAACTTCGAGAGCTATCCGACGCTTTGATCCTTTCTTTGGGTGTCGAGCAACGGAAACGTGTCACCATAGCGGTCGAGCTTGCCGCAAAGCCTTCGCTTCTGTTTCTCGACGAGCCCACTTCGGGCCTTGACAGTCAATCGGCCTTTTCAATCGTCAGGTTCCTTAAGAAATTGGCGGCTGCTGGACATGGCATCATTTGCACAATCCACCAACCGTCGTCTTTACTTATCCAACAATTTGACATGATACTCGCATTGAATCTGAAAGGAAACACCTTCTATTTCGGCCCAGTCGGAGACAACGGTTCAGCCGTCAACAAATACTTCGCCGACAGAGGGGTCCATTGCCCACCCCAGAAAAACATCGCAGAATTCATCCTCGAAACAGCCGCAAAAGGCGGGAAACGAAAAGACGGCAAACGCCTAAACTGGAATTCGGAGTGGAAAACCTCCCAAGAAAACACCGCCCTACTCACCGAGATCGCCCGAATAAACACCACACGCGAAAAGACAACCCTCAAACCCCTCAACCTCCAGCACGAATACGCCTCCCCCCTCCTCCTCCAAACCACCACCCTCACCCGCCGCCTCTTCTCCCAACACTGGCGCGACCCCTCCTACCTCTACGGCAAACTCTTCGTGGCGACCATAACCGGCATCCTCAACGGCTTCACCTACTACCACCTCGGCCCCACCCTCGCCGACATGCAAAACAGACTCTTCACCCACTTCCTCATCCTCCTCATCCCCCCCACCGTCGTCAACGCCGTCGTCCCCAAATTCTACCAAAACATGGCCCTCTGGACCGCCCGCGAACATCCCTCAAGGATCTACAGCTGGTCCGCCTTCTGCACCGCCTCCGTCCTCACCGAGATCCCCATCTCCCTCCTCTCCGGCCTCATCTACTTCCTCCTCTGGTACTTCCCCACGGGCCTCCCGACCGACCCTTCAACAGCCGGCTACGTCCTCGCCATGACCCTCCTCTTCTTCCTCTTCCAAGCCTCATGGGGCCAATGGATCTGCGCCTTCGCCCCCACCTTCACCGTCATCGCCAACGTCCTCCCTTTTTTCTTCGTCATGTTCTCCCTCTTCAACGGCGTCGTGAGGCCGTATGCGCAGCTCCCCATCTTCTGGCAATCGTGGATGTATTGGCTCAATCCGTCCACGTATTGGATCGGGGGCGTGATGGCGGCGACGTTCCGCGACGTGCAGGTTGTGTGTGGACCGGGTGAGGCGGCGGTTTTCGATGCGCCGCCTGGGATGACGTGTGGGCAGTATGCGCGTGGGTTTGTCGAGGGGGTGGGGAGGGGATATCTTGTTAATCCCGACGCGGTGGCGGGGTGTGGGTATTGTCCGTACAGGAACGGGGTGGAGTATATGGCCGGCCTGAACGTCAGGCCGAGCGATAAGTGGAAGTACCTGCCTATTTTCATGGCGTTTTGCGTCAGCAATTGGGCGCTGGTATATTTTTTCATCTATACCGTTCGGGTCAAGGGGCATAGTTTCGGGTTGGGGTATGTGTTTGGGGGATTGGGGAAGATTGTGGGTGCGGTTAAGGGGTTGGGGAAGAGGGATAGAGGGAGGGGAACGGAGAAGGGAGAGGCTTGAGAGATTTAAGAATGGGTTATGAATGATGGGATCAATGAGGTGGATTGCTTGTATTTTCGCGCTTAGACGGCAGTATATACCTTTCGAGATAAATCGTTAGATTGTACATACAGTCCCAAAGATTCCGAGCCATTAAGCCCCAAACCCCATGAGTGCTATTGACGGTACACATCAATCATCAAACTTCGACCCATGTTTCATCCAACACCCATAATCCGCCCCCTTCTCCTTCTCAGACTCCAACTCCTCCCTCAACGTCTTAACCACCTTCTTAATCTCCCTCCACAACACATACCGGTCCAAATCCCCATCGTCCGCCACATCCCGCTTCAACAGCGCTGTCATATGCGACGGATCATCGCACGCGCACGTAAGCGCTCGCATCTTCCTCTCCACATCACCATCCCTATCATCATCATCATCACCATCAGCGTCTCCATTAGCAATAGCCAGCAGCGCAGCCACAAATGCTTCCTGAATATACGCAAAACTGAAACCCTTCGTAATCGCCGCGACCGCCTCACACAGCCTCGCCGGAAACTCCACATCCTCATTCCCCTCCAACTTCCCCCTCCAAAACGTGCAATACCGCACCCTCTGCCGCAAATCCGGATCGGGGAACAAATACTTCCGATCGAAGCGCGACGGCCGCTTGCTGATGCCCGGATCCAAGCGCTCGAGGTGGTTGGTCGATCCGACCATCAGGATGCCGTCGTTGTTGCGGAGGCCGTCGACTTCGTTGAGGAAGTAGGAGCGGACGGCGTCGGTGACGATGCTGTCGAGGTCTTCGAAGACGAGGAGGCAGGGGGCCGTATGGCGGGCTTTGGTGAAGATGCGGCTGAGGGAGTTTTCGGGGCCGCGGAAGCTGGCGAGGGAGCGGACGTAGAGGGTTGGGGTTGGGGAGGGGCGGGAGTAGAGGGAGTGCATCATTGCTTTTATGGAGATTGTTTTGCCGTTGCCGCTGCGTGGGGGTTGGGGTCAGTAGTTGTTACTCAGCTTGGGATAGGATAGGGGATCTTAGTAAAGAAGGTGACTTACGGTGGACCGTGGAAGATGAGCCCGCGTTTCCATGGCACCTTCAGCTTCTGGTAACGCTCTCGTGAGTCGAAGAACTTGGTTACTTCACCAACGACAGATTTCTTCATCTTTTCGTCCAAGATGACGTCGTGCCAATAGGCGCCTTGCACCGCTTGCCATAGCTCCGAGCTCTGTTGCCAATAGCCGCCGTCGAAGACGAGGACGGCTTTGTGCACCTGAGTCTCCCAATCGCCGGCCGCGAGCAGCAGTTTGTCGTTCGTCTCCGGTGTGCCAAGCAGGTATGTCATGTCGGTGGTTTGAAATTCATCTTTCCCAACCACTTTGTACAGCAAGTAATCATGCTCGTTCCACTTGTAGAGGTATTTACCAAATTGGATGTCGTCGAGCAGAATGCCTGAGCCGCCGTCCAAGCGCGTTGCGGGAGCTTCGTACATGCGCCATTTCAGATTCTCGGCGAGGGAATTGTTAGCGTCTACGGGCGTGGCTGACGCCTGGCCGGCCGCGGCGTAGTTGAGGAGGTTGGTGCTGTATGTTGGGGTGATGGTGAGGTGAAGTTCAGGATATTGTTTGCGAATCGCTTCGACTATGACTTCGTCACTGTTGATGCGAGGGGCGGTAGAGTGGTTGTAGAAGGAGCGGTAGACTCCATCGCGTGCTTTAGAAAGGGGATTTGAGGGCTGACTTGGTTGAGTGTGCATTGTTGAGGTTGGTGGGATAGATGCTAAGTCAGTTATTGGGCAGATACAAGTGGAAAAGGTCAATAGAAGAGGATGAAGAAGAGTGGTTATATGTTCTTAATTGGGAGGAGGCTGAGCGCAGGCAGGAAGCCACAGCCCCTCGCCAACAGGTGCGCGTCCTATGTTTCACATCATGATAGACCTACTGTCACACTTGCGACGGTGACTTGATTGGAAAGCTTTCAAAAAGCATCGCGACATATACAGCCCCATAGGATATACAAACGCACTCGTCGTCCGAAATCCACAGAGGCTTGGGTTGGCCGGCCGCGCTGTCACGTGACCCGTCTTAGAAGGGTTCACCTGCTAACCGTCTATACCTGGTAACCGTCCACGCTGATTATCTCTCTAACCAGACACTTTACTAACTTACATTTACGTATAAATCTGTAGCGTATAGTGGACCGGTTAGATTCTGTCGCAAGTATTTGTTAAGAACTCGGCTCAACGAGAAGTTACAGAACCTCGTGTTTTAGGCCCTGTAAGGCCCTAGAGTGATAGCCCGGAGTAACGGGATGGAAAACTCCGGGCCGTTCTAGGGTATTAGCGTGGACGGTTACTAAGTACGGACGGTTACTAAGTACGGACGGTTACCAGGTCAACCCTTCTAGTCAGCAGGCTTACCAACTGCGCTTTGGCATACAGAACAAGATTACCTACAAGTAACGATTCTGCCATAGTCTTTGTCACTCGGGTGAGGCCTACCCTCTCCTCCGCGACCGACTCAGAAGGTATCATGGATCCACTCAGCGTATCTGCAAGCATTGTTGCTGTCCTCCAGATGACGGGAACGGTCTTTCAATATCTCAACTCTGTCAAAGGAGCGCCAAAAGACCGTCAGAGGTTGCTCGTGGAACTGTCCAGTACCAGTGGCATGCTGTTTGTTCTCCAAGATCAAGCTGAAGAAGCAAAGGAGGGTGACCCTTGGTCCTCCACGTTGCGGTTGTTAAGCCTGCCTGATGGTCCGCTTGCACAGTTCAAGGCATCACTAGAAGCGCTAACGTCGAAGTTGGCTCCGGTTGATGGCTGGAAGAAGCTTGGTAAAGCATTCATGTGGCCATTCGACAAAGATGAAATCTGCGAAATAATGAATGCAATCGAGAGGCAAAAAACCCTTTTCAACCTGGCGCGGCAGAACGATCACATCGCTCTTTCAAAAGCTATCAAGCATAGATTAGAGGATTTGGATGGTAGAGTCAATCAAATCAGCGAAAGTGTTTCCCAAGTACAGTCATCCGTCAACCGTGATAGGCTTTGCCGATGGCTTCGAGCCCCTGACCCTTCATCAAATTACAATAAAGCAATCAAAGATCGCCATGTAAACACGGGTGCTTGGTTTGTGACCACTGACGCCTTTCTAAGGTGGAAAAGTGAGCCTGGATCGTGCCTTTGGCTATATGGGATCCCTGGTAAGCCTCTCTGTCGTATTATTAGGGTGCTTGTATGTTGCTCCCTGTCCTATGGTACATCTCATCACAAAGACTCATGAGAGCTTCGAGATTTCTGTCAACATGAATGCATCACCGGATGGTCGCGTTGACTCCGGAGCAATACATAGGTAGTGGTAAGACGATCTTGATCTCTACGATCTTGGAGCAACTATTGATCGGCTATTCTGAGAGCAAAAACAAATCAGCTGTATTATACTTCTTCTTCGACTTTAACGATGTCGAGAAGAGGCGTCACGAGAATATGGTTCGTTCCATGGCGAGCCAGCTATTAATGCACCAGGGAAGCTCAGACTCTCGAGAACTCCAGTCTCTGTATTCGTCTTGCTTATTTGGCGAGCGACAACCGACGTGTGATGCGCTACTCGTGACATTGCGACAAATGATGAGCGCCTTCAAAGAAATATTCATTATAGTTGATGCCCTGGATGAGTGTACCGAACGACCAGAGCTACTTGCAGTTATCGAGGAAATCTTTGAGTGGAATGAGACCAACATGCATATACTCACCTCTAGTCGAAGAGAAAGAGCTATCGAGGCTTCAATGGAGTTGATGACAGCGGAGGAAGAGCGAATCAATCTTCTAAGCACGCTAGTGAATCCTGACATTCGCACTTATATACGTCATCGACTTCAATCCGATCAGAAGCTCAAGAGATGGCGCAAAGACCCAAGTATACAACTAGAGGTTGAAAGCGTGCTGATGAGCAAAGCCGACGGCATGTACGATGCCTATACTGCCCCACCTTATCTTGGTCAACACAATTATGCTCATTTGGTATTAGGTTTCGATGGGTAGCATGCCAACTTGACTCCCTAGGTAGCTGCTTCAATGCCCTTGCGCTACGTAAAACACTGGCATCGTTGCCAAAAACCTTGGATGATACCTATGCTCGCATCCTGTCCAACATCGACCATGACCATACCCAGCATGTACACAAAATTTTAAGATGGTTGACATTCTCTGCTAGGCCGCTGGAACTCGAAGAGCTAGCCGAGGTCGTTGCTATAGATTTCGAGGAAACCCCCAAGTTTGATCCGGAAAGACGATTCACAGACATACAAGACATACTGGAACCATGTTCCAGTCTCATTTCGACGGTTGGAAATACATGCCGTATCCCGAAGCTGGTATACCTTGACGAAAACGGGGTACAACAGGGCACGGATGATGAGAGCGACCCAGTGTACGTGAGATTGGCACATTTCACGGTGAAAGAATTCCTGCTCTCGCAAAGGATCCGGCAGGGAACGGGAAGGATATATGGCCTAGAAGAAATCAACTCTAATAGATTGATAGCCGAAGACTGCCTTGCCTATCTCTTACATATCACCCCGCTCGAACCTTTAGACTCGGCGTATATTGGATCCTATCCACTAGCTCACTATGCCGCCAGCAATTGGTATGAACATACTTGTATGGCAGTAGACAGCAATGGGAGAACCAATGCATCGATTATGGAGCTTTTCGGGCCAAAGAAGATAGCAGCCTTGAACAATTGGATTCGCCTTTACAACTTTGAGATCCTGTGTCCCGAGCCGTATGTCAACAGCGGCGATAACGCTCATCCGCTCTATTTCTCGTCGTTACTGGGCCTGAGTTGGACAGTGAATTGGCTTACAGAGCGTGGTGCTGACGTGAATGCTCGTTGCGGGAAACATGGTAATGCCCTCTGTGCAGCCACATGGGGAGGTCATCAGCAGGTGGTGCGGCTCTTGCTCAGCAAGGGAGCTTCGGTCAATCAATTGGGGGGACACTATGGAAACGCCTTACAAACAGCTTCGTGGCTTGGCGACGGCAATTTAATACGCTTATTTTGTGAATACGGGGCTGACGTCAATATTCGAGGGCTAGTCGGTAAGACAGCACTACACGAGGCTGTAGAAGCTGGACATAAGGACTCTGTGAAAATGCTGCTTAGCCAAGGCGCTGAAGCTGACCTCCCAGACTCATACGGGGACACCGCACTCATCCAGGCTGCACGATATGATCGCTTGGAAATTGCACGCTGTTTAATGGAGGCGGGGGCTGACGTTAACATCCAAAACATCTCGGGTACTAGCGCACTGTTGGAGGCTGCTGGCAAAGATAATGCGGACCTAATCCGCCTTCTTCTGAAGCACGGGGCTAATCTGTACTTGCAAACGGGGACTGGCGAGGTCGCTCTCTCAAAGGCAACTCGCGCAGGGCATGATACAGTGATGCGGCAATTATTGATGCATGAAGCTGTCACTGGTCTCGATATTCAACGACGAATGTGTGCAGTGAAGAGGGTACTATTTCAAGACTATAAGGTACTCGTCGAGTTTTTGTTGGAGGAAATGTCTAAGCCACGATACACGGACATCAAAGGCAATACTGCGGCGTATGATGCAGCGGCCGAGGGGAGAATTGCTATAATAGAGGTCCTGCTCAAGCACAAGGCTAATCTGCAAGGCGTGGACAAGCAAGGCGGAAAAGGTTCACATGATGCCACTGAGGGAGGCTCCAATCGAACATCGACATTGCTTCTCGACAAGCGGAACATTGACCCTGACAATACCGACCCAGACGGCTGGAGGGCTTTGCGCTGGGCTTACAGGTACGGTTCTGCTGACACCATAAGGGCCTTACAGAATGCAAGTAAAGACTCAAATCTTCAAAGCATTCGAGATAGGATGGGTCGGAGTGCAGAATCGATAAACGATATACTGCTTACCCTAGATATCGACCCACGAGAATTAGCGGAGACGTTGAGAACGCCTGCCTCTCGATGGAAAGCCGAAGTCATTGCCTTTACCAAGATGAAGCGCGTCATCTGTGACGGATGCCATAAAGTGAGCTTGCTCTACCTCCATACTACAGTCTTCTGTTAATCCATCACTGTCAGGGGATCTTCGGCACCTGGTATAAGTGCATTGATTGCGAGAGCTTCGATTACTGCTGGTTGTGCAAGTTTTCATCAGACGACATGCATCCAGGTCATAAATTCGTTGAAAACCCAACATTGTCTCAGTTTAAAGCTTCGACAAAGTGGAAAGCGCCAGTGCAATGGCTTGGTGGTGAGAGCGGTTGAGAGTAATCCCGAGTGGCACTCCACCTAGGTCTAAGCTTGCACTTGCCTATGACCTCTGGGAGTCATTGGCGACTCCAGAGATCTTCGGGCTTTGGTGAGCATCAAGGTTGAGTACTCTACGATTTCATGTGATACGACTTCTTCGACGTTTGAATTCTTATATTTTAATTGTTGTTTCCATAGCTGTTATCTCCCAACATCTTACAGGATCCTAATCTTAGGGGTCGGCTTACAACGCCCCGGAAGAGACGCTTAGCTCCCTGCTATGGAAAACCTGCAGCTTGCACTACGCTCAACATTAAAACATCTGCGTTGACTCAAGACTCGATCCAAAGCGTTAATCCAGCTGATTGAATCGCAGTGGCAACGACTCATTCGAGCATCCACCTTACTGCATCCAAAGCAATCGCTCATCGCGCTTGACAAACCTCGCTGAGGAAGTGCGCTACTAAACTATTCTATAACAATCACTCCCAATAATAATGAAACAGATCCTGTGATCCTTGTATCGCTCGTCATAACCCCCACAGCTAGAACCCTCTTTGCGGAGAAACATTTTCTGCAACGAATGTCTTGATCACTTGTTGCCGGTGCGGAGAGCCTCAAGAGTCTCAACATAGCACAAGCAGCCAGTGTTATTACATGACGACCTCCCCAAGGGGTCCTATCCAAGTTCCCAAGCCAAAGACTCTTGTCATGTCCACGTCAACTTTCAAATTCGCCGAGTGCAACTGATACCGAATTACAGCGCTATATAAACTTAAGAAAGACTACTAATGCAGAGCTCGTTGAGATCTAATCTGGAGAACATGCGAAGTCCAATGACTTTTCCTAAGCAGTCACATCGACAGATCCAAGATATAAGCTAGCGAGGTGAGCAGATTTGCGCTCGAATGTCTTGTTCGAATCTTCAACCCACTAGCTTAGGAATACCCTTCCGCAATCACCAAGCCTATAGAGCTCTCCCCGGGGCGGATGAGCGAGGCATCACTCAAGCAATAAAAGCCAAGCCAAGGCTCTCCCCTACATGGCTCCCATAATCTTTTCTCCCCTTCTGATCACCTCCGCCTATCATCGCTGACAACATGTCTCTTTCTACTAGTCCTGTAGATTTCTTCCTCTGCATATTCGTCCGCCTCTGCTTCTTTTACCTGTGCCATAGCCTGATCTCAAGATTCCACGTCTTCTCTACGCCAAACAAGTGTGAACGCTAGCGCAAAAGGAACATTGAAAGAAGGAGTATTAGTATGACTGGAAAAACAAAACATGACAGCCCGTTAGTTAGCGCTATGGCTCCTTGATTAACTGAATGAAATTTGAAATGAGGCAAGTACCAAAATTGATATCCGTGTTCAACTTATATATCTCGACCTTGCTGATGGTCTTGATGCTAGGAAAGATGTCGTGAGGTAGATGTATACAATCTGAATGGAGAGTACCGGAGACCGCCGGAAACCGAAAAAAATGGGATACCTGTACAACGATTCAATTGGGCTTATCTGTTCTGCCTAAAAGTATGGGTTATCTGACTAGGCAGGAAGCACACAATATGAATGTGGATCTGACAACAGTGATTGGACCGCGTAGATCTACGCCTACTACCGTAGAGCAGCAGATTGATACCGACTATTGTATGATCTGGAACAGCGATTTACAATAGTTGTACTTGGCTTATGGTTCGAGCCGATAATATTTTGTATGAGCTGATTTCTCGACTTGGATCCAGCTGAATTGAAAGTAGGAACAGATATAATGTGAGATGTCTCTAGCTAATGAGTATACGCTCCGCATAGGCCGTCGCCTGGGATCAAACACTATACTTAGCACATGCGACGACCTTACCAGGGGTTAGATCCATATCATATCTCCTTGAGTGATGCATATGCTAAGCATATGGATTCTATACTATAGAGCTCTAGGGAGTTGCCAGAAGACTAGATATCCCAGGTTCTATTCTCTAAGTGGATTACTCCTACCCCTTATGCATGCTTGTGCTTTGCATGCTCATGCTTATGCTTAGCATATGCATCACTCAAGATGCTGATCATCGCCTAATAGGAGCAAACCTCTTCCAACGATCAATGTTCCTCCTCTCCTCACCGTTGAGTCCTAGGTCTCGCGAGTGGCCCAACAAGGTCTGCATTGGCTCCGATATGAGGTCAACAATATCACACTAAGGCACCAGAGATTCTGGAATAGCGCTTAAATCCTTTGTGCCTGTCGCCTGATCAGCATTTACCGAGGATGGAGTTCTTCCCGCTATCAGTGGTGAAGCACATGGATCTAGGTGGATATAGAATAAGCGCATTGGGATGCCAGCTCCGAGCCCGTCTCAAACATCAGCTTCAGGCTAGGACTACTCTGGTACGGCTGCATGCTTTACCAGACCAGATAGAATCATCACCTATGGAACCCGCGCTCACCACTGGTTCAATATGAGATGAACTTGGTTGGTACTGAATGGTTGCCGGTATCAATCCACTGAAACACCATGGCACACGACTCACGAATCATCCCCTTCTTAATCGTAGCCTGGTCTTTCATTGTCGTTCATATTGAGCTCAATCTCAGACCTGATCAATAGATTCCCATTGTGATGATCCAGATACCAAGATGCACTTCGAGCTTGGACTCACGAGCTTTCAACCCTTTTAGCAAGCATTGATTCTTGCATGCATCAGTTTCTTGGGCCATCTTAATGGTCGAGTTCTACAATGCTCGCTTCATACTCATCAATTTGAAGAAGCAAGGTTTGGTGAGTATTGTGCCTTAGACTATAATGTACGATTCAAAGATCGGAGAAAACACGAAGGAGGCATAGTCATTGTCACCGTGTCATTTAGTCTTCGCGCACCTACTTCTGGCCCATGACCTCCGCTCCAAATTACCCCCGGACGCACATCCCTCGTACCTGCCTGGCCTGATACGACGAGCTCTTCCTGATGTCGGCCGTGTCTAGGACGAGGTGTACGCGTGCCGCCGCCCTAAATTTGACGGATCTGAAAGTAGCAAAATACACATTACATAATTACATCGCCTACGTATTTCATGTCTCTCAGAACTCGATTTCATCTCCTGCACCTATCAATGTACAGACTGGCTTGGGGTCGATATGATGGAGAGTTTGGTAGGTGCGTTATCCTTACTCTTGCACAAGAGCAGCAGTTGAATGTGGAATGGTATACCTGGTTGTATTTAGCTATGAGCTGGGGATGGTGGGACGTTCACTGTTTGACTCTGATAGGGGATAGTCGGAGTCAGGGACGCAGTATGGGGAGCGAATGGGATCTTGGGAGGGGATTGGGGGGGGTGAGGGACAGGGAGAGTAGCTGGAGTTGATGGGTAGAATTGGACTTTTGGTACTCGAGTGATACGTAGGATGTCGTAAGATGTTGGCTTTGGAGGAGAGAGAGGTGAAGGGAGTGAAATGCAGGTAGGTGGTGAGAGCACCAATTATACAGGTATGCGTGACTCTGTTGTAGCGTTGAGAAAGCGGACGAGAGTAAATAACATCGCTTTACTGTGTGGCCGGAAATGAAAAGGTGGCACTTATTCCAGGTATATCTCTTCCCTTAATCTCCTCAAAAACCCAGGTCCACTCCCACCCCCATCACCTTGACCCCTGACCGCACTCGTCTCCCTCCTCACATCCTGTTTCCCACCCACCCCCTTCCTCCTCCCCTCCTCTTTCTTCTGTATCTCATCACCGACCATCGCTTCCAACCCCTCCACCCACTTCAGCCTCGCTTTCGCCTCCCCAGTCCCCTTCCATATCTCACAAATCTCCTTCAAATCTCCAACTCGCTCCCTAGCCCTATCCGCGCCGCGCCCTCGTCCATCCACATCTGCTAGTATATCAAAGACTTCTTGGCGTAATCGAGAAAGTGCAGCTTGGCCTTTGCTTTCGAGGTCGGGATCTTGGGTAGGTGGGTTGACGGAGATGAGGGAGGATGTGGTTGTGGTGAGGAGGGATGGTGGGAAGGGGAAGGAGAGGGCGAGGTTGAAGCGCTGGATTACAGTTTGGAGTTGGGCACGAACCTGCATGAGAGTGCGGAGGTGGGGGAGCGCTTCTGGCTCTCCTATGGATGAAGGGTTTGTAATTTGAAGATTGTCTTGAGCATTTCTCTCTGGTGGGGGTAGTTGTCCCTGGCTGCTATGCTTGGTCTTTGATGGTGAATGAGGAGGTTCTGGCGATAGACTGGCTTTGTCGAGCCCATCAGGCACAAACTTGCGGATAGACTCGTGTAGGTCCCCTCTCGATGATAAGGAATCTGCCAAAGATAGAGCTTCTCCCCTTAGCAGCTCGACTTCATAAGTCAGGCGAGAGCTGCTACGGAGTATGTCGTCCGTTAAACCTGTGAGGGTCGCAGATAGGCGAGTAGTCTGGGCGTTGAGTGTGAAGATGTGTGATTGCGTTTGAGAAGCTAGAGCTGAAAGGGGAGGGACTGATTGCTGCTGCTTTGTGGACGGCGGGAGGGTGGAGTTCAAGTAGTCGACTGGGGAGAATGTTGGTGAGAGGAAAGGACGGAGGGTAGGATCTGCGAGATGAGGATCCATGTTCTGGGGTGCTGCGATCATGCGTGTTCCTTTTCACTGCTGGTTCATGATCTGTAGAGACGATGAGTCAGGTTGTGTCCCCCACTAAAGCCTCAGGATAGCCTTAGCTGCCGGGGCTAAGATAGCGATAATGACAGTCTTCGGCAGGAAGTCACACCCTCGGGAGCTAACCTTTTGGGGTTGAAGTTTCAGATAAGCTAGTCCTTACAGGCTTAAATGATGTGAGCTTTGGGCCTCATTAAGTTAGCTCCCGAGGGAGTGACTTACTCACAGTAAGTCACTGTCGAAGGATGGCATAGTACGGGTACGGATAAACTGCCGTAACCTGGGGTGCCTGGGGTAACCGCTCCAGCCGCCATAGAGTTACAGCCTCGCCCAACGCCCTTTGTTGCCTGACTACACCTCATTTCTCCCAATATTCCGCTGTTTGTATTGGTACTGACTACAAGGGAGCTGAGGATACCAAGGTCTCATGTCTATGTATCAGATCTCTCATGCCTGTTACTTTCTCGCACATGGAGCTCATTGACCAAATATTGCACTCCTCTAAGCGAAGTAGTTTCAACACAACTACCACAGCAACACGTGCACTACGAGCCTTGCCACGCTTGATGCTGCTACTTCCTTTATATCCTTCGATCTCGTCTTCTTGTAAATTTCATGGTTTCCATGCGCCTTGATATAATCCCATAATTGGGCAGTTTCCATCCGCTTTCGATCAATAATCTGACACTCACTCAACATGCCTCGAAAGGCCTTCGTAGCCGATTTACAGGGGACGCTGATAGCATTTCAACGGAGTAACATCACCAACTTACGGGCAGGGGAGGAAGATGGCATGATCAACTTTCACTATCGTTGCAACAATGAAAACTCCGCCAATTCTACAGAGATTACAGTCCTCGTTCCAGGTGTGCTACCTTGTCAGCTGTGTTTCTTATGAACGTACTGATGGCCGAGACCATAGATCTTGGTGAATATCCAGAGTCACATATGTACATGTTCTACACGAACTCAGAGAGTGTTTCTCCATCCGTTCACTCGGCATTAGATTCCATGAGCGACTGTATGGGATTAACGATATCAGAGATGCTTTGCAAGGCCAGCAAGACTCTTGATAAAGCTACCGCTGGCTCGCGTCACAACCCTGTCGACCTCGAAGGCGGTGACCCTATGGACATAGATTTCGACCATGGTAAGTCTGGGGAAAGGCGGCCATGTACAACGACTGTACGATCAACTGATTTGTGGGCAATGAGACAGAGCTCTCTGATGACCCCGAAGATTACGATAGTGAAGCTGGCGGTTGGTCACCCAAATCTCCCCAGCATCAATCAAGTGCACCTTCTCAAATCCGCCGCGGAGGCCACCCCGATACCGCTGCAGCCAATGCCCGCGTACGACATGATCTCAGTAAGGCAAAAGAAGCCGGATTTCGGGTCGGCTACTTAGGTAACCTGTTCAATGGCGGTCAAGATGGGTTTGTGACGATATCATGCCGCGTTGCAAAGCTTGGCATCTCGGAAGAGGCTCTGCAAGCATGGCATTTGGAGGCCAATCAATACTTTCTGCTACTGATACGGTACACAGCGGGTTACAAGGATTTGGACAAGCTGATTGGAACGGCCATGGCCCATGGGGTCCAGATACGGGCGGGCTTGAGCAATAGATACAAAGTTGCCATTAACGAAGCTATTGCCGCCTTCACGCAATTGGAAGACAAAAGTAAATCGAGCAAACTCTTGCACAACGAGGCGGCGGATCCAAAGAAATCAGGAGGTTTGGGCCGTCTGTTCATTGGCCAGCCACTTGACGAGCTCTTGAACGACCGTTTGATACCGTTGCTGAGATACAGGATGGGCATGGGAATGCCATGGGGAGGCGCAGAAGATTTCTTCAACGATCATCAGGGCCGGAATCTCACAGATCAAGATGATATGGACCCTCGATACTGGGCTGAGGACGCTTCTCACTACCCAGAGACTCTACCTAATATTGTTACCCAGGATCACCTCAATGACCGTGCAAAGGAGAAGTCGTTTCCCGTGCTTGCTATGCAATTCGCCTTGCGTCATCTCGTCCGATGCACCGAATTCTGTTTGGTATGCCACTGCAAGGTGGAAGCGGACTTCGAGGCTTTGAAGCCATATGTCTGCTCCAAACCGTTGTGTCTATATCAGTACATGAGCCTCGGTTTCGGACCCAGTATCGAGCATGAGATTATCACGCAACCTCATGTCGTGGACCTTCTCATAAGCTTTTGCTATGCCAGTGCCAGTCATGCAAGGCTTCGATCCTTACCCACAGGAATGGCTCTCATGGTACCCTCGCCTTCTCTCATTTCGCAAGGTGCAGCGCCGAACAGCGGCTACCATCAAAGCCCGTTTCATAATAGTATACCGGATAGCACTTATGACCGCAAAATTTCCCATACTTCAGACTATACTCGGCCATCGCAGACATACAAAGCCAAGTTCGATCAGGCAAGAATGGAGCTCCTCTTCAATGGGGGTTCGCAAAAGGTACTGCATGCCGGAAACTGGATCACGTTTGTCCTTCCTGGGACTTCTGAAGAGCGATATCACTGTCGAGTGACTGAGGTGCTGCATCCCACCGTTAGGTTAGGAGCTGCAGTGATCAGGGGGTCAAGAAAAGGTGGTCAGATAGCCTCCGTCAGCGTATCTCAGAGGCACCTAAGTGGCTCGAACATAGCAAACCTGACTCCGGCTACAACACCTCCACCCGCCTCAAATACCGAGATATCAAGAAACCAACAATCCCAGATTGATTTCGCTGTCTATGATCAAAAGTTCGACGATCTCGACGGCAACGAGAAGCAGAGCTCAATCGTGATGTTACTTGATACCATGCCCAGCATAGCGCAAATGAGCGCTTTTCTACGAGGCAAAGGCGGCCAAGACACGTCTTTACGGACATGGGCCGATAGGATATCACCAGCATCCTTAGGCTTGCTGCGGTGGATCATCGCCTCAAACCGATCCTGCATCATCCAAGTCGATAGTCTTGATGGAAGCACGCGCAAATCTGAGGAGCGGGTGTCAGGAATGGCTGGCTGGATGCAGTTTCGGTTTGCGCAAGGAGCGCCAGACAAAGAGCAGAGATTCATGACTTCTGTTAGGGACACAACCTTTAACGCAAAGTACCCGACTCTGTTTGCGTGGCACGGCAGTCCTCTCCATAATTGGCATGGGATTGTTAGAGAAGGCTTGCACTTCGAAAAAGCAGACCACGGTAGAGCGTTCGGCGATGGCTGCTATCACTCCTTGCAATGCGCTACAAGTGTGGGATATAGCGCTATGAATGCTTACTCGCATCGTGGTGGAGACGGAGGATTGCAACCTGGAGAATGGCCGCAGAGTCAACTGAGAATATCGCAAGCCATTGCCTTGAACGAGATCGTCAACGCTCCGTTACAGTTCGTCTCAAAGTCTCCTCATCTTGTAGTGGCCCAACTCGACTGGATCCAGTCCCGTTATCTATTCGTGAAATGCAACATTCAGGGCACGGAAATTACTGATGAAACGCCGACACAAGTGTATGAGCAAGATCCGTCGTATACCCCGGTTGGGGAGAAAGGTATGCCAATTGTGATTCCTATCACAGCGGTCAGCAAGAAGAGGCGACCGGTGTCGAAGGACGCCACTTCGAAGATTATAAAGACCGGAAACAAGAAATTTAAAGTTGACAACATTCAGGACGCTGAAGAGGCCTCCATGCTCAGCGATGAGACTGACATGGAAGACTTGACTATACTCTTTGCCGACGCGGAGGAGGGGCCCGAAATAGCTGCAACGAAGCCAGGTAAAGGTAAGGCCAAGGCTGTGGCGGAGACTCCATCACAAAAGGATTCAAATAAGCCCAAGACGGACTTTGTACCCGGTAGGCTTGATCACCATTCACTACCGCTTCTCGAGCCACCATCATACGCAACATCTATGGCCACGAGAGCATTGCAGCGCGAGTTGACCGCGACACTCAAAGTCCAAGATTCACATCCATCGCACGAACTGGGCTGGTACATCGATCGGGAGTTGATCAGCAACGTCTACCAATGGATCGTGGAGCTGCACTCATTCGACTCTCAGCTTCCTCTGGCAAAAGCCATGAAGGAAAAGGGCATTACGAGCGTGATCATGGAGATTCGATTCGGCAAAAATTATCCCATGAGTCCACCCTTTGTCCGCGTCATCCGTCCACGCTTTTTAAGCTTCACGCAAGGCGGAGGAGGTCATGTCACTGCCGGTGGTGCTTTGTGTATGGAGCTCCTGACTAACAATGGGTGGAGTGCCGTCTCGAACATGGAGTCCGTGTTACTGCAGGTCCGTCTCGCCATGTCATCTACGGATCCTCAGCCAGCCCTTCTGGAGCCAGGAGGTGTGAGAGACTATCAGGTAGGCGAAGCGATCGAGGCGTTCGTTAGGGCATGTACCGCTCACGGTGTAAGTTCCCTATTTCAATATGCTGAAACGTGAACCTAACGGACCAATAGTGGGAAGTACCGCACGACATCATGGCCATGAACGGGCCTGGAGGAAACAGGGGTCCGCAAGCCGGATTTTAGAGAGAGCTCGAAGATCTCCGTTATCCCACGAGGAGTCTGTAATTGAATAATGCCACGCACGGCGTTACTGGTCAAAAGGCTGACAGAACATCCAACGGCGTCAAAAGCGAGGGTCACGAGGCGGAATCTCCTCACATTCACATGCAGTATGTACTAGACCACCGGACTACAAGACGTTGCAGAATCATGCACGACGAAGTCTCTAGTCACACCCATTCAGCATAGGTAATATAGAATTAAATAAGTCAATATATCCTGAACCAAAACCATGGCAATAGCTTGCCTTGCACTTCGGTAACACTGGTGGGAAACGTCACCATCATGCCCTATCTAAAACCTGCGTACGATGACGTTTACTCCAATATATAGAGAGGACAGGCTATCAAGTTACAATGGAAATGATAGTAACGTCCAAGGCCCAAATCAACCCCTTACCGATTACTAGAATATTCACGATCAGCCAAAGCACCGAATAATGAGATAAATCCCGATATCAATATATACTTTCCGTACAATAGTACCGTATTCAGCTTCTCAATCGGCCGTTCAGGAACACCATAATAGCGTTAGAAATGATAGCTCCTCACACCTTATTCTCACACCTAAGCCTCACACCTAAGCCTCACACCATGCTATCGTATCTCCAGTCTCTACCATCCTTACCCAGATGACTACACCTAGCCCATACGCATTCTCAGAACAAGAGAAATCCCCAACATATGTGCCACTGCCCTTCTTGACAAATAAATTTCATAGTCTCTTAGAGCTTTTGCAGTCATTCATTGGTCATGCACTTGACAGATTGTCTATCGTACCAAACGCTATAAACTAACAGGCTATGCACGCAGACTCAATATGACTCGTCATAACCATCGCTGATAACTAAACCTCACACAGGAGGAGGAGGCCATTTGATACCCATCGCCTTCCAACTAGGCAACCCATCAAACTCCCTCCTCTTCCGCTCGAAATACTCACTCGCATTGTCCTTCCAACAGATATCCTCCGCCGTCCACAGGCGATCCCCTTGCTTCCTCAGTCCTGACTTTTCCCCAAGAGAAGCATTGACTGCAATTTCTCCCCTCATGACCATGCCCACCCAGATATCGACACACATCCTGATAGGCAAACCCTCTTCAATCCACTGCTCGCCAGGTTCAGCGAGTGCGAACCCGCGTTCGTGCAACAGTACCATGAAAGCATCCGCGACGCTACAGTCACGTTTCGTGACTGTCCTCGACCAGCCGAGAGATGTGGTGACTGTGATGCCTACGTAAGCTGCTGCAGGGCTTTTCGGGTTGAAAGGGAAGATGTGAGCGCCGTAGAGCAAGGAGCTGAGGTAGAGTGGTCCGAGGGCTCGCATGTGGCAGGGCTCCCAGGGCGTCAATTGACAGAGGGGCTCGTACGGAGAGGAGGAAAGGATGTCGGCTGTTGTGGCTGGAGGTGGTAGTGCAGGACATGGTGCGAGGACGCTCCAGATAGGGGCTGCAAGACGAGAGATCCAATTGGACTGGGCTGGGGAAGTAGACTGGATTGGTTTTGGTGGGCGGAGTTCATGCTCCTCCTTCGACCTCGGTTTCCGGCTTTCCGTTCTTGATCGTAGGAGAAATGGGTCAATGAGAGCTGGGTCATGTTCTGTGCTCTTTCCAGGAGGCTCTCGGATTGGCGGACTAGGATGCTTGTCAAAAGACTGAACATCAATCGAGCCCATGGTCATCTCTCCATCCGAAGTATCACTTAATTCTTCTTCGCATTGCTTTTGAGGGGTTCTGGGCGCACTATCCGCTTCAACTTGTCGCTTGCTGGAGACTTTGAGAGAAAGAACGTTAACCGAGTCAGATGGCAATGATACCCTCGCAGCTGTTACTGTGACTCTGAAATCTTTGGCGGGACTCAGTTGGCGAGCGATGAGCGCGTTTGTCGAGTCATCTGGCTGACTGGAATAGTCAGTCTTGTCGGGCGATTCCTGATCTGTATCGTTGTGATTGATTCTGGACTGCTTGGGAGGACTGAGTTGGCTTGCAATTAGCGCCCCCGTCGAATCGTCCGGCTGACTAGAACATTCCGAGTTATAGTGCGACCTTTCTGAGCTCTCGTTCGATCTACGCCGATCCTTCGCGTGTGGATGTTCCGTGGTTTGGGGTAGATTAACCTCTGTAAGCTCTGACTCATCGCTATAGATGATATGGCTGTTTCGCGTCCAGGGACTTGGTAGCTTGCTTCGACGAGGCTTGATGATTTCGGATTGCAACACAACATCAGAAGCGTCAGGGTATACTTCTCGACTATGCTGCTCGGAGTGAGCCACCGCTTGCCAAATGTCGCTTTCTCCTTCTTCTGCTTCATCTCCAACATCGTGGTCGAGAGAATGCTCTTGTTCTTCGACTTGTTCGTTATCTTCTTCATCACTATCGATTACAATCACTTGACTCTTATTAGCCATCGCAATTTGTTTGCTTATGGCTTCGCGTTCACGCTGCCATTCTGCCTCTCTCGCCATCATGGTGTAATCGATGGTAGATTCGTCTGGCCCTCTCTCAATATTGTTTGCAGAAACAGAGGTAATGGATCCCGCTATATCACCCAACTTCGCCGGTGTATCTATTCTCCAGCTCATGCGATCGTCGTCTGCATCTGCTTCGCTCCTGTCGGGTGTGGGAAGCTGGTCCTTGGAGAGTCTAGGATAGCATACACTCTCCGTCGGTTCTCGCAGGGGACTAGGAATTGTCAAATTGTACTCGGTTTGGGTCTGGGATTGGGGCAACCGAGGATACTGAAGATTGGTGGCTGCACGGAAGACATCTTCGTCTACCCCTGAATATGACTTGGTCTCCTCAGCAGGCTTCCGTTGTCTCTTAGCCAACTCTTCCCCCAGTCTAAGCCCAGCTCGTAGCTCTCTCCGGGTGCCTGCGCCGAAGCCATTGAACAATTTGTCCAGGCGGTGTTTTGGCGATACGTCTTTGGAGACTGGAGGTGATGATGCTGATGAAGCTTTACTCGATTCATCAAAGGGCGAGCCCAGTCTTTGATCTCGATTTACGGGGCTAAGCACACCTTGGAGCGCAATACCTGCACGCACGACACGTGCAAGCTTAGGAGTCCCCTCTCGAGGCTCTTCCACATGGCGGGGTAATGGCTGGAGACCGGAGTCGTGAAATAAGGGTGGTTCTGTAGGCGAGGGATCAATGCCAGGGGTGTCTTTGTCGTTACTTAATATGCTTTTAGACGGGAACGATTTGTTGGATTGATGGCCTGCGGATGCCAACGACTCTACAGATACCATACTGAAGCCTTCACTCTCAAGTATGGTATCGTACTCAATGTGATCATTCGTCGGATCGATATTCTCATGTTCATAGTGCTCTTCATGCCTTGCATTGGGCGAGGCGTCCTGAGAACGGCTCATAGATCCCCACATAATCTTATTTTGCTGTGCCAAAATTGAGCGTTCCGGCAGCTGCAGAGGTGGGCTCCTGGAATGACCGGCCCGTGTGGGCTGGCCATCCGCTGTTGCTACATCAGGCGTCCGCTCTGGCCCAATTGACTTTCCTCCAGCATTGCTCGGAGTATCGCGAATACTGTCGGAATCTAGATCCACACCAAGCCTCATGGGTGTGATCTCTTGCCTCCTTCCCTTAGTCCTTGTACGTGTGGTCTTTCCTCCTGCGACCGCTAGGTCCACTGTTTCTGCTACCAGTGGTGTGATTAACGAGTCAGTTGCAAATTCTGTGGCAACCGTTGCAAGTTCCACACTCTTTCTCGGCCTTCCACGGGCCTTCTTAGGCGGTGTACTCATTGGAAGGCTTGCGTTATCGGCATTGTCTTCCACACTATCCCACATGATCTTCCGTCTCCCGGTCATCTTAGGCTTCGGAGTTCCAGCCCTCTTTTTAGGACTGTCTAAGGACTTCCTAGGTCTACCTCTTGCTCGCTTTGCCGCAGCTAGGGGAGTGTCATCACCAGCTTTGAGCGGAACTGTAATTGTGGTGGTGCGTTCCGTGAGACGCTTGGTTGGCGAGCTGTTTCTTAGCAGTCCATGTCTTTTTTCTTCCACTTGCTCCGCTTGCACTGTCAGCCGAATTCGCCATGGGCTTGTGGAGGCGGCGTTTTGGGGTGATTTGGTGGGCGAATTGCTGTTCTTCCGGGCAGGTGTTGATAGGAGAAATTCCTGGACATGGGCATTGCCGGATGCGTCAACAAGCGGTTTCCTTGGAGTTATGACTGAGGCTCTTTTCATCGTTGGTCTAGCCTTCGCAGATGAATGTACGGAGATGTTTTCGTTCGATAAGGCCAATGGATCTGGCGACGAGAACAGCCTCTTTTCATCTCGCGCCATATTATCTGGCTAAGCGACACAGTAAGTAGTCGTCAGAGATTAAACTCGAAGCGTAGGTATTCTTGAACCTCAGCAAGTGAAGTTGGGAGGTTTGTCAAAAGGTAAACAAAGATCCGAGAGCGCTAATATTAAATCCGATATGTCGGAGATAACGACCGCCAAGGGATATTTGAATTGGTCTATCTACAAACTTGGTTCTACTTATTTCACCTGGAGCATTCAGGTTTCAGGAGGACAAGATGCTGAAATCGTATTGCGCAAATACCACGGCCGGCTCAGTATCCACCGTGTATATCTGGTACTGATCCTGGCCCCATTGGGGATTATTGATGGCATCAATCCATTGCTGAGTCTCGATCACCACACACCCATATTGAGGCACATATGTGATTGAACCATTGCTCGAATGTTGCTGACTTTGCTTGACAGGGATGGTTCCATTAAGATTGTCGCAGGTGTAGATCTGCAGACTTTGCTGGTTGGTTCTGATATCGAGCTGGATGCCCGTGATGTTGGAGGCCATTGTGAGGACGCTCAAGTCGGTAGACTCCGGCGCGGAGTAACGAGGGCGATCCAGGATGAAGGCATGATCATAGCCTGTACAGCCGAGACCACAGCCATTGATTGCCTCCGCGATGTCTCTTCCAATCTGCTTAGGAGACGTGAAATCCAGATAAGTGCCATTGACGATGCCTATAATGCCAGTGGGTACTTCAATATTGTCGAACTCGATATAACGAGCAGCATATGGCATATAGAGCGTATTGTTCAAAATCGTGGTGTCGACGGGATTGGCAAAAGCGTCCAGATTCCAGTAAACGTGATTTGCTAGCATAATCGGAGTCGGCTCGTCGAGGGGTATTGAGACCAGTCGTGAGGTCCATTGAGGTCCGGCAGAGACAGTGTATGTGGCGAATGTGATGATCGTTCCAGGGAAGCCCTCGAACCCTTGATCGAGTAGTGAGAAGGTGATCGTACTCGAATTTGCTTCGACGATGGTCCAGTTTCGTTGATCGTAACCCACTTTACCTCCGTGCAGAGTGTCGGCACCCATATGCTCATTTTCTGGGATGTGAGATGTGATTCCATCAATGGTGAAGGTGCCATTTTTGATGCGATTGGCATACCTCCCTACCACTGGGCCAAAGTATGTGTGAACCGTCTCGGTGTCTTTGACGTATTGCGTACCATCATCGTAGCCTAGGACTACATCTTGGGGATGCCCATTCTTGTCATTAACGTAGAGGTTGGTTAGACGTGCGCCATATGGTATGAAGCTTGCACTGATACCCGGCGCTGAAATTGTGTACTTCGTGAAAGGTGAGCTAGCACTCTGGGCCAGCGCTTTCAATACGAGCACGGTCAAGCCAAGTAGGGTAGATCGAAGCATATTGTCAAGACTGAGGCTTGCACAATGGAAGAGTCGCAGGAGAGGAGGGAAGATACGTGCAGTTCATAAGCGAAGAAACGCGGAGGGAATCTACCTTCTTGGAATCCCTCCCAGCTTTTATATTTGGGAGAGGGTCCTAAGCCCGAGGTCAGATCGGTTCCTGAGAGTCTGCGGGGTTGTGCATCTGACGGGGAGGAGTCTTTTGGTCGGAGCATGATGCAATACTGCAGAGCTCGACAGGCATGATGCTTCTCCTGCAGATGCCCGCACGAGAAAACTTTCTCTAGGCGCCAATCCAATACATTGTGCAATGCTCAAGAACGCAGTGAGCATATATCAGTCTGCTTGTCCTCAGTGTTCTTGCTAAGGATAATTGGCAACGAACGGAGGCCGAGAAATAGGGGCTAGTTGGTAATCCGGGGAGAAGCATTGCCTTAGGTACCTTACCTATGCAGGGGTAGCCTCGCTACGGGGGCCAATCATAAGCAAGCATCAATTACGTAGCCCCCATATTGCGCAAACACCTTGATTAGCACAGGCCAGGCTCTAGGCTTGCAGCTACTCCGGGATCCATTGCCGGAGCGGGGCTCAAATGCGGATATAATTCATGACTAGACTGTCAGTAATTCACCAAACCTACCTTAGTAATCTGCTGGAAAGCTACTGTAGCTTTCTCGACTCATCGTACAGCAAGAAGCCCACGTTCAATGTACAGACTGGCTATATTCGTACTGGATGATGCTAACAGAAGCGCAACCGAGCAGAGCTCCTCTGACGCCATATCCCATGCAGAACAAAGGCAGAGAATACCAGACCTAGAAAACACTGATATAATTACCGATCCGCTCCTTCTGGTTTTGGGCTATACACTCTGCGATCCACGTAATGTTCCGTATCTCCTATGTGTTTGTCAGCCACGTCCTGTACATTGAGGAGCAGGAAAAGGATTCACCTGTTCTCTTAGCTTCACCCAAGCATAGATAACAGCGTGCGTGAACTGCCTTGTAAATGCTGATTTCGAAATCTCCATCTCCTTCTGATAGAACATATCCTCCAAGCTTTTACCATCGCTCCCCCCGCCGCCGCTCATGTTGCCGGGACCTGCAGAGCCGCCACCGATGCCAACATTGTCAAAGTACGACTTGTAGTCGTGATTCCCACTGACAGCAAGGGACACACCATCAAGATCGTCCGCTCTTGAAAGCATGAAAGTCCCCTCTGGATACAAGCCGCCAAACTCTGGGTATAATTTTCTCCGATCTTGTGTTGACAAACCTGTGCCGAAAGAATTCAGGGTGATGTTGATTGCCCGGCGATCTGCTTCGAATTCAAGCACTTCAGACATGACTTCCGACGTTGGAGTACCACTCAACTCCGGGTCTTCTGTAACAAATTTGTAAAAGTCTTCGAGGTAGTTCTTGTAAAGTGTATTGCGGACGATTTCGATATTCAGTTCATCTAGATCCTGATGGGTCAATGAACCTTTAAAGTATGGTGCGAGTGGCGTTTCTATGAGGACGGAGTTATATAGCTCTTCGATATTGGTTGCTACGCACAGCACTGGCATGGTCTCGAACCAGCCTAGGGGGTGACACCTTTCCAGCAGCTCTCTTGTGTCTCGTTCATGTAGTGTGCCAGTGATGAGTAGTGCCACATTGTCGATCATGTAGCCGTAAGTCAAGTATTCCATGAACTTCGCTAATGATCCCACTGCTTGGCCCTGTAGATAGCGAAATTCAGCGACGAGCTTGTCTGTGGTTTTTTTGGCTAATGACGAGGTTGATGGGTTGGGTGGGAGAGAGGCGAGGAAGTCGCCATAAGCAGGCGATAGCTGTAGCTTGACATCTGTATGCATAAGTAATCTAGGTATACCCTTTACGTACGCCAGACATGATTACCATCTATTGTTTCGCATTGGGTCAGGTTGCTGTAATTCTGTCCGGTGAGGAGACTATTTCGGTAACCTCGAACAATCCCTTCGATATATCTGCAATGGTCAACCAGGATCTTCGGACGATATGGCTCACAGCGTACCCTCCATTCACATTGAAGAACAGGCCCTCCATAGCGATGAAGACTGTTCAAGAAAGCTAGGTTTCGTAGTAGTTAAGTCAAGAAGTAATGATGCTTGTATTCGAGCCATCGCAGACTGGTAGGGCTGGATATAGTACTAAGCTTATACTGGCTAGCGTATCCTTCGAACCTCGCGAAATTTTGTCGAAACAATTTGGACGGTAGTTTGAGCAGGGACGGGAGTAGCAACAGAGCGTTCGCGCTTTCAATTAGGACGATGGGGCTCTTCATTCTTCAGTAGGCAACTGCGACTAAACCACTAAGTCGCCGCACTACTAATTGTGTTGCAGAGAGACTCCTGTGGGATATGCTCTTTTAAAGGCTAAGAGCTCCAAGATACTCGAGCAAGATGGTACTGTGGGCGGGGACGAATCCGCTGAAGGCATATGCAGCTTGTATGTAAAAGTAACCCTCTACGGCTCCTGGTCAGCTCCTTTCTTGCTGAATTGAGATGGACGACTGATCGCACCTTCCTTACTTTGCAGACTTAAATTGAAAGACTTTCATAAATTCGACAGCGCAGCTACTGGTCAGTCACTACAGCTTTTCCAGATTCAATACGGATTTCCTAGACTCAGTGACAACGTTACTGATTCTTGCAGCTCTGGAACAAGCTGCTGCACTTGTGGAAGGAAAGGTCACACCTCGATTGTCTGGCTTGCTAGATTCGATCAAGGATGAAAAAAAGGTGTCATTGGCGGTCGCTGACCCCAAGCTCGGTATTCCGATACTTTACAGAACTAGCCAAGTGTCTCTCAGCTAATATACGTAGCCAATGCTATCAACAAGCTGCCCCAACTTTCTCTGAAACTTATCTCGGATTCTACAACCAACGATCTTTACCGAGCCATTCGTAACCACCTCCCATCCCTGATCCCAGGGCTTCTACCGCAAGATATCTCTACAATGTCACTTGGCCTCTCACACTCGCTGTCAAGACACAAACTCAAGTTTTCGCCGGACAAGGTCGATACCATGATTGTTCAAGCAATCGCTCTTCTAGATGATCTCGATAAGGAACTTAATACATATGCTATGCGGGTGAAGGAATGGTATGGATGGCATTTCCCAGAAATGGGCAAGATAGTGAATGACAATCTGGCATATGCGCGTGTCATTCTCAGCATGGGCATGAGGACGAGCGCTGCAGAAGCGGACCTTGCAGAGGTATTGCCCGAGGAAATCGAGACGGCTGTTAAGGCTGCAGCCGAGATTTCGATGGGCACGGAGATTACACGGGAGGACTTGGACAATATTCAAGCTCTTGCCGAGCAGGTTGTCAGCTTTACAGAATATCGCGCTCAGCTCTCAGGCTATCTTTCTGCTCGCATGGCGGCAATCGCCCCTAATCTCACCGCTCTGGTGGGTGAACTTGTCGGTGCTCGATTGATTGCCCATGCGGGGAGCCTCATGAATCTGGCAAAGAGTCCTGCGAGTACCATCCAGATCTTGGGAGCTGAAAAGGCACTTTTCCGGGCGCTGAAGACCAAGCACGATACCCCGAAATATGGATTGATCTACCACGCTTCACTGATAGGTCAAGCCACTGGGAAGAACAAGGGCAAGATCGCCCGGATGCTCGCTACAAAAGCAACAATGGGAATACGCGTCGATGCGCTCGCTGATTGGAGTGCTGAAGGAGAAGGCAAGGGGGATCTAGTCACGGAAGAAGAGAAATCAGCGCATGGTGTTGCCAATCGATTGAAACTTGAGCACCGCTTGGCGAGTCTTGAAGGAAAGCCGATACGTTCCAAAGGCGTTGCTATCGCTCCAAATGGCGTGTCATACCAGCCTGGGAAATGGGAAGTCAAAGAAGCGCGGAAATACAACCCTGATGCTGATGGTCTTGCTGGTGATGAGCCCGCCGCTGCTGTGCTAGTCTCCAACAAATCGAAGAAGGACAGGACAAACGGTGTCAAGTTGATCGAAGAGATTTCCGAAGAATCAATCAGAAAGACGAAGAAAGACAAATCCAATAGTATCAAACCTATCGAAGAGGTCGTTCTTGATGCAGTGAAAGAGGGTGCTGAAAGCTCGGACGAGGAGGAGGCGGAAAAGGAAAGCTCGGACGAGGTCATGGAAGATGAACCCGAAGGAGTATCTGAATCGGCCACGTTGCAGATAGGAAAGGAAAGCAAGACCAGTGGACTCGAGGAAGAGGCAACAGCTGGAGCTGACGAGTCCGAAACGATATCTACCGTGTCAGCGGACAGTCCCGACTCCCCGCCTTCACCCACCCAACAGGAGATCAATTGGCAGTCTTCGATCCTCGGGAACACGAAAGTCGCGAAAAAAGCACGGAAGCTGGAGAGGCATGCACGGAAGCTTGCTATGTCAGAGGATAGAAGTGTTGCTAAGAAGCTGAAGAGAGAGAAACTGGCACGAAGACTGGACCGCAAGGCAAGGCGGCAGAAGAGGGCAGAGCAAATTGAGAGACGAGAGGAGAGGGACGATGATGAGTTTGGGACCGCAGCCAAGCAGGCCGGACTAACAATAAGCCGATACAGGAGGAAGCTCGAGAGGGGTGAGATCGAGTTCGTCGATGGCAAGCCTGTGGCTATCAGCAAAAAGGACGTCAAGAAGGCGAGAAAAGCGGCGGAAAAAGCTGAGAAGAGAGATCAAGCGGAAGCGGTTACGAATGGTGATTCAGGCAGCAGCAAGAAAAGGAAGAGAGATGGAGATGGGGCAGAGGCAGTGGAGAAATCCGAAAAGAAGAAAAAGAAGTCTCATGCATGATGGAATATCCCGGGAATGATCCCCTGAACGCGACGTCATTTGGGTGGTTTATGACCGGCCACGTTGACTATATGCCTATGTGGTCGAGGCGCCCGGCGTTTGTTGTATATGACACTGTTGCAGGGTATTCTTGAGTCTGCTGTGGAGGCGGAATACCACGATCTCTGCACATGTTCATGTAGCTTTCACCAAAGAACCAACCGGGTCTACAAAGTATACACTCGATGTACAAGTGTTGATACTTTCTCCCTCGAGACAGATGTTGCGCGGTGGAGCAAGCTTCTGATATGGCATTTAGTGGATAGAATACGCAACAATAAAATAGTATTGAATCAATCCAAAGATTGGTAGAAATGAACATGGAGCCATGTGCTCCAAGTACAGCTTCGGACCAAAAGTGTCCTTGCGCGCCATGCAGCTGATTGAAATGCCGCAACTTCATAGATCAGCACCACGATGAAGGTGAGTCTGCTCGAGTAGAAAGCTGTGAAAATGTTACAATCCTGAGATAACATACTGATTCTTACCAGATAATCGAGACTCAATCCGCCGTTCTATCCAACTACGAAGTCCTATCTCACATTAATACCACCCTCGCCAAACCCCGCACAACACCTCTGGCGCATCAAAATGTCTCTACAGTGCTCAAAGAGGTACCAACGCCCCTGTTCCTACCTCAAACCCCGCTGATACAATCAACATTCCACAGATAAAAGACTACCTCGCCCGACCGCCCGACTCTCGTTCCCCGATCCCACCCTACGCAGATCCCACCAGCTTCTCCCCCGAAGCTTACCGAGCGCTGATGCAAGGCTTGGAGCCATACGGCTTGACCAAATCTGAAATACTTATGATATCTAATCTGCGACCTGAAGAGCAGACGTTGTTGGATTGTGTAGTGGAGGAATGTGACGAGCGTTTCTCGAGTGAGCAGCAAGAGGAGATCCTGAGGATTGTGAGGGATGCACTTGGAATAAAGAATGAAGAGGATGCGGTTGGGGGTGCCGTTGAGGGGGAGGGAAATGGGGATGCTGTGATGGATGAAGGGAGTGGGGTTGCGGAGGTTGAGGGCGATAGGTGAGAGGGAAATTGACGACCGTAGGGGGGTATGCTAGGTGGTATGGAGCGACTATGACATGACCAAGGAATGCCATACGTTCACGATGCTACGAAAGCTATGTGCCAATTATGGAAGGTGACTCTGGAATTTATCTTCCTCTGAAGCGAATGGCGGCAGCTGACAGTTCCCAGATACAGCAATCCAGTAGCACATTCCATCTTCGCGGAAGTACTATCGCCCTCGTGTGCTGTATTGCTTCCAACTCGAGTTCACTCTGGTACAAGAAGACATATTGCATGCTAAAACATTGTTGCTAAGAGCCCTTGCAATTGCTAAAGAAGTCCTGCACCACGAAGCACGCAGTCAGCTGTCGGGCAGTTTGGCGATCTGACAAAGACATCCACTGCCTACCATTTGCATGAACCGATAGGAGCAATCGTACCCATACGAGCATCGAATGGTCCGGAGCGTCCAAATCATGACAGCCTGATTCTCGACCGTCCACTACTTTGTCAAGATTATTCACAAACGACACTGTACCCCCACTGCCATTCCGAATCCTCCCGATACCTTCGATGGACATCGTTGAGCGTTTTCCAAGGGTCATACTTTGGGAGAATCGCCCTCGTAGCTCTGGCGAGCTCCTCCAATATCACCGCTGAGATCTTCCGAAACTGCTCGCTGATCTGCGATATGCTGACTATGAGTCGATCTGCTCGGATCATCATGTCCCAGAATGCAACAGTGCCACGGTTGGTGTACGGGTTGTATGTGCGGAAGGCCCCTGGTGGGTAGATGTTTCGTATTATGGAGAGGACTACCTCGTTTGGGAGGGAGGAAATGGCATTGAAGAGGGCAACTATCCCGAGGGAAGCTTTTGATATGGACTTAGCCTTCTTTCGTCCTCGATACTGGCTTATAAGTCTCGTGAGTCTCTTCGTGCTCATATTGTTGTTTAGTATCAGATTTGGAAGCTTTTATCCTGCAATTACTGTCTGCAATTCTGTCATTTTCCTCCAAAAATCTGAAGATTGGCGCTCATGAGGTGCTCTCTATATTGCGTACGCAAGATACGGTTTCAAAGCCCGATCCAGATGTCTCAATTCACTCAAGAAATAGCCCGTGACGTTCAGAAAAAACCTCGGGTGTCCCCACATTCAAGGCGATCAAAGGGGTCTTGACCACCGGCTAACCATTAGCAAGGAGTGACATTATCCAAGAAAATCCATTTCTAGTAGTGCAAAATAATCCCTGCCAGACGAAGGATTGGGCGGCCAACACATGCCAACACACTTGGCGAAGGAATCTGGTGCTTCCGTCATACATCCTTTGATTACTGGCACGCATCCCAAGCGTTATGATGGTTATCTCGGATATCTCTCTTGATTGTGGAGAGTACGAATCTCCCTTCTCTAACTGTCCATAGTGTAGGTTTCGGTATGATAAACCGGGCACGTTATTAGCATCGGCCGAAACAAGAAACATCCTCCATTACGGCCTTAGCAACAACGTGAAGGCGCTGGCACGTGGGGATACTGGGGCCAATGTTTCATTTGCCTTCATAACGGAATTGTATTTAAATGTGGTCGTCGCGGTGAAGTCCACGGTTAAGATAGACCAGGTTGATGGACGAAGCTTCTCATTGATCAACATCTAGAAACCCCCAGTTGACAGACTTTGTTCACGACAATTTTGGACATCCGCGAAGCGGCATCTTGGCTTTGGAAGAACAGCAATGGCCATACCACTGCAGGAAGAGTATGATAAAGCTGGAATGGCAAACATCGTTCTGAGTGCGTTCATGATTGGGTATCAACAACAAACTTGAAAGGGTCGAGAGCTGGAGTATATTCAAGTTTGAATCAACGGAATGGATTAGGTAGCTTTCATCCGTCGCCGACAAATATATACATTCTGCGTATTCTCACCCACTAACCCTCAAATGCCTTTGATTCGTGATCTGGCACACTCAAAAATCCCTATACCCCTTCCCACCACTAGTCATCTCCTCCCCCATCCTCCTATGCTCCTCCCCCGGCCTAACCCACGCCTCACTAGCATCAACCAAAGCCCCCTCCCCAAACTTCCTCCGACAAAACTCCACCACCTGCTTAATCTCCCCCACACTCTCCCCCTCCAACCCCTCCCTATCCCCCTCCTTCCTCTTCACCAACCCCTCCACCCTCCCAATAAACTCTCGCGCCCTCTCCTCACCCCCCCACACCTCCTTGAAGACCTCGCTCTCGGCCACATTGCTATACCACGCCCTCGCGTTGTCGTAATCGCCTTCGATACGGTGCAGGATGCCGTGCAGGAACATACCCTCGTAGGCGGGCGGGGCTTGCATGTGGCGGACGAGGAAGTGTGCGGATGGCAGGTCGGCGTTTAGGATGTGCAGGGCGGCTTCGAGGGTGGGGTGGAGGGAGAGGGAGGAGATTTTGGCGGTTAGAGGGGCGGAGGTGGAGTGGCCCGGGGGATAGAGGGGTGGGGGGAGGGTGAGGATGTGGGTGTAGAGGGTGGAGAAGGTTTCTTGGGGTTGGGAGGACATTTTTGCGAGTTTGGTATGTGAATGGGAAGGTGAAGAGATTGGGGCAGAGCGGAAGGGAGAGGTGCGATGGTAGACGTCATGATTTTGACGGTAATAGACTTTCAATGCTGAGGCTAGTTTCCATGGTTTGGAGTGGTTCGACAGCATTACTCAGTGTGAATGTGGATGCAATATGATGTATATCGAATGGTGGTGTAAGTTTATATGTTGGGAAAGCCATGCTTGAAAACGACGTCTGCTATATCTATACAAATAGTGGAAAATTTGGAAAACGATCAGCAACATGGCGCAGCGGAAGCGCGCCGGGCTCATAACCCGGAGGACCCAGTTAGTTTGCCCGCAGCTAACTTTATGATCGTTCAATCTAACTATTCCGCTAGCGATGTAAGATAATTAATAACGACCTCTCCAACTTTCGACTAATATCATAACAGCGAAACGTGGTGTTGCTATATTTTTTCCTCTCTTTTTCTCTTTTTTTCTTTTGGTAGACTACCTAGGAGGTCAAGTCGCAACTCGAAGCTATAGATGATTTACTAGCGGAATGTTGTACTAGGTTCAAGGGGTCACGGGGTGAAGGGATCATCTACCCTTCGAGTACTTGCGGTCATCATGCTATACTTGCTCACGTAGAGGGATCTAGAGCAGGTGTTGTTGGCTCCAGCTCATAATCTGTCTCCTCCATATGACAGATCTTTGAATGGGCAACCGAGATATGGAATTCTCTAATCTAACAATTAGATATATTATTCTTCAAGACTCAACAGCCTTGTAAAAGATCGCACTTCGAGCTTGTGACTTATCAATGGATCAACATATAATTCGCTGTTTTGGCTTTAATGATGATTGATAGCGCGCCTGCTAACATGATATCATGATCTCAATGGCTTCCGCCATCGCGCAAGATGTGCGAGTGTCTATGAATCGTTCCAAATATTTTCCTCGCTACCTGATGCTCTCATGTTTTCATCGGCATGTGGCTCTATCCTACGCATCTCCATCTCCATCAAGAGTGGCTCATTGGCGGTGACGCGTCGATGCCGGGTTCATGCAATGCATGTGAAAGCAGGTGCTTCGACCAGGTTTGTAGAATCCGCGCAATTTTGACACTAATCCCACCGATAATTGTGTCACAGCCTCTCAGACAATGACGTGGACAGACAGTTATGTCTGGAAGTACGAATAGTTCAATTCATGCCGAGGGTCTTGCGCGTCTCTTGGTATTGAAGCTTCCAAGCGTCCCAAAGATCAGACTAATATATCGGAGGTGCTTTCTCCAAGATGGCCTCGGAGTTGGTCCCAGTATTTCCTCAGATGTGACGGATGAAAGGAGGGGTATCTGCCAATCATGTTTGGTACACTTTATGAGTGCCGTATATATCGATCCGGGTACGTAAAGGGAAGAATCGACGCTTTCTTTGACGGATGTCTGGATTACTGAAAGGTCTGCTGTACCTCCGAGCGATGCAGCACAACATTTGTACTCGATGTGATGGACTGAGTCTCCTTTAGTCTTCAAGATGTTACGTTGGTAGTGCTTTGTGCTCACATATTGCCAAAGATCACGGTTCATGCCTTGGGTCTTTGAAGGTAATGAAATGGAGCATCCTTCGTGATACATTAAGAGCTCGAAAGTAGGATCATGTTAGAGTGGTGCTATAGCCATTTGGTGAGGAGCAGAAAACCTCATCTACTTTACTCGCTATCATCGTTGACATTGAGTGCATTTACATCACTGCCCAATTCTAAAAATTGCGCTAGTCGGGCTTCAACGTCAACCTCCACCAATCTCAGTCGTTGATAATCTCCTTCATCAGCCGGCCTGAAATATTCCTCTACCACAACAGACCTCGTTTGCTGAATTTCTCTGAATAACTGGAGCATTCCAACAACATCAGACTTGTCTTTCATATCACTCCTCCCTACCGCGAAGACCCCGTGTTGTGTCAACCAATCAGGCACGACTATGAGTTTGAAAGTCGGTCGTACTGATGTAGGGGCACATCTATGCTCGGATAAAAGCTGCAGGATTCGTATGATCAATAGTCTCGTATGTGGACAACAAAGTCTTTGATCTCCAACATCATCGGCCCGTCCCCATATAGCAGCTTGGCTTGTCCTCAACCAAATGTGGCGAAAACGTTGAAGTGAGTGAGCATGTATAAATCCTGTGGCATTTCCGTTGACAAGGTTGGTATCAACGGGAGCAGGCTGGTCACTACGTAGAGAAATGCTGGCGGTATCGTTTTGGAAGAGGTTTGAGTGAACACGACTGCTCCCTAGGCTGTCATATCCGATCGACAAACAATTATTCCTTGCGAGATCCAATTCGAAAACATCACTATCGTAGAGGAGGGGGATGGCTTCGAAGTGAATTTGCTTATTTACGCGGAGGATGGAAGGATAAAGGCTAACAGGGACTCGCCGTCCGGTTCGGTCATGCCAGAGTCTTTTGATGGTATGTACTTCCCCAGGGGCTAGACAGAGAAGCTCTTCGTATACCTTTGTTCTCAATTCTTGCGGTAAGGCGAGCAGCGGGGATTGTGGCCAGCTCATGGCCATGCTAGCAGTCCCCTAGAATTATAGCAGAAGGATGAAGTGAACGAATACTGCTGTTAGCAGGTGGCAGCAGTGCCTGCAGGTTTGTCACGATGAGTTGCCGGAGCTCGATCTACATAGGACTAGGCCGATTCTGGACTAGTTCTACGGTGAGGCATAAGCGTATATTCTAGAATAGCAGCCCAACTCCATTGCTAAAGCGCTATCATCTGAATGTTTGCACATCTCCATTTCCATATCGCCTCGGTACTAAGAGATGGTAGTCTAAAGCGTGCTGATATGATGATAAGTTTGCCAGATGGGCATGTCCAATAGCATGCTTTCTGTGACTTCGCGCAAAGTACCGAGCGCTGCGGCTGCTCATGCAACTAAGAAGACTCAGCCCGGACAAGGCTGCAAAGAGCTGTTCATGACCTGAACCCATCTCATATCCTTTTACACTGTCTATATAATTTTCCAAATTATATTGATGAATGTAAGTATGAGCTTCGGCTTCAGCATATCCGACTTCTTCGCCCTCGGCGTGTTGGCACTGAAGCTGTACGATGAGATCAGAGTAGCACCTGGGGCTTGCCGGGCTTTTGCAAATGAGCTCTTGTTGTTTCATCAAATATTAGACAAAATAGGCTGCCTTCGAGAGGAAACCGAACTTCTCGGAGCATCCGACCGGGTTGCTCTGAAGACATGTGCAGATAGCTGCAAAGAACTTGTATACGTACAGATTTATGGTGCTGCTTGTGTACCTACCGTATTGCTGAATCCTGGAACTATTCCTAGAACTTCTTCCGAGTCTAGTAGTTTGATTCTGCAGCATGGGCCAGACGGCGAGGATCGATTTCTCAGAGCATGGCGTCAAAGATGGGGGGAGAGGAAGTTTGCTGCCAGAATTCCACAGCTTCAGCGAGCAGTCACGGCTCACATCCAAAGTCTGACGGCTTTCTATACTCTCATCATTCGGTACGTACAGTTTCATCCCTTTGGGAGCGATCATTGATCAATGGAATGGTTCAGCTCCGAACAGCTGAGGGTCTTTGCTTGCCAAGACCGATTGGAGACTTTACATGAACAAACCCAAGAATACCTCGAAGATACCCATAAGTCTATGAAGAAGTCACAGATACGACTCGAAGCCGCTTCCGAGCGTCTCGAGCGATCCGACGCGATAATGGAACGTCAATTGCAAGGTATCCTAGCCTCGCAGCAAAGACAGGAAAATCCAATTCTGTCACAGAGCCTTGACGTATCTTCTCCTGAGGGGCGTGAGACATGGATGAATCTAGGTAGACTTTTGAGAGCAGAGGGTATCACTCCTGCAAGAATTAAGCAAAACCCTGAAATTCTTGTCAAAGCTATGAAGACCACCTTACAGGATGACGAGCCATCAAATACTCCACAGTCTTACCATACAGCATGCGAGTCGTTGCCAAATCATCATTCCACATTCACAGATCTAAATAGCAGTCGCTCATTCGCGCAAGATTCAGTCAGCCTCCTTAGTTCTGCACCACCCCGCGGCTCATTCTTCACGAACAAATTTCTGGAGAGACACGACGGGCCGGCACGTTCACTTGACCAAGATGCAAATGTTAAGGATGGATTACAATCTCTCCTACAAGGCATGGACGACTACCGATTGCATGATGGCCCTGAAGACGTCAATGAGTACAATGAGAATGAATTAGAAGGCTTAAACGAAGTACACGAAATAACGGATGAATTTCATGACGACAGAGCACCTGGGCAGTGGATAAAAGTTCCGGACGGGCTAGATCATGACCAAAGTTTTGGGGAGAGAGGGGGCACCGGAACGCTCGGGGTAGATCGCGAAGTAGAACAATGGACATTTTAACGACGGCTGGAGGCCTTCAAAGCATGGTGGTAGGATTCCACATTGTGCATTCCATATCTTAGAACTGATGAGTTACGAATCAAATCCAATGTTTTACAGCAAAGATCGAACATAGGAGTCATCAAACACAACAACTAATTACCGCTATGATTCACTCGTCTATATAACGCCCAAATGCTCGCAATGTTTAAAATAAAAGTTCGCTAATATTCTACTTCTCATCTATAACAGTCAACAACTCATAGCTCGCACTCAAATCAAAGCGCATGCGACAATACCAGGGGCTGCAAGACTGACCACGAGGCCAGAGGAGAACGTGACAGCAGCACCCTGAAAGCTGAGTGGGCCGGGGCCTGTGCCGGAGGAGCCTCCGGTGGTGGAGCCTGAGCCTTTATAGGTGAAACTGCCGCTGTTTGTGCCGACAGAAGAGTTCCAGAGTAGCCGGAAGAGGAACCACTGCTGGAGGGTCCGCTGTTGCTGAAGCTGCACCATATGTTCCCACTGCTGGGCGTATATGATGACCCTCCAGTGCTGGAACCAGTCGACGAGGCTTTGACGCCAGGCGCAGTGCCGGATGCCGTGGGGTTGTAGCCCGTGGAAGAGGTGGAATTGAGGGAGATGAAGCGGCCGCCAACAATAGCGGGTGGCACAGTACTTTCCCTAGAATTGGCTGCAGCTTTCTTATATGCTTCCAGAGTGTTAGGAGACGGAGGCGGTCTGGACAAATCTTCAGTTATACGAACAAGAGGTAAGATTACGGTGGACTCACGCTTCGTTGACGACCATGGCCATTCCCATCTGACAATGACTTCCCTTCGTTTGCGCGTAGTATACCCATATCGGCTTCGTATCACCAACGAATGCGACAGGGCCGGGGCCTGCGCTCAGGGGTTGGAAGCCGGTGAAGAAACCGTTGGCGAGTGAGTGGCAGGGGTCTGCGAAACTACTCTGTACGACGGAATGGTTTTTGGGGAAGTAAATGGATTTGAGAGTGTCGCCGACCGTGGCTGTCACCGTTGAGGGGGTGAATGCGAGCTTGGCATCTGCACCGATTGTGATGGGGATGTTTTTGGCGAGGGTGAGGAAAGAAAGGAGAACGGTGGGCATCGTTGAATTCATTTTGTGGTTGATTATTTGATTATGTTTCGCGGATGAACGAATAAAGGAATATATGAATGTAAGATCAAGGATCCAATGTTATTCGGCAAAAGTCAAGTAGCTGGAGAAAGTACAGAATAAACGTTAACAGAACCCGAATGAAATATACTCAAGGAAATATGCAAGATAGGAAAATAGATGTTTAGACTATCGTACAAGAAGACGCAATCTTCTATATTCTCATACCTGAACCACCTCCAACCTACCAGAAATATGCTACGTGATAAGACTCACCATACCTGCGCGCACCACATGCCTCCTTGAAAATAGCAAAACCCAGATATACCATAAGTAGCAATAAGAAACCAACCTTCCTACTACCAAGATACAAGATACAAGTCTAAGGTAGCTAAGCGCAGAAGCATATAAGAAGTACAACAGTATGCTAAACCCATGTCGCCCATTTACATTGTCTACGAATGAGCAAGCTGTACTCTGCGCAAAGGTAATTATATAAGGTGGCGAGATTTGGCTTTTGCCTCTGTGAGTCGGCAAGCGGTTAAAGGCTAGGATTGCTTGGAGGTTCGGCTGCTAAATGGGGTATGATGGAGGGTGGTATGATGGTGTGATGGTAAGTGCTAGGGTATGGAGGATGAGATATGATGGTGGAGGGTTGGATGACTGTGTTTGGTGCGGAGGTCTTTTGGGGGAGGGGATTGGGTCGTTCGGCGTTTGTTATAGGGGGTGGCTAGGTTTTGAGAGGATGATATGTTTGAGTGGGATGGAGTGTGGAAGAGGGATGGAGTCAAGAAGCTTACTTATGATTGGCCTCTGAGAGCAAGGCTTGAACAGCAGGAGGCAAAGTGAATCTGGGATAGGCGCACTAAACTCGTCTGGACCTTCAAGCCTCATTTACCTCACTACCTCAGGCTCGTCAGCCTCATTGAGTCAAAATGATTCAGTGATCATAACATAGTTGAAACACTGAAGCGCTCCCCTACCTTCATCACTCATGGACAGGACTCGCGAATTAGTCATTGTGCAGCTGATAGACTCACTGACTGAAATATATGGTTTGGCTGGGTTACAGTGACTGACATGAAATGCAGCAGTTATCTATCTTTACCGCACCATGATCTTGCTGGACATCAGACAGCTGTCATAGCTTGCAATTTGTATGGACTCGAGGCAGTGGATCGAAGCCTCAACACTTCTCGATTGGATCGTTGCAAGATCAGCACACCCCAGCAATTGATTGCCACCCAAGTATGTTGTAATGTAGACTGCATGCATTCAATGACCAAATCAAAAGCACCGTTTCCTGCTCTACCATACTCTTGATTTCCTCGCCGTGTTCTGTGATAACTGTAATGTCACTGAAGCCTGAACCTCAGAGCACTAAGAGCCTATATTTCTTCAAAGGTTCACAGTGCTCCGCGGCGCCGAGTATTTTTTCACGAGCATTTCCGTGTGGTCCTCGGTCTCAGCTGTCTGCTCGTTCTGCCAACCGCACATCGAACGTTCCACTTGATCGACGTACGTGGCAGTCTTGAATATTGAAAGAATTTGATCATCGTGTGGTGTGTACCCGGATTCCATCAGCCTTCTCACTTCCCAGAGACTCGCGTTTGCGGCATCCACAACTTTTGGGTCTCCGGCAAAGTCTTTGCAGTAGCCCGACAGGGAGAGATCGGCACAATACATCCTCTTGATGCCTTTGATGCTAGAGAGTGCGCTCTTCAGATCGTTTGTGAGACCGCGAATGGACTCTGGCAAAAAGAAACTCAGGAATGGACAAATCTTCCACATGCCGCTTGCATGGCCTCGGCGGTCTGCAGGTAGCTGGAAGGACAAGCTAATGGTTTCCAGATGATGAGCGCTAGCAAACAGTTGCAGCGCTTTTCTGACAAAATCTCCAACCTTAACCCATGGGTCTTGGATTGTCCAGAGTGAGGTTTCAACCGCTGCGAATGGAGGAAAGGTAAAGCGAAGCTCAAGGTGGCGAATCATCAGTCTGTGTTGACTCCCTATGGTGAGCAGCCAGTCATACATGAAGATGTAATCGCAGCGAGTAAGCATGCAGGTTTCCAAGTGTGCCTGTGTAACTCCGTTCTTGCTACATTCCTCAGCGTCGAGCTCGTACATCAAGTTACCGTACTCGGTGTCATCGAAGCAGAAGATATGGCTGCCGTACAGGACTGCGGCTCCTTCGTCGTGGGCCTGCTGGCAAGTTCGCAGTAGTCCCGAGCCGCTCTTTATCGTTCGAGCAGCGAGACCACCTTTTCCACGGCGGCGGAAGTAGGTTGGATCTGGGTTGATAACATTGCCACCACACGATGTTTGAAATATCTCCCCGTAGATCATGACTCGTATCTCAAAAGGGAGACCAAAGAAAGGGAAGACCATTTCGACTGTAGCTATTTCACCGCAAGTCAGTCAGTGGAGATAAGTTTGAAATGAGGATACTGACAGTAGTATGACAGCCAAGGATCTTTGTAATGTGTGTTGGAACGAATGCTGGTTTTGTTGAAAAAGAATGAAATGGAAGAAGCGAGGTGACTAAGAAGTGGGACTTCCTTGGTAACGGGCTTTCTACGACATTAACCTATTTTGTCGCCTCAAGGCTCTAAAGCACGTGATAGTGAGCGCTTTGCCCAGAATCTCTACTACTTGGTGGGAGATCTACCAGTCACAGCTCTTCCCTAGGCAAACTTCTATCGATGAGTCTAGTGATGGCACGTCCTCTGCAAGCTAGAAGAATGATGTCCCATCAACACCGAATGTATATTGGCCGGACAACACCACTGACCTCGACATGATAGACTGTTGACCACCGATGACATGGCATCACTCCGTAGCAACAATGAAACCAAAATCGTCACAAAAAGAGTCGTAAACCTCCTCCCAGGAGAACTCATCAACAGGGAGAACGACGGCTTTCAACACTCCAGATCCTCTTTCCGATCAGCCTGACGTCGATCTTGTTCTACTATCTCACATAATGATTTCGGCAAAGGAAGTCAGCTACATCAATACGATTCGGATTCAAAGCCTAACAGGTACTGGTCCTGAATCGGGCTACACAGAAAGGCATGTTCCTTGTGAGATAGGCTCCACCAAACGTAACGGAGCAGGTGAATATGCAAATCTCACCTACAGTTCAGCAATTGAGGCACCGGACGAGTAATCTGAGAGAAAATGTGGCGCTGGCGGTGATGTGGATCATCGACGTACACCATCTGACCAAGGTCGATGTGAATATTATACCCCACGTGGTGTAGCAATGGTGGGAATGGGATAGTGAAACCTGACCATTTAGAGAAAAAGGAGGTGGAAGTTGCATCGAGGCGACCACGCCATAAAGATAAACAAACCGCACCTAGTGCCGCCGCTTTATCGATAACGAATTCCTCTCACGACGTTTGTAAGGAGACCTCGCAATCTCGGATAAAATTTTGCAGAGGAGCTTCAGCTTTAGACTGGTATCAGTGAGGGCTTCGACTTTATCTTGATGAGTATACTTGAGGATAATAAAACCAAAGCCTTACTCCAATTTATGGACCGGAATAAAAGAACGTTGCTGATTCGCGTAACTCCGTACTCTTGATTTCCTGTCTACACCGATCATAGTCTTACTCGAGACAGGTTATGGTTACTCGGCTTACATTCTGCATGCCGGCCACTCAAAGAAAAATCGTCTCGAATTAACGTGCCCTCTTTGACCAGTATCTTATCGAAAAACCTCCTCAGATCATTCCGATCTCTGGTTCCCTTCAACCGCAGGTCCAAAACTCTCCAAGAACCGCCATAGAATCTTCTCCCTCCACCCTTTCCCCTTCCAATCATTCGCCTTTTCCCTTGGGAACTTACCCACAACATCAAGCACAGTATCATCATGCGCAAGAACGGTGAAAACATTATCATACCCGTCAAACTCCCCCACCTTCGCCACACTATCCTTCGCAGCTTCCACATCATTTGCAGCCGCTGGACTCGGTAACAGAAACGGCTCCGTCGACGCCCTCTCCGACGGATGCAGACGGTGTATTGACGCAAAGAGCGAGCCAGGACATACACCAGCATGAATGCTCGGTATAGGTGACGGATCAACGACCTCGGGCAAGGGAAGGTACGGCGTCGGTCTGATCACGCCACCATGATGTGCACAATCGCCGCCTAGAAACATGAACGTGTCCGGAGCCGTACTAGTCCGACATAATCCGCACATATGTCCTATCGCATGACCTGGCGTGTCCAAAAGGTAGAAACTCCCGTCATCGAAGAAGTCGATGGCGTTGAACCGACCGAGCATCAAGCTCGAGTCTTGGAATGATATTTCGCGGAGCGTGCGCCCTTTGTATGCGCTTTCTGAAATTTCACCATTCGAATTGCTAGGAAAGCCGGGAAGGAGCGCGTCTTTGAAGCCAGGGCCGACGATTAAGTCGGTGGAGGGTGGGAAGGTGGAGGGGTCTCCGCTGTGATCCCAGTGATGGTGGCTAGCGCACTGGTCAGCATCATACAGGATATACACCACACCAATTGCATGTTCTAAAGAACATTCCGACTCAAATACCTCCATATAATACCCTCAACACCACCAAGATCCACCCCACCATCTTGAAGTATCTCCGCAACGTCCTTCTCCACACTGACATCCCAACCCCTCCCCTTAATCCTCGTCACCACCGCTCCAGGCCCATTCTCCCAATCCTTCCTCGCCCCCAGATCGAACAGGAATTTACGATGAGAGGGCGGATGTTCGATGAGGAAGGAAAGGGCGGGACAGGTCAGGTGGTTGAAACCTGCGTATAGGGGTTCTACGAAGGTTTGGGATGGGATGTTGGATATGCGGGTGGTGGTGTCGATTATTGAGATGGTGACGGTGGAGGTGGAGGGGGGGATGTGGAGGGGGGGTGGGGGGGTGGGGGTGAGGGACATGGGTGGGGATTTATTGAATAGAGGGATAGGTTTGGAGGATATAGGGACTATCCGTGGGAAACTTACTATTGTACAAGGTAATTTCTTATGCTACCACGCAAGAGGATCGAATTGCATGATTCCGCCACTCCAGGCTTAGCGTACTCAAAACCCTTGCGACTCTTTGGCGCTCACGGCGCTACATAACATGAGACCACAACTGCAGAATATCATTCCAAATCCTACCTTTCACACACCTCTCCACTTATCCAGCAGCTTACCACAATCCACCCCGCACGATTGACGTTATACATCATACTCATCACATCATTCAATAGTACTTGACCTTCTGCCAAATCAAGCAGATCAAGAGCGTAAGATAGTATACCATCAAGATCTTACCTCACATGAATATATACATATATACATATAATGAAATGATATTATCATATCCGTCTATCTTGTAGAGGAGTGAGACTGGTCGCGGATTCAATACGAAAGAGTTAAGAGATAATTTGACGCTGGTCTAAGTATCTGAACCTCCGCAACATCCTGGACAACAGCCGGCGTTGGTATACAAGATCCAACACACGCTCTCTACACAAGGGTAAAACACCTTTAACACAACCCACACAGCCACCACCTTCCGCAGCCTCCGCAACATCCTGAACAAGGACCGCGATTGTACACAAGATCCAACACACCATCTCTTCACAGGATAAACCACCCCAACCACAACCCACAACCCACACAACCACCACCTTCCCCCCATAACTCACTCCCCATCAACCCCCCCACCCACCTTCCTCCCCATCAAAACGCTATACTGCCCCCCCGCCCCCGCCCACACCACCACCCTCCCCCTAACAGCCGTATTATCAACCACACACGCCCTCTCCACCTCCTCGCACTCCTCCCCACCCCCCTGCCCCGCCTGGCCCCGGGCATTGAACCCCCAACTCCACGCCCTCCCGTCCCGCCCAACCGCAATGCAGTGATCCGACCCCGCAGCCGCAAACACCGCATCCACGCCCGGCACCTGCGTCGCCGCCTTTAGGATCCCCGGACGGCCGCGAGCGTCGAGAACGATGTCGTCGTCATCGTCGTTGGTGGCGGCAGGGAGGTTGTGGAGATCGAGACCGGTGGCGAAGTTGTTGAGACGGCCCCAGGTGAGGCAGGCGCCTGTGGCGGTGGTGGCGATGCTGTGGTAGTTGCCGCCTGCGATGTGCGTGATGGGGCCGTGGGCGCGGAGGCTGGGGACGAGGGTTGGGTGGAGGATGTTGAGGAAGTCGTTTTCGCAGGAGAGGGAGGTTATGCCCGTCTGGCAATAGTTATTCAAGCCCCAGGCGTAGACGTCGCCGTCTTTGTGGACGGCGAAGGAGTGGTCGGCGCCGGCGCCGATGTCGATGATGTTTTTTTTCAGGCCGATGGATTGGGGTAGGAGGGCGTTTAGTTTGTTTCGCTCGTTGATGCGGCGGCCTAGTTGGTACTTTTCTCCCATGCCCCAGGCTAGGACGGCGCCGGTGATGGTTAGGGCGATAGCGTGGTTGCTGCCAGCGGCGACTTTGGTGATTTTGTTTGGTGTGGGGATCAGCGCTGGGAACCTTTGGATCCATACTGTGGGGGAGAATGTCGAGTCTCCGTCGACAGACTGTAAGAAGAGATTAGTGATATATTAAAAATAAGATGGATAGGGGCACCTACCTTGAAAGTTCCCCAGCCGTACAACAATCCATCGTCAGTGAGCGCAAAACTCGCATTATCTCCGGCCGCCACCTGAGCGAATACCGTGCCAGTAGGAAACAAAGAGGCGTCGATCTCCGTTGGCGTCGACTCTTTTGGATTGAGGCCACTCGCTTCATCTTCACTGTCACTGTCGCTCTTGTTTGCGTTCGGATCGACCCACGCGGCTTCCCATGTTGTATCTCTGCCCAGCGCACCGAGATCGTTCACTCCCCAGCTGAGCAATTTGTTATCGTTGGTCAGCGCAATGCAATGCATGCCGCCTGCGGCAATTTGCACAATGCCAGCTGATGAGAGGATGGGGTTGAGGCGGGGACGATAGACAGGGTCTGGCTTCGACCCGGCGCCGAGACCAAGGCCGCCCTGTTCATTGGTGCCGCAAACAAAGACATCGGTGACTTCGGTCGGAGGATGATTAAGTATGATCTTCGCAGCGATAGCTTTAGCTTTGGTGGTTTTCGCTTTGGATGCTTTCGCCGTGGCAGCTTTTGGTTTCGTGACTTTGCCAACGTTTCGTGTTTTGCGAGAAGTAGTAGCTTTTGTTTTATTGGTGACTTTGCGGTTGACATTCGTTGCTGGAGCCGAGTATGCGAAATTCTCGGGCTTCTTAACCGCTCTTGGAGGCTGGGTGCGGGTCATTTTTGGCTTGAGAGTAAGGCTGAGCTGTGAGAGCGATAGGTGTAAAAAATCAATACAATTGAATGAAAGAGGATATGCAGATACTTGAGAACTAGCCAGCTAGCTTTGAACGACTGAGAAGCAGAGGTGTTGGAGGAAATCAAGGTGTTGATGTGCTTTATGAAGTATACGAAGGCAAGGTTAGATAAGAAAAAGAGAGGAAAGGTTAGCTGAACACATCGAGCGACTCACATTAACATCATGGAAGATGGCTGGTCATACCTATTGTGTGCGAAGTGGCTGGTCGATATCTATTGTGTTAGATGGTGGCTGGTTAGGGGTCTATTGTCATTATGTGTTTCAAGTTTCCCATTGTCATTTCACTTCACTTCTTCTGTACCAAACGGGGCGTTTCCCACCCATCCCCCAATTCAGCACCAAGCCCCTTCACGCCTGCGCAAATAAAATGCATCCACTATTGATATTGTAGACAGCCAGGTTTGATGGAACTGTACATTCGACAATGGTAAGAGCTCAAAAAGCCAACGATTCGCACACTGAAAATCGCTTATAGTATCATGTGAACAACTGGTTTGAGTCTCCAGGCAGAACGGTGGTCTATACAACGTAGGAACAAGCTACCAACGCCTTTGCTACCAATGCAAAAAAACCCCAGTCTGTCTCGGTACGCCTGGTCAAGGGAAAGGCCGGCGCTGCGTAGTCGATCGTAATGCGCCGGGATGCTGCTCAGTATCAAAGCAGTGCTTCTTATGGTTTGATGAAATACAAAGGGAAGGGAGTGAGTAGCTGGTGATCACATGCGCCATCAGGACATGCTCCACCTCCTGCTATGTAGCCCTTTGGGAAAAATGGGCAGAATCGGGGACTGTCCAGAGGTCAAGAGTGATCTCTGTCAGAACACGGCGGCAAGTCCGCTCTTTGACTGCCTCTTGCTGAAACGTTTGCCCATGAACGAGTCATCTCTGCTAGACTGATGCTTTTGGAGGATGTGACGATTAGAGAGACTAGGCCCGCTCTCGATAGGACCTGGTGAATCAAGATCGAGGCCTCGTGATGACGAAGGTGGGCCGGATTGAAGCTCCCTAAGAGCATCTTCACCAGAGTATGAATTTGATATGCTTTGTGAAAGCGCAAGCTCTCGAGCGGTTTCGATGATGTCAAGCCATTCTTGTGCAGAAGCTGAAGTTGCTGAGCCATCAGATTTCGCACCATTCGGGTCTTCAAAGCTGAAGTGCTTGTCATGCTGTTGCCAGTATTAGAAAGCAACCCACTTCATTCGTTGTGTTCGGAGTACCTACTGTGTCGACGCACCAATACGTCAGGCCTTTCGGATCCTGTAGCTTTCTCCAAGTACAGCCTGCGATCAGCAGCGGTATTTCGATCTTAGACTTCTTCTCTTCACCTCCGGCCGCCACAATGATGATGCGAGCGCTAGATGTAACCATGACCAAACGCTGGCGTTTCTTTGGTGTATTACTTCCGAAAAATCTCGAAAACTTCCTCGGCGTATCAGAGTCACCCTTTTGACCGCCATTCTTGTCATTCGGACTATGTGGAGCTGGAGAGGAATTCACAAGTAGATTTCCAAGCTTTAGTATCCTTTCGTTGTTCCGGGTCAGTACGGGCGACCATTCGATGTCAAGCTGACTAGGTGGCGGTAGTTCGGTGATGATAGTGGGGCTCGGTCGTGGCGCACTGTTGCTTGCTCCCTCAAAGCGAGTGGCTGATGTGCTATGTGATGGTGCGATGTTTGGTGGTAGGCTGTTGCTGTTGTTCTTGATGTATGATCCGCCATTGGCCCTTTTTGGGTCTGCTATTCCAGGAGTGAAGCTCTTTAGCCTAGGCGCCTTTTGCTTCCATAGTCCGCGACCCCAGCTCATCCCATCAAAAAATTCGTGGTTCTTGATATGTTCAATCGACAGGCGGCTGGCTGGATCAAGAACGAGCAATCGTTCGACCAGGTCTTTCGCTACTTCCGGAAAGCCTTGAGGAAATTTGTAATCGAGGGCAACAATCTTTTGGAAAGTCAAGTACTCATTACCAGCTTTGAAAGGGGGTCGACCAGCCAAAAGTTGGTATATGATGCAGCCGAATGCCCACAAATCGCTGGCTTTACAAGCCCGCTTGTCAGTGAGGAGCTCGGGGCTCACGTATTCAGCGGTCCCAACAAATGAATTTGCCTTGTTGTCCTCGGACCCATCCATTGGATCCCCGGCGCCGGGGCCACTGTCGATGGCTCCATCTGCCGGAGGCTTTTTGGGCATATCGAGGATCTTGGCCGTGCCAAAATCAGTTATCTTAACATGCATCTGATCGTCCAGAAGGACATTCTCCGGCTTCAGATCACGATGTATAACCCCTCGCGCATGCATGTAGTCGATGGTGTCTAGGATTTCAGCACCATAGAACCTTGTGCACTCTTCATCGAATGTGGCCATCCGCTTGAGAACACCCAACAACTCTCCGCTACTGGCGAGGTCCAGGACAAAGTACAATGACAGCTCATCTTGGAAGGTATAGTAAAGTCGCACGACTCCCGGATGGTCGGTCAACCGGTTGAGCGTGTCTTTCTCAATGCTTACATACTTCACTTTCTTCTCTTTTATAATATGTTTCTTATCAAGCACCTTGATTGCATATTCCTTGTTCGTTTGTCTGTCTGTCGCTGCTATGACCGTACTGTAAGAGCCCTCTCCTAATGTCCGCCCGAACTGAAAGTCTTTTACGCCTTTCTTTATGTGTTTCAATACCGGTTTCCCATTGGGGTCCAATTCCTGGCGTGTTCCGACAGCGGCACCTCTTTCTTGCCATTCTTCGCTACTTTTCAGAGGTCCATCCTCCATGCCATAAGGCGAGCCTGGGGTTGGTGTTGCCGCAGGTGACCCCGAATTTCCGAGCTGTCCACCTCCCATGCCCCACGAGCTCTTGCGTATGGGCAGTACAGTGCTACCGTTATACGTTTGGCTCTGCCGATAGGCTCGATCTGTATGGGTTGATTCCATCGTAGGCACTCCAGCTTGCATTGTTGCCGATGCGCCTCTCGAACTCGTTCTCTGCGGCATGCCAAGCATAGACGAGCGCGATGTTTCCTTGTGTAACCGGTATGATCCTTCTCTTGATGGCTGAGTCCCATTAGGATTCGAGGGCTGAGGATACATACTAGAGACGGGACGAGTACTCGAACTGGGATGCCGCTGATTCTGAGGCATCATTGTTGGGTATTGAGGGAACTGAGCTTGCTGCTGGTCTTGGTAAGTCAGGGGTATAGATTGCCGATTCGCATGCCGCTGCGCATACGGTGAGAGCTCTTTTGGCTTGGGGACAGAAGGTTTTTCGAGCGGGCTGGGCTTCCGCTCGGGAATCGTGTCTGTAGAGAAAGTCCTTGGATCAAAGCCCATGGGAGATGGGGATCGTATGAACCCGTTGCCAGGCAAGGATGGCGCCAGTTGGGGACTTTGCTCGTCTTTTGGGCTACTACTGGTGAGACTGGAAGAGGGAAGCGGTGACAGCGATGGCTCTCGACTTATACATTCTCTGGTCGAGCCTGGTGAGCCGCTGTCCGGATTCGCAATTCGCAAGCCGCCGAGCGATTGGGTAAGGTTCATGTTATTGGCCATAACGGTCTATTTGGTCAGGATCATGGGTGAGACGATTGTCCTGGGCAGTGGTTCCGAGAGACAAAGACTGGCAGCCCAATGCCACAAAGGAAACTCTGTGCAACATAGACTAATGGACCGGTACCTGAATGGCGGAAGTAATGTCAGTTGTTACGCACACCTCTACCTTACCCAATCCAGACTGGTTTACCGGCTGTCGATCTCTAGCATACGGTAACCAAACGTGGTTACTTTAGATCTTGCCCATAGATCTGTTCCTTACAACATACTCCGTCTGGTAGAGTTGGAAGCCGATATCCTGTTCCATGCTAGATGTTGACTGATGAGAATCAGAGGTGAAGAGCAACGTCTTCGGGACTTTCGATATTCCAAGGCGTGGCTGAAGCTCGTATTCATGCGTGGCCTCTGGCTAGGCAGCGACTGCCATGAGGATGGAAGTACGTCACGCTGCAAGCATCCGAGAAACCTCAATAGTGCCTCTTCATCAATTATCATCAGATTGCTACTGCTAAGCCCGGTCGTCCAACACTTCCTAGGATAGCTGCCATACCAGGAGCCAACCCCGGCCATCTATGATGTTGCTCGAAAAAACAGCTACGGCAGCTGAGCTGAGATCTCAGCTGTCGCTCTTGCATATTCTTATCTTTCCATTCTAGTATCTTCGAATGGAGGATACGATGAGCGAAATCTAGCTACATTGGCCGGTGCGCTTGGTGTCCCGAGTCGATCTTGCGTTTCCCATCATGAGCAGGAATCACAATTGCTCCTTCCCATGATCCAAAAACCAGTCATGAACGACCTTTTCTTGCCAGTTCATTTGTCTCCTCGTGTTGTTCGTATCTACACATACATCTCCTTCATTGGCAAAATGCTGCGACTGAACCCAACGCAGATTAGGCTGGACAAGCGAGACCTGGACTGGCATCTACCCCGTCATGCAGAGCGTCAGGCTCAGAGGTCTGCAGTGCCTCGGCGTGATATAAACGATGAGACTAAGCGAAACACATCAAAAGATCAACGACAGATTGGTTTCCCTGATTTCTTGCCGTCTCCCAGCATTCCTCTCTCGTCCATGTATATAGATCCCCACAATGGCCCTAACAGTGAAATCTTCTCGAATGACCCCGTCCCTCTCCAAGATCGAGTCTACTGGGATGGATTCTTTGCGCAAGTTGGCACTCCAACGACCCTACAAGCAGCTCCTACAGCTAGGGCTACGATTGTTGCCCAATCTAATGACTTCCTCAATAGCACGCATTCCGCAAGAGCATCTATTGAGCTGGGCTCTATATCCATGGATGATGGCTCGGACAACGAACAACCTGCCTCCTCCGATACTCCGAGCGAACTTCCATCTGCTTCAGACTCATCAAACTCGGCCAGTCATCGCGGCACAATGACGGCGGTGTCTGAGGAGCAGTTACCCTCGGAAGACGTGGGAAAGTCCTCGTCCTCCAGACAGCGCCAGTCATGGATTCCTTGGCGCCACAAATCAAATCAAGTACAGGATGGATTCCGAGCCTTGCTCGGTCATGTCAGTCATAGCTTGTCAGGCAGCATGGCTGTTGATGGACCCTCTGACGGTTACTCGAGCCAAGATAGAGAGTCATCAAGGTCCACAAGTGGTGACCTGGGTCCGGATCTGGATGATGGACTGTACGGTAGCCGTCGGGATAGAAGGACCTTTTCTGGAACTGAAAGCCGGGAAGTCACAGCAGAGGAGCATCTGGAGCCTCCAACATATAGACTTCCTTATCGGCCTGCTTCACCACCACCTCGAGCCATCGGACACCCACGTCATGTATCGGGGAGCCATCCAAGGTCTTCTCTGTACATAACAGAAGCCGCAGCATCAAGCTCTCCAGAGAGACGTCCAAGGACCCCACCAGACTACAATCCCAATGCTTTCGTAAACCAAGGTCTACTTTCTTTACCTCCAAGGCGGCCAAGAGCGTACAGACCTCGGAGTCAGACCTACTCTTACGCCGAGTCTCTAGACTTACCTAATTCCATAGTGCCACAGTTGGATGGTCCATCAACAGCTCGAGGTACTACTACTCGGCTTCCATCAGTGCGAGTATGTAACCCTCAAACTAATAAATGCAGTCCTCGTGCCCAGTCTCTGAGCCATTTTGGCACGAGAATACTACTATGCTTACCGAATACCACCAATGCTGACACTGCGATATGCTTAGGTATCACATCCGGCCAATCAAACAGAGACATCACCATTAGTCCCACTGACTAGCCATCAATTATCGGTCTCCCCAGCGCGAGCTCAGGAAAGTCACCTGCCATCGTCGCCTCCAGCATTGCCAACGAATTGGGGGCAAAGCATCCTTGCCCCACCAAGATCGCCTTATAGCAACTCTTCACCAGCATCGCCCCATGACCCTATCGCGGATCCCAGCTATCGCTCGAATGGTAGCATATATTCATCGCACAGCCGTCCCTCATCTGTATATCGTCCCATCAATTCTTCGCCTGGCAGGAATTATAGCTAAAAATTAACACAGTCTCAACGCAACCTCAGCCCATATGCGGCTACGTTTTATCCTCAACGTAATGGCTCCACTCAATTGTTTCTGCCACCACCCTTCTCGGCAACCTCCCGTAACGTATCAATCGGCTCCGCCTATCCGCCATCCTCTCCAGCATCTCGACACGCTTCACCTCAGCGTCATCTATCAAACAGTATCTCCCCTTCGACTGCACAGTATGTTCATTCAGACCACCAGCCATCAGCAAGCGTCTCACCTACCGCTGCACCGCCTCCTAGGCGCATCGCAGTTTATGATGACCGCCTCTCTCCCTCCCTGCAACCGCAGACTCCTGCCGGGTTACCACGGAATGGCGTGCCTGCCATGTCAACTCAGAATCCATTTCATACTGCACCGATTGGTAAGTGATACCCCCTCGGCATAACCTCTAGGGGCATCTCGAGGTCGTACCCTCTCCATCACTGTCTCTAAAGCTGATGGAAAGCCACAGGTACCCTCAATAGGAGCAGGGCCGTTGATCGTTGGCAAGCTTTTGCTACGCCTACTAGGAGGCCCGGTGCTAGGGAATGGTACAACAGGGACTTTGGAAGACCGGAAGCGGATCAGGAAAATGATGGACGCATGACTGATCTGGAGAGAGGTGCGAGAAGGGGGATGCGTGAGGAAGGCTGGGTACCACCGCTGGGGGAGAATGAATGGGGTACTCCAAGTCCGTGACTGATTGGTGTTGCTGCTTCGACTCTTCTTGTTGGGCTTGGATGTTCGATTCAGGACCGCTGTGTTTGGATATCTTTTGTTGAGCAGACTTTGGGTTTGTGGGATGGAAACGGTGGTTATTTGTACTGCAGCTGGCTGTTCGGACGGTAATGGCTTTGCGGAATGAGCTGGGAGATGATGATGTCTGAAGGGGCTTTTGGACATTCTTTGCACAGCATTGGCTTGAAGGAGGGAACTGGGAGATGGTACCGAGTCAATGAACTTTGGGCGCTCTTTCGAAAGGGATTCGCCTGCGGTAGAGCTTTGGACAAGGAGGGCAGAAGATCATTGGCCTTGCCTATGCCTCGTTTTTCTTTGTAGGATTACGATAAGCTGATGTCTTGTCTTTGATATAGGAAATTAATGAACGGCGAATATCATACATGAGCTCCCCTTGTAGAGATCATTTACAAGCTCATCTAGCATGTATTAGTGCAACTCTCCATCTATCTGATTCTTCGCAAGGTATTCGCAAAAAAAAGCAAATGCTTGCATATGACACGTCTACAACATGATGTACAAAAGCCTGTACATGTCAGAATCCACCCATCGCACATGAAAGCACTCACTTCCGAATGATCAAGAGTGATGGAATCGGATCATCTCCCACAAGAATTTTTTTCCTTGGAAGACATCCTCTTGTGCCCCATCGTCCCATTCCCATTCCCATTCGTCATCACCGGCGCTTTCCCCTCTTTACTGCCCGCAGTTGCCTCCGGCATCAACGGCTTCCCGTCATCTCTGATACCCTTCCGACTCTTGAAGAACTGCGCTCCATCCACCAATCTCCGCTCATGATTGACCCGTCCATTGACGAAGTCCGGATAATTCAGCGTCAGTTCCGCGGACCCATTGACGATATTATCGGCCGCCTCGACACCCAGCATGAAACTATGATCTTGGTTACCGACTTCGTAGCGCCAGCTGCCGAAGCGGCCGCGGGAGTAGATGTCTTTTTCTTGGAGGCGGGGGAGGAGTTGTGTGAGGACGGCTTCGCGCTCGAGGGAGGGGGTCGGGTAGCCGTGGTCGAAGCGGCGGTGGTAGGTGGACACGATTTCGTCGGTGGGCTTGAGCATTTCGGTCGCGACGAGGCCTTTGATGCAGTCGGCCAGCATGTTGGCGTTGTCGACGGGCTTCAGGGAGGATTCGGAGACTTCGAGCATGATGGACCAGTAGGGGCCTTCGCGCGCGGGGGCGTCGGGGGTTTGTTGGCCGGAGGCGATTTGCAGGGTGGGCAGCTTTTTGGAGGCGGCAGGTTGGTTGTTGGGGGAGTAGTTGGAGAAGATGGTGGCGCGGTAGAAGGGGCAGTCGGGTTCGGGGAAGTAGAGCCAGCATTTGTCGCCTATGCGGGAGGGGCGCTCGCCGCGTATGCCGACGCCGATTATGTGGGTGGAAGAGTAGAAGAGATCTTTGCTGAGGGAGACGAGGGATTCGTCGCCCATCATTTGGACGAGAGAGTCGACGCCCATGGTGTTGACTAATTTCTCGTATTTGATAGTGTTGCCGTTTTCAAGGGTGACCTTTTTGGCGTCTGCGTCAACGCTCTTGACTGTGCCGTGGGAGCCGAATTGTGTCTTCTCCTTTGGCAAAGTGTTGGCGACAGCAATCCAGATGCTGCCCGTACCACCGTGTGCTGGAAAGCGGAAGGTGGCATTGGGGCCCCAGTTGCCGGCGGTTTTCTGCAAAATGACATTCTTGGTGACGGTCTTGAGATCAGGCGCAGCAACGCGCTCCCCGAGCCATTGGCATTGCATCTGTTTATATCAGCCTACTGCTTATTGCATATTCTCCGCCTTGCCCACCTTTGTCGTTGGTACAGCCCAGACCTTGAAGTTGTACGGTCTCATGAACAGATCCGCGATGCCCGTTCCCATCATGCGCACAATCCATTCATCAAAATTCTTCGGCTTTGTATTGGACACACGGGCTTCCAATGCTGCATCAATCATACCATCCATGCAGTCGACCTGCTCCTTCTTTGGCAACATGGATATGTTGTTCTGGAAAGGGTATGGTACCCAAAGATTCTTGCAACGAACGTAGGAAATACGCTGATGTGTGTACCAATCATCTGGCTTGGGCAACGCCTCATCAATGCAATCGTCGAAGTATTTGTAGTGGGAGAAGATGACGTGCCCGCCGACATCGTAAAGCTGGCGGCTAATCAGCATCTGGAACGATCAATTGACACGGCATTGGACGTACAAAGCCCTCAGACGTAATATCTGTAGATGCCAACCCGCCCGGCGTCTCATTGGAATCTATTATCAACCATGATGGCCCATCCTGCGCTATGCGTGAGCGTCGTCGCTACTCCGTGCCTGTGATGAACGACGCACCAGCTGATGGAGACGTTTTGCTGCTCCCAGACCGGTTGGACCAGCACCAATGACCAGTACGTCGACTGAGCTGCAGTTTTTAGCAGGGTTGCAAGCTGTATGGAAAGTGGCGACACCAACATATCTGATTTGCCCATCTTTTGTAACCGTTCAGCGCTTGAATCTCAATGAAAGCAATTTGGACAAGTGGCAAGCCAACGCTCTATTTACAAGTTCATAGAAACACAGTGTAGGATGAAAACGACAGTGTTAAATGGGACGATAACGTTGGGAACAGGAAGGATCGAACATGCAAATGGAAACATTGCTAGCGTGAAATCTATTTAGGGCAGCCCCTAGCGGCCCAGAGTCGCGGGGCGCTAGACTTATTCTAGCAAGGTAAGTTGCAGATCGCTAATCCGAATACGGCAGCTTTCGATAATATGTATCCAGCATGAAAACACTATAGATCGACCTCCATCATGCGAAATAGACGGTGATGCATACGAAGAATGGCGAGATCCCTAAAGTGTCGCTGTCAACCGTGAAAGTTTTTCACGTACTTCAAGTTCGCGACAAGATCTTGCAGGCCCTTTACAACGCCATTATTAGCATATTAGAAGACGAGCGACTGATATGACACTTAATTGAACGTTCGGGGATAGAAGGTCTAGCTAGTGTAAGGTTTGACGACTTGGAATTCGTACGCTTGTTTGATCAAATGTGATAGGGTCACGATCCTTCGTTCCTGCAGGACTTGCTCATCATCATGATTGGAATGCTTGTGTAGGATTTGTGAATATATGTGAGCATCTCACGGAGACAATTGTTCATTCAAATTTGCCCATTAGACGTGCAAACATGGTCTCGTGCTATTGGAGATAGAGTATCCCGAAAGATCATTTCGACAGTCTATAACCTAGGTTTTTGGCTCTGGTTTGCTAGAGTTGACCTCATGTACTCGCCCGTTCCGATAGATTGCTTAGATAATAGACGATGACTACGCAATTAAAGCTCCCATACCGACACTGAGCACGACAAGGGACATCCAAATTCCAGCGTTCGCCACAACAAGAGTCGAGCCACCGGTGAACGCAATGGGCACGGGAGGGACCGGCATGGTTGCGTTACTGGCTTGTGTTCGTACCCCGCTCAAGTTCGTGCCCTCGTTGATACCACCAACAGGGGCGCATAGACGATAAGATAAATCAGTAACAACTGCATTCACGAGACCTTGTCAGTACGATCATACCCTGTAAAGTTTTCCTGGGATGGTGTAGGGGATACATACTTTCCAAGTCCGAGGGACTGCAAGTGGCTACCTCGCAATTACCGAGGATGATGGAGGCGGGTGGGTTGCAGAGACAGGATACATTCTGACTGCCACAGCCACCGTATTTATTGGCAATCGTGCAGTTTTGCTATTTTGGTGGAAAAGTCTCAGCGAGCCGTCCGATATAGGATCGGGTCTTGAAAACTCATTACTCACAGCACAGGCGGGATAGGTGGCGAGGTCGAAGATATCCTTCCCAGTAGTTGCTGCCGCAGCTACGGATGTTGCAGATGCAATAGCTGATGCGACGCTTGTACTCAAAATACTGTCGTTACTGTAGAGTGGCCCGCACAGTCGCTGCGCAAGGACTTCCGTGGCTATATTGCTATTGTTTCAGCAGAGCATTTCGAGTAGGGCAAAACATGACCTACCCTGATAGTCCGCAGCATTACAAGTAACCTTCTCGCAGGCGCCAGTTTGACTCCGAAAGTAAGCACCGCAAACGCATTCGATCTTGCTCGCGTCACAACCAGGTATGGTAGCTGCTAGGAATGGGGCTGTTCCGTTGGAACATATTTGCTGGACAGGGCTGAGTATGGTAGCAATGACTCGAGACCGATATGATCACTTACAGCGCAAATAGGGTATGTTAGTATATCGGAGGCATTACCAATCGATGTTGTCATTGGTGTAACGAGAGTAGGCACGGTGGGAGATGCGCTCGGGGATTGCGCATTTGCGATGGTAGTGAAGACAATGGAGAGTAATGTGAAGACTGATGCCATCTTTGATTGGCCTGTGAATGTTCTAGGGATTGATGAAGAACATTGGGTTTAGTGTGGGCAATGACTCTTATAGAGCGGTTGGAGCAAATACAGAGTTGGCGGATAGTAGTATGGGTGGCACGAGAGGTCGTCCCGTCATCGTTTTAATTCGACGCATTTCACCGATACGAGAGTAGTGACACACCTCTAAACGTTATTGTAGCTTGAAAGGAGAAGTACGAGTTCGTCCACCAGCATATTTGCAGCGCTTACCCGGCGTTGCTCGTAGATCACGTGTAGATCGCTGCAAGAGGTAAAGCTAATGCGAGTGTGCCTGCAGCACTGACTTCCATCGTGGGGATCTTGATGATCGATCAGATTCAAGAAGTGCAATGACCAAAAAGCGGATGTAGGGCTTTGTGTGATTGGAGATAAATCGTATCATGAAGAGTATGAGTTCCAAAGAGATCTACCACTTGTGAAGAGCTTTTTCTCTTCTATTGTGGCTGATCTCACGCGAGAATTGAGATCTTATATGTCGAAAGCAGCAAGAACATAAATGACACATAAATCCAATCGGCCCAAAAATGGGGCATTTGCCGCACAGCATATGTAAACATGTGACAAGAGAGTGAGGAATTGTGATCAGGGTCCTCGCTATAGTATATTCAGTTACCTGCCTCATTACCGAAAAGATCACGGTGGATATAATTGTCGAATTCGTTGAAAGGAACTTCTGCTAGTGAAAACCTACTCGAAATCGACGGTTTGCGTCCGTTTAGTTGCATCCCTGTCAGTGGACTTGGTCAGATGATGATCATCATAGCAACAATTGGATTTACCGCGATCCTCATAGGTACGCTCAAGGCTGTTGAGGTAGGCTGTCATGTTGAAATGATGGCATAGGTTCCTCTGAACATCTGCCCTAGTTGATCCCGGCCTTCACGTAATTCGATGTTGCGTGTCACTCTTTCTTCGTTGTGGCCGCAGAAGTATGGGACCTTAACCGAGCCAACTGTTTAGCGTTCATGCGAAGTGTTGTCCTATGACGCGAGAAGGAAACAAAATGTCCTCTTTTCATCCGCAGGACTGATGCAGATCCGATCTTCACCTTCAATCTATTGGGCAGATTGTAGTCACCCATTGGGCGAGATCGAAAGCTTATGAAATCCAATTGATAAGGAAAGTAGGAATACCTGATATTACCATCACCAAAAGCTAGCAAGGGATCCAAGTACCATCTGATGTATGTTGAACAACCAATTGAACGTAGAGTTGCTGGCAGTCGAGAATCACCTGCTAATTTCCTAATCTGTGATGAAGAAATATCGGCCTTCCTACTTGAAGGCGAGACGACTTGCATATCGGTAAGAACTCGTAGTGTTTCCCCCTTGCTGATTCTCCAAGGAATTTAAAAAGGTCTTTGCATAGCATACGAGTCATTAGCGTACGTATCCTTTATGAGGTTGAAAGACACTGACAAGCGATAAATGTAGGCTTTCCGGAGCTTGTATATACTGGCTCCATTGTCAGCCTGAATATCAAGTTTGGAACAGCGATCGCGGCCACGGCAGACCCTCATGGGTAATACACTAAACTGCGGAGTGTCAATATAACTGTCATTAGCTCATGCCCCGGCGTCCTGTGCCATACTTAACTTAGCAAATCTCAAAGACTGGCCGTGAGCAAAAAGGCATATTCACCAGTGCATCATGCTCTTCTTCGGAAGCCCAATCAGCCTGAGTCCATCAAAAGGGAGTTGGCATTTTGTCAGTATCGACAATGGCTGTTCCTCATAAATTGATCGCAAGTCAAGACGCAGTTAGCCAACAAACTTCGGTGAAAGGAGTGTGGAGAAGATTGTCCAAAGCCAACGAAGTATCTACTCTGAAAGCTCATGATCTCGTATCCCTTCCAGCTGGACACGAGACAGGGGCTGTCGTAGTGATCATTCACCTGCAACCCATCGATCAATGACAAGTGATGTTCCGAAGACCTGAAAGCCATCTAGGAAAATCGTTGTTGCCGTCTGTCACAGGGTGGTCTATCCCATGTCCTGGCAACTTGAGCACTCGTGATATCTCGCGACAAACCATTGAAATTCCAGACTGCGGAGATTGCCTCAACATGTCCCTTCCAATATGGCGTTCTTCAACAAAAACACAAGTTACCTAGCCTACAGCAGTACCTAGGTCTTAGTACCCTTCGTCGTCGATATTCGTAGACAGAAAGCTTCCCAAGTGGCTTCCTTTTCATCTGCGGCGCCGAAGATGCTTTGTAATATCCTATCCTCTGTCCGAGCACATAACCGCATCATGATACGACATAAGAAGCAATTCGCGATCAGGATGATGGACTTGAAGAGAAGCAAGATGTGTGAACTTTCAACGACGTGGATCACTCGCACTGGTTTACTGCATCGCTCAGCGATGGAGGTGGCTTCACTAGGCCCCAGTCGCTAAGGCTCTAAAAATAACCGTCCGCTCTCCATCTCGAGCGAATCCTCCGACTCCTTTCTCTGTAACCTCATTCGAACTTCCACGTCCAACAGCGCGGCCCGAACCTCGTGAGAGAGAGGACGACAAACGTCTTGCCCTACCATAGCAGATGCTTTCAGACTATTTCATCCTGTCCTGTTCCCAACATCACAACAGTCTGAAACCCCCCTGAGCATCGCGATCACGTCAAGGTTACAGTGGTCGGAAGATGGGCATTGATGAGACTGGCGGGCTGGAGATCCTCTACAGTGAGGCTGAGTGGTCCACTATCACCCGCGCAGTCAGCATCGTATCGTATCTCATCTCAGCTTCTGTTCGAGCCATCAGTCTTCCCTGTCTTCCTCCAGGATCATGTTGTACGGGGCTGAAGCTTAGTAGTATTCTCATCCTCGTGTTGCAGTGCCTCTCTTGACCAAAGTATATAACAACAGTCGCAGGCTGCATTCTGTCTTTGACGTGTTTGTATACCCAATATCTCTATTACTTCATTATCCCACGCTTCAGTTCTCTTGATTTTTCACTCGCAGCTTTAATCCCCATATTCTACCGCAAAAGCACTAGATCACATCATCTCTCCAACTCTACCATCCGTCCAAACCTCCCACCCTAACCCGCAACAATGCTCCTAATCCGCACCCTCCTAATCTCATCCCTCACCCTCCTCGCCGCCGCCGACACCACCACACCCGCAGCCCCCGCAGCCCCAACCATAACCAACCTCTCCGCCCCCCAAGTAAATCTCCTCTCCGACCTCTCCCTCTACCGCTCGACCAAAACCACCGACCCCGCCTACGCCGCCGCCCTCGCAGCCATAACCTCCGCCATCCCCACCTCCGCCCTCTCCCAGATCGGCGCCGACCCCACCGGTTTGATACAGAGCGTCATCACCGGCACCGGCACCGCGCTGCCGGACTGGTACAGCGCCGTGCCGACGAGCGCGCGGAGCGTGCTGTCGAGCGTGATTAGCGAGGAGGTGGCGATCGCGTCGAAGGATATCGCGAAGGGGCCGGCGCCGACGAATGGGGTTGGGGTTGTGGGGGTGGCGTTGGCGGCGGGGGTGGCGGCGTTGGCTGTTTTGTGAAGCGGGGGGGATGATGTATAGCTGGCTGCTGGGTTGTTATTTGATGAGAGTGTGAGCGGATATCCCTATGCGTTGGAGCTGGTACGTTTCAATCCCCAGTGCTTCGTGCTCAAAATTTCAATATACAGTGAGATCTTTTGAAAATCGAAGATAATTTTTGGTTTACCATCATCCCTAATCCTACAAGCCATCACACAAAAAATCTGCAACCATATCCAGATACCAAAACCTCCTACTGCACTTCCCGAACTCCCTCTGCAAAATCCAGCCCAAACCGACCCTAAGAAACCATTGCAATAGAAACGAACAGCTCTTCTCCCATATCAATATCCTCTCATACCCCCTCCCAACATCTCCTCACGAGGCCTTCAACCTATTTGCCAACGCCCCACTCCCACTCAGTCCCCTCGTCGAATATGCCCCACTCTCCACCATGCCCAACCACTCCCCAAAATCAAAATTAACCACCCTCAGCACCACCGCCAATCTGTCCACCAATACTCCGCTCCACTCCTTGCCCGTCAATGTACTCTGCTCCCCTCTTCCCCTCGAATTGCCATACGCCTGCTCTCCGTGTCCCGTATTCTCCAAAACGTCCAAGAGACCTTTATCAGCATTAGGATTGATGCTATGTTTTCGGATAACCGACATGAGCACGCTCGTAGCATTATTGGCCCCAAGCGGCTTGACAGCGGCAAGGATAGCGTGTTCCGACGAGGTTTTGTTGAGAGCGGAGGCCCAGGCTCGGATGTGGTGGTGGACGGCATATACATTCCACGCTGCGTACCAGCCTGCCGCTTCGTACATGGTGATGCCTGTTACATTAGACCGTTGGGGTTGGATGCAAGTTGTAGAGTTTAGAGAGGCGCAGTCGAAGAGTTGGCATTTCGATACTGAGGGGGCCTTGGGGACGCAGCGAGCGCCGGCAGCTTGGTAGACGGCTTGGAGGAGGCATTTGGACCAGGATTCGTAGGGGGCGCAGACTTCGGGGGAGGTGAGGTTGTAGTTGTTTAGGTAGGCGGTTGTGTTAAGGGTTGTGTAGCAGGGGATTGTGGGGGCGGTGGTGAGGTTGGTGCAGCTGGGGAGGTGGGCGGAGACGTTGGGGTGGGTGGAGATGTTGAGGCCGGGGGAGACGACGAGGGGGACGCCCGACGCTGAGATTGAGGTGATGAGGGTTGTGAGGGACAGGATAGTGAGCGTGGTGCTGCTGAACCTGTGCATCTTGTGGGGATGATGAGCTCTTCGCTGCGAAGAAGAGGTCAGCTAGAGACCAAGGCATCGTGGGGTGGAGAAGTGTATATAAGCTCGAGTCAGGTAGAATGCCGACACCAGATTTTGCCGCATGAAAATCCGAAGAAGGGCATGTGCCAGACATGCGTAGAAACCTTGATGTAGCCATTGCCGCGCTTGTGGGTCGGGAATTTTGAACATTGGCGACAACGCGACTATAGGGAACGCTGCCGGCCAATCAGGGGAAAGTTCGGATAATAGTAGGCCATCTTCAGTCTTTTAGAGGTCCGTGGCATGCGGCGGCTTTTATGCGTTCGACCTTGCGCTTGATGGAGAAAAGCGCAGTCTAGAAATAGAATGAAAAGTAATGGAAAGGATACATGAACCACATATGATGATTTGGGGATTAGCCCAAACCTACTTACTGTTGACGACTTTCGTCTCTAATCAATATCCAAGGCTGGCTACTCCAGTCTTCTGTATGAGACCGTCAATTTCTACTATCCATGAGACGCTCAGACTGTCTATGCTGATTTCAATCACTGTGCCTGGTGTCAAGGTCGCGGATGTCGATGACCCGATTCGTAAGGAATTCCTATCGGAGCGGAGAGTAAGGATCTTTCCTCCGGCACATGTAGGGGTTACGCTGTTGCAGGTACAATGTCCGACTCCTGGAGACATATTTTGACCTCGACTGCTGTGCTGTAAACGGGTAAGGCTGTGAGCTCTTTGATCCGAATTGCGTCCACTTCGTTGAGCCTTAGGGAAGTGTCACCAAGTCTTATTCGACGTATTTGTGGTCACCTGGAGCGGCACCTTGGACTTGTGAAAGGATATCTTGGACGAGTATTCTTCTTGCTGCCGTAGACCATCATCTTAAAGGCATAGGTCCACCTGTTACATCAGCCGTAACTCGGTCTGTGTCTGCGGGGTATGATATGAAGTAGCGCTAGAATATGTAGAGGAATCTGCCTCTGGGCGCCGTAGAATTTGACCGCGTTCCAGCATTCGGAGCTAGATTTGGAAGCTGCTAACATGGCTGTAAATATCTGCAAGTCCGGAATGGGATCTCAAGTCATGTAAGTGTTGGACAGTATTCGGCGAACGAATGCCCGTTATATCGTAGCTGAGAGTCGCACTTCTTATCCAGTTGCTTGTTGCTCCAACCGGACCAGGCAGACTTCATAGCTGGAGAGGACCGAGAAATTCCATTGGAATCTGCGGTTTTCCGATGGGAAGTTCCGCTGCGGACGCAATTGCACTTGGCGCGCCTGTCTGACATGGACGGTGAAGGACCAATCTTTCCATCTTTCCATCTTATGACCAGATGAGTACTCCGCAAGATCATAGGTCTCCCAATTGTGGTACCATGGCTAGGCGAAAGTTGCAGCGGTGTTGAAACATGGTTGGGAGGACGGGAGGATTCATATTCGGCTGAAATTGCCTTCCCCAGCCGATGCATTTAGCGTGGAATATTCCAAGGGTGGCACGGCTGGGGCTTGGGGAAGATTGTGGACACCTTCGGTCAACAAGAAGTCAAGAACACATCGCCAGCAATCTTTGATCAATGCCTACAACTCTCTGCGCCTAGTCGCAAAGGTACCCACTGTCACTTACTCACCCTGTTTCGAGCCGGTAGTCATCCACGGTCGCGGCCGTTCGACCTCCACTCATTCTTTGACGCCCAGCTACAGAAGGTGAACAACATGGGCGAGCCAAAGGAGTATACCGAGAAGGAGCGTATGTCTGCAGAGATTGTCAGATCAGGACCTGGATCGCCTTCTCTACCGGTTCTGCCGACCGTGAATCCAGAGGTCGAGAAGAGGGAGCAGCCAGCGTCAAAGCTCCATCCATCGTTCTACGTGATGTGAGTGTTATAAATGCCGTGAAGACGGCGCATTGGTTTTGGCAGCACGTTCCCAATACTGATGCTTCCTTGCTACAGAACATGGATCACCTTGAGCTCCGGCATCATTCTCTTCAACAAATGGATCTTACACCCAAGCAGATTCCGTAAGTCACTTCGGTCACCATTGACACGACCTCGAACATACAGTATGCTGACGTTGTGCTACCAGCTTTTCGTATGGCATACCCCTATCTCTACCCTCATACCATACTGATCGTGGGACGGCAGCCATCACGCTGACATGCTGGCATCTGACGTTTGCAACCGTCATGACACAGCTTATGGCGCGGACAACGAAGCTCCTCGATGGCCGAAAAACGGTGAAGATGACGGGGAGAGTCTATCTACGGGCCATCGTACCCATTGGCGCCTTCTTCAGCTTGTCGCTCATCTGCGGTAACCTGACATACCTATACCTCAGTGTGGCGTTCATTCAGATGCTCAAGGTTCGTCTGCTATCCTGGGCTCAACATGTTCCGAGTTCTGATATCCAAATAGGCATGCACACCGGTTGCGGTACTGCTCGCAGGATGGTTGATGGGCATTGAGAAGGCTGATTTTAGAGTCCTGTTCAACGTATCCTTCATCGTCCTTGGTGTCATCATTGCCTCATTCGGCGAAATCGAGTTTGTCCTCATTGGAGTCCTCTTCCAGATTGGCGGCATCATCTTCGAAGCGATAAGGCTTGTCATGGTGCAACGATTGCTGAGCTCATCCGAATACAAGATGGATCCGCTGGTCTCATTATACTACTTCGCCCCGATCTGTGCCTGCATGAACTTCTGTGTGGCACTAGTATTCGAATTACCTAGGATTCCCATGGAGGCGGTTTACGCGGTCGGCGTATGGAGGTTAGTGGCGAACGCAATGGTGGCATTCGCATTGAACGTTTCCGTGGTGTTCTTGGTACGGTCTATCCTTCCACTGAATCACTTCAAATATACTGACATACACAGATTGGTCGAACATCGGGCCTGGTCATGACACTTTGTGGCGTGCTCAAGGATATCCTCCTCGTTGGAGCTTCAATTGCCATCTGGGGTACCCAGGTCACGGCTCTCCAATACTTCGGCTACAGCATCGCCCTTGGCGGACTGGTCTACTACAAGCTCGGCGGATCGACCATCAAGACCCAGCTTTCAGAGATGAATCGAGCTTGGGCAGAATATGGTGCCAAGCATCCTGCTCTTCGGAAGCTGATCGTGTTCGGTAGCGTCGTCCTACTTCTCTTCATCGTACTTGGAGGCCTTGCGCCTACGGTTGGCTACGACTCGACTTATCTGACTTCTGTCATCAAGGAGGGAGATAAGTCCAATTGATTCCATCATGGACGGCATGCTAAGACTACCGTTGGAACATTAGAACATTGCTAAGATTTGCTTCAAAAGCTTCTTAATTGAGTGTACGATGTGGCTGATGTCTGGATCACGACGCAGCATGAGTGGCGTTGTGGAAGGCTTGCTGGGATACGATTCTTACAATTGTACTTTATCCTGCAAACATTGCACTCTTCTAACCCATCGCGAATGCGCCAACACCTCTGGCTTCAAGCATGAGTGAAAGTGCCTGCACTGATATCAAGAAAGTTGACACGATTTCGATGATATCCCGATATGCCAGACACTATTAGAACTGGCATACTATACTTACACTCCGCCTGTAAGGTGTCGACGCAACTGTCAGAGCTGGCATACATGCCCTCAACCCATACGTCATCACCAGATTACAAAACCCACTAAGGTACTTACATAAACCTCGACGCAGCCCTCAATCTACAACGCTCTTCCCCCACAAGCTGCGTCTCCTGTACTACCCACCTTATCCTGGTCTCCATCCCTTCTCCCTATCCCCCTCTTTCCCCCTCCCCAACCCCTATGCCCCACTCCCCCCAAAAAGCCCACTTTCCATCCCCTACTTCCCCCAACAACCCCATCCCATATCCCATATCCCAACCCACCCCCACCCCCAATACCCTTCCCCCATCCTTTCATCCAACTCCTACCACTCACTCAACAAAATATAAAAAGACTGTCGGTATCTACTCAAAATCTTACTATCTTTCTATTAAGGCGGATATTCTATTTTTTTCATGGAGTTGTTGATAAGGATAGGGAGAAGGGAGAAGGGAGAAGGGAGAAGGGAGAAGGGAGAAGGGAGAAGGGAGAAGGGAGAAGGGAGAAGGGAGAAGGTGGGATATGAGGGTGGGTATATGTAGATGTTTATTGCGAGCGGTTGTGTATCATATAGCATGTTTTTGTTTTGTTTTATTTTATTTTGCTTTGATTTGTTATTATAAATCTATCGACGGGGCTGTTGATGGTCCAGGCATTATTTTCAGTGAAGGTTTTTGAGTGAAGGTTTCATAATCAAGTCAGGTCCGTTTTTTTAATGGTGTTGTGTTGGGAGATATGAGATGGAAGATGGAAGATGGAAGATGGAAGCTTCCTGATGAGTCGTAGGGGGCGCTGTTTGGCCCAACCTAGGTAGCTTTCCGGTGTACGTAGATAGGTCATTGGGAGAAAGACTGGAAGGTCCAGACGCAAGGCGCCGCGGTAGGTCGACATATGTGCTATTTCCCGCATTGTAGGCAATGTCTTCATAAGTACCATTATGATACCTGACTGATGCTATTCTAAGGTTTCAGATTTGGCTAAATGGTTCTCACGGCCAACGAGTAAGCAAAGTAACGTACTCATGTCCCATCTCTGGGCCGAATCCAATGCCCGGTGCGTGAATCTTTGCGGCTGTAGGACAGCGTCTGCGCCAAGGGAGGGGACATGTTCGGACAGAATCTTCCGGAAAAGGCTCACGCGTAGAGGGCCTGCGTCAGACGGTCCTGAGTGCTACTTGCTTCGGAGAGGGGGCCATCAAGGGCGATGACAAGAAGAAGGTGCCATGTTAAAAGGGCAACTTGTGGATGCATGGCATCGCCTGGTCTGGCGATTATTTGTGATGTTCCGGACGATGGTGAAAGTCGTAGGGCGCGGTCATAATAGGAGCTGAACAAGGTTGGAGCGAGGCACTGGTGTGTTTGATCCTTCGCGAGGCGGAGCGAGGCTATCTGACGCTCAGGGTAGCCCACTAGGCAACAGGAGTATCGTGAGGACCTTTCGCTCGGCAGCAAGCTACGCAGTTCCTGACATCGTGAGTGCTTCTCGGAATTGACAGCTCTCGTTTCACGATGCGCCCTTGCTGGATTGGGCCAATGGCCGTGCAAGCTGGCTGTTTTGCGGCGGCATATGGAGCCAATAATGAATAACCAGCAATCGGACAATCCAAAGGAGCTAGGAAGTAATCTAGACAACCCTAGGAGATTGTCTATACTTTTGGTAAGCTATGCTGGAAGTATGAGGGCCAGAGGTAGACCGGCGCAATTTGCTGTTCTGGATCCCAGCGCCTCAGTCTTCGCTACTGCTGATTTGTTTTGCGAAGGTAAGGGTGTGTCTCTCGGGGTGATAGTGGTGGTCAATGACAGGCGTGCTGATTGAATATTTCGCTCTATCCTTTAGCTTATCGTGTGTGAACTGCCAGTTTGCTTTGCTTCATTCGAAGTTAACAATTGGACAAGACGAGAGTGCAGACTACACGCGAAAGTCGTCCTTTTCAAGAAGGCCTTGAATTCGCGGTCCACCGACTGTCGTGTTGATCCATTTGTTCGAATCCTCGTGTGTATTCCTCGATGGCGACACAGAAGAGCGAAGCTCATGCTCTCCCCTTTATCTCAACAGTCCCGAGCTGCATGTACCGAGGCGATAGTCTCCAAACCTCAGTACACAATTCCCATTCCCCTGGCTACTGAGGTGTCAAGAAGCCGATGCTCGCCGCCGTGACTAAAGCCGCCAGTCCTATTGCGGCGAGAAGTATCCATTTCGTCCAGCCGCCGTAGATGATCATGACTAAGATAGGGCCCGCAAGGAGGAGGAGAGAGGCAAGAAAGGCGGCGAAGAAGGCGATTATCTGGATTTGTTCTGGGGACATTCTGTATTTGGGAGCAGCTACTGGTGGTGGGATGAGACGGTACGCGGAGCCGTTGGGTATGATGCTGGACGATCGTGTAATTTGGGCACGGAGAGTATACAAGAGCGGCCTTTTACAAATGGAATGGATGGACAGATCCCTCGTGAGATGGACAAAAGTTTGTCGTTTTATTAGTCCGTACTTAAGGTTAACGTTCTCAGCCCGCGGGCGAAGCGCCTAGTCTTAGGCATCTATGAAACAGATACGAAGACATGGATGAAGCTGACTGGTAAGATCTGACAGGATTCATCAGCTTTGACATTTTGAACGAATGAGAAGGTAGTGTGTATTATTGTGGGCGGCAAAGCATATGCAGGAGGTCTCCAGGCCTCCTGCTTTACTCCGATTCGGACATGAGGCTTGTTGCCTTGGCGGCATGGTGCAGCTGCAAGACCAACAATGATCATGAAAATGCACAGATTTCATTCTCTTGCTTGGGTGTGTCGGACAATGATGTTGTGTAGCCGATGTACTGGTAAGAGGTCAAACTTAGCAACGGCTAAGCCTTCGACGACTGGACCATATCATCTAAGCCTACGAGGGCTATATGACCAGCCATTAGACCATACCTTATCAGCTCAGCCGTTGCTAGGTGCGGTTTCTTATCAGCAACAAGGAGGGAAAGGGAACAGGGAAAAGGCTCACAGCGTGGAGGAGCATGCATACGGAGGAATACCAAGGCTTATGAGATGGCGCCTCCCACCACGAGAAGCACCAATCTTTAGGCGATAGGGACGCCGGGGAAATGCACCCCAGAGTTATGGCGGTCCCGGGGAGGCAAGGCTGAAACGTTTAGGCGCCCTGATCCCTGTAGAATATGAAGTACCTTACTTAGCGCCTGCTTCAGCCCTTCGGACTGACAAGGTACCTAGGTCGAGCGCATTCTCAGTGAGAGGATAGCAGAGGCTCCCTTTGCTAAGAACGGGACAGGTGTAACACCAAATGACGGATACCTTATCATATTCTACAGACCAGAGAGGATGATGCATTGAAGCTCATGCTCTTGGCGTACGATGATTGATATGTCGCCGTCGAGTTCCTCCCCCTGGCACACGGAAATTGGCCCATTGTGAGTTTTTGATACCGACACAGGGTATCTAGCTAGGTGGTAAGTATATTCATCAAGGGCTATCATGCGAGCATCAGTAGGGAGTTTTCGGACCCAAGCGATGACGGCATGGTGATCGTAGCCGCAATCGGGATGGCAACGTCACTTCTCTATCGGGCGTGGCAATGCAGACCTTCATTCTGATACATACTCAAATACCATTCCTCAGTAACCATCTCTATCAACCAACAATTCGACATATCTATCTTAGTGACTTGAACATCGTCGAGCGAACACTCGTTCAATTCTGCTTCGACCGAAACCCACACGCATCTTGTGTCATGAATACCTCTACAGATGCACCACCCTCCTATGACGAGGCCGCAGCCTCAGCTTCCGGTGCCGCAAGTCGGCACACTCAATCTTCGTATCTTTCACCACCCCGCAAAGAACGTAATGGAATATCGGCACTGGATAGGCGCAGCATGGAAGATGAAGGACGTACCCTACCCTCAGGCTGGCTGCGACAATACGACCATCAAAACCATCACCAATTCTTTGTCGACACCAATGTCGAACCACCAAGATCAATATGGCATCATCCATACGACGACGAACAGTACATGAAAGGATTGGATGCTGTGGAGAGGCAACGGATCCAGAACCTACAGAAAGTACCCAGTCAAGCGGACATTGCAGCCGAGAGCAGCGATGATGATACCGATGGTCAAGGATACCACGACCATTCCAAATATGCTTCCCCAGATACTGCAGAGCTGCCTCCTCGTGTGGCCCCACCAGCCAAGGGCGTGACGAAGTTCGGCCGGAGAATGAAGGACAAGATGACGCAGACCACGCATGAACAGCGGGAAGCACAAAGAAAGCAGCGTGCGGATGAAGAGCAGCGGGCGTATCAGCGGCACATGGAGTTTCGCCAGGCAATGTCACGCGCCGCCCAAACGGGTCAACCGCAATTCATCGGCAAGGGAAGAGATGGCAAGGACGTCTTCATTGAGCCGCCACAGGGCATGGGTGCAGGGCAGGGCGGTTACGGTAGTCAGGGCGGCTATGGCTATAATCCTTACGCACAAGGTCCTTACAGCAATGCAAATGCTACATACATCAGGCCGCAGTATCCCTACTCGAGGCCCTATGGTGGTGGATATGGTGGAGGGTTTGGTTTACCTTTGGCAGGTGGACTCATGGGAGGATTACTCATTGGAGACATGATGGGTGGAGGGATGATGGGAGGGGGAATGTTTTGAGTGGATTGATGAGATCGTTGCTTGGAGTCATTGCTTGCACAACAAGCGGGATACCCTGTAGTACTCGCTTCATAGCCCGCCAAACTCTCAATCCATACTCCGTACCTTCCGAACATCATGCTTTGATGCAATCTTTTTTCTGCGACCTTCCTCAATAAAGGTTTTAGACCTTTCATCTATCAGGACCCTGAAGAGATTCGCGTACTCCGTACGTCATAGGGAGTTTTGATCGAGGCAACACCAGTAAAACCTCGGAAGTATAGAGAGAACGCCATTGATCGCGCTGTCTACACTATGTGGCCGTCACGACTGCAGCACACGACATGACAGAATGAGAGATCCTGATGGCATAGACAGAGGGAAGTCTCCACTTGCTCCACCGCGTTTGTACGAGCGGTTAGCCCAGCTGTCAGGCTACACCTGGGACCATTCATTCCAACCATTCCATTCAGTACGTGAGGGATGTGCTTTTGTGAGGTATCATGCTGAGCTTCGACCTTGCAGACTTACGACAACTGGCATATCTTTGGTCTACGTCACCTCAATCCAGAGGCTTCTGGTGCCTCCTCAATACATGGATTCACCAAAACAGATTCGACTTCGAGCTCGCCGAAACAAGGGCCACGGCCGTTCCTCAAACACCGGCGAACTGGCAGCCTTAGCGGGAGCATCACTGACAACGGATCGACCATTACGCCCACCAGGTCTGAAGGAGACACCATCTACGTCCCAGTCGTTGCACGCATATCAACCCATACGTTGCGTATTGAACGCGAATACCATCTCTGCAAAACATTCGTACAGAATATAGATCCTGAGTGTTCTCACGCTGTACAGCCTCTGGACCTTGCAAAATTGCCAGGCAGGCAAGCGGATGAAGCACCACTGATTGTGTCCATCTTCAAGTCGCCAGGGAGGAACTACCTAGAGGACCTTCTCAACCTCGGCCCCTTTGGGCCCATTGAATCAGCAGGTCCTGATGGACGCGAAGATTTGAATGCTGTGTTACCGGCTCCGCAGAAATTAGTACCCATATCTACCTTTCTCGGATTTGCGATTGGGGCTTGTGAATGCCTAGAATTACTACACCATGGGTTGAGTGTTGTGCACGGCGAGCTCAGGGCTGATGCCTTCCATTACAACCACGATACTGGAGCTGTCAAACTTATCAACTTCGGGTCTGGACCGCGATCCTTCGAAAATGGGCTTACAAGCAGTGGATGGATTACACTGTCCCGAGAGATTGGCGTTAAACGCAAATTACAATACATTGCTCCCGAGCAGACGGGCCGCATGTCGGCGGAGCCAAATTCACGGACGGACATCTACGGCCTGGGTGTCCTTTTCTGGACGATGCTCACCGGCAAACCTGCGTTTCGAGGCGAGACACCCCTTGATATAATCCAGGCGGTACTAGGCCGTAGGATCCCTTTCGCCTCGTCGGAGCGGATAGATGTACCAGATGCCATATCGAAAATAATTCAGAAGATGACACAGAAGCAGATCGACGAACGGTATCACTCAATTAGCGGCGTCAAACATGACCTTCTCCAAGTACAACGAATGCTCGGAGAGGGTGATAACGAGGGCCTTGTGAATTTTATGGTCGGTTCGAAAGACGTGTCATCGTTCTTTGTACTTCCCACAAGCATATCTGAGAGGGAAGAGGAGCGTGCCAAGATAGTCGAGGTTATACGGAAGATAGCACAGTGGCAGCAGAAACACAGCACCGAAGGATCTGGCAATATGGTCTTCGGCTCCACTTCTGGCACGTCGACTCTCTCTGAACGTTTCGATAATCTTGAAAGCGTCTCCTATTCGAGCGACACAAGCTCTCAAGTGGGCAAGAACGTTGATCGCAGTCCGGCCTTGGGGCCATCTATCTTTGTAAAGGGTTCTGCAGAAGGCTCGCGTCTTGAATCATGGGATATGTCCAACGGTGCTCAACAATCGACTAAACCGTCGCTCGAGGTCAGTGATAGTAGAGAGTCGATAGATACAATATTCTCCTATGATACCCAGAAAAGCGGTCTGCGTCCCGATTATCTCAGCAGTGGACATCAGATTGGTGCAAAACAGGAATCAAGACGGAAGGCTAGCCCCGCAAAATCGCGAAGGCATCGTTGCGAACTCATCTCAATCACTGGTGCAGCTGGTGCAGGAAAATCAAGCCTTATTCAAAGTTCTCAGATCGAAATTCGCAAGTGGGGATACTTTGCTTCTGCAAAGTTTGATCCAGCACGGAAGGCGCCTTATGAACCCCTCCTCCGTGCAATGGGGAGCTTGATCAGACAAATCTTTTCGGAGAGTGACGTTAATAGTGGGTATCACAATATGATTCGTAAGAATATCCGAGGCCTTTGGGGGTCCGTTTGCAGTATGCTAGACTTACCCGAAAGCCTCATTTCCTCAGAAGGACGAATCGGCAATCAAGCCCCAACTTATATGTCCCAAAGGGTCAACAGATCCGTGAGAGCCGAGTTGATGGAGACGGGCAGTATGCGGAGCACTCAAAGCAGCAAAGCTGCTGGTATCACCCATGGCAATTCCGATGTCCTAAGATCTGGTAACACAAACCCTCGATCGCTGAAATTTGTCACCATCTTTATTGACGTTCTCCGCGTTCTTTCGACAACAAGGTTAATATGTCTGTGCCTTGATGATGTCAACTATGCTGATGAGGAGAGCCTCGACTTGCTCTCCGACATTATGAACAAAAAATTGGGCATAGTCATCTTGACAACCTGCCGAATTGAAGAAACAACCCCAGCCCACGTTCAAGCCGTGTTGAATACCAGAGCCGCCAATGTAACATCAATCAAGCTATCGCCCATCAGTGAACAAGAAGTGGTCGATTACGTAGCTGCAACTTTGTATCGACCGGCTAAATATGTCCTGCCATTAGCCATGGTTTGTCTCGAGAAGTCCAACGGTAATCCGTTCTACCTAAGGCAGATGCTGGAGACTTGTCATCGAAAAGGTTGTATTTGGTTCTCATGGAAGGAGTCAGTCTGGGACTTCGATTTGGATCGGGTGCTCGCGGAATTCGAGTCGGATTCCTATGGACAACAGCTCAACACGGGCTTCATCACCAAGCGACTACAAGATCTACCAAAGGCTGCACGGTCCATCCTTGCATGGGCGTCAATACTGGGAACAACATTCTCATTCTCAATGGTTCAGAAACTCTTGAGTGGCGAATTTGATTACGATGATACTCGAACAACCAGCAGCGATAACCCCACAACAGATGCAGATTTGTTTGCACCGCAGCCAGCTGAGAACGTGGTGGAAGGTCTTCAAGCTACATTGCAGGCATATATACTCATGCCTGGCAGCAAGGAAGATGAGTTCAGCTTCTCGCACGATCGTTACATCACAGCATCTGCCTCGCTCAGAGAACGTCAAGACCATGAAAAAATGCACTTCTTGATTGTCTTGACAATGATGAAGTACTCAGACCTGGATGGACGTTTGTTGTATCAATGGGCTCGCCACGCATGTCAGGCTTCCCGTGTGATTCAGCGTCGGGTCACGGATCGATATCGATTTAGATCGCTGCTATTGGATGCTGCTCAAAAGGCGATTGAGTCAGGTGCGCGGCCGACGGCTCTGGACTACTACGAAACATGCCTGGCTTTCATGCAGCCGAACCCGTGGCAAGAGGGAGCCACGGATGTGTTTTATACTGAGACACTGGTTTTGTACACGAAGGCCGCGGAGCTCTATTGGCACCAAGGTCGTCCAGTTGATGCTCAGAATCTACTTGACTCACTCTTTGCAGGTGCCCGGTCAGCATCGGATAAAGCTCCGGCATGGATCCTTCAATCAAAGCTCTTTGCTCAATCTGGCAATATTGCGGGAGCTTCAACAGCGTTGAAGACTTCTCTTCTGGAGCTGGGCCTTGACATCGCTGACACGCCAACCTGGGACTCGTGTGATGCAGAATTTGACAAGTTGAAGAAGATTTTGCAGGCGACTAAGTTTACCGACATAATCGGTAAACCTCTAAGTACTGATACAGACACGATCGCCATAGGGTCAGTTTTGGTGGACGCGATCAGCGCCGGATTCTGGAGTAACCCACTGCTGGTAGGTTGCGGCTTATGACCTAGCGGTATATTGCGCTGCTAACAATTACAAGTTTTATCAATTGGTCCTCAAGATGGTGGAATGGCATCTCAGCCATCCAGCCACGTTCTCCCAAACAGGTATCGGCTTCACATACCTCGCCATCATATCTGTTGGTAGAGGCACTGACCCCGCCTTTGGCCTGCAAATGCATGATATCTCAAGGCAACTTTTGGGCCAATATAGTGATTCATATACCGTTGGACGAGGATTAACACTATCAGCAGTTTTCGTCGCTCATCTTTGCGCACCAATACGATATCAGGTCGATACCTTGGAGCAAGCCATTGACCACTCGATGGCCTCTGGGGATAGGCACACATACCTCTTCTCCGTCGGCTCAATCGCACTCTGCAAAATCTTCATTGGTGATGACATGGCTGGCATCGAGTCCTACTGCGCCAGCGCCGCGCAAGACTTTGGAGACTGGAGTTCCGACATGAGAGGAGGCGCCTTGCTGACCGCTGCCAGGCAAGTTTCCCGGTCGCTACAAGGAAAGACCTGGACCGAATCTCCAGAGACTGTAATGTCTGATGACGATCACGACACGGTACAATATTTGAGCCTCGTTGCTTCTCGTTCTACCAATCCAGAGATACCTCGAGACCTTTATAATGGCTTGCATCTTATCCCATTGTACTTGTACGGCCATCATGAAAAAGCTATCCAATTGGGAAACGAAACGATCGCTTCCAACGGAGTATTGTGGAGCATGCGCGTCATTCCCCTGACACTTTTCTACACTGCGCTTGCCCTCCTAGCCTATCTCCGTGAGCATCCATCAGATGCAGATCGCGATACAATGCTAGACAAAGCACGAGATTACAAGAAGCGCATAGTCCGATGGCAAGCCGACTGTAATGCCAATTACTTGATGTGGTCCTTGTTGATCGAGGCCGAGATGGCCGAAATTGAGAAGCGCTTCGGTGATGCCATCCAGTCCTATGAAGCTGCAATAGATCATACAGAGCTGCATGACTTTTACCTCGAACAAGCTTTAGCATATGAGCTGCAAGGCGATTTTTTCGTCCGTCGAGGAGCTATGCGAGCAGCCAGAACAACGCTTTCGGACGCAAAGGCTACATATTCACGGATAGGGGCATCAGGTAAAGTCGCACAGCTAACAGCGAAGCATGAATGGGTGCTTCGAGCATCAACGACTGTTCAAACAAGAGATCAAGCTGTGCAAACAGCCAACACCATTGGGGAAGTTAGCAATACTCAATTTCGCATTGAAGAGAACGAACGACAAGAGACCAGGATCCTGGGCAAAGAGACCGCTGGCGATCGGACGCAAGCCTGGGTTAGCCCCGTTCTACCGAAGTCGGCCGATAAATGCTCTAGCCAAGACATTTCGGATTTGGGACTCGATGTCCTTGACCTTCAAAGCATTCTGGAATTCAATCAAGCGATATCATCCGAGCTGCAGATTGATCGCCTTTTAGCTACCATGACGGAAATCATCTTGGAGTCCGCCGGTGCCCAGGCGGACTTTGCCGCTGTGATCATTGAAGGTGAGAGTGGCTGGTGTATAGCCGCAAGTGGTACAGCCGATGGTATATCGCCTGAGTTTCGTCCGATAAGTGAAATCCAGGATGAAAGCCAAAAGCAGGTTCTGCTATATACAATGAGGTTCAAAGAAGTGGTGTTTGTGCACAATTTATCTCAGGACTCGCGCTTCCTCGCGTTAGGTTCAGCGAAGTCGGTGATTTCGCTACCTATCCTCCAGGGGAAAGATTTATTGGGAGTATTGTATATGGAGGGGGTGTCAAATGCATTCACCGATAGAAACTTAGGGGTTCTTCAACTGTTTTGCAATCAAGTCGCTATATCGATTGCAAATGCACTGCTCTTCAGAAACGTTGCTAAGGTGTCGGCCGCAAATCAGAGTATGATTGGTCAACAAAAGCTCGCACTGAAAACGGCAAGGGAAGCTGAGCTTAAGGCCAAAGTCGCAGAAGCTGAGGCTATGGAGAACGTGCGTTTGAAAGAAGAGGCTGCGAAGGCGAAGAGCAGTAAGTGTCCCGTAGACTCCCCTTCCTACTCTACCGGGTTCGAGTGCTTGGTAAAGCGTAGCAATTCTTTTCAAGCATTATATGGTAGCTAGAATCTGGCCTTGCAGTCCTATGTACTAATTCAGGCTACATCAGTGTTCCTCGCAAATGTGTCACACGAACTCCGCACTCCCTTGAACGGTGTCATCGGAATGTCTGAATTATTGAAGGACACGCTATTGAGTGTACAACAATCCGATTACGCCAACAACATTAAAGTCTGTGCGGGTAAGAGTATCCGTATCATCATTGAGCAAATCTCACTATTGATGACCTCTTATAGATACCCTGCTTACCGTCATCAACGATATCCTCGACTTCTCCAAATTAGAAGCTGGGAAAATGAAGCTCTTCAGCGTACCATTGAATCTGAAGGAAACGATTGCGGAGGTCGTACGTGCTCTTCAATTCACTAATAACGTGACACTCAGGACGATCACGAAACTAGACCTTGACCCCAACCTCTTGGTGATGGGTGACCCTGTCAGACTCCATCAAATATTCATGAATCTACTCAGCAATAGCTACAAGTTCACAGCCAATGGTTCAGTCACGGTCAGCGCCAGGACGATCCATGAAGACCGCGATAGTCTCACGGTAACCTGTTCAGTCACCGATACCGGCATTGGCATCACTCAAGAACAAGTATCGCGCTTATTCAAGCCTTTCTCCCAGGCCGACAGCAGTACCCAGCGTTCCTATGGCGGCAGTGGCTTGGGTCTTTCCATCTGCAAGGCGCTCATAGAGGCACTCAATGGTAAGATCAGTATGGAATCACAGCTCGGCGTTGGTACGAAGGTGTCTTTCGTCATAAAGTTCCAAAAAGCAGCCAAGTCCGCTACGGCAGGCGCCGCTGAGGTTTCTACCAGAGAACCAGATCCCATGGCAACGTGGTCTTCCGACGCCGATAATCTAGCCCCTCGCTCATCGACGGCTTCCGTATTCGATCTCTCTCAGATACCCAGAAGCGAGCTTCGCGTATGTATAGCGGAAGACAACCCAATAAACCAAAAGATAGCTGTCAGCTTTGTCAAGCGACTCGGCATACAGTCAGAGGCATACAGCGACGGTCAACAAGCAGTTGAAGCCGTCCGCAAAAGTTCCAAGGAAGGTTCACCTTTTCATTTGGTTCTCATGGACGTCCAGATGCCCGTCCTCGACGGCTACGACGCCACGCGACTCATCCGGAAAGACGAAGATCCGGCGGTTCGGGGAATTTTGATCATCGCGATGACCGCAAGCGCCATCCGCGGGGACCGCGAGAAGTGCTTGCAAGCAGGCATGAACAACTACCTTGCCAAACCGGTAAGGGCAGCGGTGCTCAAGACAATGTTGGAAGACTATCTGAAGAAACCGCCGGAAGTCATTCCGCATCTGCAAGAGACAGCAGCCGATCTTGCCAAGAAAGTCATGGAAAGGGCGGAGAACGCAAAGGAGAGCAAAGACGCGAAGAAAGCAGCGCATCGTTCTCGTCCCAGTCTTGAAAAGAGGATGAGTTCCCGGAATTTTAAAGTCCCAGAGGAGATGGCCGAGACGCCGCGCGCTCCTGCACCTCGCGATCGACCTGTGGTTAGTAGGACGAACAGCGCCATAAACGTCACGCGAAACGGCATGCCCGACAGGATCGAAGAGGACGACGCCGTTCCTCCGCTATCTCTCAGCAACGCAAGTCTCTCATGACACACATAGTTTCCCACAGCACCTGCTTCACTAACTACGAAGAACATTTCCCCTCAAGGCGATACATCCGCTCCTGCGCGTGCGACCCCCAACGCAAGGATCCCCATTACCACTCTTCTTCATTATCAGTCCTCAAGCATTAGCGCCGGTGTTTTTGCAGGCCGATGATCCCACATAAGCGAGGCGTTATCAGGATAGGGCCGTCTGAATTTTCCCCTGTACATAAATAGGAAAGAGGGACTGGATTACCTCTAGGCGCTCGGAACACAGCACCAGCGCAGTTTTGCGGATGTGATTTCTAGGGAAGGCAAGAATTTACATAGATATTTATTTGGACTAGGCATAAGGTTGTGGATAGGGTTTATTTAATGAAGTGTTTATACGGTAGATTGGAGAACACAGTACGACAATTGACGTCCCATCTTCCATCTTCCCAACTTCAATCTCCCAAAAATTCCAATATTCAACCTCCCCAAACCCCCAAACCGCACATCCCAACCATCTAAATTGTACCAAATCCTGATACCATGAATCATCATATCTACAAATCCCCAAATCAGTGCGCGGACCTTGCTACGTATGGTAAGGGAGACCGCTAGTAAGTATTAGAGAATAGGGCATGTATGTGTGTATGTATGTACAAAACAAAGTCCACGGACTGACTCACCCATACTGATGGATCTGATAAAAGGCGCGAAGCTTTTATGATTATGATCATGTAAGTAGGTAGGTGGGTAGGTAGATGGAGAGGTGGACGTGATCATGATATCTATTGGTAATAGATAGTATGATGGGGGAGATTTGTTTACTGTTTTTTTTTAAAGAAGCTTGGAGTGTTATTTGATGTGGGTTTTTGAGAGAGGTTGGGGGGGATATCGGCTAACTAGCCCGATGATGGATGGCGAGAATCTGGTGAGATTCCTCTCGGTTGATGATGCTTCTCTGATTATGTCAGGTACAAGGTATACGAACAGTTCTTTGCAGCCCATTTGTATGAAACTTGAGGATTGAATATTAGCACAGCATATTCGGTGATTTGACGAAAGGCATCCAGTGCTCATTCTCTCTCGTTTCCTCGATGATCGGTAAGGATTGTAGCTAGATTAGCCCTGCGCCATGCGTAGCTCAATTGTAATAAGGTCCAGTTGCCAGGATGAGGCAGTGTCGATTGTGACTATTGTAAGGTCTTATCTCCCTTATCAAACCGCAGCTTAGGTTTTGCCTTGACTTCGGAATCATACGCTCCATCGCGCCCTCGTACGACCAGGCTGTGAGCTAGCTGACGGTCAAGACCACATGGCTTGCCTCTAAGCGTAAGTGTTTGATATAACCGAAGGAGAGATTCGAACCGAATTCTGTCGATCTAGGTGAGGAGTCACGGCAACAGCAGTTAACATTATTCAAGCTAGGAAAGTAATGAGGGTAGAGAAGCCCAAAGGAGGAAAAAGTAACAACAAGGCAAGAGTACGGTATGCATTTAAAGGCGAGGCCGAGCATGGCCGAACAGGAAAGGCTGGCTGTGTTGGGATTGACTGCGGCCAGCTCAGTACAAAAGGAGCTTGCTGGGATGTTGGTTGGCCTCCGAAGATAGTATAGCGTATTGTGGCTTGTCGCTTCGGCAAGCCATCGCAAGCCATTGATGGAAGTGCGATGCGGGTGGCGTTCGATCTGCGAACTAGGGCTGAGATGATCCCTTTCCGTCGACCCCAATACTGATAGGCTGACTCGTACGGGATAATCTAGGGAAGTCGTTGCGAGGCGTAACGCTCAAGATATGGATGGATCGGCAATATTGTCGCCACGGCCATGTGTACATCCCGGACACAGCCATGTGCGCATCTTGAACAATACAAGAGCTCGAGTCGACTTTCTCGAATGGAAAAGTTAGACGGCCTGGAGGTGATCCCACGATGGAAGCGTGATCACTAGGGCAGAAGGGAATGGCGATTGAGATTACGATTGGCGATCAACGGGAACGGCGACTCTTATCCAGGCGTGATAGAAGAGCTGTGCGCTTCCCATCCTGACTACATATGCAGCAACCGCAGATTGTAGATGCAGGTTGTTGCAGGACAGAAAAGGCGATGGTGTAGGTTTTGTAGATGCATAGCTGCAGCCATGCCGCAAACGTTCCGAGATGTCGCACTGTTGCAATTTGGCGTGATGGTGCGTATTCGTGGATGTTACTGTTTTGACAAGCAAGCAAACCAGGTCCGTTCTTCGGCTGCACCCTTGCCGATGGCTAATGGTAGAAGTTTTACTTTGTGCTCTGAAGCGTGGGTACCGAAGCCACCAGCCCAGTTTCAGCAGCCCGCCCCACCGGTCGACAAAGGAAAGTGAGGGGTGCCATGGCTCGAGCATATGTCGTTCAACTGCAGCTTTGGTAGCCCGTGGTAGTGGTTGTGTACCCCCAATTCACCACTCATGATGATTGCGTTGTGGTGCCGTGCGACTGACTGTAGAACATGCATCGCTGCTATTGGCCCAGTACGTGTTCTTCTTATGTGCATATTCCCCAGAGGCGAGCCGTCGGCAAGGATTGCCACCGAACGTACGACACCAATGGCGGCTTGCGGAGAGGCTGCCCTTATGCGGTTTACGATCGACGTAGAGAAAGGAGAGTCAGGATAGATGTGTTGGTAAATTGCACGGGCCTTCCACCGAACGGGATAAGCAGCCGAGATTTACTGGCAGCCAATGAATGGGATGATCGACATGAAACTTGAGCCTGAATTGCTTCGAGAATTCCATGAAACGGCGCATTCAGCCACGCAGCCTTGAAGCGGCTTCTTGCGTAACTACCGTAGTCAATCAGCCTGATGGTAGGGAGTAAAACAAGGACCAGTGAACGGCCAGTCCGGTCAGAGCGATCCCATCAGGCTTAGATTGAGCAATCTACTACTATTCTCAGAGTCGCCTCCGGGTAAACGAAGGCACTCATGGGGCGCAATGAGCTTAACGCCGGAGGTTAAAGCCATTGCTGGCTTAGCCTGTCTTGGCTTTGATCGGTACCGTAAAGTACAGCACTTTAAGGTAGTACTAGTAGTACATGGTACTCCGTGATTCTACCTTACCTTAGTCAGTAACTAGTCATGATCCCTGCCGACCTGAGCCGTAGCCGGAGCCGGAGCCGGACCCTGAGAGACTAGCCGTAAATTGTGAAATGCGAACGCGATTCGCGGTTGATCATTTTCCATTTTCTTCCTCGTCTCTTTTTAGCATCTCCTCATCCTTCCCATTCGCCGTTTCGACTCACCCTCCTTTGCCCTTCCAGGCATTCCTTTCTTTTGAAGCCACGCGAACTGATCGGCTGGTGCTGGCCATAGCCTGCTTCCATTTCCGTTCGAGAAAAGCTAGAGGTGAAGGAATAGCCAGCCTCGGAAGTTTGACCGACACCCTGCTTGCCTGACGTAGTATGTTACCCGCTTCCCTCACTACTTCAATCCTTCGATACGTGCTCCTCATTGGTCTGCCAAACCACGAACCTGCTTTACCTTACCCCAGCTGGATCTCTCAATCTGGCATCGCCTCAGGTTCAGGGTCTCAGTGGCACCTTCTTCTTCCGTATATCATTCAACCTTCTCCCAAAAGGTTATCTCCACATTCATCTGTCATCCCGCACCCATGTTGTTCACCCACATCTTCACTCCGGACATCTAACACCCAATCACCCACACCATCGCCAGTAATGTTACTTACACTCAAGCCTTCACAGCAACACGGGTACGCAAGTCCCCATGCGTATTCACTTACCCAACGTTCTCCCTCCTCACTCTACTCTTCGCCTCCGAAGTCGACCTCTCTTCCTCCTCTACCGGACATCCCTCCTCAAAGAATGACTACACCACATCGCGGCTTGCCTCCTCCGTCGGTGATGGACAGGAGCTTGCCATTGCCAGAACGAGCTCAAGCGTCTAGTACCTTGAGTATGAGTTCTGGTATGGGCGCACTACCACCAGCACCAACGCAATGGCAAAATCAGAACGAAGCAACGCAGTCATGGCTTGATGCCAAGAAAGAGGAGGATCGAAGGAAACAAGAGGAGGAAAAGACTCGGCAGGAAGACCTGAAGCTACAACAGCGGAAGGTGGAACAGAACATACTACAAGAGTCTCTTCGAGGCGGAGTCCCTCCACCGATGGTTCCCATGATATTTGCAAGCATTGGAGGAAGCAACGTTGCAAACATGAGCGTGGAATGGGCTCAGCATTACATGACACAGATGAGTTTGCAACAACAGGCGCAAATCCAGCTGCAGCAGCAACAGCAACTGCAGCAGCAACAGCAGCAGCAGCAACAACAACAACAGCTACCGGCACCATCTCAGGTTCAACCTTCCCCCGAGCAACGACGAGAACCTCGAACAGTCGCAGGCCCGAATCCTAATCCTTACGGCGCGCAACAGATGCAGCCGCCGACCCACAGCAATGCCGTACAACCCGTACAGCCCGTTCAACCGAACCCGCCTGCTGCAGTCTACACGCCATCATATTCTCATGCTACTCTTCCCAGTGAGCGAACTCGGGCCCCTCAACCTCTACAGGCAGCTCCACCTACATCAAATCCTCGACCAACGACCTCACAATCGAATTTGTCTCGTCTGAACACTGGGGACATGCATGCAGCTCCACTGGGAACCTCTGCCCCACCGATGAGTATGCAGCATCCGACACAGCAGGCGCTCTCAACTCAAAACCAAGACCAGCCATCATCACCTGGGCTCTATTTCCATCATTGGCAGCCTCCAGACTCGCAGGGGAAATCCAAAGACAAAGACATTCATGGCACCCCGGCAGTCAAAAGTGCGCACACGTCACCTAATACACAACCTCCTGGGTCCCATTTACGGTCCGACTACACAACCTCGCCCAAGAAACGGAAAGCGACAGGATCACATCAAGCTGCACCGACGCCGTCTTCACACACCTCTCCGTCCTTTTCACGACAACCTTCTTCGGGCTCGACGTCAGGCCGACGGCGTAGACATTCACGAGCAAGTGATACCTCATCTCACTCACAGCCCCGTGCCGCACAAGGAAGCGGACGCCAAAGTTTCTCAGAGGCCGAAAGTGGCAGAAATTCGGCACCCTCTGAAACGCGGCACTCCCGTCAGAATCATCCGGCCGGATCGGATAGCAGAGAGATGAGGGAGATAAGGCAGGTTTCCCGAGACCTAAGCGACCGAAGCAGTCCCAAACAAGAGCCATGACCCGGCCTCCTTAATTTCTCATTCGACGCCTGTTGAACGGGGCCTTTAAATCATACGTTCCAGCCAGAGATTACGGTGGGGATACGAAATATACATGGGCATCTGGTATTCCGTCTGGTTGGCTATTTTTATATACCCTTCATGCGACATGTATGCCATCATGAATCTTGCGTGTGGTTGGTAGCTTTCGCGACTGACTCATTATTTCTCAAGCCCCGGGGGCTGGGTTGGACTCAATGTATCTGTACTACTCGTTCCATTCTTGCTTTCACTTCAGATGTAACATATTTTTGGATCCTCGGGATCATGAGACTTTGAATGGCTTATGCACACCAGCTGCCGCGAGCGGCGCATGCTTGTGCTTTGGGTGGAGATGAAACAGCATTTTCTCTTATGTGCGGAGTCGCAACGACTGATTCCGGTCCCTGCAGAAAACAACGCTTTGACTTTTCTATCTTCATGACTCGTGCAGCTGATGTCAATTCGCAGTAAAATGGTCAAGGACGTGATCGAACCTTGGTTCTTCCCATCCATGATACTGGGAGTTTGACAATGCAACCGTCCTTGGACTCTCTTTTCTTCAATTTCGCGGGCATATGTAACGCGATGACCCGATATGGATAGCCGTTATGTACGTGTACGCTAAACCCAATGGAGATGATGCGCTCCAGCGTCCTTGCAGTATGCATATCCTCTCGGCAAGCTCGGTAAACCTTTTTGCCAATGCACCCATCCAAATTAATTTTTTTCTTTCCTTTTACCTGCGGGTACAACGTACATATGCATCTTGATCATGTGCTTTTGACTTTTCCCAGGTTGAAAATTCTTGCTTGTTGGGTTCTGTTCTGCAGCTGCGGCGCGGGATCGGTGGTCTGGTGCGATGGCTTTATTTTGAGTTTTGCTGTGGGCTGGTTCTTCCATATTTGGATCAGCGGGGGATGAGTTGTGAGTGAGTGAGTAAGTGAGCGATGGGTAGGTATTTTGAGTTGTTGGGTTTTTGGGGGGGTATAGGATATGGGGTATGGGGTATGTGGTAGGGAGGATAGTGGGGATGGGGACGGGGATGAGGGTGGGAATGGATAGGAGTAGTTTCTTTGTTTTCATCGCTGTGCTGCGTTGTTTGCCTGATCTGATCTGATCTTTCAAGGTCGAGACGAGAAATGGAACACATCGTCATATCGGCAGCTCAAGAATTTCTGCCATTGACGTTTCTTCTTTGTTTGTCCCGTTTGAGTTAACTTGACCTTGATCATTGACCTTGATTCGTTGTTCATGGGATTTTGGGGATTGAGAATGAGGGGGGGGTTGATGTGAGTTACTACGTTTTTTGGGTGCGTGATATGTGCATGGTGTGTTGTTGTACTGAGGTTGGAGGTTGGAAGGAGGGGTTGATTACTATTGAGGTTTTTGGCGGGACTGGGGAGGTGGGTTTGGTGGGTTTGAGAGGGTTGAAGGGGGGGGAGGGGGGGGGGGGGGGGGGGGGGGGGGGAAGTTTTTTAGT
>JAABUY010000072.1_pt1 | contig 223741 bp, 190 predicted proteins | sample 5560271 | NCBI WGS metagenome assembly JAABUY01 (sample SAMN10711886, study PRJNA513374) | rock metagenome | isolation source: Antarctica rocks | place: Antarctica: Victoria Land, University Valley | reverse complement strand
ACTAATGGATGGATGTAGCTATGTAGAATGGAATAACCATCACGAGAAATCTCTATTAGTCTGCCAAGGCCCCCTGACTAGTCCTGATTAGTGACTACCGAGGTTGACCCGGTCTGAATTCCAACAAGGATTGCACTAAGCTATCGCGTTCCTACCCCGCAGTGATAACACCTACACGGTCAGTGCACTTTCACCAGTAGGAGTACGCCAACATAGCAGTGCACCTGTACGATCTCAGCCTTTTGTGGCAATTCTTACATGGGCTGCAGATGGCACATTGTAGACTCTGACGTTATTGGTGGAACGGCTTACCACCAATCGCTCTGCTTATTATATCCACTGATATACCATATGGCCTAGCATGATTGGACCCTCACCTATACCTCAACGTAATCTGGTATAGCGTTGTTTTCGCCGAATACTCGGAGCCGCCTGACGTATTTGCGAACATTATATTTGGTCTTGCTACCCAAATTCCTTTTGATCATTGATCCTAGGCACAGAAGAGAGGCTCTATGCGTCCACGTATCCCCAATCATAAATTTCCAACGGAGAGTAGACGCACCATCTCAAAGAGTAACTCCACCTTCAACGGTCTCCTCCGCCGTCTCTCTACTCGTGCGGACTCTTCTTTCTTCGGTGGTGAACAAGCTCAAGCAGTAGTAAGCGAGACCCTTCGACGTGACTAATTTTGTTGAAATTCCAATCCTTAGACTGAAAGTAGCTCAAGAAGTGGAGAGCTTTCCAGGGTCAAGAAACGATGCCCAACCCTACGAACGGTGTCCGTGGTGGGTCATCTAAGCGCAGAACTACACCGTCAGATCAAACGAAAGATCAGCAACTCGGCTCTTTCAACAGTCCCGACCTCAGCCGCGGCGATAACGAACAGCCACAAACCCCAGCCGCTGTACTAGCTTCCTCGAATGGGGCCCTACAGCGCCTTGCAGGCATTGCGCAATACTTCGAATCCTCATTTGGACACGACATCAATATGGTTGAGGGAGCCTATGGGATAGAGATGGAGAAGGAGAACGAAGTAAAAAGATTAAATCAGACAGTAGAGACATTGACTCATATCAAGAGCAAAGAAATGGAGAATCTCCGACACGAAAACACAGAACTCAAAGCTGGGCAAGAAGCTTGTGACTGGGAAAGAAAGAGATGCCAAGAGATGAAAGAGGAGCTCATAGCTCAGCATGACGAAGCAGAGGCAAGTAGGCAGGAAGAGAACAAACGGAAACTGCAGGAAGAGAAAGCCAAACTTCAGAAACACGTGAAAGTGATCAAAGCAGAAATTGAAGAAGAACACAAACACAGAGTCCGAAAAGTGGAGGACCACAACGAGCAGCTGTCAGCAATGAATAAGGAGCTGGAGCAACGTTCATCAGCGGCCGAAGAGAAGCTAGAGATGAAGAAGATACGGCATGCTCGAGTGGAAAGGAGCCTAGAAGAGGAAAACATGAAGCTGACTGCGGAGCTGAAGCAAGTAAAAGCCGAATTCCCCATCGAGAAACGACCAATCGAGTACTAGTCCGTGCTATTCACTTCCGTTTAGCAATAGCAGCCATATGCTGACATGCTTTCAGTGTCCATGGATTCCGGCGAATATCTGATGCTATCAAAGCGGTATCGTCAAAATACTTTCAGAAGCTACCAGAACAAGCCATGATGGTGAGTCGAATTCTGCGTTATTCCTTCATTTTGATCACTCCCAGCTCATCGGCAACACAGAACCCAGAAGCTATTCATTCAGAACTATCTAGGTTGAGTCCCATCTTTGGCGCAACGCCGGTCTGGCCGACGCAAATCTCAGAGTTCCTCAGGTTAAGGAATGTCCAACATATTATTTCTATCTGCCTGTGCGATTATATATGGCAACCGTTTTTTCCGCATGATAGTCTACCGAGCCACCAGGGAATGGATCAATTTTTGAAAGCGGTATCCAAGTCACTCTCCACCCTGGGCGGACGAAGTGAGAGCGTATGGAGAGTCTTGACTCTACGTGGTATCAGCGCTCTCGGCCATTCTATTACACGATCGAGCGAAGTAGAGTGTACGGTTCAACGAGTTCTCGATATTCTTCGACCGTTAACCACACTATCCGAGTCGGTAGAACTCAAGGAGGATTTGGTCGGCATTATCTCGGAGTCAATCACCTTGTGGGATGCCGCACGGAAGGATGAGGTCAAACTCGTTGTTGTAAAGCAGCCCGATTCGAGCGATAAGGAAAATTGGCGAGCCGAAGATATGTGCGGTTTGGAGGTGGCCTTGATGCCACCAGATGAAAGGATCGACACAACGGGTATTGAACCGCTTTGTCTTTTCCCCGTCGTTTTCCAAACCAACTCACACAGTGAATCTGTGGTCCTCCACCAAGGCAGCGCGCTTTTTCCGACCTCTCACGTTTGTATCCAGGGACTGTTAGAGAAGAATAGGCATGAGAAGGAGTTGGCGAAAGCAGTATTGGAAGCCCGCTCCAAGGTAAACGCTCGGAGGATTTCATTCTCAACCGGCCCAAACAGTCCAACCGAAGGAAAAGTTTCATGATCTGGACTTGATTTGTTTGGACGCGTTTGAGCTTAGATATGTCGATAGCCAACGAAGGCCAAGGACTTAATCGTCGCTCGTAGGCGGTCCCTATGGGGACTTACAAATCATCAGGAAAAGAAAAAGTTTCAGGCACTTTTCATGCTCAAAACCTAAATCTCGCTGTATGCCTTGACAATCCCCACATTAAAATATTCCACTGCTTCCACAGGTACAATAGTAGGTCCCTTGATGTTCTGTATACAAAATTTGTCGTAATTTTGGGTTTAGGCCAGGTCAAGAAACTGCGCCACCCTTACGTCCTTGTGTCTTCCTTTGACCACTGAGCCTTTGTCAAGACTGGGGAGCCACGCCTTGCCTTGGGATAGAAAAGGGGAGCGGATGGGGCATGAAAGGAGACAAAGGGGGTCGCTTGGCCCAGCCCAATCATATAAGAGCGATCGAGTTCCTACATCGTTAGATATCGGGATTATCCATAATGCTGAGGATAGAAGTAAATTAGTATCGCAACCAATACCATACCTTTAGACTCGATCACGATAGATTTACACTGTGTCATGGATCCACTGAAGGAGACGACGTCAAGATGTCTTACTTCTTGACGGCGTCACGCCAGCTCCTACTTACCACCTCCTTACCCTTTCGTCATAAACTTGATGGCAACGATATCAATCTGGCGATAGATATACAGTTCCGTCGACGAGACTGCTGCGCCGTGGCTCAAGGTCTCGTCTACACCCTCATCCATGTGGTCCAGATCTACAATATTTGTTCTATGCTCGCTGCTTCTTTTAGGCTCTTCGTCCGGTCCCAGCCATTTAACCTTCACCAAACAACACCCGTTCGAGCTCAAGCTTTCCTGACTCTTCTGTTGCCGCTCTACAGTAGCCATTCGATACGTCACTTCGGCCCAGTCATAGGTCAAAACGATGTGTATGAGTCTTGTGCTTAGCTTCACGGGTGGTCCGTCTCTTAGCAGTTCTTTTACAGTCCACGTTCCTCGAATGAGCGGCTGGTAATTTGGGACGATGACGGTAGAACGCGGTATTGACAACGAAGGTAAATCATGGTCGGATTTGCTTGATATCGGGTTTTTTTGAGAGGAGAAGTCCACTTGCGCAATTTCTATCATATGATTCTTGGATGTATGTTCATCCTTCGGGGTGGATCCGGGTGACTTTAAAGAAGCGCATGTTGTCCTGTCGAAGAGTGACGCAAGGCTGGCGCGCCCAATCTCACTATCAATGATCCCATCCTCTCGGCTACTGAGCTCCAATGGACCCTCGCGATTGATAGCCGGTACTTCTATGCTTAAAGCGGAAGTTGGTAGACCAGAGCTCGCACCGCTATCAAGGGTAGGCCCAGACGATGTCCGATCGGGCGAGCTCCCGCCTCTTCTAACGGCATGCTCCTTTGCGCTCGTGGAGGGGGCTATATCACTCACGAGAGCCTTGAAATTAGCCATCGTGTCAGACTGGTCGTTGAGATATACTGCTGGACTGAGTGTTGCTGCGATGACTCGTGGAGTTGTACAGGGAGCCAGAGAAGTGGCTGACGGAGTCCAGAGACCGGGTTCTATCAATACACTTTCATTCGGGTGAAATCGTGGTATCTTATGCATTGGAAGAGTCCATCTGATTCTTTCTTCAAGAGTCGCGTTGAAGCGTTCCACAACCCCGGTCATTTCCTTACTTTCCTTCCCCGGGAGACGAATCATTTCCTGACTTGGGAGCATCCATTTATCGTAGAGAACTCCATGGGTTCTCGCCGCGTAAAACTTCCCATGAACCTTAATGAAGAGATCGCAGAGAAAGCACGCACTCTTGCTAGAGCATATCACTCTTGGCCGCCTGAGTTCGGGGCGCGTTTCGTAGTAAAAAAGGAGCTGTATCTCAGCATGAATCTTGTACTTCTGGGTAGATCCCACCAATTGCCTGCGAAACTTGGCTTCCGCTGATACGAGTGAGTTGACCCATCTTTGTGTCCGTCTCTCTATTTGTGGCTCAAGGATCCGATCCAAGGTTCCAGACAGGGAGGGTTCAGCGTGAGTGATCGATAACGGCAGTAAAGCTGGTAGTGTTATTCTCACGCACTCTACTCGGATGGATCTGAAAATCGATAATCTTCGCGCGGCGACGATGAGAAAGCTACATGTGGAATAGTAACGACCAAGCTTGCCAATGGCTATCGGTAAACTCGACCTCGTATCTGGTCCGAATCTTCCGGAATTAGGTATTATACTGAAGAGCTCCCGGAGGTCATTCTGCGAAGCAAGCGAGTGAGCACACCTCAGAAGGCCTATGAGAATCTTGTGACTTTTCTGAGATCCCGCTTGTTCCTCTGTCATAGCTTCTAATTGCTTGTACAAGCGCTGCAACTCTTCCACTTCTGCGTGAATGCCGTTCCGATTGACCCTCGGGATGAGTTGTGGCGTGCTAAGCGCCAATGCTGCTGAGACTGCCTCAGCCAGCTGGACTACTATCGGGGGTTTATCATGATTTCTAATAGATCGTTTCGCGTGTCTGGACCTCAGTCGCGAAAAGATTCTACCGCGATTGAGGGCGATCATCTCTTCAACAAGTGCGCCGTTCTCCTTATCCGGCTTGTCTGTTAGGTAGGAGATTAGTCCATAACTCGTGGTGAAGTATAAGTAGTCAACCTTTTACCGCCGCTCGCTCTAATATAGTACCTATTCTTGTGAACGCATCCTTCACCGGTTGCAGATCACCTGCATTTGAAGCCATTCTAATGGTCAAACCTTGTGTGTCTTGATGTTCTTCCACACAGACTGCCATTACCTTTCGTGGATCATCACTTGAGGCCGAGAGGAAAGCCAGGTTGTCTACCAGGTCTCGTTCACGTTCAATGGTCAACTGCCTGGAGGGCGACTCCGTGTCTTTCAGGAGATGTTGAGGCAAAGAGTTTTCTGCCGGCTTTTCAGGTTCCTCATTCAAAAGCCAAAGTAGAGTAATATTCTCCTTCAAAATTTTACGGCTGACGCCGCCCCACATAGAGTCCATGATAAGGGTTTTTCCTGTAACTGTATTAGAAGGCCTAGGAATTAGCCTACTTATTATTAGATTTCAATCCGGGTTAACCTCAGCTAATTATAAATCAGAGTCTTAGTATATACTAGAAGAGACTTCCTTAATATATTACTTTCTATATAGAATAGATATATTAGTAATTAGAAGATACTTATAAAAATCTAGAGTTTTATTTATAATACAAGTATCTAGTTATACTGTAAAATAGAGCGGGTTAAAGCGGGTAGAAGCCTTAAGAATCCGCCTTATTATAAGGCTAGTACCCGCCTTAAAAAGATAAGGCGGGGTAGGTACCTACCACTTAGTAATAATAAAAATATATCTAATTTACCTCTAATATTACCCTTAAAAAATATTCTAGTCTATATTCTAATTCTAATTTACTAGAGATTATATAGTTTATAATACTTCTACTCCTTTATAATTAGCTATTTCTACTAATATAAACTATTACTTATATATATAAAAAGGTTTCTAAAAATAGTAAGTTAAATTAAAATTTTTATTATATCTAAAAATCCTAGTTTAAACTACTAATTTAATAGATATTAATATTAAATTAACTTAAATACCTCTTATTTAACTTATTAATATAAGATAAGGCTAGTAATAAGATCTACTTATATATAGTACTAGCTATAAACCTATTACCTATTAATAGAGCTAAGAGGTCTTTAATCTAAATATAGTTAGAATAAAACTAGGATATTTTATAATAGTAGAGCTTATAATATAAAGCTTTTATATATATAGTAAGCGCGCCCTTAATATATATAATAATACCTACCTTAATTCCTATTAATAGTATTAGCTTAGTATAAGAGACTCTAGGTTAAGAGATAGAAGGTATATTAAGTAGGAAAGATAGAATAATAGGCTAGGGCTACCCCCCCTAGCTAGGAGAATTATAATTATATATAAGAGTAAGAGTAGTAATCCTATAATTATAAAGGTACTATTAGTAGGATTATATAATCTACTTTCTTTTATAAGTAGATTATTATATAACTTAATACTAGGAATAATAATATAATAGTAGTAATAAAGTATATTTATACCCCTCTAATAATTATAATAGCTCCCTCTTATATATTATAAAAAGGATATATAATAATTCTTAATTAGAGTATTATAAGCCTTCTACTAGGTTATAATAACCTATTTATTATAGGTTAAATAAGAGAAGGATACCTTAATACTAAATAGTATAAGAGAGAAGTAGTTAGGGTAGTAGTAGACTAGTAGGAGGGCTAAAAGTACTTATTAATATTAGTTAAATTATATATAAAAAGGGTATAAGGGTAATTAAGGGAGTATAAACCTTATAAAAGTAGAGAAAGGGGCGCGGCCCTAGTAAGAGAGAGGAGTATATAAATATTAGAATCTAATACTAGGGTAATATAAATATTAGTAAACTAGGAAGCTAGTATATTATAGAAAAATGCGTATTTTACGTAAATAACTAGCGCGCTTATATATTAGCCCTAGGGCTAGAAATAATACTATAAGTTACTAAATATATATTTAATAACTTTTAGAAATATAAGGTAATAGGACTAATAGGAGATAAGTCCTACTAATTAGCTATAATATAACTATATTAGGCTAGTACTAACTAGGTAATTATAATAAGGTACTAAGTCTTATTAATAAATAATAGTACTAATACTTAGTAGGAGAATTTATCGCAGGCGTAATATAGGTATAGGAAACGGGGCTAGGCTAGGGGGGGTACTCTACGCGTATATAAATTACGTGAATCGACTGTATTTAAAACCTATATTACGCTAGCGTTAATGACGTAGCCGTTATAACTCTAGCAAGCTTTCTATTTCTTCCTAGCGCTAGAGGAAAATTACGGATTTAAGGCCTTGAATTAGATTTTCTATATATAGGACTTTTAGGCTAGAATAAGAAAAACCTAAAAATTTCTTATTTATTACTAGTATTTACCCTGGAAAATACGCTTTTAGCGGATTTTCTAACTTTAAATTTTCTATACTACTTCCTAGTTTACTAATAAAGGATAAGAGAGAGGATAGTATATAATATTTAAAGGTTAAGAAATATTATAATAAATAGGATAAGTAAGAGAGGTTTTCTTCTATATTTTATAGTTTCCTCTTAATAAGCTAAATATTAGAACGCCCTTATTAGCTCTAAGTAGCTAGATAGTAGAGTATAAAATATAAATATAAATATAAATATAAGATAAATCTATATATATTCTTATATATTCTTATAATAATATAGTAAGTCTTCTTATCTATTTAACTTAAGTTTAATAAACTATTTTAAAGTAGTAAAATTTTAATTTATTAGTAAATTACTTTATTTTATTAAGTAACTATTAATTTTATTATCTTATTATTAATCTTAACCTTTTTTTAAATATTTCTTAATAGCTTGTCTTCTCTTACTTAAAAGCTAATTAAGTAAGCTTAAACTTTTAAAGCTCTTTCTAGAACTTTTAGTATATCTAAAAATTAGAATTTAGAGATATTATTCTATATTTTATCTTTAAACTAAGGATTTTAACTATAAGATAGAATTTCTTATATCTAGAGATATAAATATATTATTCTTTAATAATAGATATTATATATTAGGAATAGTCTAATTAAGTCTATTCCTAGCTAAGTCCGTCGATATAACTTGGTAATCCAAGAAGATACTAGCGCTCGCCGTTTTCTATAACAACCCTCTACTCCCGAGTATTCGCAAGATACGTTTTCTGTTTGTGCTAAGCCCGAGCCGTTTTCGTCCATCCATACTTGGAGCCTCGAACACAGATCAAGCAAATTCCAGATGCCATGACCAAAGATCCCGACCATGCCTGTTGTCCAATCCAGCCATAGCTGGTCAACAATGCTCCCGCAACGGGACTTCCAATCAGTAAACCAACACCAGCGAATGCTAAGACCATTCCAAGACGCGTCCCAATCACGTCAGACGATTCCGTTGATATCTCAACCGTAATCGGTCCTATCAGCGATACAAAGGACGCGGAAAAGTACCCGTAGAGTATGGAGAAGACAATGAGACCTGCCGAGCTATGGACAGCCGTCCACGTGAACGCCAGCAGCCCGCTCACGAAAGTAAACGGAATCAGAACGTTCAGTGGTCCAGCTTTGTCGGCGAGATAGTTCGGGCCAAAGCGACCAAGTGCAGCTCCCGCGTTGGCTATGGCTATCGTGTACGGAGCCAGGCCCTCACTCATATGACATTCTTGCGTCGCATAAAGCTCCACATAGAAGTACAAAACATAGACACCCATGAAACCAAAGCACATGCTGAGGCAGAAGTACATGAAGGAAGGATCACGGAATGATCTGGTGTCGTAGAATTTCCTTCTCTTGCGAGGTGGCTCGATGCGTGTTCTGATTCCAACCACGGAGACCATCGAAGTTCCCAGCATAACAAATGCTATAATTCGAATGGCCCACCCAAATCCTACCGAAGGCTCGAGCCGAAAAAACATGATAGGGTAGATGATGGATCCTACAATAATAGTTATGTATTGGAACACTGTTATTGGATAGGTCTGTCCAAGAACGTACCAATGCTGCTCCCGGCGGTGACTATGCCAGAAGCAAGCGCCTTCCTCTTCGAAAAATATTGCGGTACAATGGCAATGCTCGGAAGAAATAAGAGGCCATTGCCAATTCCGACCATTACTCCTTGTGCGAGGACAAATTGCCAATACTCATGACATAGGCTCGTCATCATCATCCCAAAGACTATGGCAAACGTTCCGAAGTTCACAATAGAATGCAGATATCCCAAGTCGAAGAGTGGACCAGTGACTAGGCAGGTTAGGAGCATGAGGCATCCCTGTAAAGATCCAATCCAGGAAATGTTTGATCCAGAGACAATTTTCAACGGCCCTTGTGTGTAATAGCCTTGATACACTCCAAAGGAGTTGAAGAGTCCCGCCGTGTTCATGAATATGAAAAAGGCGGCAGCAACCTGTAGCCAAGCTTGGAAGCCACCGTCGGGTGGCTTGTTGACTGTAGTGGAATCGCTTTTCTCCGTGGTCTCAACATCTAGCGGGCTTTCCTCGTTCCTCGTATCAACTTTCACCAAATCAGACTGAGATGGCATGGCAATCCAGCAAATCAAGAAGGTAGTCCTAGTAGGTAAGAAGTCTCCAGGACAAATCGAACGTACTGGAGCTGGTCAGATGGTGATCACGACGGAAACCGTAGATACTTATAAGAGACAGCATTGATAGAAAGTGTGTCCCATAGCGGCTACGACCTGCAGATCCCCGCTAAATCCGAGTGCCGCGTTACATTGCATACGTGCTAGACGGCCGAGGGTCGGTAAAAAAAGTCGTGTCCGGTGTCCTCTCCAAAATTGCGGCCAATATCGGACACGACTTTTTTTACCGACCCTCGGGCGGAATGGTCTCGCACATATCCCTATTCCATGTAGTCAATCAAATGCCGCATGTAGATCAACCTTTAGCGCCCATCGCTTTCATGCACAGCCTCGCATCCGTTTGAGAGTTGCACAATTATGTATGCATTATAAAGAAAGGCTACTTCGCATCCGAGGAGCACCCCAGGAGGCAAGACACCGCCCAATAAAGCGTCACGACTTCGAGTGTGATGTGGCGGATACACCCCTAATACAAGCAGATCTGACCGCCCTTAGGCCCATGAATGATATTGATCAATGCTCCTCTTGTATCACTGACTTCCGCCCCACCTTTGTTGTGTCCGACTTGCCGGCTTACATGAACGTTCGGTGGAACCCTTCAACAATCGCTCAACTCATCTGATACGGCTCCAGCTGCTTCTGTATGAACCAATTCGACTCCGTCTGAAGACTAGAGGGTGGACGAGCCAGAGTTGCTACAAATCTATGGTAGCCAGCTCTGGCAGCTTCTCCGGCAAATCTTGCATTAATCCATTCGAGGTAAATAGGCAACCCCGCATACATGGTAGGCGTGTGTGTCACATTGGGCAACAGATGAAATTCGATTTGAGCGTCAGGAAACATTTGCGCAGTGTCGTTGATAGCAGCTTCCACAGTTGGAGGATAGATGATTGGATCTGCTTCTCCTTGGATGACTAGGAATGGCCCACTGATTGGTTTCCCGCCGCTGGCCGCAACATTCTGATGCTTTTGGATGGCGGAATTTTTCTGCCATCCCGGTTTCAACAGGTCGGGCCCTACGAGTTGGTATACCACGGTTGTACAGCCATGTAACTGAGTAAGATACTCAAGACTCTGAGTTCCCTGCGGTGTGAGAATATCTACAGGCTCAAACGGCGCGTAGTTTGATTGCAGATTTGGGATCAAAAAGAGCACGATCGCTGGAACGATAGGCTCCTCAGGCGGTAGGTCAAGATACCTCGTAAAAGGAGACAAGGCTACGGTTCCAAGATAACCATCCATTGGTTCTTTCGCCAGTTTCTCCGCGAACGCCCATGCTGCCCCACCTCCCTGCGAGTGGCCCATAGTGACGAAGCCTTCGGAAAGACTTGGAAAAGCTTGTCGAGCAGCAGGCACTGAGTAGAATAGATCGTTTGCCTGTGCTGGGCCTGTGGCGTATTCATGGACAATAGCTTTGCCTGAAGCATCTGATGCTACACCCAAGCCAGCATAATCCGTTGCGATTACAGCATAGCCATGGAGAGCAATCTCATAAAGGCCTTGGAATTGATACCAGAGATTCTGCATGTTGGAAGGGGCGCACTCTGGAGCACTACCACTAGTGCCATGAGCCCAAGCTACAATTGGTATGCCTCCTCGATGTGGTCGTGCGGCGTAAGGCCAAAGGATAAAGCCGGTAACAGGCACCAATGTGTTGTTTGAAGTTTTAGATTGATACATGAATCGAGAGAGTGAGAGGCTTGGAGGCAATGTGTAGCGAGAGGTGTTTGATTCTTTCTCGACTTTGAGCAGTGTGCCAGCCGAAGCGCCGGAGGAGTTGGCAGGAGCGGTGTAGAATGGATCATCAGATATAGATGGAGAGACTTGATAGGATAGTTGGAAGTTGTATGCCCCGGTCAAGTTCATCGTGTACATCGCCTGTTGACTTCGTGGGATGCGCCCTAACGCAGGCGCTGCATCACCTTCAAGTGCAGCCGGCGAAGCTCCTTTGCAAGAGTGGGAAAGGAAGAAGGCTATGGTTACAGCTTTGACAAGGCTGTAAGCATGAAGCGAGAGGTATTGATTGCGTGGGTGCTGCATCTCGCCGATGTGATTCGAGGGTGGAGAGCACAGCAGAACAACAGTCTCTTGCCTGGGGCTGATCGTCTAAATAGGAAGGATGCAATGAAACGACCGAAGTTCACCTACTCCCCGTCCACGTATTTCGACCAATCGGAGAGCGTAAAGAAGCGTCCACGTCAGGAAGATCGAGAAAGCCAATGACGCTACGACGCACATCATGTGAATCAACACACAACAGAATCCTTAATCCTTGATTTCTAATCCTGAAGGCTGAATCCTGAATCCTTTCGGACGCCATGATGACTTGCGCTGCCAGTCATATCAAGGAGATACGCTCTCCCAGAGTGGTGGATCAGCCTGACAGCAGATCCATCGCGTTTGCGGCTAGACTGAGCGCTTTTCTGCGGGCCGTCGGAGCCGATCCCTTGCGAGACGCGGAATTCAGCCCGCACCCCATTAGGCTTAGTCCTCCGTTAGTAACGTCGTCAAACTCGCGAAGCTGGATAGAGCCATGCATACATGATACATGTCATGAATTACTATGTACAATCCGGCTGAGGCTTGCTGTGCCTCATAGACCATTGCTCGTGACGTCATGCCGCGTGGTGAATCCCAAATATCATGGTTGGACGTTGTCGCGGGCGTTATGAGCCAATCTTGCCGTGGGAATATCCCAGACCCTCGAAATGCCAGTAGCGACGGGTGTTCCTTTCAGGAGGGTATGGCCTACATAATTTATTCTCGATTGCCTGCCTAGAGAGTGTGCCACTCCATCCTTCCTCCGTGATCGACCTGTCGTGGTTGGCTTAACCCTCTTCACCGTGCTGTGCCAGCCCTCCACTCGGCCCACAAGCCCTGTCGCATGCATCCTGGTGGAACCCTGCTTTCATATACCAGCGATTCATGGCGCACATACTTGAACGCTCCAGGGTTCGGACTCGTTGCATTGCAATATGGTCTTGGCTAGCATCTGGCGAAGCGGTGATCAAAGAGACAATTCGCTTTTCGATCGATTGATTTCTCAATGGCTTTTCAACTCATTTCACGCAAAACACCATCTCCAGCAGAAAATCGAGACTCCGAAATTCTTAATGTGGTTGGAGTGTTCATTGTCCTAGCTGCCGTTGGTCTCGGTTCGCGATTTGCCTCAAAAAGAATTATTCGCAAACCTCTCCGAAGTGATGACTACCTAGTCGTTTGTGCATTTGTAAGCGGGTCATCTCTACTGGATTATGTTTTAATTCATGGAGGTCTAGGTATTGCTGGTCGCAGAAGCAGCTTCCTTCATATGGGGTACGTTGGTCTAAACCCGCCATTGATTCCCCATTGACTCCTGCTAGTCACCAGATATGGAGCACTTGGACATCATAAGGCGTCCCTGGATCTCAATAAGATAATCGCCTACGAAAAGGTTAGTTGCCTTCGATGTTGTTGACGTTCATTAATGTTACATACCAGGTTTATTACGTTGGCTCGATCCTGCAACCATGCTCTTTGGCCTCTGCAAAACTATCAGTTCTGATATTTTTGCGTCGCATTTTCATCACTCGAGCATTCCAGCTGACTGCCAACATCTTGATGGTCATTGTGGTCTGCTGGTGCCTTTATGATGCCTTGGGTGGTGCTCTTATTTGTCAACCTGTCAGATCAAGTTGGGACCCGACTGTTCCTAACAATTGTGGTAATAGATATGTCTTCAACATTGTTGGGCCACTCCCGTGGATCTTGACCGATTTCGTAATTTTGATCTGTCCTTTGCCCATGGTTTGGAAATTGCACACTACAACGCGTCATAAGATAGCATTAGGAAGTCTTTTCCTCATTGGAGCTCTGTAAGCACTTCGCCTACCTCGATGTCTACGCTACTGATATCAGATCTCTTCTAGGACCTGCATTGTCAGCTGTGTCCGTTATTCGTATTCCTTCTTCTCACTTGAGGATCCCACGTGTTAAGGCTCAATGTTTCGTTTCCAATGATAGTGACTGCTAATACTGGAACAGGGGACGCAGTTCCGCTTTGGAATTGGAATATCGTCGAGGCCAGTGTAACAGTAACCTGTGCCTGCTTGTTCGCAAGCAAACCTGTGGTGATGCTCCTGATACCAGATAAGCTGATTGCCAGGTTGGGGTCTCAAAGTCGTTCTTGGGCTCGTCATCAGCGCAACAAAGTCATACACGCTCGCAGTGGGCGAAGTAAGGTATCCCTTGGAAGTTCTCCTCATCCTGGGAGTGCTTCACTGTGTACGTTTCAGAGCCATCCACACCAGGCTGTTCGCTACGATCTGGAAGGCTATGGCGGTGATTCAGGCGGCCACACATTCCTTGATGATTATGAAGTGATTACAGAGCCCGCGCCAACGATGATCCGCAAATGACGCGTACGTGACGCCATAGCCTTTCGATACTATCAAAGAATTACGTTTGGTAGGCCAAAGCCTAGAGCGCTGATCGTGGGAAGCTGAGGCTATGGAGCGGGCAGAGAATCTAGCATAAAAAGGGAGGTCATGCATGTATCGATAAATCAGGATAGGATGTTTCGGTGCCTATCATATGTAGTCTTGTAGCATAATGTTAGCCGAGTTGGGACAGCACGACGCGAAACGCTATTCCTGTATGGCGAGGTCATTCCAGGTAAAATCGCCATCCGCGTTGGCTGCATATATATTTAATCGCTCGGCAACAGTATATCTTGGGCTCGGTGCCTTATGTTGTGTGGGGCTTCTAATGTAGCCTTATCCCTTTCAGCATCGTAAGGATGCTGATCGCCCTCGTTAGCTCATAATCACTCACCGATCGAGGTAGCCAAGCGGATATCTCTGGAATTATCGCATGACATGGTGGAGACGCCGGGCATCGTATCAATGTAAGGATGGGGCACGACAGGCACTTGCCATAATCACATCCTAGGGATCCTCCTCGTGCTTACATAGATCGGGAAGGCAATGTAGCGGTGTGAGGCAATATTGTGTGTTATCCATCGCAACCGTATAACACGGGGCAAGCACTAGGCCCTTGTGGGCAGTCATTTTTGACAACAGTCTCAAATTACGGACTTTTTGTATGTATACGCAACATTCTAACGTCCATCTAGCCACACACACTCTTCAGACTCTCTTTCCCAGTCCTTCAACGATCCGAGTCAAAGATGGCAGAAGTTATGGGGGACAGACAACAGGAATCCTTGCACCACCCTGTCGTGCAAGAACTATGCGACTGGGTCGAAGCCGCTCAAGACCGTCGGGCCGGTTTCCACCAAGCCATCTTCACAGCGACAAATAAGGGTGTCACCGATATAGACGACATTTACTGCTTGTCTAACTGGTTCAGCTTTCTTGACTCATTGCTGCTATAGGTCCCCAGCGAATCTGTTAATGCAACTAAAATCTTTAATAGACAGGTTTTACAGTCCCGATTTTAAGCGATTATTTAATATTATTTAATAGTTAATAGCTATATTAGGCTATAGTATTTATTAATTATATAGATTATTAAGTTAGTAATTTAATTATTAAATTACTATTTTAATATAAATAATAGCCTAATTAGGCTATTATTCTAATATCCTTTATAGTTAATCTATTACTTACCTATATTTATATCTATTCTATCCCTCTTATAACCTTCCTCTATCATTATTAATAGTTATTATATACCTCCTAGGCGTACTTTAAAGTCTTTTAAGGATATCCTAGGTACTAGTACCTTTACTATTACTATTACTAGTACGCCGGATCCTCCTTTTATATCCTTATAACTAAAGATCTTAATATAATATAATAAATATATATTTATTATATATTTATATAATTAATAGGAAGATATTATTACCGGCCTCTATATAAATATACCTCTTATACCCTAGGAACCTCTTAATAATAATAATATCCTTCCCTTATATTCCTCCTAACCTACCCCGCGGAAGTCCCCTTATAAAGAGAAAGGTTATAAGAAAGCTAGGCTATATAATATAAAGCTATTATAATATTTAGGGAGGTATAAGAGAAGGGGGACTAGGAGCTTAAATATCTTATAATTAGATAGTTATAATAAGAAGTATAAGAGAGGTAGGTAGAAGGGATAAAGTATATATAAAGGAATACTTCTTAGTATTAAAGAGATAATAATACTTATTAATTATATACTTATTAAAGTAGGTATATATAAACTTTCTAGTATAAATTTATAATAGAAGGATATATAATAGGACTTTAAGATATATACCTACTATTCCTACTCTTAGAATAGTTATTAAAAAAGGTAGTAGTACTACTTAAATAGTATAAGTATAAGAAGGAATATAATAGGAGATCTAGATATATAATAACTAATAATAACTTTATATAAGTACTAGATTAATAGTAATTAATAGCTAATAAAGTTTAAGCTAGAAAATATAAAAAGAAGTAAGATATAAAAGATAAGAAGGAGAAAATATAAGATTATAATATTAGATAAGATATACTCTCTATTTATTAGGGTAAAAAGGCTATAAGGGAAATAGAGAATACTAATTTTAATAAAATTCCTTCTTATAAAGAAAATAATAAATAAGACTCCTCCTTAGAAGGCTTACATATCTTACTCTTATTTATAGTAATATTATTATTACCCTCTAGTATAAGTATTATATTAAAAGGTTCCCTCTACTAGTAGTAAAGCCTAAGTCCTTAACCCTAGAGTAATACTAGCTACTAGAGTAGTATTAATATTAGAAGTAATCTTAAGGATAAAGTTAACTCTACTAATAGTATTATCTATTAGTTATAATAATTATAATAATAAAATAAGAAAAAGAATAGGGGGATAAGGTTATAAAAGGATAGGTAAAGACTTAAATAAGGATAAAGGTCTTATTTAACTTAGGATATAACTACTATTTTAATTAATTTTATAAAGTAAAGTTTAAAATTCTTTAAATCCTATAATATAATAACTCTAGTAATAATACTTATAAGTATTAGTAGGCCTATATTAATAAGTAGTACTTAGGCCCCTCTACTTATTAATATTAATATATTAATAATAAGTAGTACTTATAACTTAGCCTTAATTAAGAAGTTAGAACTTATTTATAAGTAGTAACTTAATATTAACGCGGAACTTAAATATTTAATTAAAGGAATATAATAGACTTATAAGATATTAAATATACTTTATAAGGAGTTATAAGCCTTTATAACTCTATTATAAAAGTAAATAGGGGCTTAAGAGGACCTTATTTAAATACTTTATATAAATTAAGTCTTATATTAATAGTACCTAAGTAAAGAGATAGAATAAATATAAGAAATACTAGAAAATATTACTAATAAGATTAGTCTTACTATCCTTATAAATAATAATATACTAAGCCGTCCTTAAATATCTAATAAAAAGGTTATAGGTATAATATAGTTATATATTAATAGGCTTAATAGTATTAAGGATATAAATTAAGTAAATAATAGTAGAGACTTTAAAAGTAATAATAATAATAATAAGTAAAGGAGAAATACTATAAAGGATTTTTATATAAAAGTTAATAAGGAGCTTAGTAAAGACAGGGTTAATAATATATAATAGGAATATTATAAGACTAGTAAATATAATACTTAAGTATATTTTATAGCTCTAATATATAAAATAATATATAATAATAGAATAATTATTAGTATAAACCCCTAATATTTAAGCGACTTAAGATTAGGATATTTTAGAATAAGAAGTAGAAAAACTAAATAGAATATAGAAGTAGAAACTTTAAGTAAGAATAAAGAAATAAGGCCTTATAAGATACTTACTATTTTATAGTAATTATATAGATAGGTTATATTACTTAATAAGGGTAGGTTTCTTATATTTCTTATATATATTATAGATTTAAGCTAATTTATAACTTATCTTTATAAGCTTCTTTATAACTTAAATTTAATAATAAGCTCTTAATTAGTAATATAGTCTATAAATTAATAGTATTATAGTATTAGAGTTAAGTAATTATATATAGATTATAAGCTTATAATCCCTTTAATTATATTATAAGACTTAATATAAAGAAATATATCTAAGTAATTATTAGGCGGAGTTAATTACTAATAAATATTAATAGATTATTAAAGGCCTTATTCTAAATTAACTAGATACTATATTTTAGCCTTATAAATAGGTAAAATAATTTATTAATAGTACTACTACCTAATAGATATTATTAATAGGTATTAGCCCTAATTTTATTTTATACTTAAAGGTATTTATTACTTAAAGTATTTATATTATCCTAAAACTATACTTAATAGTAATCTATATACTAGCTATTCTTTTATTAAACTTTCTCTTCTATATATTTAAGTAGCTTATATATAGTAATATAATAAATTCTATATACTTATAAGCTTTATTACTAAATAGATCTAGAACTTACTACCCTTAGAATACTTAATATAACTAGTCTTATATACTAGAAGTTTATAGTATTATTAGGTTATTTACCTTTCCCTTAAATAGGCTATATAATATACTAATTAGACTATCTAGGTATATTACCCCTAACTATATTATATTATATACCTTTTTATATATAAAGTAGAAGAACCTTTAATCTTCCTTTAATTAATAAAAGCGCTAAAATATTTTATTAATAAACCCTTAAATAATAAACCTCTTATATATTTTACTTATATATTTAATTACCCTTATATACCTCTAGATCCTATTATATTTAAGAATAGGATACTAGCGTAGGATAGGATTATAATAATTATATAAGTACTTAAGGATATTATTAATTATAGTAGAAATAAAGGAGGGAGATTAGTTAAATATTATTAATAACTTATATAAAGGATATAGGTATAAGAATTTTATTAGAATAAGATATAAAGTAAGCTCTAAGCTAGGCTAATAATTATATTACTAGTTAATACTTTTAAGGTTAAAATAGGTAAGTAATTAATATATTTTATCTTTAATAAATCTAAATATCCGCCTTATTTACTTAAGTAGGAAATTATTAAGACTCTACTCCTTACTCTAATACTTAACTAGTAGGATATAAGCGTAGTATAGGACTTAGCTAATATAATATAGACTAAGAATAAGGAGGGCTAGAGTAGTTATATATATAAGTTCTTTATTAGAATTAATATTCATAGTATATTATTATTAATAATATAGATAAATAGATAATTACTAAAAGGGGTTTTATAAGTAAATCCTAGATAGGTAGGGCTAAGTGGCGATGGTTTATATTTAGGTAAATTTAGATTAGGCTTAGCGTATAACTAGACCCGTGTAAATTATTAAATAAACGTTAAATAATCTCACTGCAAAACCTGTCTAATCGCTTTAGCAAACTCTATTTTATTCTTGATCAACCTTCAATCTTTCCATACCAAAGTCCTGTTACTCCAGACTCCTCCAAAGAGTACTCTTTCGTAACACAATGGATCATTCGCTTCAACATCACATTTGGATCGTTTATGGATACACCTGCGTCGCTCACATCAGAGTCACTGGCCACATTCGAAGCCAATCCGAGGTTTCACCTCTCGGAATATCTGCCACCTCGCGGCGGTTGGCGATCTTTCAACGAATTCTTTGCCCGGCAATTCAAACCGGGGTATCGGCCAATCGCAGCGGTTGCAGATTCTTCTGTAATCGTCAGTCCTGTCGATTTCACCTTCAATGAACAATTGGAAATTTCACCCTCATCGACCCTTACCGCAAAAGGTCTTACATGGAGTATCAGTGAGCTGATGGTCGATAGTCCTTTCAAAGACTGTTTCCAGGGTGGGACATGGATGCATGGCTTCATCACGGAAAGCGATTATCATCGTACCCACGCCCCCATTGGTGGCAAGGTAGTGGAAGCACGGGTCATGTCAGGACAACACTATGCACTAATCGAAGCAATGGACCTGGAAACAGACACGAACGACTACACGGCTTGTATCAAAGAGGAGAAGAAGAAGACGCTTCGCAAGCGACGGGTGTTCTATACCCCCAACGAGCCTGGATACCAATTCGTTCAAGGCCGCGGGCTTGTAGTCCTTGAGACAGAAATAGGAATGGTTGCCGTGTTGCCGGTAGGGATGTCAGTGGTATCTTCTGTTATCCTGACTGCGGAAGAGGGTGTCACACTGCGTAAAGGCGAGGAAGTCGGATATTTCCAATTCGGAGGCTCTGATATCGTCCTCATGTTCGAGTCGAAAAGAAAACTTGTATTGGACGCAGTGCCTGGTGTGCATTATAAAATGGGGGTTCCGATCGGACATGCTCATCAAAAGTCTTGATTACGCGAGAGTACGAATTGTCTACAATACCTGAATCTGCTTCTGATGCAGTTCCCCACCATCAATGAGTATCTCACAAGATATAGGTCAATATTGTTCAAGTCCCTTAGCGTTATTGCAGTCACACTAGTTAACAGGTTGTCCGTAACCCTATCGCTCATTCAAAGAGAGTATGTTGTACTACATCTCTGCCGTTGGTTACAGGCCTTGCGTTAGGCTATGCTCCAATGTCAATCCGGGAGGAAGATTATAGTCGTTGTTGCTTTCATCATCGTCGGACCATCCAGCACCCAAGCTACCAAACTATTTCCTTCCAGATACATGCTCCTTCTTTCTATAGCCTTACACGTTACAAGTCACCGTCAGCCCAGCCATGCCAAATGGCGGATTCCATTGCCCGTGAGATCTGGCTTCTTCCAAAACCTTTTTAATCTTGTCCATCTCCTTCCCGAACCAGCGACTCTCATTGGAGCCAGGCCACGGCAGGTTGCCATGGCGCACCGGCTCTCCAGCACTATCCCCATCTTTGCATTGCTTAAAGAGGTAAAATGCCGAGTCTCCTAGCTCTTCCTCGCCATCGTGAGTTTCGTGATACCAGACGGTGTATTTGCCACGCCAGGCTTTAGTAGGTTCCTTTTCCACATCCATGCCGTTCTCCCAAGTAAACATCCACGCCGGAACGTTCCCAAGAAAAGTGGGAACGAGGTGTAGTTGATTATCGAAACCGAAGGTATTTGCAAAGGACCATTCGTTAACGTTGACTTCGAATCTGACGTATTCGAATATCGCGTCTGTAGGTACTCTTAATCCTGTGAAGGAAACTTTCCCGTTGGGGGTATGAAGATCTTTGAATACGATCAAGGGAGATGGTTGAGGCTTCGTATGGATGTCCACGGTCGCGGCGGATTGCATTGCGAAGGATCGGCGACGTTGAGGAGATGGAGACTGATAGGGATGCGAGCTTGTCTAGGTGGTAGACAACGCTTGTGGTTCAAAGGTTGGGATCAAATTTGCTCGGAGTTTAGATTGCTAAGTGAGCATAAGCAGCATAGCGAGGAGTGAAAGAGTGAAGCGCTGAGTAAGAGTAGACGTGGAGATGAGGTCTTTGGGACAAAAGCTCGAGTTCATACGTGTTGTAGATTGAACCAGAACTGGAGTTCTTTGTGGAGGAGCCTTAAATAGTTATACCTGCCAGGGGAACAAGGTGGCCTTGGTGTAACTTGAGCTATCTCCCATCCTAGAGAATCTAGTTTGGTATCAGTATAAGAAGACGCTTGATATAGAGCTGACGTTGAACAGTATAGCCAAGAGACGGAGCAGTGGGTGCAACCGTTGTGGGTGTGCCTTCGTGTCCAATCGATGCGCGTCTACTGCCATCTTACAAGCCCCAATTGACGGCCTTTGGTTCAAGAGTGTTGCGACCTATAGATCTCTTAGTTGCCTTACGGCGAATATCGCTGTCAACGCAGCCGGGAAAATTCTTAGCTAGGTGAACCATGACTTCAGCTATGGTTGTGTGGTGAAGCGAACCCTCGAGTGCTCTCATAACGCTGTTTACAGATCGACTGTGCTGCAAAAGAAGACACGATAGATAAATCTTTACGCAACTGTTCCTCATATGCTTTTAGGCTGACAGGATTGATGACTCAGTCAATAGACTGCTGGGTCCGAAGGTGGTGCAATTCCTCTACTAAGCTTGGTAGGTTCAATGTCTTATCTCAGTGTGCGACCTTCATATAACGCCGCTGGTCTCTTTGTGTGAGAGTAATACAAGGAGAGACGGTTGTTGATGAAGTAAAAAAAGACAAGAAAAATTATATGGCAACCAAGAGGTAGACAATGATATAATCCCTGACGACATACCTCTTATCAACTGTCTCAGAAGAAGGTTACGTTGTCTACGCTAATTAGGGTAGCTGCAACCGCTTCGATGCCAGATCTCGGTTCAATCTACATCAATCGAAGTCGCATAGAGCACGTACGTTGAACTCGATACCACACTGCTGCATTATAGACCGTTGTATGATGGCCTTCAGCAAGGATAGTTCAGCATATCATCTGCTTGGTCCTGTCCAAATTTTCATGAATGCCATACCATCAGCAATGCTAAAGTGTGTCACTTATCGCTCTAGTCTAGGAATAATCGTACTGAAACGATGACTTGATGGCTGCGATCAAGTATATTCACTATTGCGTAGGACACTTCCCTGGCAAACGGTCCAGCGCTCCAAACGCGATAGGCACTCCATCAACAGCCATGTCAAACTTGATATTACCAAAGCGGCGTTGCTCCAGCATATACGCAGGGATTCGAGCAATTGCTCTGACGATCCACCGGTATTCCAAGTAAGGTGGATTCATGCGTAGAGGGAAGACGGGCAGAATGCAGATAGCTCCAGCGTAGCCCTGGAGACCTTCGATCAGACCGTCCGAGCGATAGGTGCTTGGATGAGGAGCTATCTCACAGAGCGCACCCATGATTGGCACAAAGACATCGTAGATTCCGAGGGTCTTATCGCCGTCGGGCACAAAGGTCGTCACGAGACGTTCATCTTCAGCGTCGTTCACTAGAATGACGGTAGTAACGTCGGTATGATTGATTGCCATTGCTTTCGTATGATCAACTATTGAAATATGATGTCAGCATTGCAGCCTATAGACGAAGATGCATGTTCAGGGGTACATACCCATGCTTCCGGCACCCAGTAATGGGGCCGCTCGTTTGGCTACAGAGACAGTTCTATTGATGGGATTGCCGCTCGTCGAGTCTAGCGTAAGAGGATTGTTGACTATGTGAACCCAGCCAACAAGGCTATTACTCCATCTCAACTCGAACGCAGCAAGCTCAAACTTCTTCGATCTAATCATTCGATACACACCAACTGTGATAGCCCAGTTCACAAAGCGAGCTTCGATATTTCGTTTACGCTTTGGGGTGCTGACAAGAATGCTCACTTCCGGGTAGCTGTCCAGCTTGTATTCCGTTCCATCAATGATCTTGGCGTCCCACTCTCCAAGTGCAAGAGTCTTCAGCGCGGCCACCGTGACCATGAGACATGATGTTATACGAAGCTTTGGCCCGCCAACTGTGGAAGCTATGTGGAACTCGGCGGGTGGCGTCGGAATACCCAATGAGGAGGTCGTCAGGTTCGTTTCTATGCTATCAACGAGCCAGTGGTCAAGGGCGGAGTCATTTGAGACCGTTAGACCGGAGCCGAGGATGGAGAAGAGGGAAAAAAGATGTGGAAGGCGTATTAGCATATTGATGAGAGTGTGTAAGGTTGATCAATTGAGGTGGGAGGCGGGCATCATGGTCGCTAATGCATGCAACCGTTCATGGAATACCTATGCAGCGGATGTGTCGGCAGTCGTATATATCGAGATTGAGAAGCGACATATAAAGCACCATTTCGCGCCTAGCATATGAAACATGGCCTGATGATCCTCCGCTCCAGGCGAATACTCCTCGTTACCCTGGCGTAGGTGTTGTAAAAGTCTGGCTGACTTCATGAGTATAACGACTGACTGGCTTCTTGGCGTATGGTTAATGTGGTCCTGCGATCATAATCGCCAGCTCTCCATAACGCACTGATTTCCGCTTGCTAATGATTTGTAGTGAAACTTGGCCCGCCATTTCTTACCGCCGATCTTATGTTTTGAATGGTGTGTTTAAGCTTGATCTTTTGAACGCACGAAAGGTTGTTTATATCTGGTTGTTAAGTCCTTCTGCTTTCGAGTGTTGAGATTCCTGAAGGCAGTATGTTGTGAGACCGGCTACTTAGCACGAATTTTCAGCTGTTTGACGAGATTATGCCTCATAATACGTATCTAACTAGCCGACGACAAATCGTTTTGAGTTGTCCTACGAAACGTAACACTTCATGGCACGCCTATCATGATGGCACAGCACTTTCGGTGACCCAGAATGCCAGCGGGCTGCCTCGACAGCGAATTTGCCCCTACATTCGATTGCCCAGGTGATGCATATGGATGACAGGTGCGAATTGGAATGAGGAGCCTTTCGCTGGGATCGTTGAGGCTTAGCCTGCGAATTTGCAGTTCCGGGTCCCGTAGTATATTGAAACATAATATTGCGAGGTGGTAGATTCCGTCGTCTGGAACGCCGTGGCTATGTGAAACGTGCCGATTCAAAGGTGTGGATCAAATCGTGTGTCTACTTAGAGCTTTCAAAAACATGGTGATGCCCGTAAGTGCAAACTCAGGATCTAGTATTGGCTCGCGAATATCGGCCGGGCTCTGTGAAATGGGTGATATACTGTCGAACGTGCGATCAGAAGCATGGGTACTTGGGTGTGCAGGCGAAAAGACGAGGTATAATGGGTGTGTACTAGGATGCATAACATAGAGAATGCTCGCTTGCCCAATGTTCAGCTTGTGGTTGACGGTCGTACCCTTCTTTATACTCCAGACAAGCACACAAAGATGGTCCTGGCGCCAAGTCTTTTATGCACTCAAGTCTATCAAAGGCTAGTATATCTCTGTAGTTGTTTCTTCTTCCTAGATATTATTATATCAAATGATAGGCATTAGACGCCGAGTACAGGCAGACGGCGATGAATGGGCTGGAGTCCAGCTCAACGCTTCCGTTTCGTCACTCCTCCGTGATGAGTGACCGAGGTGGGGAAATATTAGCGCATCTTTTCACAATCTCGGGCGAATTTCAGGTCCGGCAGTCGGGTCGAGACAACACGTCTTGTGGTCTATGAGAGTATAAGGGTATCGTTCTATTCAATTCGGGGCCTGATACGCACAGAATCGCATCAACACCAGCATTAGCTCAGGACGTGAGTCCGATGAATCTATATATACCTCCCCGTGCTCACTGTATCGCACGATTACAGACAATCAGAGCGGGGACCTCTGTAGTATCCAATCCACCAAGATATGCCGCCGGAACATCCACCGACGTAACGTCCCCCGACTCCTGGCAGGATTTCTGCAGATACTCATGTTGTGGTTTGCACTTCTCCCGTCCATACTCGCCGGTGAATTCGCAGTTCGGGTCGGTGAGCCCACAGGTTTTGTCCCAGACGCAGACCTGGATATTGCTGAGACATCTTGGAGTCATAGTCTCAGTGGCCAAGCCAGGTCCATGGTCGCCGCCAGTCACGGCAACGTAGTCGGCGCAGTTTTTGGCACCGAGGAACAGGGCACTGCCCGTCGTCCATCCCGAAGAGAACATGGTCTGCATGAGCTCGTAGTAGTTTTTGGACGGATTTTGAAGCGATGACAGACCAAAGGCAGCATTGGTACCGGGGTCGTACCACCACGCACTGCACACTCCATACTGATCGTAGGAGTCGCAGGAGACGAGACTACTGGTTGTCAGAGAGCCGTTGTGGGCAAGCGCGTGCGGATTAGTGTCACGAGCGAGAGTGACAATGATGTTATTTGCGGTCAAGCACTGGGAGACGATATAAGTTTCGAGGGCCAAGGTTAGATTTTGAGTGTTCGCTTCCAGCGAGGTTCGTGGGGCTATGAAGTTGCCGTTGGCGGCAAAGATGTTGAACGTCGTAAAGTTTTGCTGGATCATACCCAGCGCATTTGAGACATTCTGTTGATAGGTGGTCTTCATGGTACTGAGACCGTCGTAGAGGTCATTGACCTGAACAAATTCGGAATCCAAAGTTCCCGTTGGATTCAATTGTTTGATCACCCCTGGAGTCTGCCGTAAAGCAGTTTCCACGAAAGATTTGCCTATATCTTTACCCAACGCCTCGACCAAAGAGGCAGGGGATGTTATAAGTGGTGTCATTGCAGTGAGGGCCTGTAAGAAATCGCCTAGCGACACTTTCTTTGGTACTTTCGGATTGATGGTCGTCACGATCTTGCCAACCCTCCCAGTAGCCGACAAGTCCGCGCTTTGAATGGCTTCATAAATGGATTCATACCACTGCCAGATGGCAAAAATAGTGTAAAGAGTGTAGGCCTCATAAGGAGTGTAACCTCTCGAAACGAAGTCCGCGGGGTAGTCGCACATATTCGGTCCGGTTTTGTCACACTGCTCTTGCTCGTAGCCGACCAGCTGTTGATAACAGGAAACAAAGGAGATGTTTTGGGAGGTGCAATAGGTGCCATTTGCTTGCCACCATCCTTCTAAATAGGATGTCACATCGAGTACGTTCCAACATGCTGGAGTTAGGTTGTGCCTCAAGTCACTGCAATTGCTCAATTGTCGCGACTCCAAAGTATTTGGCTGAGCCGGCTGCTGCGATATCGGCGATGCGGCCAGTAAGCGAACGTATGAAACGATGGTCAACAAATGGAAGAGCGAGAAGACGGGCATTCGAGGACAGGCTTGCATCGGACTTTGGGGATACGCTCGTCGATACCGGGATCGGATGGAATGGATGAGTCTCAATAACGAGGGACAAGACCGATACTTTATGCTAATTATATTGAGCAGCCAGGGCCTTCCTGTACTATCTGTTGGAAGAGTGGCCCTGAGGGGCATCAATATATACAGACGAGAAGGATTGATACATCGCCATCGTATTTACCATGCTATGCAGCATTAGATTCACCGCTTAGCTTCGTTCCACCCGTCCACAGGGTCCGTCATGTCTGTTCCCATCGCTATTCGTCACTTTGGAGGTCGCTGAGGCTGATGTTCGTGTAGTTTGCTGGAGCAGCCATCCACGTGGGAGATTGGATTGGGCACAACAGACAAAGCCCAGTAAATCCCGGGCGACTCTGAGCCATTTTGGATAGCATGCATGACGACACTCCAATCAAGATTTATGGAGAATTTTCGTGGGATGTAGGAGCTCATAAGAGCGAGTCCCGAGTGACATGTGGATGGTAAGCTCGAAATAGCCTCGTCGAATACATTTGATCCGTCAAGCCACGAGGGTTCACGGCAGGTTTAGGAAGGGATGTTTCCGTAAGCGCAGATACGCGACTGGACTTGCGCCGATGCGAGGCCATCCCTCAAGGGGCCAGCCGCTGTTTCGGCTTGCCGTCTACTTGACCTTCAACCTGTCCCTTGTTTGTATGGGTTCACAGATTCAAATTGGAGTTGGGTACGGGAGATGCTGCATGCAGTGCGACCTACGCGTGGTGGCTGGAGAGGCTCGGCCAATCCCACGCTACCAAGGATGGAACATGCAACAGGCTCGTGGGGGCGTATTTCGGAGCTCATATGCTGCACATGGCTCACACAGAGGATTCGGTTGTGCGACGATCTCGTATGACAAGAAATGCCGTTGACTAGGCCGTTTCGCTATACTCCACCCGGCTGGTGTTGTCTACTGGCGCCACCCGGGTGCCTACGTGGACCAGGTATGAGTGCGGCACTTACTGTCTTTCTTAATGACACACCTAGACCTTGAGGCTATCGAGGTGCTTGGAAAGGTGAGACTGTTGGGAATGTGAACGTGGCTGGGTTGAAATTCCTAATCCCGTAAGTCCTCGCGTGGCACCAAGGATGCCTTGCCGTGAACCCACAGGAGGAACAGGCATAGTCATGAATAGGTAGGCTTTTCCTTACACTGCTTGGATCATAGAGAATGGAGATCAACTCAATATCGATCATGGGTCATCTCCTTCCTCAATCGCCTCCTCCGTCGCTCCTCGGGAATCACCTGTCCCCATATCGCTCATACTCGTATCCTCGCCTGAAATTTGGCTCAGCTTGCGCAGAATGTTTTCGATTCGCTCAGTTGATCCTTCCAAGGCCTCAAGCCTGCCAGCGATGTCACTGGCGCCGTGCTCATGAAGGAATTCCGACAGATGCTCTGTAAAGCCAGCAGCTGTTGTCATTGAATCTTTACGTTTCGTGTTCGAGCGTTTTAGTTGGGGCCTTGTTGCATCAGGGCCTTTGAGGCTAGGAGTTTGGGACGCAAGGATGCCATCTATCTCCTCACCCCTTGCTATTTCGTCTAGAAAGGATTGAGGTGGCTCAAACTCGAACACTGCCTGCGTGTCACCGTGCACGGAAAATCGCGAGAAGTCCCAAAAAGCCCAGAGGCTCTGAACCTTGCTTTTTGGCTTTTCCCAAAGATGTCGACGTTCATACCTACTCTTACATCAGCAAAAGCGACCATCATGAACAGATCTTAGAGATGCTGTATGATATTAGCAGACACTTACATGCTGATCATGATGAGGAGCGGCGCATTTATAGTTCTGACGGCGGTGACATTAATCTTGTGAAACCAACGTGGCGACAAGACGAACTTTAGCGGCAACAAAATAAAGAGAGCAAGGATATTGAATGGCGGCTGGTAGGAGAATATCGCATCGCTCTTTACCCCTTCAAATGTCAAAACCGCCCTGCGAAACTGAATCTCTGACGTGACATTAGATGCAATCTTCGAGTACGTGCTGCTCAGCATTGAGACCAAGATTGTGAGGAATAGCGTGTTACCCAAGAACGCGAAGGTGACCATGAGCGTTGGACCAATGAACCAATGAAAGTCGGGCGACTTCTGGATCCCAGTACCATCAAGGCCAAACCAAACCCATAACATCCACTTGGAGATCGTAATGGGAGGATGTTCACCGTTGCCGAGCCACATCATGCTAAGGAGGAAGCCACCAAAACACCAGACAGCGAGTAAGGTCAAAACGGTAAAGTCTGCCATCATCGCTCGCAATGAGACAAACAGCATGTTCTCAGACATCAGATTGAAGGCCAGGCGAGGAATCAGGACAGGAGCTCCGGCGGACAGAATATCCAAGGCCGGTGCACCCGTTGTCCGGTCCCCTGTCGCCAGATTATGTATTCGAAGGACTAGATAGGCAACGTAGATTAACCCAAACATAGTATCGAGGAATGACCATAAGTTTTGGGTATAGCAGTGCCACCCGTGTTCCAAGATAGAAGCAAATTCATCCAATACCCACCCAAAAGCATAGATGCAGAAAATGAGCTCATATACGGTGAAATGTTCCGCATCTCGATGCTCCATAGTGAGTATGTACAACACTAATAGCAGGATGAATTGGGCAATATCCATAAGATTCCTCGTGCGCGGTACTTGCAGGCGGTACTGATTCAGCAGCAGAGCTCTATTGGGATGATATAGTGTGATGGGCTTGTGCTTGTAATGATCCGGTATGATGTCAATGAAAGATGATGGGGTATAAGTGATTCGTCCCACGTAGATTGCCTCCGTGACCTTTTGGCAAGCTGGGGAGCCCAGCAGCATTTTACTCTCAGATATGATAGCAACTTCCAAGGCGGTTGATTTGCGCTCGTATCCACCCGCCTTTTGCAGAGTCCAGTGAATTGCGTGACTCGAATCTCGTACAACCTCCACTGGAGCTTTCTGAAAAGGCTCAAAACCAGCGACTAGGATATTGGATAGAAGTAACAGCCCTTCACGTCCAGGATTGTCTTCGTCAGTACGGCGTAACACTTTCAGAGCGACAAGCTCGCAAAGTAATGCCCGAGTGGTGTTTATGGTCTGATGGGCTTTGAAAGCTTGTTCCCTGAGAAATTGCAACTTATTGACGAGTAAGCAATAGATGATTGACTCATCGTGCTTCTCCCATATCCGGTGGACCAAAGGCCTCACAATCGTAACATTGATCCTAGCCGCTCTAAGTTGCTCCAAGCTGTACGGATCATCGATTGCAGCTATAATCTGGTGCCGAATTCGGTGAATGTTAGTGTAGACAGGCAGATCAGCATAGGGATTTGGTGGGCAAGGCAGATGATGCCAGTCATATTGCTCCTCGTCTGGGACTAGAGGCTCATGTACACTATCCGTATCGTAACGCTGCATAGTCTGTTTGGACGTATCCCACGCACAGCTGCTTTACCACTATAAAGATTCGTGTTGCATGACGTCTTGGTTGCGGTGACACCGAACAATCGGGACGTTCACTGTACTGCGCGATGGTAGGCACGGTAGTTTTACGGATTGAACACAGTACAGTGATATTTCCCGAGCCTTTTGACTTGCAGGCCTGTGGCCTAGCAGTGCGGGTATGTTACGATGTACTTCTGTGGACTGTTGTGAAAATGTTATTGCCACCAACACAAAAGTCGGGATCGCTTAGCATCGGAAGCTACCACGGATCGGGAAGGAGCTTCGACTGGACTAGCTGCCGCTGCCGCTGCCGTCGCAGCCGCAGCCGTAGCCGTAGCCGCGCAAGGCCCCGCTTTCTACTTTACTTACCTAAGAGTTGCAGACTTAAACCCTGTGAATTGCGTGAACGTTGCGAAGGGAAATGAGTTCTGGCAGTTAACATGGGAGACGTGCCAGATTTGAAGAAGTCTCTCGATTTATCTGCTCTGACAGGTAGAAGCGTGCTGATTACCGGAGGTGCTTCAGGCATTGGTGCCTTAATAGCGACTACGTGTTTGGAACATGGCGCCCGCGTCACGATAGCAGATGTCAATGAGCAACAAGGCAAGGCTTTCGCCAAGGACATGGAGCTGAGAGGTCTATCGGTCAATGTGGTAGCCACGGATGTAACACAATGGGCCTCACAAGTACAGGCTTTCAAGTCTGCAATAGCCTTCTCTGGCAGTAACAGCATCGATATCGTGGTAGCCGCAGCTGGATTAGGAGGTGCAGACTTCATCTCGCCGGAAGAAATGGCCCCAACGTTGCACAGTGACCCACCAGAGCCGCGGCATGTCGGGCCCACACTTGATGTGAATATCAAGGGGGTGTACTTCACATCAAAGCTCGCCCAACATTATTTCGCTCTACCACCCGCGTCCTCAGACACCATCAAGAAAGCCCCAAAGAAATCGCTGGTCGTCATAAGTTCCCTAGGGGGCTACCTTCCGTTGAACGCTACTGATTACACAGCTTCAAAGTGGGCAGTCAGGGGATTGTTCCGCTCCATCAGATCCCGAATGGAGGACCTGGGGTATCGAGTCAATCTCATCGCTCCATGGGTTATGGATACACCAATGTCCAAAGGTCTCGCAGACACCTGTCGGCAACATGGGTTTCCAGTGGGCGACGTTCGAGATGTGTCTGATGCAGTGATCCGATGTGCATTAGACGACTCTATTTGTGGTGCGTTAGCCTTAGCCTCACCTGCGTAGATCCTGGGCTGATGTAGATTCGCAGGTCGTGCCATAGCAATCGGTGCCACCGAGACCTTCGATTTAAGAGATGACATCGGTGGTATGGAGGCTGGAGTAATGATGGATAAGTATATACAGGAGGAGGCCAAAGGGCTCATGGATTTCTTTGGGCAGCGACCGTAGACGTCCAACAATAACGTTGCCTGTATTGGTGTGCAATTTTTTCCATTTCCTTGAGGGTGCGGAGGCTTCAGAGTCTATATATGCGATTTACAGCGCCATGACACATCTCTGAAGTCGGTCGAAGATATAGTGCACACGTGATTCGGAAGCCATTTGTGCTCGACCCAACGCTGCGTATCTCAGAATGCTATGACGTCCACAGGGTGAACCGTTCATTGTTCCGAATGTCGTGTAGGTCTGAGCTTTCATGGATGAAGGAGACCGCCGAAAAGCGCTAAACGGACTGTGGCAGTGCGGCCAGTCTTCACCATTGTCGAACCCGCATTATAAGTAAGTGTATCAATATTCGCGACTCTCGCAGAAATGGAATCGGTTCCTGGAGGGAAGATGATTGCTCGGACGATGTTGTTAGCATAGTGTGTCTGGATCTGCATGAGCGGGTTGATCATGCCGGACTTCGTAGCAGTTTATGGCAATTTTGATATACCAGGATTGATCGCTTCTTCATCTCCGGAGTCGGCCCTCCGTGCCAAGACGCGAGCATCGGACGCTTACCAGATCGAGACGATGGTTACCAATCACTTTTCTTCCTAGATTTTGTTTCTCTCTCCGCAACATCCTTTCAGATCCAGTACGCTTGAGCTGCTATGTACTTGGGAACAGCACTAAAGTCGTCTCTCGAACATCACAGTGGCAAGAAATATCCCTCCCAACCCCAGAATGATGCGCATAGGACTCTCACGATCGCTGTCGTCACCACAGCCTCATCATGACCGATCCGTGGGCCAGTGCGGATACTGGGAACCCCCACCACGTCCGTGAAAAGCCACAGAGCCATTGTTCTACACTATCCGCTTGCCCATGATTTCAAAACTTGCCTAGGCCAATGGCTACGATGATTGATCAACCCATGGAAGTACCGAGTTCTGTGGACGTTGTCATTGTTGGCAACGGCCCTTCGGCGCTCATCTTGTCCTTCATCCTGCACGGCCACGTACCTTACTACAACGCCTCAAGGCCCCATCCAGATCCTATTCTACACACAAAGCTTTCCGAGTCGCCATGCCTCCTCGACATTGATGCCGATGAGCTCACTGCCCACTTTGCAGCATCTCGGTTGTGTTACTCGACTCAAGCCCTTCCTGTCAACGTTCTCCTCGACACTCTCGTACGACCTTTGGCCGACACAGACCCTGGCAAGTACGAAACATGCGTCGAATGGCGTTTCGAGGAAGAGAAGGCAGTCTCACACATCGTGCTGGGCAACACCGCGGACGCAGGAGGGCAATGGGCTGATAATCCGGTCTCGGCCAGCGGGGATATTGAGACTCTGAGTTATGCGGAGATGCTGTCGCTTCCTGGGTATTCTTTTGAGGATCATCACAGACACCGCAACGGCAAACTTGTCCCGGACTTTCACCGGCCCACACGTCGAGAAGTTGCCGACTACCTAGCTACATACCCTCACGCAGTGAGTATCCAAGATTCCATTTACACCAACGTTGAGGTTGGGGAGATTTTCCGGACTCATGAGGGCTTCCACATTGGGTCACACAACATTGTCTGTAAATACATCGTTTTAGCATCGGGCGTTTTCTCCCGTCTTATTCCTCCACGACCGCTCTTACGGCCGCTGAGCGCTCTTCCATCCGCCAATCATACCAATGAAGCGCCACGCCTTGTCGTCGGATCTGGCTTCACCGCTGCAGACGTCATCATATCTACGCCGCCTAGGGACAAGATCATACACATCTTCAAATGGGACCCCGAAAACCGCCCGTCACCGCTCAGAGCGTGCCATCCGCGGGCATATCCGGAATATGCGAAGATATACCGCCATATGAAGCTTGCTTCGATGAACATTGACACTCACAACGTCACATCTCCTACGAGGATCAGAAAGTCCAACCCTTTCTTCCAAGATCGAGACTGGGACGAGGTTTACGAAGGACTCCCAAACACACACATCAAGGCCATTGAAATGAGAAACGATCACGCTCTTCTCACGCTAGAGGCTAGTGACGGAAGCATCCTAGAAAGAACAATCTCTGGCATGGATTATGTAATTGGAAGGCGAGGATCACTCGATTACCTTGACAAAGGTCTCCTTGAAGAGATTGACATCTCTGTTGGACAGCCTCCCCCCAACTACAGTCTCATCTCCGGACAGACTCTAAGGTTGAATGCGGAGAGGAGCATAGAACTTGCTCCAGGCATCTTCGCCATCGGAAGCTTGACAGGCGATTCACTCATCCGCTTCGCCTACGGTGGCTGCGTTTCTGCTGCGCAGCAGATTATGAGACCTAGTCAGTCAAGACCAGGTACGATGGAGAGCTCGCCCACAGGGAGCTCTGCGAGTTTGTCCACGGCTCCCTCTTCCCCAATCGACCTGCACGCGGATTTTCAAGACAATTGTCTCCGCACTGGCGGGCACTCGGATCTGCACCTGGATAGGTCGACGCGACCGAAATTAATCATGGAAGACACTGTCGCCGATATGCAGCCTGCTTGATCCGACAAGTCGTGGACCCTTACTGTATATTTCTCTGTTGCGCATGATACTATATACTTCTCTCGGACTTCGTTTGAGACGAGTCTATTGATTTGATAGAGACCATCCAGTCCCCCTTGCAATATTAGCGCTTGATTTCTTGCACATATTTTCTGCTTCAACATTCGCATAGCAATCGGCGTCTTATGGTGCGAGTCTTTATTAGGCTGTCAGTGGGATCATGATCTTCAACGGCTGTCTGAAACGTTCCAACATACGTTGTACATAGAGAAACATACCGTGTGCTGGTAAACCCCCGCTCGGCTTCCATGCAAACCCTCATGGGCTGCTCAGTGGCTTTCGCGAAGTCCGAATCATGCTGGTTATCTCCAGGGCCCTCCAGATATTCCACGTGTACATGACAACGGCCCATATAGAGAAAGTATCGTCTCCTCCAAGCGATCAAACTCAAAGTCTTATACCTCGATATCTCCTCGTAGACTAGCAGCCTAGCCGAGTGTATCCTCTCGAACGTCGATGGATGGCATCAAGTCTTCTGTATCCCGGTTGCCCTCTCACGGCCGCTTAGCAAGCACCGCTTCCCAGGACAGAACTCCAGATGAGCTCTGCTCAGCGTGATCCTCGCTCTTGTAATCCGGCACCCAACGTCTATGGCGGAGTTCGCCCCTGCTCTACCCATCGCTCCATCCATCGAATCCAGTGTAGGTCTACGCATTCCATCAACTCCCTCGAACTCGCTGTGAGTAGCATAAGTACACATGTGAACACTGGGTGGATTCAAGGCCCAGTTGGCGAGCGTCATCGGCTCGAGGTGTTGTCTATATTACCCCTTCTCTGCGATGTCGTGAAAGTTAGCCTGCGGTGGGAGCGCTACTTCTTCGGGTCTGCGGTTGCACGTATGTGTCCTCGGAATCTCCTCAGAGGGAAGCACCCCATTCTCAGACAGCATGTTCATCGTTCCACCTCTTTTGAATCAGGGCCCAATGGGTGTGGCGAGCCCTTCTATCGCCACCATGCCAGGGACCGGTTCCTGAACATCAAGATTCAATCTCGGCTTCTTCCTACTCATCATTCATTCCCTCAAGGTTCGAGGCGCGCTGGAATTGCATCGTAAAATCACGCGCCGAAAGGCCTCCTCACATGCGCGCAACCATCCCGAACGACGACCATGAGTAAAAATTACACGAATAAACAACGAATCACAGACAGTTCCCATCAAAACCAACACTAGAAAGCATACAGCAACAATCATAAGCGAGTATGTCGTATTCGTTCCCGTCGTGTACGAGAACGTATTATCGCACATCACATACAAGCTCTCAGAAAAGCCGTGCAGCACGGTTGGGTTGTCCGTGCATCCCAGACCCTTCAGATATAACGGGGCCATGCTGTCAGCGGCTTGTTTCGTTATGCAAATTCCTAGAGGCCTTCAATGTATTGGAGCTGATATCTCGAATATGCACATGCTAAAGGGAAGATGAGATCGACGAGATCAAGGAGAGAGAGCAAGAAATCATGAATAGATGTATGACTCAACGGCTTCAACGGTCAGGAAAAGTGGGCCACTCAGCCCTCCGGATGAAATTCTAGTGGAGATGTCTTCAACGAGACATGGTAATGTTTCATGCCGTCCGTTGGCGAAATGATGGTGAATGGTGGGTTAAGAGTAGGATCGAGTCTGCGAGGAAAGACATGGTGCTTTTATATATATGTAATATGAAAGCGAAGAACACACAAGCACAACCCTTCAAGTCACTACTATATTCCTATTCAATAGATGCGATACCCTTTCATCGCTATTGCATTTACAATCACCCCTGGTGATAAAATCCCATGGGATATAGATACGAAGTGAAGGGCACATCCTTTCTGCAACGGTGACGTGTCAAATTGGCAACCGCAGTACGAAAAATGGAGATTTGGTATTCTCATAAAAATCGTGGCCGATTGAATGTAGATATCTAGGCAAGCTTGTGTGTAACATAAACGGCCAGAAATACGGATCCCCAAATTGGTCTAAATAAAGAAGCACAGATCTCTTAACGGCCGCTAGATTAAAATATTCATGGTGTTTTCCCTCGATAGAATAGCGTTGATATCGCGAGTGCAAATAGTCGTGTTCATGCAGTAATACACAAGGTAGTAGCATCATTCCTCGGATTCTAGTACTCTACACCCAACTAATAAACACCTTAAACATTCCAATACAATCAAGCCTATAACCTGAAGACAACCAAAGAAGAATCTGTACAAGTGATACGAGATGAAATGGCAAAATAAAACGACCACGGTGCGATTTGAACGCACAAATCTTTGGTGCCGAAAACCAACGCCTTAACCATTAGGCCACGCGGCCAATTGTGAAATTTCTTACTATTTGACAACATATTCGTATAGAATCTCCGGAAGACGTTGCATCTATCTTTACGTCGCCCCTGACGTTTCGCGCTCATGAAATAGACAGATATCGTACATGACGGATCTACCTTGTTGTTCGGTGTACAGGTACGCGCAACTGTTTCTAGGTTCGATCATGTCCCGGCGAGGCGGCGACGGGTCAACACCGCCCTTGGCAGCTCTTGAGTTCTCATCCTGTTCATGACTACTCTTGTGAAAGGTCTTGTAACAAGCCCCTATTCCTGGTAAACAGTTGAGGCATTCTTTTCAGTCAGCGCGAGGAGCGCAAAGCCAAGGCTAGAATATCGCGCCTTGGCAATTTCTTGCCGATTGCGGAGTAAAGTACCTCAGCTGATTGCACAATTGACCTCGTCTACATTGAATCGCCCACGACGCCTCATGCGTTCAGCAGAGGCTGTGTCGCACGATAGGTGCTTCCAATCCGTCTGATTATATTTCATTGGTATCTTAAAGCAACATGTCTGCCTCACTTCCCGGACACCGTGACCTCCCCAACTCTCAGTACAATCTTGATACCTACTTGGGTCGTGTGAAGCAATCTGCCGAAATAGCAGATCCGAGGTGAGCTCGAGTAATGGGAGCCGCCTCACCAGCTGCTGGTGTGGTAGGTAGACCGTAATCCCTGCCAGCCATTGAGCTTCTCAGGCTCACATTTCATCCGCAGAACCCTCTTCGTCTCTGCATCAGGCCTTGAGAATGCAAAGAAGCTTGTCTCTTCATACAAGCAGGGGCATGCCAAAGGCATGACGTCTGAGATATGGCAGGCAAAGAAGATCGTGGACTCGACGCTGCATCCTGGTACGATACTCGATATGGTGGAGCCTTTGTTGAAGGGTCAAGCCTGATCGGGATAGATACCGGACAGCCAGTCTTTCTCCCCTTCCGCATGTCTTGCTTCGTCATTTCGAACCTCATAGTCACAGCTGGCATGCTCACACCAGGGCTCCAAGTACTCCACCCCCCGAACAGCTTCCAGCATTTTCTAACGAAAGAAAGACAACAGGCACGCTTCTGTGGCAGATAACCAACCAGTCCCTTAACGTTGGAATCAACAGCGCCAACGCCAACAAGTCCACCCCCCTCTCCACATCCACAATGGTTCAATCCTACCTCCTCGCCGTCTCAGCTTCCTGCTCCGTCGCCTTAGGCTTAAACGCAATTGTGCCCCGTCTCAAGCGACTCTCACCAAACGCAAAGATAGTCTTGACACGCCTCGTGCCATTCGCGGCTGTGGCATCGGCAGGTGCCCTCAACGTGTTCTTGATGCGAGGAGAGGAGATTAGGCAGGGAATCGACATCTTCCCAACGCTCAGCGGAGAGGAGAAGGCGCAGAAAGAGAGAGATGGGTCCGAGGTGCAGAGCCTGGGGAAGAGTAAGAAGGCGGCTACATTGGCCGTTGGGGAAACCGCGCTGAGCAGGGTGTTGAACTCGACACCAATCATGGTACTGCCGCCTCTGATATTAGTACGGTTGCAGGAGACTCGGTGGTTGAAGGAGAGGCCGAGGATGACATTGCCCGTGAATCTGGGTATGCGATTACCCGATGCTGGGAAGAACGATGATTAATGGAGGACATAGGTCTGATCCTGACGACATCCATATTCGCTCTACCTCTCGCTCTGGCAGCTTTTCCGCAAAGACAGGCTGTGCAAGCGAGGTCATTGGAGGAAAAATTCTGGGATAAAGGTGGGAAAGATGGGAAAGTCGAGTTCAATCGAGGGATATGAATCGATGACCAGTCCTTGCACGCCGGCTGCACCAATTGCTCGATTTGGGACGAGAACTTTACATGGAATTATTGCAAATCGCTACCCATCTTAACATAGGTCTTGATAGAAGTACACACATGGCTATATTGACTGCGCCATGAAGACGTTCGATTTCCGCTCTCGTGGAAGACACGCAATAGGGCACCGCGCCGAACCTTACCAATAGACGCCCTGTGGGCACTCAATATTCCCAGCTCTACTCAGCGTAGCTTTCATGTGGCGAGATCCAACATCATCCAAATCCTCTACAGCGGAGTAAGCTCGTATACTGAATCGTATATGAAAGACCAAGAGAGGAGCGAATTTGTCCGCGCCTAGAGGTTTGTGCATACGCTAAGAAAGGCAGCAGTTGCGATAGCTGGCGAGGCTACGCACCGTAAGCAAGGCTGGAAGAGCTTCAATAATTCTTTTCCTGATTTCAGGTCTTCATCATGTTTCACTCTTTCAGCTTTTGGTCTGATCATGGACCCGCTGTCCGTCCTTGCATCCGTCACAGGAATACTCAATGTGGCCGCCAAAGTCACGCAGGTGTTATCAGACTTCATCCAGAAGGAGCGAGGTGCACCCACCACGTTTCGCAATATCATCGCAGAGGTCTCGGCCCTAAGCGTCTGCCTCGCTCAGCTTGCTCCGATCTTACAAGGTACTGAGCATGCCCCTCAGTCAAGACAAGCTGCGATCTCGCTGGGACAAGTCATCGTCGTCAATACGTCCTGCGTATTGACCCTATCGGAGCTGGAGAAGATACTAGACTCCTTCAAGCTCAACCAACCAATGCCTATGCTTGACAAGATTCGATGGGCAAGAACTGAGCCGACAATCGTTGGTATCCTGGATCGGATTCGGGCGTCAAAAAGCTCCTTGAATCTGATCTTGACCATTCTGACCTGGTAAGTACTTCTATGACCCGCTCGCAATGAAATGCCAAAGTGAAGGATGTCAACTGAGCAGATCGTCCTGACTCAAGCGCATCGGTGGAAGAAGCTCACCTGTCAATGAACAACCTCGCTACAACAGTCCAAACTATTGTCGAAAGCAGTGAGAAGATGACGCACAAATTGGAGAACATTGAACAAACCCTTGCCGCCCCAAGTCAATACGCCACATCAACGATTTCAACCTTACCGAGATCGAGTGATGAAGCCTTGATAAATACAGCTCTAGGCCGAGATATCAAGGGTGGCCTTTCTTCCGCCCAAACACACATGCCAAGTGTCAATTCCGATTTGGACCTGGAGCTGAGCAATTCGAGGGTGTACTTGCGGACTTGCCACAGACACTCCCTATCATCTCTTCTCTCATCTTCTGTCTCTGCTTCCGGGTGGTCGTTCCTCTCTGGTATTAGCCTAGCCCAGGTATCGAACATATCCTTGCTTTCGCTTCCATTATATCCCCACGAGATATGGAACTATCAACATTATGAATCCTTGTATACGCATGATGGGCTCGATGGCTTCGACGTAGGAAACATTGGCATTTTCAAGCCTTTCGCCAAAGAATCAAAGTCGGCCAAGAGGAATTCCTTTGAATGCCCCCGATTGTATCCTGAAGACATAAGCCTGGGGAGTCCCGATATCGTAGATGAGCTCGAGAGAGATCGTGATACACTGAACAGACAAGTCAATATATTACTGTTAGGTAAGTCAAGATAAACTCTAAGAAGCTTGAGAATCAGCCTTTTCGGAGAATCTCCGATAACGGGATTCTAAACAGGCGCTGGAGAAGCTAGGAAGTCTACCTTATTGAAACAAATGCGACTTATCTACGCGGACGGTTTCTTTCCAAGTGAACGGGAGGACATCCGACGAGCGATTTTCTCAAACGTAATGATAGCGGTCAATATCATAGCAACGAAATGTCAAGAGCAAACCTTCCAATATCAGAATCCTCGCTCATATGTGAGCTTCTGTACATGCACAGAAGAAGACTTGCTGACTTTGTTACGTTATAGAAGTACGAAAAAGCTATATTACGCGCTGACGATACAGATGTTAGTGATATCCTTCCACCAGCATACGTAGCTGCGATCCAGGCTTTCTGGGCAAACAAAGAGTTCCAGGAGATCGTGAAAAGGGAAAACGAGTTCGCACGTCACGACAACTTTGCTTAGTATGCACAGTGATCTCTAAAGCTCTGGCGTTGAAGGCTCACTGCCAATTTAGTTACATACAGAATCTCGGTCGGTTGTCCGCCAAAGACTATGTACCTAGTGATGCCGATGTTTTACAATCACGGCGGCGAACTGACAGCATCAATGAAACGCTCTTTAGATTGGATCAGTGCGACTTCCGCGTTGTCGACGTTGAGGGAGAACGTTGGAGCCGAAAAACATGGATCCACGCATTCGAAGACGTGCATTGCTTAGTGTTCGTCGTCCCTTTAAGAGGGTATGAACAGTGCTTGGTCGAAGACAAAACATCGGTATGTGTCTGATTCGTCAAGTTCGGGCGATCCAAAATATCGGGACGGGAATAACGGTGTCCAACAGATACAAATGGACGAGGCCCTGCGTCTCTTCCGAACTCTCCTAAGTTTGAGTTATTTCCGAGAGGCTCGAATAGTTCTACTACTCACCAAGTTAGATCTGTTCGAGAATAATTTCAAGCGAAAGCCCCGGAGTGTTCTTTGCCCCGAAGATACTGAGCGAGACGGCGACGCCAGTGCTTTATTGATGTTCATTACTCTAGAGTTTCTCGCTTGCAACCCATATTATAACAAGAAAATCGAGCTTGGGTACTTCGATACTACGGATACGGCACAGGTACTGAATTTTCTTGAAGATCTGGAGGGAAAGATTACGGATGATCTAAGGCGTGCGGCGGGGGTTTGATACAATACTCCAGTGATACCGGACTTCCGATAACACATTCACTGTCACAAGTGGCGAGAATAATCGTCGACCTCTAAGCTAGGTCTACCATCCAAAGCAAACGTACAATGCGCTTGAAATCATCATTGGTTCGAAGTCTCTTGTCGAGCCCGTCGGCATGGAGTCTGCAGCGACCACGCACGGAGCACCAAACTAGACTAGCGCCGTGAACGGACAGGTCAGGTACATATAGAGATCAAGCTCCACCCCTTCCACCTGCGAAAGATCTGGGATCATACACACCTACACCAACCACTCTTCACCTCACAAAAGGTCCGCTTACCGCTCGGTCTCGTGGCCCACTCATTTCTGAACACCTTTCCTCAGCGAACAAACATTAACACAGAAACAGCTCATATCGTCGAAGAGTCTTGAAGATCCCAAGAACACGAATGGTACTCGCTCTACATGTCCAAAGTGAACAAAGCGATGAATCAAAAATCGATATCCTCCAAGATCTATATCCCAGGAAGTCCAACGCAAGAGTCCGCAACGGAGCGAAACCCCTACTTATAAATCTCATACAGCATCACATAACCACATCAATACAATACTTCCAATAATCCTTACTGCACCCCTACGCACCATCATCGCATAAATCCACCCTCTCTACTTGGAAGATAAAGTAATCTCTATTCCTTAATCCGATAATATCCATTGCTCCTCCGCTCCACCGAAATCCGCCAAATATCAAGATCGCCCACCACGATCTCCCATCAAGATCTCCTATCACGATCTCTCATAATCTCCTATCCACAACCCCTTTCCCTCCCCCTCCCTCCCCCCTTCCTCCCCCCTTCCTCCCCCCTCCATCCCCCTCCCTCCCAAACCCCCAACGACAGACCATCAACCATCCACATACAATCACCCCCCCCTCCAAAATACCCTTCCCAAAAAACCCAATCAACCCACCGACTCACACGCCCGAAATCCGCCTAAATCCCCTCCCTATTTTACTATATACTACATCCTACATGCAACATACCATATACTATATATAATATAAACACCGACTCAGCCCAACCACACCACAACCAGCACAGTCCCAACCACCATAACCACAGCCCCAAAGACCACACCCCAAAAACATCTCAACCACCAAAAACATCCCAGCCCCCCTCTTCTCTCAACAACCCCACCACGTGCCTACCAGCCATCTTTCACGTAATACATAGACTCTATACCCTATGTAGTCCACCAAATCTTAGGAATGTAATTAATATCCTCTATATCCTCTAGATCCTCTAGAAAAAACATACTCATCCCCAGAGTCCCATACTCCCAACCGCCAACAAATCACAAATCCCATTTTCCTTTCCAAATCCCACTATCTTCCTTTTCTAGCGAAATGCTTTGAGTTTATATACTCCTACATTAGTCACAACACGCACTAACAAACACGCACTCACCACCCCACCCACCATCAACCCGCCCCCCGAAGTATCAAAGCCCAAATCCAACCACCCTCCCCCGCCCCATAATGCACAGCCATAGAGGAAAAACTCATCCCATACCGCCACTCGCGAAAATCCCCACCCCCTCCCCTTCTCTCCCTACATCAACAGTAATGAAAATCCCTCCGAGATAAAACGCAAGCGATATAGGACTTGGAACGTAGTACGGCGAAAGCGTACCATTAATAGGATTCCCCTTTTCGAACCAGCCGCATAGTAAAGATATCCGTTGTTAGCACACAAACCGTGTCAAAGATGCAAATCACGCAAAATTCACAAATGAACCCGTATTGCTCATCGAACAAGAATGTCTTCCCTAGCTACATACGCCCGACCCTCATGCATGTCATTCATTATCAATCGCCCATCCCATCCAAACTTCATCCCGAGCTGCCAATGTTCTGACTTCGTCATCGAAGGAGAAACAACCAGGCCCTCGCCCTCAATGACATTCGCCGACGTCAACCCCCATCTTCGTAGTAGTCAAGGTCCACTTGACTCCGCGCCTGCTCCCTGCCCTGCCTTATCCGTGCTGCTTCGCTACCATCGTCCGTGATCGTCTCTTTGAACCAGGGGTGCTTGAGAGCTTGCTTGGCCGTGATGCGTTGCTTGGGATCGTACTGGAAGATGCGGCGGAGGAGATCGACGAATTGCTTGTTGAAGGCATTACCTGCAGGGATAACCTCCTATGGCTTGGTCAGCGAGATGTATGCGATGTATGAGAATTCTTCTCACATGTAAAGCCTTCATCGCCTTGACGTATTTCTTCGACGCTCTTGTTGTCTCTTGATTGGGATAGTCAAGCTTGAGACCCCGAGTGAAGAATCTGCCATTGATTAGCACAGTCAGGGACACCAAGATAGAAACTTACTGCGCGGCTGAATTGCGATTGTTTGCTCTCCCACTGTTCTGGACTTGACGCACAATTTTCGCCTCGATCTTGCCGCCACAGACGCTTTCCATCATGGCTAGATGCTCAAGGTTGTCGTGGGTCTGGAACAGTGCGTCACCGGTGAAGAACTCAACCAGGATACAGCCGATGCTCCAGATGTCACAAGGATAGCTCCATCCCAGATTCAGTATAATCTCCGGTGCTCGATAATGTCTTGTCGAGACAACGGAGGAATGGTATTCGTCGTCAAAGGTAGCAGATCCGAAATCAATCAACCTGATCTCTGTATCAAGTAGGACTCGCCGCTGCCTCGCGATACGTTGTACGGTGGTAGAAGACGAGGGTATGTTGCGATTATATGTGAATGTTTGGTAGCAATTACCAACGAGAAGAATGTTCTCCGGCTTCAAATCGGTATGAATTAGATTAAGGTCGTGTAGAACTAGGTCGAAATCAGCTGTTATCCACTTGAGGCTGAGGCATACTTACAAGCAACGCTGGTGAATAGTTGCCGTGCAAAACTCTGTATCTGACTGCTTGGGAAGGGCACGAACTGGTTGCCTTTGAGGAAGTCGAATACACTCTGTCCAAGAAGATCGGTAACAATACATATGTGGTTGCGAAAATCGAAGCAGTCCCGTAGGTGAATACATTTGTTGTGATTATATCGATCGTTGTGAGACAAGGTCTGCAGCACCCGCAGTTCTATTCGAGAGGCGTCTCGGTACTTTTGGACAGAACGGATGATCTTGATGGCACATTTGGACCTCGTACGCTTGTCATAGGCTTCGACCACCTTGCCAAACGTGCCTTGACCTAGCAGTCGACTGACTTGATCTAGGCGAAGTTAGCGTTGCAAACTCAGACAATATGATTCGCATCTTGAACCTACATCGGTCGCCTATTGGCGTGTCCTCCACCACTATGTAGTGGCCATCTTCGTCATCTATCTTCTCATGAGGCGTCACAGTCTATACGATGTCAGTAAAGACAAGCATGGTACGAAGGGCCAGCCTTACATCTTTGACCGACGGCACATGAACATCCCTAGCCTTTATTGGTGGTCTCGGAGGAGGTTGGTAGGCGCTGTATGCATCCCCTTGCACCTCAATCTCCTGCCTTTTCTTGTCGTCTGCAATCCGCTGCCGGGTCACGCGCTTTCTCTTCTGACCGACTTGCCCATCATCTACGTATGCCCCGGTACTTCCGTGGCTCGTATGTGAGCCCAGCGATGTGGGTGCCGTCGTCTGCAGGGACGTGGTCCGGTCTGTGGAGTCTGTGTTGGACGCGGTATTTCCGTTTGAGTAGGTGCGTGCGTGTGAATATGAGGCCTGTTGGTCCCTGGCAGCGTCATATGCCGCTCCTTGTCCCGTCCGTCTTTTCTTATTGGCATGCTCAGTCACTCCCATCATTGCCGGCTTTGGGGGCTCAATGCGAATATTCTCCTTCCTTGGTCGAGGTGGGGGTGAGTCGTCGTCGATGACAATGACTTCTTTTGGCAGTCCGTTCTTGTAAAATTCGTCCCAGTCAGGCCCCCGATCCCTATTCTTCGGTGCTTGTAATGTCGATGTAGATTTCGCAGTAGTCATTGCATTAGATTGAGGTGGCGGTCTTGATGCGGAGACAGCAGAGTAACGGGGATTAGAGGCAGGTGGATTGTTGGGGAAGCTGTAGGAAGGAGCGAGTCGTGAAGAGCCAGCCGGGAGTGAATTATTGGCAGCGTACGAGGCAGGGTTGGTAGTGTAAGCTGAATGATGACCGAAATGAGGACTATGCGGTGGGAGTGTTGCAGTCATTGTCGAGGGTGTTGACATTGATCATTCATGGAGAAGGATGTGGACAGAATTTGAGGTAAACGGTGGCTTTGGGGGGGGGGAGGATCGTCGGAATTTGACGCTGAAGCCCGAGTGGAGAGGGGCTGTGAGGCCGTTGTTACGATCTTTCCATTCCTTCCCGAGAGATGAGGGAGACAACGTTGAGGTTTTGATTGCCCTTAGTCTTTCGAAGATTGAAGAGTCGAACTGTGGCTCTTGGTTGAGGTGTCTCGGTCGCGCCTTGGACGAAGGGCGAGAGATTTGGGTTGAGGCGTTGGATCCAACACGGTTGGAAGGCAGCAATGGGATCTACGAAGAGCAGAATATGCTGACCTGAGAGCGTCTGCTTTATGTTACCAGACCAAGTATGGATACAGAGCAGACCAAGTGGTGCTGTTGACGCTGTTGCATGGGAGAAGAAAACGAACAGTTTCTGGTCAGAGGTCGAGCGTTCCCGAATCTGAAATGGAGACGAAACCGCTAAGCCTGATTGGGGTCTAGCTCGGGCTTAGCGTTGGTCGCAAGATGGAGATGGCGAAATGACGCACTAGTGCAGCAAAACAATGACTTTACTACCTAGGTAGAACATACACTCACACTGATACTGCACCTTCAGGTCGGTGAGCATGATTGGGCTCATCTACTGTACATGGAGGGTATTTCCTAATAGAGACCGACATCGGCGTAATTTGAAGAACCTTGGTGGCAATTCCTCTGCTCTAATGACGCTGGTCGATAATACAAAGACCATCAGCTAAGGTTCTACTCGTTGGTCCATATATATCTGATATATTCCGATAACGCAGTCATCTAAGTCAAAGGGCCCAACTTTATCCGAAGTGGAAAGCTCATTCAATCATCCTGTGCAAAGATGCGTCGATTCTGTCAAGTGTCGACGTGTAGAAACATATGTTGTACGTTGCTTGCATATATCGAACCAACTATCAACAAGAGCATCGCGCGTTCAAGCCTGAGACATGGTAACCGAAGCCGTATGCCTTCACTGTTATCCTTGATCGGTCGAGTTGTTCGCATAAATCATCGCTATGACTGATTTGGTATCTTTATCCTCAAACACAGTCCGATGCGCCTCCTATCCTTCTTGCGCCTTGCCCAGACCCATGCAACCCAATCTCCAAAGTAATGCACAATTCTCCCCAACCCTCTCAATGCCTCTCAATGCCTATTCTTCCCCCAAAGCGGCGCAACGGTCTCAACAGCTCGCTCCACCACCGCCTTCACCCGTTCCCTCAAGATCGCGCTCGCGCATTCGACCTCCAACGTCTCTAACCATACTTTGGCCACATGCTTGTCGAATCGGATCTCAACCCCGGGGACTGGTATTCCAATACTGTGAAGCCGCTCCATCTCCTCCGCCTCGAGGTCAGCTGCTTCATACTCGGGCTCATACTCGTCGTCCGGTTCGTTCTTGATTCCTTCGGCGTCAACAGATGCTATGGGTAGCTTCACTGGCATCTTGGGGGTGGTGATGGGGGTGATCAGAGGGCCGAATTGGGCTTCGAGAAACATGCAAAGTCGTGAAAAGCGTTCCTCTGGGCTTACGTTGGCATGTGGATTGCGCTTGGCCGGACCATGCCGGTGTCGATGGTCTTGGGACGATTCTGGACAGAGTCAGCCTGATGTGGTCACGAGTGGTGGAGAGTTACCCACGCTTCACGGCTGCTGGACTGCTCTCAACAGTGAAGAGCACAGCCAGTACAGCGTCCGCGATGCCGTCGTTCAAGGTATTCGCTTCCCATTCCACCATGATCTCGCCCTTGTTCTCGTATCGAACTGTCACGCAACCCATGACGAGGTAGGCCACCGGATGAGGTAGATGAATCACTCCTTGTTCCGCCATCTCATCATCATAATCAGCACCGTTGCCGTTGACTGCTGTGGCTCCATTTGACAAAGACTTGTCTTTGGCCCCTAGCTCCTCAATCGAACCAAAGGTACCCTCCAAAGCCCACTTGACCAGATCAACGCCAGCTGCACTCAGTGTGAGTCTCTGCTTGCACATGATCGTAGTTGTGTTAAGCCCGGCGTACTCTCGAAGGTCCTCAGGCGCCATCAGTGACATCTTGAAGTCATTTTGTACCAATACTCCAGTGATCAGTCTTCCCTCCTCCCCAGAGTTAGGTGGCGGCAATTGGGCGAGCTGCCCAACCACTTTAGCAGTCTTGTCCATCTTGAACGGAATACGGACCTCTTCTGTATTATTAGGAGCGAAGATTTTAGTTTTAATTTCTTTGTGCGCATTGAGCCCCAAAAGCTTCGACTTTAGCCGCGTCATGTTGTGCTTCTCTCCGTGCACGAGGATCTACACATCGTCAACGACATCATGCTGTGAAATCGCAGCTGGGACTCACAACAACAGGGGCTGCAATTTCCTCGATGAAGTCTTGGTTTTCGACCCCATCAACGTGGGCAGCAAAACTATATTCTTGAACACTACACCTCCTTGGTATCATTGGCTTCTCTGTTTCGCCCGTCCCTGGCCCTCTTCGTCCAATGGCAGCTGTACTTCGATTGCCCATGATGGAGGGTATGCTGTCCGGCTCATTCATGAGCTGCTTGGCCATGGTCCCTTCCACGCTGTATCCCGTAATGACCACTCCGTTCCTATCGCTCGGAGCCCAGCGTTCGAGGAGGTCTCGGCTCACGCCACTTTGCAGCATACCAGGACTGGCCAAGACTACGCACCCGCCGACATCGTCGAATCGCTGGAGGTTCTTCAGACTTCTAACATACCGAAAGTCCCATGGCCCGCCCCTCTCAACGTCACCCGCCTGTTCTGCTTCAGCCATTCGTTCTCGGAAGAGTCGCTTGATATTGTCGTTCATTGCCGATACGTATGTCTGATAAACCACCATACATCTTCGAGCCAGGTTCGATGCATAATAGATAGGAATCTTCTGGTACTCTGGATGTCTTGCCCAATAGTCGTCCAGAATAAGAAGCAGCTCTTGAGCTCGCCCGAGAGCAAACACTGGCATTAGCACCCGACCTCCGCGATTCAGGATACCAGTGACGCTCTTCATAAGGGCGGTTTCCCGCTCTGCTCGGGGAACATGTGATGCGGTACCATATGTGCTTTCGGTGATGAGGACATCAATCTTTATACCTTGGGGAACCTCGGCTGACACTAGATGGCGATCGTCTTCTCTGGAATAATCTCCCGTGAACAGAATCTTCAAGCCCGCGATTTCGATCAAGAACATCGCTGCTCCCAGGACGTGACCCGCAGGATAGGGGGTGAATCGGATGGACTTGACAGAATAGACCTGATTGTAGTCGATCGGTCTGATCTTGACGAGGCTTTCCAGGTGGTCACTTTCTGTATAGAGGGTGGTCCGTTGGTCAGAAGAGGAAGATAGGCTCCTAGACTAGTGTTAAATCCACTTCCAACTGGAGATGTGCATTGACTTACTGTACTCGAACACTATCTTGAATTAGCCATTTGTAGATGGCTTTTGTGGGATGGGTCATATAGACTTCGCCTCGGAAGTTGGTTTTGGCAAGGACGTAGGGAAGAGCCGATGCATGATCGAGGTGGAAACTACAGGCACAAAAATTAGCGTCTGTCTGAATCCTACTTCTGCTCAGGGCGAAGGTGATGATGTCTTCTTGGTGGCGATAGCGACGCTGCAAGTTTCGTGGGCTCGAGTTTTATCACGGAACGGAGGCGGCCAATATGGCATTTGGGACATGAGCAAGGTGAAATGGTTTTTATTGATATCTCGTGTACAGCATTGACCGCAAGTACAGGACGTCGATACGTTAACAAATAGAAGCTCGAGTCAAGGTTTACAAGTCCGCCGGAGGAGTAGGTTGGATAACCGCTACAGAGAATGCGCTCCATACTCTGACCACAGCACTGCTCTTTCCTCTCATCACGTCCATTCATGTTGTCCAGAAGAGGTGCTGTAAGAACGAGAGAAGACACTTACTGGCTGATTAGCAGGACGTCTACGGTGCTCAAGTCAAATTCGTCGAAGTAAGGTAGAGCTGCAAGACCATCATACGCAGGATGTTGTCCGGCATCGAGCTGCAACAAAACATCTTTAGTCACCGTGGCATTCACTCTACCAGTAGTGATGGCCTACCATGACCGTTTTGCCCTTGTATTGTATGATATGACACGATCTTCCCACCTCATTACCTCCTCCTAGACACAGGAACATCAGTTCGTCCGCCGGATCGACCTTTTCCTCTATCACCGATGCCATCGCCGAAAGCTTTCTTTTCGTTGCCATTGTGGAGGTATTCGAGGAGTGGATATTCGGATCGCTTGAGAGCTTCCGAGGTTCGCGACTGTGTTGCCGTCACCATAACACTACCAGGGGAAACGCTGCTGGGTACATATTCTCCACATATCATAGAAGAGGAAGCAATTGAATGGTGGCAGAGCTAGAGCTTGCGAACATTAGCAGTTTTACAAGTGATGAGTGAGGTAGAGATATCTTTTTCTAGTTGCCGATCTCCCATTGATGGCTTGGCAGCACGTGACGACAGAAATCGCAGAGCCGCAGAACTTCCAATCTTGCAACACCATCACCAATCTCTCACTCCACAGTCCACGCCGGTCCTCCGATATATTGGGGTCAAGTCAGAACAGCTTGTACTTCGCGCTTACTTATATAACTGATGCCAGCGATATATAGCGAGCCGGGTCGACGCGCAGAGCGAGGCTCTCGCAGGTCCTGGCCCCACCAGGCCCTCTTGAAGACCCTCACAACGACCTATCCTACACGATGACGCAACAACAGCAACAGCAGTATCCACCACCTCAGCGCACATATTCGCCCCTGCCGCGTATCAACTCCCCCCACCAGGCGCCTCCCCACCATGGCGCGCCCGCCCCATACGCTCCTCCTCTCAAGCGGCAAGCGCTATCGCCAAATGCTCAATCTCCCTATAGCTCTCCCGGCATGCAGAACATTCAGTTGCCAAACATGGTGTACAGCACTCCACACTACGGCTCTCAGTCCAACGGTCATCCCACGTACCCCTCGCCTTATGGCGCAAACACCCACTATGGCAACCCTTCAAGTACTACCAGCAATCCGAATCGGTCTCTTGCGCAAGGAAACCCAACCTACACTCAGAGTTTCCCACCATACAGTCCAAACAACATCTACGGCGGTTTGCACAATATCAACGGAGCCAATAACTACAATGCCATGAACGCCCCGCAACAGGCAACGCCCCCTCTTTCTCAATCAAGCCCTGTGGGTGGTATGGGTCCTCCAGCACGACCAGTGGATAAGCCAACGGATATCAATGATTTGGGGGATGTGATGGTCGGATCAGGAATCGATCTCCGGGAGGAAGAAGCTGCGCTACTAGGTTCATACAGCAGCTCCGGTCAGCAAAGACAAGATACCGGATACGGAGCGAATCTGCTCGACAACCATGGGCCCAGCTACCAATATCCCAAAACCAACCTTTATGGTTCCAACGTACCCGGTGACCGAGACACCTTCTATGGTGCCGGGACTTTCAATCAGCAACCCACACCAGATCAGTCCGCAGAGGACATTGCCGCGGCAACCCGGAGGATAGCACTTCGACGGACAGCGGAAATACGCTCCTATCATCTTAACAACCCTTTTCTCTCGGAAGCAAGCGTGAAACGACGCCTGACCAAACAAGCTTCCAGCATGCAGGTCACTATTCCGACATCTGGACTACTGACTGGCCAGCCCGGGCACCCTCCAAGGCAGATAGCTCTTCACGGACCTGACCGAAATGAGGTGCTCAGAGTCATACAAGGAGAGGATATTCTCCAGCTCGATGCACCCCTGGCCGACTTGCTGGCTCTGATCTCTTTAGCGGCCGAGGAGCGGATCCGGGGCTTCGTCGAGGATGCTGCAACGTTGGCCAAGGGCAGAAGAATAGGGTCTCATGGGGTTGTACCGGCAGAATTGGCTGATCTCGCAAACGGCGACGGAGGTCTGGAGGCGATCTCAGGATTGCCAACGCCAGGCAATAGTGCCACTTCGCCGAAGGACAACCCTCTGAAGCGTACGCTCAACCCTAAATGTACTACATAGCCCCACTAACAATGCTCTAGGCTCCTATTCCGAAACCAATCAGCCGCTCACTCCAGTCTCCGCTAATATTCAAATTCCTACCATCCAGGTCGGTAATCCAGTTGCCGAAGCCCTACAGAACATCTCTAAGATCGAGAGAGCGCAAGAGGAAGAGAGGCTTAGAAAGCGCCAAAGACGCGAGGGAAATAAGTCAGGCATAGGAACTCCTGGTACTTCAGGGATTTTGGGCGAGGTAGCCCCGGAAGTGGAGAGAAAGGGTGGGAAAGCGAAAGAGAAACTCGACGCAACGGCCAGGAAGGCTCTGGAGACCCAGCAGCATGCAACTACAACCAAAACGATGAATATGGCTCTTGGGATAAGCAAACAAAAGTCATGGATGACTAAAGGCGCCGACACAGGACATGTCAACACGTTTCTCCAAAAACCAATTGCAAATTCTCAGGCTCCCAATGCCGGAGCTCCCAGCTCGAATGAGATCGTGAGCACGCTACCTAAGAACAGACTCTTTGGCAAGTTTCGGGAAGATAAAGAGACCGGTGCTGGTATACAGTTGAGGGATGTAGTCGCTATTCTGGAGAATGACGGGAAAGAGAAGAGGGCATTGCAGAGAGCCTATGGGCGGTTTGCCATGCAGAGGAGATAAGGAACATCTAGGATGGATCCCTTGCAATTCCAAAGGCAAAACACGTATTGTTAATGATTTTAGCGAGGCGCTGGGGTGTTTGGAAAAGGTACTCCATGGAATTGCACTTTACAATAGGAAGCATCAACATCCAATTTGATCGGCGCAGCTCAGAATATGGCGGGCCTATGCAAGAGGCATGCCATATCTGATGTAACAATAGAACAGCATCTAAAGCAATCTTCGAACTTCAAAGAACTTGGAGTGAAATGAATCGTTTAAGAGTAGAGTCCAAATTGTAGAATTCACTCAAATCCCGACCCACGTTTTGTATGATATTCGCTTGAGAAATTCGCACTCCTCCACCAGTCACCACCCAAAGTCACCAAACATCATACACATACAAGCAATGGCACAACACGCCCGCATCGAGGAACTGTCAGACTCCACCTCCGACTCCGACCCCCCCGAAGACGACCTCTCCGACTACGCCCCCTCCACCATCCCCCCACCCACCGGCGTCGACCCCGCCCAATTCTCAGAACGCTACATCCAACCCGCCCTCTCCCAAAAGACCGCTCAAACCCAACGCGGCGCCCTCCAACCCTCAGAACTGCAATCCTACAACAACAACAACAACAACAACAGACCCCAATCCCACCCCTCACAGCACATTCCGCAACCGCAACCCCTACAAAGCCAAGTCCAGAACCCGCCGGAATACAAGTCCTACCAAGCGATCTACCCCCTCTACTTCGACGCGAGCAGGACACGCTCCGAGGGGCGACGGGTGGGGAGGGAGGAAGCGGTGGCGAATCCGCTGGCGAGGGAGATTGTGGATGCGGTGCAGATGCTCGGGTTGAAGACGGTGTTTGAGCCGGCCAAGACGCATCCGAAGGACTGGAGTAATCCGGGGCGGGTGAGGGTGTTGGTGAAGGAGAATGGGAGGGCGAGGACGGCGGGGGTGAAGAATAGTATGTTACTCTACTCCTATTTGCACTCAATGACTATATTTTATCCTATTCCATCTCTTCTCTGTTGTCTTGTTTCAAGAATCTCCTTTACGTAGGGGATAGGAGTATTGGTTGGTTGGATGCGACTGCTGACGCTGATGATGACGCTCACAGAACACCATCTCTACAAACTGATCTCCACGCACCTAAAAGCCCATCCCACGAACCCATCCACACCCCTCCGGCTACGGGTGCAAGGCATGCCGTCGCCTACCGGTCCCTTGCCGCCGCCCGCCGTTCCGAGAGGCTGGAAGATGAACGCCGTACTGCCGTTGCATTCGCCGGCGCTGAGTGGGGGCGGGGTAAATGGGGATATTTTGAAGGAGGCGGTGCAGGAGATGCAGGGGGCGGGCGGGATGCCGGGGTTGCAGGGTGGGCAGGGGGGGTTGGAGGGGCCGGCGGCGGGGGGGAAGAGGAGGAGGGAGGGGAAGAAGAAATGAGGGTGATGGTTGTGTCATGCATAGCGTGGGCGTTGGAAGCTGGATCTATGATGTTCTTCGTGAGATGAAATGGCCGTATTAGGGGCGCTATCGGCTGGAGCTTTCATTCATTTGGAATGTATACGGTGGGTATCAAAAGCGGAATCTGTGACCCTACAGACTAGAGCCCAAATCGTCACCGTATCCTGCCCTTCCCCCGGGAAGACGCTCGACTCCTGGTAATCTTCAAAGGCGTAGCTTCATCCAGCTCTTCCTCCGTTAGCTTGCTGCTCGTGCCTCTCTTCTTCGGCCAATTCTTGCAGATGTCAATGTTCGCTCTCGGGGCAAGCATCTCCAGCAATTGGAAAAGTAGGTAGTCGATAATGACGCAGAGACAGAAGAGCTTCCCAGCCCAGATACCGCAGCCATAGTACCTCTTCAGCCGGTCGATCAACGCGAAGCTCTGCACCCCCGCCCTGCCTCGCGTGGCAGACCACCCACCACCCGAGACGTCGCCGTAAAACTCCTCCTCGCTGATCGCGCCCGTGATCCCATCATAGACCCTCTCCGTCCGTTCCGCAACGTTGGTCCACGAATACATCTTCTTCACTTGATCATGGAACCCCTCCGTCCGGATCCGATTCGCCCTCAGCGCCGAAATCGCCTTCCCCGTCGCAGCCACCAGGTCGTCCTCCTCCGGCTTCGCAAACACCGTCATATGCGGCGGCAGGACTTCCGGAATCCCTCCGACGCGCGTACAGACGACGTACAAGCCACAACTCGCAGCTTCGACGATGACGGTGCCGAAGGCCTCGGTGAGACTGGGATGCAGGTAGATATGACCTCGCACCATCACATCTCGCACCTCCTCATGCCTCACGGGTCCGAGGAGTTCGACTCGATCTTGCAGGACGCGCCGTTCGAGCATTTGCTCGAGGTCGATGGCTTTGGGTCCGGAGCCGGCGATGATGAAGCGGACGTTGGGGTCGCTGGCTAGGATGCGGGGGATGGCTGCGATGAGGAGATCGGTGCCTTTGTTGTAGAAGAGTCGGGATATTACGACGATGGTGATGGTGTCGTGGATGCCTAGATGCTGGGGGGGCGGCGGGGGTGGTCGAGCGTCGTGGCGGGAGATCCTGGTGGACTTTTGAACGGCCAAGGGTTCGAAGTTTTCGGCGACTACGGCGTTGGGGATGACGGAGACCATTAGCGGATCCAGGGACGCTCTGAGAACGGTGTTCTCTTTGCTACGGCCAACTTTAGCGGAGGATATGGCAGGAACGTGGTTCGGTCATTACCAAGTATGACTGACGCCGATGACATGATCCACATCGCTCAAAGTGAACTTCAACAATTTGTTCGTCAAGATGCTCGCAGCATCTGCAAATCCAAACAAAGAATGATCCGTAAACACCGTCCGCAGACCCATCGTCCTGGCATGCAAGATAGCCTCATGGCAAAGACTGCTCAGGCTCGCATGGCCGTGCACAATCTCAATCTCTTCCCTGATGATGATGTTTCGAAATATCGGAAAAAAGGAGAAGACTGTTGGAAAAGTGGTTTCTCTATAGATGACAAAGAATGGTACATGATATACTTTGAGGCCGTTCGTTAAATATCGGATACCTGTTCGTCCCTCGTAGGCATGCGTAATGATGACTACCTTATGGCCGCGATCGATGAGCTTGGTGGAGAGTTGGTAGATGTGGCTTTCAACGCCGCCGGGTTGGGGAAAGAAGAAGTCGCTGACCATGGCGATGTGGTACGGCATCTTGAGAGGCCAGAATTCGGCTGCCTTAATAACAAACACATCATGAGCCCACGCAATACTCAGGACATTCAGAAAGTAATACCAATGTTTGGTGAAAAGTAAAGTAGGAGAGCCAAGAGACCAATCAAAGCAGACGTTACGCGCTTGGCGCGCTTAGCGCCTTGGGTTCCATCACAGAGCGTTTGGTGCTCTTTTTCCACTGTTCACCAAACATACAATGGCTTCACAGTTCTACAGCCGGTATATACCGCCAGTACCCATCGTTCCGGATTTTGAAGAGGCGTCTCGCCCTGCCAAGAAGCAGAAGAAAGCTAGACCAAAGCCAGATATATCGGAAGCCTTGCCGTCAAAATCTTCGACTAAGGTGGACAATGGCCAAGATCCACCTTCGCATAGCAGGCACCAAGCCGTTCTATCTAAGTACAAACAGGCTCAAGCTGTAGAATTGCCAAAAGAGGATGCAGCCACGGAGGGTTCTCCAAGTTTAGGACATGAACCTGAAATCTTTACTGCATTCCATGGATTAGAGCCCCTACCACAACCAGAGCAGGCGAAGGATGCGCCTGAAGTATCTGCTTTTTCTTTCCTACCAGAGTGGCTGCAATCCCCTACTTTTGTATCTTCATCAAATACCGTCCCCTTCAAAGACCTTCCAATAAACAAGAAGACCCTTTCATTACTGCAATGGAAGGGCTATGAGGTGGCTTTTGCTATTCAATCCGCTGTCCTCCCAATGCTTCTTCCAGGTCCTCAATACTACTCAGACGATCTATGTATCTCAGCCGCAACTGGTTCGGGGAAGACGCTAGCGTATGCCTTGCCCATGATTGAAGCCCTTCGGGGTAAGCCTGTGACCAGGCTGAGAGGTTTGATCGTAGTGCCTACCAGAGAGCTTGTCAGCCAAGTCAAAGAAACATTTGATCTTTGCGGGGGTGGAAGTGGGCTCAATCTTGGGACTGCGACTGGCAGCAAGCCACTGAAGGAGGAGCAGGCTTTGATCATTCAGAAATGCCAAAGGTACGATCCAGAGGGCTATAAAGCGAAACAGGGGAGAGAAATCGACGAAGACGAAGAGCTAATGGATTGGGACTTTGAGAAGCGCTTCGGGCCACAGGATGACTTCGACTTGATGTATAATCACGTCATTGAATACACATCGAAGATCGACATACTCATATGCACGCCTGGTCGACTGGTTGAACACATCCAATCCACCACAGGGTTTACACTTGAGCACGTGCAATGGTTAGTGATTGATGAAGCCGATCGATTACTTGATGAAAGCTTTCAGCAATGGATCGATATCGTACTACCAGGTCTTGAATATTTGCCACCTTTAGATCCGATACAGGAGCGTATATTGAATACTTTTCACACGCTACGGCGAAGGGACGTTCGGAAGATCATACTGAGCGCAACCATGACCAGGGATGTGAGCAAATTGACAGCACTCAAGCTCAGTCAGCCAAGATTGGTTGTACTCGAAGGGCAACAGTCGCAGGGAACGGCACCTAGTGGTACAGAAATAGCCAATCATGAAGCAGGGGAAAGAATCGAACTCCCTGCAACGTTACATGAGATTGGAGTGAAGATCCCTGATAGCAACGATAAACCGCTATACCTGATTCGTATTTTGGACGCTGCGCCGTACCCAGTTTCAGAAAAGGTACCAGAGCCACCTGGTCCCGGGAGCCACAGCTCAACATCGACATCATCGTCCGACCAAGATCTTGCCTCGTTACTTACTTCCGCACGCAACAAAGCAATCAAATCAGAAGCTACAACACCCTCAAACCCTACGCACGGAACCCTCATCTTCACCAAAACAAACGAACACGCAACACGGCTCGCACGCCTCCTCTCCCTAATCCGACCAAACTGGACCTCCCAAATCTCCACCCTCACCAAACTCTCCAGCAAAACCAGTCGAAAAACACTATCCGCCTTCCGGCAAAACAAGCTCTCGATCCTAATAGCATCCGACCGTGCCTCGCGCGGCCTCGACATTCCCAACCTCGCCCACGTCATCAATTACGACATGCCCAGCAGTTTGACGAGCTACATCCATCGCGTGGGACGTACTGCCCGCGCTGGAAAGGAGGGTAAGGCGACCACGCTTGTTGCTGATAATGAGGCGAGGTGGTTCTGGAATGAGATTGCTAGGGCGGAGAATGTGGGACGGGGTTTGGGTAGGAAGGTTGGGAGGGATAATTCGAGGTACGAGTTTGAGGAGGAGGAGCGCGAGGTGTATCGTGTTGCTCTGGAGAAGTTGGGGAGGGAGGCGCAAGGGTAGGACGTTTTTCTGATGGCGTTCAGATTATTGTTATTTCAAGCGTAGAGATATCCACGTGACCTAAGGCAGTCTCTAAAAGTGTGAACATTCAGCTCATTGCAAGTCTCTCCGCTATTGTACTGCCAACCTTTTAGACGATTGATCGCAAGTCATTCATCCAAGCATCCATAAAAAACCTAAACCATAACCACCACTCACATCCCAAACCCACGAGATCTCTCCCCCCCCCCAAATTCACCCCATCAACTGCATCATATCCTCCGGCGGCCACCTCGTCTGCGCAAAGCTCAAACACCGCTTGATACTCTGCAACCACTTCCTCGTCCCCTCATCGCTCATAATATGCGCCGCCCCCTTATCACTCTCATGCAACTTCTCCCGCGCGCTCCTCTCATGAATCCCCACCATCGTCACCCCAATCGGCCACGCCGCCTTCCCAATACTGAGCCGCAAATACCCATCGTTGGCATCCACATACCGGCGCTGCTGCGCCGCCGACACGATCTCCAAGAGGGGCGCTAGCATCGAGTCTTCGAGGTCGCCACGCTCGAAGTGGCGGAAGAGCGGGATCATGGCGGTGAGGGACTGTGTCATGGCGTTATGGGCGACTTTGCCTTGGGAGGAGGTTTGCACGGTGGCGGGACGGGCGGCGAGGGCGTGCGCCCATTCGGTGAGGAGGAGGGTGAAGTAGGAGGCTAGTTGGCGGTAGAGGAGGGATTTGGCGGCGGGGGAGGCGGGAATGGTGGCGGGGACGGCCATGTCGGGTTCTGGGACTAGGGTGAGGGTTGTGGGGATGGGGCCGGTTGTCAGGGTGGGTTTTGGGGGGAGGATGGCGGTGAGGGTGCGGTAGCGGTGGAGGCGTTGGGGGTGGGTTTCGGCGAAGAGGATGGCGGGTTCGTTTAGGGCGCGCAGCTTGAGGTGGAGGGTTGAGGCTGGGATGTCGGCTTCGCTGGGGGGGACTTGGGAGCCAGTATCTGCGTCTTCGGTCGTTGGGTCGGGCAAGTCGGGTAATCCCAATCTCTTCCTCCTCCCCCGCTCTTTCCTCGCTTCCTCGTCCTCCCTTCGTATCTTGGATTCTTCGGCCAACCGACTCCGCTTCTCATCTCGCTCGGTGTTTCGGACCGCGTCCTCTTCTTCGAGCTTTCGCTTCTTGGAGAGCTTGGCTTCGCGTTCGCGCTGGATGGCGGCTTGCTCGTCGAGATAGGCCTGTTGGCGCTGGGCTTCGATTTCGGCACGTTTGAGGTATTTGGTGCTAGATTCGGTTGGGGGAACTGGTGATGCAGGGCTACGATCTTTGGAGATCGCAGCGGACATTAGTGACGCGAAGTCCATGGTAGCTGTAATCTAATGTACAAGAGATATAGAGAGAACCTCAAATCGGATGTCTTGAAGCGTTGCAGGGCTGAATGTCTTGGCATCCCCTATTCTACTAAAATTCTACCTATTCCAACACGCAACAGGATTACATATACGAATCCCACATAGCTTACAACCATACAGACCCTTTGGGACTCGCTCACGTTGGTTTTCTTGGTCTGGAGTCTGAGGCCTGACCGAATTATTGGACAAATGCATGAAGTGCCTTTCTGGGCCTTGCCGGAGCCATAATTCCTCGCTGCAGTTAAGCAAGGACCGCATGCCTGGACCCTATTTCCCCATACGAATAAGCCTGCCATGGTCTATAGGAGCTGCTTAGGTGTACAGCGATGTATTCAATAAGATTTCACAACAGCGGTGTCTAATAGAAAGTGCCACACTGGTTTCCAACTCTTGAAACGCACTCGTTGTGTGGACTAATAACTCCGCAATTGGTCAGCATTGTCCACCCCATTCATGTAGTGATTGTATATACCAATGAACTCGGGAATGTCGAGTTCTTTTGTGGTCATCTCTCCAAACATAGCCCTAGATGCACGTGCATTCGTGGCTGCTTCTGCGAGCCTGCGGCGGAGACGTTTCACTGTTTTCCGGCCATTTGACACAGTACTCATGAATAATACTATATTCCGATCCTTTCACTTTCCCATCGTCTAATCAACTCCTATACAGTTTACCCCACTCTAAGATGGGTGTCCACTTGGTTTTAAAATCTACAAGTCACTAATCGAGGCCTCCATTGGGCTCTTCGTGCTTCCTTTGGGCTTTGGTACCATCGGTAGCCTCTAGATCTTCTCGCCTTGTGGTTGTGGTTGTGGTACGCACAGTCCCCGCCGCCCCAAATCCTTCCGAATCTAATCCTGATAGTAGCGGGGCTGATATGAACAGGGTGTCGAGCCATATGATATGGGAATAGTCTCTAGCATCGTCCTCTTAAGCTACTAGATCTAAAACCACGGCCTGGGCTTGATTGAATCCCAAATCCTTAGTCTAAAAGTCATCCAAATCTTGAGGTCCATCGCCTTTGTTACTGCACTTATTTATGGTATCAAAGAAACGGCTCTATGGCGAATATCTAGGGTACCACAACACGTCGACCCGTTCAACCCCACCACTCCAAGTACCAGACCTCCATGGAGCCTCCGAGGGAAGACGACGAAGTACCTACTTTGCAAAGCTGCTACACCTCAATTGTAGAAATACTATAATTATACGGCGTATTACTAAGGTACGAGGCTGAGCTCCCTATACCCTAGGGTAGGGCTTCTAGGAGGTCGTTATTTACCCCTGAAATATTGAATCTTTATGGTTGCTAGTGACGTTTACGAGGTCTACGGGCCTTCTTTATGCCCGCTAAGGACTGATGTGCGGGGCAGCTATAATGTGCGGGGGCTACCTACAGCAATAGGGGGCGCCTGTGCCCAGGTGATTGGGGGCCTCTAGTACGCGAGTATGGTATTATTGTAATTCTCCCAGGAAAGTGGGGTCCTTTGATCATACCACCGACGGAAAACCGTTGCGATAGGAGGTCACCGACATTAGTGACTGGGCCTTCAGACCTTGTCAACACTATAAATTGTTACATATCAATGAACTACAACGGTGCTGGAGGTTTGGAGTTTGGTGGAGGAAATGTCAAGATTGATCCAAGCGTCGCCGCAGGTGAGATGTCACACTCGCCAAAATTCATATGTTCATTGCTAAACAAAATCCAGAACTACCAGAAGGCTGTCGAGTGGTATCTACTGAAAGCCATGGCGTCAGTTTCTGGGCTAATACTGGCCGTATTGACGTCGATCTGGCCGACGGGACACCACAATCATTTTTTATCAAGGTTATATCGAAAGAGCGTGGCAAGAACATGTTGCATGGGGAGTTCGAGTCGATGTCCGCAATCCACGCACTCCTGCCTGAGTTCACGCCGAAGCAGATAGCCTGGGGAACGTACGAAACCGTACCGGACACGCACTTCTTCTTGTGTGAATTCCGAGAGATGATCGACGAAATGCCAGACCCACACAAATTCACAGCCCGGCTGGCAGCGCTCCACCAGAACAGCAAGTCCCCGCAAGACAAATTCGGCTTCCATGTGACAACATATACCGGCAATTTGCCCCAGGACAATGAGTGGGAAGCAAGCTGGGAGACTTACTTTGCGAAGAGCATGAGGCGGGCTCTCAATCTCGAACTCGAAGCCAAGGGACCGGATCCCCAATTTGAAACGCTAGTTCCAGCGCTCTTCGATAAAGTCATACCGCGTCTTCTGCGCCCACTTGAGAGCGACGGCCGGTCTTTGAAACCCTCGCTCGTGCACGGCGATCTTTGGTACGCGAATTCGGGGATTGACGTGGGGACGGGGGAATCTCTCATCTTCGATGCATGCAGCTTCTACGCTCATAACGAATGTAAGTGCTGACGTAGACCGCTTGACGCAACAGAAACCATTAAGCTCACCTGCAGCCGCTTGATGAAGATGAGTTTGGCCAGTGGCGGCCCGTTTGCAATAGGTTCGGCGCCGAATACCTGGCAGCATACCATTCTTACAATCAAATATCTCCGCCTGAAGAGGACTACGACGGACGTTTGGATCTCTACAAGCTGTGAGGATGCCATTTCCATGCTTATCTTGGACCTTTTCCCGAGCCTAACCTGGAACAGAAGATTCAATACGCACATATCTGCCCTCTTCACCCAAAATCAGGCGCTCAGAGAACAGTACGAAGTTTTGTGGCCCTATAAGGAACGCTGTTGCTGACAAAGATTTGTAGAATGCTTGACGATATCAGGGACTTAGTACAGAGATATGGATAGCTCCAGGGAGAAGCTCATTGCATGGAGGTTTTCTTGGATTATATAAAAGCCCCACCGTCTAACGTCCCGAAGTCCAGCTCCGTCCTCTTTAAAATTATTGCCCAGTGTTTTACCGAGAGCATTGCGCAGAAACACTGCCGACTCTAGTGTAGCCATCAACTCTTCTCAACCTCATGTCCAGCGGTAGAGACTTGCAATATCCGATCTTGGATCCCCTCTACGACCTCCACAATGACTCCCGCATCCTTCAGCTTCTGCATGCCCACGTTCTCCCCAACAAATACCTCTGGCTCCCTGATGCCCACATAAACCACCTTTATCGCGCCATTGAGCCGCAAGATCCTCTCCACACATGTCCGATTCCCACTCAACCGCTTATTGCACGGCTCCATGGTCGTATACAGGACGGTGTTCTTCGGAAGCACTTCCCCAATACGCTCCTCGGGGAGGTTATGCTTTTGGGCCACCTTAATGAAGCAGCACTGCTCCGCGTGCGTGCTGCCGGGATCGCCCAGGGAATCCCGCGGTAGTTCTAAAGAGTAGCCTGTGGAGAGGATGGCGTTCTCGTCGGCGTCGACAAGGACGGCCCCTACGCAGAATTTGGTGATTGCGGGCGGTGAGAGGCGGGCTCGCTCCAGGGCGTATTCCATATATGCTTTGTGATCGCCGGCTGAGATGGTCGGATGGGGCAATTCGGAAGCCATCGTTGATACCAGAGTTCTCAAGAAGTTTTGGACCTGTGATTTTGCAATGAAAAGATTGAAATCTCGAAGATTGAGATAATTGGGCAAGTCGGCGGATGGGTAGATATTTTCGGATTCTGCAGGATGTGCTGCTAGTGACAGATAGGAAGGACGTGAGGTGATATTCCAATAACCCCCCACACCCTCTTTGATGCTAGTGCGCGCGGACTTCTGCAAGCGATGCACCCGACCAATGTATATGACGCCGCTCAAATTTGATATGTGATGAAATCAACCCTTGAAAATCTGTAAGTGAATGTACTCAGCGAATTTGTAGTACGTGTTTGAAGAATTTGATACAGCTTTCGCGACGAGGATCGGACGCTTCACAATCTAAAAGACTCCGTTTCCCAGAGGTACTCGGTGAGGGCGTTAGTCCCTGTGGTTCGGAAACGCTTACGGTCCGACGCATACGGTCCGACGCATAAGGTAAGGATCTGTTGTATGTGGAAGGTGATTGGTGTGATGGGATGAAGCGCTTATCGTACCTTCCATACAGCTTTCCTTTTTGTGAGGACCCATTGACATAGGTCAAGAATTGTTCAATAGGGAGTACTCCGCAGGGCTTCTTTGGATTGCTGGCATCATCTGAATCAGGATCCCAGGACACCATGGTAAGTTCGAAATTCAATCGATGAGAGAGCTAAGCTGGAATGGGGGGGCTTTTTCTTATTCCCAGAAAGTTTTCAAGTCTCTGATTTAGTTGTTGGAACGTTTGACTCGACTGAATCTTACACAGTCGATTTTGAGTTTCCGGCATAAGGACACCGACTTAAGTTCTGCCAGTACGTTAACGACCACTACCTCCACCAGCGATGGCGTGGATGACCCAAGAGGATCCTTTGGACTGAACCTCCTCTACACTCCCCCCGAGCCTCTCATCGACTTCATTTTCGTGCATGGGCTTGGCGGTGGTTCGAGAAAAACATGGAGCAAGACAAGCTCAATTACACACTATTGGCCGCAGGAATGGCTTCCTAAAGATTCGGCATTCGAGAATGTACGAATACATAGCTTCGGGTATGACTCAGACTGGGTCAAGGGCAAGGACAACTGCCTAAACATTCATCACTTCGGCAAGTCTTTACTTGGCGAAATGAGTACATCGCCATATCTAAGCCAGGCAAATACGGCAATAGTGCTCATCGGGCATAGTATGGGAGGCCTGGTTATCAAGAAAGCCTACGTGCTCGCAAGGCAAGATGCAGCGTACAAGGACTTGGCCGAACGGGTCCACACAATCTGCTTTCTTGCGACGCCCCATAGAGGTTCTGACTCGGCCAAGCTCCTGAACAACATTCTGCACGTTGCCTATTCGTCCCGTGCCTACGTTGCTGACCTTGAGCGAGGCTCCGGAGCTGTCCAGTCTATCACTGATGAGTTTCGCAACTGTAGTGCTGACTTGAATCTCTGGTCGTTCTACGAGACACAAAAGCTCAAAATTGGGATCTCTAGCACGCTCATCGTTGATCCTGACTCGGCCACGCTAGGTTATCGTGGAGAAAAGCAAGTACCGATGAATGCTGATCACCGTTCAATTTGCAAATTCGAGACACCAACAGATCCCAACTACGTAGTCATTCGCAACGCGCTTGCGTCTATGGTTCAAACTACCTCCAACCTAGGTAGGCAAACCATAAAGTTCATGGCGAATGTGCTCAATACTTAAATAGTGCTGAGATCGAAAGAGAGAACACGGCACATGCAGATCAAGGACCTGGAACAATACCTACAGATACCTGAAAAATCAGCAGATGACCTCGTCGCCAGCGAAGATGCCCGTATGGCGGGAACCTGCGAGTGGTTTTTAGCGAAAGAAAGCTACTTGAGATGGAGTACCTTTGCTCTAGAAGCTCCAAGTGTGCTCTGGGTCACTGGAAAACCGGCGGCTGGCAAGTCTGTTCTCGCAGGCTATGCAGTTGGTCATTTACAAAACCTCAACGTAGACTGCAGCTATTTTTTCTTCAAATACGGCGACAAAATTAAGTCGCGGCTTAGTGCTTGTCTTCGATCTCTGGCTTTCCAAATGGCTTGTACAAACACCCAGATGCGAGACACGCTCTTGGAGATGCAGAAAGATGGTATGAGATTTGACAAGGATAACGAACGCACCATATGGCATGCACTGTTCCTACGTGGCATTTTCCAGATGGCAATTCCGGAGCAATACTGGGTCATTGATGCGCTAGATGAATGTACAAATTATGTATCATTTTTCGATTCCATGCTGGCGAAGCTTGACCAGTCAATACCGTTACGAATTCTGATCACAAGCCGAGAGACTCCTAAATTGGTCAACCACTTCTCAAGTCTCGGCACTCATCGATTTCACCATGAAAAGATCTCAACAGCGGATACTCTGCCTGACATTAAGCTTTTGGTTGAGGCGAAGGCGAAGTCTCTAATTTTGAAAGACGACAAGGATCGTGCTACACTGGTCGAAAGGATACTGGCGAAATCGGAAGGATCTTTCCTGTGGACTGTCTTAGTCATTCGTGAATTGTCCAGTTCCTACGGCGAACGAGAAATGAGCAAAGCTCTCGAGGAGATACCTAAGGATATGGAACCCTTATACCATAGGACACTAGAATTGATGACGCAAGCCCCGGGTGGAAAGAAGCTCGCTAAAGCTATTCTCACCTGGACAACATGTGCAACAAGGCCAATGACAATGCAGGAGCTTGACGGCGCTCTGACATTGGACATCAAGGATAATTTTCCTAAACTTGAGGAGTGTATCCAGGTACTTTGTGGCCACTTTGTGAATGTCGATAAGTTCGGCAAGGTGCAGATGATGCACGGAACGGCCAGAGAATTCCTATTGAGCGATGACTTGGAATCCGAATTCGCTGTCAACAAAACGGAAGCACACACGAGACTTGCTAGAGCATGTCTCACGTATCTCACAGGGGAAGAGATGAGACCTCCTCGGACCGGCAGACGTGGTTCTGCCTTGGACATCGCGGGCAAAAGGGCCAGATTTTCAATTTACGCCTGTAGCGCATTCTCGTATCATCTAGCCAGGGCTAGCCCCTTTGCTAACGATGTCCTCTTTCTTGTCGATAAATTCTTGAAGGCAAATGTCCTGTCATGGATCGAGTTCGTTGCCCGAACACATAATCTCATCCCTTTAATTCGCGCCGCGAAGCATCTTAGGACATATCTCGCCTCATGCGCCACCGAAAGGTCACCGCTTGACCGGTCGGTGCAGACGATCAGTGGCTGGACAACAGACTTTGTCCGCATTGTTGCGAAGTTTGCTGATGCTCTCACAATGTCGCCTTCAGCGATTTATTCCCTGATCCTGCCATTCTGTCCTACGGAGTCTGCAATTCATAAGACTGCAAACCATGGGCGGAAGCTCTCTGTGGTGGGTCTCTCAAATGCTCAATGGGACGACAGGTTGTCTTGCATCGACTTTCATGAAGGCCAGACCAGCGCCATTTGTCACGGGGACGATTTCTTTGCAGTCGGCTTGACTACTGGAATGGTCGCCTTGTACCATGCGACGTCGTTTCAGGAATACAAGATGATAAATCACGGTGAGTCTGTGAGAATTCTGCGATTCAAGAGCAAGACGGGATTGATGGCATCTTGCGGAATAAAGGCGATCCGGATCTGGGATACCTACACGGGCGAAACTATCCACAAGTTCCATGCCCATCAACGCTTCATGGATCTCGCCTTTGACCAGAACTTTCTAATAGCTGCGTCATCGAAAAACTACATTGCGTCATGGGATCTCGATAATGCCGGTGCCCAGCAACCTGACAAGCCATGGAGTGACTCAGGTGAGTTCTTGGACACGCGGTTACATCGTGCACCGTGTGCTATATCCATCGCCGTGAGCCACAAAATGATGGCTGTTGCTTATAGCGGTCGACCGATAATACTCTGGGACCTTGAGGAAGATGCATATTACGGTAGCTGCGGTAAGAAGTTGGCTACTGGCGAAACGAGTACACATATGGTCACCGCCATCGTTTTCAACCCAGACCCAAATATCGGCCTTATCGCATCATCTTATCTCGATGGTGAACTCGTACTCATCGATCCGTTTGATGATCAGGAGTTGGAGAGCTTCCGCGCAGACTGCCATACGCTCGCTGCCAGCCCGGATGGACGCTTACTCGCAGGTGGCGCTGGGGGTGGAACAGTCCAGGTCTATGAATTCGACACGCTGCGATTGCTCTACCGGGTCAAGTCTTCCAACGTCTACATCAAGCAACTGGCTTTTAGCAGAGACAGCCTCCGGTTCTCTGACATTAGAGGGTCACATTGCAATGTCTGGGAACCTGCAGTCCTGCTACGGGACTCTTTGGGTGACTCAAGTAGCGAAGGCACATCAACCTCAGTCGTCGAGGTGGTCTCTTCAGATACTAAAGCCAGGATAAGTACTATAGCTCTATGTCCCAAGGGAGTTGCAGTGTTCTGCGGTAAGGATGATGGGACCGTTTCCGTGTACGACCTCAAGACTGGAACCGAGATACGAGTGCTCTACCGCCATAAATCCCTCGTCCGTATCCTCACTCTGTGGCCTCAAGGCGATATTATCATGAGCGTCGACGCGTCAAACGGGCTCCTCGCATGGAAATTGCAAATGTCGCAGAAGGAGGGATGGGTCTCCGAAAAACTAGTGTTCCAGTCTCGCCTGGACTGCGGAAAGGCTATCATCCAGGTCTTACCAGGTGCGACAGCTGGCAAGTTCATCATCTCAACCCGTCAATCAGACCACCTTTGGACTACTAACGGCCAGCAGGAGGATGAGAGAACTTATTCGGACACGATAGGGATCCGAAAGTGGATACAGCACCAGCAGTCGCCCCTCCACATGATTTGTATTGAAGGTGCAGTCGCTCGAATCTCCACCTGGACAGACTGGTCAGAAGTAGCGTGTGTACATCTCATAGCTGACATAAGGGGACTCCAATTGAAGAGCGCCACCCCTTACACTTCAGGCCGTCGATGCCAAATCCTCGTCGAGCTGTGCGAGCTGGATGGCTCACCAGATACACGCTGTCTACAGCTCCTCGATTCCGTCCATTTCAACAGCGTCGAGGGTTTCTCGCCGAATGCAAGCATTGCCGAGGCGGCCACAGAGAGACGAGACGTGGACAAGGTCTCAACAACAATAACCACAACAACAACAACGATAGAACAAACCTCCGCCGCCGATACGGCAGTCTCGACCCCGCTTCTGCTCGTCCCACAGCTCGCGGCCCTCGCCCGCCGCGTCGCTCACGTCATCGGCCTCAGCAATAATGACGCCAGCCAGCTCGTCTTCCTCGACACCCACTCCTGGGTATGCTCGGTCGATCTCGAGACCCTCAAGAGCCATAACGGTTCGGTCATCACCTACTCGAGGCATTTCTTCTTGCCGTATGACTGGCTTGCCGGAACGAGGGACGTGGTTAGCGCGGTCGCGCCGCGGCGCGACGTATTGTTTGCCCGGAATGACGACCTCGCGGTCATCAAGGGCGGGTTGGAGTATGCGGAGAAGGTCGATGCGGATATATAGTATAGAATGCTGTTGGCCTTTCCGTTGCCTCAGTCCCTCAGACGTGTTCTAAGCCGGGCGCTAAGCCCCTTCGGGTTAGCGATGCTAACTACGTAGCCGGGCGGTAATATATCCAAGCGTAAAATCTGATTCTATTACCTATATACTTTTTAAAAATACTACATCGGCAAACTAGGAAGTGGCATAGAAAATTCGAAGTTGGAAAATCCGCTGAAAGCGCATTTTCCAGGGTAAATACTAGTAATAAATAGGAAAATTTTAGGTTTTTTTTATTCTAGCCTAAAAGTCCTATATATAGAAAATCCGGATTTAAGGCCTTAAATCCGTGATTTTCCTCTAGTACTAGGAAGAAACGGGAAGCTCGCTAGAGTTATAGTAGCTACGTCGTTAACGCTAGCGTAATATAGGTTTTAAATACAGTTAATTCACGTAATTTATATACGCGTATAATACCCCCCCTAGCCTAGCCCCGTTTCCTATACTTATATTACGCCTGCGATTAATTCTCCTACTAAGTATTAGTACTATTAGTTATTAATAAGACTTAGTACCTTATTATAATTACCTAGTTAGTACTAGCCTAATATAGTTATATTATAGCTAATTAGTAGGACTTATCTCCTATTAGTCCTATTACCTTATATTTCTAAAAGTTACTAAATACGTATTTAGTAACTTATAGTATTATTCTTAGCCCTAGGGCTAATATATAAGCGCGCTAGTTATTTACGTAAAATACGTATTTTTCTATAGTATACTAGCTTCCTAGTTTACTAATATATACTAATTACTAAAACCTTATTTATAATAAAGTAGCTCCTATAAAATATACTTAGTATAAGATCTAGAAATAATAAAAATATATTATATAAGAACTTCCTTAAAAATTATAAGAACTCTAATATTTATAAAGAGTTTTCTAAGAGAATTTCTTATAAACTAGATAATTACTCAAGAAAAAAATATATAATAATAAATTATAATACTCTTATCTAGAGATATAATTAATATATTTCTTTAAGTACTATTATAAATAGAATCTATATATCTTTAATTATTAGTAATAGAATAATTATTAAAAGTTAGTATTTCTAGTATTAAAAGTAGATTTCTAATAAAATTAGAGATATTTAATACTTAGATATACTACTCTCTTATTATATAATTAGTATTTATAAATAGTAAGTAGGTAGTAAAGTAGGAAGGAGCTATTAGGCCTTACGTCGCTATTAGGCCCGTAGTATTATAGCTTTTATATAGTAAGAATTAAGACTATTATAACGATAATACTATATACCCTAGGTAAGATATAAGATTACTACTATATTAATTCTTCTTTTTATAAAGCCTAGCTTATAATTATTACGCTAGAAGCCCTAGAATACCTAAGGGGAGAATTATAGTAACTATAATAATAATAGCCTAACGGAGACCTAGTAGACCCCTTATAATAATATTATCTTCCCTAGTATAACTAGTAGATCGAGTCTAAAGAGATATAATTAATCCGGATATATACTAATAGCTATTAGAGCGGATTAACGCCTTAGAGGTAGAAGTAGTATAATAAGCTTCTACCCCTACTATATCTACTAGACGTAGTAGATAGGTAATAGACCTCTTAGGATTAGTTATAAGGAGTATAAGGCCTAGCCTAGTACCTACCCTCCCTTATATTCTAACTATTAGAATACCTATATTAATTAGTTAGAACTAGAAGAGGGTTAAATATAATAAACCCCTTATATTTACTAGCCCTCTTATAAATATCCGCCTCTAGATTATTAATTATAATATTTTTTTAACCTCTAACTTATTAAGGGTATAGATATATAGGCCTTTATAACTTATACCTATCTAGGATCTAGGATTAGGACGCGAATATAGTTAATAAGATTAAAGGGTAAAAAGGATATATTTAAGGACTAGGATAAACTCTAGGTATAGTTATTAGAGAACTATTTTATAGGGGATATTAAATTAGATATAGAGCTTAAAATAGAAAGGATTTAAATAAGGAATAGTAAGATTATATAAGACTTTATAAATTACTTTAAGACCTTAGTAATAGATCTTTCCTAGAATAACTCTACTATCTATTATACTTTTAGGTAGAAGCTATTAGTAGAGATTCTAGACTAGATTTATTAATTTTAATTTAAACTACTAGATACCTTCGCGGCCTTTAAGATAGTAGCGTAGTAGGCTAAAAATTACCTTAGGATTAAAAAATAAACCCTAGAGGATAGGGAAGAGGTAGAGTATAATAGGTAGAAGAAGGTATAATTTATAATTAATAAGATTAAGGAGCCTAACCCTTACTCCCCCCTAAGGGATTAATTAGATAGCTTAAATCCTTTAAGGGATATAAGCTTAAATATAGAAAAGAGGTCTAATATCTATAATAACTATTAAAAGAAATATTAAGATAAGGGATTATATATATATTATATTAAAAAAGGCTATTAGGGGAAGGATTATAAAGGTAACCTTATAGATTACTTCTACCTAAAAAAATATACGCCTATAATATCTAAGGTAATATTATAGGTATTTAAGGCCTTAAGGAGTATCCTAGCCTAAGATTTATCCCCTCCTTTAAGGTAGAATAGGCGTATCCTAAATAGATAGCTCTAAAAGCTAAGGGAAACTCTTAAATAAGAATCCTTATAACTTATACTAAATAATACCTTTAATATAATAGACCTAACTAACTATATTAGTACTTAAATATAATTATAGAAGGAATATATAACTACTAGATTCTAATATACTAAGATAACCCTCTAAGCCCTTCTTAATTATAGAGTTATAGCTAATTTTATTAACTAAGATTTTATAAAGACTTTAGAGATTATATCCCTTTATATTAGAGCTACTAGGGTAGTAGATATTAATAGTAGGACTATTAGCCCTACCTTATCTTAAGTATTATATTAAATTAAGATAAGCGCCCTTAGCGTACTATATAGCTATTTTATATTTTAGGTAATATTTATATAGGGATAATAGTTAATCTTAGGCCTCTTATAACTATAATAAATTAATCCTATTATAAATTAAGTATTAAGGAAGGTAAAGATACCTAAGAATATTAGGGTTCTTAATTAATATAAATTTAATAAAGAAATTAAGGATAATATAATCTATATTTATTATACTTCTTCTAAAGGATTAGGAAATATACTCCTAATAAAGTACTTAGAGTATACTAATATATTTAATAAGGAAGTAGGCGCTAAGCTACTACTTTATTAGGGGGCCCTTAATTATATTATAAACCTTTAATTAGATACTACCCTACTATTTAGTCCTTTTTATAACCTCTTTAAGATAGAACTCGCCGTCTTTAAAGATTATATTAATTAAAATCTTAAGTTAGGGTTTATTAAATACTCTAAATTAACTACTAGGGCACCTATTCTATTTATAAAATAGAAGGATAGGGGACTGCGCCTTTATATAGACTATTAAGCTCTTAATATTATTATAGTCTATAATAGGTACCCTATCCCTTTAATTTCTAAGATCCTAGACTAGCTACGGCGTATAAAGATATATACTAAGATTAATCTAAGAGGAGTATATAATCTAATCTAGGTTAAGGAAGGTAATAAATAGAAGATAGTATTTTATACCTATTATAGCCTTTTTAAATACTACGTTATACCTTTTAGACTTACTAATACTCTATTAATATTCTAGTCTTATATTAATAAAGCCCTAGCTTATTTAGTAGATATTATAATTATTATATACCTAGATAATATCCTAGTCTACTCTAATAACCTAGCGGATTATAAAAACTATATAAAGGAAGTGTTACAACCTTAGTAAGTAGAGCCTTAGCGGACGCTATAAGCGCTTACCAAAGTCGAATATGCCTTGGCATAGCGACTCAAGCGATCGCTCGACCTAATCGCTCTAGTCGATATAGGTCGATTACTAGCGACCAGCGCGAGCATAGACTTTCCTATATCTATATAGAAAGCGTGATCTTTCCCTTAGATAGGAGCTTCGTACTTAACTCATGTTATTAACCTAGATATCTCCTAGATACTAAATATAATACTCCACCTGTATTAGACTAGTTTAGTACGAAGCCTATTTACCTTAGTCCTTAATACTCCCCTCTACGAGATCTACCTAGACTCCGGAGCCTTCTAGTTAGAAGACGACGGGTCGTAACACTTTAAGTACCCTTAAGATAAGTACCTCAGGATAAAGGGACCTCACCCCAAGTAAACGCGGTCTACGATAGTTAGTAATAGCAGAAGTTAAAGAAGGTATTAAGGTTACTAAACCAGATTTATATTATAGCGATCGAGATAAACTTAAAGAGTGGTTAGTATAGATATAGCTATACTTCTCTTTTAATAAAGACGCTATTAGGCTAAAGAAATAACTACTATTTATAATAACTTATATAAGAGGACGGGCCTAGAGATAGTCCGCTCCATTTCTTAAACGATATATAGAGGATCCCGACGACGACGACAATATCTCTATTAAGTTATAGATAGAGAGCTTGATACTCTTCCGCCAGGAGATAAGACGGATATTCGGACCTTCTAATAAAGCTAGCGTAGCGACGAGAGTCATCCAGTACCTGATATAAAAGAAATCGGTATCTAAGTATACGACACAGTTTTAATAGTACTTTATAAGAACTAACTAGGATAATAACGCGCTGATAGTAATATATCGGAGAGGATTAAAACCTCAGGTAAAGAAGGAACTTATACGAGACGGAGCCGTTTATAATAACTTAGACTTATTAATAAGAGCCTTAACACGAGTCGATAACTAGATCCACGAGTTAGTAATAGAACTACGCTATAATAGTAGAGTTTCTGGACTCGGTTACACAGGACTCTATTCCGGAGGAAGTTATAGGAAGAAACGATTCTCACGCGATCCTTACGGTCCGATACTAATAGAGTTAGACTTCACCGAGAAAAAGAAACCGTTTAGAGGTAAGAAATAGCAAGGGGGTAAGAAAGCAATGAATTGCTATGGCTGTAGTAAACCGGGCCACATCGCTAAAGACTACAGGTCGAAAAACATGGTGAAACGACCTCAGTTAAATATATTAGAAAGAGTTCCAGTTAGGAAGACTAAACCTCTAAGGGATCAATAAGAAACGGAGTACGACGACACCGAGCTAGATACAATTATAGATAATTTGCTAGCCCTCGTCAATCCACCCATTAATAGAGAACTATAATCTAGAGAAGAAGAATTACGCGAAGAAATAGCTAAGAAATAGAGAAACATCGTAAAGATTAAATAAAGGCTAGTAGATATTCACGAACAACTTAAGGAATTAGACTCTAATAACGAATATAATAGTGGTTGTATTCGGAAGGGAAAACCCGAATAAAGCCGAGAAAGCGAGGATGATTCCGACTAGGAAAACCTCAGCTAGACTTCTAAGAAAGAAGGTAATAGAGCAGCATCTCGAGCTTCCATATTAAAAGATCTACAGATAAAACTCGAGGAACGGGTAGAGTTCTACCAAGAAAAAGTAGTAGGAGGACTTCTACAGAAGGAGTTTAGGAACGACTTAGTATATCTATAGTACGGAGTAATATACTAGTCAGCCTACGCCGACGAAATATATATAGTTCACTACTAAGCGAAGATAAACTTAGGAAAATCTATTAGGATCTAAACGTATAGAAAAACTTAGTCAAGCTATAATAATATAAGTTATTATTAGTACTTAGTAACCAAGAGGTTAAGGAAGTAGTTTCCAAACTATAATTAAAGATAGCATAGCAGTCTTTATAGGTACCTCAAGCATGACGAGTACACGTTAGAGTACTACTTAGATAATTAGTATGCCTGTTTCCACGACAATTACAGAAAGCACATGTATATAAAAAGAACTACCGGATTCCTATCCTTTTCGGGAAAAGAGTAATCCCTTATACTAAGGGGAAGTATAAGGAGATCAATGTCCTTACCCTAAAAACATATCAGCTATATTTAACGAACTACGTAATGCATATAAACGTACCGGTTAAAATAGATAGTTAGCGGACTATAGTAATAATAGATTCTGGAGTATCTAGAAACTTTATTTCTGAAGCATTAGTACGGTTAGTAGGCCTACTAACGCGGAGAAAGAAGGATCCATATAACTTACGGATGGCCGACGGGTTAACGCTATTAAAAGGAAGCGTAGACGAGGAGACAACCTCGCTACCATTTATAATTCAACGACACTATAAGGAAATGTCCTTTAATATTATAGGGATGGCCACCTATCATATTATATTAGGCATGCCTTAGTTAGAAAAGTATAACCTAGTAATTAACTAGAGAAGAAAAGTACTTAAGTTTAAGCGAACTAGCGATATCACTAGATTCTAACCTACACGTCGATAGTAGATGACGGTAGATAAGAAATCGAACCGAAGAACGGTTAAGGTATATATTACCTCAATTTCGAATAAGGATAACCTTAAAATATAAGGATCCGACTTAATAGATACTAGCAGCGGTCCGCCAGGTCAATAAGTTAGAGTTCTTAGAGTAACTAATAGCACTCCTAACATCCTATAAGAGTATTAAAGATGGAAACGCCTCTTTATAAAAGAGATAATAGTAAAAGCTCTGCCTAAACACTAACCTTGGGATTATAAGATCGAACTCGAACTAGGGAAGGAACTAACATTTAGACCTATTTATGCGTTATCTAAAAAGGAACTTATAGTACTACGCGGGTACCTTAATAAGAACCTAAAAAAGGGATTTATTCGAGAATCCAAATCACTAGCAGGATATCCGATACTCTTCGTAAAGAAGAAAGACGGGTCACTACGACTATACGTAGACTATTGAAAGTTAAACGACGTAACGATTAAGAATCATTACCCGCTACCTAATATTAGCGAGCTGCAGGATCGGCTAGCTAAAGCAAAGATCTTTATAAAGTTAGATCTTCGAGGAGCGTACAACTTAATTTAAATGAAAGAAGGTAACGAATAGAAAATAGTATTCAGGACTCGATATAGATATTACGAGTACCTAGTTATGCCGTTTAGTCTTACTAACGTACTAGTAACCTGCTAGGCATTAATCAATAATATTATACGAGCTCATTTAGATCTTATAGTAATCGCATATCTCGACGATATATTAATTTACTCTGAAACTCTTAAGGAATACATCCCTTATATACAAGATATATTAACATGCTTATTATAAGCGGGACTCCTCCTGAAGCTAGAGAAATGCGAGTTTTATAAGACCTCAGTTAAGTTCTTAGGGTTTATAGTAATAACTAAAGGCGTTCGTATAAGCCCTAAGAAGATTCAGGCTATATAAGAATGGCCTACACCACATGATATTAAATTAGTACAAGGATTCTTAGGATTCGCCAACTTTAATAGACGTTTCATAGAAGGCTACTCTAAGAAGGCCTTACTACTAACAGAAATCACTAAAAAGGACACGGGATTTCGATAGGATACTAACTAGAAGAGAGTATTTAAAGAACTAAAGCAAGCTTATATAGATCCTCCGGTACTCTATACGTTTCATAACAAAGAACTAGTACGTATCGAGACAGATACTTCGGATCTTATAATCGGAGCATGCCTCTATTAGTAGAAAGACGGCAAGTAGCATCTAGTAGTATACTACTTACGCAAGATATCTCCAGCAGAACAGAACTATAATATACACGACAAGGAGCTTTTAGCAGTCGTCTATTCTCTATAGTATTAGAAAGTATATGCCGAAAGTTGTTTAGAACTTACTATCTTCACTAATCACAAAAACTTAGTAGGCTTTATAACTACGAAAGAGTTGAATCGACGACAAGTTTAATAGTCCGAACTCCTTAGGTAATACAAGTTTAAAATTCAGTATACCCTAGGAAAAGATAATAGACGAGCAGACGCTTTAAGTAGACGATCTAACTATATATAAGTAAAAGATATTACCACTTAACCTATCTTAAAATAAGAAAACGATAGATCGTTAGTACTAGTACGGAATCTAGCCACGACTATGCGAGTCACGACACATGCAGTTCCTGATTTAAAGGAAGTATACAAGAATGACAACCTAGCCGGACAACTTAGGAAGGAATAGCCTAGCCGGGACCTATTACTATATAAACAGAAGCTGTACTTACTACTAAAAGTAATAGAAGAAGTAATTAGAGATCACTATAATAATCCTTTACTAGGACATCTAGGAGTATCTAAAACATTAGAACTCATTTAAAGAGTGTACGCCGCACTAAACCTGCGAGCGATAGTCGAGTAATATATCAGGGAATATATATGCTGCCAGCAGAACAAATCTGCAAGACATGCCAAGTACGGACAAATTCAGTTTACCGAAGTTCTAGACACACTATAGAAAGACGTTACGATAGACTTTATTATAAAACTACCTCAGTTAGTTAACCCGGTAACTAACGACAAGTACGACTTAATAATAGTTATTATCGATAAACTTACTAAATATGCCATTATAATCCCGTATAAGGAATCCTATAACGCTAGTCAGCTTAGATTCATTTTATTAGACAGACTAATTAGAGATTATAGCATACCAGAATCAATAACTTTAGACAGAGATAAACTCTTCATATCAAACTATTAGAAGACTTTAATCGCGTTAATAGGAACTAAACTACGAATATTAACAGCCTATTATCCTTAAACGGATAGATAGACTAAACGAACTAATTAGATAATAGAAGTGTACCTTAGATACTACGTTAATAAAAGGCAAAACAATTAGGTTGCATTACTCCTAATAGCACAGTTAGTATATAACGATAAAAGGTTAGATACGATAAAGCTGTCACCGTTTTTTATAAACTACGGACGACACGCAAACTTATTTCTAGATCCTCGACAAGGACTAGATACCGAGAAAGCCTTAGTATTAACTTCTGACATGAAAAGCCTGCATAAAGACATGCAGCACAAGATTAGCGAGGCTAATACTACTACAGAAAAGTCAGCGAATAAGAAAAGAAAATTAGGTCCTTAGCTAAAGAAGGGGGATAAAGCATATCTCCTCACAAAAAATTTGAAAGGTATAAGACTAAGTAGGAAACTAGACTATATTAAAGTCGGACCATTTTTAGTTATTAGAAATAAAGGGCCTGTCAACTATAAATTACAGCTTCTACCCGACGCTAAAATCCACCTAGTATTCTATATCTCGATATTAGAACCAGCAGACCCTAATACACCTTTATAAGAAACCTTCTACTTCTAGATAGAAGAAGAGAATAAATTCGAAGCCGAAAGGATTCTATTATAACGAGGTCAGAGTTACCTAGTGAAATAGAAAGGATACGAGGACTTAGAAAATACCTAGGAACTAGTTACGAATCTTACGAACTATTAAGAGCTCCTCTAGCAGTATTACCAAACCTAGGCACACCCTAAGCGATCCACTCGAGAGCTCTAGGCGAGAGAGTTCCGGAACCCTCGAACTCTAAAAAGGTAGGACACTCTGCGAGTGCCCGCTTAACTTCACCGGCCTTCTTAAGCTCTTCTAGACGTTCTAACTCCTTAATATCGTCGAGACCTTTATTAAATATCCGCTATTCCCGCTCTTTTAGGAAACGCTTCTATTAACGAAGGCGTTTCAGCTTTATCTATTTTTAATAAGCGATTTCGTTAGCGGCCTCCCACGCTACCTCTATCTCTATCTCTTCGCGTTTAAGCTTCTCTATAGCTTTATTAATACTAGAGAAGTAAATAATAGGTATAGCCGGTTCGTATTATTTTCCGAGCCGAATATATTCCGCGTACCTTTAGGAAAGGGAAGACACCCGATACTCCTTTTAAGATCTTGCGCATCGCAGACACGACACTATTACAATCACTCCCCTATAAGCCACTCGATCCGATAGCTTAGTACGGCGTTACTACGGACGAGACGATATAAATATTTCATCTAACCTTTAGGACAAAGGTTTAGGGGATAAGGGGTAATATTATAACCTTGGTAAGTGGAGCCTTAGCGGACGCTATAAGCGCTTACTAAAGTCGAATATGCCTTGGTATAGCGACTCGAGCGATCGCTCGACCTGATCGCTCTAGTTAATATAGGTCGATTACTGGCGACCAGCGCGAGCATAGACTTTCCTATATCTATATAGAAAGCGTGATCTTTCCCTTAGATAGGAGCTTCGTACTTAACTTATATTATTAACCTAGATATCTCCTAGATACTAAATATAATACTCCACCTGTATTAGACTAGTTTAGTACGAAGCCTGTTTACCTTAGTCCTTAATACTCCCCTCTACGAGATCTACCTAGACTCCGGAGCCTTCTAGTTAGAAGACGACGGGTCGTAACAGGAAGTTCTAATAGCCCTTAGAGAGTATAACCTATTTATAAAGTTAGAGAAATATGAGTTTAGTATTAATATAGTAGAGTTTCTAGGCTATATTATTAGCCTTAAAGGGATCTTTATAGACCTAGAGTACGTCTTAACTATTAGTAATTAGCTAATCCCTAGGATAATTAAGTAGGTATAATCCTTCTTAGAGTTTTATAACTTTTATAGATAATTTATTAAAGCTTATAATATAATTATATAAGAGTTTATAGAACTAACTAAGCCTATTATACCCTTCTATTAGATAGATTAGGCGGAATTAGCCTTCTACTAACTAAAGGATACCTTTATTATAACTCCCCTATTAATATACTATAACCTAGTATTACTATCTTAGGTTAAAACTAATACGAGTAATTATATACTATTAAGTATATACTCCTAGAAATAGGAGGATACTTATATATATCCTATTATATTCTATAACTAGAAGCTTACTCTAGCTAAGATAAATTATAATATACCTAATTAATAACTTCTAGCTATTATATTATCCTTCTAGGCGTAGTAGAAGTATTTAAAGGGGGCCTAATATTAAATTATAGTTATTATAAACTACTATAACCTTAAGTCCTTTCTAACTACTAAGACCCTTAGCTGCTAATAAGCTTATTAGGCTAAATTTCTATTAATATTTAACTTTAAAATATAGTACTAGCCTAGGAGAAAGAACCTAGTAGATATACCTTTAAGAAGGGTAGATTATAATAAACCTAATATATCTTATATAATAGTTCCCTTTTTTAAATTAGGCGTTATAGTAGTAGAGGAAGGCCGCTAGGTAGCCTAATAGGTAGTAGCTAATCTAAGTAACCTTAAAGATAAGGATTAAATCCCTAAGCTCTTATTAACTATCCTAGAGGAAATAGTAGAAAAGCTTAAGGAGGATAATAACGCTATTAAAGTTAATAGTACTAACTTTAGATAGGTAGTAGGCCTATTATACTTCTAAGGTAATTAATTCTATTTACTTAATAATAAAGGCTTATAACTCTAGATTCTTAGGAACTTTTATAACTCTATAACTACGGGCTATCTTAGCTAGGATTATACTATTACTACTATCTAGTAATAGTTTTATTAGCTTATAATAGGTAAAGATATTAAAGAGTATATTAAGACCTATAATACCTATTAATAATTAAAGTATTCTAAATATAAACCTTATAGAGAGCTCGTACCTACTCTAGTCCTAGACGGCCTTTAGGAGGCTATAACTATTAACTTTATTACTAACTTATCCTAGAGTAGGAGTCCTATTAATAATATTACCTATAATTATATTATAATAGTTATAAACTATTTTAGTAAAATATACTATTATATCTCCTATTATAAAATTATAATATTAAAGTAATTTATTATAATAATTATATAAGAAGCTTTTTAACTATATAATATATTAAATATAATTATTAGCGACTATAATATACTATTTACCTCCTACTTCTAGTAGACGTTAGCGTAGGCTTTAGGTAGTAACTATTAGCTCTTAACCGCCTTTTACTAATAGACGGATAGGCTAATAGAGTAATAGAACTAGGTAGTTAAATAGTACCTTCACGTATATATAAATTATTAAAAGGATAACTAGGTTTCCTAATTACCCCTAGTAGAGTATATATATAATAATAGTCCCTATTATACTATAAAATATACCTCTTTCTATATCTATATTAGGAGATATTAGATACTATTCTAACTATTAGATATACCTACGCTTAACCCTAGTATAAGTACCCTTAAGCTTACTAAGGAGCTAGAATAACTTAACTTATATCTAGTAGATATTCTTATAGAAGCTTAAAATATATAAGTAGAATATTATAATAAGGGTTAAAAGGCTTTTATACTCTAGAAGGGGGACTAAGTAATACTCTAGAATAATAATATTATATCTTAGAGGGTATATAAGAAACTTAATTATAAGAAACTTAGACTATTTCTTATAATTAAAACTACTACGCTTAATTTATACTACCTCTAACTATTATACTAGATAAAAATCTACTTAGTATTCTATATATCCTTATTAGAACTATATTACCTAAATACTATAAAGGGTCGTATTATACTACCTCTACCCCTAATTAGAATTATTACTAAAGACGGGGAAAATACGGAGTATAAAGTAGAGGAAATTCTTAACTTAAAGCTATACTATTATAAACTTTAGTACCTAGTATCCTAGAAGGGGTATTAACCTTATAAGAATACCTAGGAACCTGCTAAGTACTTTAAGGTAGCCTAGAGCTAGTATAGTAGTTTTACTAAGAATATCTATTTAAGCTAGGACCCTAATAGGCCTTCCTAACCTAATTACCGCCTTATAATAGGTATATAGTAACGATTTTAGTACGCTCTACCTTATAATAGGCGAGGTAGCGAGGTAGTATAAGTATAGAGCTACTTAATTAGGTAAAGAGCTAATAGTTATAGTATTATATAGTTATCTAGTCTTATAAATATCTTATAATAAAATAGAATTAATTAGTAAGGCGTTAAAGTTCCCCTAGTAATACTTTATACGCCTAGTAACACTCTATACGCCCTTAAAGGAATAATATTACTATAATTTACTTTATTAGCTTATATTACCCCTATTATATAACCCTTACCTAATATACTAATAAAGCTAAATAGTAATTTAAACGCGTCTTAAAGAGGGCCTAGGAGGGATTTTACTTAGCTTAGAGATATACGACGACTTAGATAAGGAAGTAATATTACTAAGTAACCTATTTAAATTGTATAACTCCTACTATCCTTCCCTTATAGGCCTTAAGCCTATTAAAGTCCTTATAATAAACCCTTTTACTAATAATATTATAACTAGTCTACGGGTATTAAATTATACTATAATTAACGTAGTAATTAACGTAATTAATAGGACTAATTAGGCGCTTATAAATAGAAATAGAGTAGAGGATACGCCCTTTATAGACTACCTATTCTTTAATCCCTTAATATTAGATATTACCTTAATAAAGTTATAGATTATAGCTAATAACCTTATTAATACTAATAGCTCCTAACTCCTCCTTAAGAGGGTTAAGCTATTAGACTCTAGGATAGGGCTAGTAGTTACTTTAGGGGTAGGAATTAATAAATCTTTAATATAGTAGCTACTAGACTTTAATATAGTAGGATATACTATTATAAGCCCTATTAAAGCGTATTAAGGCTATCTATATATAATAACTATTAGGGATAACTATATTACCTATAAATAATTTAAAAGGGAGGAAAAGATAATATATATCCTTTATAGTAATATAGCTTTTAACCCTAATAAATATACTACCCTAATAATTACGCGACCCCTCTTAATTTAGGGAAAGAAAGCTCTATTAGGCTTAGGAGTAAACTCCTCGCCCCTACCCCTAGACCCTTTTATAGGTAAGAAGTCCTTAAAGGCTAGTAAGGTTTTTAATAAGGCCGTAGCCCCTAAGTCTAGTAAACTTTTTCTAAATCTAAAAGCTCCCCTTATAATAATAGATAGGAAAATATATATAAAGAGTATTATAAGTCCTAAGAAATCTATTAGTACCTTATATAATATATTACTAATACTATCCCTCCGCTATTAACTAATTAATATAGAGCCCTAAGATATTACTAACGCCCGTTAGTAGTCCTTACGCCTTAAAGAGGCTAAAATAGCCTTAGCCTAAATTAATAATTCCTTTAAGAACCTTATTACTAAGTATATTAGGGTTATAAATTACGCGGAATAGCTAGATATATACGTCGCGGTCTAATCTAATACGCTTATTATAGTAGAAAAGATAATTAATAAGATACTACTAATATTTACCGCCTTAGAGATAAAGGATAAAAGAGTATAAGTAGAGGTTAAAGATACTACTATAAGTAACTTACTAAAGATAATTTAAGAAGACTAGGTAGTAGTTATTTTATAATTCTTAATAACGAGAAAGGGATAAGAGTATATTAGGGAACATATAAAGTTACTACTAGATACTACCTAAATATTTAAATATAGCCCCCTACTTATATATAATACTATAAAGGCCTTTAAGGCCTACGCGGAAGGGGCGCGGAGTATTAAGAATCCTTCTAAATAGTTTATAAGCTACTATCTAGTTTAATTAGATATTAATATTAATAACTTCTTACTTTAATAGGATAGACTATTACCCCTTATAGGAGCTATAAGGAATAAGGGGGGGATTATAAACAGTAAGTAGGTGGCGAAGTAGGAAGGAGCTATTAGGCCTTACGTTGCTATTAGGCCCGTAGTATTATAGCTCTTATATAGTAAGAATTAAGACTATTATAATAATGATACTATATACTCTAGGTAAGACGTAAGACTACTACTATAGTATTACTAACTTAAAGAGACTTAGTAATCTACTTACTAGCTAATAGTATATATAAGATACTAAGAGAATCTTTCTAAAATATATAGAGATATATTACTAGAATAAAAGTTTTAGTAATTTAAGTTAATACTTAGATACTTAACTTAGTATTAACTTAACTTAGATTAGAATTTAAGTATTAACTTAAATACTTAGATTAAACTTATAATATTAAATTACTAAGACTTAAGTTAAATATCTAATTTAAATTTAAAGTATTAAATTAAAGTAGTTAGTTTAGAATCTTAGTTACTAATCTACTAATTAATAAAATAACTAGTAAGCTTTATAAATATATATTATATCTCTTTAATATTTATACTTATTATAAGATAGCTTTATAAAGGTTTAATATTTATAAAGAAATAAACCTTTATAAATTTAAATTTAAGTATTATAATCTAATATTAATTACTTTAATAATCTATTTAATTCTCTATAATAATAATTAATATTATCTTTATTAATTAATCTTTCTACCTCTCTTTTAAAGTAATTAAAAGCTTAGTTCTTTTATTACTAATATAATAGTAATATTAAAATAAGTTTAATAGATATTAAGATTTAAATAATTAAGTTATATATAAGCTTCTTTATTATAATATAAATAAACTAAGAAATCTACTTTAATATTAAGATTATCCTTATTCCTTTAAGTATTATCTTTAAAGTATAATTATATATTACTATTTTATTTAAACTAACTACGTTAGGTTAGTACTTTAAACTCGAGTTAGGTATCTAACTTAACTCTTAGTAAGTTAATACTAAATTCCTAGCCTAAGTATTTAGGTTAGTACTAATAGTTAGTACTAAGTATTCGAGTTAATACTATAAGGTAGTACTAAGTATTAGTACCGAAGTATTAACCTAACTCGCTAAGATATTAGTTCTACTTATATTATTTTACTAAGACTATATTACTAGAAGTATTTTTTAGTTATAATAATATTTCATACTATATATAACTTACTAAAATATTACTAAGTATTATTATTATTACTAACTAGGTAATTCTTAATAGTAAATAAGATAGTATCTAATTAACTATTTATATAGAAATAATCACTATAAAATTACTAATATTTTCTATTTATAGTAGTATTTAGTACTATATATATAACTTACTACTATATTACCAAGTATTATTATTATTATTACCTAGGTAGTACCTTTAAGTATATAAGGTAATATAAAAAGGTAATATATATACCTAGAGAATTAAGGGGACTATAAAAATAATAATTAAAAAATAATTTATTTTTAGAATAGTACTAATTTTAGAAAAAATCTAGGCTATCTTACTAATTTATTAGTAGCTTGGCGTCTCAGCGATACCTTAGCGAGTTAGATTAGTACTAGAAGTAGGTACCGAGTATTCGGGTTAGTACTAATCCATAGTACTAATAGACTAACCGTGGAGTCGGGTTTTAGTACTATAGATTAGTACCGACCCGAATACTCGGTACCTATTTAGGTACCGACCCGAATACTTAGTACTAGTTTCTAGTATTAACCTAAAAAGCCCTTAGTACCTTAACGAGTCGGGTTAACCTAACCCGACTCGCTAATATATTACTAAGACGCTAAGCCCCTAATAAAATAGTAAGGAGCCCTAAATTTTTTAAGAATTACCCCTATACTAAAAATAGATTTTTTTTTAATTAGAATTTTACTACCCCTTTTAGTTCCCTAGGGATATGCATTACCTTTTTATATTACCTTAAAGAATTACCTAGGTTAGGCTAGATGATAATAATAATTATAGATATAATAGTAAATACTATTATAGATAAAAAATATTAGTAATATTATAGTTATTATATCTATAGGAATAGCTAATTAGCTATTACCTTTCTATATTACCTTATTTACTATTAAGAATTACCTAGTTAGTAATAATAGCAACGCTTAGTAATCTATTAGTAAGTTATATATATAGCACGAAATACTATTATAAATAAAAAATATTCCTGATATAATAGTCTTGGTAAAATAATATAGTGGAACTAATATCTTAGCGAGTCGGGTTAATACTTCGGTACTAATACTTAGTACCACCCTATGGTATTAACTTGAATACTCGGTACTAACTATTAGTACTAATCCGAATACTCGGGCTAGGAACTTAGTATTAACTCGCTAAGAGTCGAGTCGGGAACCCGACTCGAGTTCGAAGTACCAACCCGACGCGGTTAGTCTAAGTACTAAAACCCGACTCGACGGTCAGTCTAATTTTATTAAAGCTCTTAAGTATTATAACTTAATTCTTTAAAGACTTATCTCTACCTTCTATAGTTTTAATAGTACTTATAAAGCTTTTTTACAGGAGAAAAATCCATTTTAAAAGGAAGGAGGGCTACTAAAACTTAATATTTAGTTTCCCAATGATGATCAAAACAGGGGTAGGTGTATCGAAACGGATCAGCCCGCACGCCGGCCAATGGATCTCAGCGTCCAAGTTCGAGGCGTTGGAGGTACAGAGGGTTCATATTACTAGAACTTCTTCCACTCTCCACGATAAGCCAGTCTGCTGTGGCGTCTGTACTTGATACTCTCTGAAATATAATGCAGATATGGATGCCCTATATTGACCAGCTGCGAATAGAGGCTAGGAACATGCCCTATGTATCACTGCCTACTGGGATGTCACTAGGCATTCGACATGTTTTCAAAGCGAACTCAATATTAATTAATCTGGACCTGATAACTCGATATAGGGTTCTTTGATACTATATGAAAAGACTTTACTCGAACTTGCGCTTACGACAACAAAAGCCAGTACGCTCTGCGTCCAATTCAAACAAAACAAAACAATCTTTCGACATGACTGGCCCTCAAGGTAGTGCTCGAGGGGAGATGGACGGCTTACCCAGGACAACGAAATCTCTCCCTTCCCGCTCCTCGACAAATTAGTCCTTGAAAGCGTGTACATAGGTGAGCTGAACGAATCAATCAATGGCTTCAGACATGTCACAGACTAGGATACCATAGCCGATTATTACACCAGGGCCCGAGCCTGCTAACCTGCGATCAGCTTTGTCAACTGTGGGATCTAGGTGGTGAGAGTTGCTCGTCGAGGAGATTTTGACAGATATTGTCACGCTTGCATGGCTAAACTGGATACCAATAAGTTATGCATTGTAGGAAGAAGCCTCAGACGGAACTTGGTGCGTGCTCACGTAGAAGTGTAGGTGGCCGAATCACGAGGTCCAAGCTGTGGTATATTCTGACTCTGGTAATCTCCTATACCACCAAATCAACAGACTTTCTGGAACACCTCGTTCCTCCAGCGCTCACCCTGTCCCACTTGACCCGCTCACGACTCTCCTAGTACCCTCTCCCTCTTCCCCTAGCATACCCACCCCTCCCCTCCGGCACCCTCTCTCCCCTCCTCCACTCCCCTTGTGGCACACCCCCATCCCCAATCCTCCCCCCATTGAACCCCCCCGGCCCCCTCATCACCCCCCTCCCTCTGAAACCCCCACCCCCATTCTCCCACCCGCCCCCAAACCCCCTCCCCCTCCCAGACTCCCCGCCACCCCTTCCCCCCCTCCCCACCCCCGACGGCGCCACCCCCCCATCCGCCAACGGCGCAAACACAGCACAAGAGATAAAATCCCCAATCACAAACCGCGCCTCCTGCAACGTCTTCTCCGCATCCTCTCCCAACGGCCCCGCCATAACACCCGACGTCACAACTTTACTCTCCTCCTCGCTCGGCATTACCGCGTCTTCTCCACCGACGACGACGGAGCCGAGCTCCTTGATCAGGTAGCGGCCTGGGGCTGAGGCGGACGGGTTGTGCGTGTCGGGGTATACGAGGCGGTAGGAGAGGCGGGTGCCGATTTGGGGGGTGGGGAGGAGGGAGGGGAGGGCGGTGGTGAGGAGGTGGGAGAGTTCGCGGAGGGTGCAGGTGGGCCAGGTGTAGATTTGGAGGTGGGGTGGGAGAGGGGTGGAGGGGGTGGTGGGGAAGTCGGAGGGGCTGCGGGGGTGTCAGTGTTTTTCTTTTGTTGGGGCAGGTGGGAGATTAGGGGAGGGGGGAAGGGAGAGGTGTGTACGCGTGAAAGGCGCCGGTGCGGTAGAAGAGCTTGAGGTGGAAGGGTACGGTTGTTTGGCGGTCGATTTTACCGTTTGGGGCCGTTTGCATCGCCATCTTTGCGATTGTGGAGTGGTACCGGGCTGGTGAAGATGCAGTGATTTACCGTAGGTGCATGGCGATTGTGCTGGTCAGATGTGGGATATGCTATTTGTCTTTTTCAGATGTGTGTTATATTTACGAAATTTCAATCTGTGGAAGCTTAGGTTGACGACCACAGTTGGCTTGGCACTAGTTGTTGAAATCTACTACAAATACCATAATAAGATGATTCAAGTGTCTTGGCAACTTTTGCCATTTCAACACTAGTATCATCACATATCGAACGTAGCCTAAGCTCAATGTCGCACAGTTCGGGGCGTCTCTCGAGTAATCCAGTGCTTTGGAAGACAATAGAAAGACCAATAAGCGGGACTCTGTACGACAAGCAGTTATCAGTGATGCACCGAGTGCAGATGCGGTAGCTAAGCTTTCAAACACAAAGACATTCATGGCCTTGTTTCGATGCAATAACCCTATTTCGCTTTGACCTTCTGACTCCTAGCCACAGTTAACAGCTTCTCCCCTTCCTATACACTCGGTCTTTCCTGCTCATGCGATCCATACTACGCCCAACACCGGATGACATGCACCGTTCCTTCCATGTATCTAGAACTCCACGATCGTGTCCCCTCTTCTCTTGCCCCTCAAGTCATATTTGCCCTAGTAAGTCGAGAAATATCAGCCCCACGATCCATCTTAAGCATTCGCAGTATGCCTTGCGATCCGAACGTTTGGTCTGCGAATATCCATTTATAGTACCCCATAACCTACATCTGTGACAAAACCCATATATCCAATAGCGGATGGCACTGCAATGACGTAGACAAAGGAGATCCAGGCTGTTCGTGGCGTCCAGCGGAAGTACTTCCATCGATTGGCGGCCATGTCTGAGAACCCTGGGTTAGCGATGACCGCGACGTGCAATGATCCACTTCAGCGACCGTTGTCTTTCGATATTTGACGGGCATTGATATATTGTAACGTAAGGTAGAGAAGCGGAGAACGTACTGTTATACTTGACATAAGCCGGGTCCATGGCGAGGGCTTATGCAGACGAATTAGCAGTTAAACACAAGCCAAAGGGTAGCAAGGGACAAATACATTCATTGTGATGACCTGCCATTCTAGCGGTCTCGAATATCGCAATACGCAACCGCTCTGGGAAGTGGCACAGAAGTGTGGTGGGCGAGTAAAGGTGATGGTAGAGGTTGATCAGTAGGGCTGATCTAAAACAGTCGCTGCCGATATTTAACCGAGCTTCAGCCAAGAGATTAGATTTCCACCTTACTGTCGGTTCTTCTACCGCTTCAGATTCTTGTTTAGCCACATCTTCGGTGGTATAGAGTCTCTGCTGCTATCCTACGTTTGGAGATGGCCGCACGAAAGCACCGGTGGCATTGCTTCGCACTTGTCCCATCCTTACCATCCATGGGTGGAGATATCATCCGTCTTCGCCATTCCTCATATGGGCCATTACCACTATGGCTTATGTACACGAGGATGGTCTCGCCATGAGAAGATACCATCACGGTGCAGGGAAATGGTATATTCTAGATAGAATTCTAGGGGCAGAGAGTTAGCATGATGTTACCAGCTCCTCTGCACTCAAGAAGCGAAGTGTTGTGATTGGTCAAATTCGCGGCCAAGGCTCCGAGGTTTCGCTCGTCCTGTCGGAAGGTGCTCCTGGCTTCCGTCAATAGCCGGTCAATAGCTTAGTAAGCAGGTAGTAGATAGCTATAGTCCCCCTCTAGTAGAATCTATTATCCTTCCTACCTACTATAAATATTTCTAACTTTATTATTAGTAAGCTATAGTATAATCTTTATAGCCTTAGAATTAATTAGTTATATATTATATATTATCTATAGTCTATCTTATTTACTATTTAATTATTACTTAAACTATTACTCTATTATTTATTAATTCTATATACTTAGCTTTATTTATTATTACTATTACTAAGTATTATCTAAATTTATTTAATCTACTTATATAAGCTAGTAAGTCTTTTATAAGAGCTTAGTTATTTCCTAGAACTTAATAACTTAAATCTAAAGTTATCTCTATTTAGTTAAATATTAGATTAATCTAAGCTACCCTTACTATTACCTAGGAATACCCTACCTTTAAGCTTAAGTAACTTTACCCTTACTCTAACAAGCCTAGAGCTTATTATAGCCTATTAATAGACCGGCCTAATATTTACGTTTTATAGTACCTTTTTATATAGCTTAGTAATTATAAGATAGCTTAAAAAGTTCGATTATAAGATATTAGGATATAGAATATAAGATAGAGTTATACTACCTACTAAATACTTAGACTTACTTAGTATACTCCTAGTAGATAGTACCGTAGAATAGTTAGAGTCTTACCCTAAAGTAATTTACTTACTTACTAATAAGAACCCCTCCGCTAAGACTATTACCTACTTCCGCTCCCTCCTTTATAAACGCTTTCTAAGTAAAGTTATAGAAGTTACTCCTATCCCCTTTAATATTAAAGTAGCTAAACTCTATTAAAAGCCTAATAAACCTCTAAATTCTTACTATAAAAGGGTTCTTAATCTTATATAAAGAGTAGGGGCTAAAGATTAACCTACTTTAACTCTAAGCTCTATTACCTTTACGCCGCTTAAAGTAGCTATATTAGATACTATCCTCTATACCTTTATTAAGGGCCTTAATAATAATAAGATTTATAAAGAAGTAATACGAGGTATAGCCTCTAATAACTAATCCCTTTATAATATTTACTAGCTAGTAGAAGAAGCCTAGCGTACTAATCTAGAGCTTTAGAAACTATATAATAAAGAAGTAAAGACGGATAAACTCTATTTTTATAAGTCCTTAGTTTAATAAAACTTATTTAAGAGTTAAATTAAGGCTCTACTTACCTCCTTCTATACTATAAAAGTAAATTATAATAGTAATTAAGCCCCTTAATAGTCCTTCTATTTAGACCTACTAAGTTAGATTCTAGCGGCTACTTATAGCTAAGCCTATTAAGACTTCTTAGATAAGTCTAACTAGTCTATATAATAGTAGGTATTATTATAGTAAGCCTTACATTAATCTAAGCGTTGTCTATTAGCTTTAAACCCTAACCTTACTAATATAAGTAATAGACTAGGTCTATTAAGACTAAGTAACTATAGCTATTAGCCTACCCCTTAGGAGCTCCTAGACCGCTTAACTTCTAAGAATCCTTAGATTAATAGTTTAAGAGTATAATTAATTAAGAAAGATAGTAAACTTTATATTAAATATAGTAATATAGGATATAACTCTAGAGAGTATAATAGCTACGTCCTACCTACTTAGGAATAGTCCTAGTTAAGAAGTATTATCTTTAGGGATAATCCCTAAGTAAACTTTATATCTATTAGTTTTAGTAAGTATAATAGTAACCTCTAACCTTATAAAAGCTATCCGCCTTTATCTAGAAGTCCTAGCTTATTTATCCTAATACCTATATTATCTTATCTAGGTTCTCCTTATACTAATTTAATTAACTTTAGAGTTACTAGGCTAGTATAGGACTATCCTAGTTCTAAGGCTACTAAAGTAAACCTAGGTAAGGGATCTAGTTTAAATAAAAGACCTCACCTAGAAGAGAACCTTAAAGCTAGACTATCTTAGTAACCTACTTAGTAACCTACTTAGTAACCTCCTTAACTAACTATCTAGCTAGCTACTTAACTAAATACTTAATAGCCTACCTAGCTACCTTAAAGTAGGCCTTAATAAACTTAGTAAACTTAGCGTAACTAGAACCCTACTTAGTAGCTAAATAATAATTAGATAATATCTAATAATCGTAATAAGAAGAAGGGTAAAAAGCGCGTTAAAAAGAAAGTAGAACTACTACTATTAATAGGTATATTTAATAAGTTATATAGTAGGTATAATTCTCTAGTATCTATTTATTAAGTTCTCTAGAATAATAAAGTAGATATTATATAGATAGATCTCGTTACTTAGTTACTAGCGGTATATAAAGAGCTTAAATATCTATATACTTAGGTCTCTAGGCCTAAGGCCCCTAAGCCTCCCCAATAACCCTAACCCTAACCCTAAGGCTAAGTAGATCCTTAATTAGTTCCTTAGTTTAATCCTTTATATAATTAGTAGTTCCTACCTTAATAAGTCTAGTTCCCCTAGTTCTAGTAATTTAGTAGTAGCTTTTAATAGTATCTATAAATACTAGCCACGCTTCTATAAGCCTAGCTTATACCTTAAGTATTCTAGCTTATATAAGTATAACTTCCGGCTAATTAAAGACCTCTAATAATATTAGGTACCCTACCTTTATAAGATATATAAGTCCCCCTACCTTAAATTAATATAAATTAAAGACCTAGTTTATAAGACTAAGCGCCCTAGTAGTACTAGTAAGATTAGAGTACTTAGGGTACTATTTAATTAGCCTAACCGTTACTATATAGTTAGGGTTCTAATATCCTTACTTCTAAGAGGTAGTATTATACTAAATTTCTTAGTATAATAATTAGGGTTAATAAGGCTTTTTAAATCCTATATACTATAAAGAAAGCTAATAGATTTAAGGTCTCCCTTAATAAGATATACGTTTAAGTAGATTAAGGTTCTAATATAAATATTATTTTAGATAGGTTAATTTAGTAAATTAGGCTTTAAAAGAACTTACTAGTAGATATTAGTTTTAAAGGTCTATCTATACGTACTACTAACTATTATAATACTATCCTATATTTCTAGGTTTAGTTATTAATTTTAGTTTAAGGAATCTAGCGAGATATCTACTACTTTATTACCCCTTATATTATCTCTTATACCTTATTTAGTAAAACTAAATACTTAAGCCTAATCCTTAGTATCCCTTAGCTCTATTTAGTAGATACTACTATATTAGTACGCTAATTAAAAATAATAGTTAGTAATACCTTAATAAGAGAGAAGGTACGCGAAGTAGTAGGCCTTAAATTAGTATTTTATAATAATTATAACCTTCTTATATATTTAAAGTCTATAATCGCTATTCCTAGTAAGGCTAAGGAAGTAGATAATAATACTTTAACTAACTTATTTAATAGTAGCGATTTAGGTAATAACCTTTCTAATACTAAAGACCTACTAAAGTAAGCTTTTTATTAAGTCCTTAGTATAACTTAAAAAGGCTAGGATATATACCTCCTCTAACTTAGGATATCTACTCTAAGCCTTAAGTAAATAAGGGCTCTTTATATTAGTCTAAGCCTCCTTTAGTATATTAGTTAATTAGTAAACTAGGCTAGTTAGCCGCTTACTTTAGTGCTTTAAGTACTCTAATACCTCTATTTCCGCCTATACTAGCTAGGAAGAATCCCTTCCTAAGTAGATAAGTTCTTTATCTTATCTTATAACCTAAGAGCTATCCTTATTTTCTTAAACTAGAATACTAGGCTACTAACCTAGGTTTAGACTATATCCTTAGGCTTCTTATTCCTACTAAAGTAAATAGGCTTTAAGTACTCTAGCTCCTATAATAATACTATTACTTAAATTAAGAGGATCTTATAAACCTTTTATATACTAATCCTATTACTTATTAGGTTAGGATTATACCTAGGACTCGCCTAGCTTTAGCGAGGTCTTAAAAGCGGTAGCTACCTTATACTAAATAGTAGCTATAGAAACTTATTTAAGATAGTCTTATAGGGGGAGTATATAAACTTACTAAACTAGCTAATAGTTAACTATTAAAATAGAATACCTATGCGGTTATAGTTAATAAGGTAGATAACCTAATACCTTAGAATAAGCTAAGAATAACTCTAGACTATTCTTATATTAATAAGTTACTTCTAGGATTATATCTAGAACTTAGCTCTAAGGTTTATAACTACTTATTAAATCCTTATTATAATTACTTATTTTCAGCTAATCTAAAGTATACTTACCTTACTATTCTACTATACCCTAAGGATTAATACTATTTTACCTTTATAATATTAGGTATAAGTTAGATCTAACTAATAAGGATATAATAGGGTTCTAAGTCTACTAGGTTTATAATAACTAAACTAGTATATCGAGCTTTTAGCTATATCCTACTACTATTACTAGAACCGTCGTTACTTTATTTACTAGATTTAGATACCCCGCCTCCTCTAATATTTTATATAGACGATTTCTTTAAGGGATTTAAGGACTTTAATAATTAGTTTACCTTCCTACGGGATTATTTCTTCCTAAGAATTAAGTAGGCGCGTTTACTACTATTATTTTAGAAGCTCCGTCTATTTACTAGCTTAATTAAGGCCCTAGGTATTATATATTCTATTAGTAGACTAGTATATATACGGGAGGAACGTATAGTAAAGATTACTTAATAACTAATACCTTTAGACCTATCTAGGGTAAGGGTATTTATAGGTACTATTAGTATTATACGTAGCTAGGTCTATAACTTCTCTAAGATAGGTTAGCCGTTATCTTAATTAATTAGAAAGGTTTTATAGAGGTAGTCTTAGTTAGAATAGTTATCTTTTAAAATACTAGAAATTAAGTATACTATAAAGTCTACTATATATAGGTTAGACTTATCTACTAAAAGCTACTTCTATACTAATATATCTAGGTTTACTATAAGACTAGCTATCACCTAGTTCCGTAGTACTAAGGAAGTAAATATTCCAGCTACTAAAGTATTAATTAAAGTCCTAATACTTTATAACTCCTTTCTCTTTAGTACTTCCTAGAGAAAAGTACCTAATATATAAGCGTAAACTATATATAGTCATTATATTTACTAAAAAGTATAATTACTTATATAAGTACCCTTACCTACTAGTAGTAATATATACTAATTATAAGCCTCTAACCTATTTCTTAAAGTCTAATCTTTATAAAGGGATCTATAGAAATTAGGCTAATATTCTTTATTAGTTAAATCTTTCTATTATATATATTCCTAGCTTAAGGAATAAGGTAGCTAATAGGCTATTAAGGACCTTATTTTATAACTTAGATTATACTAAATTACCGGCTATTATTAAAGCTTATAAGCTCCTATTAGATTAAGGTCTAAAATAGATCTAGAAAGATAGTAAGAATTAGTTTAAGTCCTTCTTAAAATTATTAGATAAAAACGGCGTAAAAGAGGTTATTAATTAAGGGATATTATATAGTATTTTAGCTTTCGCTCTTAAGGCTATCTATTTATCTAGTCCTATTAAAGCTTAAGTAACTAGTTAGTTAAGTTTATATCTAGACTCTACCTAATTTAGTAAAATCGCCTGCTTTCTTACTAAAGTACTTACTTTACCTATTATAGTACTTATACGACGTACTTTTAACTACTAATTAATTAATAATATTCTCTAGGTTTATTATTATAGGGTTTACCTTCCCTATATTCCTAAAAGTAAAGTTCTCCTAGTACTTATTAAAGTATATAATAATAATAGCTATTAGGCTAAGACTAGTATATAGGCCCGCCTCCGTAGTTACTACTAGCTAGGTTAATTCCAGGATGTTAAAAGATATATCGCCGGTTATTTAGAGTATACTAAATATAGTCTAGCTACTTAATCTTAACTACTATACCTTATAAGGGTTACGTTTCTATTTTAGCTAATAGGTATAGACTTTACTAGCCCTCTTAAAGTTACTAGTACTAGTATAAAATATATACTAGTAATAGTTTATTATATAAGCCGTTTTATAATTCCTTTTACTTATAAAATAGCTAATATTAAAGATATTATTTAGTATTTAAAGCTTATATTTATTATATACTAGAAGCCTTATATATTCTATTATAATTCTAGTTAGTACTTTAATAATACTAAGCTTTATAAGTTCCTCTATTAGGAAGGTATTACTATTAATTATAGCCCGTTAGGTATATCTATAAGTATAGGCATAGTAGAGGTATCTAATAAGGTCCTTAAAGAGGTACTTTATAAAGACTCCCCCTCTTAGATTAGTATAGAGTAGGATTAGTAATTACTAAAGGCTACTAATATTATTAACTCTTATATTATTAATTACCTTAGTTATTTACCCTTAGCTATTCTCTTTAAGTTAGTCTAGGAAATATCTACTCTTATAGTAACCTTACTTACTTTACTAGGTTATAATATTTAGTTATAGGTTACTAAGTTAAATGATCCTCTTTATTATACCTAGATTATTTATAAGTATCTCTAGTATTATACTAAGGTTTATAATATTATTATAGAAGTATCTAATTACTAAAAAGATAAGGAAGCGGCTTACTATAATAGGGGGGTACGCTAGGTAGTTTACTATATTAGTAATATAGTAATAGTATACTAGAAGCTAGGCCGCGTTACAAAGTTAGGACCTCGCTAGTATAGGCTATTTAAGATAGATAGGTATAGGGGATTATACGGTTAGTTATTTATATTATAATAACTTAATAATAGACTAATAAGGGGGACGTTTTATAGTAACTACTTAAAGTAGTATATCCCTTAAATAGGGTATCTTCTAAAAGCTATCTAAATACCTCTTCTAGCTTAATAGACTATTCGCCGTTTAAAACGTTCTAGAGTTACTTAATATAGGGTTACTTAATAGGTTTATTTAGTATATATTTACTTAGTTACTTACTAGGGTTTACTTTAGATTAGTATAAGTATTAGCTTAGCTTTACTATAACTACGCTATAATTAATAGGATATAGCTTATAATAGCATAGTATTATAGAGGTTATAAATATTAGGTCGCTAGGGCTTTTATCTTATTTTTAGTAGTTATTAGAAGGTGCTCCTAGCTTCCGTTAATAGCCGGTTAATAGCTTAGTAAGCAGGTAGTAGATAGCTGTAGTCCCCCTCCAGTAGAATCCATCATCCTTCCTACCCACCACGAACGTTTCCAACTTCATTATTCGTCCACCAGCGGAAGTAAATCGACTTAACACTTCTCATATCTTTCACATTGTATCTCTCCCCACTTGAAAAGTGTTGATCTCGATAGACCAATAGGTAATGGCTCCGATGATCAAAGGGCAGGAGCAGGCTCCAATGAAGACAGGCCAAGATGCCAAAATTACGCTGTATTGGTGCGTTCGCTCCTCGTCTTGTATATCCCAGCACGTTGTTATTGATCGACGCATTGCGATTATCATCGAAGTTGTGAATTTTCCCTTTCTTGATGATAAAAGCATCAATGGCCGTGTAATTCATTCCGTGCCTTCATATCTCAATCGAGACGAAACAACAGTATTTCACCAATGAATCTCTAGGACGCTAATTGACCAATCGTACTCAAGGCTGGATAGATCCCGCTCACAAAGAATCCTATGGCTTCTTGAGGAGCTCAAAGTCGACTATGAAATCAAGACTTATAAGCGTCAGAACCAGCTCGCGCCCGAAGAGCTGAAGAGAATACATCCTCTGGGTAAGGCGCCAGTTGTCACAATCGAGGCCGAAACCCTGGACAAGCCACTGGTGCTCGCGGAATCCAGCTTCATCATCGAGTACCTCATCGACCATTTCGGAACCCGGCTTGCTCCGGAGAGATACCAGGAAGGCAAAGACGGCCAAGTGGGTGGCGAGACCGAGGAATGGACCCGATACAGGCACCTCATGCACTACGCAGAAGGAAGTCTCATGCCTCTTTTGGTTATAGCCTTGATCTTCAACAGTCAGCCAAACCCCTGCAACCTGTCTTTGGAAACGCGCTAATTAACGTCTACAGCCATAAAAGCACAGTCACCGTTCTTCATCAAACCAATCGCACTAATGTTGACGGGTGCCATCGAGTCCAAGTTCCTCAATCCCAACTTCAAAACGCACTTTGACTTTCTTGAAGGCCAGATCGCTTCTTCTCCCAACAATGGAAAGTATCTCTGTGGTGCTGAGCTGACGGGAGCTGATATCGTGATGAGCTTCCCATTGGGGGCGGCGAAGGGCAGGTCTGGCTTTTCAAAGGAAAATCATCCAAAATTGTGGGCCTATGTCGATAGAATTGAAGCACTTGATGGGTTTAAGAAGGCGGTGCAGAAGATTGTTGACATTGAAGGCTCTTACGATCCGTCTCTGTAAGAGCTGGGTGGTCTTGGAATACATGTTTCGTCTGATGCAATGAGCATAACAGCATATGGCAATGCCAGGTTTTTGATTCCGCTCTGGCTGATTGTACCTCGTTCTTTATTTGTTGAACAAGCAACCAGATCAAGTATGCATTGTGGTCCCGATCTTCGCGAGGTAGAGTTGCACACCTATATAATATACCCAAGGTATATCCTATAATGGTAGTATTCCCAATGTCGTACAATGATTAGAGTGCCTTTGATTGGGGCTCTTCGGCTTCCCGTCTCAATTATGTTATACCATCTGTGTAATCGCGTCTGGAGTAGACCTTACAGTAAGCATCAAGGCGGAAAGCCTTCCGCGATTTGCGTGTTTGCTAGGATAATTCAGAGCTTCTTAGTTTGCGATCAACAACCGATAGGAACTGCCACCCTCGACTTTGCGCTCTGCGCAGGACTTATTGGGTCGTGACCGGCGTAGATTCACTTATGAGCTGCGCAGTTGTTGTGGAGATACTGGTGCTGAGCTCAAATTGCCCTACCGAAATCAGATTTCATCCGACGATCCAACACATTGAGCATGACGGCTGGCCCTGGATGAGGGTCCAACATGCGGGAGCTTTTACACCCTCAACACACCTGAACACTTAGTCACTCCGCGACATCTAACATAAATCGAAGAGCCATTGCCAACAAGTGACAGAGGGCAGATCGGATCGTCCTTTCGCTTTCCGAATCCGTGGCTTACGTTGGAGGATGCCTCGCCAGTAAATGTCAGCCGCAAATAAGCATTGCCAAGTGGCCTTTACCTTCATCCGAAAGACAGCTGAAGGGTTCCACAGCTGGGCTTCTGGAAGAGGCTCATTGTCGGACGCCATTGCTTTGAATGTATGCAAGAGCTGGACACTGGCTTGAATGACACATCATGAAGCAATGTTCTCTGTGGACCACAATATACAGGATGTATGGTTGGATGGTGGCGCCCAAGGAACTTCAATACTCTTCAATGAGACCGGGCAAACACAATCGGGGCTGGAAGACTTCACTTCTCGAACCGTGACAAGCGAGCAAACTCCATCTTCATACGGGAAAGGTCCCATCAAGACGCCGGGCGTGCTACGCACTGGAGATGCTCGATTTTTGCGAGATGGGCAACCTTCATTACCCGCAGAGAGATCGTTTGCCATACAGATAGGATGGAGGCTATTCAGGTTGTCTGGGGCTTCGATCATGTCGGATGGTAAGCTCAAGTGGATCAAGCTGAAAGTCGGGCTGGGGACATGCTGAGACCCCTAGAGCGCCTTCCTACTTTTCTACCCACTTTGAAGAGCAAATGAGATTCACCGAACAAGGCGCTGGCGAGTTGCAGACACTATACATTGACCGAGATCCTGATACATTTGCGGACATTTGCAAGCATCTACAAGGTATCCACTTCGACTGGTGAAGCTAGCTGGTCACTACTGATGTCTGATAGGATATTGGGTCGTGCCTCGTGACAATGCCCACTACGTCAAGCTTTACGCCGATGCACAATTCTATAGTCTACCACGTTTAATTTCCCAGCTATTCGACTCGGACATATATGTCTCAATAGGTGGAAGGCAGTTTCAGCTGCCAAGAGACACATTCTCTGGTCCCGGCAACTCCTCCAACTTCTTTTCTCTGGGCTTTGCAGGCTTCCTTGGTTCGCGCGATGCCGCTTTTCCAGGGCTTGATAGTAGAGGCCTGCTGCGACCACCAGCAGCACAGCCTCAAAGCGTGCCTATGCGCTCAGCCGCCGTATTCGAAGATCTTATCCACCTGGCCCGAGGGTATCCCTTGTCAATACGTGACGCGAACCACCGTGCCGAACTTCTCAGTGACTGCAAGTATTACGGGTTGAAGGGCCTGATGCATAAGATTTTCGTCCACAAAATCAACTACAACGCCCAGCGCGGCACTTCAGAAATCCTGATGCGTCTCGAAGACCTCCACAAGTCGGGGATCTCCTTCGTTGGCGACGTTTCACCCTCTGATCGATTCCCCCTCGGAGGCTGGGTCCACTACTCTCGTCCCTTTGTGGACGAGATCAAATACGAAGCGATTATCGAAATAGACAATCAAGAAACGAAAATCGATTTTCGAAGCATGCGTGCCGAATTCTACGGTGATACCAAAGCGCGCATTTCCTCTCTCTTCCAAGTCGTAGCCGATAAGATGAACCTTTCCAGTAATCTCCCGTTGGGCCTTATGATGTCCTCCGGTGGCGCGTCCGCTGCACCTGCTAGCCCCGCCAACACGCCTCTCAGCGAAGATAGGGTCAGGATCCGCATCGGACCCGATGCACACATCATTCTCGACGGTCAAGACCATATACGAGAGGATGATACACTCAATCACCAACACAACCTCGATATCGACCCTGATCCTCCCTCCGGCTCATCCTCCCGACTAGCCACACCTACCATATCTACATGGTCAGATCCTACAGCACGCCCGCCCAGTGAAAGACCGCCACCCACGAAGAAAAGGAAGCGGAGAGGTAGCTTGGATGACTTTGGCGAATGGATCGTTGAAAGTGGACAGTGGCGAATAAGGGTGCAGCCGAGGGTGGATATGAGCCCGAAGGGAAGGGATGCCGAAGGTGCAGGGATGGAAATTACGCTCTGTGCTGTAAAGCTGGATGCCTTCAGTGCACAGAGGGGAAGGAACATGGCGAGAGAGTTTCTAAGCTGACGAGGGCTGAGATCTAATGATGGAGCACAGGAGCAGCATCAGATGCGGCCATCGTTATGGTAGGAGTGGCCATATTGAATGATTTAGCATTCGCAGATCTAGCACGTTACGGGTACATCGACGGCAGGACCATGATGATACCTGCGAATTCGATGACAGGAGTATCCCTTCGCTCAGGTGCCGATCGCTTGTGCTTGGGATACTGAAATATCATCTCACAGACAACTGTGTGGGAATGGGTTCCAAGGCCTCGAAAACAACAGGGATTGCCATGAAAGGATTGCAGTGGGTTCGGGTTATCCAACGAGGCGCTCAGCAGGAGCACCGGCTCACGTATGGTCTACTGATACTCTTGGGATGTTATCTGATTTTATCATTCATCCTTGCGTAAAGTATTTGCTGGGCAGCTAAACGTGGCTCACTTCGAGAAGATGCAAGGCCACCGCCTCGACAAGTTCACAAAGCAACAAGAGGACCAATCATGGATTGAATTAGAACACTCACGTCTATTCATTCATTATGGCCATAACGAGAGAACCATCACCTCCCAAGAACAATGGCGGGTATCTCTGCTGTCGCTATGGCCATGACTAAGGACCTAGGAGCTTGTCCTAGGCGTCCATTTCACGCGTATTACGCTGTTGCATCACAGAGCGAACTGCTGTCTCAAGCTCTTTCCCTGATCACTCTCCAATCATTGCGTCAGAAGCGCCGAGTCTTGAGGCTTAAGACGTGACGAACTGCACGTCGCATGTAATGAGCTACAGAAGTGCGAGCAATTCCACCGATGACGACAGGCTTTGCGGTTCAGAAGATTGTTATTCGAGCCATCAGCGTCTTCGATGAGTCGGCGACCGTGCACATTGTCCTTGATAGGATTGACGGGTGGTGTGATCTTAAGCGGAAAGTTGACCATCGAGAACCATTGCTGAAGGCGCTGGTCAAGATGGTTTGAGGCTGCAAGGTGCAAGTTGAAGGTGCTTGTAGTGATCAATGGATATCAGTGGAGTATAGAGGACAGACGGGACGAGCTTGAGGAGAAGGTATTAGGGAGGGTCATTGTGTACAAGGAAGTCTAGGAACTTAGTTTTCGAAGGCAGGGAGGATCAATTGATGCTAAGGTACCTTGCCTTATCTTTTGGCGAATTCGGGAAACCTTCCTTCTTACTTCAGAGGTTCAACGCCAAGACCAACGGTTCCGTCAAATTCAGCAATTTCACGCACCAACTCTTTACTCCGTAAACCTATGTCTTTATACTATGATGCAGCACCTCTCTTGGTGTCAGCATCCGACGGAGCATGCTCGTTGAAGTCACGGGTCTTCAGCTCCAAAGACCTCAAGTCTCCACCAAAGCAAGTTTTCGCTTTGGTGAGCGAAGCCTCCAAATGGAGTCCAGTGCTGGTCAACGTGATCGAGAAGTCTCAGCTCCTGCAGCTGGAGCGCAAGGTATGCACACCTCAACCCTATCCTCGTCTCTCAAGGTGTGCTGACTGACGAAAAGGGAGGATCAACGTAGCTGTCACCAAACCTCGCTCTCCTACTCGTTCACGACCTTCTCCTCGCAAAACGAGGGGTCTCGGCTCCGGCATCACATCCTCTGAGGATTACTGTTGAGAGACACAAGGCACGCCTACACGCTGAATTGACGAAGGTTAGGCTGAAGCGAGGGTTCGCATCAATCGAAAATTTGAGGGACAGCATAGAGAAGGGAGACCCTTGGTCGAGCGATGATCATGGAAAGAATGGAGCCCATGACAGCGGAAATAGTGTCCCAAAGAGCCAGTGGGCTCATCCACGATGGGCGCGAGTCAACACACTCAAGACCACTATGCATGATCAGCTCAGTACCACCTTTAAGGGCTACAAAAGAGTTGATTCTTTAGAGCAAGTACTTAGCAGTGTCTCTAATCCCGAGAGTAGGCTGGTATATGTAGACACCAATATACCGAACCTGCTAGCACTTGCAGCTACCACCGATATATCCAAGACCCCTGCATACCTCAATGGCCTTATCATACTTCAAGACAAAGCGTCGTGTTTTCCAGCTTACTTGTTGGACCCAGATCTTCTTGATGGGAATATTTTCGATGCCTGTGCTGCTCCGGGTAACAAGAGCACACACCTTGCTGCGATCCTCGGGGAACAGAAGGGAACTTTTCAGGAATCAAAGATCTACGCCTGTGAACGAGACAATATTCGCGCAGCCACTCTGCAACGAATGGTACGCACAGCAGGAGCGGGTGATATAGTGTCAATCAGAAGTGGTCAGGACTTCCTCACAACAGATCCCAATGTTAGCCCTTGGAGCAACGTAGGATCTTTGCTGCTAGATCCAAGCTGCTCCGGAAGCGGCATAGTTGGACGCGATCAAGCGCTCAGGGTTGTCCTTCCGAGCAGGCAACCCATCAGTTCATCGAGTAAGCGATCAAAGAAGCGAAAGAGGGAGATTGATATCAGCACTCAGCCGGTTCTCCAGGCACAACAAGAAGAGATTCCGTTTATCGAGACACAGCAGTCATATCAACTGACCGCTCGACTCACAGCACTTTCTACGTTCCAGCTGAAGCTACTTCTGCACGCCTTTCATTATCCCAAGGCACGCAAACTGACCTACTCTACCTGTTCCGTCTATGCCGAGGAGAACGAGCACGTCGTGATGAAGGCATTGAACTCTCCGATCGCGAAAGAGCGTGGGTGGCGTATCCTACGGAGAGACAATCAGATATCGGGCATGAAAGCTTGGGGCATTCGGGGAGATGTCCAGGCTTGCAAAGACATAGTTGCTAGTGTACCCTGCGAGGAATTAGCAGACGCATGCATTCGATGCGAAAAAGGCACCGAGAAAGGCACCCAGGGGTTTTTCGTGGCTGCATTCGTCAGGGATATTGATGGTGGTGTGGAAGAAGATCTTTTGGAGGAAGAGTGGGTAGGTTTTGGGGATGATCAGTGACTCCAACATAAGGTAGTTGGGGGCGAAACTTCGATGCACTCATTACTACGTATCCGGAATAATAGTTGTTAGCGCGGCAGGGATTATTTTGGTGAGCCCTCTCCCAAAGAATCCCTGTCACGGTAACAACTATTTCGCTGGAGAGTGGAGACCGTAGTAGCTTCCTTCGTCACGGGTATTCGTTTTAGCGCATGACTTGCATAAATGATGCCCCTGAGAATAAGGCTGATAGGGCTCGCTTAGTACCTTATACCCATGTCGATGATGTATTGCGTTCTGCAACGTTATCTATGACGTGCTCCGTAAAGTACTTTACTTTATAATACCAAACTTCGCACGATAGGCGATCAATCGATAAGCGCCATATTCAACTTCGATTGCCTCTATTCACGAATCCAAAGCCATCTTGCAAGCATAATCTGACGATACAAAACCTCAATCATAAGCATCATGTCTGCCTCACGTAATGCAGATGCTAATGCCAACAATAACGGCGAATTCGGGTCCCACATCCCTCGAGATGAGCCTATGACCACCCATGGTGTAAGTGGACCCTCTCACCCATCATCTAAAACCCTTACTAATCTTCCGATCCAACAGCACAAACCCGGCGTGCTAGTGGGCAACGACGCCGTCCCCGAATTCCACGCCAAAACCCTCCCCGCAGGCTCCGCACCCAAAGACCGCACCTTCGCCCCCAACAGCACGGCCGAAACCCCCGTCCAAGCCAACAACGACCTCACCGAGCGCTCCCACGGCAAAGAATCCACCAAGACCAGCGCCTCCGACACTCTCGGCGGCGCCACCTCAGGCGATGTACACACCGGCATGGGACATCCAGGCCAGGGACAGACGAGCACCGAGTTGAGACACGATGGGGGCCATACGAGCTCGAAGAAGGGAAGTGGGTTGATGGGCGTGGGGGCTAGTGGGCAGTCGAGTGGAAATCAGATGGTTGATACGGATACGCAGCCGGAGCAGAGGGCGGTCGATAAGGAGGAGGGGGTGAATGCTGGGAATAGGGGGGATAAGGGGGAGACGTACCCGAATCCGCCTGCTGAGGAGAGGATTCCGGAATCTACGTGAGAGGGTGGGAGGGAGTTGAGGGAATTTATATGAGTGGTCTGGGAAGAATGACTCTTCACGACAGTTAAGGATTGATGATGACGGAATGTTTGATGTTCCTGTTATTAAATATCTAGATGGAGCTTGGCGGAATCATTGTGCTAGCAGGATCATACCCAAGAGGAATTAGTATAAGGTCAATTTCCTAATCTCATTACGCCTTCCCAACCATGGTTGATATGAGAGCAGGGTAGAGGATAATTAATTTCCTAGCCTTGTGATGATTTCTGATGCAGCCGACTGAATACCTCAGAGTAGACTGGCTCACGTAGATTACCAATTGGCACCATATATGGTATCGATACGCGGTACTACCTTACTGATCAGCCTTTTGATCCTGCAGGATTTACACCCCCTCTTTCCTCCCACTCTACACCACCCCCATCATAAGCTTCTAATAAATCTTCCCCTCTCGAATTTTCTCCAGCACCAGCTCACCACTCTGCTCGTTACCTTACATCACTCCTTCTCGGGAAGACACATCTTGCTACCTGAATAGACCCAGTCATTGTCCTACCGATGTCCACCGCCCCACAAGATGAGAACGTGACTGTTCGAGACATTGGCCTTCTCAATGAGATATGGCAACGTCAGCTCGTGGGCCGAAAGTACGTCGAGCATGAAGATGACGTGTTTGATGATCTAAAGGTAGATTCTCGTCCTCGCCTTTTCCTCGACTCATAAATAATCTTCTATCAGCTCCACAAGAGTACCAATAACATCTCATCTACTGATACGTACCGCCATGCGGTTCATGTAGTGCTTACGGAAACTCAACCTATCGGATGAGATCATCAGGATCATTGCGTCCTACTATGTATGTCGCGCCATTTCACTCTATTTCACTCCTCAGCTGGGTGCAGACAGACCGTGCCTTTGAAACCGAAGAACAGAAGACTGCCGACCAATGTACCATCATCCCTTGGCGAAATTAAGAGATATCATTACTGATCTTCGTTGACGCATAGTGTTTTACAGCCTCCAGTGCTGACCTTCCCTCTGGCGATAATCTCCTAGTGGCAACAGGCGGTGGAGATGACCTCGGGGAAGATACTTATAACCCTGACCGGTACGTGCACTCCTTGTCTTATATAACTTACTCGATCTTCTACCAGCATCTGCGTCTGAATGGTGGTGTGTGTATGAGGAAGAACTATTCGGCCTGCCAAGAAAGGCGTCCTGCAATCACTTCAGTGAGGTTTATAAGTCTCTTCCTCCATTCGCTTTGTCTGTCTACACTAGCGATAATCCTTGGTGATGTTTGCCATGTCTTCTAATTCGATCGTTACTAATAATCTAATATTACCATCCCAGCTTAAGATTTCTCCTGAACCGACGGGGTTTTGTGGCTTATATGGAATTCGGTCATTGAGTACGCTAAGGGAACCGTTATTAAATGATATAACAAGTATAAGCTATATATAAGTAATTAGGTATATATTTATAAACTTTAAATATACTTATAACTCTAGTACCTTAGTAGTAGGTAGTAGATTCTTTAGATAGTTTATAAGTAGTAGTAGATTAGAAATAGTAATTATATAGTAAATAACTAATTTATATATTATATATTATACTATTAACTACTATTATATTTTAAAGTATCTAAAACTTAGCTATCTAGATATAATATATTAGTAAACTAGGAAGTTATATAAAATATTAGAATTTATACTACTTATACTTTTAATCTTTTCTCTATTCTAAGTAGGTTTATTAAATATTTATATATAGTTTAAACTAACTATATTAAGTTAGTACTTTAAACTTAAGTTAGATATCTAACTTAAGTCTTAGTAATTTAATACTAAAATCTAGTACTAAGTATTTAAGTTAGTACTAATAGTTAGTACTAAGTATTTAAGTTAGTACCTAGGGTAGTACTAAGTATTAGTATTAAAGTATTAACTTAAATTACTAAGACTCTAGTTCTACTTATATTATTTTACTAAGAATATAATATTAAGAATATTTTTTATTTATATTAATATTTTATACTATATATAGGAATTACTAATATATTACTAAGTACTATTATTATTACTAACTAGGTAAGTCTTAATAGTAAATAAGGTAATATAAAAAGATAATAGCTAATTAGCTATTCCTATAGAAATAATAACTATAATATTACTAATATTTTCTATTTATAGTAGTATTTACTATTATATCTATAATTTACTACTATATTACTAAGTATTATTATTATTACTACTTAGCCTAGTCTAGGTAATTCTTTAAGGTAATGCAAAAAGGTAATGCATATCCCTAGGGAACTAAAGGGGGTAAGAAAATTCTAATTAAAAAAAATCTATTTTTAGTATAGGGGTAACTGTAGAAAAATTTTTGGGTTCCTTACTATTTTATTAGGGGCTTGGCGTCTTGGCGATACCTTGGCGATTCGAGTCGGGTCAACCCGATTCGCCAAGGTATCGAGGCCTTGGCGAGTCGGTACTAATAGCTGGTACCGAGTATTCGGGTCGGTACTAAGACCCTGACCCGAGTATTCGGTCGGTACTAAATCTTAGTACTAAATCCCGACTTAACGGTTAGTCTAATAAGTTATACTAATTATCTTATAAGTATATATTATTATCCTTCTTTTATTAAATATAGCTCTTTAAATCTCTATTTATAACTTCTAAGTATATAGCTCTTTTTAAGCTAGACCCTATTACTATTAATTAAAGGTCTAGATCTTATAAGAGTAATAGTATAAGGTATACTAAATACTTAAAGAAGATTAGTTTAAAAGCTTAGTTTAAATCTAAGAACCTATTAATAAGCCCTAAAGATATTATATTAATACTAGAAAATACCTGTAAAAATTCAAGATTTTTACGTTAGAAAACTACTCCTACTACCTAGCGTTTAGTAGGTGACGTGAATAGTAGGGAGTATATTAGACACGTTAGTAGGTAGCTTATACATGCGATAGCATTAGCTATATCATATATATATACTAATAGACCGATATAGATTATTCTAATAGTATTATATACCTAGTAATAAGACGGATATTTCCCGCTATTTAGACCGATATTAGATACGTTAGTAGGTAAGGTAAATAGTAGGATTTTTAGCCTATAAATGCGACAGCATTAGCTAATACACTAATATACCGATTTAGACTATTCTAATAGTATTACCTACCTAGTAATAAGACGGATATTTCCCCCTATTCAGGCCGATATTAGACACGTTAGTAGGTAGGCGGCTAATAAATACAATAGTATTAGTTATATTACTAATAGATTAATTTAGATAATTCTAACAGCGTTATATACCTAGTAATAAGACGGATATTTCCTCCTATTTAGACTGATATTAGACACGTTAGTAGGCGAGGTGAATAGTAGGGAGTATATTAGATACGTTAGTAGGTAGGTGGCCTGTATATAAGACAGCATTAGCTATATTATATATATACACCTATTCTAACAGCGTTCCATACCTAATAATAAGACTGATATTTCCCCCTATTTAGACCGATATCAGACACGTTAGTAGGCGAGGTGAATAGTAGGGAGCATATTAGACACGTTAGTAGGTAGGTAGCCTGTAAATACGATAGTATTAGCTATATTATATATACTAATACACCGATTTAGATTATTCTAATAGCGTTACATACCTAGTAATAAGACGGATATTTCCCTCTATTCAGACCGATATTAGATACGTTAGTAGGTAAGGTAGTAGAATAGGTAATTTATAAATAATAATAGGATTTTTATTATTAATCCAATTATTCTAGCCGTAGGCGCATAGAATTTAGTAGTTAAATTTATCTATAACGACATATCTTTTAAACTACTACACCGATTTTTATAATTTTTAAAGTTTTAAATAGCTATAGATGTCTTATATAACTTTATTTAAGTAGAAAATATTATAGAGCGTAGGTGTAGACGTAGGTAGAATGTAAAGAAATATCAGACTTTTAATATTCGCGCTAGTCTAGGAAAGGAATCTAGGGGACTTATTAACTAACTAATAAGCTGCGATAAGCTTAGGGCCCTAAATTACAGATATTCTATTATAGTAAAGAAGATAACCTTATCCTAGAGAAATACTATTAAGTACTTACCTTTATAACTACCTTAATAATAGTATTACTTTCTAGTAGTATATAGCCCTTACTAATATAATTATTTAAATAGTTATTCTACTAAGGAATACTTAATAACCTACTCCTTTAACTTTTAAAGAAGTGCTTTAAGAATTCGCTTTCTAGCCTCCCTTTAAATATAATTAAAGTACCTATTACTAATATACTTAATAGGAGGCTAATATAGAGGATAATACTAAGTACTAACCTTCTATCTAATAAGGCTTATATTAATAGTAGAGTTATATATATTAGAGGTAGATACTAGGCTAATAATTTTAAGTATATAAGGGTTCTTATATAGTAAGATATATAAAGCTTTACTAGGTTATTATTAGGAACTATACGCCTGTAATATATATTAAAAGGGTAAGCTAGGGTATTTAGATTAATAATTAGAACCCCCTATTCTAAGTTATATACAAAGTATTTTATAATAACTATCTCCCCCTTTAAGGCTATTAGCCTAATAGCTTAGGGGTAATAGCGGTAAAACAGCGCGCTACTACAGGCTGTACCTAGAGCGGTATCTTAGGGCTAGTAGCCTGTAACGCCCCTATTCTAGGGCGACGTCGTCTACTAACGCCCCTACGCTAGGGTGATATTAGAATAATATTAAGGTCTAATTAAGGCGTATAATAGAGGGTTTTAAGCCCCCTAAGATAATTAGTCGCCCCCGTATAAGGTACGCTAGGCGTTAAAACGCGTAAGAATTACTAGTATAAGGACCCTTAAGGGAAGTTATAGCTATAGTACGAATAATTAGACGCCCTTATATAAGGTATATTAGCGCTAAAACGCGTAATTAGGCCACCCCTAAGTAGGGTATAATAGGCGTAATACGCTACTAAAGCCGGCGCAGGCCCCTAGTTAGGGCGCCTGCAGGCACGTAATTAGGTCGCTTAAAGCGTAAATTATAATGAAAATACTAAATTCTTAATAAAAATAATAGGTCTTCCCCCTTAAAAGGAATTAAATACTAGGCCTATCCCCTAATTAGTAAGTCTACTCTACCCTAGCCTCTAGGGGAGCTAGCCCTAGAGGGTAGATTTAAATATAATTATTAGGAACCGTACGCTTATAATATATATTAAAAGGGTAAGCTAGGGTATTTGAATCGATAATTAGAACTCTCTATTCTAGGTTATATACGAAGTATTTTATAATAGTTAATAAATTATTTAATATTATTAATAATATATACCCCTATTATAGTATACTATTATAGAAAAATAAATATAGTAACTTAGAAGATAGTTAATAGCTTTATTATAATAGTAGGAAGAATAATTAGCTATCTTTAAACTAGTTATATAAGCTAGTTAATATTAACTTATTACTTAAAGTATTAGAAAAGGAGGTAGAGCTTAATATATAATTAATTAATAAATTACTTAATAATATAAATATTAGCTAGTAATAAGATCTACTTATATATAGTACTAGTTATAAACCTATTACTTATTAATAGAGCTAAGAGGTCTTTAATCTAAATATATTTAGAATAAAACTAAGATATTATATAATAGTAGAGCTTATTATATAGAGTTTTTATACGCGTAGCGAGCGCGCCCTTAGTATATATAATAATACCTACCTTAATTCCCGCTAGTAGTACTAGCTTTATATATAAGAGACTCTAGGTTAAGAGATAAAAGGTATTATATTAAATAAAAGAGTTAGAATAATAGGTTAAAGCTACCCCCTCTTAAGTAGGAGGATTATAACTACGCGTAGGAGTAGGAGTAGTAACCTTATAATTATAAGTATAACTAGTAGGATATTAATATAATCTACTTTCTCTTATAAGTAGATTACTATATAGCCTAGTACTAGGAAATAGTAATATAATAGTAGTAATAAAGTATATTTATACCCCCTCTAATAACTCTAATAGCTTCCTCTTATATATTATAAAAAACATATATAATAATTCTTAATAAAAATATTATAAGCCTTCTACTAGGCTAGTAGTAATAGTAACCTAGTATTATAAGTTAAATAGAAAAAGATACCTTAATACTAAATAGTATAAGAGAGGAGTAGCTAGGATAGTAGTAGACTAGTAGGAGGGCTAAAGGTACTTATTAATATTAATTAAAATATATAAGGAAGGGTAAGAGGGTAATTAAAGGAGTATAACCCTTTTAAGAGTAAAGAAAGGGGCGTAGCCCTAGTAAGAGAGAGGAGTATATAAATATTAGGATCTAATACTAAGGTAATATAAAGTATAAGGGAGAGGATAGTATATAATATTTAAAGGCCTAGAAGTATTATAATAAATTAAGTAGGTAAGAGAGGTTTTCTTCTATATATTATAGTTTCCTCTTAATAAGCTAGAGTTAGAACGCCCTTATTAGCTCTAAGTAGCTAGATAGTAGAGTATAAATATAGATATAAATATAAATATAAATACTTCTAATTATATTTATAATTAGTATTATTAACCCTTAGTACCCTCCTCTTATATAAGAAGGCGCGTAGTCCTATTTTCTTTATATATAATTAAAAACGTATAAAGCTCTTAGCCTTAAAAAGCCTTATATAAAGATTAACTCTTATCTCTTAAATCTCTCCCCTTTATACTATTATCTTTATATAGTTAGAGATATCCTTTTAATATTTTAACTACCTTTCTTTTTACTTCTCCTTTACCTACCTCTTAATCTCTTTAAGAATTAGGTTACCTCCCTTTATAATTCCCTTACCTTTAAGGCTTTAAACTATTATCTTAATATCCCCTTCCCCTATTATTATTTAGAGGGCTCCCCTTATTTAAGACTACTTTTCCTCTATTAAGGTCTTTACAATCCTTTTCTCTCTTCCTATCCTCCCTTTTAATTTATAATAGATCCTTATATTCCCTTCTTTAATTAATAGATAGATCTCTTATATTATTAATATATATAATACTAACTAATTAAGGCTTATCTTTATTAATAAAACCTCTAATTCTACTTTTAATATTTATATATTAATTAACTTAAAGGCCTTAAGTACTATCTTTAAGTATTTATTTTATATAGTTTTTAATATTATAATACTAGCCTTCTTTACCTCTAATATCTCCTTTAAGCTATATTATATCTCTATTATATAAGTTATTACTAGCTAGACTATTATATTATATATTTATCTTACCTTACTAAATATAATACTTTATATTAATTTAGTAATAATTAATAGAGCTAGCTTTTATATCTCTATCCTTAACTTTACCTTATTAATATATAGGCTCTACCTTAATTTATTATTAATATTAGTAAGATCTTAACTTACCCTTATACCCTTAGTAAAGGCCTTATACCTGTAGGCCCTAGGCCTATTATAACGCGTCCTAAGGCTTTAAGGCTACTCTAGGATTTAAGGGTAGTATTATATAACTACTAACTACGTAATCTTTCTAAAATCTACTAGTTAGTAGATTCTAGGAAATTATATAACTACTTACTAAGTGAAACTATATTATATAACTAATTACTAAGTAAAACTTTAAAAGTTTTAATATTCTATAATTAATAGAGGACTTAGGTAGTATACCCTAGAGCTACCCCTAACGCTACCTTAAAAGTAACTCTAGAATCGATTAATTTAGCCGATTTCTAGGCGGGGGTAATACGCTAGAGTAGGCTATAGTAGGGGTTAATAGCGTAGTAGCTATATTAACTAACGGTAATAATAATATAATAGTATTACTATTCTAGGTAGCTTAATACTATTCCTGAGCGCCTAGAAGCCTAATAATAGTATACTATAATACTATTACTTAGTACTTAAATACTTAATCTTAACGCGCCCCTTAAGGCTTTAAGTACTTAGTAGGTTACCCCTATAACCCTTATAACCCTAGAGTAAGCTTTCTTAAACTATAGCCCTAGGGGCCTAGAGTAGCCTAGGGCTAGCCCTAGGTACCCCTCTAGGTTTTTAGAAATTACTAATAAATATAGAGTTTAAAGACTCTTATTAATACCTTTAAGTATATTATTACTACTTTAAAGTCTAATATTACCTGTATATTAAACCTCTTTAAGCTCTTTTATAAGTAGACTAGCTTATACTTATAATAGGTAAAGGTTACCTTATATATATTTACTTAATAAAGGTATATCTTATATACCTTTATTAAGATCTTATAATTCTCTTTAATTCTTTTATTATATATTATTAAGTATATATTATTAATAAAGCTATTAGTTTATACTTAGATTTTATCTTTATATATTCTTTTATAAGTAGGGAATTAAAAAATAAAAATAGAATAAGTAATATTAAAGATCTTTAAGGGATTTTTATTTTTATTATCTCTATTTTATTTATCTCTTAGCCTAGTATAAATATTATAATCCTTTTTATTAAAAAGCTTTATACCTATTATATAATAAGAATTAAGACCCCTTTCTTCTTTAAATTATATAATAACCGTTTATAAGAGATATTATTAGGGGCCCTTATAATATCTAATAATAATATACTTATTATATTATATATACTACCTTTATTATTATTTTAAGAGATATTATTATTAACTTTCCCTTCTTTACCTTTATTTATTATAACTAGGGTAGTAGTTTATATTTCTTTATAAAGTTACTTATTTTCTTTATAATAACTACCTTTAATACCTTTCTTAAAGTATTAAGTAGAGTAATTAAATAGTCCTCTTTTTATAATTTCTTTAAAATAGTTATAATAGCTTTTTTAAACTCTATTAAATAATATCTAACCTTTAAGTAAGCTTAGAATAAGTATATAAAGCTTAATAATAGGTCCTTCTCTATTATTTTTAGAAATCCTATTTAAAATCCTATTTATTATTAATATTTTATCCTATTTTAATTTATTAATTACTTTATAAATTTCTTTTTTAATAACTTTTATATCTATTATTAGAAGTACTTTATATTAAAACCCCTAGATATTACCTAGGTCTACCCTTAAGGGTAAAGGGAAAAAGGTCTTTTAAAAAGGTTCTACTTTCTTTTAAAATAATCTTACCTTAAAGCCTCCCTACCTTTCTTAAGGGTAGGGAACTTTAGGAGTTTTTAAGGTAGTATATTTCTCTCTTAACTCTATTTAACTAGTTTCTAGAGTCTATTAGATAACTAAGATACTTTATATACTCTCTTTTTAAAGTAGAGTACTTTTATTTTTTAAATACCTTTCCTTTAATTTTCTAGGCCTTCTATTATACCTTTAAATTCCTTTAGCTTTTATTATAATTATACTTTATTTTAAACTTTAGTATTATCTTTATAACTTTTATATAATTTAAGTTTTAAAAGGACTTTATCTTTAAAGAGGATTTTACTTATAATACTACCTCTCTTATAATTCGTATTAAGCTTTAAAGTATCTTAGTTAGATAATTATTTATTTATCTTGTAATTATTAGCTCTCCTTTTAATAGTAAATATTAAAGGATACCTATTTACCTTTTTATCTCTTTTAAGTCTATTATCTTTTATACCCTTTATAAGTATAAGACTACTACTTCTACTTTAAAGCTAACTTTAATATATATTAAGATATAAATAGACTTATAATAGAGATTTAGCTTAATATAATATTTTAAGAGTATTTATTTAATAACCTTTATTATAAATATTAGATTAATAGTACTTTCTACTTTCCTTACCTTTTAAATTATTATATCCTTTAATAAGATAAGCTTTATTCCCTTTTTTATAATATTTATTAATATATATAATATTTTATAATATATATATCTACCCCTATTATTTTAATTTAGATAATAGATATTAAAGTCCTTTATTAATATATATTCCTTAGATTAATTTAACTATTCCTTTACCTCTAGTAGCATTAAAGGGCTATCTATTAAGGTCTTAAACTCTAGGTTAAGGTTATATATATTATATATCTAGAGTTATACTAATACTCCCCCTCCCTTCCTTATAACTTATATCTCTAGGGAGTATAAGTTCTCTAATATAAATTTAACTCTCTATTTATTAATATTCTAGTATTTATTTATAAAGAAATATATCCTTATATCCCTCCCTATTTTATATACTAAGTATAATACTCCTTTATTTAAATTATATATTAAATCTATCCTCTTTATATATAATAATTCCTAGATTACTAGGATATTTATTTATTATATCTCTTTATCTTTTAATAGTATTATTATTATTATAATCTACTTTCTTTATATATTATATTACAATAATTTTATTATCTCTTATACCTTTATAAGGATTTTTATTAAATATCCCTTATAACCTCTACTCCCTTAGTAATTAGGGCCTCTTATATTAGTATATCTTTTAATATTTATTAGCTTATCTTTATTACTTAGAGAGTAATTAGCCTTCCTAGCCTATTTTATAATATTACTATTAGTAGTAGTATAATTCCCCTCTCTCTTATATCTTTATAAGGACTTATTTATATTATAACCTTATTAAGGTCTTTAAATCCTAATATAAGCTTCCTCTTCTTTTTTACTACTACTATTATCTACTTCCTTTAAAGCTACTTCTAAGTATTTTATTATCTATTTTCTCTTAAAAAGCTTTTATATAACTTTTTCTTATTTTCTACTATCTTTTAATAGAGTTTATTTAATTCCTTTATCTTAATTATATACCCTTACTCTTAGATTATATAGCTATTTTCCTTATAATTATTATATCTCTTAACCTCCCCTTCTTTTACTTTATACTCCCTTAAGTTATATTTATTAATATAGATTTTATATTATATTAAGCTCTTATAATATCTTATTATATATTTCTATTATTAGTAGTTAAAGTATTATATTATAATCCTATTCCTCTTCTATCTCTTATACTTTAAGAGGTTATATCCCTTTATTAAGCCCTTTTAAATTACTCTATCTACTATCTTTAATATAAGGAGTTTTAGTAGTAGTAAGGCTCTCTCTTTTACTACCTCTCCCTCTCTCCCCTCTTATATAACTACTTATAACTAAGCTACTATTACTATCTTTAATCTTAAGAGATTCTTTTTATTCTACTAGATAATTACCTCTTTTACCTCCTTTTATTCTAATATATCTACTACCTTCTTTAATACTTTATATATTATAATAAGGAAGGTCTATCTTAATATTTTTATTAATTTATATACCTTCTTTACCTAATTATTATTCCCCTCTAGCTCCTTCCTTACCTCTATTTCTATTATAAATAGTATTAGATTACCTTTAATTAAATACTTTACCACTATAATCTCTTATATTCTTAGGAATATAATTATCTTAAACCTCTTAATTAAGTACTCTTTAATAAGCGCCCTTACTACTTCTCTCTCTATTTTATTATTAACTTAGATTATAAAGGTCTTAGCCTTCTTATTATTTACTACTCTAGATCTCTTTCTTATAATATTATATATTAGTATTATAGTTAATATCCCCCTAGTAGACTAACCGTTTTTTTAGTACTTAGAGGTCCTTTTAAGTATTAACCTAACTCGCTAAACTACTTACAGCTAGCTTATTACTTATATAGGTTTAGTATTATATAATTATTATAAATTTAGTTCTAAATAGAATAGACGCGGTTAATCTACCTCCTAGAGCTTATATTACCTATTCTTATACTTATTAGGCTTTAGCTAGCTATTTATACCTAGCTCTTTTTACCCTTATTAGTAAAATAGGAACTAGTATAGAAAATTCGAAGCTGGAAAATCTACTAAAAGCGTATTTTCTAGGTAATATACTAGAAATAAATAGGAAAAATATAGGTTTTTTTATTCTAGCCTAAAAGTCTTAAATATAGAAAATCTGGATTTAAGGCCTTAAATCCGTGATTTTCCTCTAGCGCTAGGAAGAAACGGGAAGCTCGCTAGAGTTATAATAGCTACGTCGTTAACGCTAGTATAATATAGGTTTTAAATACAGTCGATTCACGTAATTCATATACGCGTAGAGGACTCCCCCCTAGCCTAGCCTAGTATTCTATACCTATATCCCGCCTACTATTAATTCTTACTAAGTACTAGTACTATTAATTATTAATAAGACTTAGTTATATTACCTAGTTAGTACTAGCTCTATATAGTTATTATATTATAACTAAATAGTAGGACTTATTCCCTATTAGTCCTATTACCTAATATCTCTAAAATTACTAAATACGTATTTAGTAACTTATAGTATTAATCCTAGCCCTAGGGCTAATATATAAGCGCGCTAGTTATTTAAGTAAAATATGTATTTTTCTATAGTATACTAGCTTCCTAGTTTGCTAATACTCTTATATCCTCCCTCCTTAGAATTACTTCTTTATTATCTTTTTAAACTTATATACCTCCTTAAGTTATTAGTCTACCTTTATAATAAACTCCTTTATATAGTTAAGTCTTACCCTTACTATCCTTTTTATCTTATATATTATTTTACCCTTTAACGTGTCTTATATAGCTATTATAGCTTTTAAAGCCTTTATTAATATCCTCTTAATATATATTCCCTTATCTTTAAGTTCCTTTCCCCCTAGGCTTCCTAGTCCCTATATAGGTACTAGCCGGAAAGATATAGGATAGTATAGGATATTAGTCTCGCCTACCTACTGTACTATAGTATAGGATTAGCTATTTTAGTCCTATCTCGTTCTGGGATAGTATAGGTTTTCGTGGGATAATCCTACAGGATGGGATTTTCGTAGGACTACTTTATAGGATGGGATATTTTTAGAATATACTATTATTAGTAAGCATATAACATACTAGTTTCTAAAAAAAATATTCTAGAAATCTCTATTATATAAAAAGTTATAACTAGAAAGCTAATTAGAAAGCTAGTATTTTAGCTTTCTAGTTAGCTTTCTAGTTATAACTTTTTATATAATAGAGATTTCTAGAATATTTTTTTTAGAAACTAGTATGTTATATACTTACTAATAATAGGATATCCTAAAAATATCCTATCCTATAAAGTAGTCCTACGAATAACCTATTCTATTAGGAAATCCTATTCTATTCCCGTCTTATATCTTTATAAAGATATAGGACTAGGACCTAATTTACCTATCCTATCCTACAGTCCTATACTATCCTATATAGGATATCCCGTGGGATATCCTATATCTTTCCGGCTAGTATATATAGGTATCTCTCTTCTACTCCCTAGCCTATCCCTTCTACTACTACTACCTCTTATAACTCCTCCTCTAATACTATATCCTAATATTAGAATTCGTCTTACTATATATTAAAGTAAATTTAAATCTAGAATTTATATATCTTAATTTAATCTCTTATATTATTAAGGGAGATATTATTTATCCTTCTATTAATAATACTACGAAGCTTATATATTATAAAAGTAAGAATATAAGATACTATAATAATAATCTAAAAAAGGGGTAAATTTAACTTTTTTATTACCTTTATATATAATTTTAAGTAGCTTGATATTTAGAGCTTACTAGTATTTAATTAGATATTAGAGTATTATTATAACCTTATTACTTATATCTTTAATTAAAAGCTCTAGGAGCTAATAAAAGACCTTCTTAAGTAATATATCCTTAGTATTTATATAGCCTATTATTATATTATTAAGTTTTAGAAGTAAGGTCTCTTATATACTAATATTCTCCTTATTATATAAGAAGGAGATTAGATCTAGATAGTTAAAAATATTAATAGCCTTATTTAAGTATTTATCTCGCTTTAATAGTAGGGTAATATACTATATAAGTTAGTCTTATAGTATATAGTTTATAATTACTATACTAGGGTCCCTAGTAATTAATATTTTAGTTAGGAGAAGAATTATTATAATAAGGCTTTTTTAAAGAATTTTTACTAAGAGATATCTTTTATACTTAATAGGAGTTATTATTTTTATAAACATCTAATTAGCCCTTTTAAACCTAATTATTCTATTAATAATAGATAGGTTATCTCTTATAACTTATACCTATTAGAGAAATATAGTACCTATATTAATACTAAGATTTATAGCTCTTTTAAGTCTATTTTCTATCTATATAAGATATTTATAAAGTATCTAATTAGGCTAATATCTCTCTTACTAGGAATTATATATATAATAATAATAACCCTACTTCTAATAAATAGCTGTAATAGTAAAGGGATTTAGTAGATAAGATTATAGAGTTTTAATATACTTACTAGATTAAGTCTATTAAAGTTATTTAGAAGATACTCTTATTTAGTATAAGTATTATAAAGCCTTATATAAAGTATTTATTAATCTACCTCCTAGATTAATAGTATACCCTTTTTAAGCTAGCTAATAACTAGGCTATTAATAAGGCTATTAAATAAAAGCTAATAGATAGTAATAAGCTTTATAAAACTATATTAATAGAGTTTTTTAATATAACCTATCTTATTAAAGAAGCTTATAATAATAGTTAGCTATTACCTTTTATAAAATAGAATAGGAAATATCTTACTATTATAAGAGATCTATTTAACTATTTATATATAGATTCTCCTAAGGTCTTTATATAGAATAAGATAAATATATATTAGAAAATATATAAAAGTAGTAAGACTCTTAAGTATATTAATTTTATTAGTCTTAAAATTAAAGATCTTTATTATTACTAATTACTTCTTTATTATATTAATAGAGCTATATTATTTAATAACTTATAGATAGTAGATAGTTAGTTAATAGAATAGAAGGAGGCTTATATAAAGCTTAGATTAATTAAAAATAATAGATATACTAATAAGATCCTTAATAAAGGAAAGGATTTTTAAGGAGGTTATAAGTTATATAGTCTTTTTATATTAGTATTAGTTAAACTTTAACCTATTAATACCCTTACTTTATAGAATAAGTATAAGGAGTATATCTTAAATTATTATTTATATCTCTTATAATAAGATTTTTTAATACTTTAAATACTAGATAATTATTATAAGTAATAGTTATTTACTAAATAGTACGCCCTTTACCTAATTAATAGCTGTTTAGAATATTAATTAATCCTTAAATATACTAAGAATCTAATCTAATATAGCCTATTTATTTTAACTATTCTATTTAATAATTTTAATAATATTTTAAATAGACTCTTATAAGAAGAAATATTATACTAAATTACTACTAATAAGGCTAGGATCTTATAGAATAAGTTAAATACTAACTAATACTATACTACTAATTAGATTATTACTACTATTAATACTAATACTAATAATAAATTTAGTACTCTAGGTATACTATTCTTTCTTAATAGTACTAAGAGGACTAATAAGATAATAGTATAAAATACTATTATAGAAAGGCTATATTCCTAGTAAGAAGTTACTTTAATAGTAGTATCTTCTAATATTATATTAATACTATTATAGAGAGGTTAAACTACTTACTTATAATTTAAAATACCTCTACTAGACTCTAATACTACCTCCTTATATAAGATTAAGAAGGGGACTAATCTTACCAAGCTAATTAAACGAGCTTATATTTTCTTTTAAGAAAAGTCTCTTATATAGAGTTAATATAATATAGAAGCTATTAGTTATAACCTTTAAGATATCTATAATAATAACTAGGCTTATTTTAAGAGTAAGGTAGTCTACTTTTATAAGGACTTCTAATAAATACTCCTAGTTATTCTAAGAGGATCTAGTAGCTAGGTTATTAAGCTATATCTTTAAAAGGCCTATTTTTAGAATAAGATTATATATTTAAATTTTACTAGTAATAAATAACTTAATAGTCCTAATCTAATAATATAAAATAGGACTATTTATAAGTAACCTCCTTACTATTAGTAATAGTATTAATATCTATAAAAGCCCTACTACTAATAAATAGACTAACTGTTTTTTTAGTACTTAGGGGTTATTTTTAGTATTAACTTAAATTACTAAACTACTTACAACTAGCTTATATCCTATATAGGTTTAGCGTTATATAACTTTATAAATTCGGTTCTAAATTTAATTCCTCGTAGTTAGTCTACTAATAAAGAGGTATTAAATTAGAAATATATTTATACCCCTAGAAATACTATTAATTATTTGGTTAAGAATATCTATACTAATCTTAAGATAAATATCTCTTAGAGGGATTATCTATAAGAATAAGCTATTCTTACTATTACTAATAAAGATATTACTAGTATTAATACTAAAATAATATCGCGTATTCCTAGTAATATAATAATATATAAGAGTATTAATTATATTATATTAGAAGAAGATAATTAACTCTTCCCCTTTAAATACTTTTATAAGTTTTATAAACTCTAATAACTATTCTATAAGCTATATATTAAGTTAGATATATAGTTATACTACTAAAGAACTCTAATCTATTATATTTATATAATAAGATATAATTATAAGTAATAAGATATAGTAAGTATATCTTTAAGGGAGAGATTATAAGTAGTACTTATAATAGTAAGAAGGTAATACTATTTAAGATACTAATATAATCTAAGGAAAATAATAGGCGGATTCCTACCCCCTTTATCTATAAGTAGTACTATATCTAGCTAGTATTTACTATAACTATTAATAAATTATAAGGATAATTAATAAAGTATATAAGTATTAATTTATAAACTAGGCCTACTTTTAGTTATAATTAGCTATATATAACTCTATTATAAGTAATAAGATAGGAAAACCTCTATATTATTAGGCCTAAAACTCCTAAATATATATCTAGTTAAATAATAAAGAATATTAGATATAAGTAGGTACTATTAGATAATAGATAGACTAGGAATATAACTCCTAATATATTAGTTATAACTAATAATTAATACCTAGATTCTATAAATAGTTACTTAGTAGCCTATTAAAATACTAATTAAAATATTAGAAGTATAAAAATAGCCTAATATTATACTTAGTTATATAGTTATATCTTTATATTAGATTACTAGAAAATGCCTGTAAAAATTCAAGATTTTTACGTCGGAAATCACCCCTACTACCTGGCGTTTAGTAGGTGAGGTGAATAGCGGGGAGCATATCAGACACGTACTAATAGACCGATATGGATCATTCTGACAGCGTTGCCTACCTGGAAATAAGACAGATATCACCCCCCATTTAGACCGATATCAGACACGTTGGTAGGTGAGCTGAATAGTAGGGAGCATATCAGACACGTTGGTAGGTAGCCTGTGCATGCGACAGCATTAGCTATATCATATGCATGCACCCATTCTGACAGCGTTCCATACCTGGTAATGAGACGGATATTTTCCCCTATTCAGGCCGATATCAGACACGTTGGTAGGTGAGGTGAATAGTAGGGTTTTTGGCCTATGAATGCGACAGCATTAGCTAATGCAGCAATACACTGATTTAAGATCATGCTGACAGCGTTACCTACCTGGCAATGAGACGGATATTTCCCCCTATTCAGGCCGATATCAGACACGTTGGTAGGTGACGTGAATAGTAGGGGTTTCTGGCCTGTGAATGCGACAGCATTAGCCCATGGACCCATACAGCGATATGGATCATTCTGACAGCGTTGCCTACCTGGAAATAAGACAGATATCACCCCCTATTCAGGCCGATATCAGACACGTTGGTAGGTGGATTTCAGACACGTTGGTAGGTGACGTGAATAGTAGGGTTTCTGGCCTGTGAATGCGACAGCATTAGCCCATGGACCCATGCAGCGATATGGATCATTCTGACAGCGTTGCCTACCTGGAAATAAGACAGATATCACCCCCTATTCAGGCCGATATCAGACACGTTGGTAGGTGACGTGAATAGTAGGGTTTCTGGCCTGTGAATGCGACAGCATTAGCCCATGGACCCATGCAGCGATATGGATCATTCTGACAGCGTTGCCCACCTGGAAATAAGACAGATATCACCCCCTATTCAGACCGATATCAGACACGTTGGTAGGTGAGGTGAATAGTAGGGTTTTTGGCCTGTGAATGCGACAGCATTAGCTGTATCATATGCATGCACCCATTCTGACAGCGTTCCATACCTAGTGATGAGACGGATATTTCCCCCTATTCAGGCAGATATTAGACACGTTGGTAGGTGAGGTGAATAGTAGGGAGCATATTAGACACGTTGGTAGGTAGCCTGTGCATGCGACAGCATTAGCCAAATCATATGCATGCACCAATGGACCGATATGGATCATTCTGACAGCGTTGCCTACCTGGCAATGAGACGGATATTTCCCCCTATTCAGACTGATAGTAGACACGTTGGTAGGTGACGTGGTAGAATAGGTGATTTGTAAATAATGTTAGGATTTTTGTTGTTCGTAATCCATATTCTAGCCGTTGGCGCATGGAATTTGGTAGGTAAATCCATTCATTCTGAAATATCTTTGGAGCCACTGTATCGATTTTCCTGATTTTAACATGGCTGAGTAGCATGAAATGGACCGAATAACATGGTTTATGCAGAAAATATCATGACACGTCGGTATATACGTGGGTAGAATGCGAAGAATATCACGACTTTGATATTCTTCGTAAAAGTAAGCCAACCTAAAAGCGGTTAAATAGGGGCACAAAGCGACAGATCTATTGGATAAGAGCTCCGGGAGATCGACAGGGTTCGAATGTTCCCATATTCTATTATAGTAAAGAAGATAATATTAGATTTTCTAATAATAAAAATAAGCTATTCTCCTATTTTATTCCTAAAATATAACTAGTTAAACTTTAAAGGGCTAAATAAATACTAGGTTATAATAACTTCTATATATAATAAATCTAGTAGAACTATTAATAGTTATTATAAGGGTATAAAAGATATATTATAATATAAGGGATATAATAAATTAAGAATTATACTAAATTATCTAATAGTATAGAAGTTATAAGTTAAATAGAATATTACTATACTAGATATCTTATAATTAATTATATTACTAGTAGATAGTATTAATCTTTTAATACTTCTATCTTAATAATAATAATTTCTTTTCTTAATAATAACTAATATAATTAGTTATCTAATAATAGTATACTTAGTTATATCTTATTAGTCTTAAATAGTAATATTATTATAAAGTTATAATATAAGTAGGTCTAATTACTATTTATTAATACTCTAGTACTAGATAACTATTATAAATAATCCTTTAGGTCTAAAATTAACATTTTTAGTAATATTTACCTTATAACCCTTATAATACTTAAGGAGGGTCTTAGTATCTATAATAATTCGTATATATATCTATTATACTTAGACTTAAAGTTACCTTATAACTACTATTACTTACTAAAGAATAAAAGAATTATACTTTTAAATGTACTTTTCCTACGTAAAAATCTTGAATTTTTACAGGTATTTTCTAGTATATTATAAAGGAATCTGTTTATTTTCCGTCGAATCCTTCAGGATTATCCCATATCCTGGCAGCTTGAGCACTCGTCTCGTCAATCCTTTTAGGTAAAACAAAGCTTGCTAAATCCTTCCAATCATCATTTTCCCCATGTCCGCCCCCGACCAAGATGAGGATGTGAATATAGATGACAAAGGCCCTTTAGAAGAGGAATGGCGACGTCAGCTTATGGGTCGAAAGTATGTTGAGCATGAGGACGAGGTTTTCGACGATTTAATGGTAGCCTTCTATTTCTGTCGTCTTTTCCTGATGGCTTCGACTCGTGAGCAGTCTTATGTCATTGTTCTTTATAATAATACTAACAGTGGTTCCTCTACTAATTTATGCCCGTGCGGCCGTCGTAGTGCCTACGCAAACTCAACCTATCGGATGAAATTATCAGGATCATCGCGTCCTACTACGTACGTTTTGCGAATATCCTGCCATTCCACTTCCCTTCCGGTATCGACACATCGGGACAGCGGAATTAAGATGTGTTACGTTACTAACCCTCCTCTATCTGCAGTGCTTTACAGCTTCGAGTGCTGGCCTTCCCTCTGGCGATAACAATCTCTTGGTGGCAACCTACGACGATCTCGGTGAGGATAGCTGCCGCCCTGACCGGTACGTGTGCTGCATGCGTTTCATAGCTCTTCGAAACCACTACTGGTGTGTCAACGGTAGGGTTTTGTATAAGAAAAGCCCGTTATCCTGCCATCAAAGGTATCCTGCAATCTCTTTCCTTGAGGACCTTAGCAGGTCCACAAGTCTTTTCGCTCTCTTCACTTGTCTACGGAAAGTAGCGTTCACTCTTAGCGATAAGTGCAATATTTCTTTATTCAAAAGCTGCCAATAAGCTGATATTGCTGTTTTCAGCCTACTCATTCTTCTGAATCGAAAGGGGTTCGTGGATTATATACGATACGGTCCTTAGGGGCGCATGAGGGAGTACGAAATATGTTCTTGGGAAGGTTATGATGGACACCTTTCAGTATTCTCAACCAGTGCCATGACAGATTTCACAGCATCGTTCCTCGTATTATTGCAGACCTTGACGAGATATGTAATACAGGTTTTCATGGCGCTTTTGCGCAGTCAGGAGGAAGAAGAGAATGACATATATTGACCAAATGCACTGGAATGAATTGTTCGGCAGTGTATATACTCTAGCCGGCACTCAATCCAATATCGATATACTCCTCTTCTAACGTACAGGTAACCATAGGCATGACCATATAGTCGCAGCTCCCCTCACCGCCATAAAAAACAAACAAATACGTGAGCGCAAGACGAGGAAAGCAAAGTTCCAGTAATCAAATCCAACTGACGGCACGAGTTGTCCAAGTGTGTTCCTGAACACCTCGAGGATATCATAAAAGACAAGTCGACACTATCCAGAGTGTTTCTGAACACATGTGCCGATCTTGGGACCTCCAGCTGCTGTCATGAACGCTCTCTCGACGCAGCCCCCCTTCATACCCCAGGGCATGTTGAAAGTGACCGAACCCACGGTGTGCTGATCGTTATCCCAAATCCACGTCCAGCTGTTCGACCCGCCACAGCCATTTTCTTCTTTGAAAAGTTTCGATAGTTTGTCCGTCCCAAAATTCTGGAGCGCATCTCCCGTGATGCCGTGAATCTCGATGTGATAATCGTCAGGAACGTTGGTTCTTTTGGTGTTGGTGCAAGATGGAGTAATGGCGGGCTGCGCTGGGGTTGGCTTCGTCTTCTCAGCATCGAGACTATCAACCATGTTCCAGATGGCTTTGTTTTGTCCTCCAGGTCTTACCCAATTTGCTGTATCCCTGATGTAATTTCGTGCGTTTTTGGCAGTGTTTCCCCCCCCGACTGAAAATGGACGGTTGTTCCTAAAGGAGAGGAAATATGCGACCAAGCCAGCTGTCATGGCTGATGCAGGCGATGTGCCGGTGTCCTGTCTGGGATCGTTGCTGGTGTGAGATGCACATATTACATCTTTCCCCGGTGCCCAGACAGTGACCTTGGGGCCTCCTTGGGAGAAGCTTACCTTCTTCCCAGGCTTGAGCGCAATCTTTCCCTGAGTGTCGACAGCGCCGACAACGATCAGTGGAAAATCTTCCGCAGCCCATATCTTGGGTGGAGTATCGACATTTTCATGGCCAGGTGCCTCCCCAAGGTTACCCGAAGATGTGACGATAACAATATCATTGGCAAACATATCTTGCATCACAGGCTTGATATCCTTCCATGGAGCCTCATTCTCTTGGCCAACGTAGGAGATTAGTGGTCCCCTTGCATAGAGGATCACAGATTTTCCTTTTCGATCGTGTTTAACGATATCGTCTCTGGCTTGCTCAAACGCCCATTGAGTGTCGGCTAATGAGCTAGTCTTCAGGACAACCATATGCGCTTTACTGGCCACGCCCAGGTTGGGGCCCGCAGCTTTGGAGGCCATACACGTGCCATGACCAGTCTCGTCTTTATCCGTTTTGATGGCAGCCGGTCCGTAGAAGAATGGCTTCTCGGGAGGATTGGCAGATATTTCCTGATACCTCAAATTATTACAAGTTTGGAGTGGGATTTCGGTCCATACGAACCGGATTCTCTAAATTGACCCCGTTTTCGACGAGATAGATCCAGGTATCGCTTCCTTAAACCTCATCGAAGGCATAGTCTTTCACATCCTTCCAGGCTTTTCCAGATGCCCACGACACAAGTTTCAAATCATCGACGACGTTGCTTGATCGATGCTTGATACTTCCTTCACGCTTCCGAAGATCATTGTATAGATTGTCCGAGTCATATGGTTTGATATCATTTCTTGGAAGTACAGAATCATCTGCCAAACCATCGTCCTTCCAGATCTCCCTGACCTAGAGTATTTCAGCTATACGTTAACCGATTATCCTCGCAGAGAACTCACACCGGGAAATTTCTTAATCTTATCTTGTTGGTCTGAGGTCATCGAAGCAAACCAAAAGGACAACCCTTGGTACGGACTGATGTAGCTGTAGACCTTGTCATCGCCTAGCAACGCTTTGATAGATTTGTCTGTTTGGTTGGTTTGTGGTGTATTATGCCTATCTTTTGGAATTGCCACATATTTGTCGCCAGCTGCCGAGGCTCGACTGATGGCCAGTAGGGCGAGGGATATCAGATATCCTGTGATGAAGAACATGGCCACCGAAAGGAGGACGGAGAAAGCACAGATGTGCTTGGATGTAGATCGGATTTGATGAGTGATAAAGGGTATTTGAGGCTTTGGTGTAAGCTCTTGATAATAGTTGGAGAATAACAGTGGGCTTGATGGACTGATGCTAGATGATATAAGGACTCGAGTGATGGCAGTCGTTGCAATTGCGAGAGCAGTGTCTGATAATGAAGAGCTGATGGGAGATATACAGCCATTTTATATATAACTCATATATACCTAGCAAAGGACAGATCATGTCTGCAACACAGCCAGACATGTAGAAGCCTAGTCATCCTCTCTCGATCCCAATTTTGGTTTCAGAACAGACCTTGTGAGAACCAGTGCCTCAATTCTACCAATGCCTCACTCCTGATCAGATCCTCTGTTGTGCCCGTGCCCCGTTCCTGATCATACCCACTAGCACATACATACTTGATTAATAATCCGGACGAGCATACGAGATGAACGGCACGAGATGAAGGGCGCGATAACAACAGGTTTTGATCAGACACCAATTCGTGATGTTGTAAATCTTGATAGAGAGGAAGTGAAGAGATCAACGGGCATTGAGCGAGCATAGTGGAGCAACGCTGCTGCGAACGTTATAGCCTCACACGACATAGCCGGTCCTGGCTGGCTGGCACACCATTCTTTATTTACAGGATGCGGCATGGCGAGTAAGTACATAGGGGGAATTGTCACTGCAACACCCTTCCAGCAACATGAAAGAAGAGCAGTGAGATTGACTCCAGTACGGTGACTAGACACGGAAACAACCGTCGTATATGGGCTAAGGACGTACTATGGTATCCGGCATAGTAAATGTCAGGGTCTTGGCATTTTTTGGTGGTGAATTTGTGTCCCGACCCATAGAACCCCCGTCGCGCTAACATTTGTCTACCTTGAGACGTAGTAGGCAGTTGCCGGATCTCTCGGACATGAGCTTCTCATCCTTGATGACACTGCGCCGAGGGATTCCGAACCTGGGGCAGCTGATCCACTATCAGTCCACAGAGTAAACAGATGAACGAATCAAACACAAACATACCTAGCGCAATAACCTCACCTTATTGCAAGGCTGTCAAGCCTACATCGTGAACACGCTCAGCTAGGCTGTGTCTCTCGTTGCATGGAAATGACCACATATTTCGAATCAGCTACGCTGGATGAACCAATCGCATCCAGACGGCAGCGTAGAAGATTGGGGGACTCTGCCATATGTCCAACATTCTTGAAGAGCTAGGAATATTATCGTGGGGTTTCATCGAGTCATCCTAGTATTGGAGACGCGGGTTTGTGGCATAGCTGACGGAATTCTCCGAGAGGAAGAGTAGCTAGCTGTACTAGTAACTGCTGGTGTGACCGTCTACAATGGTTGAAGAAGGTGATTATGGCTATATACATCGTACGTCAAGGAGGGTGAGTATATACGAAGTAGATAATATAAGATATACTAGATTATAGTAATTTATCTATATACCTCTATAATAACCTAAAACAGCAAATCGCCGAACCTCAAACCTTCAAAACTCCAATCACCCATGTCGACCCCGTTCCGACAGGCCCTAGGCTAATAGGGCCCTACCTAAGGATCAACAAGCCAGGTGGCCTACCTTAGTGGTAGCGCTATAGCTGTACTACCTCCTACTAAGCTAACATGGATGGGGCTAGACGCCTATTTCTTACCTATACCATTCGAAGCACGGGATAAAAGAACGTTACCCTTTCGTTCGGAATTACGCATATAAAGACGAGGTATACGTGGACAAGAATAGGGCATGCCGAGGAGGGAAAGCCTATGTAACAGATGGAAAAGTGTAAAGACCGCTTGTATATTAAGTGAATACGTAAACAATTATGTCGTATGATTATCCATATCTCTCGTCTCACAGCATTACGACGGTCCCACCCTGAATCAAGCCTTAACGTTGACACCGTTAGCGACCGGTTTTTTCGCTGTACTTCCAGGTCCCTCATCACGTTCGACAACTGCTGGCTTGTGAGTATCCACCGGCGACTTGGAGGACACATCACCATTCTCACCGCCACCATTAGCCAAGCTCGGTGAGCCATGCGACACACGATGGACCTCGCCGATACCCCAATTGCTCGTAGCGCGCTTCATATTCATCCCCGAGCGTCTCAGGCCCTTCCTTCCCGTAAGCTCACCCTTTTCGTCCAGATCTTCCGGCTTCACGAACTCCCAGTCCTTTGGTGCGACGAAATTGCCGAGGGTCTCCGAGGGTTTTTCCTTGTTGAAGTCCCAAGTCTCGACGCCATGGACATCCTTCCATCCCGGCTCGGCTTTGTAAATCTGCCTCAACGCATCGACGAGGTCCCTATACGTAGCCGCGGACTTGTCCCAACCTTTGAGACGCAGGAAGCTTTGTTTCAGCAGGTTGACATGCTTGAGCGCCGTTTGTGATGCCATAGTGTCTACGGTTCTATCATCGCCATCATCACCTTCGACAACGAGACGAAGGATGTTCTCGTGCACCCCTTGCGCTTCGCGGTAGTGGCCCATGGAGGTGTACAACTCGGACAGCAGGTCGGACATTTCGAGAGTCTTAGGGTCCAGAGAACCCCAGACGCGACGAAGATTGTAGCTTATGTCCTCGCATAGACGGATGGCGCGGGAACGGTGATCTTTGTTGAGATAGCGGGCCTGGACGAATCGATGGCCGATGGCGATGATGGTGTCTGTTCCCCACTTTTTCTGTACCTCGCGAGACGACCAGAGTAGATCAAGCAGCCACTGGCATAAGGAATTAGTCTTGATGCACATGTGTTAGAGCACGGAACCTAGTGAAGGACTTACCTCCAGATCAGCGAAATTCTGCTGTTGACCCAAGAGACCGGCAATGCTATTCAGCTCTGGCAGCCTGAGTCGTACGAAATCAATGTTGGAATCTTTGCAAGCACGCAGGACTTCGTGGATGATATTGCGGGACAACTCAAGCATGCTCTCACGAAGCTTGGTGTTCATGTTGGCTTTTAGTTGGACTTCAAGACCACGACCCACCATCAGTGCGGACAGGTCAAAGCCGTATGAAACATTCTGCAAAACATTGAAGGCGCGTTGGTGCTTGATGAAGTTTAAGGCGCAGGAGGCGACTTCATAAGCCTCTTGGCAATGGCCTTCATTGAGGAGCTCCCTGACTATATCAATGCTGGCAGCGCATGCAGCAGTCCCAATCTGCACATCATGAGACTGCCTTCCAAGCTGAATGAGTAACCCAATATAAAATTTGCGGCTGATCTCGTCGCGGCTCTTGATGATCGAGTGCCACTTCTTGATGAACAATTGGAAAGATTCCTCCTCTAAAGAGTCTTTTTGAACTTTGCGGTGGTGACTTGCAAGGAAAAGTCGGAGTCGGGCAGCATGTAGCAAAATCACCGAGGTGTCTTTCTCAGATTTGATGCAGTGGTGGTATGACTCATAAAGAATACTCTCCGTGAGAAGGTCCGCCATGATCTCAGAGTAGCTAACACTTTGCCCGCAAACTTCCTGCTCGAATGTCACGAGGAAGACGTAGGACACTCTGCCAACAGACTTGTGGAGCTTGAAGCTGGATTTGTCCTTGACAACTCCAGTGATGATCTGCGAGCGCATGTCCTCGATCATGATGCGCCCTTGTTCCGAAAGATCACAGGTAACGTAGATGTTGCCCAAGTATTTCGCCGCTTCATGAAGAGCCTTAGAGTGTTTCTCTACCTGGACGATTTCGACGGTAGCGTCGACAAGCGTACGAATGATGGTGGCATGAGCATCCTGCTTCTTCAACTTCAGGTGCAAGAGAACATATTCTCGAAGACAGGTTAAAGTCTCGGTATGGGCCCAGCCCAAAGTGGTCTTCAAGGACTCGAGACGCTCACGAACAATGACGATAGCGCGCTCTATAGTCGTAACAGAAACAGAAACGTGGCTACAGAGCGAGACATACGCCTTGTTAAGGCTCTCCTTGACTCTTGTGATAGTCATAATGGAGATCACCGAATTTGTTGTCGTCGTGATGGTTGTCTTGATCGTTACAAGAACTTCTTCGTAAATGGAGATTGCTTCGTGGATGTAAGTATCACTCCTCATGCATATTTGAGCCAACTCGATTGAGGCCTTTATGGTGATAGGGGCTGTGGCAGTGAATTCTTTGATGCAGGTATTGCGGTACTCAATTGTAAGTTGCCGCAGGATCGAATAGTCGCAGGCCTCATGATGTTCTAAAACGTACCGGTAACGCAGATAGAGCACTTCGATGAAATCGGTGGTGAAATTTTTGTGCCCGTGGTGTCGGTCCCTCCAAGTCTCCCACAAGACTTTGCAGTAGATCTTCAGCTTCTGCCAATGTCCTGATTCATAGTACACGCGGCACATTGCGAACATGGCATTCAAAGCATCGACGTGGCAAATGCTTGATTTGTGGTTGAGCACCGTGATGATCTCTTCATAGTATTCATGAGAATGACCATGTCCGTGATCAGCGCACAACGAGCCTAAAAGGTAGAGTGTTCGGATCGTCAGCTTATGGGACGCACCCAACGTCTTACGATACTGGATGAGAAGTTCTTGGTAGGTTTCGATCATCTTTTGCCAGTGATTATGCTTCTCGTAAAATTTGATGAGCACTTCGTAAGCTTTGACATGTCGGTCATCCTCAACGTGGCAAGAATTGTGGCAAGCATGACAGATGCGTACGTAGACTTCTTCGGCTTCATGAAAATGGTGCAAATGGTGGTGGCATACTGCCAGACTGATAGCGATATCTACTACGCCAGCTCCGAAGTTTTGGGGCAAAGCTATGGTGCCGGCTCCAGATACAACAAACTTCCAGATAAGGAGAAGAGATCTCCTGGAAAATTCGAGGGCTTCTGACCACTGCTCAAGGTGTATGTAGTATGATATGAGGTTTTTGCAGATGGAAACCGTTTCGGACGTCACCTCCTTGCGTGTAAGCGTCGATTCGAAGAACTCTCTGACAACAGTTTCTGTGGTCGACGTCGTCGTCGTAGAGGTTGTAGTCGAGGTCGATACGGCAGTTGCTGACGTTGTTGTGATCATCTCCTCGATAGTTTCGGTGATCAAGACTTCGCAGGAAATCGTATAGTCAGTCCTACCTTTGGCTTTGAACCAGCGCCAGCATTTCTTGAAGACACACACTGCTACAGAGAAGAGGCTGACAGCACGCATGATTTCACCAACGATCTTCAATCGCAAGAAAATTGTTTCCGACTCGAAGTCGTACTCCTCGTATTCCGTCCACACGCAGATCAAGATGTTGCAGGCCTCTTCATTTCGGTGGCAACGTCGTAGGAACCTGACGTATTCAAGGGCAACATCAATAAGATGGATGTGGGTCTCGACCCCACGATGGTGACCAGTATGGCGGCAGCGCTCCGTGAGGCGCCTCCAGAGCGTGATGTAGACTTCTTCGGCCATGAAAAGTTCCTTTCGTGCTTCGTAAGACAGCGCCAGCTCAATAGTCAACTGTATGTAATGACTGTCCCATATTTCGAGCTCTTTTGTAAGCTCGGTTATGCTCTTCTCGTACTCGATCACGTCGGTCTTCTTATCGCCCTTTTTAAGTACAACGATAAGCTGCTTGGAGATACTAGTCTCTTCCTGTATGTAATATGTAAGCAAAGGATGAGTGGGAACGGTGCATGCTGCTGGCAGGACGCGAACACTGCGATCAGGGACAGCAACTTACCTCTGATCCCTTACCAAAGCGCGAGCTGACAATGTTACGAAGCTCACGCCAGACAAACTCGGCGTTTTGCTCCTCGTGGATCTCAACATACAGCTGAGCTAGCATCTTGTAGTATCGGATAACAAGGTCGTGTGTTTGGCCATGTTGATGCTTGTAGAAGTCGATGACATACCTCAGAGTCTCTTCTTTCCGTGAAGTAAGTTCTGTACGGGTGGTTGATGTAGTACTTTCTGTAACGGTTAAGAAAGTTGTGGCACATGAAACAATCAGCGTGTGGTGTTTGCGGAGTACTGCTTGACCAATGCGGAATGCACGAAAGAAGAGATTGCCAGCTTCTGTTGTTCTGGACGCCGTCCGGGAGAATATACCGCAGATGATCAGGCTTTGGAGCACGCACTCATGCTTTTCGGTGAAGACTAACTCTCGCACCCGGAGAGCAAGATCATGATTGTCACCGCGCGGGGTTTGAGGGGACCAGCAGGCCCATTCCAGCATTGCCATAAACGTCGAACTGGGGAAGACACCTTTGAATTCGGATGAGAGCTGAATGGACCTGTCGATGTACATGGACGAAGCATTGAAATGGTTGATCCAATATTGTACTGCATATTCGAGTAACAAGTGTTTGGTGAAGAGCTTGTGGACGTGCGTTTCGCTAACAACCTCCAGTGATGGGTCTTGATGCTTGTTAAGGTTGAATTTGCAGTAGGCCAAGAGTCTCATGGCGAGGTCCGCCTGCGCATCTCTGGGTTTGAGGAGCGTCGTTGTCCCATGGATTTGAAGTCCCTGTAGATAGTCTTGAATGGCTGGGTGCCGGAATCTGACGAATTCGTGTTGTATATCTATCAGGGGGCCCAATGCCACGAGAAGGTCTTGTTGGATATCCGACTTTCGTTCGATGGTATGTTTGTTTCGCAGATCTACCTGAAGGAGGCTCTTGATCTCCAAGAGCGTCATTGGTCGCTCTGCGACAAGCATCCATGACAAGCTGAGTCGGGCATCTGATTTAGACATGTCAAAGGTTCCGATAATACGTCCTATCGTTGGGTCCAATGACTGCGGGGCTTCGTTTGCAGCTCTTGAGGCTTTCTCAAAAGAATCTGAGGACGATTCTCTCCTGAGAAGAAAAATTGTCAAGAGTAACCAGAGGAAGTTTCCGCGCGCTGTATGGATCAGTCGCTCCACAATGCTCTCCTGGGCATGTTCACCGAGGGTCCTGTAATGGGGAAAGTCCCCGAGCGCATGCTCTGCAATATGGCGAAGATCTTCGAGGGTATAATCAGGCTTGATTTGGAATGGTTGTGTTTTGCCTTTGCTCGGCTTGTGGGGAGAAGTTCTGGAGAGAGTGATGGCCTGAAGACTACCATGTTTGGACGTAAGGAGTCCTATGTGATTCATCGCCGATTTGACATTGTCGTTATTTTCCAACCTGTCAAGGCCATCAATGACGATCATGAGATGGTCACTCCCCTTTTCAAAAAGTCGATCAAGTCCAGTATCCAGAGCTTTCCACAAAGCTTCTTCTAGCTTGGTGGAAGTGACATCTTCCGACATCGAGAGGTCGTAGGCCTTCACAAGTGCATGAAAGAGAGATTTATGACCAATATTTTTGTTCAATACTTGCAACGAAAGACTCTTGGCTATGGCCAAAGATGTTTTGGTGCTAGGAATGTCGGACTTGACCGAGTAATGAAGGGTGTCATCTAAGAAACACGAAAGTCAGCATGTATTACTCTCCGTGACAGCTGGTACCATCTCCGGGGTACAGGCATCCGCGAGCAATAGCAGGAATCTGAAATGACAAAACAATGGGACTCACAAGTCTTCTTGCCTAATCGCCTTTGCAGTCTCTCAATAATCCATCGAGACAGATAGGTCTTCCCACAACCTTCAGGACCGAACATGGCAAAAACATCGTCCTGGCTGCGTGAAAAGTCCATGAGGTGTCTCTGAAACCATTCGCAGGTATACTCATCCCCATGTTCAGGGGTTAGTAGCCGCTCCTGGTAGAGCTTCTTCAACATGCGATCATGGGTGTCAAGCCAGGATCGAAGGGTCGCAATTGATATGGACTCATCCTCGCCAAGTTGATGCTTCCAGACCGCATCTGTGATGTACTTCTCTCGGGCGTAGAATCCGTCGATCTGGCCACCGAAGAGGCTCATGAAGTCCAGACTAGTCTCGCCCGACATCATGCCGTGCACCTCGGCATGGTAGTGGATGCTGACATCTCGGACCAGCTTGAGTATGCCATCGAATGCGAGACCCACCTCCCTCCGGATATGGGGCTTGACATACAAAAGCTTGTTGATATCGAAAAGGTGCGAGAGTATTATCCCAATTTGGTAGAAAATCCCGAACGTTACCTCCAGGACCTTGGCATTATCCGGTCCCAGCTTCGCAAAGTCAGCCATATCAATTTCTGTATTCGCCGGCAAACCGCGAGAAAGCTCTAGTTGCCTAGAGAATCTGGGTGCAGGAATGGCTCGGTCAAATATCGTGCTTGAGTGGACTCACCTCGATCAGCGTACGAGACGCAGTCCAGATCAGTTGTGCAGCTAATTCACTGTCCAGGACAAATGGTTTCACGATCTTGGAAAACCTCGAAACCTGCAAGCTGAAGTATTCTGCCCACTTGAGCACCTTGTCCCATCGGCTTCCTCGGTGTGGCATATGAGTAAGGCGCTGGCGCTCGATGTATTCGAGGAAGCCCTCAATCGTCATGCCGTGGATGTAATGCTCATCAACATGATCAAATTCGGCCACTACTTTCGCGCGTGTATGGGTTACCGTCTCTTGAAGCACCGTGATTAGTTGATCATTGGAAAAGAAGATGTGGGCATCGCTGCCGTTGCTCTCCGTGCTTGTGTGAAGTCCCGATCCTACTCATGATTAGCATTCTGCCAACGTACACGGGGATTATGGATCCTTATGGCATATCATACGAGTCTTGGAGTAGCTCTCGTTGCGGCTCCTTAAGCCACTTCCCATATTACCACCTTTCTTGACGTCGAGGGGCTGATACGCAAAGTCGTCATCATGCTCGCCGTTACTCGGAGGAGTGTCGTTAGCCATGCTGTTGATGGGCGCTTCGTCCGTACGAGTCTTGTATCTCTGCTCAGCAGGATTCGAGGATCCTGGCGGGTAGTTCTCTACGTATGATTAGCTATATAATCTCAAGGTGACGAGTAGTGGAAGGTAAATTTCCAATGAACGAGTCACCTACCAAGAGGATAGTCACGAAGACCTAACGTGCTGCACCAAGCATAGATGATGTTGCAACAGCAGGAACGATACAAACGACCACGATTATTGCGGTGCGGATGGCTCATCTACTTCTTTCGTAGCAAGGAGCGGTAACATATCCTTAAACGATATTGAGGAAGGGAGTCGATGAGATACGCCTCTGGCCGGTCTCTCAAGTTTAGCTCCATCATGAGTTGCCCATCGGTCCGTCTTCCGTCGCTTGTGCAGCACGGAGTGAGAAAGATTAAAGTGACTTGACTTCATAGGGAGATGAGTCTAGTCCAATACAGATGAATGTGGGTTCGAGGTCGCTGTCAGTCGAATATCTTCGGCAGTTTATGACCAATGAAGGCTGGCTGTTACACTGTTGAACGTGGAGTCTAGCCAAGATCGTCCCCTTCAGCCAGCCATACGATCACTCTGGAGATACACAACGAGGATCACACATAGAACGGACCAAAGTTGGAGATGGGCAGCGTGCCGGATGGCGTCCTTGCAGGCCACCAATCCCCATTCGAAAGGTCGCTTGGTTGGAAAGACGACACCTGTCATGGCTGGCTGAGCCATTAGAGCGATCTTTCGGTGTCTGATGAAAACACTAGTTGAGATTGACAAGTATTTTGCGTTAGTAGTAGACAAGTCTACAAGAGTTGACCATACGCAGCTTCGTCCGAGCTTGGACGAGAGGTCTGAAGTGGACAAAAGGCGCACCGACTGAGGGGAGATTAGCCAGCCACGGCCACATATGTAAAGTTCTTCAGCTCATGTTTGACATGTGGCGCTAAGTCTAAGGAGAGCGTGACGAGTAGCGCAGCTTTAGTGCGTAGACTCTAGCCTCTAGTAATGCTGTTCAATGTTCACCGTACTCTAACATTTTGAGCCACAGCTGGTGATTCTCACTAACAAGATTTCCGGTCAAGGTTTGCAGTTGAGGAACTTGTGACTGCTAGAGGTTCAAGAGACTTGTGTCCACTGAATTGGCGAGGGTTGATCTGCGACCAGACTTGTTGCGGCACATTAGCGTGTGCACAAGCCTCTAGAATCCTTGGCGGTGATAGAACTTTCCCCTCCTGGAATAGAACTAGTAAAATCTTGGCATTGAGACGTTTGTAGAAAAGGTAGGATTTGTGATGTCGTTGTCTGATATTGATTTGCTACTATGGGGGTTGCTAAGGAGTAGGAATAATAGGGGCATTTCCCTCCCTAAATACATGCTTCCAACTCTAGTCCAATTACCCCTCATCATTTGTTTACATCGTGCCCACCTAGCAACCGACGCTTCTGTAGCGGAAAAGATGAGGGATTCAAATCCCGCAAACATAACGGATGTTAGTCTACACGCGCAAAGAATATGACTGATTCCATCAGATACGCCTACCGAGAATGCCGTATCTTGACTGCAACATTCAAAGTCTCACAGGCCCATGTCTCGCGCCTCAACTTAGTGCAGATTCCCAAAGTCCCACGCGAAGGGTGAACATCGAGGACAGATTCAAAGAACTGTCACTGCTACCAGCGTTGGAACTGCCCAAAGTATGTTATTCTCATCCGAGTAGATGACAAGATGCGTCCTACTGCAAGGAATCTAAGGCTGTAGACATCATTGAGATCGGTCTTTATACATCCGAGATATGGCTGATTTCATCGAGTACGGAGTACTGTTGAAAATAAGCCCTTCTGCCAAGACAATAAGCGAGTGGCTACGTCTACAAAGTCTTATTATTTCGTTACCTTATTCTTAGACACCTTTTTAGATATCTAGAATAGTTAATAATAGTTATACTATCTATTATACCCCTAAGATTATCTAATAAGTACTCGTACTAACTATATATAAGTAGTATAATAAATTTATTATAATAATATTTATATTTAAATATAAATATTATAGTAGCGTATTTATATTTAAATATCTATTTAAATATATTACTTAAAATAATACTCCTTATAAATTAGTAGAATTAGTAATAAATTATATACTTAGTAAGCTAGTCTAGATTACTAAGCTTTATAAATAGTACTTTATTATATAATCTAATTAAATATACTAAAGATATATACTATTTTTAGTATATAACTATAATTAGATATATTTAAATATTATTTAAATATTCTAAAATAGTATATTTATATTTAAATATTCTACTAGTATATTTATATTTAAATATTTATTTAAATATAAATAAAATCGTTATTATACTATATATAAGTTCTACTACTAGGTAAGTTTTAGCGTCTAGCCCTTTATTAAGAGGAATAGTTTAGGATAGATTAACCGCGTTAGGTTAGTACTTTAAACTCGAGTTAGGTACTATTAGGATATCTTAATATATCGAGTTAGTACAACTATAGCTTATTAGTAATATTCTAGTAGTACTAGTTCAGCTTCTTATTATTTAATAGATATCCTTATATCTAAATAATTAAGAGACTAGGTAGCTTTTTGAAGGGGTATTTAAATAGTCCTCCCTCTACCTCCTTAAAAGGTAGAGATTAGTTCTTTTATAATTATAAAGTTATTAGAGTATTAAGTCTACTATTATAATATAACCTACTTATTAGTAGTTTATACTATCTATTCTAGCCCTTAAGAACTAGCCTCCTAGTTTAATTTCTAATAGTTCTAATCTTTCTACCTTAAAAGGGAGATAGTCTAGATTATAATAATATAATAACGCGAAGATATCTAATACTAAGCGAGATAAAAATATATTAGAAGTCTATTATAATAAGATTAATATAATATTAAAGTTTAATATAAGAGATATTAAAGTAGGAAATAATATACCTAGTAATAGAATTTTTAATAAAACCCTTACTAGTATTATTATACTTAATAAACTTATTATTACTATTAAAGTTAAAGAAGAGTAATTAATAAGGGAAAGAAAGCTTTAAGGTATTTAAGAAAGGGTAGCTTAATTATAAGTAGAAGTAGATAAGGCCTTATTAAATCTATAATAATTTATTAGTAGATTACTAGATAGGATATAATAAGGGTTAGGATTAAGTCTAATAAAGGACTACCCTCTAAATTAAGGTATTAATATATAAGGTATATTAGACCCTAGGGTAGGCTCTATCTTTAATAGTTTTATCCTAAGTTAGTCTATTAGAGGCTAATTAGAAGAACCTAGTAGTTAATACCTTAGGAGTTACTTAAAGCCTAAGGACTTACCCTTTTATAAGGGGAAGAATATATATAAGTATAAGAAATAGTATTAAGCTATAGATATTATATTTTAATTAATACTTAATAAATTCTTAACTAAGTTTATAAAGGTTATTTAGGTTATATAGTTCTTAGAAGGTAAACCTACTAAATTATAAGATTATTATAAAAGGATATTATTAGGAAGAGTAGTTACTTAAGAGTACTTTACTTAATATTTATTAAACCTTATTAAGGACTTAGTAAACTACTAGCTTTATATAATATAACTATACTTAAATATATAATAAAACCCTAACTAGTTAATATAAAGCTTTAATATATATTTAAGTAGGATTAAGTTATAGATCCCCCCCTTTTTAAAGGAATATTAGTATATTAACTTCTTTATAAAGTTACGCCTAGACCTTTAAAAGGCCCTTATAAATTATTAAGACCTCCTTATAATTAAAGAAAGCCTAATTACCCTTACTACTTAATTAAAGAATAACTAGTAGTATTATACTAAAATAATAGTAGGTAATAGTTATATTACTAAAAAAGAGGATTATTCTAATAGGTAGAATAAAAATTAGAAGAGGGAGGGAAGTTAAGATAAGGGTATAAATCCTTTTATAAAAGTAGGAAGTATTTAACCCGTTAGTAGTTATAATAAGTTACTAGATACTAAGGAAGTATTAATATATTTTAATTATAAAAAGAAGGAGTACTATAATAAGGACTATTATAGGCCTAGAATACCTAGGAATCTAAATATAATACCTATTAATACTATTAGAAAAGAGACTATTGAATTAAAAAAAGGAAGCGCGCCTCTATTTAAACCTTAATACTAAGGCGCTTACTTATTAAAAGGGGTTTATTATTAATTTATAATATTAATATTAGTAGCTCTATAAATATATAAGGTATATAAGACTATATAGACTTCTTAATAGATATAAGAGTAGAGATTAATATTATCTCTTAAAGCTTTACTAAGTAATATAACTTAAAACCCTTAGAGGGTTATTAACTACCTATTCTAGAGTAGATAAATAGTTAATTAATCTATTATTATAATATATATTAAGTAGAATACTACCTTATTAATAGCTAGGAATAGCTTAGTTAATATACTAGTATATTCTATATAATTAAGAAGAAGGGGTTATTAATTATTCTTAGTATACCTACCTTATTAGAAGCTAGGGTATAAGTAGACTTAAGGAGTAGAAAGTAGTAATTCTTACTAGACTTTATTAATATATCTATCCTAGAGTTATAAGTATTTATAGATACCCTTAAAGGTAAATTAGTAATTTATACTATTATTTATACTAGGTTATCCTAGGCGGAAAACTAAAGCTTTAATAGTAAAGTATTAAAGCTACCTAAAAGTCTTTATAACTTTTTAAATATCTTTTTAAATAAGGAGGGAAGATAACTACTTCTATTCAAGCCTAGGTATTATATTATTAATATAAATAATTATAAGCCTCCTTATAAGCCTATCTATAATTTATTATAAAGGGAGTTAAAAACTCTATATATCTACTTAAATAATATTAAGTTAAAGGGTTAAATATAAGAGTCTACTAGCCCTACTAATGCTCCTATTTTATTTATACTAAAGAAGGATAGTAGCTTATATTTATATATTAACTATTATAAGTTAAATAAGGTAATAGTAAAGAACTATTATCCTCTCTCTTTAATTAATAAGATATTTAATTACTTATAAGGTATAAAGATATTTATTAAGTTAAACTTTAAAGATACTTATTATAAGATTTATATCTATAAAGGTAATAAGTAGAAGATAGTATTTTATATATAATATAATTATTTTAAATATATAGTTATACTAGTTAAGTTAGTAAATACTTTAGTAATATTCTAAGCCTATATTAATAGAGCTTTAGTAGGCCTAATAGATATTACTTATATAATATACCTTAATAATATTTTAATTTATTTAGAAGATATCTTAAATTATAAGTAATATATCTATTAGGTACTTAAATAGTTATAAAAGTTTTAACTTTATATAAATTAAAAAAAATATAAATTTTATATTAATTTAATAGAGTTCCTTAAGTTTATTATAAGTACTACTAGTATATTAATAGATAGTTATAGGGTTTTTACTATTTAAGACTAGCTAGTATTAGTTATATATTAGGAAGTCTAAGTATTCTTAGGCTTTATAAACTTCTATTAGTATTTTATATACTACTATTTATAAATAGTATCCCCTTTAACTAGCCTTTTAAAAGGTAGTAAGGATAGGAAAAAGTTAAGACTATTTATATAAAGTACTAATAAAGAGAAGGTATTTTATAACCTATATTATACCTTTATAATTATACCTATCTTAATATATTTTAATCTTAATAAGAAAATTTAGATTAAAATAGATATATTTAATTTTATTATAATTACTATTTTATCTTAATAGGATAATAATAGGGCCTAATGTCTAATAGCTTTCTAGTCTTATAAATTAATTCTTATTAAGATTAGGTATAAGATATATAATTAAGAGCTATTAATAATTATTAAAACCTTTAAATAATAGTAATACTATATAAAAGGTAGTTATTATACTATTAAAGTACTTATAAATTATAATAATCTTAGAGGATTTATATAAGTAAAGTAGCTAAGTAGTTATTAAGCTTAGTAAGCTATTTATTTAACTATATATAACTTTAATATTAAATATTAACCTAGTAAGAAGAATCTTATAAATACTCTATTATATAGACCTAATTATAATAATATTAAGATATTATTTAATTAGCTCTAATCTATCCTATAAAATAAGCTAGTAAATTTAAGAAGTATTATCTCTAGCTAAAAGTAGCTAGAAGAAATAACTAAGTATACTAACTTATTTAGCTTAGGATAGCTTAAGAAACCCTTAACTAAGCTTAAAAACTTAGATAGAAGGGGTATAAAACTACCTTCCTAATATTAAAGTAATATAGTAGTACTACTACTTAATCCTATTATTAGGGTTATTAGTTATAAATAATATATCCTATAAATACTAATAAGAATAATTACTAGATTTAAAATAGCTTATAAAGCTAGATTAAAATCTCTAAAAGAACTTATCCTCTTATTATAATATAATAATCTATTTATTATTAAATAAAAAGATAAGGTTAAGTATATAACTTCTAAGTAAAATACTATTAAATAGCTTTAAAAGGTTAATTTTATAAGATTATTAAAATTTAAGGGAGTATTTTATATACTAGGTAATGTAATATTATATATAGAAATTATTATAAAGTATTATAATAATACTTTAATAAGTTATTTTAAGTTATAAAAGACGTTAGAGTTACTCTAATATAAATATTTTTAGGGCGGAATATTAATAGATACTAAGTTATATATTTAGACTTATAAAATATATTAAAGGGTAAAAGCTCCTAGATATAAATCTTATAATAATATAATATCCTTATTATAGCTTAAAGAGCCTTAGGAAGAACTTTTTATAAATTTTATTATAAGCTTACTACCTAGTAAATATAGAAGTTCTATATATAATTCTATTTTTATAGTTATTAATAGGTATATAAAGAAATTCTAATACTTTTTAATTAAGAGTACTTATACTACTATTAAATTAGCTAAAATCTTATTTAAGAATATAATATTATAATATAATTTACTAATAAGTATTATCTTAGATTAGAGATCCTTATTTATTAGTATTTATTAGTTAGAAGTCTATTATTATATAAAGATAAAGAGATAACTAAGTACTACCTTCTATTTATAAATAGATAGATAGATTAAATATTAAAACTAAATATTAAAATATTACCTTAAGGTATTTTTAAATAAAGAATAGAATAATTAGGCTATTATACTCTTTATAACTAAATTCGCGTATTATAATAGTATTTATATTATATTAAGTTATTTACTATTTTATATAATATATAGATGTAATCTATAGATAAAAGATAAAATTAGAGATATCTTTTTAAAAAGAGGAGTACTTATAATTAAAGACTATATAAAAAACCTTTTAAAAGTAAGAGCTATACTAGTAGATTAATAGTAGACTATTTAAATATAAGTTATAAATTTTTATAATAAACTTTATATTTTAAAATCTTATATAATAGGAGAATTAATAATATTAATTATAAAAAACTTAAAGTAGAAAAGATTAAATAGAAATTTATTATATAAATATATAGGTCCCTTTAAGGTAGTAGAGGTAGTTAGATATTAGGTATACTACTTAAATCTCTTAATAATATAAAGAATCTATCTTATATTTTATATTTCTTTATTAAAATTATATTAGAGCTATTTTAATAAAGGTAAATAATTATTTATACCTCCTCTAAAACTTACTAATAGTAAAGAATATTATAAGGTAGAATAAATCTTAGATAAAATAAGGAGTAAAGGTATTTAATATTATTTAATTAAATAGTTTAATTATAAAATAGAATATAATTAATAGATATCTATTAAGGATATAAATATAAAAAACTTATAAAGGGAATATAATAATATATATATAATAAAGAGATATTATAAATAAAATATTAATATATAATTATTATAATAGAGTTATCTAATTATAAAGTTAATTTATATAAGGTAAGTTATAAGTTATATTTATATAATAGAGATTTCAATAAAGAAGAAGAAAAAAAATTTAAATTAAGGGGAAAATCTTTATAATCTAAAGAAAGAATCTTTACTTAAAGGTATAATATTAATATCTTATAAGAGGAGCGCCTTAAAGTAAGCTAAAGCTTATAAAAGATAAGCTAGAGGATAAGGTAATATCCTTAAAGCGGGTAGGCGGAGTAGGCGTAAGAGTAGGTATAAGAGTAGGAATAATAGGGGTATAAGGGGCGTAAGGGGCGTAAGTAGTATAAGCGGCGCGGATAAAGTAAGTAGAAGTAGAAGTACTAGTAATATAACTACTATAAGAGGGATAGCTAGGGGTAGTAGAAGTAGGGGTAGATAATATAATAATAAGGGAGGTAGTAGCCTCTTTTTTATTATTTTTATCCTCCTCCTCTATCTTCTTTATTTCTTTATTATTGTTATTATTATTTTTATCTTATTATATAATTAGTTTATATAAAGATAGTATAATACTTTAATAATATACTTACCTCCTCTAACTCCTTATTAACCTCTATTATAATAAGGGTAGTTAACTCCTCTTATAAAAGTATTAATATATATTATAAAAAGTATTAATAAAAAGACTTACCTACTACTTTATTATATCTAAGATATTTTTAAGGGTAATAGCTATATAACTATCTACCTTTACTTTAAAGTAGAGTAATTCCTTAAAGGTTTATAACTTATATAAAAGTATTTTACTATACTCCTTTAAATAAATTACTACTTTTACCTTAGAGGTAAAGGTAGTAACGCGTATTATAAAGGTAATATAATAGGATAACTTTTTACCTTAAAGGATAATAATAGGGTTATAAGTAAAGAGGCTAGATATATAAATATAAAAGATAAGGGGGACTTATAACCTATTAATATATTATAAGGAAAATATATTATAATCCTATTATTATAAATTAGGTAGTAATTCTTATAAAGGTAGTAATACCTCTTATAAGCCCTATCTATCTTATAATTATATAATAACCTAGGACTTAAACCTAGGTACTTAGTATACTAAAGATAATAGGGCCTAGAGAGGGCTACTACCCTAATAGTATAATAGGGAAGGGTAGTATAATAAAAGGATTAGACTATCTATTATAAAAGTTAGCTAATATAAATACCTTTAAGTATAAAGAGTATAAAAATAATTTAAAAGAAATATAATAGGATAGGATATTAATAAGGTCCTTAAATAAATAATATAATAGACTTATATAAAAAGGTAATTTATAAGTAATATATTTATAATATATTAAAGATAACTAAAGTCTATTATAAGGTAATACTATATATAGAATAATAAAGGATAATTAATAGAGACTTACCTTAGTTATTATTATAGTTATTTAACTATTTAATATATAGTACTATATTAGTAATTAATCCTTTATATTATACTTACGCTTTAATAGTAGTTATCTTATAATATTAATAATATTAATATTAAATATATTAGCTTTTATTATTAATATATTAAGATATAGCTTAAGGTAACTTATAATAGGTTAGTATTAATATTAGTAGTTATAAAAGAAGTTAAAGTAAATAAAATATAACTATATTATATACTATATTATATATAATAACTATATAATTTAACGGCGTAATATTATTACCTAACTTCTATATTATTTATTTATATTACGCGTTTATAAAGTAATATAATAATAAATTTAATTAATAATTATATCCTACTACTAATACTCTTATAACTATAAAGGCTTTATATATTAGTAGTATATAATATTAATAGCGTATCGCCGTTACTACCTTATTACTATCCTTAGAACTCTTTCTCTTATTTTCCCTACTAGGGTTTTAAAGGTTTTTAATAAGTCCTATTATAGATAGTAATAGTTAATATTTAGGGATAAATACCCTTAAGGAGGAGGTAATTATTAAGATATCTTAATATATTAAATTAGTATAACTATGGCTTACTAGTAATATTCTAGTAGTACTAGTTTAGCTTCTTATTATCTAATAGATATCCTTATATTTAAATAACTAAGAGACTAGGTAGCTTCTTTAAGGGGTATTTAAATAGTCCTCCCTCTACCTCTTTAGAAGGTAGAGATTAGTTCTTTTATAACTATAAAGTTACTAGAGTATTAAGTCTACTATTATAATATAACCTACTCGTTAGTAGTTTATACTATCTATTCCAGCCCTTAGGAACTAGCCTCCTAGTCTAGTTTCTAACAGGTACCTAACTCGACTCTTAGCGAGTTAATACTAAATTCATAGCCTAAGTATTTAAGTCGGTACTAATAGTTAGTACTAAGTATTCGAGTTAATACTAAAGGGTAGTACTAACATCGGCAAACTGGGAAGTGGAACAGAAAATCCGAAACTGGAAAATCCGCTGAAAGCGCATTTTCCAGGCAAAATACTAGAAATAAATAGGAAAATTTTAGGTTTTTTTTTATTCTAGCCTAAAAGTCCTAAATATAGAAAATCCGGATTTAAGGCCTTAAATCCGTGATTTTCCTCTAGCGCCGGGAAGAAACGGGAAGCTCGCTAGAGCTATAGCGGCTACGTCGTCAACGCTAGCGTAATATAGGTTTTAAATATAGTTAATTCACGTAATTTATAATCGCGTAGTGTTCCCCCCCTAGCCTAGCCCCGTTTCTTATACCTATATTACGCCTATAATTAATTCTCCTACTAAGTATTAGTACTAATTAATTAATAGGACTTAATACCTTATAAGAATTACCTAGTTAATACTAGCCTAGTATAGTTATATTATAACTAATTAGTAGGACTTATCTCCTATTAGTCCTATTACCTAGTATTTCTAAAAGTTATTAAATCCAGCTAAATACGCCTTTTCCAACTCATAGTATTATTCCTAGCCCCAGGGCTGACATATAAGCGCGCCTGTCATGTGCGTATTTTCCGCATTTTTCTGTATTATTCTACGTTCCCAGTTTGCCGATAAAGTATTAACCCGAAGTATTAACCCGACTTACTAAGACTTTTTTCCCTAGTAATATTTTCTATTTTTAGTAGTATTTCTTACTATACTTTCTATTATTTTTTCTATAATTATTATTATTACTACCTACGTAATTCTTTAAAAGTAAATAAGGTAATATAAAAAAGTAATATATACCCCTATAAAGATAAAGACTATAATATTAATAATATTTTCTATTTATAGTAATATTTCTTACTATATATAGGATTTACTATCATATTATTAATTATTATTATTATTATTACCTAGGTAATTCTAAAAAGTAAATATAGTAATATAAAAAGGTAATATATACCCCTAGGAAATTAAGGGGGGTATTTAAATTCTAATTAAAAAAAATCTAATTTTAGAATAGAGGTAATTCTAGAAAAAAATTAGTATCCCTTACTATTTTATTAGGGGCTTGGCGTCTTAGTAATACCTTAGCGAGTCGGGTTAGTCTAACCTAACTCGCTAAGGTACTAAGGGCTTTTCGGGTTAATACTAGAAGTAGGTATTAAGTATTCAGGTTAGTACCTAAACTAGTACTAAGTATTCAGGTCGGTACTAATTTATAGTACTAAAACCCGACTTAACAGTTAGTCTAGTTTAGGATTAAGTAATTAGTAGTACCTCTTAAAGCTACTAAGTAAAAGAACTTATATATAGTTAGTATAATACTACTTATAGCTAATTATAAGCTAACCTATAATTAAATTATTATTACATTCGATTTACTTACCTTAGTACCTTAGACGTACTATTAATTAGCTAGTAAGCTAGTCGCTAAGCCTATTTAAGCTAGTAAAGCTAACTAGGTAATAGGAAGGTAGTATATCTAAGTATAAAACCCTATAATTTTATTAGATATCCTATTTTCTAGTAATATACTATATAAATTTTTTACTTATTAATAAAATTCATTAATATTTAACTTTATAATATAATAGTATAGAATTCTACTATATAAATACTAGCTATATTAATACTTTAATTATACTCTTACTTCTTCTAATTCTAACTAGCCTACTTCTAGCCTAATCCGCTTATAATAACCCATTTATAACGCTATTACTATCTATTAACTCTAATTTCTAAAAATCCTAGTAGCTAGCTAGTAATAATAATAATAATAGGGTAGCTTATTTTTCTAGTAGTTAGTAGATTAGATAGGGTATCTAAGCTACTAAAGTAGGCTTATTTAATAGGTAATAGACTTAATATAAGTAAACTTAGTATTATAGTAGTTTAGTAGGAGCGGTTATAAAGTAAATAGGGTGTAATAGGAGCCTATTAATATACTATTAGCTTATTTCGCTTAATTAGGGTTCTTTATATATATGCCTTACTCTATTTATACCCCGTAGTAAATAATACTAATATTATTAATATACTATTAATAATAAGGAGTTTACCAGTAAAGAAATAAATATTTACGCTTAGACGTGTTACTACCCGGCTGCGCAGTCAGTATCGCTAACCCGAAGGGGCTTAGCGCCCGGCTTGGAATACGACTGAGGGACTGAGGCAACGATTTACCCTATCGGCCTGTAATGTTGCTTCTAAAAATCGCTGTTCTCCATTGATGAACACCCTGTCCATGCTTTGGATCTGTCTCGCTCGCTTCTCGGCTCTCCCATAGTCGCTCAAGCCGCTGATAGTAAGTACACTGACCTCTAGTTATCTTCCACTACCGCTTCGATAAGACTTCCAGCCGCAGCCTCCTTGGTCCAGATACCAACAACTTTCAGGCCAACAGACCCTAACAATTCCCGCCAGTGCGCCTCCGTGCGCTCACAGGTGGTCAGAACGGCCATCATGATCCAGTCGAGGGAGGTGATCTGCCAAGAGGCTTTGGTATCCGGTACTATGTTTTCGTTGATGAGAATCTTGCTGTATCCTTTCTTCATGACCGATTTGATCTGTTCCAAAATTACGCGGCAGCGATCGTCCTCCCAATCGTGGAGGACGGAATGCATATAGTACGCTTTCGCACCTATTGGCCACGGAAATTAGCTATCTATGCAGAGGTCTGATAGTGATGTGGATGATCCAACCTTTGACCGGTTGTGGTGTAAAGAAATCATGGACCATGGCCTCAATGCCTGTACCGCTTTCTTTGACTTGGGCAATAACTGCGTCTTGATCCTGGAGAATCAGACGTCCTGAGATATGTGGATGCTTATCCTTGAACTCTCGAAGATCGTGACCCATGCCTCCTCCGACATCGACAAGAAGTACTTCCTCATTTGGTACCCCCTGAAGCCGTTCGAGTATAGGATAGAAGCCTTCGTCCATCCATTTGGGTCTTCCTTCATTGTATGCTGACATGTGCTCCTGGAAAGCCTGGGCTACGCTTGGATGGGCGTTCAGCCATTCAAACAACGAAGACTTGGTATCCAGGGCGTACTGGAACGGGCCATGGAGAGCGTCATCTGGGTTTCGATAGTCGTGCGATGCGAGGTAGCTTGGTATTTTCACGAGAGAAGGTTGTATGCAATCAAAACTGGAAGCCTGTCACAGCGGTTCTTCATCGAGATGCAAAGAAGGAGGGTAAAGAACGAGAAGTACCAGTAAACCACTCCACCTTCGTATTTCGGTTCAGCGAGAGCCTGGGAGAAGTGCGTGGGGCCGAACATATCCTTGTCGATCTCTTTGATCACTGATGTACTGGCAAGGTGCCGCATTATACGCCCTAAAGCGAGAGTCTTCAGATTGCGATCCATATCTTCGAAATCTGATGAATTTCACGACGACTCACCGACAAGACGAGGGTCGGCTTTAGCCATGGAAGCAAGTTGGCTGCACGTTTTCCCCGTGCCTCCATTTTCTGCTAGTAGTTTGAATATGCCTAGGTCGATCGCTAGTCTTGTAGCAGTATTCCTCGTAGGCTATCACCATAAATAAAGACTAGCGTCCTCGACGACAAGAACAAGAATCGCGCTTACTTCTTCCCAGTACATCCTCAAAGTTGACTCAATTGGGGTTTCGAGAGTAGCAATGAGAGAACGAGCTTTCGCTATCATTGCCGCGCGTGTTCCATTTGCAGAGAGCCAATTTTTCTCTCTGTAGGCGGCCAGGTCGTCCAACAGAGTGGACACTTGCTCACTCTGCCAAGATGTCATATCGGGTGAGGACATATTGAGAATCAAATTGGGCAAAAGAATGCGATTTTGAAGCTTTCAGTCAAGACCGCTAAAGGTGGATACTGATGTGATATGTAAAACCTTGTAGCATTGCTGGTTGTGGGCGTGTGAAGTAGGGGTATGCTCAATATATATACGTATCACGTACTGGAGAGGCTATGGTAACGCCACCGAAGTAAACACGACAGGCACACGGTCACTCCCCTACTCATCCTTCGGTCCAACTCTAGCTCCAATTGATTGGCTGAGGTTCCGTACCGGTAACAGTGCGCTGTCTTGAAGGATCGGAAGGAAGCATTGATTGTCTAGCGGCCAACAGGATCGAGCCACCAAAAGTCTCGATTTGGCGCTAGATCTATCGGGAGCAGAGCCCCCGGGACTTTTGGGCTAGCTCCCGGGGTTATGCATACACTTGGGTGCGGTTTCCGGGGTGACTCTCCTGCGCGCTCTCTGGGAAATTGGCGTGCCACCGTGCTTCTTGTTAGCGCCAAATCAAGTCTACCACTTCAAAGGAGATTTTCCATACCTAGACCAGATGGAGAACCCTACCAACATCCATTTCTTCATTTCCCCTACTATTATAGGTTCCCTGCTACCTATCAATCTTTCCCTCCACGTCAAGAGACAGAATCTGAGTGGCATGCGTCCCAACTATACGTTGCAAGAACCTGATCCATGATAGGGGTGGAAAATCTGGTTAGTTTCTGTATCTGGTTTAGGGTTCAAATAATTTTGTCCACGACATGCATAATCTTTGTTCGCGGTCAAGATTCATAAGAAAATGGGTTCGATTCCTGTTGGCGCTTGTGTCTTTTTTCTGATCTTATCAGGACCCAAAAGGCCTGCATGTCGCTAACCAGGAGCGGCTAAGGAGTATCTTCACAAGTACTTCTTTCCACTAATCGGCGACTTTCAAAAGGGTCCGAAGGTGGGGACAATCCTCATCAGCGGGGAAAGCTCGAAATGCCATCATTGTTCACATTGTCATATGAAACAAACGTCTTACCGCTGTCATACAGCCGAATTAAGGGCACTACGTCGACAACTTGCGATAAGTCGTGAAATTACCAGCGATCGTGTAGTAAAAAGTCGCGATGTTTGACGCACTTACTCTCCGCGGGCGCAGCGCCGTCCTCGCGATCACATTTATCATTTTCTCCTTTCTTTGCCTTGTGGTTCTTACGATATATAGGCTGTACCTGAGTCCGATCGCAAAGTTTCCAGGACCGAAGTTGGCTGCGGCAACTTACCTGTTCGAAGGGTACTATGACGTCGTCAAAAGGGGCAAATATACCTTCAAGATCAGAGACCTGCATGCTGAATACGGTCAGTCTCACGAGAACTGTCTCCTTGATGTATGAGCCGCAGCAACGCCGCTAAGCCAAGTTACCCAGGACCGATTATTCGAATCAGCCCTACCGAACTCCACATAAATGATCCCGACTATTACGACAGTCTTTATAACCGGGAAGGCAAGTGGGAGAAGAACCCCTTCTACGTGAATTCGTTCGGCAACACCACCTCCGGATTCGGAACTGTCGACCATGATCTTCACCGTATGCGGCGAGCCGCCATCAACCCCTTCTTCTCAAAGCAGAAGGTGGCAGCATTGCAACCCGTCATACAACGGTTGGTCGACAAACTTTGCGCCAAGTTTGAAAATTGCAGAGGCACCGACGAGGTGGTACCGCTAGAGTGCGCTTTTGATGCGTTCACTATGGATGTTATCACCGAGTATTCTCTTGATACGTGCTTCGGCTATCTCGATCATCCCGGGTGGAGTAGCGACTTCCGCGAATTAGAACGAGCATTCGGAGAGATGGGCTACTTGCAGAAGATGTTTCCGCCTCTGCTCGACATCATGCAAAAGCTGCCTGACAGAGTGGTTCTTTGGATGGACCCAAAGTCGAAATTGTTACTTGATTTCTTCAAGAACTGCTATGCGATTGCGGAAAAGATGGTGAGTGAGACCGACGGCAAGAAGTACGAGGAAAAGTTGCACCCGACCATCTTCTACGAGATCATTCACTCGGACTTGCCGCCGCCGGAGAAGATGCCGAAACGGTTGGAAGGAGAGGCAGCGGCCATTCTTGGTGCCGGCGCAGTCACCACGGCGTGGACGCTCACTGTAGCGATGTACCACCTGACAGTTCAGCCAGAGAAACTGGAAAGGCTTCGAGCCGAGATCAGATCGATAATGCCGGATCCTTACGAGCCCGCAACTCTACAGCAGCTCGAACGACTCCCATATCTGACATCTGTGATCAAGGAAAGTCTGCGACTTAGTAATGGCGTATCTACTCGTCTTGCTCGTGTCGCGCCCGATCGTAGTATCTATTTTCGTGACTGGGAGATTCCAAAGGGGACGCCGGTAGGCATGACGTCCACATTGATTCACCAGAACCCCGAGATCTACCCGCAGCCGTTAGAGTTCATGCCCGAGCGTTGGCTCGATCCAAACAGAAGGCAGCAACTGGAATTGTATCTTGTTCCATTTTCAAGAGGCTCCAGACAGTGTGCTGGCATCAAGTAAGTTTTGTCCCATAATCCAGTCTTGAGATATGCTTGTCCGAGGCCGGATTGGAGACCTTATACCAACGGTAATAGTCTCGCCTGGGCAGAGCTGTATATCATGATGGCTTCGATCTGTACAAGATTCACTCTGGAATTGTATCAGACGACCAGGGAAGATGTGGATATCTACAGCGATATGCTCATTGCCGAGCCAAAGAGGTATGCGAACGGTGTGAGATTCCGGATTAAGTGAGTATTCGGATTGCTGCAAAGATAGGCGACACCGAAGTAAATTCTTGCGAGATACTTTCATTCATGCTAATATGAGCTGGAGTGCATTGCAACGGTGTCTGTACAATTGGTATCTGTGAACTTCGTGTGAATTTCAAACATGTTGCTAATTGTACGATGACTTGAACTTTCATATAACAGTCCCGCATTAGGAACCTACGCTGTGAACACTGATATCAGCAGCTCCGTAAGAACTAGTACGCCAGGTCAACCTCCTTCCCTACGTTTGGTAGCTCTGTGTCACGTAACTGATATGTGAATATACTGAAGCATCAATACTCACCGGCGACCCGACATGGAATCCAGCTTCTCGACTCTGGCTAATGCCGCTTCCGCCGTCGCGGTGTGATTACTTCCTCATTCAACTGGGCGATGTCCAAATACATGCACTTTCTTTTCATGTCGTCCGACAGTTCCATATCCCACTCCGTCCCAGATGGGGTGACCAGCAGGATCCGAGTGTGACATCTCGACGAGGCCAATGTCTCGAGCAACCTCTGGATGAATCTCGGGGCTTTGCCGCTACAGACTGCCCGGTCGATTCGGTCTAGGATGATGTTCGTCACCTCAAACTCCTCGAGGACCATCACTAACGTTTGGCAAACAAATTTGAGGTCCCTAGACCAAGAATCCATCTTCAGCCTCCGATGAAGTTCATCGAACCACCTGCGGTCGCGCAATATTTGTGACTTGAGTTGCAACAACTGAAATATCACACTCCCAACAATCTCCTGTATGGGAACTCCGTATGGCATTGAATGTTGGCGCTGCGATAGATGAAAGATTACTTGCTGTCCCTCAAGCTGTAACCTATCCACGAGGCCTGGCACGGTGTGCGACAGCCAGCACAGTCCAGTGTGGTGTGTTGTTGTGTCGCCACTGATACGAAGGATGCAGGAGTGCTCGCTCATCCGCCATTTTAGATATTCTTCCATTCCCTCGAGGTCCGACAATGGGTTTTGGCCATCTGCACTCCCAAAAGTTTGTGCTAGCAAACCTCGATATGACGCCAGCTGCGCGCTGTGTGTATCATCTTCCGTCCATGTTGGCACTAGCAGGATCCGTAGGTCATTCAGACGTGAATTAATCTCATTCCGTTGTATTGCTGCCATGGAGACATCATGAGTGATCTGTTTGCTCTAAGAGTCCGACGCTTTACCTTGTACCTCCAACTCAACCGTTTCCGCAGTTGATTTGACAGTCTTCACATCTTTTTGGACGACTAGAACCTCGCTCTTGACGACTAAGACATTGCTTTGCATATATCAGATTGTATGAGTGGTAGCTTATGGATAATACCTTACCCCTCTGCTTCTCTTCTATATCTAACGGTATATTAGCTTGGATCAGCCACAGATATGCAATTCCGAAGGGTATATGATATACTCTGTATTTGATTTTGCATATCCCGTACCCTTTCATTCAACTTGATAACTACTTCCTCTTTTACCTCGTTGATCTTGCGAGTTATATCCCCCACGTCGATCATTTGGCTCACTTGCGGTCGGCTGATTGCGTGCCACAGTCTTCCTATCCTCTGGTCAGTTCAAGAATAAGAGGCTGGCTCAACAAAGCGGACGTACGATATCCGGAGCGTTGATAGTATTTCACAGAATCTCGGAGGAAGTGCATAACTTTGGTATATACTTCGGCAACAAGGAATTCCACTTTGTTGACGGGTATAGCTCACGAGACGCCTTCATCCTCGGAAGATCTGAATGTAGTACATCCATTGCGTCCTCGATGCGTTTTTCCTGACGACTCTTGTTCACAGCGATCTAATGTTCTATTGTTAACGAACATCTTAGGACGCTGGGTGCGATCATACGATGAGAAACACGGACAAGGTACCATACGCTAGACCCCCGTACTGCTGGTCTGCACCTTTCACCACTTCCACAATGCCAGAATAACTTTCCAAAAACCCCGAAAATTTCGTTGCGAAGTTCTGGACGTGTCTCGACGCTTTCGATCTATTCTTGACCCACTTGTTTCTTTGATCTTCCCCATCCCCAAGTAGCTCTTGTACAATTCGTTCGAGTTGTTGAAGCTCTCTGACAGAGAAATATTCATACTCGTTCCTGGATGCATGCTGACGTGTTTTCATGACGAATTCATCCTGTGTATCTAGAATCACTTTGGCCGGCTCTATCGACTCACTATGACCATGAGCATCGATTTGGGCTTTAGTATACGAGAACTTTACCTATGCATGCCTTCCTGGTACCAACCGATACCCGGCCCATGGTTCTGGAGAACCCTTTGCTCCATCATTCATCGATTGAAAGCTAGATGTCTTGAGGCGCTTAAGATCTGGACGTAGCTTCGATAGGATACTCTGTGTTGTAGATTGCTCCTTGACGTGGCGGATCGGATTTTTGACGGGAAGTTTCGCTTCAGCATACATAAAGAAATCACCTCCAACTGCCGGCACGCCGACGTCAGGACGCTCCGCAATATTCAAGATCTTTCTAAGGCTATCGTCTAATGCAAAAGAAATCATACACGTTCATTTGTGCGAGATCTTCGTGACAGCGAATCTGAAGGGGAAATCAAGCACGTTCGCAACGTTGTAATCCGGCGTGGGCTTGGGCATGCTCCGCCTCATGCAGTATGCAGCCAGCCTTGGAACCAGCTTTATGGAATAGCCTCAACCCAGGCTTCGTTATACTTCAGCACACCATTGACATCCATCAGGGGAACGCCAAGCCGGAATACATCCGCTTTCGTACGTGGCCCAACGACAGCTGCAGCCTTCGATACGGAGAAGAATTCAGCTCATGTGTGTTTCCGAGGCATTCCTGCTTCATGTCGGTCGGAATGTCTAAACTGTATCTTAAGCCTGTGTTATAGAAGAGTCGAAACACTGCTAGAGAAAGTTGCATGAATTAGCCTATTCTACATTGAATCTACACACGCTAGGACTGGAAACTGCGACCTGTCCCAAGGAACAGTACAATCTGATATCCTCTGATGCACTCAGCCCCCCTTGAACGGCATGTGGACGGATTGTTACATCATTCCGCCTGATGACCTGCCACATATGGTCTTCTCCTCCGAGCTGAAGTCAGTAAGCAGGAGCAATATGGTATCGGCCCTTATAGCCAAAAGTTTTTCTACCGTGTCGCCGAATTGGAAGGCTCGATTGCAATCTTATCACCTTGTATACTTGATCACATCCGCGAACCGCATATCGTTTGCCGATGCAGTCGGACCTCCAGCCTCTGGCTTTCACGACCATAAGACATCCGACAAGCATGGAAAAGTCAAGTATAAATGGCACTAATCAATCGTCAGACCAGGCCACGCCATCGTTTGATGAGCATATCAGCAACCAAATCGAGGAATGCGATCACGTCACACAAGTCAAGGTTTCGAAAGTGGCAACCTTAGAGCAACGCTATATCGCGCTTTTGGAGAAGAGAATAGCTTGTTTGGAGGAAGCGGTGGAAAGTCAAGGCTCAGAAGTGTTGGTAAGCGCTAAATTGACCTCTAATATTCTTTATCGCTTGGACCGCCATGATGTTCGTTGATAAAGCTGCGCAAGGGGTTTTCAATTGATCGAGTATTGACCACATATATGTATGGGCTTATAAGCAGACCTTCTGATATCATTCTACTAGGACTTCCAACGAAAGAAGAATAAAGACAAGGATGAGGAAGATCGAGAAGGTCATAAGAATCAGCGACGAGAAGACAAGAAGGAAACAGCAGATAGCAAGGAACAACCAAGTAACAAGGACACCAATACAAAGGAATTGAAACCCTCCGATGGTGAAGTGCTTGTCGAGAACATTGCCGAGCCCAACAAGTCACATCAAGATGCAGATATCATTAGAGCTGCGACAGATCACAGCACCCAAACCAATTCAACCGAGAAAGCTCAAGAACAGAGCAGAATTCGTTTTACGGAGTTTCGATACATTGATGGTGAAATCGTGGTCACTGACGCCAACGCTCACGAGGCTGTAGCCGATACGAAGCGAGAAAACTTCGATTATGCCTTCGCTTGGTCTCGAATCTTCGACAAGGAGAACAGATACTCTAAAACACGAGTGGGGATCCTCTCCGAGCCATTGGCCGACCTTTTGAAGGAAAATCTCAGTCACCACCTGAAATTCCCCCATCACGAAAAAGATATCAGTTTTTTTTCGCCCTTTGAAGTCCTTGTGCACAATTGGACAAAACTTCTAGGTGTAGCAGAACCCTGTTCTGGTCCCAATGCCAAGCAGAACATCGCGAGGGATGATTTAAAGCAGCTGATGAAGCAAATTTCTACCTCTACCGAATTATCGCAGTATTTTCAAGACTTTGAACCAGCTCTGATGCCTAAGACCGTCACCTTCACATTTTTGTGGACAATCTTCCCGCCTGGCTGTCTTATTTACTCAACACCTGTCATGCAAAAGGATCAAATCTGGGTTCTCCAGGGTTTCGACGAAGAAGAGCATGACGATTCCAAGAAGAGGTTCACGCTTACTTGTTGGGCTTACGACTGGAACGGTGAAACCTTCAATCGTGTGCCGTACGAATTACACATCGACTCATTCAGCGGCACTAAGTCTATCGACACGCTAGAGTGTTACCCATTGGAGCACCACCATGATGTCAAGGCGATACGTACTCGTCTGATTCAAAGGGGGAAGAAATATCGTGATCTATGTATTCGTAAGAGCGGGTCTCAAATGTTCGACTACAATGGTAACAGTATTGAGGATCAACAGGGCATCACTCGGCAGGAAACCAGCAGCAGGGTATGTGGGGTGAAGGACGAAATGACTCTAATTTGCTTTGGAGAGCAATTCGCTGATAGCCAATCATAGGAAATCACCAATCGTTCGTCCGTCTTGGGTTCGAGTGGAGAAAAAACCGCGTCCGAGAGAGCAATATCACCAAAGGTACCAAGCACTGGTACAAAATGAAGAGATATTAAGTACTAATAGCTCGATTCAGTTCAAGGGTCATGTCATTATAGACTTTTTTTCTTACAACCAGTATGTTGCCGGCGGAGGCCGGATGGGAATTAAGCTGCCGGTGCAACCCTACATATTCTGTACTTGCGCAACTTGTATCGAGAACGAGGCTTTGACAGGCACTACTCGGTATCATTACGACCGCGTCGATGAGAATAAAGAGTTCACCGAAGAACAATACCTTATATGCCCTCCGCGAGTCCTCGGATTTTTCATGGTCAGGAAGACGTGGGCCCAACTACTCGTTGAGGATGTTGCATATCTTGGAAAGAATGACGGAGATGCATTCAATAAACATTTCTTAGAACGTCAGCAAAAGACTTTGATAAGGTCTTTGGTCAGTAGACATGGGGAAGAGTCAGAGAGCAGCGAAGGCGGTTCACAACAGGTGGAAGACATCATCGAAGGAAAGGGAAAAGGCGTCGTCATCCTGTTGCATGGTACTTGGATTCTGTGATCCGAATGTCATCAATGTCTCTGACGATTCGCAGGTCCGCCTGGTGTAGGCAAAACGCTCACAGCTGGTGGGTTTCAGATCGTGACTTGGAATGACTCAACCCCTGGCTTATACTTGGCTTAGAAAGCGTCGCTCAAATAACAAATAAACCGCTGTTTGCGGTCAGTGTCGCAGACATTGGCCTAAAGCCCGCCGAAGTGGAGGCCAACCTGAGTCAGCTCTTCAATCTTGCGAGTATATGGAAAGCAATATTACTATTGTAAGTCTATATGCCAAGATCAATGGCAGGAGTTCATTCCGTGATTATAGCGACGAGGCCGACGTGTTTTTGGACGCTCGCGACAAGAGTGATATGGAGCGGAACGCTCTGGTTTCAGGTAACGACGTGTTACCCGTCCCCAAGCTCCGGCTAACAATTCCGTACCAGTCCTACTCCGCGTCATGGAGTACTACGAAGGGATCCTCATCCTCACAACCAACCGCATCAAGACATTCGACGTCGCCGTCCAATCCCGTGTCAATCTCGCCATCCGATATCAGGACCTATCGGTCGAAGACCGCAAAAAGATCTTCAGAAACTTCTAAAATCAGCTCACGACGGAAAATTGCAGGGAACTGAAGTCCATCAAAGAATACATGGATGACTTTGACGAAGAGCTCAATGGCCGCCAGATTCGCAATGTGTTTTCCTCTGCGATGGCGCTGGCAAGGGCACGCGAGGAGAAAGTATGTCTCAAGGACTTCAAGGATGTCGTGAAGGTCACGCGAGAGTTTCAGAAATATCTCATGGAGGAATCTGTAAAGGCACGCCAGCGTATGGAATGAGAGACATTCGGAAAAAAATAGCCGGGTTGAGGTAAGCGGGTTGTTTGCAATGCAAATACTGAAGTTTTCCATCATGAACCAACTCCCAACTTTCTGTTACCAAATCACCATGATATCAAGGCGTAGAAAGATCAATCACTCCGCTTATCGACTCCACCTACAGCTCGAGCCCTACATCCCCCACTCAACTTAATTACCGTATTTCACCCACCCTTCACCACCACCTTTCCGACCCGAACCCAGCAGAACAAAGACCCACCTGCTACAACAAACCCCCTCTTCATCCTCCAATAAAGCGATCGTAATCTCGGCTTGAGACGGGAATATCACCGTACTCATACCATCATTCTGCATCCCAATCTTCCTCACGACCAGCTCCATTGGAAGAACAAACCACCGAAGGCTTAACCTAGCCGCCTAACCATAACGGACAACATGCCAGCAGAAAACCCAGAAAACCCAAAAGTCTGATCACTACTTTTGAATCCCAACCACAGAGCTGAGACAATGTCGGCGTATACCATAACTCTCAACATCACAACACGAGCCAAAAGAGTTTATCACGCATTACCCCTCAAACTATCTCAATACCATACACAACGAATGACACCACTTATCCAGAAGCTATATCACCTCAACTTTGCTTTGTCAACGTCAGATATATATAATAAAGGCTCATGTATCAGGAAGAAAAGCGCTCGCGGCCCTGAGTGCAAATGCCTAAAGATTCGAATATATAACCTATACCTGAGTTTGGTGAGGTAACACATTTTCGCACCCGGCCGCAAGTTTTCGAGCTACCGAAGTGAAGCATTGTTGTAATATTACGGAGCAGAGAAGCTGAGCATACCTTATACGCTACGGAATGTATTTTACCGTAGGATATCCGAGTAAGACTTTTCTTCACGGTGAAAGAAAGCTACAGGGTCGTGAAGCTATCGGATTTTCCCATAATTCTACAGAGTCGGATAATCCATGAAGCTCAAGCACTTTCCGTCTTCAAATCCCGTCTCGCATCTTTGATCCCCGTGCCATAACTCATCGCCATCCTCTCAAGCATATGCTCCTCCACCGTCTTCAAAGGCGCCGCACCAGCACCAGCCGTAGCCGTAGCCGCTCCCTCAAGGAACGAAACCCCTTCCACAGGCCTCAACGTCGCATCCAAGCATCCCTCGAAAAAATACACAATGCTGTACCTCTCCCGCTCAGGCCGCTTACACACGACGCGATGAATACTGCTCTTGTACGCGTTCCCAGTGACGATACTGAGCATATCCCCAATATTGACGACGTACGCGTCAGGATTGGGCTCGATGGGTCGCCATACGCCCTCGCCTTTTGCCGTCGTGTCCAGGACTTCCAGGCCTGGGTTCTCGTCCTGGAGGAGGAGGGTGATGGCGCCGAAGTCTGTGTGCGCCGAGGCTCCGTATTGCGGCTTGTTGGTGTTGGAGCCGGAGTGGGAGGCTGAGGGGTAGTGCAGGAGGCGGAGCGGGCAGGCGGAGAACGTGTTTGCGTGAGCGAGGTCGTGCACAACGGGTGGAATGTGGATTTTGCCGTTGGTAGCACCATTACTGGTGGCCATACCGTTGCCGTTGCTGGTGGTATTAGTGTCCGAAGCAAGCGTCGCACCGACTATTTCCAGTATCTTGAGGGCCAGATCACTGACAGCCTTGTAGTATTGTTCACAGCGGGTCTGGAAATCGGCCGTTGGGAGTAAGTCTTTGTTAGGCCAGACGTTGGGCCCCATGAAAAAGCGGCCATGCAAAGGGTCGGAGGGAGGGACGTCGTCCCCAACGTAGTAGCCCTGGTATATGCCTCAGTGATCGTTGAAAGAGCAAAACTTGCCGATGGCTTATAAATGAGACAAGTGTACGTTTGTACAACCCTGCCGGAGACGACGCCAACAGCACTAAGGAGAGCACGCAGCTTCTGTTGATGAAAAGCGGCGATGATTGAACTGGGAAGAATTAGGGCCTCACTCGTCGAGATGTTCGCGAAAAGATTACATGTAGATCAATCTCAAGTAACGCACAGAGCAAATGCTGCTACTGTTATAGTCTTACTACGGTTTCGTCAGGGATTGAGAAATGCATACGAGGAATAGTCAGACGAAGCAGCAATAACGAACGAAGAGATAAAGTTACGGAAATAGATGAAAGCACCAGGAAATTCGCTTCTGTCATATACACTTACCTCCTTCAGATCCGGCTCAACACCTTCCTCATAAGACTGGCTCGCCAAGACATCATAGCCACGATGTCCGACCGTCTTCGAAGAATCCAGCTTCTTCTTCTCATCTAGCGGAAGAGCGAAATAATTGTGGGCGGCGTCGAAGATGCCTTGCTGTATGTACTTTGGGATACCGTGGCCTACGATCTGGAAAAATCCTGTCGAGATGCAGGCGGCGCGAACATCGTCGATGATTTCGTTGGCGGCGGGAGATGCAGGATCGGCGAGGTAGGGCGCTACGTTGATTGTGGGGACTTGGAATGTGGTCTGGTGCTGGGTAGCGGTAGGCATGGCTGAGGAGGTCTCAACAGGTTAGGTTGCGCTGTATTGGTGGATATATTGGGTTGCTGTAATGGGAAATTGGTCGAAGAATGTTTTTCGAGTTGGGCTGGGAGGCTGTCAATATGGTCTTTGTCCGTACTCTAGTACCTGGTCTCAGTTAAGGTCTCTATGGGTGTGGACTTTCGCGCAGACTTATCCGTGACCTTGAAGGCCAGAGGGTACACTATGGGTTACGTTAGCACCGCACATTCATAGAATTATGTCCAGCTTGAACGCTCGCACCGTACCGAACCTCTCATCGTGAATCTTCAGGCTGTTCGAGCACGTCTATATTGAGATTTACGATCATGTAGAGTCAACGGCCATCATCTCACTGGCCAGATTTTCATTCGTTGCTTTAGCGCTGTGGAGGGCCTTGCTACTCGGGTCCCCAACTATACCGCATTGAATCTCACGTTTTGTACTAGCGTGAGATAGCACAAAACGTGAGAATCTGCGCACTATGCACCAGGCACGCGCAAGCCCTCATGGACAGCTATGTCAAAGAGTCCAGATCCTCAAGCATTGTAGGCGAAACGGAGATAAATCGGACTGTGGTGTATGTCCATCCTCCGGCAAACCATGGGAAGGTGCAAGATTAGCATATTATCGCTGCGAAGCTGCCGAGTCGGAACAGGAAGGGTTGCCTCTAGATGTAGTATAAGAGGAAGAGATGGCTTTCCCATGCGTCAGATAGTAAGAGTTTCAGGCACCTGATTCGACCTTGTCATGAACACAATCCAGGTTCTGATGCTCGTGATGGTCTTATTTTTATCGAAAGAAAGAACCACATATTGGCGTAGCAGCCTACTACCGCTAAATGCACAACATGAAAGATGAGACCTACAAAGAAATTGAATTAAGAGAAATCCAGACCCAATATTTCGGTCTTCTTTCATGGCTTCATCGTCCACTTACACAAGTTCCAAGAACCTTGCAAGCCTGAAAGAGTCTCTTCCACGGGACGAGCAGCAGTGGGAGATCGTAGAGAAAACTGCACATGTCATGCGAGGCGGCGGAAGCTGATGTGATAAGATATCACCAGCTTATGTATCAGAAACCTGATCGGTTGACGGATGAATGCTATACCATAAGTATTAGTATGGAAATGGTAGAGGACTTGTCGGCACTCAAGCGGCCTTGCTCGGGAAAGTAAACGAACTCAGCTCCCTCGGATTTCAAGCTCGACTTACCAACAGCATACACCACCCTTGTCTTCCCAACTCAGTTGTAGTGTCCATTTCCCAAACGACTCAACCACTCATTCCCCCAAAACCTCAACCCTCTTCCACATCGCCACATGCTCAATCCCCTCCTCCCACCACCTCCCCATCCCCTCATCCAACTCAAACCCCAAGGACTTATACCAGCCCTCAACGCTCTTCTGCGCATGCGCAAGCAACAAGCCCTTCCACTCGCCCAAACCTGTATCCCGCACCATCTTCCCCCCATTCCTCCCAGCAAAGCTAAGTGCAGCATTGACAAGGATCTTGCCATACCCTCTTCCTCTGCAAGGAGCAACCGTAGCCAAGCGTCCAATCTTCACATATGGCTCGTTATGATCCCACACTTTACTACCCATGTAATCCGGTCCCTCAACCGCTTTCTCGTCATCCGCATCCGCATGTGCTTGTGCAGGCACAAGACGTATCGTAGCCGCTGGTCGTTTGGCCCCAGCGGTATGGGCATCTTCACTCCCAATGGTATTTGCTTTCTCGCTGCCGCTTCTTTCCTCACCCTCCTCATCTTCATTGTCTGCATAAAGGATCCAATGCCAACTTATCCCATCATCGACATCAATCTCCTCAGCAGCTGAACAGTGTTGTTCAAGCACAAAGACAGCGGTGCGGATGGAGAGGGCGTCGTGGAAGAGCTGGGATAGTTGAGGGTCGGCGGTGGAGGAGGAGCGCGTGTAGCTAATTTGACCGGTGGGAGAAATATGGAAGTCGTGGACGGCTTGTCCCGATGGAGAGATGAATTCTACCGTTGGTGGAGGATGAGAGGATGGCATGTTTGTATTGTATGCGATATCGCTTGGAGTTGAACTAGAAGTCGAGATGGTCGGAGGGTCAAGGTGGCCTTGTCTGTTCTGCGAAGTCTATAGCTGGGTGAATTAATGGTGGATGGAAGGATAGGATCATGATGTCTTGGGCGTAGATATGAGTCATTCTGTCATTAATATAAAATATTTGCTACGTGCCGTGTGTGGAGAAGGCGGTGGAGAGGCTTGGGATTTGTCCCGAGTATAGAATAGATCCACTCTACCTCTCCCCATCAAAGACTCGCCACTGTTCACTCATGATCAGCATCGCTATTCAGACAATGCCAACGATTTATCTAAAGTAAAAGGCTCTACAACAGATAGTGTAATATGGCTAGCAAGGTATATTAGAAATAGTGTAGATTGTTTATTGACCCAGCCAATCCTTGCAAGATGTAGAATATGAACTTAACTGCCATGATCACAATAATTCTGTAGGCGTCTTGAGGCCTCCTACATATTGCTTCTTTCCTGAGCATTGGAGTAAATGTAAGCGTCAGCGATGCTACTCATTACCATTATCGAGGTCAGTCGTCAGAGGTGACAGCAGTACATAATCTGGGACAATATTGCTTGTCAGGTATCCCGACTAGGATATATTCAAGCGTGAGTTTCCAACCTTGTCACATTGAGCTAATGATAACTTCATGCCATGCTACGTTGATTCATAACAGTCGTGAGACAAGCGTACAATTACAATGCCCCCTCCTTTTTCACACCCTCCTTCTCAACCCCAAGCCCGGTTCCTTGCCTCCGTCCTTCGATGACAGATATCAGACACTTCCCCACAGCCTCCAAATCTCCCAGCAACCCCACATGACCTCTCTCGGTCCTCACTCTACCGCCTTTGGCACACTTGTACCCTTGGGGAAGCATTGCAGCTCTTGCAAGGCAGACACCGTCGCCACTGGCGAATTGCAGGTCGTCATACGCGTCTGCTCGTTTGATGGCGTCGCGAGACGAGACTCGGGCAGCGTACACAGTAGGAGTGTTGTTCGCGTAAAGAACCGACAAGGGAGGATAGAGATTCTCGGCGGTATAGGTGGGGTCGTAGATCATTTCAGCCTTGAAAGCTAGCGTTGCATTGAGGGTGCGAGTGAGGTAGGCCACGGCGTCAGCGAGTGGTATCGTACTTTGCTGGTTGGTGTGGTTGGAATTCGAGGGTGAAAATTGTGGGTCGAGAGCTCGGGTAGCCGAGGGATTCAATATATCATTGACCTTGGCGGATGCGATATCAGCTGCAGCAGACATCGTGTTGCTGTTGTCCTTGGGACGAGAGGTAGACGCTTTTTGGCCAAATATCGGCAGTGAAGGCATCGGAGGTAGTAGATCCGTCACCGATCCGAAAAGACTCTTGCTGTCCTGAGGATTAGCTGGTGGCAATGCAGGTGCTATACAGGGTGACCATGCATATTCTTCCCATTGGTGCACGTCGAAAAAATTGACTGGATATTCCTCTTTCGTCTCCTTGTTCACGAAACACTTGCCGTTTTCGGGCATGAGAAGGAAGGTACTCCGCATAGTAAAGTTCACCTGTGCGGTCAGAACCTTTGAGCTCAACAGCACTTCGTCGCCATTTCTTAGAGGCCCGAGTATATTGACACAATGCTGTGGGACACCAGCATATACCACCCCAGCAAATAATTCGGGTCGCTGGTTGACGACATGCCTCGTGATAAGACCACCCATACTGTGTGCAATGACTGTCGCTCCTTTCTCCTGCGCAGGCACACCTGAGGTATTACACGGTAGCTCCTGAAGATACGCAAGCAGTCTTCGACTTAGCAGATGAGGGCTCAGTCGCCAATCGTAGCCATAATCATGGACACGTAATTTCCCATCCTGCGCATTTTTGCATGTTCGGAGACGTTTCAACAAACGTCGACCCATGTCTACCGGGCCAATATGACTTAACATGCCGGAGGCAAAGATCTGATTGTGCATGTTCTCTTCATCTTCGGACTTTAATCCGACTTCGAGGTTGACCCTACGGATGTTGAGACCAACTTTGACAGGGACCCAAAGCTGTCGATGAGGAGGCTGGGCCGAACGCAAAATCGAGCCTCGATAGCCACCCATGACTACGAGATCGCCAGTAAGATTCTCGAGCGCATCGTCGAAATACGAGTGGGATGTCCTCGGCGTCTTCCCATTCGCTTCGAACGCGTCAGTATTCGAGAGTTTTTGAACGTCTTTTGACAAAGCTGCTGGGCTGCCGCTTTTACCGTCTTCACGGTTGGCATTGACGTCCCTATTGCCGTTGGTATGTTCACTCTGCTTGGCCTCGCTACAAGCGCGGCTTCTTGTAAAGTCTGGACGGAAAGTATTGAGATTGAGACTAGATATATTTGGCATACTAGGAAGTCTAATGCTCGAGTCTTGAAGGCTGTCTTTTATAGCTTTCACCCTGCTGTTGACCTGTTCCTGTACATTCTCCCACCTACTGTCATCGCCTAGCGAGGATCCTGTAGACGTTACTCTTCGCAAGAATAAGGACTGGTCCGAAGTCGCTCTACGTAATTGGGAAGACCGTTGTGATGTGACCGAGGGATCAACATTCATGCCGGGTTGCTCTGCGACAGTAGAGTCTGACCTGTTGAGCGCGATCGAACTTGACGACTGAGATTGATGGTCTGAGACACTTTGAGCCATTGATGGAGGCGGTCGCCCCCTTTTATCATCTTCTTGGGGGTGAGTTTTGAACGTTGGACGACTTTGGAATGGACTGCCAAACCCCCAACTGGGGGCGGGGTCATTGATGGTACTTGCCCTCTTCGGCCTCGGTTCACTCCTCCATCTAGGTGAGCGGGATCGAGTGTTACTAAGTATTGATGAGAGGCTGGGTACAGAAAAATCCTTGAATGATGGTCCTTTTGGGAGTGAGGTCAAGTTGAAATTGGACATGTAGCGTTTGAAGTTGAGATCAGAAAGCATACTTGTCGGGCCAAGAGGTTGCCGGACCTGGTGATCAGGTCTTTGACTTTCGAATGTCTTCGGCTCTGCTCTCCAGGGTGACGGAAGACATGCCCTTTGTTCTCTCATCGGCGGTGTTGAAGACTGGTTGTCGTCAGTCATCAATTTACCATTTTTTTCCTTCCCATAATCACTCCCTGCATCCATATACTCATCCTCTTCTCCAGCGCCGTCGAAAAGCCCACCGCCATCAAAGCGGGCCATTGCCGCAGCTTTCTCAGCTGCAGGTGTTTGCGGCGACATCAGCATTGTCTGTGCTCTTCCTATGCTAACACCAATCATTGAGTGCGCATCTACCTCTGGTATATCCGTGACTCCAGGAATTTCCTCCGGAGAGTGTGCCTCGTGGTCGGAAGTGATGAGGGCACGACATCGACGCTCAGGCATTTCCAGGTAGAACGGTCGATTAGAAGAGGCATCGTGCCCCGCATAAACCCCTTTGCTGTTAGGGTCGACTCCAGAGATCGTAGTCGCCATTGTGACAGATTATGCTAGTCACGAGACCAGATTCGGGTACTTTTCTTCAATCTTGTGAGTACGAGAGGGTTCAGTAAGCGTGGACCAGCTACTTCTGATCGCAGATGATGACAAGACTGAGACAAGCCTTAGTAAGATTGAAATCCGGATGTTTGGCTTGTTGTATGTGAAGCAGCGCGGGATTGATGTCGTACCACCTCGGATCGTTTGGTGAAACTCCACCTCAACCGTGAACAACATATCATTCCTAGGGCAGCCAGCGATCACGGGCTTTCGAGTACCTTCCAGACTTAGATGCTGACACAGCAAGGCCAATATCTGGTCTACCGGTGTCCATCAATCTACGATTCACATGTTGAAGTGTTGTTGGAAGGCACGATAAGGTTGTCACGGTGGTAAACACTTGGCTTGGGAATAGCGTCATAAAACCCATAAAACGTCCGTTAGCCGCGGCTACAGCCGGGCAAGGACTTCAGCCAATCAGAAGCATAAGTACCTACTTCATCTTGTGTACCACAACTGCATAAAAGTACAAATATTATTCATAATCGGCGCACATCAAGGCAATCTGGATCCGTGATTTGTACGCATATATACGAACATTGAGTAGACTTCATATCATACAGAGTTTCAACCACTTCCTTCTGGGACCACCTGCATCCCCTTCGATCTTTCGACAACATGTGCTGTACAGGCTTTTCCATTACATTGTATAGGAACATCGGTTTCCGTCCCAGCAATATCCACGTGATGCTGTATAATTTTGTCCGCTCTCTACACGTGAAAGGTAATCAAAGGTGTTCGTTGCGGTGAGATTATCTGGAAATTGCCACGTCTGCTCCTTTTGTTCAGGGATCGGCCCATTAACCTCTTCATCAATGGAGATTATATTACCGAACCCAATGGGCATCATCTCAACTGGAAGGTCTCTCTCCGTTGCTGCATTCCTCGAAGGACACCCTTCTATCTCGCGCCTACCCTAGATATATCCATACCAATCAGGAAATGCGCGGAGGGCATTACAGATGAATCCGAGATCGTCCTATGGGTCCTATGGGAAGACTGAGGGTGATCAACATGTAGACGAAGAAATGCCGTGTGGGTAAAATCTGCTAACGTACGGACCGAGAGCATGTATTGAGCTGCTGTGGTAGCCAATCGCTCTCTAAAGCCTGTCTAATACATACCCGAACCTGGGAGCTCAAAATAAGGGGGTCTTTCACTATTTTATGCATCTTGTATGAGATAAAGGGAATCGTAACCATATCCTTCGGCCAAAGTCAAGGGACATGCAACACAAGCGACGGTTTACGCAGTGCGCAAGGTTGTATCCAAGAAGCTCAATGCGCCTACAAGCATATCAGTTAAATACAATACGAGATTAAGGACGATAATACTTGCAAGATAGCCTTGTCACAGATCTTGTAAATGATGGAATGTACGAAACATATCAAGCAGAAACAAGGCAATAAGGTATCAGGCAACGGTACCACCATCACTTAGGTACTCCTGACCACATAAGACATCATGAATCGTTGAGCTATAGTCACACATAAGTACCATCAGCACCAATTGCGAAGGCAACGTGAATGCATACAGGTCGTCCCAATGCCGATGCAGGTCCCTTCTCGTCTACGGCATGTAACCACGAATTCATTATAGGAACGGCACTTGAGCGACGTCGTTGAGCTGAAGGTTGAGTCGATGGGGCGCTTGCCCATTCCGCCCTAGCGTCAAGCCTAGTGCCATGCTCAACCTTCGCTCTCTCGCTCCCCACACAAACGCATTGTTCTGTCTCGATCTAGAGCAGCATTACTCGAGACACCCTGTGCTCATCCAGTGCATATGCAGACGCGAACTTAGAAATACAGCAACAACAAAGGGTTAGCTCAGGCGCCACTATTACCACAGTCTGTCTGACCAGTTCTAAGTGAAAGATTTCCTAGTCTGGCTGGAGACCTTGCAACACCTTAAAGTCGACTCCTTCGCAAAATCAAGATGTCAGGCCTTAACGTAGAGGAACTTCTAGATTCTACAGCGCACGCAGTTCCTCCAAACTCCAAGGGTTCCCACTCCAAAGACCGTGACGAACGACACAAGCATGATCGTGACCGTCACCGCGATGGTGGTCATCGGGACCGGAGCCGTGACCGCGATAGGGACCGAAAATACCGGGACAGGAGTCGGGATAGACCGAGGAAGGATAAGGATATCGATGGAGATGTGACCATGGGGAGTCCCAAGAGTGAGCGTACCAGCGGACGTGAGGGCCACCGCAGCAAAAGAAGAAGCCGTAGCCGAGATGATGACAGGCGTCACTCGCGCCGTCATAAGGAATCTGCAGACCTTGATGATGGAGGGCGTGCCTCAGGAGATTTCTACCGTGGCGGTGGCCGTCCTCGCACTCGATCAAGGTCCCCTGACGGTGATAGGTATTATCGGCCTACCGGTCGCTCTCGCCGTGAGGAGGAAGAGAGGCCAAGAGATAGGAGCCCACGCCGGGATCGTACTAACGGACGCAAGCGTACACCAAGCCCGAAAGCTAAATCTCCTACACCGCAGCCCACTGAAGATGAACGTGACCGACGGACTGTATTTGTGCAGCAGCTTGCTGCGAGATTGAGGACAAAAGAGCTGATACAGTTTTTCGAGAAGGTTGGCCCCGTGAAAGAGGCTCAGATAGTCAAAGATCGAGTCAGTGGTAGATCTAAGGGGTGAGCATCTTTTCTCTGGCATAACCTCAAGCACCACTGATCTTCTGCTAGTGTCGGCTACGTGGAGTTCAAGCAGGAAGCATCTGTTCAGGCGGCTATCCAGCTTACAGGCCAAAAACTTCTAGGAATCCCCATCATCGCCCAGCTTACAGAGGCTGAGAAGAACCGTCAAGCACGCAATCCGGAGGCTACGAATAGCAATCCGAATTCAATCCCATTCCATAGGCTTTACGTTGGAAACATACATTTTAGCATCACTGAAAGTGACTTACAGAATGTCTTCGAACCTTTCGGCGAGCTAGAGTTCGTTCAATTACAGAAGGAGGAGCAAGGGAGAAGCAGAGGCTATGGTTTTGTTCAGTCAGTATATTCTCACGTGTGACCCGATCTCTAGTTGATATGTTACCTAGATTCCGAGACCCACACCAAGCTAAAGAAGCCTTGGAGAAGATGAATGGTTTTGATCTTGCTGGGCGTCCCATTAGGGTTGGGCTCGGTAACGATAAGTTCACCCCTGAATCCACCGCAAACCTCCTGCAGCGGTTCCAAGGGCAAGAAGCTCAGCGCGCATTCCAGGGATCTGCTTTCTCCGGCCACGGTGGTCGTGGTTCCCAGGCGGGAGGTGCAGGGGGTGCCTTCGATCGTGCTGGAGGTCGGGATAACGAGAAAGGAGGAGGAGGTGCCAGCGCTCTCGATGATACTGATGTTGCTGGTGTGAACTTTAATAACTACTCCCGAGATGCATTGATGAGGAAACTTGCGCGCACAGATGACTCTACTACTGAAGCCAACGGCGGCGACCAGAAGCGCGCCATCGCTAAGCCAAAGACTGAGGCATCCAAGCCTCTTCCTGTTAGCGTCAACCAGGCTAGCCGCTGCGTGTTACTCAGAAATATGTTCAATGCTGAAGAGTACATCCATCGTTTCTCCGATCCATACGTCGTACTGACATGATCCCAGGGAAGAAGGTGAAGCATGGATCAAGGAGCTCGAGGACGACGTTCGAGCTGAGTGTACAGAGAAATACGGAAAAGTCGTTCACATTGCACTAGATCCGAATACCCAAGGCGACATCTACCTCAAATTCGACCGCGTCACTGGTGGTGAGAACGCCATCAAAGGCCTCAATGGGCGTTTCTTTGGTGGCCGTCAGATCAGCGCCCAACCTGTCGTCGACGCCGTTTACAGCTCCCTCTTCTCTAGGACTTCAGCTCTATGAGTTGCTGACTGATGTTGCTAGTCATATCTCTACTGCCAGGATCTTTGGACCAGGAACAAAAGAAAATCGGATGTCGGCTGACAAGCTGTACCGCTAACCTTCCATCTAGGCAGATAGCATATCTGGGTGTCACCCCCAAGCCGAGCTTTATTTCCTCTTTTATGTTTGTCAAATGGCGCATGCTAGAATTTTGCAATGATTGGAAGGATACTGGGGAAACATGCTAAGTGCACACCAGGTCTCCTTGAACTCGTCTACCATGACAGCTTATGCCATGTATTTTCGTGCTCTGAGACGGTGGAGGGCTTGATAATCTTGCTTGCTTGAGCTATCGTATAAGTGCGACATTGAGAAGTAAATGACCCTATGCTTGAGCTACGGAATTTGAACCCCTGACTGGGTCGCTTTAATTGTCAGCAATTTATGGGGGCGGTCGTGAATCAGTAAGATCTACAGCACGATCATTCTGATACACGTCTTAAAGCCCAGACATTGATCCCTCGGTGCACATGCCTATGCTAAACAACCAGAGGGCGCTTTGAATGCTCAGAATCCTTATGAGGTATTGAAGGATTCTCATCAACCCTTTGAAACACTCGTATCTTGATCTTAGCTTCCAACTTTTGTAAGTGAACACAACAATAACACATTGTACTCCAGCAATCTAGTAACTCATAGCGGTCGACACAGTACAACAGACGCACACTCTTTACCAAATGTTCGAGCCATTCGCCGACGACGAGTGAGATGTGTGCTACAATTCAGAAGACAGTAGCAGTTGGATGCTGGGCGACAAGCTGTGCTACGGCTAGTCTAGACATGATAACCCATATCTTCCCACGACTACGTCGATCAGTCATCGTATCCGACAATTGTCAGAACGCCTTGTACAAGCAGTGACAACTGATCGCTGTGGAGACTGGAGTAAAAGGTTGCGTGTCTTGTTTTCTTCATCCGTCTCTAAGATCTACCATGGTTGAGAAACCAAATCCTTGAGGCTGCTTGGTTTTGGAAGCTAAGGCTGGTGACTCACAGAGCAGGAAGTATCGTGTTTCCATCCTTGCCTTTGTGTTCAGCTACTAGCGCTATTTGGTTTCCCTTCACTTGTTGCAAATTTCCACCTATGCGTTTGCACATTCACAAACGAAAATCTCTTCTTTTATCTTCAAATCAGGGAATGCTGCACTATCCATTGGTAGCAGATGATACTGTGAGATCTTATTGATCATCTCTTTCTCCACGCTGCCATTCTTATACGCGGTGAGTAGACAGCGGCTTCAAAGCAAATTCAGTGTTGATGCCCACTTTGCATTTTCTCGCTTCACTCCGTCACCTTCGGAGATCATCCAGAACATACATTTCCCCGCTGCATTGGCATGGAGTTGCCTCCGCCTTATTAGCTTCCCCCACGCCATGTTGTCACTTTGTGAAAACCGCACTAATATTGGCTGGCGCTAGGTACCTCAACTTACCTCACCTTTCATCGAGCTCACACGCCATAACACCCCATTCTTCAAATTCGATTCAGGCTCTTGACGGTGCTGTTAGAGTAGTATTGATAGGCAGGAGTAAGAATGTCGGCAATCAATGATGTACGTTCATTCTCTCAAGCCACTTCGACACCTTTGCACCGGTATCTGCGCTAAATTTTATGGCGCAGACTTCAAGTCGCTCCATGTCTAGAGGAACGACTTTGTGTTCAGGGATGCCTGCTGCGGGCTTCCAGACCATGATGCAGTTATTTGACAGTCATGATCGATCTTTTCGTTCCCAGACTCCCGTACGTCAACTCCTTGGCAGTCTCTTGATCCTCAGCTAATTTGCCTGTGAATCAGAGCTCTTCGAACTTGAGCCCAGCTGATTTTGCCTATGAACACGGTCGTCTGAATGAGAAGATCACCCAAAAAGATTTACTTGTGCGCCAGCTTCGTGCCGAGACATCCATGCTTGCCGAAGCAAACAAATCTGCGCAAAGAGAAATCTCGGATCTGAAGATCAAAGTGTGGAACATGGAGGCTGAGAAGGGGAACTTGTTCGAGGAGCTAGGCCGTATCAGCAAAGAGCTCGACTCGCACAAAGACGCGATCAAGAAGGCCAATGAAAAGATCGCCAAACAAGCGGTCACCATCAAGGTCCAGAGCGACCAAATCGCTCAACGAGCCTCCTCCACTAACAAAGTGACTATAACTCCTCATCGCCGTGGCCCCTCTCCAGGCCCCTACTCCAGTGTGTACAATCAACCACCACCTACATTCAATCCTCAAGGCGACAGCGTGACCCCATCTCGCCCGAGTGGGCCTTCTGCATCTGCAGTCTCCACGAGTCGTCGGCAAAGTGTCCCGGATGCCGGCTGTGTCTCCTTTGAGGTAGACATACCTCAGCACAACTCCATCCCACCCAAGAATCCGATGCCAGGGATTGGGGGTAGCCACCTCTCACAGATTCGCGAGATAGAGTCTACAGTAGACCTAGCTTTCGAGATCAAGCACGTATTCATCCTCAGCGAGACCTGGTCACGGAATTACGCAAATGATCCCCCAGAACGCGGTCACGAACCTGATCTCCCAGCCAAATTGACCGCATGTATCATGCAGTTCACCAACTCCAAGATGGCCGAGAAGCTTATGTCGTCTGGACTCACCCGATACTTCTGTGTCGCCAAACTCATCAACTATCAGATCACTACCCTAGCCTTCCGTCCACTACTCGTGAAAGGCTTTACGGCACACTACGACAACACCATCTCAGATCTGCGCAAGAAGATGCACGGCGTCATACCTCTCCATGTTCGCCGCGCACTCATGGCTGCTTGTGCCCAAACATTCACGGAGATGACCACACAGATTGGATTTCAGCAGCACATCGACAAAGTCGTTCGCAGCCAAGTCCACGAGATGTGGAGCTTCCTGGAACCACTCTTCGCTCCCGGTGCCGGCCGTACCCAGGCTTGGGATGATCTGGCGGAGATTTGGAAGGAAGCTGCCCGGATCGGCGTGCTCATGACCATGAAGCCTTCCAATTTCAACCTCGACTACCCTGCGGTAGGTTCCAGCTCACTGTTCAATCCTGCACAGATGGTCAACCGTGACATCAACTTCCGACAGGATGCCCAAACGCTTTCGCAGATGGGCGTTGCTGTACGTCTCGCTATCACTCCGGTCGTCACTGAAACGGATTACCTAGCAGCGGGACTTGTGCCGAAGGTATTGCACCCTTCGAACGTGCTTCTTGACCTTTGAGGAGTGGATTGATGGACTAGATCTATACGAACAGTGGCGACTTTGCTTGAATTTGGCTTAACTCGGCGCTTTTGAATGAAAGACGGCACTAAAAGAACCTGCATCGTGGCTGGATATTTAGCTGAAAATCGAAAACTTGTAGGTACATTTACGTTGAGGACAAAACAGTATTGTTAAATTTGCCAGAAATATAATGTGAAGATGTAGCGATCTTTGGGAATGACATTTCTGGTCTCAGACTATAGTAAGTCTACTTCCTCAGTGCCACAACACCACCGCCACCATTGCCACTGGAAAGGAAAGCCCCTTTCTACTATCTTATCTCTCCCTTCGGGTAGATATCATATCTATCACATGCGGCTAGACTCGGCATAATGGACCGCAGCTGCCCCAGGATTTACATTTTGCTGTCCACTTCTTCGACTCCACCTGCAATGGATCAACCATGCCCGGATCGATACCTCTTGGAACAGCGCGTACTGCGAAGAAGAATCGTGCCAGCTTTTACCGCGCTTTTCATGACTACTTCGTAACGCATCTCCCATCATCATCACTACACCCAGACTCTCGCTCTTCGTCCGGCCCGCACCACCAATTTCCAAGATCCGCCTCGAAACCACACAATGCAGGAGATGGACCTTCTCCAGCACCTATCCTGGGGGGCTCGAGAGATACGACCGTCGTACGTATACCATTGAGAAGCGCAAAGCACCACTTTGGCGTGTCTGTTTCTCGCGGCACTCGCCCCTACAACGAAGACAGCTATCAAGCTGGCGTTATCAACATTCCTGCTTTCACAAAGCCTCGGCCTGTCAATCTCACACGAGTGCCAGCCAGCAGTCCGCTACAGGCTTTTAGAGAGGGCCAGCGGAAGCAGCGGGCACAGCAGGACGAGGGAAACGGAGATGGAGAGGGAATCTCTGCGGGTGGAGCGAACGGCGATCCGCAGGTCTTCTATTTTGGTGTTTTCGATGGTCATGGAGGAAATGAGTGCAGTGACTATCTGAGGGAGAAGTTGCATGAGTCCATTGAAGATACGGCAGAAAAGTACGGGTTGGAGTCTACCTTGGGATCGAAGAAGAAAGATGACGGAGCCATAGCAGAGCCCGCAGAGGCGTCTTCACAAAGTGCCTGCAAGAACGAGACAGGCGATACTCCCAATCTCTCTCAATACGACTTCTCCCCCACCCCAACAACCTCAAGCCTCCAAGCCAATCTCATCAAAGCCTGGCGAGAAACAGTAGGAGGCTACTTTCGACGCTTCAAACCAGACGTTCTCACCACTACTTCCAAACCCAGCATAGTCACAATCCTAACCCACGCCTTCCTACAAACGGACCTTTCCTTCCTCCTCGCTCAAATCCGCCGCTCCAACCAGGCTACCGACGCCGTCCGCTCAGACGCCCCCCTCAACGCACTCGACTCCCTCTACTCCCCCTCTCACTTCCCCTCCTCGGACCCGCAACCACCCAAACCCTTCAAAGGCGGCTCCACAGCCTCCATAGCCCTCATCTCCACCCCGACCCCAACCCCCTTCTGGCACCCCTCCACCCCAAGCACACTCTACACCGCCCACTGCGGCGACACGCGCATCCTCCTCTGCCGCGTCTCCGACGGCGCCGCCGTGCCCCTAACAACAGACCACCACCCTTCCGCGCCCATGGAATCCGACCGCTTACGCCGCTACGCCGCAACCTTCATCACCGACTCCTTCGGCGAAGAGCGCATGTCCGGCCTCGCCAACACGCGCGCCTTCGGCGACATGGGCTCCAAACGCATGGGCGTCAGCGCCGAGCCCGAGATCCGCCACCTGGAGCTCCTGCCGGGCGAGTATGCGTTCATGGTGCTCGTCAGCGACGGCGTGAGCGGCACGCTGCGCGATCAGGAGATTGTGGATGTGGTCAAGGAGGCGCGGACGCCGGAGGTGGGGGCGCGGGATGTGGTGGGGTTCGCGACGGAGGTTAGTGCCGAGGGGGATAATGCTACGGCGTTGGTGGTGAGGTTGGGGGGGTGGGAGAGGAGGGGGGAGGGGGGCGGGGGGAGTTTGGGGACGAGGGAGGCGAGGGAGTGGAGGCGGAGGGATGCGGCTGATCCTAGGGGGAGGATGACTTGATGCTTGGTGGGTGGGTGGGGAGGCTGTTTGTACACTGTATATTTGGATGATGGTATGGAGGCGTTTTGCTGTGATATCTCAGGTAGGGCGATTTGCGGCCTAGCCTCACAGTAGGGCTTGAATTGTCGTTCGGGAGTTTCATCATCTGAGGAATTTCCTGGAGATTGAGATTCTGAGGTTTTGAGATGATAATAGATGTCAAGTAAGATATTCAACCAAAGATGCCTGCTGCCAGGTGAACATTTGTTGGATTGCCTTATGCAAGTACCGGTAATTATCTTCCAACGCCGTTCGCTAATTCTGTACACGATACAAAGTCCGCACCCAGGCAGCAACGTATATACAGCGAAAATATAGCCATCATAACCACAACCTAACAAACATACATACACCCATCCTTTCATAACAACACCCCCCTTCCCCTCAAAAACGATCCCCACCACCAAATTCCCACCACCACACCACACCACACCACACCTCACACCCCCTTCTTCCCCACCCTCCGCGGCAACCCCTGCGCCTTCCTAGCCGCCACATCCCCCTCCGCCAGCCACTTGCTCGCCTTGACCAACTGCACCACGTTCAGCCACTGCTTGAAGACCATGACGGGCGACGACACGGCCGCGATGGCCCAGGGGACTTTGCTGTCCATCTTGTTGGCGCGGGCGAGCTCCATGGCCCAGGCGCTGCCGGGGGTGGCGAAGAGTAGGGATGCGGGATGGGGGGAGAGGATGTTGGGGTTGGGGATGGGGATGGGGTTTTGGGGGGTGGAGGTGGGGAGGAGGGAGGGGGAGAGCATGGGGGAGGAGAAGGAGAGGAGGTAGAGGGCTATGAAGAAGAGTTCGTTGAGGGCGCAGACGGTGAAGAGGACGTTCTGTTTTTTTTGGACCGCGTTGTTAGCTGAATTTTCGAGAGGGTATGTGCAGGTGGTAGAGCTGGACGTACTTTGTTGGTGTAGTATAGATGCAAAAGCTTGCTCCTCCCCTCATCAACAGCTTTGTGACTTTTGCCCACCCCCGCCATCGTCAGCGTCGCATACATATGGTAGTAATGGCTCGCCAGATCCAGACTGATCAGCCCCTGGAACAGCAGCGCCCAGCGCGGCCAGGCGCTGCTGAGGAAAACGAGCAGGCAGGCGGTCGTGCAGCGGTCCGTGACCATGTCGAGCACGGAGCCGAACTGCGTGCTTTGCTGGAAGTAGCGCGCGGCGACGCCGTCGAGGGCGTCGAGGAGGCAGGAGATGCTGTAGAGGATGGAGCAGGTGCGGGGGTGGAGGGGCATGTAGTAGAGGGAGGCGAGGGCGAGGATGATACGGGAGTAGCCTGCAGATGTGATGTGAGCGCTGGGGATTATGTGGAGAGAGGTTCTTCTCTGTGGGCAGCGAACCTATTATGTTGGGATAGAAGAGGAATATATTCTCTGTTGGTTCTTCAGGAGCGATGGAGCTTCGAGGGTTCGCGGAGCCGTTGGCGTGGCCGTTCAGCTTTGCGGGCTTCTTGGGCGTGTCTTGCTTTGTTGCTTCGGCTGCCTGCTTGCGCGTTCGCACGTTGGGTGAACCGTTCATGGTGGATAGTGGGTTTGGCCGTGCGGCCACGCAGTGTGAGGATGTATCCACTCCTTATCAATCGCAATCTGTATTTTCTGATATTTGGGTCGACTTGATGTTGTCGGCGGATCAGCTCGGAGGCTGTCGTAGCTCTCGCCGAAGGAAATGCAAAGCTATGGATCGTTAACCCAAGCGGCTAGCCACGCAATTCGGTTGCAGGTTCTATTGGCCGGGTGAAGGTTTGTCTGGATGATGCGTAGAGATGTAGGGCAAATGCAGATTGGCTTGATTGGATATTGCTACCACGAGAGCCACGCTCCTTGGGCTTTAGGCTTCTTGTAGGAACTGGTAAACGATTACGAACAGCCTCGAAAACACACTGGATGAAAGTTACCGACTCGAGATTGTAACGCTGGCTAGGCAGTCGTGTCGCTGAGAAATTGCGATTCGAGGTGCAGCCGGTGCAGAAGCCAATCTCCGGATCCCTAGCTCCGACTCTAACTCTTTACAGCCTAGTCTCAGTCGGTTCACCTTCCGTGCCTTCCAAATTGGCACCAACGCTAGATAGGTTATGTTGTGCAATGTTGTACCAGAGAATCCAAGACTCATTGGTAACGATTGTGGAGACTCCTCTCCGGTAGGCATCACCGAATGATATCTATCCACATATTTCTGCAAGGATGAATTTCAGATGTTTTTCCATTGGGGTATGTTAGTGTACTCGGGGAAACAGGACATAGGAATATGGTAAGCTAAATGGGGCTCCCAAGACCCAATGAATGAAGTCTCTCGCAGGAGTACAAGGTGTTTCCGTACTGTGTGACATTTTTTCCCATGTCAAGAACGAAAGCAATACCCGCCGTATCTGTTATGAGTACTGCGAGTAGCTTAGAGGTCCTAGAGAACAGGAGCAAAGAATTCGTAACTTACCGTGCAGCCGCCGCTCTCGATGCAGGAAAGGGTTACCGACACACCAGAAGCTGGATTGAGAGGGAGCAGCATATCAACTCTTTTCCAGCTCTCCGACGCTGCGATCAAGTGGTGCGACTGCTCCACAAGATCAGGAGTATGGATACAACTTGAGTCTTACTCATAGAATTCCAACCATGACAACGACAACAGTCGCTCTTCTCGGGTTGTTATGCTCACGGACTAGTCTTTACTATCTCCTTGCTTCGAGTCAATAACTTCATTATTATGCACAAGGTTCTTTCTCACTTGTACGTCTTGCACCTGGTTATTCTACCAAGCACACAGACAGGACGGATGATATCGGGATAAAGAAAGACTCAGGAGACAGCTCCATGCAATGTAGTTGGCGTCTGACCTGCTAAGGTAAATGTTCAGGAGACTCAAATTACATGGGCCCACAACTCGACAAGACGAAGGCAAATTCAACAAGGGTGAACTAGGATGGTGCTTTCAAATATTCGAAGCGGAGGGAATCGAGATTAATGACTGCAAAAAGAGCAAGTCGGCTTTCAACTATTCGTGTCCGAGGCATGGTCCCAAAAGTCGTGTCTAGTGTCCTCGCCAAAATTGCAGCCAACATCAGACATGACTTTCTTCCGACCCTTGGTCCATCGATCCATAGATCAATTATCTTGACTGATTCTGTTATCGATTCCATGCACTAGGGTAAACTTCAGCCAGTGAAAGAACAGTAGTACTAAGAGCGGCGAATCAGCGCACGATACCTTCACGCGGATCTCTCAAAATGGCAGTACTACTTGATAAAGTGACTGTCCGATTGTCTTAGTATGCTAATATCGTTGAACCAAGATCCCTCCAAACGGGTGGTACCGCAACGGCGTGCATGAATATTTTTCTTCCGGGAACAAAGAACCTCAACGTCGGATCTACGATTGTCAAAATTCAAAGCGTTGGGAGTCTGTATGTGGTACAACCAATGCCTCGGATCAGACGTTTTGAGAACTCACGGCCGTATCAGACCTTGTCATTGGGTCGACATGTATTAATGGCACTGTACACCATCTCGTAAGTCTTTTGGATGCGGTACAAGTTCAGGACTGCGTGCGTCGCTCTCCGGACATTCGTCAATAATGCCGAATTGGGGTTGGTATTTGCCTTCGATGCATGAGATTGGGCCATCTATTCGTATCCACTACGTTGTTAAGAATCTTTTGTTACCACTGATAGTTGTGATTGGGTACCGATAGACCGCTTGCTATGTCTCTGGCACAACTCAGGAGCCTGGATCTTAGGCTTGAAATATGTATAAGATCCATATACAGCAGCTCAGTTGTTCTTCCAATTCTTCACCATCCTTCGATACAATCGGATCTCCTCAGAGCTTTACTCGATAACAGGTCTTGAATCTGCTACACAAGATATTAAAGCACCACACATTCATTGGCGGATAGGAGCCTTGAAGATGTGCTATCAATTGCTCGCAATATGCGAAAATCAAACTTGCCAAGCATCACAGAAAGGCGTCTGCATCTGGATCAACTCATCATATTGCAACCCTATGGGAATCGGGTTGACCTGCGGATTTCCCGATCACACATCATCACAGTAAATTACCTAGATCTCAATCTCTTAAAAGCTAACAACGGTTATAGATTAGTGGTATTGAAACAGGAGTATTGCCATTAGTAGCCCGCATATTCATTCCTCGTCATTGCTGAATACTCATCAGACGTTTGCCATACAAACATTGAGACTCCTAATGTAGACTCCGATGCACCTGATTGGGATCATTATCGTTGGGACGATGGTGTCAGATGGCAAATGGAACAGCAAGTGGCTATCAAGAGACGTTTCAGGGGCGGGGGCTCTGGTGATCCCACTGGGACAGCCGGCGGACCGAGTAGTGGATCTGGGGGGTCAGCCGAGGGCTCAGGTGGTTCAACCGAGGGAGCGCGCGGGTAGCACAATGAGTCGGACGACTTGGTCGGGATCTTGGTCGTCCGAACTTCTATGCTATCTACCTAGAAAGTTAGCTAGTCAACCGGAGACGCTCTAGGCGGGACTGGCAATTCAGCTGGGGGAGCTAGTGGATCGAGCAGCGGAACACACATTGCTACCAGCGGGACTCGTGGCCGAGGCCAAGGGTGTGGACAATGAAGGCGGTCTTGGAGCACGAATGGGTTCGTGTAAACATACGATCTTGATCACTTCTGACTAGGACAAGCAAGAACAATAATTAGCAGCTTAACGCCCCTAACTTAAAATCTGCATGCACTGATGGAACAAGCAAGCATACGATCCTGCCCTCAAGAGTTACCCATACACCTCTAATGTTCGTGCCAAAAGCTGCATAGAATACGCTTCGATAGTGTCGTGGATCAAGCGTTCAAAATGCAGAGAGTGGAGTTGACAGGAAATTCAAAATCTGATACCAAAACAGTTGACTTGTCCCACTAGTCAGCTTCGGGACTAACTCAAGATGCAAAGATTTCCGTATGAGGAAAGAAGGCCGAGGGTCAGCGCTTCTTAAATTGCTCTGATTGGTCGAGAAAACCTTTGCCAGGGAGCTTAAGTACAACATAATTACTGATCAATGGCCGCCAGAAAGTCTTTCACCCAGGGGTCATTCTTTCTTATCATCCGTCTGTACGTGTAGATTGCTATGACGATGCTTTGTGATAGGATCCAGCGGTGAAGCTAGCAATCGGGCAGTGTCGACATGCAGTGTTATCTACATCATAAGTCTTGGCTTTCTCTCGACATAGCCACATCATACTACCTTTTGCCCTGATATACTCTGATTACCCTGACCCATTGTACACACCGTGGGTATAGGTCAAGAGCAGACACGAGCATGGCTCACGAGGCGTCACCAGCTTTGCCATCCGTGGGACCCGAACACCAAGCCAACGCTCTTGCAGAGCTGAAAGCTCTCTGTGAAAAGAATAACTTGTACTGGCCCGCAAGTAAGCTGGAGGATCATCCCGCTCATGGAAGCAACAACGATGTCGATTTATTGTAAGTATCTCTACCTAACAAGACAATCATCGTAACCACACTGACACCACAGACGCTTCCTTGTCGCCCGCTCCTACGACCCAGAAGCCGCTTACAAACAATACAGCGCCTCCGCAGCCTGGCGCCGAAAATGTAAACTCGACGAAACCTACGACAACGCCGAGATCCACCATTTCCAACGGATGAACCGAGTAGTAAGCCCCGCTCCAAATCCCACAAACCCCCAAACTCCTCAGCCCCAAGACGAAACCGCAGGCCTCACACCACCGTCCCAACAGCAACCTCAATGGACCGGACGCCGTGACAAAATCGGCACTCCGATAATGGTCTACGTCCTCTCCTCCATCAACCCCACCGACCTCTCCCAACTCGCCGCCTCCGATCCGGCCCTAACCTCCATCTTCCTCCCCGCCGAATACGTCACCCGCTTCACCCAACGCCTCTGCACCCACCTACCCCGCCCCACCACCGCCCCCATCACCAAATCCACCAACATCATCGATCTTTCCAACGTCGGCCTCCGCAAATTCTGGAGCCTAAAAACCCTCCTCCAAACCGCCAGCAGCATGGCCACAGCCCACTACCCGGAAACCGTCGAGCGCATCTTCGTCGTCGGCGCCCCCTACTTCTTCTCCACGATCTGGGCGCTCGTGATGCGCTGGTTCGACCCGGCGACGACGCGGAAGATTTTCGTGCTGCAGGCTGATCAGGTAACGGCGACGCTGACGCAGTTTATCGAGGTGAAGCATTTGCCGCGAAGGTTTGGGGGCGAGTTGGAGTGGGAGGTGGGGATGCCGCCGGCGTTGGATAAGGAGGCTGAGGCTGTGGTTGGGAGGTTGGCGGGGAGGTGGGTGGAGGGACCGATTCGGTATCTTCCTCGGGCGGAGGGGGATGTTCTTATGGCTGTGGGATCGGTGGATGGGAAGGCGAGGCGGGAGGTTTTGGCAGAGTTTTCGTGGGGTTGAGGAGAGGTAATGTGAGTCTACCAGAAGGGGCAGGACGAAATCTTGCTTGTGGCAACGTTGGTGGTAGAGATCCCCTCGCCATCAGAATAGACTGCTTCGTAAATAGAACGCTTTATCAGATATAGATGAGCTATAACAATCCCTCCTACCCTCCTCCAGCATCAAACAAACTCCCTCTAGTTTTTTTGCCACAAACCTACCAAGCTCCCTCCCTCACCATTCGCCATCTCAACCCCTCCCCATCTCCCAAGTCCCTAATCCCCACCCCACAGCACCCCACCCTCCGGTACCTTATGTATTCACCAAATCCATCACCTCGATCCCCTTTCCATTGTAGAACTATCCTCCCGAAACATCCCCCACCAGCACAACTACTTCATCTCCCGTTGTGCGGAAAACGTGCGCCAAAAAAACATATAGTATATATAGACACAGTTCCTAAGCTAAAATTTCATACCCTTGCTTCTAGAACGAAACAGAACGAAATAGAACAGAACGAAACAAAACAAAACAAAACCGCCCTCCTCCTCCCCTTCCTCCCCCTCCTCCTCGAGTTCCTCCTCCTCCTAATTGACTCGCCACTTCCCTATCCTATCCCACCTCATCCCTATCCTATCCTACCCTTTCCTATCCCACCCTACCCTATCAAATTCAAACAGAGTAGAAACGTCTGTCTGGAAAGACTCGTAGAGTACAGTGATTACCATGTTGGAGAGATGGTAAATAGAAAAAAGTGGTACTATAGATAGGAAGTGGGTGTGAGTGTGAGTATGAGTGGAGTGTGGACGGTATAAGTGGAGTGTGGACGGTATAAGTGGAGTGTGAGTATGGGTTGAGTGGAGTGTAGAGTGTGTGAGTGGAGTGTGGATGGTGTGAGGTTTTTTTTATGTGGCTGGCTGGGTTTATGGGAGGGGATGGAGGGGGGAGGGGAGGAGGAAGGGGAAGGGAAGGTATGGAAGGGGGAAGGGGAAAGGAAGGTATGGAGGAGGGGAGGTATGGAGAAGGAAGGGGAAGAAGGTATGGGGGAGGGGAAGGTATGGAGAAGGAAGGTATATTGTGTGTCTTTAATTTTTTTAGGTGAGGGGGTATAATAATAGATGGAGTTTAATGGGATTAATTAGATGATAGATGGGATAATGGATGCTAGGCTTGTGTATTATGGACTGTGATTTGGTATGATTCGCTGCCGATAGATAATGCTCGACTGAAGTTGGGAAGACGAGGTTATTTGAATAAGGTATGGCTTTTGTGGATAAACATGACGATCAGGGATTCGGATTTGTACTGCAAGGGTTTTATGTGACAGGAATATAACCTACTTTATCTAATCCTATCCTTTCTACTTTTGGGATTTACCTCGTTATTGCCCAATATATGCATTCGCATTCGCAAAGCAATCATCTCGCACCCGGAAGCATCGCACGCATCCGCTCTCGACTCCCCTGCTCCATCAACTGATCCATCAGCGTCAGCGCCGCCATGGCTTCGACGATGGCGACGGCGCGCGGGACGACGCAGGGATCGTGTCGGCCTTTGGCTTCGAGGATGCCTTGTTTGCCGGTGAAATCTACGGCTAGGTGGGGGGTTTGTGGTGTTAGTTGGATGTGTTTCTTGGGAGGGGGGAAAGGGGGTAGGGTGTGGTTAGTGATGGGATGGTTAGACATACTATTCTGAGCTTGGCCGATGGTGGCGGGCGGCTTGAATGCTACGCGGAAATAGATGGGTTCGCCGTTTGTGATACCTGCATTTGACTCCGGCATTAGCATTTCTTCTCTGGGCATAGAGACGAGTTTCGGGGTATGTCTAAGGACTGAGTCGCTTTTAAAACATGGGACTTGTGATAGCCCCTCTCTATGACGTAGTCATCAAGGGGGGAAAAGTACTGACCACCCTGGATACCGCCCGAGTTGTTGGTACGGGTCCGTAACCTCGGTGGCCCACCGTTTTGCTCCGAGTGAGTATGGCCGTTTTGTCCATTGGTCATAGGCTCCGGAGGAGCGTCTTTGGCAGCTGCATCGGCTCCAGACTGGGAAGGTTGCACGGGAACTGAAGAGACGAATGTGTCGTTATGTATTGAGCCTGGCACTAAAAGATTTCGCGATCAGCATCCTTTCATTAAGGCCTAAACCGAACTCATGGGAGAAAGTTCGAAATGAAAGTACTCTTGAGGATTGCCGTACGGCACACCAGGAGGCGGCATCGGAGATGGATGGAAAAAGCAAACAACACTTACTCTCGCAGCCGCCGAACCCAGAGCCAATCTCGAATCCTTTGGTGGATGGGATACTCAGCATAGCATGGGCTAGCATTGCCTCCAACTTATCGAAACTGTCAGAATTCCGAGGTCAGTAATGGCTTCCAATGTGATTTTCGAGAGTGTGGCAGTTCATGTAAATCAGATTTAGACAAGAGATTGCGTTGCCCCGATTGAAGCTATTTGAAGTACATACCATGGCTCTCCGAGGCCGACGGGCGAATTTCGGATGACGCACGTGACGGTTCCTCCAATACTATCTTTCCGATCTCGATACTCTCCAATCATCTTAGCCATCCGACTTGCCGCCTCTTTATTCGGACAGCGGACGGGAAGAAAATCTGGACTATCGACATATTCACGAGTAATTGAGTTGATAAGATCAAGGAAGACCGGGTTTGTGGAGGCGGTTGGATGGGTCGCTGTCGGTGGGAAGAGATGTTCATTGCCGACGGACGAGACCTTTTTGAAGGATGAGTAATTGTGATCAAACAGGCGCGTGTGTGGTCAAGATGTACTTACAAAAGCAACGATCTCGACCTTGTACATTAGCGAAAGGCATTTATCCGCTATGGCACCAGCTGCGACCCGAGCAATGGTTTCCCTAGCACTACTTCTGCCGCCGCCACTACTTGCTCTTATCCCATATTTCATCTGGTATGTCCAATCCTGTATGTGATTCCTATTTCAGCGTCACCACTTATTATCATCTATCAGAGTCGCAAAAGTATTCTCGAGGTTCTTCGAAGACCATGAGAGATATCAAAGCCCGGACATCTTTCACGGCCAAACATGCTGCTAGTGTCGACGGAAGAGACGGGAAAAATACGCACTGCGTGACTAGGCCGAGGAAAAGCGTCCATGGTGCCTTTCCCGTAGTCCTTCGGTCTCTGGTCTTCATTCTTCACAATGAGCATTATCGGAGTCCCCAGCGACAGCCCAAACTCCGTGCCACTATGTATCTTGACCAAGTCCTTCTCGTCTCGAGGTGTAGTTAGGGCGCTCTGTCCTGGTCTTCGTCGAGTGAGTTGGGGTTGAATATCAGCTTCCGTCAGCTCTAATCCCGGTGGACAGTTTTCGACGATGCATCCTACCGAGAGGCAATGGCTCTCTCCGTAACTGAGCAGGGATTAACTTTGCTGATGTAGAGGAGGGGCGTAAATTCTGGAGTATCCTATACTGACGTTGTGACCTAGCGCACAATTGAGCATCAGCATAGAACGAAATGGATATGCATATTCTGTAGGTCCATAGAAAGGCTCGATAACGGACATTGACAGACCCTAAAGTGCTTCCCAAACGTCGACATGATGCTGAAGTTGCACAAAGTGCGTGGAGATATAGGGGATCAGTGTGAGTAGTCTCAAGTCCTGCTCTACTTTACGAGCTATGATCCGGATCGAATGTGTCTGTGGCGCATACTTCGAAATGAGCGAGGTCGGCCCGTAAACTCCGTCTGTCTAACTCCGATATATCTCCGCCAAGACTTTTCCCACTATCCTATTCAGATTCGGGACTAGTTCGATTTGCAAGAAATGCCACAGCTTAGCACAACTTCTCAAGATCACAACAATAGCTCTTACGTGCACAATCGATCCGATAACCATCAACATTTTAAGATTATCTATCGCATGAGGCAGTGTTCAGGTTCCAACATCCCAGTTCTCAACCACAAGCTAAAGAACATGGAGAATGGCTTTTGTACGGAATCATTGGAGAGAAGACCGGTGTTAGTCAGCAGTCATTATCACGGTAGCAATTACTTCCTAACCGCGAGCCTACTCTATTACAATGCTTGCCGTTGAGTTAAGACATTGGCAAAGATTCCACTTGTGTTTGTATCAAATGATGTGACCCACTTATTTTTAGCATGAATGGAGCGGTTACCACAGATGATCCCTACTGCCGGATAATGCGTTGGCGCTTAACAGGCGAGCATGCTCTTGAGCTGTGATTGGCTATATCTAAGAGTGCCTATTGGTGGGGCGGAAGCACTAGTGAATCTACGAACGATGACCCTTGGTGGAGCTGAAGGCTGGGAATTGTAAAGCCACCGACGGGATAATGATAATGCCGAGACTTCAGGAGATGTCAACGATGCATGTTTGTTCTCCGTAGACCTGTGATGTCTTGTTGTTTCGCTTGTGAGACATGGTGCACATTGTATGCAAGCCAATGGGGAACTGTCGGAGAAGTGGAAGTGGGAGATCTCCATCATTTGGTAATGGCAAGGATCTGACATCTCCGCCAAAGCTTCGAGACTGCCGTTGGAGATTGGGCCCGAGGTTGACAACAAAATCTGGCCGCTGACCCACGTGAGGGAGGATGTCTTTAGTAGGGGTAAACATGTCTGTGGCCTGAAGCGTTGATTTGGTAGTCATAGAACGATTTAAGTGCCGATATCATTTCTTAGGCGAAATTCCGCATGCCTGTCCCGCCTTTCGAATCTTGATCTGTGCCTGGAATGCTTCCACTAGACCTGCCCTACCTGCCCTACCTCCCTCTCATGCAGGAGGCTTTCCTCCGCTCTGCATGACACTATGACACCTCCTATCTTCCTTTGATGTGAAGGCTGAACAGTGGTCAACCTTCGCTCACGGCCTGCCTGCCTCCCAAGACCACATTCAACCGCCGAGCATCTAGTCCTCACTACAATCATCTCAGAAGATATTCGGACCTCTATCGTACTTTTGTTCGAGCTTCTTCTCACCTTTATCGTTCCTGACGGCACTGAGATCCTCAATTGACGGATTCGGAAGGCTGTTATACACACTTGGGTACTTTGCTAACTCAACCAACCTCCGCCGAGCTTTTCTAGACAGTGTACAATATTGCTCACTCAAGTATACCAGTAAAGGGTCCAAGAGGTCCTATCGTCGTTAAGGCACTGTTGCTTTGCCAATCTACCTGTGTCCTACCACACCGCTGAACGCTCCCGGCCCTTCCTTGCTATGAGTTTTGAACAGCCGGTCTATAGGTTCGTCCCCCTTGCTTTCTGTTACTTGCATCGTCCATTACAGCTGACATACGGACAATACTAGCTTCAGCTACCCTGGCGATGAACCTCCAACCCCAACCAAAACCCCAACGTCCCCAAATTTCTTTTTGAACTCATTTCAAACACCCAAACAAGATACCAGATCCCATGGTCCATATTCACCCTGGAGTCCACCTTATGCGGCAGCTGGAAGTCCGGATCTCAAAACACCGACCCGTTTAAGCTTTGGTACATCCATAAAGAGCCTCACAAAGGCCTCGAAACCTTTGACTGGGACAGATCTCGAAGTTGAGCTAGCGTCTCATGTACACCATTTATCCCCCAACCCCAATCTGCCACTACCACCGGTAGAGCCATCTCGGCGGCTTTCATCCTCCCCAAATCCGTCTCTGACCTCTGACACCAAACGTCGACGACTCAAGAATACAGACCGGTCCATAACACCACTCAAGACTACATTTGAACAGGAAGCTGGTCACTCGATGAATTCTGCAGGGTCCATGCAGACTCCGCCACCCACTAGCACCTCGGCATCACGACGAAAGGCTCAACAAGCACAAGTTGCCAGGCTGGTAAAAGAGTCTGCGGAGAAAGGAAGGAGAATGTCGTTTCCAGGTGTAGCGAAGAGGGACAGCGGAGAAGCTTCCTTCCCTCATATTGAAGAGTCACCGAACAACTTTGCTTCTCTACAATTTTCACCAGACGGCTTCGAATTCCCTATGTCTGGGCCTGCTACGGCACCTGTATATCCGCAGCACAAGCTTTTCTGGAATCCCGACCAGAGTGGAGATTCCATGAACACTGATTTTCCAATGGATGACACCTTCACGGCGTTTGGAAACCAGAAAATCGTGGATCCCTTTGGGTCGAGTCATGTTGGTGGTGGGATATCGTTCCCAACTACACCAGCCTTCAACCTGCTTGGTACCAGCGCTGAGGATAATACACCCTACACGTCTTCAATTCAAGCAGAGTCTCCTACTGCTACCGCAACTTCATCCACAATGGTACGGAAGCCCTCTCATCGAAAGGTGGTCAATCCTAGTTTACTCTTCAGCTCTCCTGGACGTACTGCAGAGGCATCGAACATGCCTCCTACAAGCCAAGAGATACAGGACGATAATCTGCTGCCATACGCACATCAACTCCGTGATGCTCAAATGGAAATGGATTTGCAGGTCTCTAGGAAACCCAAGAGAAAGCGCGGGCCCGAGACGGATTCTCCAGCGGTCGAAGCGGCTCTACAGACACTACGTGATGATCATGTCGGCATCCAGCGTGATATTGCGGAAGACCTCCATACTTCACTGGCTAGCCGGCGACCATCCAGTCGGACTTCATCTGGACGTGCGAAGGGCAATTTAGTTGCTAGTCAGGTTTCCCTTCGTAAACAGCGCAGCAAAGGCCGGCTACATGGTGCTGAGAGTTCTTCGCAGCAGCAGAAACGTGCTTCCGTCACCTTCAGCATCGACGCCAATGGACGGGCTAAGACCGAAACTAAGATTCTACCAGCTGACACAAGTCAAAGAATGGAGGTGGACAGCGACGTGGAGAGTGACGGGTCTTCCTCTTCCTCGGACGACCAGATGAACATGAGCCAAACGCAGTCCTTTGTATATCCTCAAAAGCACAGGCAACCAAAGCTTGGCCGCTTTACCCACAATTCACAGTCACATTCTCAAAAGTCATCATACGCATCTACATTGGGCTCAGGTAGTAATGTCCGTACCGTATCAGAGTCTACAAGTCGGCGACCGTCGTCGAATCTGTTCATTCAGTCGAATCCACAGACAAATCATCCGAGACCGGCTTTCCACGGCGGCGCTGACGAAGAGATTGAAAGTGAAGCAGAGACAGTCATCGACTCCGAAGACGATAAAGGCGACGCCCAGTCTGCGCTCAAAAAGGTCCTCCAGTCTCGTCAGAAAAGTAGTGGCAAGCAATCAATGGGTCCTGGCACCAAGAACGTTTACGCTGCACCGTCACGCGGCTATCTACCTCAGAATGTCCCTCCAAACCCATACTACATGACCGACACACTCACGCCTACACGAGGATACAACGACCCATACAGCAACATATCGCCAACGACGATCACAGACCCTGATCTCGCAACCCCTAGCACAGGTCGTAGTAACATCAGCAACGACAGCGTGCGGTGCCTTTGTCAGACTAGCGAAGACGACGGTCAGCTCATGATCCAATGGTAAGCCTATCACCCTTCAACTAATCAAAACATACCCTAATATCCGCAGCGAGTCATGTAAAAAGTGGCAGCACGTAAGCTGTCTCGGTCTCCCCCTCGACCGACAAAAGCTGCCCGGCGTCCACCTCTGCATCTTCTGCACCGCCACTCCCAACGTCAGAGGCGGACGGATACGAGAGCCCACGAGGGCGGTATTCCCGCCCCCAAGCTCGCCATTGGCACACAAGTCTCATCGTTATCGATGAGCTCCTACGCCCATATAATCCCCTGAAAACCTCAACGACCAAGACCTCGAAGGATAATTCCCTATCCAACTGTATCAGCACAACACATATACCCATCAGTCCTGACCTGTCTACATCAGCGCTCTTCAATGCGAGCGAAAGATGGGATATCCCAGCTCCTCTGGATAGAACTTTTCGTCCTGTCACGTCACAATCAAATGTATCCAAAGCACACACATCCACACCATTGTAAATAGCCTTAGCCTAAACCAAACCAAATGACATAAATGAATGTACTTAATGCACATCCAGTTCATCTCTGGACAGCTACCCTTTCTCCTTCCTTCCACAATCCCTGCAACGTGCCTTATCTCAACTTATGGAATCAGCATATAACTCTCAAAGTAAAGTAGATTACAGAAGCTTAGCGCTAGTAACACAATTCTAACTTATCTGAAAATCAGAACAGAACAGTAGCCAAGACATGATAGATAAAGACTCGATCTATGTAACCACTTGAAATAAACTATGCCATAAATTACTCACACAATCCTAGGGACAAGCGACTCTTTTGTAGCTTTTCCATGCTTTTTGCAGGGGACGAGGGACTTGTCGTCATGAATTATTTATCTAAGATCTAATCTACTCTCCACTCTTGAATGAAACCGTGCCCAGCGTATCACCATCACCATCACCATCACCCTCTCCATCTCCGTGCAGAAGCAGTAGCTATTATGATTAGTGATACCGACGCTCACACTGACTAGACTAGTCCTCACACACAACCATTGCCAAATCTCTGTATTGAGCGTGTGCACTTCCATACCACTCAACGCAGCAGAGACTGGTCTCCATAGTGGAATGACCTTTGTACGTTCATGTCCATAATCTATACACCTATACCGCTCCTCACGCCGACGCTCGGGGTATCTATATCATCTAATCTATGTACTTCATGTCCCTTCACCCAAGGCTCCCTTATATAAGGTACCCGAACACCCAACGCCGGCGCCACGCTCGCTAGCTACCAATGCGATGCAATGCCCATCAACATAAGCTATCAACAACCCACAAGAACAACAACACCAGAAAAGACCGTTCACCCCCCCTCCTCACCCAACGCCTTGATACCCCCATGCGCCTCCCAATTATCCAACAGCCGACCCACCTCCTTGAACGAAACCGGCTTCGTCATAAACAGATCGACGCCGCTCGTAAACGCCTCCGTCTGATCCCTGCTCGACGCCAACCCCGTCAACGCGATGATCAGCGCCGGCGTCGGTTTCTGTTCGTCGGTGGTGGCGTTGTGGGCACGAGCGTCTTCGATGTCGCGGATGGCGCGGGTGGCTTCGAAGCCGTTCATGACCGGCATTGATATATCTATAGAAGAAAGGAGGCAGAGTCAGCAAGAGCAGATGAATGGGTTCAATGACTATCACGGAATGCTCACCCATGAAGATGATGTCGTAGCCCAGCTCATGGGCTTCGGCGGCTTGTACCGCTGACTGTCCATCCTCGGCCGAGTCCACGAGCTTGTACTTGCGTTTCCGCATGTATGTTTCCAATAGTCGGAGGTTGATCTTATTGTCATCCACGAGCAGCAACCTTGGCGGTCGCTTCTCCCGGTCTACCCGATGAGCGAGGTCTTCCTCTTCTGGAATGTCTCCATTCTGAAAAGTTTTATTGTACGCCGTGAGGCTGGCGTTTATGTCACTCTTCAGAGGCACGTCCCTATGTGCAGATTTGAACTCATTGGGCGGTTTGACGGGGAAAATCGTCGATTCATCATAGTTTGAAGAGTATGAGAATGTAGATTTGGGGCTCGGCTCTGTTATTCGCGAGACCAAGGCCGGGCGTCCCGACTCTCGTCGTAAAAGATCATGCTTGGACAAGACCGTCTCTGTTTTCCTTTGACCTTCCGAGGACTGATGCTCTCCGCTCTCTTCGTTCATTTCGACACTATTCTGAAGAGGAAAGGGGAAGGATGGGTCATCAGTCACCGCTAGGTCACAAGTGGCATTAGATGAGAACTGATCAACGGCTACCTGAGGATTCTCCGACTTGCTTGTAGTACTGATGCCATTGGTCCCAAGTGTATTCCGTTCCAGATCATTCTCAAGCGTTAGACTTTCCAGCTCTGGTATCACAGTCCCTGTTTCCGACTCCATAGGGCTGGTTCCATCCGCGAAAACTATTGGTGGTGCCAGACCAGCGTTGAAGCTCCTTGCCCGTTCCAGACATATCCTCACAGCTTTTGCAAGCTTGAGTGGCCCAACAGGTTTAGAGACGAACTCCGTAACGACTTGCAGACGATGACGAGCAGCTGCATCCATACGAGAGGCGTTGGTACAGAGTATGACAGCTGGTGGACTAGCAATGCCGTCATGCTGTAGTTTAGACAGCTCCTTTTCATCAATCACAATAAGGTCGGCTTGGCTATAGCCTGAGGGTTCCCAGATGATGTTAAGCCCGAACCAATCTTCAATACAGCCTCTGAGTACAACACCTGAGTTTGAGTCATCGAAGCCAGGAAGCGCCACCGTCGTGTGCTTAAACTCTGCCCGCAGGCTGCTGATTGTGTCGTCAGTGGAAACGTCAGTCGTTGTACTGCTTGGTGTCGATACTGGGGTGGCAGTCCCAGGGAGACGGGCCAATGGCAGCCGAACAGTGACTTGCGTCCCCTTACCAACCTCGCTCTGGACATCAATGGTACCACAAAGCATGGTAATAATGGACTTGACGATCGAGAGCCCCAGGCCTGTGCCGCTGGCCAAAGCATCCTCTTGACAGAAGGCTGAGGATGATTAGCGGATTCTGCTAGTGAGGTCAGACAGCAGACATACGGTTGAACAAGCGCGTCCGAATAAACTCGCTCGATATTCCCTTGCCTGTATCTGTCACTTTGATCTCTAAGGTTCTCTCCTCTGCCGCCGATTCTTGGGCTCCCTCCGAAGGATCCAAAGACAGTCTAATAACAATTGAACCTTTCTCAGTGTATTTGAGGGCATTACCGAATATATTCATAATGACCTGCAGCCGTTAGTTCGCGGAGCATGTCAACATTAGGCTCACGCACCCTTTTGAGTGCACCAGGCTGTGTGGTGAATACGTAATTCTCGTGAGCAATGTCTATTATGACCTCTACCTCCTTCGCCTGACCGACCTTTCGACGAGGTTGATTGCCAATGCCACGATCCACGGCTTCGGCCTTGGCTGCATTGGAGAAGTCTGATACTTCATTTGAGCTAATGTCCTGATATATCTGACCAGCATATACACCTTCTACCACCTCTTCTGTGATGGCGGCTACGTCTATTATTGCATAGATATTCATCATGGGAGGGGCATCTTTATCGTTGGGACGCCGGTTTGCCGGTCCACGGTGTCTCGAACCAGGCTTACGAACATTGTGCCAATTCCTTTCAAAGGAGTTGATTTTGCTGTAGTCGAGAATATGGTTGATGGTATCTAGCAGAGTTCGGCCGCATGACGAAATCGTGTCTACCAGGCTGCTTTGAAACGCATCCGCCTCAGTGTCAGCAAGGAACTCTGCGCTAGCAAGTATACCTGTCTGCTGCGTTAGAAGATTCTATGTGTACTCAAGCCGGGACATGTTAGAGAGTTACCATGTAGTGGAGACCGAAACTCATGGGATATGGAACCAATAAAATCAGCCTTCTGCCGATCGGCGGCAACGGATGCAAGACGGGACACTTCTGCCATAACGCTGTTTCCAAGAGCAAGGAGATAACTGAGCTCTGTTTCCCTTGTAAAGATCTGACGATTCGACGTGGTCCAGACGAACCCTCCAGTGAACCTGCTATTGTCAAATTCGCAACAAAATGTAACACACAGTAGACACCCACCAACGAGAGGAGCCAGCGTCCCACAGCCCAGCAAAAAGCAGTTGACGAACTCCTGGGAAATGTTTTTGTAGCAGCATTGCCTCGATTTGCTTTCTGTTAGCGCGGCTTTGCTTGCTGCTCTCCGAGCTTTTGGGATCTCTCGGTGATAGGGAGTCTTCTTCAGAGGACGATAGATTGCCGTCTTGATCGAAAGTCCACATCTTTCCACGAGGGTACCTAACAAGCAAGCTGTGTATTAGGCTTTCATCCAATGGTGTGAAAGATTTGATGTTCGCAGTCCTGGATTCATCTCCCACTCCTAGCTCTGCTTCGACTGTCGAGTAGCTGACGATTTCAGCGGGTCTTTGGGATCTGCGCGCATTAGAAGTGGGATTGTCCATTCGTAGTCTCGATGTTGTATCGAAGAAAACAACGCCTCCATGCTCCCGTAGATCTAAAGACTCGCAAAGAAGATTTGCTGCTCGTGCAAAGGTCATGCGATGGTCCGTGTCTAAATTCCTAGGGGCCTTGCTAGAATCAGAATCATCTTGAGATGTGTCAGGTTCGCTAGGGGATGCACCAATATCTATTTCGAATCTGTAAGCACTCATTGATGGCAAAGCTACGAAGAATAGCCTACCTGAACGGCGTCGTCGTGCAAGCGACATGGAGTCTCTGATACCTGCAGCATATGAGCCCCTCATGGACCGGCTCCCACTATCAGACCTCTTCTCATGGGGTGATCTCTCGGCGTTGTTCGCGGTCTTTTTGCCAATACGTCTATTGTCCTGACCCACTTCGTCAGGACCTAGCCTGCTTCTTCCTTCGACAAAAGCGTTCATAGCAAGTGACAACTTCATTACTTTCTTTCGCTCTTCAGCCTCGGCCGCCGTCTCCATGTGGATCATGATTGTTTGCGCTATGGTACCAAGAAATTGCTCTTGGTCAGACGTCAACGAATCCCGCACCACATCATCGATTATAAACAACGAGCCGATATTGATACCCTTTTTGGTAGTGAGTGGGGTACCCGCGTAAAACTTGAAGTATGGCGGTCCGGCGACAAAGGGGAGTTGATTGAAGCGCTCGTCTTTGGAAAGATCCTGGACTGTGAAGCATGGGTGCCGGCTTAAAGAGGGCGGCAGTTCGATGGTCTTCTCGCAGAGTCTCCCGGACTTCTCAACCGTCCCACAGCCAAACCAGAGTCCATCGCCCTCGACTTCCGATTTGTTGCTGTTCACTAGGTCCAAAGTCTTGGTAGATTCAGCGATGAAGTACTGGTTCTCTCGATCTATGACACTGGTAAGAAGTATCAGCCATGATTGAGCAGTAATAGTACACGGAGGCGGCTCACCTAATCATCGCCCTTTTCGAATGTAGTCGAAGCGCACATAGCTGAGCCAAAGCAGTCAGGGTCGTGTTTGGCGAAGAGGCTTCATGGGCGCAGAGGGTGGAAGAGGTAGGCTCTGGGGGTTGGAAATAGCGGTAGAGCTCATGTTCCCGGGCGTTGTCGGCTCTTGAAGGAGGTTTTCGAAGATCTGCCGCCGCCGGCATCGTTTTGATAGTGAACGAGAGGACCTCAAACGCGTATAAAGGCAATCCAGTGCACTCAGCATTTCGCCCAAAGCTCCTTCTGCTTCCAGATGCTGTTGCTCATTATGCAGCCTTACGACGACGATGATCGGTCACACGGAGATTTTCCAACACGCAAAAGGTCTTATCCAGCCGTTTATTGCCCACGTTGAAGCCGCAATTGACTCAAGTCCAAGCAGCGCGAGTGAAATGCGAAAGTTGATTACCGCTGAATGATGCGTTCGCCAAGATTTTTCTAACTCCGATTCGCCCCCATGACGCGACTTGAGGTACAACGCTTACTCAGCACGCTCTGATTCGATCCAATGACTAAGCAATCTCCGACTAAAACACCGGAGTCTGATAGGTGCATTAGCGAATACTGGACATCACCATTTGATGAGATGCGCTGGCAGGGGGCTGTTGCTACAGCAGAATACCATTGAAAAGGAGTATCAGACGCCTATTACCTGTGTACTTCTATTCGCTATTCCTACAAATTGTGCAGCGCCGCGTTCTTTATGAAGGAGGTCAAGATAAGCTTCTAATAGCGCGCCTGTCAAGAAGCCGCTTGACCATCCAAAGTTAGCTTGATGACCTGTGATTGGGTAGAGAACAGCAGCGTTCCCCAATCGCTTGCCCAATATCAGAACCTTGCTAACACCCTCCACAACATCGAAAATGGCATCAAACCCTCAATCGACTGTCTCTCTCCCGTTCTCTACGCGCGCTGAAGATCCTTCAGCTCCATGCCTTACAACATACCTCCTCAGCCTCATCTCCATCAAGCGCTCCAATCTTTGTGTCTCCGCTGATGTCCACCGGACATATGAGCTTCTCGAATTAGCGGAAGAGATTGGAGATTATATATGCGTACTTAAGACTCATGCGGACATCATTGACGACTTCTCTGAAAGGACAATCAAGAAGTTACAAGAGATCGCAAGGCGCAAAAGCTTTCTGCTGTTTGAGGATCGGAAATTTGGAGACATTGGAAGTCAGTCTACCCTACAACTACACCTCTCCACTCAGGGCCAATTTTCCATAAATACGTATGGCTAACATATCTTATGCGCACAGACACCGTCCAATCCCAATACACCCGCGGTCCACTCGCAATAGCAACATGGGCACATCTAACCAACGCCCACCTCCTCCCTGGTCCCTCCATAGTCCCCGCCCTACATACTGCCGCGCAACAAACCCTCCTCTCCCTCAACCAAACCATGGAAACAACGATCACAGCGGGCACACCTCGTACAAGCCTTGACAGCACGCAAGACCCCACCGAATCATCGATCAGCACCATCGAGTCTACATCTCCCAACGAACCTGCTACAAGCTCCGAACGCTCTCCGTCATCGGGAAGCTCAGTGACACCGCCCATGTTTGAACACACACGACGGACGGGACGCAAGGGGTCCGAAACAACCGCTACCACAACCATCTCTCAAACCTTCGAATCCGCCATACCGCGGAGACCTGCGAATCTCATAAAATTGCTCTCGCGAGGTGAAGATGAACCCCAGGACAGGGCAACAGCACTGGAAGAGCTAGGCCCACCACCACACGCCCGTGGTCTACTGCTCCTGGCTGAGATGAGCTCCGAGGGTAATCTCATGACACCAGAGTACACCGAAACCTGCATATCCACGGCGCGATCGAATAAGGATTTCGTCCTCGGTTTCGTCGCCCAGAGATCTCTCAATCAGGACCCTGAGGATGCTTTTTTGAGCTTCGCGCCCGGCATCAGCTTACCTGCAGAAGGGCAAGCACATGGTATCAAGAGCGATGGGAAGGGACAGAAGTGGAGAGGCCCGGATGGAGTGATCGGACGGGATGGCGTAGATATCGTTATCGTTGGACGAGGGATACTAGGGGCTGAGGATCGAGCGAAGGAGGCCGAGAGATATAGGAAAGCTAGTTGGGAGGCTTATGAGGGGAGGATTGGGAGGAAATAAACGTCCGAGCGAGCTATCGCGGCGATATACTTACATGTACAAAGGGCTGGTCTGGTGGTCCTCGTTCGTCAGTACGACATATCATGACGAAAAGGCCCAGTATCTATCATTTCTGTACTTCAGAAGCTCCGGAGTGATGCGGATACCATGTACACTTGTCTTAGCTTCAACTAGCAAGCTTATCAACGCTCACATTACATAGCATTCTAAATCCAACTTTCATTGTCCACAGATTCAAACCACTCTAACCCCCCTCCTGCGTGCACAACCAAAGCACAACAACAGCACAACAACAGGAGTACATCCTTTCTTATAATCAGGTATTGCACCATAATAACAACAGCACAACAACAGGAGCACAGCCTTTCATATGATTAGGTATTGCACCGTAATCACCACAGTAAATTGCCAAAATAAAACCACATTTTTCCTGGGAAAATTGCAAAAATGCCACACCCAAAGTATAAGCAAACTATACTCGCATGGGGGAGGACTAAAGGCCCCCTGATTACCAGGGCATAGGCCCTTTGATGCCATACACACATAGGCCCCACACAATAACCCCCAGTAAAGCAGCTCCCGGATATCAGTCCGCAGCACAACAGCCCCCGCATGTCAATCCGCAGCACATCAGCCCGGCGCCCAGAATAATAGCCCCCGATTACCATCCCCCAAGCATCACTCCTTAACGGGTATAAATAAGGCCCGTAGACCCATCAACGTCGCCATCAATTCTCAAAATTTAACGTATTAGGAGTGACTAACGACGGCTTAGGAGACCTATCCTGGAGTATAGGCAGCTCAGCCTCGTACTTGGGGGTAGAGGTATGCAAGTGTGGTATTTTGACGATTTTCCCAAGAAAGGTGTGGTATTGTAATGATTTACCGTAATTAACGTCGGTAATATCCTCATCACAACCATCCATCGTACAAAACATACCCAACCTAAAGGGCAATGTCAAGATAAAAGTAAACGTCGCACAAACCTCCTATCCCTACCGCTCTATCAAGTAAAGTCCCTCGTCTCGTCTCGCCTCCGTCTCTTGCCTTCCTTCGCCTCTGCCGCACACGTCCATACCTCACGTTCCCTAGCAACAAGCTCGTAGATATCTACATCCAGCAGCATGAGTTGGGAAAGCGGCGTGAAGTCAAGCGCCCGCTTACGGCTTTGTTGTGGCGGCATGAGAGGGAGAGTGGGCGTCTTTAGCGAGGATGTAGGCTCGTTACTGACATGTTCTGGCATGTCATCGCTCATATCGTTGCTCATATCCTTGAGAGTTGCGGTGGGAGGAGTGGGCGTTGTAGCTACTGTTGACGATCTCGGTGGAGGGTTCTCCGTCGTATCGAAGCTGTTCCCGATCCTGTCAGACCCTGCTGCCTTAGTAATAGCGTGTACCCTCCGCCCCGTATTCTGGCTCACAACTCCATCGGTAGCTTTCGAGCTCGTCTCCTTCAATGTCCCGGCAGCAGCGCTTGACGTGTTCAATTGGCTTTCTGGGGTCTCTCGGCCGATCGGGCCGCGATTGGGTTTGCGATGCAGTGCCGTCCTCGAGCTGTTCGGAATGTTGGCAGGCGATTTCGGATTGACTGCTGAAGTAGACACCTTGGAAACACCATGTCGACGACCCTTAGCGTTCCTGGGATTGAGCTCATTGTCAGGGCTGTTCCATATAGCTAATTCAGCTACAGTGTAGTCCGACATACTGGCGCCGCCAATGTGGTATTGGTTCTGATTCACCAAAGTGGGTGCCACAGTTCCGTTATGTGCAATGAGATTGCTGACGAAACCAAGTACTTCACGAAGCCATTTCCCTCGCACGTCGGCAGCCTTCATGACGGTTCCGATAGAAACACCGTTGGGGAACGTATAACTGATGGATCTAGTCTCTTCGTTGAGGTACCAAGACTCGCCATCCGCACCTACCAACAGGTCACAAGGCTGTACTTGTACCGATTTAGGACAGTGAAGCCTGAAATCGTCGCCATCAAGCCGAGACTGGTCTACGAGCTTCACTGCTTTCCACAACTCTAGCCCATAATGATATGGTGTAGGGGGGCGAAAGTAGCCAGGGCAATCGTTACAATAACTTTCGTCCACAAGGATCCAGTTCGCCATTGCGAATAAAGCCTGGAATCGGGGATCATACCCCGCTTGATTGTTGCGTCCATCTGGATCACTCATCCGATGGAACAAGGCTTCCACGCAGTGGAGGCAAAACCACTCCTGGCCTCCTTGCCCAAGACCACGCTTACCTCGGGGACCCTTGGGCGCCCTCGTGAGCTGGCTGGCGAGACTTTCCGGTGTCCGTGCAAGCGTACCGTATTTGTTGTACGCTCGTTCAAGACTCAGCATGAAGTCGCCTGGTGGCACAATGCCTTTTCCTTGTAAGCACCCAGCCATACGACAGAAGCATGGGCCGTTTCCTCTGATAGTTTCTGGTACTATCTGTAAAAGGAGTCGATAGTCCTCTGTACTTGATCAGCAAGGGTCACCAAGCACAGTGGCTCAAAGGGTTGTGACCATTCTCGAGTGCATCGACCATCTTCCTATACTGCGCTGCTTGCTCGTCCCCTTGTCTCTTCGACGTAGCGTTACCTCCCTTGGCCATGACGAAGATCAACGCGTCTCAGGCTATGGCAGACAGCTCTCGCGTTGCTTCAGGAATCGGTGATGGTAAGGCTTTAATCTTGCGAGAGCTAGCAAAGTAGACGTGCAAGAAGTTTTTGTGATGGCGCTGAAGACTTTTCGAGAGTGTTGAGTTGCGGTGTAGGTACGCTTTGAGTAGAGGGGTAGTATGCCAGACACGGCTACATGCCCAAGATTGTCAACACAGTGTATAAAGGTCACTTTGTCACGAAGATTTTTCTCATCTACAACTGAGACGCGTACCGAGACCAGATCAACAGGACAAGTGAGTGCAGGAGTTGAACATCCAAACCTTTGAACCAATTTTGAGATAATCTGAGTTAGCAAAAAGAATTGCATATCGGATGGGAGGGGGAATCGAACCCCCGACTCTCCTTACGGGTGCCGCTATCACGCCGGATAGCGGCCCTTGTACAAGGAAGAATGGTGTTTTAACGGACTGTCTCCTCCTGCTTCCTCGAAACTGGTGAGCCGCAGCGCATACTATTGAACCATGATAACCCATCCGCTAAATTTGGAATTAAAAGTTCATATAATGTAAAGTGAATCAATGTTGGCAGAAAGCACCTTGGGTTCCTCGTGGCTAACCCGATTCCTCAAGTAACATACGCATTTTCCACACCTATCGCCTAATTTTGGGTCCGGATGAGAGGTGCGAATTCAAGATGATAGCCAAGAGTACTCTCAGACGCTCATTATGTATTTACTCTTTTCACGTAACAAATGTTGAGATTGTGACGGTGGGTGATGACAAAGGAAACGTACCCATCTACGATATTAAATCAACGAGAAGAGGCCAACACACATGCCACAAATACACCAGTTCCTCCGTTAGCGCAGAGAAAGCCATCACTGGCCTCAAAGCTGGTTGACACTTGGGCCTGCACGACTTTACGGCTTCTTCGTGACATGGAGACATTTGTTGAGGACCTCGAACCATAAAGACAGTTCTTGATTTCATGCCGATGGTAAGTTGCAACATGGCCGGCTTGAATTGGACAGTTATATGCAGGGATCTCTATCAAGAGGTGAATGAATGGGTGCCGTTACGGAGAGGAATCAGTGAAGTGCGGTTGGATTCACACTGATTTTTTGGCTTTCTCCGAGCCGCGCGCTAGCCCTAGCTATCGAGCCCTTTCAGTCACATACTCATGATAGAATACAGATCGATCAATCACTACTGAAGTTCTATGGGGAGCGTTGTATTCCGAATGAAAAGTTCTAGGGGGTTCTTCGATTCAGGCTACGATGTCCTATTCAATGATTATCCTACAGGAATGACATTGTAAGATATTACGGATCCTGCTTGGAAATCCTATAGACCCTCTATTCTCCTCATAGGGTAATTCTGTTTATTCAAGGGTTTTCTCCTGGATAAAATGGATCGCCCGTCGTGTGTTCAATTTGGCTCCTACCATACCTACTAGCCCTTTAACCATCGCATTATTCTGTATCGTGATGCATTTCGGGAGTCTTGGATGTTTGCTTCCTAATAGTCTCGAGGGTCTCAAACTCATCGACCAGGCGATTTAGGGTGCTGCTATCAGTAGAATATATGCCACGGATACATCACCATCGTCGAAGCATGACCTTCATTTTAAAGTGAATTGATACCAAGATAATATGTCTACATGAGGTAGATGGGCTACTACTTGCATCACATCTCTAGAAGCCGTTCATCAGCTCAAGTAGTGGACTGGAGTTTTGGCTGAGTGTGAGCGATTGAGGTTTGAGTGGTGAAAGAAAGCAGTTGCTGTATTGTTTGGACTAGCAACTGGAGCCGATGATTCATTTGGCTTAGCGTGGCTGACCTTGCCACTCCATCTCAGCTCCAGATTAGTGATTACTGTACAGCCTCAATGGTGCTAATGGGGGCCTGATTTGTCAGTCTCCCTCCTTTCCATTTCCTCAGGCTCTCCATCTATACTGTACCAACCAACATTCGTTATCATGCCTGGCCGCCCGCTCCCTACGATCCCGACTCACGATGTCGCTTCCCACAACACCGAGGAATCCTGCTATGTCACGATTGGCACCAATGTCTACGATATCACTTCATTTGTCGAGGATCACCCAGGAGGAGGAGATCTGATACTTGGCTATGGAGGGAAAGATGTCACCGATATAATGCGCGATGAAGGTTCACACTCTCACAGTGAATTCGCTTACGAAACTCTCGGGGAATACCTCATTGGCTTTGTCGCCAACGAAAAGGTGATAAAAGCTGTGGTTGAGCACGATAAGCCGGAAGACATTCTCCCCCTTCTCCCAAACGCGAATGGACTGGCAGCATTGAAGGCGAGCGGTGTGGAAGGGGAGCTTGCGCAGAACAAGCCCGTCTTCGCCGCCACTGGCATGTCCGGCGTGGAAGACTTGATGAAAGAGACGGATCTCAACGATGACTACAAAGTCAACAAGTTCATTGACTTGAACAGGCCTCTCCTGATGCAGGTTTGGAATGGAGGCTTCAGCAAAGACTTCTACCTCGAGCAAGTACACAGACCGCGGCGTTACAAGGGTGGAGCCTCGGCACCGTTGTTCGGCAACTTCCTTGAGCCATTGAGCAAGACGGCGTGGTATGTCATACCGATCGTCTGGCTGCCACCGGTCGCCTTTGGAACCTACCTCGCATACACTGGCCTTTCGTCCATCTTTCAAACCGCGGCCTACTGGTCAATCGGTCTATTCCTATGGACGCTTGTGGAATATGGGCTACACAGAGGACTGTTTCACGTGGATGGGTAAGCGATGCTTGCAAGTGTCCGACCAGACAGATCGCTAACGAACCCAAGCTACCTCCCAGACAATCGAGTAGGCATCACGGCCCATTTTCTCCTCCACGGCATCCACCACTACCTTCCCATGGACAGATATCGCCTAGTAATGCCACCAACCCTCTTCATCGCCCTCGCCACCCCCTTCTACAAGCTTGCGCACACGGTCTTCTTCTACGACTGGTATGCGGCCATCGCCGTCTTCTGCGGAGGGATCTTCGGATACATCTGCTACGACTTGACCCACTACTTCCTACATCACAAGCAGTGAGTCTCGAACATATTATAACACCAGCCATAAAAATCACAGCTCATGAGGCCCACAGACTCCCATCCTACTACCGCCAACTCAAACACTACCACCTCCAGCACCACTACTCCGACTACACCAACGGCTTCGGCGTCACCAGCAGATTCTGGGACAGGGTATTCGGCACCGAACTCGAAGTCAAAGCTGCCAAAGCCGCTTAACCTTACCCATCGCCAGATAATTACTAGACTGTTCCACCACACTACAGGATTCGAAGATTGTCGTGAGCATATCTCGGGGGCGTTTGAGCGAGCATTGGTTAGTTGCCTGATCTCCTGTATGTAGTCGTATAGACCTTGCTTGATTGAATGTACACATACCGTACCCTCATCCTTAAACCTATGCCATCTGCTACGGCTATACTTGTAAGCTGCGTTGGCGCGAGCGTACAGATGCTCCTTATGTTCACTATTATAGCGACGCAAAGCTGGTAGAAGAAAGCCAAGTGGCTACCAACCTTTCACGAAATCCTTACTACCTCCCCCAATACGATCCTCCCTCAGTTCCAACCCCATTACTACCTACTGCCTACAACACACAACGAATTCCTTCCATAACCCACCTAATCCCTCATACAGCACCTCCTCCCAAAACCCCTTCTCTCCATTCCCTACACCATATCCTCTCTATCAACTATCAACGGCAGCTGGTACTTCATGATTACTTTGCGTTGGAGCACGATGTAGCAAGTTTCTCGCTATGAAAGTCTCCAGAAAGCAGCCACTTGTGCAGAGACGAGACAGTGGTACTCGCGTCTTACCAACTGACATACATTGAGTAGCAGAGATTTCCACGGTACAGAACTTACACCGTGACACTTGACGGAACCAGATCGCAGGATAGGCAGCGAATACATCCACCTCCTCTCAAACACGATCAAACGTGATCGCAAACGCAGCAGCCGGTTTCCAAGGCGTCGCGACTCCCATCTCTCCACGCGCAATCTCCCTCGCTCCGAAAGCGCCAACGTAAACACGCCAATGATCCAGCATCAGGAAGACTTGATTCCTCGTGATCTCGGCTTCGGTGGCAAAGACCATGTAGAGCGTGACGATACCACTGTGGAAAGCGAACGGATGGTTGGGGCGGAGTGGTGGCCGGTCTTTGCGAATGAGCTCTTCTTGAATGCTGATGGTAGATGCTATGACGGATTTTGTGAGGGTGGAGTTGGAGACGTGGCGACCGTATTCTTCGAATTTGGTCAGGATTGGGTAATCGGGATAGGTCCAGGGAGTGGGGGGCCAGTCGCCGCGGGGGAGAGGGTTCGCAGCTATCAGAGAAGCTGGTGATGATGGTGATGTCGATGGAGAAATGGTTGGAAGATGGAGGATGGAGGCGTTGTTTCGGATGGAAAGTGCAGTAGAGATGCGAAAGATGGCGCAAGAGATAACAAAGAAGAAGAAATGCATCTTGTCAACTCATGCCAGGTAGTAGCATGCAGATGGCTCCTTCTACCAACGAAATGAATAGCTTACGAATGGAATAACGGGCACCCTCATAGAGTCATCCGTGATAGCGCTCGCGGATCTGACAAACCGTTTTACCCAGCAGCTTGTGCGCACATGCAGAACTCTGAGTTCCCAGTTGTTGCTCAAGGTTTTGTTCGATAATTTTGCATTGACCAATCTTAATTGTCGGGTGTCCGACCGCGGACCATCCGGTACTGCAGGCAGCTGACACCAGAAATCACCGCAGATTCGAGTTCAGAAGATGTGGGCCATGCAAGCACCTTTCGCTGAGAGTAGTCCAAGCCTTGTTGCTGTGACATGTCCACGTTCAATTGCAAAGGTACTATCAGGCTTCTTGAACAGGACCTGGAACGCGCCGAGAGTCAACCCTGGCTTGGAATTTTCAACTTGGGCATTGGTTATTTCTACCAGCGTCAGCGTCTTGTCGGCATAGAAGATCTCCAGGGGTGCAAGGGCATCAGAAACCATGTTCCCTCTCCGCAATTGTCGATGCGTAAAACCGATAGAGAGATCAATGATCCTGGCTGAATAATCTGGAGCTTTTGCGTCAACGATATGCCGAGGAAGTACTCCCTGAGGGCTTTGACTCATGCAACTACCTCGGATCTCAAGCTCTCGTCAAGTCGTCTTCATCTCGTCCACACCGATTGAACTTGATCTGGTAGCCGTCTTGAAAAGACATCCACGGCAAAGGAGGCCAGTCGCCAAGAAGACTAGTGTTTGAAATGGCAGGCTTTGTTGTGACAATTTCGATGGCAATCGTAAGACGGAAACATTGCATGTACTAGAGTAAAAAACAATGACGACAATTATGACAATGAAGCAAACCGAACAGCGATTTGCAGCCTACATGCATAGACCGTGCACGAGATGAGGAGGGACCCGCTCTTGGGGGAATGCAGAACATATGTATACAATGCGCTTCAACACTAGTAGCGACCCATACTCTGATCTCCTGATGCGAGGGACATGATAGCCGATACGCTCGTACAGCGTCCGTGAAACCCTTCCTTGTATGTCTTCGAGTTTTCTCATTCAGCTTATCGTCAACTACATGCCACTGGCATAATATAGCTGGCCAAGCGCCGTGTTCCCGCACTGACCGCTGTTGGAAATATTCTGAAAGTATGACTGGTGTGTACTGAAATGAGATAGCATGCTCGGCAAAAGAATTCACGACCAGCTTATTGAGAGTCAGATGAAAGTACGAAGGAAATCCAGAGTCTAAATGAGAAGGACTGAGTTTATTTGATTCCTTGGCCTTTCTAGCCTGATTTGGTCTTAGCGCACCTCGGCAGTAAACAAGCATCACGTCTCCCAACACCTCGACCTTTGCGCCGCGCAGCACTCCTCACTCACCAGCAGAATGACAGACCCAACCCGACAATCAGACGCGCTACTCACCGAGCACTTCCAATACACACCACTGGTACGCCGGCTTGATCCCCTCCGCATTCACAACACCCACTGAACGTTCTTCTAGTCACTAATCGACGACATCATCAATGCAGTAAACACCATCATCTACCAAGCCATCGAGGCTCTCGAAAACGGTCTGCTGCAAATACCGCCCAAGTCCCTCGGCTTCGGACGCGACCACACTTCTTCTGCACTTTCCATACAAGATGGAAATGGCAATAGCGAATACCCCGAGGCGAGCGCTGAGATCGAAAACGGCGTGCATCAGCTCGAGACGCTGCTGGAATCTACTGTCGATAAAGCGTTCGATCAGTTTGAGATATACACTCTGCGAAACATCCTGACGATCCCGGATAACCTCGCGCCGTGGATGCGATTGGGTCATTACGAGGTGCGAGCTCCCTCTCCACCCATCAGCCCAGTGATTCTGGTGTCATGACCACTATGCTAAAATCAACCACAGAACCTCGAACTCCCAATCCCACCCTCATCACCAACCCCCGAATCCATCCTCCTCCTCCGGCGCCAACTGCAGGAAACCAAAAAACTAAACCAAGCCCTCCACTCGACCCATACCCGCAACGCAACCCTCATAACCCAACTCAACACCCTCCTCTCCCCATCCCCCTTTGCCTCCACCCACACCACCTCCCTCGCCTTCCTAACCTCCCCCACAACCCCCGCCTTGCAAACCCTCAACCTCTCCTTCACCCCCTCATCGAAAGATATCACACCACTAACCACAAATGCGCAATTCGCCACCAGCCAATTACCCGCGCTGCGAGAGCTGGTAGCGCGGTTGAGACCGAAGTTGCGGGAGCTTAGGGAGGGGGCTGGAGGTGGTGTTGTGGATCGGGATAGCAGGAGGGAGGAGCGGAGGAGGTATATTGAGAAGGGGGCTAGGAGGGTTGTTGGGAAGGGGGGTGGTGGGGGCGAGGAGGTGGGTGGGGAGAGGAGAGGGAAGGAGGAGGTGGAGGGGTTGGAGGGGGTTGTTAGGGAGATGGAGAGGGGGGAGGGGATGGAGGGATAGGATGGATATCAAGTCTTTTGGTTGAACTGGCGGGCTGGGCCTATATCATGGTGGTGGCTCCACTGATCTTCTTGCTACTTCGAACCATTGTTGCATTACGGCTCTCTAGTCCTTCTCCGCTTTCTAGGCTTGTTCTCACCGAGATCCTCAGCTAGATCCCCAGGTATCCGAGACGCCTTCAATCCGTCCACCTCAACCACCTCCCCGACCTTCCCTACCTTTACAACCGTGCCTCCCACATCACCCTTCCTCAACCCCTTCCAAATCCGTTTGTCCCCTTCCTTCGCAACTTCATCAGCCCCAGGCCTCACAACAACCATATCCAGCGTCCCTTCCTCCAACACCTCCTTCGTTCGCGACCAAGGCACACCAAATTTCCCACTGTTGATCCTTACAGCCCTGCATTGCCCCAATCCGAGTTCAGGTTTCTCGGCTCTCAATGCATCGAGTTGCGAAGCGAGATCGTCCAATGCAGCTCTAGTGCTCTTGAGTATGGTATCAGGCGAGTCGACGTTCTTGCCATAGCCATGTGAGGTGAAGAGGCATGCTACGTAGCGGTCGTCCTGGCATGATGGTTTCTTACCGTCATCGCCATAGGAGTGAGGCGGTATCAGGAGAGTGGTTCCGACGATCGATGTTGTTTTCGTGGATAGGCAGTGAGAGCGGTACTGTTTGTAGGCTTTTGGGAACTTGTGAGACGTAAGTATATGGGGACAAAATCCACGACGAATTCGAGGGGAACATACGCGCTTTTTGAAAGCGAGAGCTACACCGCTTCCCCATACGCCTTTAGCGTTGCAGGCATCTGTTGTGTGTCAAATGATATCCCAAACATCGAGGAGGAGAATTGACGTACGAATCAATATGCTGTTAGGTGGGCTGTCGAAGATGTCGCCAACCTCCTCTGTGATGATTGCCATCGTGTATGCGATGGAAGCAGCAAGAGGGCGAAAAGATGAGGGGTCTTAGTCTTGGCCTACCATCAGGGAGATGATAGTTATAAGGGTAACGTTGCCCAAATAGTTGACAATTCCGTGACTGTCACTGCTGAAATTGGCCCGCAATTGGTGGACAGAGTGGAAGGAGTCAGACGTCGTGTATAAGAAACTTCATCAACAGCCCGATATACAAGTAGTCCGTTTTTGGTAAGTTCGAAATGATGCGGGTTTCAAAACCTCGAAGTGACGAAAATAAGTCCCCTTTATCGTGACTGCTGAGTATAGTTCCTCCCTCGCAACAATGAAGTTGAATGTTCATTGCCATGAAGCCATTCCTCACGGTCTTTTGCCCAATGAGAACCTAAGCATCGGAGCGAACATGGTTGATACGCGGGAAAGCCCAATTATGAGGGCCCAGGGATTCAGGTTTCCGCAGAGATGAATTGTGGAAAGCTATACGAGGGTGAAGAAGTATTGTAGGACTGAATGAGTAACCATCTGCCTACGGATTGGAAGGAAGAATCCTAGCTCAGATTTCTCAAGGACGACTAGCCTGATTTGGTTAGGAATGATCGATCCATCGTGGTCTTGGCGGATCGATCTTAATTTTCATATGAAGGACGGCTTGACATTATGTTGTATCGTTTCACCATTGTTGCTCGAAGGATCTCAATCTACTCATCTCTCATGCACACCCACCAAGCTCCAAGACCAACTAGGCCTCAACATTCTACTTAGTCTCAGAGCCTGCGAGCATCAAGGCAACCTAGACTGGGAGGACCGGAGCGCGCGCTTGCAGGAGAATGGGGCTTCGTACGAAGCCGCAGTAAGCAACGTGTCCCCTGATCGAACATGCCCTTCTCTATATAGTGCCTCTTTGCTTCATACAGCTGCAGAGACTGAATGCAGGAGGATCGACTGCAGTGTATTGGTCCTGGGCTCCATATTTCGACCTTGCACTCGGGCGCAGCGACGGCTCCATTTTCTACTGCACCGTGGGAAAGCTTCAGGTGGAGACGCATGATGGAGATCACCTTTCACAAGCTGCATCCTGCGCATCAAGGCCGATCCAGTCACAGTCGACTCCACTGATGGCATGCATAGGTCGGCGGGTTGAGTGAAACATCAAGTCAGCGCTTAGGGGACATTGAACGAGTCCTGCTTGTCAACTTCAATGCATCCTTATGCTGTGCCGTTTCCCTACGCTTCTTGATTAACTCGATAGATTCAAGCTTGACCGCTTGTGGTATCAGGCTGCAGTTTGGGAAATTTACAGCCTCAAGTTTCATCCTTCGCTAAGCCGCCAAGGATCAGACCGCAGCAGCTGCTGAGCGACACGACGCCGCACATGCAATGCTATTTATTGAAATCTCGAAGGAGCATAAGTACCTCAAATCTCTTTGTGCTCTCCCATCACAAATCCGTGAGCCCTTTCCAAAGTACCGACAAAAAGTCCTCTTTGTTCTTTACAGGCGGTTTTCCTTTCATTCATCCCAGCATACCATCTTCGTCTCATCCAGCCTTACGTCCTAACCTTTCAAATACCATTTTCTTTTGCTTCGATTTACTTGCAAATCACCATGCATACACAAACTCTCCTCACATCTGCGGGCCTCGTAGCAACCTCCGTCGCAGCAGTATCCTCCGCCGCTGCAGACCAGATAGGCCAAGCTGTTCGTCCCCAAAACCCTGAGTAATGAAACCATAGCTAATCCTTAACCAGTTATCCAAGGTCAACAACGAAGCCGAATCTATCGCACTCCAAAACACCGTCGCAGCAAACGCCGTCTACAGCTGGCAAGCAGAACAAACCGCCGTCTCGGCTAGCGTCATCCAAGCTCAGAACGATGACTACTTCAACGCCTACCTCACCGCCACCGCCACCGGCCTCCCCGCCTACGTGACCGCCGTTCCCACATCCCTCCAACCATACGTCTCATCCCTCCTCGCCGGCGAAGCGACCCTCGTGATGACGGAGGTGGCACCTATCATCTCCAGCCTAGCAGCATCGGCGTCCGTTTCCGCCAACTCCGCCAACTCCACCACGAAATCAAGCGCCAAGTCAACGGCCGCTGGGACATTCGCAACGAGTGGCATGCCGACCAATTCGGCCAATTCGACGGATTCGAAAACGACCTCGACGCCTGGCTCATCTTCCACGCCGCCGAACCCACCACAGCCCAAGAGTTCCAGCGGGGCGGACAGGAATGGTGTCCTTGTCGCTGCGGGAGTGGTGGGAGTGGGATTGGCGGGATTGATGAGTTTGCTGTAAATATTTGTGTGACTGCGAATTCGGAGGGTAAAGACGACGTGTTGATAGATCATTATGGTGCATCTGAGCATAGGCGTTGTGGTTCTCTATCCGAGAGTTTTAGATCATGGCTGTAATTGGAGAGATGCTTACAGGAAGACTATACCTTTGTAGCATTACCAATCTGACAGCGCTGCTCTAAACATTACCGCTGGTACACCCTTCGCAATTCTGATACCATCGTAAAATCTACACAATACTAGCCCCCCCAAGAAAACGACCAACCTCGCCTTCAATCTCAATCTCGAATCAAAACCTAAACCCACACAACTCCCGTCCCTCCTACTTTCCCACTCCCTCGTTGCCTGCAAAATAAATCAGGCACTACAAACCACATTCCCACCCAACCACCAAAGCCTATCCACAATACCCAAAATAACATACCCTGAATCCATTCCAAGCATAAGAGATGAGCCAAAGTTCAGTTCACAAATTTAAAGAAGAAATTCGACCCTCTCTTTAGATATCCTACTACGATAATCGGGGCCTCAGAGCGTCAGACATTCTATTACCGCGTGTGCGACTTCGGATTACGCTTGAGCGTTGAGCATTTTTCAATGTGACTTGGGTGTTTTTCTGTGTCGTAGTAGTGTTGTATAACTATATTGCTGCATGTTTTTCTTTGGCTTCGATCATACCACTTCTACAAGGGGGATCGCTTTGAGAGGTATCTCCATTGCTTACCAAAAGTGCTCTATTCTCTTTGACGCGATGGTGTTCCCATTAATGATCTCGTCTGCACGCCGTAGGTACCTCAGACCTGCCGATCCCGATCTAAAGCCTTGATGCTGCACCGTGTTAGTGCTCACGTCTTTACGTAAACCCCGGAGACCTTCCCAAAGGTTTGAAGTCGAACAATAACCCAAGCGGATAGTCCACGCAACGCGCACAACCGGATTGTTGATCATCGTACACCTTTACCATCCGTACCTCATTGCAAGCGCCAAGACTTCCAATTTTCTCGAACTCAGCCGGAACCAATCTGATTACCCTTCTCATGCCCATAAACGCATCTCGAATCACCACAAGCGCGACCCTTCCGAACCTTGTTGCACAGGCCACCGCGTGCAAGATACCACAGGTGATCAAAGGCCGAAGTTTCAAGAAATCTGGAGATGGTATGATTTTTAACGCAGCCACCTTCACACCTGCCTTGGAGGTAGTACTGGTAACATAGGTTATTTTGTCGCAAGATGTTGAGGTAGGGGGACGCTAGGTTAATGTGGAGTACCTTGTCCACACGTTCACCCGCTACGTTTTGTAGGACCGGGCTAAGTCTCTCGGAAAGAGGGCAGGGGTTGATAAGTATCTGGGCTGCTTTCGAAGTAGACGGAGATCTTGTCGAGGAGGAAGACACCGCTTTTGGCGTAATAGCTGGAGGGATAGCTTTTGGCGCAAAGACCGAGTCGAATTTATGGGTATGCTTAAAGCCCAAATTTGCAATTCTTGGATGGATGGATGATCCCTTCAAAAGTGTGATGCGATCGTTCGTTGAAGGGTCGGCTGCATATTTCCCAAGGCAAGGGGCATAACCCGAGTCGTGGCAAGCACCGAAAATAATGTGCTTGCACTGCGAGCTGTTTACATAAAAGTCAAGACACTCTGTCACAAAAGTCAGTCAGTTTAATCCATAGTTGCGGAAATTTCGGATGGAACTATACCTCTAATCTTGTTGTCAGCTCCCTCCTTCCAATCGCCGACGTCCACAAAGTCGAAGAGCGCTTGACGTTGATTAAAACCGACCACAAAACGGCTCAAATCCGCGCCGCTGTCCATCTTCCTGTTTCTCACACAAGCATATCGGAGGTTCTTCATGTCCGCATAGGCTCTGATCATGACCTTGGTGCCGCTCATGTCAATGTTGAGGATCTTGAGATACGCGATGACTCGATCGTTGAGCACGTCCGCGGCTTCCTTGCCACCGTCTTCGCCCTTGTTCAAGAACTTCTCATGGAACTAGGACATTTCGAAGCGTAAGCCAAATCGTTGACAGAGGTGTGAAAGAAGCAAACTAGACAACTCACAATGTAATCATCGGCATCGGCATCGATCAGTACCAGAATAAACGGTTGAGCATTTTGCATACGCTGTTTCACTGTTAGAGCGAACGACGTACCCACATGAAGGGCTCATACGGTAAATTTTTGTAGCTGCTTGTTTTCGTCTTGAAGTCTACGACGACTGGCCTGTTCATTCTCCAAGTCCGATCGTGTCTGTCGGCTGTCACTTTGCAATGTCTCCAGCTGCTTGATAAGATCCTGTGATGACACCTTGTTAGCAACTGCAATTTGAAGCAATACGCATCATGACTTACGTTCATCATGTCGTTTCTCTCCGCGTCAGCCTCCTTGAAGTAAACCAAGCTTTCTCGGTAGTCCCCACGGGGATGCTCCTCGGACATGGCAGCAGTCTTGACAATAATTGGCAGCACTTGAGAGCTTGAGAAAGTCAGGCCAGAGAGCCATGCATTTATGGGAATCGATTTGAAGTGGTGCAGGATTAAGCGCCAAGGCTTTTGCCAAATTGAGGCGCAGTCGGTTGTGGAAAGGGTATGCCACAGTTCGTTTTAGAGGTTACAGACGAATCAGTTGGATAACATAAAGAGTCGCCACAGTGAGACGAAGTGAGGCTTCCGTAGCAATACCGGTAACATGTATCGAAAGTAAACGTCTCAATGAGCGTTAGCCGAACCAGAGTCAGCGACTAAATTCCCTACATAAGGGATAGTCAGCATGGGGCGATGTCGTCTCTGAGTAGGTTCGACAGTGTATGACCATCCAATTATACTAAGAAAGCGGGAATGGATTATAGAATGAGATGTCAGAATCGGAGCTGTCCTGTCCCGCTACAATGAAGAGCGTCTCAGTCAGCAAAGCTGTCTTCTCGGAATACCAGGTATTGATGCGTCCAAAGATGATGGTCACAGACGGTACCTCAGTCTTTTTTCTCTTCCTTACCTTTTCCGCTGCCTCAGCCGCCGCACCTACAATGTCGAGACGTAGAGCGCTTGACGAGCAGCATCGAATATTGACAAGCAACGAGTACTGGTCTCAGGAAAGGATAAGAAGAGCGCAGGGTTCTCATCCACATTGTAGGTAAACAAATGCGAGGCAGATGCTGCATCTATAAAATTTTGGCACGAAGGCGTATAGTGCCGAGAAGGGGGAAACACACAATATCACTGGAGCTGTAGAATTCGTGTACAGCGTCCAAGAACTGGCACACTCGAATAAAGGTAGCAAGCTCCAATGATCCCTCAACGGAATATCAAAGTAACCAAAGAGTAATGGACGGAACGGCACAGCCCAGTATGCACAGCATTCAAGATGTGCAGTCACGATGGTAGACGGACCTTGGATATGCACACAAGAATACAGGACTACATCAAGGAATTGCTCTCTTTTGCATGTCCGTGTAAGTATGTAAGGTAGGTGGTGAAGGAGAAATCTCCATTGCAGGCAGAGAATCTTCCTTCTCGCGCCAAGGAGTCAGCCTTGGCACTATTCAAGCTACAATAACCGACCCTCGAACGTCAGTTATTGCGATTGAAAAAGCATATCACATCGTGGATCTTCGCAGTGGCCATTCCTAGCCACTAAATTGATGTACACGCCATATGTGTGTTCCAGATGTTCTCGGCAGCTGCTTCGCTCCAAGAGCCAGCTCCGGAACGCGAGCTTCGTCTCCCTGGGCAAGCTCGTGGACCGCAATGCTACCCAAGCCGAAACACAAGAGGTGGGGGCGACCACTACTGGGGATCTAGACGTGAGCAGAGCTCATCGGAAGAAACGGCAGTCCTTTGCCAGACAATATCAAGAGCTACGCAAGCCTGTTGGCGTGGACAAAGTCTTAGAAACTCTCTTCTCATCCACTCGTGCCCATGAACAAGCATCACAGATATCGCGATACTCCCGCACGCCGAAAGGGGAAAACAAAGAGCATATAGTCGAGGACACAATGAGCGAAAGATCAATTTACCGCCGCCTTCTTGAATTGCATAACTTGCTCAAAAGGGGAACCTCCCGCATCGAATACATATGGACATCTTGCCAGCAGCTTCTCTCCGAAAGAATTTGGAGGCGGAATAGGGATCTGTCCGATGACGAGTGGAAGAAACAGCGTGTTGTTTTCCACGATATCCTCTTGGCTATATGCTCGAAGCAGCGATTATTGGTACACAATACCAATACCATTGTGACTCCTGGCGTGGTCATACAGACCTACATGAAACATGAGATAATGGGTCATTGGTGGCATGAAGTCATATGGTCTCAGATCGGGCAGCTGATGAGATTGAAGCTCGTGGTTGATGGGAAAACGGAGGAAGAAGCCAGAGAAGCCAAAACACTAGCTCAAGACCTCTTAGAGGTATGGTCAATATTTCGGGAGCAATATCAGAATCCAAAAGGCAGTCTTGACTTTAAGATCAATATTACAGATCTCGCTTCCCACGAATCCAAAGATCAGAAGCCTACCACCGAGTCATTGGAAAACCGCTTTTGGCGCCTAATGAACAAATATCCAGACGGTTCCCTTGTCAACTGTATGGCAACGGCTGCAATCACGACGCACATGTATTGTGACGCAGAGAATGTACCGTGTGCACCTCTGTTAGGCAATTTCTTTGCCCAGCTTCACAGAGGCAGGGAGTTGGACCTCTCAACCACGAGGACTCGGCTGTCTGATACAGGTATCGAAACCGAGATCATCGGAAAAATCATCAGACAATTGGAGGCCCAACAGCTGAAGGACAAGCATGATATAATCGTTTCGAAAAGGGATGAATTAAGAGAGCGGAAGTACAAGCAGATACATGAATGGAGCCTAGAAGCCATCGAGAAGCGTCGGTCTGAAGTGAATGTAGCTCTAAAACGAAAAGACCCTGAGGGCGCCGTAACTCTCTGGGACAATTTTGTTGATTATCTTGACAGCGGCAAACCGAAGGACAAAGACACCAACAGCAGGGTCTTCGCCGAGTTTCTTCGCACATTCTGGGTAGTTCGATGCTCAAACCAAGCAATCGCCGTTTGGAACTACATGGTCAACTACGGGCAATCTCCAGCCCAAAGACATTGGAGTGCCATGCTCTCCGGCTGCATCGGGACTCGAGACCCGACATCGTTGCAACATATATGGAGGAACATGCTCCGCTCGAAATTCACACCGGACATAGAAACTTGGAGTATCTACATCCATGGACTGATCAGGCTTGGGAAGTGGCAGGAAGGGCTTGAAGCCCTCGAGACTCTGGGGAGACTCTGGAAGGGAAAGACCGGAACCGACAGGCTTCGGGAAAGCGTTACCACGCAGAAAGATACTGATCCCTTGAACCCCAATGTTCCAAACATTCGCCCTGTGCGCTCCGCTCTCTCAGCCCTCACAGTTATTGGCAAGCATGAACTTCACGCCACCGTAGTCGCCTGGGCCGAATCGCAGAATCTTCGTCTCGATACCTCTATATTCAACATCCTCCTCCAACCCCTTGTCCGCCACGGCACACAAGCTCAGGTACAATCCCACCTCCAACAGATGGCTGCCCACGATTGTTCCCCAGATGTAACAACCCTCACCATCATCCTCAACGGCCTGGTCTCCAACAAAGACTCCAGCTTCCACTCCATGCCTCCCGAAGCTCAAGAACGAACCATCATGTCCGTATTAGGAAACATGAAAGACAAAGGCCTCCCCGCAAACACCTACACCTTCACTATCCTCCTAGACGGTCTCCTCAACCCCAAATCACCCAAGGACTTTTACAACAACAGCGACGCCGAAACAGCCACACAAACGTCCAACGTCCCCGCCGCCCGCACCATCCTCAAATACATGAAATCCCACAGAATCCCGCCCTCCCCCCACCACTACACAATTCTGATATCGCACTACTTCGCCTGCAAGCCCCCCGACCTCGCCTCCGTCGCCACCCTGTGGGCCGGCCTCGCCGAAAGCGGCCAGACAGCCCTGATGGACGACGTCTTCTACGACCGCATGATCGAAGGCTATGCCAACCACGACGAGATCGAGAAGGCGCTGCAGTTCCTGCGGATCGTGCCGCGAGAGGGCAAGAGGCCGAGTTGGTGGGCGTTGTTTCGGACGTTGGCGGCGTTGGAGAGGAGGGGCGAGTGGGGGCTTTGTGGGGAGTTGATGGAGGATATTGAGGATCCCAAGGGCTTGCTGAGGCATGGGCCGGGGGTGTTTAGGGGGAAGAGGCAGTTCTATGAGTTGGTGGATGAGTTGAGGGGGAGGGGTGTGGCGATGGGTGGGGCGGAGCGGATTTGAGGTTGGGAGTTGGTCTTGAAGACGAAATCTTCGCGATTGATACGTGCAAAACCTAGAAATTACCAGACCGCCATGCCTCATCACTAATGACAAACGCCGTGTCCCTTTTCGCATAAAATAAACGCCGCACGAGATACCCAAAACCCCCAATGGCTCTTGCGGAGTCTCAGAAGAAGAGCACATACGCCCAGAACCGAATGCATCCACTCAATCCCTTAGACAAAAACGTCAAGACCCTTCATTACCACAAAATACAACTCATCACCGATTCCGGGGTATATCCAACTCCAATGATTCGACACCAATTAGGACCCAATCGTACCATCCATCATCACCGTATATCACCTGAATCCTTCCCCCCAACTCTCCTAAAATCGCACCTACTGCATCCCTCCCATCCCACCACTACTCCCGTTCATATGCTGATTGTGCACCATACCATTGACGTTCTGCACCCCGTTGCCGCCCATATGTGGCATCTGACTCATCTGCTGCATCCCCTGCATCTGCTGCAACATAGCCTGTCGCTGCTGATCGCTCATCCCCTGCATACTCAAGCCGTTCATGCCGTTCATAGCGGCCATCTGCTGGAACTGCGCGTGTCGGTTCTCCTTGGCCTTCTGATGCGCCATGATGAGATGCTTCTTCATCTGCTCCTGCGCCATCAGTTTCGCTTGCTGCTCGCAATGCAGTCGCTCGGGCTGTGGGATGGCGGCGAGGTTTCCGCCATATTTCTGCGCTACGTTGTTGAGGAGGCCGTGGTAGAGGTGTTGGCTTTGCGCTTGCAGATGTTGTTTCTGTTGTTGCGTGAGTTGCATTGCGGGATTGGGCCGTTGTTGGAGATGCGGTTGCTGGGGGTTCTGCTGTGGTGGGGATGCGCCGTTGGGCATGTTGGGATGTCCTGGTGGTCCATTCATGCTGGCATGATGCATCCGCAACGATTGTTGATATTGCCGTTGCTGATTCAGAGCCGCTTGGTGCTGGAGGCTTTGCATCTGAGCGGGATTCCGCTGCTCGGGCGACATTTGACCGTTTGGCGAGCCGTTCTGCATCCGCTCACGCTGCAGTTGCTGTTGGTGAGCTTGATGATTGCGAGCGAAAATCTGTTCGCGTTTCATTTGTTCCAAGACCTGATGCTGCTGCTCCGGCGAAAATTGTGGCGGTTGCCCGTTCAGATGTCCGTTGGCCATGATGTTATGATTCAGGGTAGGGTTCGTGCCTATTGGTGGGCTGCCCTGGGGCATACGAGGAGTTCCATGTTGGCCCATCACTGGCGTAGCATGCGACATAGAAGGGGTTCCATTCATTTGCGGCGTACTTGTACGGCTTGGCACTTGCTGTCGACTAATTTGGCGTGCCATACCCATGCCTCCAGGCTGAGCATGTTGCATAGCAGATGGTGGACGTGCAGGGCTACTGGTAACCCCCTGACCGGATGATGTAATATTCATAGGCAGATGGCCTGCCATTGGCGACGAATGGGTGTTTGGTGTATTGTTGCGTGGTATCGGCGATGAATTTTGAGCATGAGAAGTCCCATTTGGCAATGGGTGAGGATTTCCGTGAGCTATCTGATTCTGACCAGTGGCCAAGACTTGTCTTTGCATTTCCCTGTTCATCTGGTTTTGGCGATTCATGTTGTTGATGTGCTGTTGATCTCGAGCAAGCTGCTCCGCTCTCCGTTCCATATCCTTTTTGGCAGCTTTCTCCTGTTGTTCCTTCCGCAACCTGTTCGCTTGCTGTGTTGCCTCGTGTATGGCTTTCGCCTCCAGCTCACGTGCGGCGCGCTCCTTGTGCTCTGCCCTGATATTCCTGATAGCCTGCCACTGTTCAAAATTCGGTTGAAATGTTGGAATTCCAGCTTCACCATCCGTCCCTCCGGCCTTGGCTCCAGCAGCTCCTGCCGAATATCTCTCATTCATGATAAGCATGAAGTCCTGCTCTTGCGCTGCGATTGCCTCGTCGGCCGCTAACTCCGCGATTGTACGTTTCTTTATCTTAGGCGCAGGGTAAGGTTCTTTATGCTGGGGGTCGGTCAAACTCTCAAGCACTCTATGTGCATCTTCGAGACATTCCACCGGATCGAGGTATAGAGGAGGTGCAGTCGAGTTCACCAGCTTGCTCTCGAAGCTATGAAGCTCGTTTTTGCCAACCATCATCCTCTGCCGCTTTGCAGGGGGGCCGCTGGTGGAAAGTGTTTGGGAAACCGCGGACGAGGGAGTAGGCGGAATTGTTGCAGAAGCAGGGGTTCGAGGTACAGCTGTGGATTGCTTTCGGTTGTTCTGCCGAGGGTCCACGGTATTGGCTTGGATAACAACTTCTTCGTGCATAGAAAGTGGGGTAGGGAAGAGGACCAGGGTAAACTTGTTAGGGCCCTTTTTGGGCTCCTTGTCTTTCAATCCTGAGGACTCTCCTGGTTGAGGATTGGCGTTGCTCGAGTCTCCATTGGCAGTAGTCTCGGCTCTCTTGGGATAGGGCACGTATGGTGATGGAGTAATATGCTCATTGTAGTTGTGTATGGAAAACGGCACATAGCTGTCATCTTCGGTAGCATTCGCGGACGTAGAGGATTCGCTAGAGTTGGTTCTATGGTCTTGGATCTGGACGATAAGACATCCATCATAGAAGCGGGTGCCCGCAGCACTTAAGTCTTCCATCATGTCATGTGGTATCGTTTGGGACTTCAAGTGCTCGAGGATGAATTTCATGGGCGAGTTGTATGAGAAGCTGCCATCCTGGGTGTCAAAGCGAAAGTGCGTCGGATGTAAGTGAAGGATGAAAGATGGTGGCTTGTTGCGATGTCGCTTTAAGACATATTCCTGAGTCTTGACATATGGCTCTGTCATTCTCTTCGCAGGTCTTCGTTCTCCATCGGGCCCTCCTCGTCCAGTACGGCTCGGCCGCCCCTGCATGTCTCCAGGCTTTTGCGAATCCTTCCTCCGATTGCTCAATCGCGGCCCCAAGCCGTTCGCATCGCCATTGACGCCATTCACCGTAGGGGTAGGGGGTTGTTTGAATCCAGGAGGTCTCTTGGAGCTGACGGATGGTGAACGTGAAGACTGAGAAGAATGGACTCCATTAGTCTGGACGGTGGGAAGAGGGGGCCGCTTCATCTTCGTTTGGTGGGGCGCCGAAGGTTTTGGAGCGACAGCCGTGGCCATGGTCTTGATTTCCTCGAGATGGAGCGGACGAGGATAGAGTATGGCAAGAGATTAGCTCTCGGAACAGCTACCTGAGTAGGCACGAAGCTTGCACTCCGCCCTCGTACTGCCGCATTTGGGACGGTGGGGGGAAGGTTGCGACTGGGTGATTGTAGCGCAGCGAATCTGCCGAGGGTTTTCGAGGGTGATTGTGAGCGTGAGTCACAGAAGTTTCAAAGACCTAGAAGCTTTGCAAAGCGAGAGAGATACTTTGGGTGAGATGATTTGGTGTTATACGAAAGGTAAGGCGGTTCTACAGTATCAGAAGTCCGGTTATATACGCTAATCCCTTTTCGGTCCACCGAGGATAGGTGCTGTTGTACATATGACAATGGCGAAATACCACATCTCATTTATGTTATCCTAACTCCCGATCTTTTGAATACAATGTACTTGTTGCCCGAAACCTCATAAGGTCGGTAGCAGGCAATTGCCCGTCATTGCGCAATGCAAACCGTCATAACCCACTGAGACATCAGATAACATAGGACCCCCAAGTTTGCAATCACAAGAACAACCTTTCTTCCGTCTCCATTCAGTCGTGGCCACCCACGCGCCGTATGAAATCTTCGCCAATGCGAAGGCCGTCAACAATTTCCACCCCCTTGCCAAGCCCAATTCTTGAGTCATTATGCCACCACCTGTCCTGGCTGTCATCTCCGCGCTCGTCTTCACTATCAACCAACCCTCCATGACCACTCTCATCCCCAACTACCAGCAAGATCTGGCCGACCCAGCCAGATATTTGTGAAATAGCATCCCCACCTTGACCTGAGAGTGTTTGCTGGAGGTATACAATCTCTGGGCCAAGGTGACGAAGAAGATGTATGTACCCGGTAGGAGTTGTGAACGGCATGATCATGGTATCTTTCTCAACGAGCGCCTGCGCTTGTGTGTATAGTGTATTGAACATCTTGGACCGGGCAGAAGAGGCCTTATGTTCGGGCGTTTTGTCGTCTTGGCTTTGTGCATCCTCGTGGCCGATATTTGAATAGGAGGAAGTCGTTGATGTAGGTGCTTTATCAGGCGACGTGTCTGCAAGAGGGTGTTGTTTAAGATCCGGTGTATATATCAGAATAAAGACGCGTAAGTCAGCACCCATGGGTTCTGGCAGATGAGACAAGATTGACTGGAATAGGTGTCAGTTTCCTAAGCTTGAAGGAGTTTCGCTCCATCTGGGAACTTACGGCATGCTCTTGGTGATACCCTGCGCCTTCGCTGTGTTCGTAGTCTGACGCAGCCGAAACCACAATCGCAACGATTTTTCGCTTGGCTCCAACCTTCACCTCCGAGTGAGCAGCTTGCCGAGCGGTCCCCGAGCTTGAGCTTTCCACGCCTCTTGATTCGGGTCCCTTTTGGGGAGCGGATCCTCCAATCTGTGAGTCTGCTTCCTCCGACCATCTCGAATGGTCCTCGTAACCTGATTTGTCTTCTTCTGTAATTGATGATAAAGCTCCACCAACAGCAGCTCCTGCAGCAGCCACCCCAGCGACCACGTTTTTCCTTGCGCCATCAAAGATCTGCTGTGGACTTGGCGTCCGTCGAAGTGCTCCGGACATACGTGCAACAATGCTCGCATCCTCTGTTGGCGGTTCGAAGGAACCAGGCATATAGGGGGGCTGGTTTTGTTGACTTGGCGGGTATGGGGACTGGCCAGGAGGACCTTGAAAGCCTGGAGGTGGCGCATTGGGGTAGTCGGGTTTGGGGGAAGAGTAGCCAGAGGGAGAGGGAGCGTTTGCATAACCAGGAGGACCTTCTGATCCAGGGGGCAGATTGCTCTCCTCTTCATCGTTTCTTTCGTTCCATATCCAAGCCACAAGCCCCGCGCTCGCGACGGTGACTGTCACAGCTAAGGGGATCCAATAGCCCCACGCTGTTCTTCTAGTTGAAGAACCGTGCGTGGTTCGTCGCTGGCGCTCGTATGAATAAGACATTATGGCCAAAAAAACGTGTAGAGCTTTGAAGCGGTGCAAGACCACAAAGTGGCCATGCGATAGAAGAAGAAAGTTAAGAATTACCAGGTTGTTTACTTGAGGCTGACTCGAGAGCTGGAGCGCCAAGGAACGGGACAATCGCCGAAATCCCGGCGTGCCGGCCTTACCTTAGCCAAATCATTGTAGGGCTGAATATCTGTAGGGCTGGAATTGAAAGTCATTGTCGGCCTTTGGAGTTGGTCGTTAGACATTTCCATGCTATCTATGAGTGTATTGTCGATGTTACTTTCCGCCCTGTGACATCGCTAAGAATCTTGACAGGTCTACCGTGTCTCGAGTGTTCACAAGGTTGGCTGTTTGAAAGAACATATAGCGATCTCATACTTTCGACATCTACTTTCCAAGTGGTATTGTGCCGTGCATTTCAACATTCCACGTAGTAGCATGCCTCATGCGTTGGGTATGCCGTCGCCGGGCTTCCAGGCTATCATACTCTGCGGCCCCGGCGTTTCCTTGAACACCTTCACCGCAAATCCAGAAGACTTCCCGAAAGCATTGGTCCCAATCGCCAACCGTCCTATGGTATGGTACCCCTTGGATTGGTGCTACCGTATGGGTATAACAAGTACGTAGGCTTCCATTAGTAACCTCGAGATCTCGAATCGCGTTTTTGTTACCTCATCATCTCAGTCGTATGGATGTTCGATAGAAAGATCAATCTCATTTTCTAGTTCCTTACTTTTCGTTGCCAAATATATCTATAAGCAAGAACGAAATAAAGTCATCTTCCTAGCCAGTAGAAATTGCCTCAAAAATTCACGTTCCTGACGAGATGCCAAGACATACATCTTATTACTCCACCCTCCTCTCTACCAGCAATCCAAACAGCTCTTGCTCAAAACCCGCACCTCACGTCCCTCCCATCCCCGAAACCAGACATCCTCTCCCCATTGTCACTCTCGGAAAACACACCAACAGTAGAGATCCTTCGCGATCCGGAAGTCCAAGCTGCAATCAAGGGGGACTTCCTTGTGCTACCGTGTGATCTCGTGTCCGAGTTACCGGGCGAGTCTCTGCTGGAAGCGTGGATGATCCAGCAAGGAGGGCTCGGAGGTGCAAGCTTTTCCTCCGATGGTTATGGAGGGCCGAAGATGGGCTTAGGTGGTGAAAGTGGCGGTAGGCGGGGGGGGTTAGGCGTTTGGTATGAGACGAAAGGGGAGGATAGCACGAAGGGCACCGAGACGGATTTCGTCATCACTACTTCACTTCCTCAGCCAGCAGTACCGTCGCCTGAAGGTTCGCTGAGGCCGGATATCTCGAAACTTCTTTACGCCACCACGACCGACACTCTACGGGACATCACCGAAGCGAAGAAAGGCTTCCCAATCCGCCACGGCATGATCCGAAAACACGGCAGAATACGCATGCTGACAACCCACCGCGACGCACACATCTATCTCTTTCCCTATTGGGTACTGGAGATGATCAAACGAAACGAGACTTTCGACAGCATCAGCGAAGACGTCGTCGGCTGGTGGGCCAAAGCTGGTTGGCAAGACGGTCTGGCACAGAAGCTGCAAATGCGTCAAATTCTCGACCCACTCTACGCTGAAGACGCCAACGAAGGCGAGAACGGCAGCCATGCAAGCGGCAACATCGAAAACGACATCAATCTCGCAAGCATGAGCAGCTCATCCACCAGCAAATTCCGCCGCCCCCCAAAAGCCACCCCTACAACGTCAAAACCTCCCCCCCTCACCATCCCCCCCTTCCTCTCCTACATCCACCCGACCAAAACCCCCACCGCCCACCCAACCCCCCTAATACGCCGAGTCGACACCCCCCACCTCCTCCTCCACACCTCCCTCCGCCTCGCCACCCTCCCCCCAACCCACGAGGCAAACGCAACACCCCACTCGCACCCCTCCAAGATCTCCCTAGAAGCCTCCATAGCACCCCACACCAACATCCAGTCCTCCACAACCCTCATAGCCCCCAACACAACAATCGCAACCCACGCCGTCATCAAAACCTCCGTCGTCGGCGCAAACTGCGCAATCGGCGAAGGTGTGCGACTGACGGGATGTCTGCTCATGGATGGCGTTGTGGTGGGGGCGAAGTGTGTTTTGCAAGGGTGTATTGTGGGCCGGAGGGCGCTTGTGGCGGCGGGGTGTGAGCTGAAGGAGTGTGAGGTGCAAGAAGGGTTTCAGGTTGAAGAGGGGACGGAGGGGAAGGGGGAGAAGTTTATGAAGTTTGAGGGGTTGGAGGCTGGGGGGGAGGATGGAGGGGAGGATGAGGAGGATTTGGTGGGTGGAGATGAGGAGTGAATGTGGGAGCGGTCTTACGTAAGAGTGTATAGAATTTCGTCCGGTAGATGGGGCAATCGCTCTGCCATACCATGAAACAAAATCCATACAAACCAATGTCAAATATCAAAACTCGTCCTTCCCAATATCCCACACATCATATACCTAACCCCCATACCCCTCATCCTCCCCCAAACATCTCCTCATCCCCTCATCCCTTCCCTCCCAACCCCATCTCAACCATCTCAACCACCACAACCAGTACAAAACAATCGGCCTCAACTCGCTACCATTACCAAACCCCCCACCCGCCAAAACAACAACATAACCTCCCCAACAACCCACACGCTCCATAGACCCACCACCCCATCCAACCCCCTCGCCC